>FWWL01000011.1_pt1 | contig 535633 bp, 454 predicted proteins | sample 2228331 | NCBI WGS metagenome assembly FWWL01 (sample SAMEA103939775, study PRJEB20133) | metagenome
TGCGCGCATGGCCTCGATAAAGGCGAGTTCCTTGGCGAGCGGATTGCGCCCGCGAATCTTGTTGATCACCCAAGGCACGAGCAGCGCAACGAAGGTGATCGCCGAGAGCGTGCAGATGAGGAAGAAGACGTCGTTGAACGCGAGCACCGCTGCCTCGCGGCCGATCTGGGCCGAGATACTGGCCGAGGTAGCCTGCTGCACCAGCGCCGGGTCCTGCTGCAATGGCGCGGTGCGCTGCGCCGTGTTCGAGAAAGCTTGAGAGAGCTGGACATTGCTCATCGCGAGCGTCGTGCCAGCATCGATCAGATGCGTCTTGAGCCGGACCGTGTGGAAGGCGGACAGCAGCGCAATGCCAGCAAGGCCGCCGACCGATTGCGACAGCGAGAAGATGGCAATGAAGCTGATTATATAATTTTGCCCCGCAGCAAGCGCGCGCAGCATCCCCTGCATCAGCACGGGCCCCATGGCGAACACGGCAGCAAAGGCGATAGCTGCCTGTGACAGATAGAGATCCTGAGGGCGACTCATGACGCCGGTGCGGGTGTCGGCAAAGGCTGCGACGCTGATCACGAGCACGGCAAATAGCACGGGCCGGGTCAAATCCTTTGGGTCGAGCCGGATGACCGATAGCAGCATGCCAGCAGTAGTCGCTCCGGTCAGCACCCAGAAATAGCCGGTCAGCTGCTCATTGCCATAACCAAGCGCCGTGAACATGCCGCTCGCCCCGAAACCTTGCTCTGCGACCAGGATGCGCACCGTCGCCCCAATCGCCGCGATGCTGAGGATCGCACGGCTCGATAGCCAGCTCAGGTCGAGCATCGGGCTCCTTCGGTTGGCCTCGATCAGCAGACAGCCGCCTAGCCCGATAACCGCAAGCACCACCGTATAGCCCAGCCATGGCGCGTCCCACCACACGATGCGTCCCAGGATCAGGAACGCGCAGAGCGAGGCGACGCCCAGCACGAACAGCATCATGCTCGGGATATCGAGTTTTTCGAAGGTCATCTTGCGCACGCCCGGTGGCAGACGCAGCAGGTAGACAAAAGCAAGACCCAGCAGCGAGAGTGCGAACTGGAACTGGAAAACATGGGTCATATCGCCATCGACCAACAGCGCGGGGGACAGCGCACGGCAGAACGGAAAAGCGATTTGCGTGAGTCCAAGTGAGAGTACGAGACCCGCAGTCCGCATCGTCGGCGGAAGGCCCTGCATAAGATAATAGATAGTGAGAGCCGACAGTCCGCTCGCAGCAATTCCGGCAACGGCACGCGCGGCCAATTCGGCGTGATAGCCCGGCCCGATAAGCTGCACGAAATTGGCGAGCACGAGCCCCGCCATCGCCCATCGCAAGAACAGCTGGATGCCAAATTCTTGTCGCACGCGAAACAATAGCATGCTCATCGTGGCATAGGTCGCGTAGAATGCGACCGTCATCCACCCCGCCTCGACTGGCGTCAGCGCAAATTCCGCCTGCAGAGCTGGCGTATTCGCCAGCAAGAAGCCATTTTGCGCGCCGCCGACGAGGCCGATGAATACGCCGATCGCCAGATAGGCGGCGCGCCGACGGGCTGGATGGTCCGGGTTGGCGGGCGATCCGGGTAGGATCGGCATTTCATGCGGTTTGAAGGCATATCCATCGGCCTTGTCGATCAATGGGGGCGGCGGCTCAGCCACAGGCCAGCCCCTCGTCCTTGGGACGGCCGGAATTTTTCCGATGTGCCATATGTCACCCCTGAGCGGCCAACCAACATGGTCCGGCCTAATTCAACTTGTGTCGAATACGTTATGTCTTTGCTGAAGTTCCCGGCACGTCGCAAAAAACATAACATGGATTAATTTCAAAGGTGGATTTGGTTGTCATGCAGATGGTGTTGCAATGTCGCCGCCCGGCTTCGATCAACATCTTGGCCTGGGCATTGGGCAGTTCGTTGCGTAGCGGCCTCGACCAAGATTGGTCATGCGCATCAGTTGCCACAAGCGGAACGTCCGCAAACAGATTTTAGCATGATCGGTGTTCAAGCATCTGCGACGAATGCGGAGAGGGAATACTGGCCGCTTTGCTCAGCGCTGCTTTCCCGGGACACCTTACCAGATCGCCTCTATCGTGCCGCAGGATCGCGCAGTGCGGCACCTAGCTTGGCAAGATTGCTGTTCAGCGTTTTCAGCGCAGCTTCATCCATGCCGGTTGCCTTGAGAACTTCAGCAGGGACGCAGCCCAGAGCTGTCTTGGCAAGATCACTGCCCGCCGATGTCAGACCCAGGCGGACAACCCGTTCGTCTTGCTTGTCCCGCGTGCGGGTCACCAATCCGGCCGCTTCCAACCGTTTGATCAAGGGAGTGAGCGTATTCGATTCCAGATGGAGTCGCTCGCCCAGTTCGCTGACGGTCTGGCTTTCCTTGCTGCTGAGCGCCACCAGCGCGAGATATTGCGGATAGGTGATGCCATAGGGATCGAGCAGCGGCTTGTAGACGCGGTTGAACGCCAGTCCCGCCGAATAGACGGAAAAGCACAGGAACTGGTCGAGCGGATCGCCCGTGGGGGCAGGGGGAGTGGTTTGGGTCATGGGTGGGATATAAATCGCACGCGATTTAATCGCAAGGATTGACACCAAGAATGATTCGCCTATTTAGATCGCGCACGACCTAATCGTGAACGATTTTAAATGAGCCAAGCCATGACCAAATCGACCCTGCTTTCCGCTCTCTCTTCCAGCGCCCTGCTGGCCCTTTCACCTGTTGCCTCCCACGCCCAACCGCTGGAACCGGCTGCTGCGGGCTTTGCCGAAGCCGCCGCCGCTGGCAAACCCATCTACGAACTCGCCTATGCCGATGCCCGCGCCGTGTTGGCGAGGGTGCAGGCCGAAAAGGTTGCGGCCTCTGCCCCGACCACGACGCAGGATTTGGTGTGGAAAATCGGCCCGACCGGTGCGGTGCGCATCCGCATCGTCCGGCCCGCCGATGCGCAGGGCAGCTTGCCCGCGATACTCTACTATCACGGCGGCGGTTGGGTGATGGGCGATCGCAACACCCATGATCACCTGATCCGCGAACTGGCCGTGCAATCGCGGGCGGCGGTTGTTTTCGTCGAATATGACAATGCCCCGGACGTTCGCTATCCAGTCAACAACGAGCAGGCCTACGCCGCGCTCGAATATGTCGCGGCCCACGGCGCTGCGCTCGGCATCGACGGGACGCGGCTGGCGGTCGCGGGTGACAGCGCCGGAGGCAACATGGCAATTGCCATCACGATGATGGCCAAGGACCGCGCCGGCCCCCTGATTAGCCACCAGCTACTCTTTTATCCGGTGACCGATGACGTTTCGGACAATGCTTCGTACCGCGCGTTCGGCGAGGGCCCGTTCCTGACCCGCAGGGCGATGGATTACTTTCTCGAAGCGAACTTCCCCGCCGATCGCCGCCAGGATGTGCTCGCCTTCCCGCTGCGCGCTTCGCTCGACCGGCTTTCGGGCCTGCCCGCGGCCACGATCATTGTAGCGGAGAACGATCTGCTGCGTGATGAGGGCGAGGCCTATGGTCGCCGTCTGATCGAAGCCGGTGTGCCGGTTGCCACTACCCGCTTCAATGGCACGATCCATGATTTCGTGATGCTCAACCCGTTGGCAGCGAGCGAACCGGCCCGCGCAGCCATTTCCCAAGGCGCGGCGCGTCTTCGTGCCGCCTTCGGCAACTGATCCGCAAAACCCAAAGGAAGAAGGACCATGGATATGACCAAGATTTTATACACCACCCGCGCCACGGCCACCGGCGGTCGCGATGGCCGCGCCCGGACTGATGATGGGGAACTCGACGTGGTGCTGGCCGCGCCCAGGGAATTGGGCGGCAACGGACAGGGCAACAATCCCGAACAACTCTTCGCCGCGGGCTATGCCGCCTGCTTCCTCAGCGCGATGAAGTTCGTCGGCTCGCAGGGCAAGCACGCCAAGGTTCCGGCCGATACAAGCGTCAATGCTACAGTCGGTATCGGACCGCGCGCCGACAAGGGCTTCGGCCTGGCAGTCACGCTCGACATCGTGCTACCCGGGCTGGACGCAGCGGACGCCGAAGCCCTGGTCGCAGAGGCTGACACCGTCTGCCCCTACTCCCACGCGGTGCGCGGGAACATCGAGGTCCGCCTCGCGGTAACGACCGAGGCGTAATGCCCGGCAAACCAAGGCCCGGTCGACCGCGCGGTTGACCGGGCCTTTGGCTTTCAAGCGGCTCTGGCCCGCGCCAGTTCTCGCGCAAGATCGACGAAAATCCTGAACGCCGCTGGCGGATTGCGGCGGCTGGGGTAGTAAAGGCACAGCGGCGCCAACAGCGGCGTCCACGCCTCCAACAATCGGACCAGCCTCCCGGCCGCGATATCCTCGCGCACGTCGGACTCCATGAAAAATCCGATTCCGACCGAGGCGAGTGCCGCGAGGCGTGCCAGACTCGCCTCGTCGAGCGTCAGCGGGCCGTCGACATCGACCGGCAGCGGCCGACCTTCGGCTTCGAACGGCCAACGCAAAAGCGCGCCATTGGGCAGCCGGGTGCGGATGCAGGCATGTCCCGACAAGTCCGAGGGCACGCGCGGCACGCCCTGCTCAGCCAGATAGGCAGGCGAGGCAACCACCGCATGACGGCGCGCGGGTCCGAGCGGAATGGCGATCATGTCACTGGGAACAAGGTTCTGGCTACGGATCCCGAAATCAAAACCATAGGCGACGATGTCGACGAGATTGCCCTCGGTCACCAGGTCGATCCGGATCTGCGGGAAACGCTTAAGGCATTCGAGCACCAACGGCGCGAGCACTTCGCGCCCGGCGGTGGCAAAGGTGTTGATGCGCAAGATGCCGGCAGGGATGTCTTGCTGCGCACGCACCATGTCGAGCGCCTGATGAATATCCGAAAGTGCGGGCGAGACCTGCTCGATGAACCGACGCCCCGCATCGGTCAGCGCAACGCTGCGCGTGGTACGGTTGAACAGGCGAACGCCCAGCTGGCTCTCCAGCCTCGCGATCGTATTGCTGAGCGCGCTCGTCGACATGCCAAGATCGAGCGCGGCCGCACGAAAGGATGCCCTGCGCCCAATCGCCAGAACCGCGTCGAAATCGGCAAGGCTGAAATTTCCCATTATCCCGTTATCCGCAACGTTACATCCCCTTTTATCCTGCTTATCCGGACAACGTCAAAGGTCTATTGAAGCGGGACACCAGCAAATCTCAACGGAGAATGACCATGAGCATCGAATTGCCCGGCCCCATCGCGCGCTATTTCGCAGCCGACAAGGGTAGCGACGCCGCCTCGCTTGCCGCCTGTTTCACCCCCGATGGAACCGTGATCGACGAAGGCAATATCTATGCCGGGAGAGAAGCCATCCGCCAGTGGCTGGCAAATGCCTCCACCCAGTACACCTACACGGTCGATCCCGTCGCGCTTGCGCATGACGATGGGCGGATCGTCGTCACGAGCAGTCTCGCCGGCAATTTCCCCGGTAGCCCGGTGGACCTGCGCTATCTCTTTACACTCGAAGGCGATCTGATCGCCGCGCTGGAGATCGTGCCATGACCCCCTTCATCACGCTGGAGGGCAAGCGCGCGCTTGTCACGTCGGGCACCCGCGGAGCCGGTGCAGCTACGGCGGCCCTGTTCGAAGAACTTGGCGCACAGGTGCTGACAACGGCGCGCGGCAAGCCCGAGCATGTGTCAGATGCGCAATTCGTTGCCGCCGACCTGACAACGGCTGAGGGATGCGCGGCCGTTGCCAGCGCAGCGCTGCGGCGGCTCGGCGGAGTTGATATCATTGTCCATATGCTCGGCGGATCATCGGCACCGGCAGGCGGCTATCAGGCACTTGGAGAGGCGCATTGGCGGAGCGAACTTGACCTCAACCTGATGCCCGCTGTCCGGCTCGACCGGGCCCTCATGCCCATTATGACCAGGCGCGGATCGGGTGTGGTCATCCACGTCACGTCGATCCAGCGCGAACTGCCGCTGCCCGAGGCGACTACGGCCTATGCCGCAGCCAAGGCGGCCCTATCGACCTACAGCAAGAGCCTGTCGAAGGAAGTCGCACCGCAGGGGGTGCGCGTGGTGCGGGTCTCGCCAGGCTGGATCGAGACCGAATCCTCCGTCGATCTGGCGCGCAGACTCGCTGCGGAACACGGTGTCAGTGTCGAGCAGGGCAAGAAGATGATCATGCAATCGCTTGGCGGCGTGCCGATCGGCCGCCCATCAAAGCCTGAGGAGATTGCCAACCTGATCGCCTTCCTCGCCTCTGACCGCGCCGGCTCAATCACTGGCACCGAGTATGTGATCGACGGCGGAACTGTGCCAACCGCCTGATTTGATGCCCGAGTGCACAGTGCAGTCACGAAGGACGCTCGCTCGTTCCGAACACACTCGACCGACCAAGTTTTTGGCTATGTCGTCGCATTCGTACGAAAGATGATGTTGATCCGCAGACCGCCGTCATTCGAAGTTTCAAACGCTACTTGCGCCCTCATGGCGTCTGCCAGCGCCTGCACGATCGCCAGGCCAAGGCCAGCCCCTCCCGCCTTTGGGTTGCGGGAAGGATCCAGCCGACGATAGGCCATACCGAGTTGGGCCAAGTCTGCGGGCGCGACTCCCGGACCATTATCCTCAAACTGCCAGACGATGGTGTGTGCGTCGCGCCGCACGGCTATTCGCATGTGATCGGCGTGGCGAAAGCCATTGTCGACCAGATTGCCGAATATTCGCTCCAGCCCGGCCGCGTCCGCTTCGATCAGTGCTGGCTCGTGAACAGAAACCTCGATGCGATCCGCCTCGAACCGCGCTTCGACCAGAGCGCGTGTCAGCGCAGACAGATCAATCCGTTGCATCGGCGTCACGTTATGACGATCGATGCTGGCGAAAAGGAGGTTGTCGTCGAGGAGCGCGGACATCTGGTCCAGGTCACGTTCCGCGCGGGCCCGCTGGTCATCATCGGCGATGAACTCCGCGCGCAGGCGCAACCGGGTAAGATAGGTCCGCATATCGTGCGCTATACCAGCGAGGATGAAGGTTCGCTCATCCATCAGCGATACGATCCGCGCCTTCATGTCGTTAAAGGCCTGCGCCAGCGCGCGCGTTTCGCGGCTGCCCTCCACGGTCGCATCCGGCGCGCGTAGATCGACTCCCAATGCCTCGGTCGCCCGCGTCAGGCGGCGCAGCGGTCGGGTGGTCTGGCGCAGTGCGATCCAGAGCATCAGCAGAAGAAACGCACCGCTAACAGCACCCAGCAGACTGCGCCGTGCCAGATAGGCACTGAGCGCGCGCGATGGCCGCCCCGTCAGTATCAGCACGCGCCCGTCGCGCATCCAGATGGTCAGGCGGATCGGGACGAAGAACCGCATCGGCCGCGCCCGATCACCCAGCCATGCGCCCAACTTGCCCGGCCCGCCGTCCACGACGACATTATGATCGGAAAGAGCCCGGCGATAGCGGGTGGCAAGTTCAGATAGAGTGGGCGGCACTTCGCGATAATCATGAGGTGGCGTGCGTCCGATCGTTACAGTGAAGAGCGACCCGTCATAGCTGTCGGCAAGTTCGCTTGCCCCGGCAGGTCCAGCCCGTTCCATCGCATCGACCATGCGGGCCAGCGAAGCGGGCGCTGGCAGGCCGTAGTTCGCGTCGGCACCGACCCGGTCCGGTGTCTGCCAGACGAGCAGCAGCAGAAGCTGCATCAGGATGAAGCCGGCCAGCATGACCATGCCAATGCGGAACGACAGCGTCGTGCCCACCGGCTCAAACCTTGCGCACGGGAGCAACGAACACATAGCCGCCGCCACGCACGGTCTTGATAAGGACATCCCCGCCGGGCACCCTGGCAAGCTTGCGGCGAACCCGTCCCAGTTGCACGTCGATGGTACGATCGAAGGGCGCAGCTTCCCGGCCGCGTGTCCAGTCCAGCAGCTGCTCGCGCGACAGTACGCGTTGCGGGCGCTCGACCAGACACAGTAGCAGGTCATGCTCGCCCCCGGTCAGGTCCAGCGCAGAACCGTCCGGCGCGATCAGGCTGCGAGCATCGACGTCCCAGAGCCAGCCTTCGAAAGCATAGCGCCGCAGGCCCGGCGGCTGCATCGTTGCCTCATTCGCCTGCGAGCGACGCAGCAGCGCCCGCACACGAGCCACCAGTTCGCGCGGGTTAAAGGGCTTGGGCAGGTAATCGTCAGCGCCGATCTCAAGCCCCACGATACGGTCCACATCGTCGCTGCGCGCCGATAGGATCATCAGGGGAAGCTGTCCCGCCGCGCGGACACGACGACATAGCGACAGGCCGTCCTCTCCCGACAGCATGATGTCGACCAGTGCCAGGTTGATTGGCTGGCGTTGCACGAGCGCGTCGAAATCGGACGTCGTGCGGCAAGGATGGGCATGCAAGCCCTCGCGCATCAAAAGGCCGCAAACGAGATCGCGAATTTCATCGTCATCCTCGACAATGGCGACATGCGGACGGTTCGAGTCTTCCATCCCCGCAGAATGCCACCGCGCCTTGGGGCCGCAAGCGCTGTTACATTTTGTCACCCTATGATTCCCGCGGTTCGTTCAGCCGTTACCACGCACCGGCAAATCAGGCTCCGGCGGGACATGATCCCACTCACGCAAGGAGACGAAGTATGAAGAACTTTTTGACCGCGGCCGCCCTTGGCCTGACCCTGGCCGGCAGCCTTGCGGCCACCGCCGCCGAGGCGCGTACACGCAGCCGGAGCGTGAGCGCGCAAGGCGCCTATGGCCATGGCTATGACCGCTCGCGCGCGGTGACCCGCCAGCCGGGCTCGACCTCGGTCAATCGTGGCATCCAGACCAACAGCGGTCGCGGCGCCTCCTCCAGCCGCAGCGCGAACTGGGGCAATGGCAGCTATCAAGGCGGCGCCAGCCACACCACCAACAACGGCACCAGTTGGGGCCGCTCGACCAGCGCGGTGCGCAACGACGACGGCAGCATTAGCGCCGCGACGACGCGCACGCGCCCCGATGGCTCCACCGGCACAGTGACGCGGGAAACCAGCCCCTACTGATCCCGCGCACCGCACGCTGGGTCGGCTCCTCCTGACCCCCGAACGGCCCGGCGTGCTCCCTTCTTGAAAGCAGCGTCATGAAGACCTTCTCCTTTCTCCTCATCGGTTGCCAGATCGGCGCCCTGGCATTGGGCGCGAGCCCGGCCACCGCGCAGGCGGGCCGCTTGGGCGGCGGCGAACCCATACAATGGTTCGACAAGGCCGACACCAATCGCGACAATCGCGTCACCAGTGCGGAATTCTCCGCCTTTCGCCAGAGCCAGTTCGGCCAACTCGACCGCAACAGTGACGGTGTCGTCAGCCCAACCGATTTTCCAAGGCTCGCGAAATTGCGGCCCGACGCTTATGCGAAGCTGACCGGGATGATCGGCCAGAGCGACGCCAATGGCGACGGTGTGGTCACGCGCGCGGAGATGCGATCCTCGCCGCCCCGCATGTTCACGCTTGCCGACGCCAATGGCAATGGCGAGGTCACAAGGGGCGAGTTCGACGCGGCGCGCGATCGGATGCAGGCGGCGGTAGCCGCAAGGCGGAAATAGCCATGGCGCATCATTCCCCCCTGTTCCTCAGCATCGCAGCAATCGCCATCCTGGCTGAACTGGTCTGGCGGCTCCGCTCCGGGCGCGGCTATGATGGGCGCGCGGCGCTGACCACCGCCGGGCTGGTGGCGGGCAATCTCGTCGCGGGCGTGCTGCACGCCGCGGTGCTGGCCGCCGCCTTCAGCACGGTCTGGGCTTATGTCCCGCATCGTTTTCCGGCAGCGCAGTGGCAAAGCTGGGCGATCGGCTTCTTCGCGGTTGAGTTCGCTTACTACTGGTTTCACCGTGCGAGCCATGAAATCCGCTGGATGTGGGCAAGCCACAGCGTACATCACAGCGCGGAACAGCTGACTTTCCTGTCGTCGCTGCGGCTGGGCTGGACGAACACGCTGTCGCTGGGTTGGCTGTTCTACCTCCCGGTCATCGCGCTGGGCGTCGATCCGCGCATCGTGGCCGGACTGCTGGCGATAAACCTGAATTTCCAGTTCTTCCTGCACAGCGAGGCTATCCCACGCCTCGGCCCGCTGGAATGGATTTTCAACACGCCGCACCATCATCGCGCGCACCATGCCAGCAACCCGGAATTTCTGGATCGCAACTATGGCGGCATGCTGATCGTCTGGGACCGCCTGTTCGGCACGATCGCGCCGGAGAGCGAGGTCGAGAAGCGCTATGGCCTGGTCGGCAAGGCAGGTGAAGCCAATCCCGTGAAGCTGGCGCTGCGCGAATGGGCGGGCATTGCGACCGATGTCGCCCGCGCGACAAGCTGGCGGGATCGCTGGACAGCCATGATCAGGGTGAAATGACGGCGGGCCGGACAGGATGTAGCGAAACGCAGCACCGGACCGTCCATATGATCGTCATGGTGGGGGATCCTCCTGCTCCCATCGCGGCAATGCGATGTTGCACAATCCACCGAAGGGAAGCCGGAACACGCCGGCCAAAGCTGCGGTGCCGCCAAAGCCAGCGCCGCGCGCACATTCCCAATGACATTCGGACTGTCGCCTGCCGTCACCAGGCAATTGCGCGAGGCGATGGTTGCCAAGCTGATCGATCAACCGCCCGTGTCGCCTGCGATCCGCTCTCTTGGGGCGGCTGGCAGATGTCGCCAGTTTGTAAACATCCCAAACTATCCGCCTGCTCGAACATTGGAGTACGCGTTGAGTTGGCTGCGTGACATAGATCGCTGGTTCATGGCGGAGGTGTTGCCTCATGCGGCAGCCTATCGTGCCAGGGCCGCCTATTTTTGCGGTCGCGAGGATGCGGACGATCTTGTCCAGGAAGCTTATGCCCGTGTTCTTGGTACGCCGGACTATCGCGCCATCGCTGCTCCACGCAGCTTTGTGCTGACCATCGTTCATAATCTCGCGCTTGAGCGCTTGCGCCGATCGAATGTGGTGCGCATCGACTTTCTGGCCTCCATGGATGTCTTGGATGTCGCCGATGGCGCTCCGGACGCATTCGCGGTGATGGCCGGCCGCTCCGACTTGCAACAGATGCTGCATCTGATAAGCGCGCTGCCACCGCAGTGCGCCCGCGTCCTCCATATGCGCAAGATCCAGGGTATGACTCCTGTAGCCATATCGAAGGCTCTTTCAATATCCGTCTCGACCGTGGAAAAACATGTCGCTAAAGGTCTTGCCCTCATCACAAAGGCCCGGCGTGAGATCGAAGCCCAGATGGAGTGTCCTTGTCCGGCAGTTTTGACATCTCTCAGCCAAAAGCTGACCTGACGGACGTTGCTGCCGATTGGCTGGCGGCGCTCGATGCGGGTTCGGCGGACATGGTCGCGTTCGAGGCATGGCGCGACGCAGATATTCGTCATGCAATAGCCTTTGCCGAAGTGGCTCGCACCTGGCGCGATTTGAACAATCTTCGTTTGGTGCAGGGGCATTTGCAGTCTCCCGCTGGCGAAGAACCCGCGCCCGAGCAGCCAAGTCGCCGGCATGTCATCCGCGCAGCCGCTTCCTTGGCAGCGGTGAGCGTGGCGGGCGGCGGTCTTGCCTACCGGGCCTATGCGCGTGACACGGCCAGCACACTTCCAGGCGAACGACGGGCCGTTTCGGTAAATGATCGCTTGGCAATAGACCTCAATACCGACAGTCGCATCCATTGGCAGGCCGGAGAGCTTACCCGGCTCTGGCTGGAGCGTGGTGAAGTGGCGATCCGTCTGGCTCCCGCGCAAAAGGTCGAGTTGCTGACGCCGGGTGGAGTCTTCCAGTTAATGCCAGGCATCTACAACGCCCGTTTACGCAATGAGAGTTGCGAGTTGGCTGTGCTGCAAGGCGGTATTTCGGCCGATGGGGCCAAGCTGGAGAAAGGGGAAATCGGGCTTGCCACCGCCGGCCGGATAGCCGCGCGCCCAGGCGGGAATATGGATCTCAACCGCATTACGGCTTGGCAACGCGATACACTCGTGCTGAACGGCGAGAGTCTCGACTATGCCTTGTCGGAGATAAATCGCTACCTGCCCAACAAGATCGTGATCGGCGATCCAGCACTGTCCCGCATCCGTATGGGCGGAACATTCGCAACAACCAACACTGACGAATTTCTTAAGGCACTGCATAGTTCTTTCGGCATCCGCGCTACGCCCAGCGCCAACGGCGGCATCATCCTCACCCGCGCCTGAACTTTTTTTCGGGTCGAGTAGCGGATCGCCAGCGCTCATCCATCCATGCCCCGACACATCCATAAATCGGGGACAATCATGCTGAAGTTACTGACGACGACCGCCATCGTGGCGGCCGCGATGCCTGTTGCCGTCCATGCCCAAGGGCAACCGGCGCGCATGAATTTCGATATCAAGGCCGGCGATACGGCGGCAGCGTTGAACCAGTTTGCCAATCAGGCGCATGTGCATGTCGTCTTTCCCTATGACGTGGTGGCTAATCAACGCGTCGCAGGCGTGCGTGGCAGCTTCACGCGCGGCGAGGCGCTGCGACGCCTGATCGCGGGGCAGGGGTTGCTGATCGCCAGCGAAACTGCGGGCATGATATCCCTCAAAGCCGCCCCGGTCGCGGCGAATGCCCCTCTCAATATGGCGGCGGACGACAGTCCGCAGACAGACATTGTTGTGCTTGGGCAGGGCAATTCGCGCCAGGTCCAGACTGTGGCGCCCAAGGCGATGGCTAAAGCGACCGCGGGTTCCTCGCCGCTGCGCTCGCTAGGCCGCTTGCCGGGCGTCAACTTCGATTCGTCGGACGCGCGCGGTACCTATGAAGCGGCGACCCAATTGTCGATCCGCGGTTTCCTGTCAGATCAGATGGGCTATACGCTGGATGGTGTGCCACTTGGCAACATGCAATATCGCAACAATAACGGCCTTTCGATCAATCGCGCGCTGCTGACCGAGAATAACGGCCCAGCAACGCTGTCGCAGGGTAGTGGCGCGCTTGGCACCGCATCGACCAGTAATATCGGGGGTACCGTCGACTTTTCCTCGATCGACCCGACCCCAGATTTTGGCGTCGACCTCGAACAAAGCTATGGCAGCGAAAATAGCTGGCGCAGCTTTATACGGATCAACAGCGGCGAACTGCCCTGGGGCGGGCGACTGGCACTGTCTTACGCGCATGACCGGCAGGGCAAATGGCGTGGCTGGGGCAAGCAGGAGCAGGACCAGATCAACGTCAAATATGTGCAGCCGATCGGCGACAGCGTGAAATCGACCACCTTCCTCAACCTGATCGACAGGAGCGAGGACGATTATAATGATGTCTCGCTGGCAAAGCTCAAGACCTATGGATGGGACTTCGATAATATCCCGACCTTCGCCCTCGCCGAACAATTGGCATTGATCGTACAGAATGGCGGGACTCCGCCCGCGCCCTATGTGAACGCCGACGACAGCGTTTATCAGGGCGGGGGCGTACGCCGCGATCTCCTGGGCTATGAAAAGCTGGAATATGTGATTTCGGACCACCTGTCGGGCTTTACGACCGCCTACCTGCATCTCGACAAGGGCATTGGCACCTGGGCCAATCCGTACGAGCCGACGCCTGCCGCTTTTGGCGGATCACCAGTATCGGTATCCGCGAACCGCTATGACATCGACCGGAAGGGCGTGATTTCCCGCCTGAAGTTCGAGGCCGGACAGCACAGGATCGAAGGCGGCATATGGTACGAACATAATGCCTTCAACCAAGCGTCCTATCTGTATGGATTGCAAGCCGGCGTTACGCCGGACGAATTTCAGCAGTTCTACAGCAATCCCTTCAAGGTCAATTACCAGAACGAATATCGCACCGACACGGTACAGGTTGACATCAGCGATACCTGGCAAGCGACCGATCACCTGCGCCTGAACGCAGGATTCAAGGGCCTTGTCTCGACGAACAAGGCGCGTAGCATCGTCAGCACAAAGCCCATCGACGGATCGATTCAGGCGAAAAACTGGTTCCTGCCGACGGCGGGCATCCTCTACACGCTGGATGGCGGCAGCGAAGTCTTTGCCGGCTACACCCGCAACATGGCCGCCTTCGTCGCTTCCACGTCGAGCGGCCCTTTCTCCAGCAGTTCGCAGGCCGGCTTCAACTACATCCGGGGCGATTTGAAACCGGAGATGACCAACACATTCGAAGCGGGCTATCGGTTCCACAACCGCGACCTGCAACTGTCGCTGACCGGCTATTATGTGAAGTTCACCAACCGCCTGCTGGCCTCGTCCATCAGCGCCACGGTGGTCGGCAACCAGAATGTGCTGCAAAATGTCGGCAGCGTGTCCTCGCGCGGCGTCGAAGCGGCGGCGAACTGGAAGTTCGCGCCCTTCTGGTCGGTTTACGGCAGTTGGGCCTATAATGACGCGACCTATGACGACAATGTGCGGCCATTGGGCGGCGCTGTCGTCGCGACCAAGGGAAAGCAGGTCGTCGCATCGCCCAAGCATGTAGGCAACCTCGAACTCAACTATGACGACGGCATGCTGTGGGGGCAGGCCATGGCGCATTATCGCAGCAAGCGCTATTACAGCTATCTCAACGACGCGACGCTGCCTGGTGCGGTCAACGTCAACCTGTCGGCCGGCTATCGGTTCAGCAGTATGCTGGATGTGCAGCTCAATGTCATGAACCTGTTCGACAAGCGCTACATCGCATCGACAGGCACGGCCGGCTTTGTGACTTCCGATCCCAATGGCACCTACACGACCCTGCAGTCCGCCGCGCCCCGGCAGGTGTTCGGTACGGTGCGCGTGCATTTCTGACAACGGGTAACGAGCGTTTCCGGCCGCGCCGGGGACGCTCATTCTTCTTCCAGAACAAGGGGCCAGAATGGACCGCCGCACTCTTATCAAGGCCGCAATCGGCGCGCCGCTCATCCCCTGTTCCGCCAGGGCCGCGTCGGCCGCGCTGCGGTCGGACGGCGAGGGTTTCAGCTTCGCCTTTATCAGCGATTGCCATATCCGGCCGGAACTCAAGGCGGCCGAAGGCTGCGCTGCCTGTTTCGAGCAAATCTCCGCTTCCGACCATGATTTCGTCATCAATGGCGGCGACCATGTTGAAGATGCTCTGGAAGCAAGTCGGGAACGTGCGACGATGCTAATGGACCTTTACCAGCGCACTGAACGTCGTCATCTGCGCAAGCCGGTCCGGCATGTGCTGGGCAATCATGATTGCCTGGGAGTGTTCGCCAACAGCGGGATCGATCCGTCGTCCGCCGATTATGGCAAGCAATTTTACATCGATCGGTTCGGTCCCCGCTATTACGCCTTTGATCATAAGGGCGTCCATTTCGTCGTGCTCGATTCCGTTGGCCTGACTGAGGATCGCAATTATGAAGGGCGGGTGGATACGCAGCAACTGGAGTGGCTACAGTCTGATCTGACCGCCCAGCCGAAGGGCGTGCGGATCGTCGTTGTGACCCATATCCCGCTAATAACGGCCATGCAGTGCTACGAACCGGAGTCCTGGCTGAACACGCCGCATAACTGGACGTTCGTTGTCAACGGCCGCGAAGTCCTGCGTATCCTGCGCGACTATAACGTTCTCGCCGTGCTGCAAGGACACAGCCATGTTTTCGAACAGATCGATCTTGGCGGCGTCCGCTTCATTAGCACCGGCGCGGTTGCAGGAGCGGACTGGCGCGGCAGCTTCCTCGGCACGCCCGAGGGGTATAGCGAGATTTTCATATCGGGACGCCATGTCGAGGCGCGGTATCGCACTTACGGCTTTAGCACGCCGGACAGACAGGACGTGTCAATCTGAATGTAAATAGGCAGGCAACGGAGCATCCAACGCCCTGTCTCGGCATGGGGGCACGAGAATCGGCAAGCTATGCGCCAATTCCCGAAAGAAGCGCCAGGACGGGACGTCCTATTCTTTCGGGGGATTGGGGGTTTTGTCGAAGCTGACGATCACGAGTTACCCCACCATCGTCAATATCTTGCATATCAGAATAAATGCAGAAAACGCCTGCCTTGCGATAGAAACGAGATTCCAGGATCACTTTTGATTTTTATCCAGGATAAGAGAGGCTTTCCCTTCGGCATCCACCTTTGTCTGGTTATTCTCGCAGACATATTCGCCGATCTGATAATCACTCTTCCGATTGTACTGAAAGGTGAAGCTGTAGGGTTTGTTCAGATACTCAGGATCGTCGAGAACGACCTTGTTTTCGATCATATCCGGCGCAATCAAACGCATACGTTCGGTAATCTTCATGTTCACGCTATGTGGAACATTGAAGAATTGAACATCGGGTCGAACACCACGGGTCTCGACGACGAGCGTATCGCCTTCCCAATGAGCGGCGGAGTAACCGTTATAGGACGGCTCGATATCTTCGGCCGCTGGCATTCTGCTGCCGATATGGACCCGACGGGTCTGTGCAAGAAACTCCGCAAGAACGACGAGTTGCTTGGCGTTTTGCATGATCTCGATCGGGTATATGGCGCCCATGATCGTCGGCATGCCCTCCGGAAGGCATCTCGTGCTTGCGCTCGCGATCGGCGTTCCGGCGTCATCGGCGGCTTTGAGCTTTTTAAGAAGCGCGGCATATTGCGATGCGTAAGGCTCCTTCAGATCGAAAGGCCCTCCGGGTGGCGGCGGATGATCGGGATCTTCCCCATACCAGTCTTCGGGATAGCGATCCCAGGTTCCGGTAAAATCTGGTTTTCCGCTGTCCGACGCCAACACCTGTTGCGCATCATGAGATGGCGCGCCGCAAGCGGTCATGAGAAGCAGGGTCAATCCCAGCATCGGCAGCGCGGCAATGCGCAAGGCATTCATCAGACATTCTCCAAAATTTGATTGTCCGTCGGCGCCATCTTCATGGTTTCGGGCATGAACAGGATCGCATGCCTCATCCTTTGAGCCTCGTTCCGTTCGCAAGCGTGACGTCGAGGAGCAACCCGCCTGGCCGTCCTGTTTTGAGCGGGTTGAAGGTGGCGGAAATGGAGTCGCCGGTCCGCATCGAATTGGAGCGCCAGCCATGTCGTGTCAGCATGTTGATGCTGGCGCTTTCGAGCTTGTAAACGACTTTTTCTCCGCGCGGGCCGTCCGTCGTAACCTCGATATAGACATGCGGATTGGTCCATTCGAAGCGCCTGACGGCGCCTTCGATCTGCACGGTGCGATGCTTGTCGAACATGACAAATGAGTGGTGCGCTGCGGCCGGTGCCGTGGCGAGCATCAGAGCCGAACCTGCCAGCACGAGCGGGCAGGGCGTCCGCCGATGCGTACGCCCCGGCCAAAAGGGCCCTGCTTCGGCTGGTAGAAATTTGGTGCGCATCTGCCTTGACTGACGCTCCCTAGATATCGCCACGGAGGCCGATTTGGTGGGGTCGGCCTTTGAGTTGATGGCCTCCGCCACGTCGGGATGTGCAGGATGTTCGCATCGACATGACTGATGCATAGCTATTTTGCAACACAATGTCCATTATCAATGTTATTGTTGCGAATGATGAACTTTTATCCGGATGATATAACGATCTCTGAATGGCCACGCGGCAGACGGTAAATCAGATAGTTAAGCGAAGTTGGCTGGTCGATTTCGATGATCTATCGTGTCTGGGGAATGCGGAATGACTGGCCGACAGGTCGCGTCGCCGAGACCACGCCTTGTGCGGTCATTTATGTAAACTATTGAGGCATAAAATGGTGTATTGTTGAATTATGTAGATTATAATCGGTCGACGAGTCGAGCGGCGCCAATCGAGAGGTGCCTCGAAAGGAGAGACAATGCGCAGTTTTCTGATCACCTTTGCAACGGCGGTTAGTGTGGTCACGGCACTCGGTGGCTGTTCCTCCAAGACCTCGGATCAGGCGAGCGACAATCAAGCCGCTGCTTCGGCGAGTGGAGGGCAGCCCGGGAAGCAGGCTGGAACCTCCAGCGAAGTAGACAAGGTTTTGGACAAGCCGATCAATCCTGCGGAGGATGGCATCATCAATATTGACGCGAAGGCGGGGGGCGACCAGCCAAAGGCTGCGGCGCAGTAGCTACCAGCCCCACGGCGTACAGTGCCGGGCCAATCATCCAGAACATCAGAAGCAGGGATCGAAGGAGGGACAATGCGTCGGCATCTCATAACCTTGGCGGCATCACTAGGTGCCATTGCAGCGCTTGGGGCGTGCTCCGAAAAGGCGTCGGAACAGGCGGACGCCAACCAGGCCGAGGCCGTGCAGGGCAAGGCCGCGCAGATTGCTGCATTCGACACATCGACTTCGATCAAGGAGTTGATGGATTCAACCGTCGATCCTGCTGCTGATGCTATTTGGGACTCGGTGGCGACCGTGTCGGACAAGAATGGGGTGGACAGGCGGCAGCCTCGGACTGAGGAAGATTGGAAGGGGCTCCGGCGACACGCGATTACCCTGATCGAAGCCATGAATCTGGTAATGATGAAAGGCAGGCACGCGGCGCCCGCCGATACGCCGCGGCCTCCCGGCGAGTTGAGCTCCGCGCAGATCGACGGCCTGCTGTCGAGCGATCATGAGACGTTCGTCGCCTTTGCCCAGAATATGCAGAATACCACGAGACTGGCGTTGTCGGCGATCGACAAGCGCGACCCGGCCGCACTGTTCGAGGCGGGAAGTGCAATCGACAGTGCCTGCGAGAGCTGCCATGTGACTTTCTGGTATCCGGACGGCGGAGATCCACGCCTTCAGCACCTCAAGAAAAAGTGAGGCTGCCAGCCTTGCCCGTGGCGGGTCAAGGCATTCACTCGCGAAACCCATATTGAGCGACGGACGCTGTATAAAAGCTATTGGGACGTTGGGCAGGGCTGGCGGAAGAACCTGCCGCTCATGCAGCTTCTCGCTGCGGGGAAGGGGCTGCTCGTCAATAGCCCTGCAGACGCGCGCGTGATTGTTCGTCTTGATGCTTTTACGTGCCTTTTCCTCGTTAAATGAGGCTCGCTCGTCGCACCAGGCAATCGGCTGAGCCGCTCGTGTTTTCGCCGCACATGCTCCAGGATGCGCTGTTCAGTCATCCTGGAGCATGTATCGTTGACTTGCTGCGGCTTCGTTATTCAGTCTTTACGCCGAGGCTGCCGTCCTTTTCGATGATGGTTTTCTCATTCTCGCAAACGAATTCAGCAATTTTATAGTCGGGCTTTTCCCGCTTATATTTAAAGTTGAAGACGTAAGGCTTCGCCAGATATTCGGGATCTTCGATCGTAATATCGTTTTGCAGGATGTCGGGCGCGATAAGATGCCAACGTTCGGTAATCTTCATTTTGGCCGAGTGCGGTATATCCTCATAACGGACGTCTTCCTTGACGCCATAGGTGGTCACCTCAAGAGTATTTCCGACCCATTTGCCAAAGGCATAGCCATTATATGTCGGCTCGATGTCGTCGGGGTTCGGCGCGGGTTGGTTCAGATAGATCCGACGGGTCTGAGTCAGGAATTCGGCAAGGACCGTCACTTGTCCCGGCGTTTGCAGAAATTCCATGGCATAATGGGCACCCATGATCGAAGGCATGCCTTCGGGCTGGCAAAGCGAACTGGGCGTTGGCAGCGGCCTGCCGGCGGCGTCCGCATCGGCACGGCGCTGCCGCATCTTCCGCCATTCGGTGAGATAGGGTTCCTTGAGCGGAGGCTCGACGACCGCCAGCTCTGCCGGTTCCGGCTCGGTCGAGAAGGTGTCCGGATAGGGTGGATAGCGATTCCATACGCCGGTTATGTCGGGGTCGCTTGATGCCCAGCCTTTCGACAGGATCAGGGCACCGACGCCGACGAAGGCGGCCAGGATGCAGCCTATGACGATAACGGCCAATTTGCGCCGACTGCGGCCCTGCTTGGTTTCAGCCATTCTATCCTCTCCTCATCGGCACGGCATGGAGCCATTATCGTTTTTGGGCGCTCACCAGGCGGCGAGCAGTCTTCCATCGGGAACCTTGATCTTGGCGAGCATGCCGCCGGACTTGCCATCCTTGAGCGGATGCATGGCGACCCTCACGCGATCGCCGGCTTTGACGGTGTTGAACTTCCAGCCGGCGTGGCGCATCAGCGCAGGGCTGCTGCATTCCAGCGTGTAAGTGACCTTCTTGCCGTTGACGGGCAGTTCCAGGATCACGAAGGCGTGCGGATTGGTCCATTCGAACTTGGTGACCAAACCCTGCAACACGACCGTTTTAGTCTGGTCGAACATCGCGAAAGAATGATGGGCAGACGCCGGACCGCTGGCGGCAGAGGCCGCGGTCAGCCCGGCTAAAGCGATGGCGGATTTCAGTTTCATCGATACACTCCTTGCCGCTGAATGGCGTTGTCTTCGCAACACAAGCCTTGGCGCTGCGCTGTTACCCTGGTGCACATCATGCGTTATTGCCGGATCGTCGCCGTCAGCCCGATGGTCCGCGGCCGGAAGGAACTGGCGCGATACATTTCCGTGCCTGGCAGGTCGTGATACAGGCTCAGGATCGGATGGCTGTTGGTGACATTATTGATGAACAGGCTGACATCGATGTTCTGATTGAGCGATGCACCTGCCCGCAGATTGAGTGTTGTCGTTTTCGGTGCGCGCGGCAGATCGGGATCGACCAGCGGCGAGTTGACGTCTAGCGGCGTGCTATCATGGCTCGAGTAAGCGAAATCAGCGCGCAGATAGACTTCGTTATTGCCGACCGGCTGCCTGAATTCGCCGTTGAGCTGGATGGTCCAAGGAGCAATCAGGAAAGGCTCCCCCGCGCGGCGAATGGTCATATCATCGGCCCCCAGGATCGGCGTTGTGTAGCGTGCATTTGAATATGAGACGGAGGCACCGAGTGTGAGCTGGCTGATCGGTTTCGCAGTTACAGCCAGGTCGAAACCATCGATTTTGGCATCGCCGAAGTTCAGCGCGGTGTAAATTCCGCAGCTGGGCAGGTTGAACAGGGTCTGGATGTTCTTCCAGTTCACCCGATAGACTGAAGCATCGACGAGTAGCTTGCCGCCGAGCAGCCGGTTCTTGCTGCCAACCTCGAAACTCCAGATTGAATCCGGCTTCACCGTCGTGGGTTGCAAGGGATCGAAGCCGATTGCGGCAGCATCTGCGGAGCAGCTCGTCCCGACTGGGGGCGCGACGCCGCTTCCGCGCACGCCCTTGGCAGCATTGGCGTAGAAGAGGTTGTTCTGGTCCGCCTGAAACGAGATGCCGAACTTGGGCGTCAGCGGCTTTTCATGAGCGGAAAGCCTGGTCGCGGTCCCATCGGTAGTGTTGAACGGGCCGGCGACGAAACCGTCATAGGTATATTTCAAGTCCGTGTATCGAAGACCGGCGGTGAGTTTGACGCGAGGCAGAATTTCATAGTCGACCTGGGCGAAGATCGCCTTTTGCTTGTCATGGTGCTGGACGCTTTGATAATTGCTGAAGAGCCCCTGATACAGTTCCACTCCAAATAGCTCACTGATCGAATCGAACGGGGGTTCTTCGATCAGCGACTGGCCCAGATTGATTGCACGGAGCGCATCCGGATCAGCGGCTGCGAATGTGTCGCGGACCTTGCTGTTCTGATAGAAGACGCCGACAACCCAGTTGAAGCGCGCACTCGGATCGTTGTTCTGCAGGCGAAGCTCCTGCGTAAACGCCTTCTGATAGGTAACGGAGTCCGTGCGGGACTGATAATCCTCGAAGCCATCCGGAAAATCAGGCTCGGCCCAGCCCGCGAAGAGCGCAAGGCTCAACGCCACATCGTCGCTACGCGTCTGGGTCTTGCGCCAGAAATAGGAGCTGTTGGACACAAGGCTCAGGCTGCCGAAATCGACAGTTGCCTTCAGTGCCGGCAGATAGAAGCGATCCTTGTGATTTTCTGGCAGGCGAGTGAGGCTGGTGCGGTAATTCGTATGTCGAACATCGGACGTTGCGAGTTCGAAACGGGAGCTATCCTTGATGTTGATGTTCTGCGCAAAGATCGAGGGGACCAGCGTTACCGTATCGGTCGGGCGCCAGCCAAGCGCAAGGCGGCCGGAGAAGCTGTTCTTGCCATCGATATCCTTGTCGATGACCTCTTTGCTGTAGCGATCGAGCCGATCGACATAACCACCGTCATGGCGATACCAGCCGCTGGCCCGGAAGCCGAGCTTATCCTCGATGAGCGGGGCGCCGACCGCCAGCCCGGCCTCGTAGCTTTCGCTGCCGTGCAGGGTCGAGGCAACCTCGGTGCGCCCGTAGAGGCTGACGTCCCTGAACGATGGTTCCGGGGTGATGAAGCGAACTGCGCCGCCCACCGAGCCGCTCCCGAACAGGGTGCCTTGAGGACCGCGCAGAACTTCGACACGGTCGAGGTCGAAAACCTCCGGATAGGCATTGGTCAGCGACGGTGAAATGCCGATGCGGGTCTGGATCGGCGTGTCGTCGATATAGACGCCCGTTGTGGGGATCCCGCTATCGGACTGGATGCCGCGGATTGAGATCACGGTCTGGCCGGTGCCATAATTGAGCGCGGTCTGCCCGAAGGTGATGCCCGGCGTCAGTCGCGCGATATCGGAAACGGAGCGGATCCCCTGTTGATCCAGCGCTTCCTGATCCTTTGCGACGATGCTGATAGGCACCTTGCTCAAACGCTGCGACTGTCGGGTCGCCGTAACGACAATGTCACCCGTCGACATCTCGCGATCGGCACGTCGCGTATCGCCGGGTTGGGGCGTCGTATCCTCCGCTGATTGTTCCGACGGGGAGGGCCCGGCCTGAGCCATTGCGATGCCGGGATAGGCGGATGACGCCATCAGGAGCATGGCATAGGAGCCAAGAAAGCCGTTGATCCTGTGATGGCCGGATTTGCGAAATGCCATGTCTGCTCTTCTCCCCTTATCTACAGCGGTCTGCGCCGTTCCCTGGTTCTCATGCCCTCGGAGTGGGGTTCGCGCATCGTCGACTTGCGCCAGCGCGCGCCGAATCATGCCGTCACCCTAAGAAAATGGTCTCGTTTAGGTAACACAATAACCGTTTATGGCAAGACTGTTGCGTTATACGAACGGCAAACCTAACGGATTAACCTGCGTGATCAGGTTACCATATCCACATTAAACCTATTTATAACAATATGTTACATGTTGAATCCCGACGTTCCGATGTAATGCGGAAAGGAAGCCGAGCAGATAGCACATTGAATGGCGTACGAGGGCGATTCCTGCTATCAACTAAATCAACAATACTCTATCTTGGCAATATTTGTTGCATTTCAGGAATAATATCAGCCGGTTTTCGGGTTACCGATAAGGCTTGGGTCTTGAATGAGGTGGAGATGACGAGGTGGCTCGTTGCCAACGATCAATCGGCGGTAGCGACGCTTGGAATGAAGGAGAGGAAATGAGGGTATCAGCAGGCGAAAAGTCCGTCATCGATTTCTGGGCACGGTGCCAGCCGCCAATGACGGACCAGGCGAGCAAGGAAAGCCTCTTCAAGAACGGAGCGCCACGCGCATCGGCGCGCGCACTGACAATCTCTTCGCGGAAATGGGCGGCGGTGGCTCGGTTCAGAGTCTGCCAAGACGATCGTGGGCACTCAGAGGCTCCGGTCGAGACCTGTGTGCCGATCTACCCGATTATCCTGGATCCGGTGCTTGATCAGGGGAGTGACATATGACTTTGCAGAGTTTCACGACGTGGCTGTACGCGACGCCGTTTGCCACGACGATCAGGGATGTTCCCTGGATTATCCCGTCGATCCAGTGCATCCATATCCTTGCCATCACAGTCGTTGTCGGCGCGGCGCTGGTATCGGACCTGCGGCTCGCGGGCGTTTTCGCGACCGACACGATGCCCAATGCCGTCATCCGCCGTTATTTGCGCTGGATGTGGATTGCGTTGGTCGTCCTGCTCATAACCGGCGGGCTCATGGCGACGGGTGAGCCGGATCGTGTGCTCACCAATTCAACTTTCTGGCTCAAGATGGGCCTTGTCGTGGTGGCGTGCCTGCTGACCTGGTTCTTCCGGCGACCATTGCTCCATCCCGAGTTCAATTTCGAAGACGCCAAATGGCGTCCGTTCGTCAAACCGGCTGCGTGGCTCTCTCTTGCGGTCTGGGTGTGCGTGATCTTCTGCGGGCGTTGGATCGCCTACACCATCTGATCGCGCCCATTGTCATCATACTGGATCGGGAGGGTCTATCGTGGACTTACTCAACATTTTACAATCCCTTGAAGAGACATCGATCGCGCTGGCCATCAAGGAAGGCGACAACTTGTTTCCGTGGCTGGAATCCTTCCATGTCCTTGCCATTACGCTGGTTGTCGGAACGATTGCGATCGTCGACCTGCGTTTGATCGGTTATCCGTCCCATCGCCGCGGCGCACGCCAATTGATTGTCGAACTCCTGCCTTTCACCTGGGTGGCGTTCGTGGTGGCGGTCATTACCGGGTCCTTGTTGTTCCTTTCGAATGCGGTAAAATATTTCGAAAATCCGCTGTTCCTCATCAAGATGGGTCTGCTTCTTGTCGCCGGCATCAACATGGCGATTTTCCACCTTGGGGCGTACAGGAAAATCACGGAGTGGGACGATCTGCTTCCGCCTCCCGTAAGTGTACGTGTCGCTGGCGCCATGTCGCTTTGCCTCTGGATCGGCGTGGTCATTTTCGGCCGCTGGATCGGCTTTTCTTAGGGCGCTCCTGTGTTCCAAACCCTGGGTTGCAGGCCTTTGCACATGGGCGCCTGGAACGCTCGCTTCTTCCGAGTGCAGCCTGGCCATGGCTAATCGCTGACGGCGATCTTTTTGAGACGGTCGCGTTCGCCTTGTTCCCTTGCGGCCTGCTCGGCGGCCTTAACGCTCGGACGCGACCCGACGCGCTCCAGATAGGCCTCAAGATCGGGCCATGCATTGGTATCGATATGGTGGACCCGCGCCCACATCGCGATCGTGTAGCAATGGGCGTCCGCGATCGTGAAATCGTTTCCGGTGAGAAATTGCCGATCGCGGAGCTGGGAATCGAGCCAGGCCAGCTTGCCCTTCACATAGTCCACGGCGATCGCCCGATATTCACGCGGCGTATTCGGCTTGAAGAGCGGCATGAAGCCGCCCTTGTGGAGGTCGGCCGCGATGAAGCTCATCCATTCGAGGACGCGCAGGCGCGCGATGCTCCCCGGCTTGGGAAGTAGCCTGGCCGATCCTTCTGCGTCGGCGAGATATTGCATGATCACAATGCCCTCGCTCAGATGCTGCCCATCCGGCAATTCCAGAGTGGGGACCGTTCCCTTGGAATTGACGCAGAAATAATCGGTCCCGTCGGGCAGGGTCTTTGTCTTCATGTCGACCCATTGCAGACAGAGCGGGATCTGCAACTCCCGCGCGACGATATCGACCGCCAGCGAGCAGCCGCGGACCTCATGATAGAGTTTCATCTTTCAATTCCGATAGTTGGTGGAGAGGCCTTCACGCAAAGTGTTACCTGAGATGGCCTCCGAGACATCGAATGATCAGGCGTGAGGGCGTCGGAGGTGAGCCTCGAAAGGGGCATCGCTGCGCATAGCTAGCGGGTTTCGGCCTCTTTGAGCCATTCGTCCGCTTCCTCGAAGGTTTCAAAAACGCGGCAATTTCCCAGATCGTCCAATGTCCGGTGTATCTGGATCCTCAGAAGCGCGCTCGGGATTATCATCGCATTCCGGCTGATCGGCGCGTCGCGGCACATGCTTACGAATTGCCTGTTCACCTCAACCACTTCCGGCGCTTGCGGTCCCCATTTCCGCAGGTCATCGAGCAATGTGAAGGCAGATCCGGTGGTGCCCGCAAGGCGAAGGGCGTCCTGAAAAATTGTTTGCGCGCGCAGCGCGTCATGGATGCTCCAGAAATCGGTGTAGCGTAGATGCAGCCGGCGGGCGGCAGGATCGAACGTATAGTCAAGCATCTAGAATCTCCGATGCATCGGGTTGGTGATGGACTGGCTTGTGCATTGCCGGATCAATGCCCGATCCGGCGTTCGTTGAGCCTGGAGCTTTGTGGATCGGTGTCAGGGAACTGCTGGCTTGGCTTCCCGCCATTCCAGATGCCGCGGGTTTGCAACTGGCGTGCTATGAGAAGCGAACTGTCTAGGTTCATATTGCCGATCGAGCGCACCTGATAGAGCGCTTCAAAGGAACGGCTGCCGGATACGCGCTTCGACAGGATCGCGAGTTGCTCAGGATCAGAGATGATTTCGGTCATTTGCATGACCGCAGCATCGCGCGTTCCAGCGACAATGAGGACATGATTGCCTGCCGGACCCGGTACACTTGCGATATAGCCGAAGTCGTTCGTCGGTCTATTGTCGCCCTCGAACATTCCCCAATCGGCCAGATATCTTTTGCCGGTCTTGCGATCGATCAACTCATCATAGCTTTCGCCGATGGAAAAGCCCGAAGCCTGAAACAGGGGATCGCGCAGCATGCCAAGCCCGCTCAAGAAACCGACATAAACGATATTCGACTTCCGCAAAATGTCGGGATTGAGGTGCGACATGATGATGGAGGCGGACGGTCTGGCCTTGTTTCGATCGGCTGCTTTGACGATCGGAACGATGTCATGCAGCGCGATCGCTGTGCTGGTAGGGAGATAGGAGAGGTTGATATCGATATAATGGCCATAATCCTGCGGATGGTTGGCCAGATATTGTTCGAGATCCTCCCGCGAATTCACCGAAGCATCTCTCACGAGATGGGTCACCTCCTTGTCGTCGATCGCTTCGCCGATCAGATAATAGTCGCCCACGACAATGAGATTGGGCCTCTTTGCCATTCCGTCTTGAGAAAGCGGGCGCCAGAAGAACGTATCGGTGGCTGGTGGGACAGGCTGGCTTGGACTGGCAAATGCCATCAAGGTCCAGACCGCGACGTTCAGCACCGCGAATATGGCCACGATCTGGGCGAGCGTCTTGTGCTTCTTGAGGCCATTTCTGATCGCGATGGTGATGGGGGGTGTCGGCTCTTCGTCCGCAGGGATCGGCGTGTCGATAAGCGTTAGCCGATATTCCCCTTTGGGGATCGCGATACGGGGCCCCGCACGTTCGGTATAATATTCATCAAGCTTTTTTCGGAGCTTGTGAATGTAGACGCGAACCGTCGAATCCTGGCCGGCGTCGTTGGTGCCGGCCTTTGCAAAGATGGCATGATAGATCTCCAGTTCCTTTGGAGCATATCCCGCGGTCGAATGCTCGAGCAGATAGTCGAAAAGTCGGAACATGGTATCGGTTCGACTGGAACCGATCTCCTCCCGGATACGCGCCGCCTCTGCCACTAGGCGCTTGATATTCTCATTCGAGTCAAAAAACATGAGGTCGTCCAGAACCAGGGATTGGGCGTTGTGGCGATAGCGCGCGGTTTTCCCAACCCCAGCGCAGGCAGAGGATATGGTTTGAGCCTATTTTCCGGTCCGCCAAGACGGCCATCCCTCCGGCTGCACGCTTTGCCATGCCGTAATATCGTTGTTAAATTCATACTTATTACGCTAAATATGGTCTAACTGTTCGATTTTGTAAACAGACGCGAGCGTGCCTGTGCTATTGAATGCCGATGCATTGATACTGGCACTTTTTGGATGCCTCTTTTCTCGCCTCTCGGTGCGAATTTCGCGGCCATCGCGGACAGCGGCTCGACATGGCAACGCATGTTCGCGACGAACGCTGCTCTGACCAGACAGTAGGTGCCTGCCAGATGTTGCAAATGCCTGCGGCCAAGCCTTGGCCGAGGAGAATATTACCAACCGTTGCGCATGGATCAGATCGGTTGCGGCAATTCCTTGTCCTGATCCTCCATGCGGTCCTTGACCGTTCCGCGCCGACGGCGTCGCCATCTGCGCACATCGCGCCGCAATTTGCTGACGCCCATCCATGTGCCCGTCGCGCAGATCAGCGTTACCATGGCCAGCAGGGGCAAGACGATCAGATCCCAGAGCGGGCGCGTCCGCAGCACCGGCAGATCCAAGCTGTGCAGGCCATTCACGAGCCAGCGGAATCTACGCCCGTCGCGATCGATCGCACGGATGAGTGTGCCGGAATCGGGATCGATATAGATGCGCGTTTCCTGCGGATCGGCCAGGATGGCACGCCATACGGGAAGCTTCAGCGCATATTTGTGCCGGTAATAATAGCCGTCCTCATCGGTCAGGAAATCGAGTGTTGAAACAGGCCCGACATCAGCGAGTGCTGTCTTGAGCGATCCCTTGTCCAGCGGCCTTGCCCGACCTTCGTGATCGAACCGAAACACTCGACCTGATCTTGTGATGGCGGCGAGGTACATCCTGCCTCCCAGCGGCGCTGCGTCCAGCCGCACCGTATCTTCAGGAAGTTGAGGTCTTGCCGCGAACGCCTGCCTCACGGATTTCCAGTCCATTCTGCCTGCAAGCAACTGGCGTTCGTTGAAGCCCGCCATGCTGTCGAGAAAGCCCCAGGGATTCATCGAAAGCAGGCCGCTTGCCACCCATATGAGAGTGAGCGCCCCGAACCAGAGTCCGAAAATGTGATGCCACCACCAGATACCGCGAAAGCGTGAGCCGATCGTCCCGTCTCGCTTGCGCTGCAGCCGCACAATCCCTGTCCAGAGGCCGGTCACGGTGAGAAAACAGCCGATCAGAGAGGTCCAGATGACCACCTGGCTCCAGAGCGGCCCATTTTGCCGGAGAAGTGTCGGATACAGCCAGTGCGGCACGGCGCCCAGCCAACCCCAGAAGCGCTCGCCGCGCGTGGTTTGCTGGACGACCTCGCCAGAGGTCGCCGAGATGTAGATTTGGGTTCCTGCCGGATCGGCATAGTCCGCGCGCATAAGCGGGGCGTTCGATCGAAAGGTCTGCACCGTCCACTGATCGACCGGCGTTTCCTTCAACCCGGCCACGCCCCCGCCGATCGCACTATATCGGCCGAAGGTCGCTGCGACCTTTTGCAGGTCATGATCGGGCACTCGCTGGAAGGCGGCCCCGGTGAGCAGATTGAAGCGGCTGGCGGTGATCCGCATCTGCTCGATTGAGCCGCCTGAATCCATGGTCGGCGTGATCCGCAAGACCGGGCGGCCCGCCATCATCTCGATGGTTGCCCGGGACAGCGCCTGATCGGGTGGCAGGTCGATATGTTGAAGCCGGGCCGCATCGGGTAGTTGCAGGGGCTCGAGCCCCTGCAACTGCTCGGTCGGCGATAGCCGCGGATAGTCCACATACATCATGACGAAACCTGACAAGCACCAGATTGTCATCAAGAATCCCACCGCGATGCCCAACCATCGATGCAGGAACAGGACTGGTCTCAGCATCGCCCTAGAAGCCGATGCCGTAGCTCACGCGAAGTGTCCGGGGCACGCCGCGCAGATAGTAGAGGAACGGCGTGTTGGTGCCGTTCAGGACGCCTGCGTCGCTGACCGCGCGCCGAAAACCTCCACTGGCATATTCCCTATCGAACAGATTTTCGACATTGATGCCGAGCCGGTGTTTTCGTCGGACGTCCGGATAGAAATAAACGCCGGCATCAACGATGGCATAATTGCCGTAGTTGCGTCGTCCAAACCTGGGCAGGGTCGAATAGACATCGCCCGTCCAGAGGATTGCGACGTTTGCGCCAAAGGGCTTGTCGGTAGGCGCATAGCCGATCGCCGCGCGCCCATATTGCTCCGGGTTGCGGTCGCGCTGGACGCTGCTGCCGGGGTTGCGGACCCTTGACCAGGTGTAGCTTGCACTGGCCGTCAAACCCTTATCGAGCGTCGCGCTCAGTTCCAGCGTCGCACCCTGGGCTTTCACCTTATTGGGCACGTTGATGTAGGTGCCATTCGGAAAGGCGGGATCATCATAGTCATAATCGATAAGATTGGTGATGCGACGGTTGAAATAGGCGGCTTTCCACTGGAAACGGCCTGACCTGAACGCGAGATTGCCGCCAAGCGCTGCGTTGAGATTAAGGCTTTCCTCAGCCTTCAGCTTGGGATTTCCAAACTCGCAGCAGGGATCATTGCCATAGAGTTGGGACGCATCGGGCAGGATGAAGGATGTGCCCCCATTCGCCTCCGCGAACAAGGCATCGCTAAAGTCGTAGCGGCCGCTGACATTCCATATCGTTTTTTCGGCCTGTTGTGCCCTGTTGTAGCGCGCGCCGGCGGCGATACGCGCCTTGCGCGAAAGATCATCGGTCGTGCGAACTTGCAGGATCCCCGCATGCACCTTCTCGTTGGTCGGGGCGATCAGAAGCACATCGTCACGACCGTTGAAGCTCTGATAGTCATAGCCGACCAGATATTCGAGGCCGCGATGGGGACGCAGCTTCACGACAGCGCTACCGCCATAATCCTGATAACCCCAGAAGGTGCCGGGCGGATAAAGGACGACCGGCGGCCCGGCTGGAACAGGATTGCGGATATTGACGTAAGCGGTCTTCCAGTCGTGGAAATAGCCCTTGAGAAAGAACTGCACCGTGTCGCTGCCGGTGTAATCGAGGCGAAGGCTGGCAATCTCCTCGTTGCGATCGTTGCGGCTTTCGTTCACTCGCGCTGGCGACAGATTGTCGATCCTGGCTTCTGTGTGTTGCCAGAATGCGTTGAGCTTGAGATCCTCAGCCAGTTCGAACTGATATTTAAGCCCCGCCGACCAAAGATCGTAGCCGCGCTTGCGATCCGTCGCACTGGGTTCGATCCGGCTATAAGGCCTGTAACCTTCAGATTGATTGTGGGTGGCATAGGCAACGAACTTGTGCCGCCCGACCGCGCCGCGCGCATAGCCATCCACGCTTGTTCCTGCGAAGTTGTCGACACTTCCGTTGATCTGGCCGTCGAAATCATCGGCAAAATCACGGGTTACGATATTGATCGTTCCCGCCGCTGCCTGCGTGCCGTAGAAGAGACTTTCGCCACCTCTCAATATCTCGACCCGCTCGATCATGCTGGCCGGCAATGTGTCGTTCGGTGACGTCGTGCCATAGAGGCGGTTGTTGAGGCGGATCCCATCCCAGGTCCAGAGCACGTCTTGCGTCCGCGAGCCTTGCAGCGCCACATCGACATAGCTGAACGGGCCGGACTGCGACCGGATGTAGAGGCCCGGCACGGCTTCCAGCGCGCGCGCGACGTCCAGCGCAGCACCGTCCTTGATCTGCTTTGCATCGACCGTCACGACGTCATGGCCGTAATGCGACAATTCCTGCGGCAGAGTTTCCTCAAGGCTTCTTCCGGTGATGATGATGGTCTCATCGGCCTCCCGCGCGCTGGCCAGGCTGAACCAGCCGCCGGACAAGGCTATCGCCAATGCCACCTGTGAGACCTTTCTTCTGGAAATCATAATGCTCCTCCCTTTTTTCGATTTTGTCAGTGCGGCCGGTCCGGCACGAAAGAACACTCCAGTGGAGCGCCCCATGCATCGGCCGGATCTGTCCCCGTGCCGACATCAGCCTGATCGTAGAATAAGCGCCACGGGCGGACCCGATTGTCGCCCTCAGCGGCAAAGCGCCCCAGAACGATGCGGGCCCCCACGGGTTGCGTAGAGAGTGATTGCGGATTGATGCCGCGCCGTCTCGTTCGTTACGGTTGGTAACGGTAGTGAGTAGCGTTAATCCGGCTCTTCAGGATGGCTGGCAGTTCGTGCTGGAGTGCCGCTTAAGCTGCTCACCGAGGACGGGGTAGGGTCTGGGACCGTAAATTGGCATATGTATGACGACAAAGGATCGATCATATCCTGAACCTAATCGCGAAGCTGAGCGGCAAAGAGGTGAGAGGGCGTCGGCGACACTGGCTACTTCTGCAAACGCCTATGTAACCGGCAGAGGAAGGCGTATCCTGCTTCCTCTCGGGGAACGCCTTTCGTAGCGGTTCGGAGTCGGTACCATGCTCATAACAATATTCGCGCCCAGCAAAGTGCATTTGCTTGAAGTTGCCGGGGTCAGGGATGCGCTCTTCGAGGCGAATTGCAAGATGGCGTCCGCCGACCGGTATCGCGTCAACTTGGTGACCGAACGCGGCGTGGCGGAAGTAAGCGCGTCGGGCATGACCTTTGTGCCCGATGCTGGGATTGAGGATGCGACCGAGCCGTGTGACACGTTGATCGTAGCGGGACCATATGGCGTGCCTGCTCAACCAAGCGAAGCCGTGACACAGTGGCTCCAGGTTCAGGCACGCCAGTCGCGGCGCTATGGATCTACATGTACGGGTGCCTTCCTGTTTGCCCATGCTGGTCTGCTGGCCAACCGCCGCGCAACGACGCATTGGGAATATGCCGAGCGCTTGGCTGCCGAATTTCCCGATGTCCAGGTAGAACCGGACCGCATTTTCATACGCGATGGACCAGTGTTCAGTTCGGCCGGGGTGGCAGCTGCAATCGATCTCGCCTTTTCGCTGATCGAGGAAGATCATGGCCGTGCGCTCGCCCTTTGGGTGGCTCGCCGACTGGTCGTGTTCCTGAAGCGGCCTGGCGGTCAGTCGCAATTCAGTGCCGCGTTGACAGCGCAAGCCGCAACTACCAGCCCGATCGACAGGATAAGGATGCACATCCTTCAGCATCCTCGTGCAGAGCTTGGCCTTGAAGCACTTGCTGACGTGGTGAGTGTCAGTCCACGTCATCTTTCCCGCCTTTTTCGGGCCGAACTGGGCGTTACCCCGCTTGCCTATGTCGAGGCGGTGCGGATCGACATCGCGCGGACGCTGCTGGAGGACACAGTTGCACCGATAAAGGCTATTGCCCATGCCGCGGGCTTCGGATCGACGACCACGCTGAGGCGGGCATTTCTGCGCAGGCTGGGCGTCACGCCGCTTCAATATCGCCTGCGTTTTCAGACAACCGGATCGGGTCATCCCGGCGAGGACGAAAAGGCCGCCATTTTGTCCTGAATTGCCGCTCATGCGCGATTGAAGCGACGACGTCCGGGCCTCATCGTCGTTGCGGGAGGTCGTCATATGCGAACGGAAAATCGCGGATACCGCGGAATGGAACTTCTGGAACGCGGTGGTCGCTTTGGGACCACAGCCGCGCGATGACGCATGAATCAGATCGGATGATTCCAGCGTCTCAGCCTTCTATGTTCAAACCCGCGCGTTGGCACCGACTGGCCGGGCGATCGACTGCAACAGCCGTTCCGGGCGATGCGGGCTCGCTGATACTCGACCATGTCAGCGATGGCGTTTTGATCGCTGACATGCGCTTGAGGGGGCATCCGATCGTGCAGGTGAACTCTGCGTTCGAGACAATCACTGGCTATTCAGCCGCCGAGGTCATCGACAAGAATTGCCGCTACCTTCAGGGCAACGATCGCCTTCAACCCGAAATCGCCGAAATCCGCGCCGCCCTTGCCGAAGGACGCTCTTGCGCCGTGACACTGCGCAACTACCGGCGGGACGGGACTGTGTTTCGCAATGCACTGCGTTTGGAGCCGCTTCGGGACCATGAAGGAAATCTGACGCATTTCGTCGGCCTGATCCGCGATGTGACGCATGCCGCCGGTATCGATCGTCTAACCGGCTTGCTCGACCGATACGCTTTACTCGACCGACTGGCACAGCTCGAACTATCGCCTGGTTGTGCTCTGCTGGTCATCAAACTGGACATATTGCGTTTCCATGATGTCAATAACGGGTTCGGCTATGATGTCGGCGACGCGCTGCTTCGTGCGGTGGCCGCGCGTCTGGCAACTCTCCCTGCTGCGGCCATATCACGGGCGGACAGCAACAATTTCGCGCTCGCTTTCGAACTGGACGATGCCAGTCGCGCCGCGGGAATAGTCGAGGGCGTCCTCGGCCTTCTGAGACCGCGCTTCATCCTTCCTGGCACATCCCTTGCAGTGCAATTCGCTGCCGGTTTCACGATCGGCGTGGCATGTTCCGAACCGCTTCAGCTTGTGCGGCAGGCAGGGGCGGCACTGCAACGGTCCAAGGCGACGCCCGGTCATTCGCCGCATCCGTTCGCGGCGAGTGATGAGCGTGATGCGCGCAATCGCACCCGGTTGGCGAACGAGTTGCAGACTGCAGTGTCGAACGAGGAACTGCTTTTCCATTATCAGCCCCAGGTGGATCTAGGATCGGGCGTTCTGGTCGGCGCCGAAGCGCTGTTGCGGTGGAACCACGGCGCGTTCGGGCTACAGCCTCCCGCCCGGTTTATCGGTGTCGCGGAGGAAACCGGCGCGATGATGGAGATCGGCGCGTGGGGTCTGCGCACGATCGCAGCCTATGCCGCGCGCATCAATCAAAGGCGTGACACCCCAGTTCGCTTTGCCTTCAATGTTTCTGTCATTGAATTTATGCGGCGCGATATGGCCGCTTTCGTCGAGCAGCAGCTCGAAGAGACTGGCTGTCAGGCGCAATGGCTGACGCTCGAGCTAACCGAGAATTTGATGATCCCAGAGCCGGACGACATGCGCCGGTCTTTTGAACAGCTACGGCGCCTTGGCGTCAATATTTCGGTCGACGATTTCGGCACCGGCTATTCCAACCTGCGCTATCTGGAGCGCTTTCCGCTCAGCGAGATAAAAATCGACCGCAGTTTCGTCCGCGACGTGGCGCACAGTGCGGCGAAACGCGTTATCGTGGAAAGTGTCGTAAAGCTTGGCGCTGCTCTCGACATTCAGGTTGTGGCTGAAGGTATCGAAACGGAGGCGGAACGCACGATCGTGCAGGCGCTGGGTTGCTCAGTAGGTCAAGGCTATCTGTTTGCTCCCCCTGTCGTCGAAAGCCAGTTTGAGCAATGGCTTCACGATGGATTTCGACTGTGCGGAGAATGGAGTAGCTCGGGCGATATAAATCCATGATCGAGCGGGTCTTTGGTATCTACTACTCCCAGACATCAGATCAAACACGCGCAGATGTTTCGCACTTGGTCATCAGCCGGCCGATTATGCTTCTTGCCAGCCTTAATGGTCTCTGCGGCGCACGCCTTTTGGATCACTTATGGTTGCCAGCGCCAGTGCAACAACCCAGCCTGCAACCGCGGCTCCACCTAGCCAAAGGAGGAAGGCGGCGGCATCGCCATGCACGAGGAAAGCCATGCCAGGGAGCAAGGCCAACAAGGAAAGCAACTGACGTACGGTCGCGCGATGCCCCGCTCCCGCGCGAGCGGAGCGGCGGCGTTTTGGATCGCCAAGGCCAAGGAGCAGGACGACGCTGGCCGAGAACAGGATTGCCGCGAGGGTGAGGAGAGTCATCATTCTGCCGGTTGCAACGCGACGGATTGACTTGGCGCGCTCGCCCTGCCGCGCAATTGCCAAAGCAGCCATCCGCCAGCGAGCAGGAAGGCGATGTCGAGCGTGACGATGATCGGCTGGTTGGCGGTAATCGCTATGCCCCAGCCTGGGCCTCCGGTGAGGAGGCGTAGCGGCGGCAGCAGAATTAACAGCATGCCAGTCGCGCCGCGCAACCATCGGCTGAGCCGGACCGCGCTAGGCGCGATCGCGCCTGCTGCGATCACGAGCGCGGCACCGATCAGAAAGCCTGCCGGGGTCCACCAGGTCGCGCTGCCGATCGGCATAGTGAGGAGAAAGGCGGCAGCGGAGACGGCGAGCGTAAAGGGAAGGCCGAGACCCACGACTATATTGGTCCGCTCCAGCCAGGCGAAGGATCGCACCCCGCCTTCCCGCCGGACAAGCCAGAGGCGGATGCCAGTATAGGTGACGTAGCACATCGCGAATCCCAGCCCGAACCAGATCGCCTTGGACAATAGCCCGGCGAAATTGCCGAAATGAAGCGGCGACATGATCGCGGCCAGGGTTCCGCCGGTCGACGGCTTCGGCCCGATCAGTGGCTTTTCCTGGACGAAGGCAGCGGTCGCGCCGTCATAGAGCAGCGACATGGGCGCGATCGCGCCAGCTTTTGGCGGATGATAAGTGGTGACCTTCGCATCGGCCCGACCGAAATTTTCGATCGTGACGAAGGTGGGGATCGCGCCGGCCCGCGCAATGGCGTCGGCGTTGATGCGGTCCATATTGCCGATCGCGGCGGGCCGCGGATCAGGCTTGCCGGGATTGCCGTAGACGGCTTCGGTCAGTGCCTGCACATTGCCGCCGAACGCCGCCATCGCCACGACTGGAACGCCGATCGTCCCGAAGAAGGAGAAGAAGCTGCCGGTGAAAGCAAGGACGAAGGCGAAGGGCAGGCTCCATGTGCCCGCAACGCTGTGTGCGTCGCGGTTCGCCAGCACTGGGCTGCCTGAGCGGCGCAGAGTGAAGATGTCCTTGAAGAGATGGCGGTGGATGAGGAGGCCGGAGATGGCCGCCACCAGCATCGAGAGACCGAGTATGCCGGTCAGCAGCAAGCCCCATGGATTGGGGACGTGCAGCCGGACATGGGTGTCGACCAGAAAGGCGCTCAGCGCATTGTCGTTGCGCGCGCCATAGACATCTTCATTGGTGCCGGTCTGGCGATGGACGATGCGACCGTCCTGCCCCACAACATAGAATATGCCGCGACTTATCAACTCGCCGCCGTCCATCTCATGCCGGTGGAAGAAGAGGCCGAGATCATGGTCGCCTGTCTCGAACAGGTCGACTGCCTCGCGATATTTCGCGGGCGTCTCGTCACCAAGCTGACGCAGTGTGTCGGCCATGGGGCGTTGAAAGGCGGAACGGGTGGCCAAATGGCCGGCCGACCATGCGCCGATTTCCTCTGCGAAGACGGCCACGGTGCCGGTCAGCACCACGGCATAGAGCAGCAAGCCGAGCAATATGCCCGACCAGCCATGGACGGCGACCATGGCCTTGGTCTTATCCTTGGCCAGATGGATCATCGGTGCGCCTCCGTGGATGCTGCGCTCTTATCGAGATATTTGTCTGCGATGAGGGCAGAATGAATGAGCAGCATCCCCAGCGCAACGATCGCCACGCGCCAGAGGCGGCTATCAAGACAGGCGTGGAAGAAGAGCCCTGCCCAGATCAGTGGCGCGAGAATGAGGGGCAACACCAGATTGTCGATGCCCGCCGCCCCACCCGGCAGCCACAGCGCCATTCCGGCCATCATGATCAGCGCGATCAGCACTGCGCCGGGTCCAGCAAAGGCGATGCGTATCCAGCGGCGCGTCGTGGCGGTCATGCCCTTTCTCCCAACATCAATATTTGAGGCTGATCGTGCCCAGGATCGTGCGCGGCGCGCTATAATAGCCCTGGTCATAGTTTAGTGCGGTCAGATATTTGGCGTTGGTCACATTTTTGAGGTTGGCGCTGATCTGGATGTTGTCGGTCAGCTTGTAGCTGGCGAGCAGGTCGAGCAGCACATATTTGGGCTGGGTTATGCGGATCGGCTGGTCCGTGGTAATCGAAATGGTGCCGGGTTCGAGATAGATTTTGCTTTGATATTGTAATGCCGCGCCGACCTTGAGCGCGGGCAGCGTCGGCGGCGAATAGGTGAGGTTCAGGCGGCCAAGCTGGCGGGGGACGAAGGTGCGGACCGGCTGGTCGTTCTCGCCGCGCAGACGCATGATGCTATAGCCGCCGGTCGCCTGAAGCCCCGGCGCGATCATGCCGGCGAATTCGAATTCGATCCCCTGCGACTTGGCGTCGACGCCGCGATAGACGGTCTGGCCGATGGTCGGATCGAAGCCTGCGGCTTCGGCGGTGTTGTTCTGGCGCGCCTGGAAAATGGCGATGCTGGCGTTGAGACGTCCGCCATACCATTCGCCCTTGAAGCCGGCTTCCAGATTGTCGCCCTTGATGGGCGCGATCAGCTGGCGGTCGATTGAGGTTTGTGTCTGCGGGTTGAAAATGGTCGCGAAGCTTGCATAGGCGCTGATATTGTCCGTCAGATCATAGGTCGCGCCGACAAATGGAAGGAAGCGCGTCCAGTCATAGGCCATGTTCGCGCCGTAGGAAAAACCCTTGCTGGTTGCATGGGTCAGGTTGCCGCCGAGCATGAGCTTCAACGGATCGGTGAGGCTGAGCCGGATGAGGCCGTAGCCAGTTTCGCGCTTCGTGGTGCGGTCACCGCTTTCCAGGAAGCTGGTGTTGAAGACAGAGGGGAAGTTCGGTTCGGGCGTGTTGCCGCTCAACACATCGTCGATCGAAAGTTCAAGCCCGATCGCACCATAATCATAGCCCGACGTCTGGACATAACGCTGTGCGCTGCGATTGACGCCGAACATTAAGTCATGCTCGCGCCCGAACAACGCTACTTTGCCTGCGACATAGGCGTCGATGGTGAGGTTGCGGGTCTCCGCCCGGAACGCGCCGGGATAGCTGCGGATATTGCCACCCTTCGCGCTCTCCGCCGGGTCGATGCCGTCGGGGAAGGCGGCGCTGGGATTGCCATAGACGTAGAAGAGCCTGTCATCCTCACTGACCGCGCGGCGCACGACCGTCAGTTTGGCGTGCCAGTCGTCGTTGAAATGATGGACGATGTCGCCGAAAATCTGACGGTCGATGACGTTCCAGCCAGCCCAGTCGGGGCCGCTATTGGCCGATCGGGGCAGGTCGATGCGGGTTCCGTCGGTATAGTAGAGCGGCAGCGCCCCCCAGGTCGCGCCGCGGCTCTGATGATCCTGATGACCGTAGCCGAGCGTCAGCGTCGTCTGCGGGCCAAGATCGGCCTCGACGATGCCATAGCCAGTCCAGCGGCGCAGGCCGTAGCGGTCGAGATAGCTGTCCTCGTCCAGATAGGCGCCTACCGCGCGGGCGCGGATGCTGCCGTCGTTGGTCAGGGGAGCGCTGACATCGGCGTCGAGGCGCAGATGATCGTAGGAACCATATTGGGCGCTGCCGCTCACCTGAAATAGTCTGGTCGGGCGCTTGCGGATGAAGTTGACGACGGCGGAAGGGTTTCCAGTGGAGGAGAGCAGCCCCGGCGCGCCGCGCACCACGTCGATATGATCATAGATCGCCGTGTCGATCGACCCTGTCTGCACCTCGAATGCGAACGGCAGGCCGATGCCGTCGATCTGGAAGGTCTGGATGTCGAAACCGCGGGCGGAATAATAGATACGGTCGGTCTCCTGCGCCTGCACCTGAACGCCCGGTACAGTCTTGAGCAGATCGTTGATGTCGTTGAGCTGGAAATCCTCGATCTGCGCGCGGGTAACGACGCTGACTGACTGCGGCGTTTCACGCTGTGACAGCCGGAAGCGCATCGTCGTCGTTTGCTTCTTCACCGCATAATCATCCTGCCCCTCGGTGCGCGCGCCAGTGACGATGATCTCCGTCTCCCCAGGCACTTTGGGAGCTTCGGCGGCCGGGACGGCGGCAGCGGTGGCGGCGAGGATGGTCAGCAAGGCAGGCATGAGAGAGCGAGTTCCCCTTTCGGTTTCCCGCTGCCTAGCCATGCACATCCGATTCTGCAAGTCATTTGCATTAGCAGATTGGAACGGCATCTCATGGGATGCGAACGACTACAGATATCCCGTCCCGTTCGTGAACCTCAACCGACCGATCTTGGTTTTGCTGGGCACCGCCCCAGCTAGGCCTCGGAAAAGCTGCGGCAGAACGCCCCATCCTAGCGACCTTCGTACCAAAAATACGCCGATCATATGCAAATACTATGCGTTTGCTATTTTCCCGCTCTCGAATTCAAACGCGGCTCTGCCCTAGTTGAAACGCTGCACACGACTCGGTGCCGCGCTTCCTGCGACCCCGACGCCGTGCGGGAGATTTTACATGCAGGACATCCTCTGGATCGGCCTCACCCTGGGCTTGCTGGCGGCGACGCTTGGCTATGCAGCCCTGTGCGATAGTGCATAGGGGGGGCGGCCATGACCATCGACCTCTGGCTAGCCGCGATTACCGCAGTCGGTCTTCTTCTTTATCTGGTGGCCGTGCTCGCACGCCCCGAACGCTTCTGATCGGGAGGCGCACGTAATGACATTCCAGGGATGGATATTGATCCTCGCCTTTGTCGGCATCCTGCTGGCGTTGGCCAAGCCCATGGGCCTGTGGCTCTTTGCCCTCTATGAAGGGCGCCGCACACCGTTGCACACGGTCTTCGGGCCGATCGAACGCAGCTTCTACAAGCTCGCCGGCATCAACCCGAACGAGGAGCAGGGCTGGCGCCGCTATGCAGTGCATATGCTGATTTTCAACGCGGCGCTGCTCCTCTTCACCTATGCGGTACTGCGCCTTCAGGGCGTGCTGCCGCTCAATGGGCTTGGCTATGCGGGTATCGGTGCGGACGGAGCGTTCAACACCGCCGTCAGCTTTACCACCAACACTAATTGGCAATGGTATTCGGGTGAGGCGGCAATGAGCAACCTCAGCCAGATGCTGGCGCTGACGATCCAGAACTTCCTGTCGGCCGCCACGGGCATTGCGCTGGCCTTCGCCCTGTTTCGCGGCTTTGCGCGTCGGGAAGCCAAGGGCATCGGCAATTTCTGGGCGGACGTGACCCGCGTGACGTTGTACCTGCTGCTGCCGATCAGCATCGTTTATGCGATCTATCTGATCGCCAGTGGCGTGCCGCAGACCTTTGCCGCATCCGTCGACGTCACCACGCTGGAAGGCGTCAAGCAGACGCTGGCGCTGGGTCCGGTCGCCAGTCAGGAAGCGATCAAGATGCTGGGCACCAATGGTGGCGGATTCTTCAATGCGAACAGCGCGCACCCGTTCGAAAATCCGACCGCACTCACCAATCTGGTACAGATGCTGTCGATCTTCTCGATCGGTGTCGGCCTGACCTACACGTTCGGCAAGGCTGTCGGCAACGTCCGCCAGGGTTGGGCGATCCTGGCTGCGATGATGACCATCTTCCTGGTCGGCGTCACCATCGTCTACTGGCAGGAAGCGGCTGGCAACCCGATCCTCCACAATCTCGGCATCGCCGGGGGCAATATGGAGGGCAAGGAAGTCCGCTTCGGCATCGCTGCTTCGGCGCTCTTTTCGGTTGTGACCACGGCGGCCTCATGCGGCGCGGTCAATGCGATGCATGACAGCTTCACCGCACTGGGCGGCATGATCCCGCTGCTCAACATCCAGCTGGGCGAAGTCGTGATCGGTGGCGTGGGCGCTGGCATCTATGGCTTCCTGCTGTTCGCCATCCTGGCCGTGTTCGTCGCGGGCCTGATGGTGGGTCGGACGCCGGAATATGTCGGCAAGAAGATTGAGAGCCGGGAGGTGAAGCTGGCTGTGCTCGCCATTGCCGTGCTGCCTCTCATCATCTTGGGGGGGACCGCCATCGCTTCGGTGCTGGAGGTTGGCCTTGCCGGACCGCTTAACAAGGGGCCGCATGGCTTCAGCGAGATACTTTACGGCTTCACCAGCGCAGTGGGCAACAATGGCTCGGCCTTTGCCGGCCTGACGTCGGGCACGCCCTTCTACAACGGCATGCTGGGCGTCGCGATGTGGATTGGTCGTTTCTGCGTTATCGTGCCGATGCTGGCGATCGCAGGCGGCCTCGCTGCAAAGAAGTACACGCCCGAAACGGCGGGCAGCTTTCCGACGACCGGACCGTTGTGGACTGGCCTTCTGGTCGGCATCGTCCTGATCGTCGGCGGCCTCACCTTCCTGCCCAGCCTCGCCCTTGGCCCCATCGCCGATCATGTCGCGATGATCAACGGCCAGACTTTCTAAGGATTGGAGCCCATAAATGGCACGCACTGCGTCCAAATCGCTCTTTACCGCTGACCTGATCGTGCCTGCGATCGGCGACGCATTCCGCAAACTCAACCCCAGGGAACTGATCCGCAACCCGGTGATGTTCACCACCGCCGTGGTGGCGGTGCTGCTGACCGTGTTGCTCGTGGTCGGGCAGGACGGGCTGGCCGCAGGCTTCAAGCTGCAACTGGTCATCTGGCTCTGGCTCACGGTGCTGTTCGGTACCTTTGCCGAGGCGCTGGCTGAAGGGCGCGGCAAGGCGCAGGCCGCCTCGCTGCGTGCGACAAAGGCGGAACTGACTGCCAAGCGCCTGAAGGGCGATGGCGACGCGCACGAAAGCGTCGCCGCCAGCGTCCTGAAAATGGGTGACGTGGTGCTGGTGCAGACCGGCGACCTTATCCCCGCCGATGGCGAAGTCGTGTCCGGCGTCGCCTCCGTCAACGAAGCGGCCATCACCGGCGAATCCGCCCCGGTGATCCGCGAAGCGGGCGGCGACCGTTCCGCCGTGACGGCGGGCACGCGCGTCATTTCCGACGAGATCCGGGTGCGCGTCACTGTCAATCCGGGACAGGGTTTCCTCGACCGGATGATTGCGCTGGTGGAGGGCGCGGAGCGTCAGAAAACGCCCAACGAGATCGCGCTGACGCTGCTGCTCGTGGGCCTCACTATCATCTTCCTGATCGCGGTCGGCACCATTCCGGGCTTTGCCAGCTATGCCGGCGGATCGATTCCGGTGGCGATCCTGGCGGCACTGCTCATCACGCTGATCCCGACCACGATTGCAGCTCTGCTGTCGGCGATCGGCATTGCCGGCATGGATCGGCTGGTGCGCTTCAATGTGCTCGCCAAGTCGGGTCGTGCAGTGGAAGCAGCCGGCGACATCGACGTGCTGCTGCTCGACAAGACCGGCACGATTACGGTGGGCGACCGCCAAGCGACCGAATTCCGAGCCGTTGGCGGCACGTCGCAGGCGGGCCTTGCCGAGGCCGCGCTGCTCGCCAGCCTGGCTGACGAAACGCCTGAAGGCCGTTCGATCTTGGTCCTCGCGCGTGACAAGTTCGGCCAGACGGCCACTGCGCTGCCTGCGGGGGCGGAAGTCATTCCTTTCACCGCGCAAACCCGCGTGTCCGGTGTCAATTTCAATGGCTCGACGATCCAGAAGGGGGCGGTGGACTCGATCCTGCGCGCCTATCCTGCCGCAGCAACGACAGCCGCCGCAATCGAACTACGCCGCGTCAGCGACGAGATTGCCCGCGCTGGTGGCACGCCGCTGGCCGTCGCAAAGGATGGAGAACTGCTGGGCTGCATTTTCCTGAAGGATATCGTCAAGGCCGGTATTCGCGAGCGTTTCGGTGAGTTGCGGCAGATGGGCATCCGCACGGTGATGATCACCGGCGACAACCCGTTGACTGCCGCCAGCATCGCGGCCGAGGCGGGCGTGGACGATTTTCTCGCCCAGGCAACCCCGGAGGACAAGCTGGCCCTGATCCGCAAGGAACAGGAAGGCGGGCGCTTGGTTGCCATGTGCGGCGACGGCACCAACGACGCGCCGGCGCTTGCACAGGCGGATGTGGGTGTCGCAATGAACACCGGCACGCAGGCCGCGCGCGAGGCAGGCAACATGGTCGATCTGGACAGCGATCCGACCAAGCTGATCGAAGTCGTGGGTCTGGGCAAGCAATTGCTGATGACGCGCGGCGCGCTGACCACCTTCTCGGTCGCCAACGATGTGGCGAAATATTTCGCGATCATCCCGGCCATGTTCGTGGTGCTCTATCCGGGGCTGGGGGTGCTCAATGTCATGGGCCTCGCCACACCCCAAAGCGCGATCCTGTCCGCGATCATCTTTAACGCGCTGATCATTCCCTTCCTGGTGCCGCTGGCCCTGAAGGGCGTCACTTACCGGCCGATCGGTGCCGGGCCGCTGCTGGCGCGTAACCTCGCCATTTATGGCCTTGGTGGCCTGCTGGCCCCCTTCGTCGGCATCAAGCTCATCGACCTGGCCGTCAACGGCCTTGGCCTCGCCTGAGGAACAAGAACATGAACAAGGACATAATCACATCACTCCGGCCCGCGCTGGTCATGACGATCCTCTTCGCCATTCTACTCGGTCTGGCCTATCCGATGGCGCTGACCGGCATCGGCCAGATGCTGTTCCCCGCTCAGGCCAATGGCAGCCTGATCGAGCAGGACGGCAAGGTCGTGGGTTCCACGCTGATCGGGCAAGGCTTCGCGTCCGACCGCTATTTCAGCTCGCGCCCTTCCGCTGCTGGCGATGGCTACAACGGTCTCGCTTCCTCCGGCTCGAACCTTGGCCCGACAAGCGCGGCGCTGGTGGACCGGGTGAAGGCGGATAGCGAAACGCTGGCCAAGGCCAATCCGGGCAAGCCGATCCCCGTCGATCTGGTGACGGCATCCGGATCGGGCCTGGATCCCGACATCAGCCCAGAGGCCGCCTATTATCAGGTAGAGCGGATCGCGCGGGTTCGCGGAATCGAAGCCGCCAAAGTTCGTGCGCTGGTTGAAGCCGGAATCCAACAGCCGCTGTTCGGCATCCTTGGCGAACCGCGGGTCAATGTGCTGGAAATCAATCGACGCCTGGACCAGATCGGCGCTACCAAGCGCTAATGAACGATCCTGATCGCCGAGATCCCGAAGCCTTCCTGCGCCAGGCGGCGCAGGAAGGTCGTGGCCGCCTCAAGATATTTCTTGGTGCGGCGCCCGGCGTGGGCAAGACTTATGAAATGCTGACCGACGGGATGCAGCGGCGCAAGGCCGGAATCGATGTCGTGGTCGGCGTCGTGGAGACCCACGGTCGCAAGGAGACCGAGGCGTTGCTCGTGGGGCATGAGATCATTCCCCGACGCTCTATCGACCATATGGGCCGTCGGCTGGGCGAGATGGACATCGACGCCATATTGGAACGGCGGCCAGCGCTCGTTCTGGTCGATGAACTCGCCCACCCCAACGCGACCGGCAGCCGCCACCCCAAACGCTATCAGGATGTTGAGGAACTGCTCGATGCCGGTATCGATGTCTACTCCACGGTCAATATTCAGCATGTGGAGAGCCTGAACGACGTCGTCGCCTCCTTCACCCGCGTTCGGGTACGAGAGACGGTACCGGACTCGATTCTGGAGATGGCCGAGATCGAGGTGGTGGACATCCCGCCCGACGAACTGATCGAACGGTTGAAAGACGGCAAGGTCTATATCCCGCAGGAAGCGACGCGGGCGCTCGGCCATTTCTTTTCCAAGTCCAATCTGACGGCGCTGCGCGAGATGGCGCTGCGCCGTGCCGCGCAGGCAGTCGATGCGCAGATGCTCGATTATGTCCGCGCCCATGCACTTGCTGGCAGCTTCGCGGCGGGCGAGCGCATCCTTGTCGCGATCAGCGAAGTGCCGAGCGCGCAGGGGTTGGTACGCGCTGCCAAGCGGCTGGCTGACGCGCTCAAGGCCCCCTGGGCGGCAGTGCATATTGAAACGCAGCGCAGCCTGGCCTTCACAGCGCAGGAACGCGAGCAGCTGGCCGACACCATGGCGCTCGCTTCCCGGCTGGGCGCGACGACAGCGACTATTCCCGCGCCATCGGTAGTGGAGGGGCTGCGGCACTATCTCAGCGACGCACGCGCGACCCAGATCGTGATCGGCAAGTCGACGCGCTCCTGGTGGTTTGAACTGCGCCATGGCTCCGTGGTCGACAAGCTGGTGCGCGAGGTCGGCGATGTTGCCATCCACGTGCTGCCCGGCGACGATCCGGGCCGCGGCCCGCGCAGCCTGGCCCAGATGGTCGGGCAGGGTTGGGGCCAGCCAATCGACTATGTCTGGTCGACGCTGATGATCATGGGCATGACGGCGCTTGGTCGGCTCCTGATAGAGATCATCGATCTGGGCAATATCGCCTTGCTCTACCTGATCCCCGTCATGTTCGCTGCGGCCAGTTTCGGCCTGCGTGCAGGCCTGTTTTCCGGGCTGCTGTCCAGCCTCGCCTATAATTTCTTCTTCCTGCCGCCCACCGGCACGTTGACTGTCAACAATCCCGAAAATGTCATCAGCATTCTGGTGCTATTGGGTGTCGCTATCGTGACCAGCCAGTTCGCCGCACGCGTCCGGGCACAGGCGGATCTTGCCCAGTCGAGTGCGCGCCAGAACGCGGCGCTTGCCGGTTTCTCGCGCCAGTTGACGGCATCGGCCAGCCAGGAAGAGCTGATGCAGACCATCTGCGCCGAAGTGTCGCGCCTGTTGTCGGTTCGCACTGTGCTGCTTCTGCCGTCGCGCGATGGTCCTGAACTGCGTGCGGCTTTCCCGCCCGAAGACCGGCTGGAACAGATTGAGAGGGCCGCCGCACAATGGGCGATGGACAATGAACAGCCCGCAGGGCGCGGTTCGTCCACGCTGACCGCATCCGACTGGCTTTTTCATCCGCTGCGCACGACCAGGGGCGTGCTGGGCGTGCTGGGCCTGGCGCGTGAGGATGCCGGCGCGCCGCTGCGGTCCGACCAGATACCTTTGCTCATGAGCCTGCTCGATCAGGCGTCCATCGCTTTCGATCGCATGGCACTTGAAGAGGAAATGCTGGACGCGCGACAAATTCGCGAGCGCGACCGGCTACGCTCAGCGCTGCTCTCGTCGGTCAGCCACGACCTGCGCACGCCGCTCACCACCATCATCTCCGCCATGCATGAATTGAAGCGACAACATCCGTCCGAACTGGTCGACACGGTGGATGCCGAGGCCCAACGGCTCAATCGCTTCGTCGCCAATCTGCTCGACATGGCGCGGGTAGAGGCGGGCGCCCTGCCGCTCAAGGTGGAACCGACCGACCTTTTCGACGCTGTGGCCGGCGCGGTTCATGACACGCGCAAGTCCCTGATCGGGCATGAGGTGAAGGTGGACATCCTGCCCGACATTCCGCTGGTGCGGGTGGACCCCACGCTGCTGCACCACTGCCTCATCAACCTGCTCGACAATGCCGGGCGCTATGGTGATCCAGGTACCCCTGTCATCGTTCGCGGACGGCGCCTGCCCGATGCAATCACCCTGTCCGTGCTGGACGAAGGGCCGGGCATCCCATCGGGTGCGGAAAGCCGGGTGTTCGATACCTTTACGCGGCTGGAAGGGTCGGATCGCGTCAAGCATGGCACGGGCCTTGGCCTCGCAATCGTCAAGGGTTTCGCCGAGGCGATGGGCCTGAGCGTGTCTGCGACCAATAATCCTGACCCGTTCGGTGCCTGCTTCACTATCATCATCCCGCACGCGCTGATCATCACCGAGCTTCCCCACGAGGAAATCATATGAAAATCCGTCACAAGGTGCTGATCGTCGATGACGAGCCGCATATCCGCAAGCTGATCCAGGTCGCGCTGTCGCGCGCCGACTATGCGACCGTCGAAGCGGAGAATGCGCGAGAGGCGCTGGAAATGCTTAAGAACGAACGCCCAGACATCAGCCTTCTGGATCTGGGTTTACCCGACCGGGACGGGCTGGAACTGGTGCCGCTGTTCAAGCAGCAGTCCGATACGACGCTCATCATCGTGTCCGCCCGCGACGCGACCGACCAGAAGGTGACGGCGCTGGACCTTGGGGCGGATGATTACCTCACCAAACCTTTCGATACGGAGGAATTGCTGGCCCGCGTGCGCGTGGCGTTGCGCAATCGCATGACCAAGGATGGCGGCATGGCGCTGGTGCGGGCCGGGGACGTGGAAATCGACCTGCTTGCCCGCACCGTGCTCAAGGCGGGCAAGGAAGTGCATCTGACGCCTAAGGAATATGCCGTGCTGGTGCAACTCGCCAAATTCCCCGGCCGGGTCATTACGCATGAGCAGATTATGCTGCATGTCTGGCCCAATGAGCGGGAGCATCATGTCGAATATCTGCGTGTGCTGGTCCGCACGCTGCGCCAGAAGCTGGAAACCGATCCCCAGCGGCCACGGATCATCGGCAATGAATTGGGGATCGGCTATCGTCTGCGCTTCAATGTCGAAGGCGAAACCGAGGAGTTCGCGCCCAGCGACGCATGAACAGCCGCGCGGATCGCAATATCTATCATGGTCTGGCGAAAGGTCATGAGCCGGGCCTAGCGCAATCGGGCATTTGATTTGGGGACGACGAAACAACGCACGCAGGCACCATCTCCGCACGCCAGTCTTGGCTTGGCTTGGGGCAGGGCGCGGGTTGTACATGGTGTTCGCGATCAGCACGGCTGCGCGGCTTGTGACTTGGCTCGAATATTGGCTCAGATTTCGACCTGGGAGCCGAGTTCCACCACCCGGTTGGTCGGCAGCTTGAAAAACGCCATCGGCGTTTCGGCGTTGCGCATCATCCACGCGAACAGCTTCTCGCGCCAAGGTGCCATGCCGGGGCGCGCGGATGCGATCAGGGTCTGGCGGCTCAGGAAATAGCTGGTGCTGCTGATGTTGATCGGGCCGCCACAGCCTTCCACGGACTTCATCGCTGCCGGCACATCCACATCCTCCATGAAACCATGGCGCCAGACGATGCGATAGAAGCCTTCGCCCCAGTCTGTCACCTCGCTACGGCCCACTAGCGGCAGATGCGGGACGCCCTCGGTCAATACCGTCAGTATGATGACGCGCTCATGCAATATCTTGTTATGCTTCACATTGTGCAGCAGCGCCGGCGGCACGCCTTCGACCCGCGACGACAGGAAGATGGCGGTTCCCGGCACGCGCTTGAGCGAATGGGATATGGACTGGATGAACAAAGGCACCTCCATGGCGCCCTCTTTCATATAATGATACATGATGGCGCGGCCCTTTGACCAGGTGGTGAGCGCCACGAAGACGATGGCTGCTACCAGCAGGGGGAACCAGCCACCATCGGGAATCTTGGTCGCATTCGACGCAAAATAGGCGCCGTCGATCAGCAGGAAAATCCCGGTCGTAGCGCCAGCAAGCAGCGGGTTCCAGCGCCAGACATTGAAAGTCAGCACCCCCATCATGCAGGACGTAATGACCATCGTGCCGGTAACGGCAATGCCGTAGGCCGCGGCGAGATTGCTCGACGACTGGAAGCCGATCACGAGCAGCAGCACGAGAGCCAGCAATGCCCAGTTGACCAGCGGCACGTAGATCTGGCCCGCCGCCGATGCGCTGGTATGCGCAATGCGGATGCGGGGCAGGAAACCCAGTTGGACGGCCTGCTGAGTGACCGAGAAGGCGCCGGAGATCACTGCTTGGCTGGCGATCACGGTCGCCATGGTTGCGAGGATCACCAGCGGCAGGCGTGCCCATTCCGGCGCCGCCAGGAAGAAGGGATTGGCCGCCGCTGCGGGATCGTCGAGCAGCAGCGCGCCTTGACCCATATAATTGAGCAGCAGGCATGGGAAAGCGGCATACAGCCAGGAGATGCTGATCGCCTTTCGCCCGAAATGCCCCATGTCGGCATAGAGCGCTTCCGCCCCGGTCACCGCCAGCACCACCGACCCCAGCGCCAGAAAGGCAAGCTTGGGATCAATCAGGAAAAAATGCACGGCCCAATAGGGGTTGATGATGCCGATGATCGAGGGATGGCTACTGAGATTGATCACCCCCAGAACGGCCAGAACCAGAAAGTAAAGGGCCATGATCGGACCGAATAGCAAGCCGACCTTGGTCGTCCCATGCTTCTGGATCAGGAACAGGGCGATAAGGATGATCGTCGCGATCGGCAACACATAGGCTTCGAAGCCGCTGTTCACGACCGTCAGTCCCTCCACCGCCGACAGCACCGACATGGCTGGAGTGATGATAGCATCACCATAGAAAAGAGCGGTCGCCAGAACGCCGAGGATCGCCACGCCGGGCGTCCATTTCGTTTCGCCCAGCTTGCGCAAAATCAGCGCCAGCAGCGCCATGCTGCCGCCTTCGCCCTTATTGTCGGCACGCATCACGATGAACACATATTTGACCGTGACGAGCAGCGTCATCGTCCAGAAGATAAGCGAGAGCACGCCAAATATATGGTCTGCATCCACTGCCAGCCGATGATGGCCTACAAAGCTCTCCTTGAGCGCATATATTGGCGAAGTCCCGATATCGCCAAAGACCACGCCCAGCGCGCCCAGCGCCAGGACAGGGAGCTTGCCATGCGATCCTGCCTCATGACCGGGCGTTTCGCTCGGCTGGTCCGTCATCAATATCCCTGCTCGCCCCGTTGAAGGCCCGCTATCGCACGAAGCCGCATTATGTTTCCATATGGGCTTTTCGCTATTCCCATATGAATTGCATATGATTGCGTCGCGCAAGCCTCAAAACCCGTCAATTCCTACGCAATCTCAATGCAAAATGCCGCTTCCTCCTCTCGAGTTCCTATGCGCCGATGCGTATTTGGAGTGCCTCTTGCAAAGAGGTGTTCGTCATGGTCGCATGGCATGAAAAATTGGGTGCGCGGATCGGCCTCAGGGTCGCTGGCATAGGACTTCTGGCGTTTGCCTGGATGGCATGCGTCTGGTTACAGAATATGGTCAGGGTCAGTGCTTCTGCGGAAGATTCCCCTCTCCAATGCCTGCTTGCCGCCGCCATCTTCGCCAGTGCAAGTGCCGGCTTGCTTTTGACGTTCGTCGGTGCCGGGCTGTGGGAGCCCGTTATGGTCTCGGATCGCTGGGCAACCCGCGTGCCATGACGAGATCGGCCTGATCTGCTCGTCACCGGAAATCCGGCCGAGCTTGCAGGGCGTCGTCTGCGTCTGCTGCGGAAAATAATGAAAATACAATGTGATCGGCCTTCAGTTCGTCTCGATATCAAATGTCGATCTGGCCTAGTTGACCCTCCTCGCCGAGCCGCGCCGAGCGGCCCGGAATTTTCCAAGAGGGCATCATGAAATTCATTTTTGTCGCGCCGATGGTCATGTTCGGCTTCGTTCCCCCTGCCGCATTCGCGCAGGACGACGGCGGGTCTTCGGTGACGATATCGGGTTCGGCGGCCCTGGCGTCCGACTATCGCTTCCGCGGGGTCTCGCAAACCGACAAGGGCATGGCGGTCCAGGGCGGCCTGACTGTGACGCATGACAGCGGACTTTATGTCGGGACATGGGCCTCGAACCTGTCTGGCTGGGGCACCTTTGGCGGCGCCAATATGGAGCTGGATCTCATTGCGGGATACCGGGTGCCGTTGGCCGACAACGCCACGCTGGATGCCGGCCTTACCTGGTACATGTATCCCAGTGGCGCGGACGATACCGATTTCGCCGAACCTTACATCAAGCTTAGCGGGACCACCGGGCCGGTGACGTTGACGGCTGGCGCGGCCTTCGCGCCTAAGCAATATGCGTTGGCCAATGTCTCCAATCATCCTGACAGCCGCGGCCAGAAACAGGACAATCTCTATCTTTGGGGTGATGGCGCAGCGGGAATCGCCGGTACGCCGTTCACGGCCAAGGCCCATATCGGCTATTCGAATGGCAATCCCGGTCTCGGGCCGAACGGCACCAGCGTGGCGCCCACGGGCGAATATTGGGACTGGTCATTTGGTGTGGATACGACCTGGCGCAATCTGACGTTCAATATCTCCTATATGGATACCGACATCTCCTCGAACGAAGCAGCCCGGCTGCAACCCAATTTCAGCAAGGGACAGGACGGTCGGGGGTCTATATCGGACGGCGCCGTGGTAGCATCTCTGACCGCGGCATTTTAACTCGAACCCTGGCTCGGTCATACGGGTCCGAGCCAGGGTTCAAGCATAAGCAAGACCTGATAGCAAAAGGCAGGCCGCAGACCTGAGATTGAAGAACAGGATGAGATCCCAGTCTGGCCATCGCTTGAAATGTCGGCCCGCTGACCAGCGAGAGATGTATAATCGGGTTTTGTCATATTCTGCAGAAAATCGCCCGGTTAAACAACGCATCGGTACAACCGATCGCCATGCCTGACGCGGCGCGGGACTCTAGACTTTTGCCGATCCGATTATGACGCATGTGGAATCTTTGGCACTTACAGGAACGTCAGCTGTTGGCGGGCTGAGGAGAGTGCATCATGTCCGACAGGATCGTGTCGATAGGGTTCCTGACCGAGCGGGACCTAAAGAGGCTGGGCGAGGGCTTTCAACGCCATTTCCCGATCTCGCGTGACGACATATTTGCCGATCTGATGATGAAGTTGGATCAGCTGCCGCCCGTTGGGATGACGAAGCCCAGGGAAAGGCGATAGGGGGTCCGGACCAATCCGATTGCCTTGCCTGGAAAAGCAAAGGCTAAGGCTGCGCAAGCGAGAAAAACGGCGCGAGTGGCCCGCGCCGTTTTCTCCATTTTGCGGATCAGGACTTATCTGGACTTCCCCGATTGTCCTGAAGCCTGGGTCACGGCGCTACCGGCTGATTGCAGATCCTTGCCTGCGCCTTCCACCGTGTTGCAGGCGGTGAGGCCAAGAGCGGCAAGTGCCGCCATTGCAAGGGTGATCTTCTTCATGGTCTTGTCCTTTCTTCCCATCAGATGTTTCAGCCTTTGCCCTTGAGGGCGGGGATGAGGGCGAGCATTGCTGACCCGATTGCGAGCAGGCTGACGACGGGGTGTGCCCGATAAAAGGCACGAGCCTCGTCGATCACTGTCCCCAGCAACGCTTCCGCCTGCCCTTCAAGCTGGCGGGCCTGCCCGCGTCGCTGGGTTGCCTTGTCCCCGGTCAGAGTGCCGAAGCCCTCTTCCAATGCGCCGGCCTTGTCCTTGATGGTGCCCATTATGTCGTGCTTGTTCATGATTATGCTCCAGTCAGATTTAAGGATGGTTGGATCGGTCAGAGGTTACGCCGGGTCGCGACGACACCCCCCGCTGCGGCCGTGCCCGCACCGAGCAGCATGATGAGAAACACTGCGAAAGCGGTACCTGCAGCATAGTCTGCACCCTTCGTTCCTGCGTCGATCGCGGTGTCTACGGCACTCCTCTTGGCGGAGAGAAAGTCCTGCCGGGCTTTTTCCACTTTGGCGCGGGCATCACTTTCACTGATCTTTTGCTGGACCGCGATAATCGCCGCGATGCGATTTTCCGCTTCCTGGCCCTCCGCGCCGCCGCGCGCCATGCCGGGGAGTTCGGCGACGATCGCCTTGCGGCTCTGCTCTGGCGTCATCTGCGCGGGGTTATCGGGGGCGTCGTCCAGCAATGCGCTGACCTGCGCGTCGATATCCGCCTTGTCGATGCCTGCGGCCTTGGCCACGGTGGGCGTAATCACGCTCGCGCCGGTCGTTGCTGCGGTGGCGAGGCTACCCACAGTACGGAATGCGCCACCCACCAGGCCCCCGATCGCGGAGCTGAGCAGGTAGAAGGTCAGCAGCAGGGTCAGACCCCAAATGGCGATGCCGTGCAGGACGCCGTCAATAGGACGCCGTGTATGAGAGATTGTCGCGGCGACGAAGGCGCCTGCGCCCAGCGCTATCACCGTGCTCAGCGTCCACCAGATGATGGCGCCGATACCCAGGCTGCCGGCGCTGGGTCCATCATTGCCAGCTGGATCCAGGCTCGAAAAACCGATGCCTGCACCCAGCAAGCCCAGCATCAATTCGATCGAGAGTGCGACAACGGTGCCGACGAGCAGCGCCGACCAGCTCATGCGCGGGGTGACGCGGACGTCGAAATGCGGATCGTTCATGGTCGTTGCCATGGAAGCCTCCTGTTCTTTGATCATTAGGGGAGGGGGATAGAAGCGGCGCTTACTTGTTCTTCAGCGTTTTGATGGCGGCCTCGATCGTTTCGGCCGCGCTCGCCTGCGCCTTGCCGCTCATCTTTTCCGCAGCACCTTCCGCCTGCGTTTTACGGTCGCCAGTGATCTTGCCGATCGCTTCCTTGATCGATCCCTTCACCTGGCGCACATCGCCCTTAATCCGGTTCTCGTTCATATGATCCTCCATCGTCATGGCGCGCCAAAGCGGCGCCGATGATGGAGAAATAGGGTGGGCAGCTTAAGCGTGGCAGATACGGAAATACCAAATCGTATAGTAGTTCTGCACCAATAAGTCAGTTTATCGGCAGCTTCAGCGGATAGCCGCGCTCCCGCGCCCACAACACGGCCTGGGCACGTCGGTTGACCCCAATCTTGGCATAGACGCGTGCCACATGATTGCGGAGCGTGTTGCGCGAAACACCCATCTCCCTGGCAATGACCGTGTCATCACCGCCTTCGCACAAGCGGCTGAGCACTTCCTTCTCCCGCCGGGTAAGTTCACTGGTCTCGACCGGGCGAGGGGCGCCATGGGGGGCTCGCAAATTGGCAAGCTTTTCGACGACGGTTCGACTGAACCAATTGGTGTCCTTCATCACCGCTTCAATCGCCCCGATCAGTTCCAGTTCGCTATGGCGCCGTTGGTGAATGTCCTGGATAACCCACAAGATGCAGGTGTCCCGCCGCAGCGAGATGGAGGCGGCCGAGACGAGGCATTCCGTCAAGCCGCCTTCCTGGGTGCGCACCGTTGCATCCTTGCCGCGAAAGGCCGTCCGTTCGTTCAGCTCTTCCGCAGCTGTGTCCAGGAAGGTCGCATCCTTCCACAGATTGAGCGCCTGCATGGTCTTGCCCATGGCCTCGTCCGATGACCAGCCGGTAAGCTGGTGGAAAGCGTCGTTGGTGTCACATAATGTGCCCTCGTCGCAGGTCGTGATCGCCATCGCTATCGGCGCCAGACGGAACGTCGTGACGAACCGCTCCTCGCTGTGCCGTAATTCGTTCTCCGCCTGCCTGCGCGGCTCAAGATCTGCGAAGGAAAAGAGCATGCATGGCTCGTCATCCAGTTCGACGGGTTGTCCGGCAACGATCACCAGCTTGCGTCCGCCGTCGGGCAGCTCGATATCCGCCTGCATTTGCGGGACGGTCCGCCCTTCGCGTAGCCTGTCCTTGGCCGCGTCGAGCTTTTCCGCGTCCTTGAGGATATCGATTTCGTAGAGACTGCGACCAAGGACCTCATCCTTCTGATAACCTGTGAGATCCACAAAGCCCTGATTGACCTTCACATAGCGCTGGTCGGCCAGCCGCATGATGACGGCAGGCGCAGGATTGACGTTGAATGTCTGTTCAAAGCGCTGCTCCGCCTCGAAACGCAGCGACACATCCTGGATGACAAGCACGAGAAGGTCAGGATTGCCGTCTCCATCGGTGAGGATAAGGCTGCGGATCTGGTGAATCCATCGCGGCTCCTCCTCATCTCGCGGGATGACTTCCACGACGACCTCGTCAAAGGCTTCTCCAGCAATGACGCGGTCGATCGGATAATCGCCTTCTCCCAGTCTATGCTTGTTGCGATACCGCAACTGGAAGCGCTCCCTGTAATCGTCGACATCCTTTCCAAGGCCGCTCAGGTCATCGACGCCGTGCATCCGAAGCGCTGCCTCGTTCGCCCATATGATGGCCTGGTTGGCATCTACCAGGATTACGCCTTCGCTCAGGCTGCCGATAATATGCCGGAGGCGATCGAGATCGATGGAGGGTTGAACATTGGTCATACATGGATTCCAATCGAACTGAACAAGCCCGCAAAGCCTCCAGCGAACGAGCCGCACTTCCCTGAACGGAATGTAGAGATCGTCGGCCAGCACGCTCGGGTCGAGCTAAGCGGAACGTCTGCATTGGGTGACAGGAATTTGGGCGATAATCGGCAGAAAAGCGTCATTTTAAGGCCTGCGTCGAATGGCAAGGAAGAAGTCTAGCATGGCCCTGGATGCATCAGGCCCTGCCGGATCGGTGAAGGAGCCGCCGCGTCCTCCCGACCAGCCATGGCCCCCACCATGGACCGTCCAGTCCTCGAGCAGCACGGTCCCGGCCATTGATCTATGGATCCTGCGCGTAAATTCCCGGCCGCCTTGTGAACGGCCAGACACGGATTTAGTGACAAGTTGGCCAGGGTTGGATCGTTCAAGATCGCGCAGAAACGCGCCGGCATTGGAAGGGTGCACCACGCGATCATGGTCGCCATGGAACACGATCGTCGGCAACGGCCGCCGGACCTTTCCTGTCGGACGAGGCCGCGTATCGCCGCGCATGGCGGCAATCGCGCCTTGCAGGGACTGGACATCCTCATGCGCTACGCCTGAATGGATGCCCACTGCAACAAAGATGTCAGGATAGGCTGCTGCGAGGATGGCCGCCTCTGCCCCGCCTGCCGATAGCCCGGCAACATAGATGCGGGCCGGATTGGCACGGCCAAGGGCCATTGCGTGGCGGGTGAGGGCGGCGATGACCGCCGGTTCTCCGCGACCGCGTTTTTGATGAGCGGGATTGTGCCAGTTCCAGCAGCGCGCCAGGTTCGCGCGTTGAGACTGCTGGGGATACAGCACGAGGAAACCAAGTTCGTCGGCGAGCGCGTTCATGCCCGTTCCGGCAGCGAAATCCGCAGCCGATTGCGAGCAGCCGTGCAGCATCACCACGAGCGGCATGCGTCGACGAGCCGAACCGTGCGGTGTGTAAAACTTATAAGCCAAGGTACCGTGCTTGCAGTGGAACTCTTGCGTGATGAAGCTGCCCGGTGCGGGGCGGGGCAAGACCGGCACCGTCGTCCGTGGCGAGGCTTGCTTGGCCTTCTTGGCCCGCTTGCGAGCCGGGCGGACCGATGGGGTGACGCTATCGCTCATCGCCAGGGCCGCAGAGATCGGGCGTCCCTTGCGCGCCAATCGAGCGGCCTTGAAAAAGGTCTTCACAAGATCGGCCATGAATGCCCCCGAATTTAACTGCATTTCGTCAACGACCAGCGGCCAGCATTGATCCTGATTAAAATTTTGCTTTTGTCATCATTGCTGGTCGTTGAGCCTCGTCGATCGTAGAGACGAACGGCGGCTGGTACCCGTGAGCCGCCGGGCAAAGTGGACTTTCCGTTTTTTTGGGATGCCGGGAACGGCAGGTCCGGTCAGGAGGCAATATCCAGCATTCCTGACCGGCCCCTTGAAACGACAGAAAACGCGTCTGGCGGATTGGCAGATCCTGCGCGCGACGTAACGCTGCGCACAATTGCGTCCGCAAAGTTTGGGGAGGCAATTGGCCGTACGGCCAGCAACACCCCGGATCGGCGCCTTTACCTTCGTGCCGTCGCGTCGGCATAGCGCCGCGAGACTTCGGGCCAATTCACGACCTGCCACCAGCCGTCGAGATAGTCTGCGCGGCGGTTCTGATATTTAAGATAGTAGGCATGTTCCCACACGTCATTGCCCAGGATCGGCTTGCCTTTCGTTTCCGCCGCATCCATCAGCGGATTGTCCTGATTGGGTGTCGATGTAATGGCGAGCTTGCCGTCCGCACCGACGATCAGCCAGACCCAGCCCGAGCCGAACCGCCCGGTCCCGGCTGCTTTGAACGCCGCCTTGAACTTGTCGAGCGAGCCGAAACTGGCGTCGATCGCGGCGGCGAGCGCTGGTGACGGCGCACCACTTTGCGCAGGCGGGGCCATGGATTTCCAGAAGAAGCTGTGGTTCCAATGCCCACCGGCATTGTTGCGGACGACCGCAGGCAAAGTTCCCGCCTTTGCGACAAGCTGTTCGAGCGACTGACCCGTCAGCGCAGGATCGGCCGAAACAGCTTTGTTAAGCGCGTCGACATAAGCCTGATGATGCTTGTCGTGATGGATGGTCATGGTTTGCGCGTCGATTGCGGGTTCAAGTGAACTCGCGGCATAGGGCAGCGGCGGCAAGGTGAAGGTGGCTGGCGCGGGAGCGCTCTGCGCAAGGGCTGATGGCATAGCTGGAACGACGGCGGCCATCGCCAACAACAATGCAATTCTCTTCATTTAGTCCTCCTGATGCTGGCGGGCGGTTCCCATTCCCCATGAGTGCAACTCGCGACTTTGGTTTATGGTCCCGCTCACACGAACTATAACAATATCGTTCCGCTCACTCGCAATTGACGATCGCGGTAGCAGGTCCTCGCAGGCTGTTGTCCTCGATCAGCGGGCGTGACCCGACATGACGCACCCGCAGAGCGGTCCCACCAGTGCGTGAGCGTGAATATGACCGGACCGCGTTCGACCCGCGCGCCGAACTCATAGACTGCGCAGCGCACCAGCGTCGGCGTGGCGTCGTTCTTCGTTTCTCGCGATTTGCGAGGATGTTGTTGAGAGCGGCGATTTTGCCGCCGCAAGCAGCATAATGGGCAGTCGGTAATCTTGCGCGGGCATAAACGGTCCTTGACTTGAAAGATATGGTATATCATCACTAAATAGGATTTAGGGCAGGAGATGTCCAGCGCTGATGGGAGTCGGGCATGACTGTAAATACGCAAGGGCAACGATTATATGACGGTGTGGCGATCGGCGCTTCGATCCTGTGCTTGATCCATTGTCTGGTCCTGCCGCTGCTGATCGTCTTGCTGCCGACCCTTGCAGCCTTTCTGGCGTTTCCCGAATCATTTCATCTCTGGGCACTTGCGCTTGCCGTGCCCACCAGCGTCCTGGCCCTGACCACTGGCTATCGCCGCCATCGCAGGATCATGCCGACGGCAATTGCGCTGCCGGGACTTGCTTTGCTGGCGTTGGGGGCATTGCAGGCGCCCACCGAAGCCATGGAGACGATGTTGTCAGTTGCTGGTGCCCTGCTCCTTGCCTTGGGACATGGTCTCAACTGGAAGGCATTGCACAAGAGCGGCGCGCCAAAGAAGGGAAACAGAAGAGTATGAAGCCGCCTATCGTTCCGTGCTCTTATGATGAGTGGAAGCATTGTATCACGGTCCTTTGCCGGATTCCGCTGACGCCCCGCTATGTCGATGCGCGCATCGCAGCGCTCGCCGATCCGCGGGATTATGGAACGCAGCGCTTCATCGAGACGTGGGGCGAAGCGCATCTCGATAATGTGAGGGGTTGGTTTAACCAGGCCCGCGCTGAACTCGCTGCCGGAGGCATCGCATGAGCGCACTTTTTGCCGGTCCGCAGTCGCTGATCCCGGTTTCGGTTCTGACGGGCTTTCTTGGCAGCGGCAAGACCACGCTGCTTAACCATCTGGTCAATGCGCCAGAGATGAGCCGTGCGCTGGTCGTCATCAACGAGTTTGGCGCCGTCAGCCTTGACCATGACCTCATCATCCGGTCGAGCGACGATCTGGTGGTCGAGATGATGGGCGGCTGCCTGTGCTGCACGATCCGCGGAGATTTGCTTCGAACATTGCGCGATGCGCCCTGGCGCTTTGCGCGTGACGGAACATGCTGGTTCGATCGTGTGGTGATAGAGACGACGGGATTGGCCGATCCTGCGCCGATCCTGCACACGCTGATGACTGACAGCGATCTGGCGACGCTCTATCGGCTCGACGGCGTGATCGCGACGGTGGACGCCGCCGCGGGCATGGCGACGCTCGACGCGCAGGAGGAGGCGGTCAAGCAGGCCGCCATGGCCGATCGAATCCTGTTGACCAAGGTCGATCTCGCGTCAGGCGAAGAGCGCGCCGCGATCGAGCGACGAGTGCGCGCTCTCAATCCCGCCGCGCCTATCATTCCCGTCAGCAACGGACAGGCTGATCCTGCATCGCTGTTCGATGCAGGTCTTTACGATCCCGCGACCAAGACCAACGACGTCCAGCGCTGGCTTCGGGCCGAAGCCTATGCAGGCAGCGATCACGGACATGATCACGAGCATGACCATGACCACCACGACCATCATCATCACGACCTGAACCGTCATGATGACCATATTCACGCCACTTGCCTGACGTTCGACGAACCGCTCGATGCCGAAGGTTTCGAGCGGTGGCTCGATATCCTCACCATGTTCAAGGGACCGGATATCCTACGCATCAAGGGCATTGTGAACCTGATCGGCGAGCCGAAGCCGGTCGTCATCCACGGCGTTCAGCATATCTTTCATCCACCTGTGCTGCTCGATGACTGGCCTTCTGACGACAGACGCACGCGGCTCGTTTTCATCACGCGCGATGTTAGCGCCGAGGAATTGCGCGGTACGCTCATGCTGCTGACCAACCATATCCGCCGCTACGAACTTTCGGGCTATGTCGAGGATCTGCTCAATGATCGTACGCCCTCACTCATTCCGGAGAAAATGGCGTCATGACAATATTCGCCGAACGATCGAGCGTCGAGCAGATCGAACTGGGCGAGACTCTCGCGCCCCGCTTCGATGCTGAAGGGCTGATGCCGGTCATTGTCGTCAATGCCGACGACAAGATGATATTGATGCTTGGTTACATGAATGCCGAAGCGCTGGAGCGAACATTGCGAACGCGCCAGGCGCATTTCTGGTCGCGCAGTCGACGCGCCTTGTGGCGCAAAGGCGAGCATAGCGGTTTTGCCCAAAGGGTTGAACATGTCCTGATCGACGATGACCAGGACGCCCTGATCCTGTTGGTGACAATCGACGGCCCTGGAAGCTGCCATGTTGGTTTCAGGTCATGCTTCTATCGCGAAGTCGACTTGGCCAGCGTCGCGACGGATGCTCCCATCCGGCTGGAGCGGGTCGAGCATAGGGCCGCATTCGATGCAGAGACCGTTTATGCCGGCCTTCCAAACCCAACCCGGTTGTGATCATGCACGCCGGGTCTCCTTCACTGCACGGGGCCAATCCCAAATTACGCCTGGCCGCACGGCGAACGCCTGAAGATCTGGACGCGCTCGTCCTTAACCTGCTTGCCGCATCGAACCGGCCGATCAGCGCCTACGACATTTCTGACCGGTCCATAGTCGCTGGCCAGTCGATTGTGCCCAATCAGGTTTATCGCACCCTCGCGCGGCTGATCGATCAGGGTCTGGTCCATCGGGTGGAATCCCTGTCGGCCTATATGCTCAAGCAGCAGTCATTCGACGGATGCCTTATTTGCGATCAGTGCCAAGCCGTCCAGATCTTGTCGGACCCAGACCTGTTTGCCCGGCTACAGGATTGCGCGCATCGGTTCGGCTTTGCCGTCGACCGGACCGTAGTCGAGATGCACGGATGCTGCCGGGACTGCGCGACCCATGATCACCCGAACCGTGAGCATGAGGCGAAGCGGGTCTTTTCGGATTCGACCCCACCACCCAATATAATCGGAGTTTGAACGTGCGATCGCGCCTGCTTGCCTGTACCGCCACCATTGCCATGCTGACATTGTCTCCTCCCTGCGCCGCCGCCTCGCCGGTCGCGGCCATCCCCGCCGACCAGTCCGCCAATCCGCTGCTCGGCGAATGGACGACGCTGGCGCAGGCGTGACTAGCCTGTGTCTATTTCTCTCCCAAGGGCCGCACCCTCTATGATAGTCCGGCAAATATATGAGCTATCACGGCGCCTTGGGGCATGTGATGTGAAGGGGATTTGCAATGCGGCGACTTCTGTCTTTGGTCCTGTTCATGGCCGCGCATCCGGCGCTGGCACAGTCGCTTGAGGCGCCTTTGCCCCCGCTCGCGCCATGGAAAGGCGCCAGCGAAAAGCTGATCGTCGGCGCAAATGATCCGTGGATTACGCCCGCGGAGCGTGTGAACTTCGTCGACACGCCGGACTATGCCGCGACGCGCGCCTGGCTCGAGCGGTTGGTCGCTTCCGCGCCGCAGCTGCTTTCGATCGAGAGCTTCGGCAAGACGGCGCAAGGCCGCGACCTTTATTTCGTGCGCGCGAGCAAGGGCGGCGGGGGCAAGCCGGTGCTGCTCGTCCAGGCGGGCATCCATTCGGGCGAGATCGACGGCAAGGACGCAGGCATGATGTTGCTGCGCGATATCGCGCATCGCGGCAAGCATGGCTTGCTTGACAAGGTCGACCTGGTTTTCGTGCCGATCTTCAACGCCGATGGGCATGAGCGCGCAAGTCCGTGGAACCGCCCGAACCAGCGCGGCCCGCGCTCGATGGGCTGGCGCACCACCGCGCAGAATCTCAATCTCAACCGCGATTATCTGAAGGCCGATGCGCCCGAAATGCAGGCGATGATCGCCCTCATCAATCGGCTCGATCCTACCCTCTATCTGGACCTGCATGTTACCGACGGCATCGATCATCAATATGATGTCGCTTATGCCTTTTCAGGCTGGCGCGGATATTATGCGAAATCGCCCGCCATCGGTCGCTGGCTCGATACGCGGCTGCGCCCCGCGATGGACGCGGCGCTCAAGCGGGCGGGCCACACGCCAGGCTATTATGTAAGCGCGGTCGATAATCGCAATCCCGACAAGGGCATCAGCCACGATCCCGACACGCCGCGTTATTCGACAGGCTATGGCGACTATCGCCACGTGCCGACGATCCTGATCGAGACACTTTCGCTGCGACCCTATCGCCAGCGTGTGCTCGGCACATATGTTTTCGTTGAGGAAGCGCTGCGGCTGGCCGGTAATGAAGGCGCACGCCTCCGCGCGGCGATCGATGCCGATCGAGCCGAGCGTCCTGCCGATCTCGTGGTCAAGTGGAAGCCGCTGAAGGACCCGATCTACACTGTCGATTTCCTCGGTATCGCGCATGATCGCTATCGGTCGGCTGCTTCGGGGCGCGAGGAGATCCGCTGGCTTGGCCGTCCCATCACCCAGAAGATACCGGTGTTCGGTGAGGAGCCCGACCAATCGGTGCGGTTGCCGAAGGCCTGGTGGGTGCCTGCGACCGCGCCCGAAGTGATCGAACGACTGAAGCTGCACGGGATTCGCTTCGAGACCATCGATGCGCCGCGCACCATCGAACTGGACATGGTGCGTATCGCAGAGCCGAAGCTGGGTGCCCCGATCGAGGGAAGGGTGCCGCTCATGGCAGGCGGTTTCACGCATGGCCGCCGCAGCGAGACATTCCCGGCGGGATCGGTGCGGGTGCCGTCCGATCAGCCGCTTGGCTTGCTCGCGGCGGCATTGCTTGAGCCGGAGAGCGCGGATGGCGTGCTTGCCTGGAATTTCTTCCCCGGCATGCTCCAGCGCACCGAATATATCGAAGCCTATGCGATCGCGCCGCTGGCAGAGCGGATGCTGACCCAGAATGCCGCGCTCAGGCAGGAATTCGAAACCAAGCTGGCCGCCGATCCTGCGTTCGCAGCCGATGGCAATGCGCGGCTCGCCTGGTTCTATGAGCGTACGCCCTATTTCGATGATCGCTATCTGCTCTATCCGATCGGGCGCGAGTAGGATCGGCATTACAATATAATCGCGATTATTCCGTTCGGCTTAGCGAGACCCGGCGGGATCGATCGTCAGCACTAGGCGCGGGGCGCCAAATGGCGGTGGGCGGTGGAGAATGGCTGGGGGGTCGAGCAGCGATCGGCCTTTGAATACACCCACTGACCCGGTTGGGACTTCGCAGATCGCGTCCTGACCGTCGACGCAACACCATTGTGTGCCGGGTCCGAGATAGGTGCATTGCAGACGCAATGTGGTGCAGTCTGCCCGAAAGCGGCTGCAAGGATCGTTCTCGACCACGGCAAGCTGGACGTGCAGGCGATCTTCTCCTGTCAGCGCGGCATCGCGCCTGACAAGCAGATCGATGTCGGAGGACAAGGCCATAACAGAAGCTTCGGGATATTCAGCAGTACGCAAAGCGGCGGCAATTGAACCGCTGAAATCAATGTCTACGGAGATGTCGGCAATGGAATGAAGGTCCAGTTCTGCCAGAGCCACTCTGAGCGTCTCCGGTAGTTGGCGCCACCAGATTGCCAGCGCCGCATCGGGGCTCGCAATGCGGTCTAGCGAGGCGCGGTCGCCTGCAATCGTGACCAGTTGCTCCATCTTGGCGCGATTCACGACATCGCTCCACACATCGCGCCGTTTTGCGGGGGGACAGACATATGCCCCCCGCCACAAGCCCATTCTGTCCTGGAGAAGCTGCTTTTTCTCAACGGGTTATAATGAATCATTGTTTGATCCATCGCACGGCAGCCCTTTGCCATAAGGCGACATCTGTGTTGCCGCGCCTTGAAGTCATGGCTGATAGGGCAAAGACGATTGGTGCAAGATGATCCGGACCCTGCCATCATCGCATTCCTTGAACACGAAGCTCTTGTTCACGAAGATGTGGCTGTCATCTCCACCTATGAAATGCACGTTGCATTGCACGATCGCCAGATCGCCATGGAGGATGAAATCCTCCTTGCTATACCAGACCTTGACCCATGGCTTGAGCTTGAAGCCTTTGTCGTCGGGAAAATTCTCGTCGCCGCCCGTGAAATAGGCGAGCGCCCCCTCCTTTGTGGGACGATAGGTCTGCGTGCCAAAGGTCAGGGTCGGCTTGAACAGAACCTTTCCATTATCATAGTCATAATTATCGTGCAGGACTTGTACCGCGACAGCACGGGCGTCTCCGCCTTCGGAATGCGCCTTGCCGACTGCGACGACGTTGTCGCACCATGTCTGCAACGCGTTATGCACCATATCTTCCGTAAACATTCGTTCGCCAACTCCGATATGCTCTGCCTTGGACAGGCAAAGCCGCTTCCGATCCGCCTTCTTGCACATGCAAGATGATCTCATATTGCACAGTATGTTATACCATAACATACTGTGCGTGTAATTTTATATTGCTGGTTCTGTTGCCATCGCTGCTTCGTGGCGTCCGGCGCAGCTACATTCGGCGCAGACGATCACCTATGTTCAGCTATGTGTCGGGATGAGCCGCCCCCGCTCCGATCAGATTAGCGCGTTGCCATGGGCAAAATCGTTGAGCGACAGGCCAAGCCAGTGACCACATGATTCTGCCAGCCGCAGCCTACTCGGCAATAGGCATCTGGGCTTTGCGATCAAGCATCGGGCGCAGGCAGTTCATTTTGCACCAGCCATGGCTGATCATCGTCAATACGGGTTTATTGCTGCGCCATTTCGACCGGTGCGGGATCAACCTTGAAACGTGAAGCGAACGCCGTCCTGGCCCGTTCCAGTTCGGCAGCCTTCTCTTGTTCATAGCGAGCCAGCGCTTCCTCTTGCGCGGCGAGCTGTTCCCTGTAGGACAGGCCAGTATAGTCGATCGCGGCCAAAATATCCGCTTCCCCGAAGCCATATCCGTGCATATCGCAGGCCATGGCCGGCATCGCGACGAGCAGCGACGCGGCCGAGGCGAGCTGAACGCCGATTGAAACTGGACCTCGCATAAATCACGTCCTTTCGACGCCGCGCTCAAATCTCGCGGCTCTCCTTCATAAGGTAGAAAATGCCGCTTTCGTCTTCGCCACTCAAGATCAACTGTCCCTCGAACGACTGTACGCCCGATCGCACCGCAATGGGTGCACTGGTCCTGATCTCGACAAACTGATTAGGAGCCGGGTTCAGGTGGAAAGGACAATCGGGTGGGTAGGCGAGCAGTACGAAATGCGTCTGCTTGGGGCTGTTCTGAAGCGGCATGACATAACCGCTTACCTTGATCCGCTTGCCTTTCAGCGCCTTGACCTTCGGTGAGAAGGCAGGCTTTGAATAGATGGTGCCAGCTTGGCGTCGCTGGATCTCCTTGGTCGATTCCAGCACGGCCCAGGATATGCCGCCCGGCGGCGCAGCCGCAGGCTTCCAGATCGATTCTGACGGTTTCAAATTATCGGGACGCTGCGCGACCGCCGCCGGTGCGATCAGGATCGCAGCCGCCATGGCATGGCAAAAAAACAAAGCCGCAGCTCGCAACGCATGTCTCCGATCAGATATGAGATAACGTTATATTCTGGCATGGTGAAGTCAAGCGGCGCTTCCGCCTCTCTGCTTTTCGGAAGTCGGGAGAGTCGAGGAGGAACAGACGCCTTGGTCCCCGACCGACTGTGACGCTATGATAGCGCAAGTCGTTGCTAGTGCCGTAGTGGTATTCTGCGACCACATGGCAATTCGCTAGCCCGCGAAAAGGCGCACAAGGCAGCTTCAGGTCAAAGTTCCTGACGATATTCGCCGGCAGGCGTGACAGGGCCATCTGAGGCGAAGGGAACGCATCCGTGGCTTCTCCTCTTGACCTTGCCTTGCCGTTGCCCGACCTGCCGTCCCCATGTCCGGCGAGTCAGCTCCATGCGAATCGTGATCATTGATGACAGCGGGCTGCGGGCCAGCGTCCTCGAAGAGGGGCTGCACGAGGCGGGCTATGACGATATTCATATCGTCCCGCCGCGCGGCGGCTTTGTCGCGCGCCTCGAACGCATGGCCCCCGATGTGGTTCTGATGGACCTTGGCAGCCCCAGTCGCGATACGCTGGAGGAGATGCTGACGGTCAGCCGTGCGCTCGCCCGGCCGATCGCCATGTTCGTGGACCAGTCTGACGAGGCGATGATCGGTGCGGCGATCGATGCGGGCGTGTCGGCCTATGTCGTTGACGGATTGCGCAAGGAGCGGGTCAAGCCGGTGCTGGAACTGGCGGTGCGGCGCTTTAACGCCTTTGCCAAGATCCAGAGTGAACTGGAAGAGGCGCGCAGCGCGCTGTCCGACCGCAAGATCATCGACCGCGCCAAGTCCATTCTGATGAACCAGCGGTCGCTGAGCGAGCAGGATGCCTATGCGCTGCTGCGGACGGCAGCGATGAATCAGGGCAAGAAAATCGTGGAAGTGGCGCAGGCGCTGATCACCGCCAGCGACCTGTTGGGAGGGGGATTATGACGACAGGGCTGCGCATCGCCTTCCTGCCGCTGACCGATGCCGCCGTCTTGGTGGCGGCGCGGGAAAGGGGTTTTGCCGAGGAGGAGGGGATTGCCCTTGATCTCGTGCGCACGACCAGTTGGGCGACGCTGCGCGACCGGCTGGTTTTTGGTCAGGTGCAGGCCGCGCACATGCTGGCGCCGCTGGCCGTAGCGGTGACGTTGGGGCTGAGCCAGCAGCCCGCCGCGCTGGCTGCGCCCTACAAGCTGAACGTCAACGGCAATATGCTGGTCATGGCCTGCGATTTCGCCAAGGCGCTGGAGCAGGCTATCGCCAGCCGTCTGGCCGATCCGCTGGGCACCGCGCATGATTTTGCCGCCGCGATCGGCCTGTGGCGGCGTAAGCCGGTGATTGGCGTCGTCCACCGCTTTTCGAGCCATGCGATCATGCTGCGCTATTGGCTGGCGAGCGCGGGCGTGGACCCGGATCGCGATGTCGTGCTGCGCGTGCTGCCGCCCTCACTGACGGTCGAGGCGATGCACGCGGGCGAGATAGACGGTTTCATCGCGGGCGAACCGTGGGGCAGCGCGGCGGTGGAAGCGGGCCTCGCTGAAACCGTGGCGATCGGCGAGCGCATCTGGCGACGCGGCGTCGAAAAGGTGCTGGCTTTCCGCGAATCCTGGCTGGAGGAGAATCCGCAAACCGTCGACCGACTGCTGCGCGCGCTGGTGCGGGCGGCGGCATGGTGCGATGATCCAGCGCACCGCGACGACCTGACGCATTTGCTGGCCCGACCGGATTATGTCGACCAGCCCGCCTATCTGATCGATCGCGCCCTCTCCGGCACACTTGTCGCGCGGGCTGGCGAACCCTCGATCGTCAGTCCCGATTTCATGCTGTTCGGGCGGGAAGCAACGCCCTTTCCCTGGCGCAGTCAGGCGTTGTGGATCTATTCGCAATTGGTGCGCTGGGGCATGGTCGATCATGATCCGGATATGGCTGCGCGGGCAGGGGCCGTGTTCCGCCCCGACATATTCCGCCGCGCGCTGGCCGACAGCAATGTGCCGATGCCCGGCGCCAGCATGAAGCTGGAAGGGGCGGTCGCCGCACCGCTGGCGGTCGGATCGCGCCGGGGCGAGCTGACGCTGGGGCCGGACAGCTTCTTTGACAAGCGGGTGTTCGACCCGGAACGAATCGACGAATTTCTGAGCGGTTTTGCGCCGCTGCGTTGATTTTCGGCGAAAAATTGTGCCTTGCAACATGACGCGAATCGCGAGATAAGATTGTAACCGCGCGACGATGCGCGTTGAACAGGAATGCGTCATCCCAAGGTCGGGACCGCCATTCCGATCTATCACACAGCAAAGCCGCTGACCGGACGTCCCATCGGGAAATGTCCGGCCTGCGGCTTTTTTTGTTCATTTTCGAACCTGGGGGTGACCTATCATGGCAACTGCATATTGGGACCGGGAGGGCGAAGGGCAGCAACCCGCCGCCACGACCAGCTTCTGGAAGGCCGGCCACACGCCGACCCTGATCGCGGCATTTCTCTATTTCGACCTGGCCTTCATGGTGTGGGTGCTGTTGGGGCCGCTCGCCCCGATGATCGCCAAGACGCTGATGCTGACGCCCGCCGAAAAGGGGCTGATGGTCGCCACGCCGACGCTGATGGGGGCGCTGTTGCGCGTGGTCAACGGCCTGCTGGTCGACCGGATCGGCCCGAAATTGTCTGGCGCGATCAGCCAGGTTATCGTCATCATCGGCCTGTTCACTGCCTGGGCGCTGGGCATCAACAGCTTTGAAGGTACGCTGGCGCTGGGCGTAGTGCTGGGTTTCGCCGGGGCAAGCTTTGCGATCGCGCTGCCGCTCGCCAGCCGTTGGTATCCCGCCGAACATCAGGGCAAGGCGATGGGTCTGGCCGGCATGGGCAATTCGGGTACCGTGCTGGCCGCCTTGTTCGCGCCGGGCCTGGCCAAATTGTTCGGCTGGAACGCCGTGCTGGGCCTGGCCTGCATCCCGCTCAGCATCGTCTTTGTCATCTATATGATCATGGCGAAGGATGCACCCAATGCGCCCCCGGCCAAGAAGATGGTCGATTATTTCCAGCCGCTCAAACAGGCCGACGCCTGGCTGCTGATGGCCTTCTATGCCGTCACTTTCGGCGGGTTCGTTGGCCTTGCCGCCAGCCTGCCGATCTATTTCACCGACCAGTTCGGCCTGACTCCGGTGATGGCGGGCTATTGCACTGCAGGCTGCGTGTTCGCCGGATCGCTGGTCCGTCCGCTGGGTGGCGCGCTGGCTGACAGGATTGGCGGCGTCAAGGCGCTGATGATGGTCTATATCGTCGCCGCGATTGCGCTGGCGGGGGTAGCCTTCGCCACCACGCTGGGGGCTGCGCTGGGCCTGTTCGTCATCGCCATGCTGGCGCTCGGCACAGGCAACGGGTCGGTGTTCCAGTTGGTGCCGCAGCGGTTTCAGGCGGAAATCGGCGTGATGACCGGCCTCGTCGGCATGGCGGGCGGCATTGGCGGCTTCTATCTCGCCAGTTCGCTGGGCTTTGCCAAGCAACTGACCGGCAGCTTTTCGGCCGGTTTCCTGATCTTTGCGGGGCTGGCGGTCATCGCCTTTGCTGGGCTGGCGCTGGTCAAGGCCCGGTGGCGCGCAACCTGGAGCACGGGCGCCCGAATCTGAGTTGACGTTTGGAGGGGAGGGGCGGACCTTCATGGAAGGCCGCCCCCTTATACCGGTCGCACCATCATCCGAGGGGGGATGACATCCATGAAATATATGATTGCGACGGCGGCCATATCGGCCGCCGCAGGGACCGTCATGTCCGCGGCCCAGGCCCAGGACATCAGGATCAAGCCGGTGGCCGAAGCACGCCTGCGTTACGAACATGCCGATCAGGAAGGACTGGCGATAGACAAGTCCGATGCGCTGACCATCCGCGCCCGTGCCGGGCTGGCCGCGACCAGCGGGGCGCTGAGCGCCACAGTCATTGGGCAGGGCAATCTGGCGGTGGTCGACAGATATTATGATGGGCTGAACGGGGCGGCGAACCGGCCGATCATAGCCGATCCTGAGAATGTCGCGCTCTATATCGCCCAGCTTCAGTACAAGACCAAGCTGGTCACGCTGACCGGCGGTCGGCAGCGGATCGCGCTGGACGACGAACGGTTCGTCGGCAATGTCGCGTTCCGCAACAATGGCCAGACATTCGACGCGATGCGGATGGAACTGACCCCCGCGCAGGGGCTGAAACTGGACCTGTCCTATGCCTGGAGCGTGCGCACCATCTGGGGTTTTCAGGGCAAGGGCGCGCGGCAGCAGGCGGTGAGCGGCGACAATATCTTCGTCAACCTGTCCTACGTCACGCCGGTCGGGACGCTGAGCGGCTTTGCCTATCTGGTCGATCAGGATGAAGCGGCGATGCAGGCATTCCGCCTGTCCAGCCAGACCTATGGCGTGCGGCTGGCAGGGACGCAGCCTTTGTCCAAGGCGGCGAAACTCTCCTATCAGCTGAGTTATGCCAAGCAGGCCGACCATCACGCCAACCCCAATAATTACAGCGCGGATTATTGGCTGGCCGATGCGACGCTGGACGTGAAGGGCTGGAAACTCAACGCTGGTTACGAAGTCCTGGGCGCGAGTAGCGGCGCTGCGTTGACCAGTTTCCAGACACCGCTTGGTACCAATTTCAAATTTCAGGGCTGGGCTGACAAATTCCTCACGACGCCAGGCAACGGCATTCGCGACATCTATGTTGGTGCTGGCTACGGCTGGAAGCAGCTAGGCCCTTTTTCCGGTGCGGCATTGATGGCTGTGTGGCATCGGTTCGACAGCGACCGGCTGGACCAGCATTATGGCGACGAGATCAACCTTATCGCATCTGCGAAGGTGAAGAAAACGGCGCTCTCCGTCCGCTACGCCCGCTATGATGCAAAGGCCATGGCGACGGACACGCAGAAATTGTGGCTTCAGGCTGATTGGTCCTATTGATCGATCATGAACGGAATCGCTTGAGCGTATCGGCGATTCCGTTTATGGTGCAACGCAAGAGGGCGATGCTGCCCTTCCTACCATAGCCGAAGCGGTCCACAGGCGGATCGGCAAGGCGCATATGATGGCAAAGCCGCCATCCTGACTTTCGGTTCTTACCGGGGGTCAGGATGGCGGCTTTTTTGTTTTCCGGAGTGACGAGGATGGAATTTCAGGGCGGTTCAAGTCCGGTGACGGACAGCGGGGACGACATCGGCGTCCCAATGGACGATGTGCGTGAACATCTGGTGGTGGTCGGGAATGGCATGGCCGGGTGCCGAGCGGTCGAGGAATTGCTGGCGCGTGACCCGGTGCGCTACCGCGTCACCATCTTCGGCGCCGAACCGCATGTGAACTATAACCGGATCATGCTGTCCCCGGTGCTGGCGGGGGAAAAGACGTTTCAAGACATCATCATCAATGACCGCGCCTGGTATGACGATCATGACATCACCCTGATCACGTCCGATCCGGTGTCGGCGATCGACCGAGCGCGCAAGACCGTCACCAGCCGGTCAGGTCGTACCATCGGCTATGACCGGCTGTTGATTGCCACGGGGTCCGACCCGTTCATCATCCCGGTGCCCGGCAAGGATCTGCCCGGCGTCATCAGCTTCCGCGACATGAAGGATGTCGATGCGATGCTGGATGCCGCCAATCGCGGCGGTGACGCCGTGGTCATCGGCGGTGGTCTGCTGGGGCTGGAAGCGGCGCATGGCCTGACCCTGCGCGGCATGAAGGTGACGGTGCTGCACATCATGCCCACGCTGATGGAACGGCAACTCGACGAAGCGGCGGCCTGGCTGCTCAAGAGTGCGTTGGAAGGGCGGGGCCAGACGATCCTGACCGGTGCCGACACAGCCGAAATATACGGTGATGGCAAGGTCGAGGGCGTGCGCCTGAAGGATGGTACGCAAATCCCCGCCAGCCTGGTCGTAATGGCGGTAGGCATTCGCCCGTCGGTCGCGCTGGCGCGCGATGCGGGGCTGGATGTCGGGCGCGGCATCAAGGTGGACGACCATATGGTCACCAGCGATGCCGCCATATTGGCGGTGGGCGAGTGCGTCGAACATGACGGCAATGTCTATGGCCTGGTCGCGCCGCTGTGGGATATGTGCCGCGCCTTGGCCGATGGCCTGACCGATCAGCATAGTGGCTACAAGGGCAGTGTCACGTCGACCAAACTGAAGGTCGCGGGTCTGGACGTTTTTTCCGCGGGCGACTTTTCCGGCGGCGAAGGGTGCGAGGACATCGTCCTGCGCGACGCATCGCGCGGCATATATAAGCGTGTCGTGGTGAAGGACGACAAGGTCGTGGGCGCGGTCCTGTATGGTGATACAGCGGACGGCGGCTGGTATTTCGACTTGTTGAAGCGCGGCGAAAATGTCGCCGACATTCGGGACCTGCTGATCTTCGGCCAAGCCTTCGCCTCCGGAGGGGGCGCGCTGGACCCTAAGGCGGCCGTTGCAGCGCTCTCGGAAGATGCCGAGATTTGCGGCTGCAACGGCGTTTCCAAGGGCCAGGTCGTCGCCTGCATCGACAAGGGGGCGTGCAGCCTGGATGCGGTCCGCGCAGGGTGTAAGGCATCGGCCAGTTGCGGCAGCTGCACCGGCCTTGTCGAAAATATCCTTGCGCTGACGCTGGGTGATGAGGTGCAGTCCGGTCCCAAAACGATGTGCAAATGCACCAGTTTCGGCCATGACGATGTCCGCCGTGAAATCGTGGCGCAGGATATGCGGTCCATCCCCGAAGTGATGCAAAAGCTGCACTGGTCCACGCCCGACGGCTGTTCGTCGTGCCGCCCAGCGCTTAATTATTATCTGCTGTGTGCGCTGCCCGGCATCTATGTCGATGACCAGCAGAGCCGTTTCGTCAATGAACGGATGCACGCCAATATCCAGAAGGACGGCACATATTCGGTCGTCCCGCGCATGTGGGGCGGCCTCACCAACCCGCGCGAACTGCGCGCGATCGCCGATGTAGTCGAAAAATACGACGCGCCGATGGTCAAAGTGACCGGCGGCCAGCGGCTCGATATTTTCGGCATCAGGAAGGAAGATCTGCCCGCCGTCTGGGCGGACTTGAACGCGGCGGGCATGGTGTCCGGCCACGCCTATGGCAAGTCGCTGCGCACCGTCAAAACCTGTGTCGGGTCCGAATGGTGCCGCTTTGGCACGCAGGATTCGACTGGCTTTGGCGTCAAGACCGAACGGATGACCTGGGGGTCGTGGATGCCGCACAAATTCAAGATCGCGGTGTCGGGTTGCCCCCGCAATTGCGCGGAAGCGACGATCAAGGATTTCGGCATCGTCTGCGTGGATTCAGGCTATGAACTCCATGTCGGCGGCAATGGCGGCATCCATGTTCGCGTCACCGACCTATTGTGCAAGGTCGCGACCGAACAGGAAGCGCTCGATTATTGCGCCGCCTTCACCCAGCTGTATCGCGAGGAAGCCCGCTATCTGGAGCGCACCGCGCCGTGGATCGAGCGGGTCGGCATCGCCTATGTCAAGCAGCGCATCGTCGAGGACGATGCCGGGCGCGAGGCGCTGCGCGCCCGCTTCCTGTTTTCGCAGCAGTTCATGCAGGATGATCCGTGGGCGGAGCGTGCAGTCGGCGTCCATAGCGACCTGCACCAGCCCCTAAGCCCCATTTCCATCGCGGCGGAGTGAGACATATGACCGACTGGATCGACATCGGCACGCTGGCCGACATTCCGCCGCGCGGTGCCCGCACCGTTCACATCGGTGGCGAGAAAGAAATTGCAGTATTCCGCACCGGCGACGACCAGATTTTTGCGCTGGTCAATGAATGCCCGCACAAAAAGGGGCCGCTGAGCCAGGGTATCGTCCATGGCCATAGCGTCGCCTGCCCGCTGCATAACTGGAACATCGCGCTGAAAAGCGGCGAGGCGCAGGGCGAGGATAAGGGCTGCACTCCGACGATCGCGGTGAAGCAGGAGTATGGCCGTATATGGATCGCGCGGCCCGAAATGGCTAAGGTGGCTGCCTGATGCGCCAGGCGATCCGCACCACCTGCGCCTATTGCGGCGTCGGCTGCGGCATCGCAGCGACGCCGACCGGCGGCCGCGCCGTAACAATCAGGGGGGATGAGGCGCATCCGGCCAATGGCGGCAAGCTTTGTTCCAAGGGCACGCATCTGGGCGAGACGGTCGGCCTTGAAGGCCGCCTGCTCCATCCGATGATCGGCGACCGACGGGCCAGTTGGGACAAGGCGCTGGACCTGGTCGCCAAGCGGTTCCGCGACACGATCGCCAGACATGGGCCGGACAGCGTCGCCTTCTATGTCTCCGGCCAGATACTGACCGAAGATTATTATGTCGCCAACAAGCTGATGAAGGGCTTTATCGGATCGGCCAATATCGACACCAACAGCCGGTTGTGCATGTCGAGCGCGGTGGCGGGACACAACCGAGCCTTCGGCGAAGATGTGGTGCCCGCCAGCTATGATGATCTGGACAAAGCCGACCTGATCGTCCTCATCGGGTCCAACACCGCCTGGTGCCACCCGATCGTCTATCAGCGGATACAGGCCGCCCGCGCCGCGCGCGGGACGAAACTGGTGGTGATAGACCCACGCCGCACCGAAAGCTGCGAGGGCGCGGACCTGCATCTGGCGTTGAGGCCCGGCAGCGATGTCGCGCTGATGAACGGGCTGCTGGCCTGGATGGATCAGGCAAAGCTGATTGACGTGGACTTTCTGCGCGACAGCGTCAGCGCGCCCAACGGTTTCTGGGATCATATTCGCACCGGCCATGACCTGTGGACCACGGCGAAAGCCTGTGACCTCTCGCCTGCGCTGCTCCAGCAATTTTATGAGCTGTTCGCCGCGACGCCGCGCACCGTTACCCTGTTCAGCCAGGGGATCAACCAGTCGATCCGCGGCACGGATCAGGTAAATGCGATCATCAACGTCCATCTTGCCACCGGTCGTATCGGCAAGCCGGGCGCGACGCCTTTCTCTATCACCGGTCAGCCCAACGCCATGGGCGGGCGCGAAGTTGGGGGACTTGCCTCGACAATAGCCGCGCATATGGATTTCGCACCGGACAATGTTGCGCGGGTCGGGCGCTTCTGGGCTGCGCCGACCATGGCGACCAAGCCGGGGCTGAAGGCCGTCGACATGTTCCGCGCCATCAACGAAGGCCGGATCAAGGCTTTGTGGGTGATGGCGACCAATCCTGCCGTGTCGATGCCCGACGCCAATCGCGTCCGCGAATCGCTGGAAACGGTGCCGTTCCTGGTCGTGTCGGACGTGATGGCCACCACCGATACCGCTGTCCACGCCCATGTCCGCCTGCCTGCTGCGGCCTGGGGTGAAAAGGATGGCACTGTCACCAATTCCGACCGTACGATCAGCCGCCAGCGCGCGCTGATGCCGCTGCCCGGCGAGGTCATGCCCGATTGGTGGATCGTGACGCAGGTTGCCCGCCGGATGGGCTGGCGCAACGCCTTCGCCTATGATCGTCCTGCCGAAATCTGGCGCGAACATGCCCGGCTGACCGCCTATCAGAATGATGGCGCGCGGCTGCTGAACCTGCGGGCGCAAGCGACGATCGGCAATGACGCCTATGATGCGATGGAACCCTTCCGCTGGGGCGGCACGCCCTTTGCCGACGGGCGCTTTTCGACCCCCGACGGCAAGGCGCGGCTGGTGCTGGTGACGCAAATGGACCTGCAGGGTCCACTTAGGGACTGGCCGATGACGCTCAACACCGGGCGCTACCGCGATCAGTGGCACAGCATGACCCGCACGGGCCTAAGCCCCAAACTTGCGCGACACCGGGAAGAACCGTTGGTCGAAATCCATGCAGACGATGCCGCTCGGCTGGGCATAACCGATGGTGATCTGTCCCGCGTATCGACGCCGCAGGGGGAAAGTCTGTTCCGCGCGCGGATCAGCGATGGCCAGCGCCCCGGCGAAGTCTTTACGCCGATCCACTGGACCGACCAGCAATCGAGCGGCGGTCGCACCGGCCTGCTGCCGCGCCCCTTGGTCGATCCCCATTCGGGCCAGCCGGGGTTCAAATCCACCCCCGTCCGGGTCGAAAAGCTTGCCACCGAATGGAAGGGTTTTCTGATCCTGCGCGGGGCCGAAGCCGTCCGCGTGCCATGCCTATGGGTGACGCGCATCACCGTGCCGGGCGGCGCGCTCTACGAAGTGGCGGGTAATGGCGATCCGGCACGGCTGGAAGCCTGCCTGCCCAAGGGTGACCGGGTCGAGGCGATCGATCGGGCGCGCGGTACCCGCCGCGTCGCAATCATCCGCGACGGCAAGCTGGCGGGCGTGCTGATCGTCACCCGTACCGGCATATTGCCGACCCGCGACTGGCTGATCGGCCAACTCGCGGTCGAGGGAGTCGGCGCATCGGTGCTGGCCGCGCGCGGGCCAGGCAATCAGCCCGACAAGGGCGCTATCATCTGTGTCTGTTTCGACATTGGCCTGAACATGATTGTCACGGCCATTCGTGAACAGGGTCTGGTCGATGTGTCCGCGATCGGCGCAGCTTTGGGGGCAGGAACCAATTGCGGGTCATGCCGCCCCGCGCTGGCCAGTATATTGGCGCAGGCACAACAGGAGACGCTTCATGCAGCCGAATGATTTGCCAGATTCCCCGATAGCGCCCGGACAGGTGTGGCTAGTGGGGGCGGGGCCTGGCGATCCAGACCTCCTGACCCGCAAGGCCGAACGGCTGATCGCTGCTGCCGACATCGTCTTTTACGATGCACTGGTAGGGCCGGGGGTGCTTGGCCTGATCCCGCCAGGCGTGGAACGGGTGGGTGTCGGCAAGCGGTCGGGCCGCCACAGCAAAGCTCAGGAAAGCATCAACCACCTCCTGCTCGCGGCGGCGAAGGCGGGGCGGCGCGTGGTCCGACTGAAGGGCGGCGATCCGTCCATCTTTGGCCGTTCGGCTGAGGAAATGGCGCATCTGGGGCGTGAAGGCATCCCTGTCCACATCTGCCCCGGCATCACCACGGCGAGCGCAGCGGCAGCGAGCGGCCATATGTCACTCACGCTGCGCGGCGTCGCGCGCGGGCTGACGCTGGTGACCGCCCATCTAATGGCCGGCGAGCCGCTCGCGCTTGACTGGCCGGCGCTTGCGAGCAGTGGGACGCTTGGCATCTACATGGGCCGCGCGGCGGCGAGCGAGATCAGCCGTAATCTGATCGATGCGGGGCGGCACCCTGACACGCCGGTCATGGTCGCGGTCAACGTCTCCCTGCCGACCGAGCGACTCATTCGGGGCAAACTCTCCGCGCTCGCCTTCTTGGTTCAGGCCGTCAGCGACAAGGAACCGACCCTGTTGTTGATAGGCGAGGCGGTTGTGGATCATGGCCGCGCCGAAGCACAGGGCAATCGCGCCCTGCTACCCGCCTGACGACTTATCACAAGGGGCTGGTACGATCCCGCGTACGGACGATCTGTTCCGGTGGCGGTTTGGCGTGGCTGAGACTGTTTGAGTGCCGCGCCTTAGTCCACCGGATATGGCGCGGCTGAGCTACGGTTTTCGTCCACCGTCACGGGGCGACCAATTGGTGGGAAAGCGCGTTGCAGGCAGTTTGGCCGCTCGCAGACCTTGCAACCGGCCCCGATTCGCGTCGCCATGGCGGGATCGGCAAGGTCCAGTCCGCGCGCGTAGATCAGACGGGAGGCATGGCGAATATCGCAGCCAAGGCCGACAGCGAAAGTCTTGCTCGGCTCTGAGTAACCTGCGTTGCCGCTGCCCACCGTGCGGGCCACCCATAGATAGGTGCGCCCGTCCGGCATCTGTGCCACTTGGGTCAGCACTCGGCCGGGTTGTGCGAAAGCTTCATAGACGTTCCACAGCGGGCAGGTGCCGCCCACGCGGGAAAAGTGAAAATCGGTAGCGGACTGCCGTTTCGAGATATTCCCTGCCCGGTCAACCCGGATGAAAAAGAATGGCACGCCGCGTGCCTGCGTGCGCTGCAGCGTGGAAAGGCGGTGGCAAACCGTTTCGAAGCCGACACCGAAGCGGCGGCCGAGCTTCTCGATGTCGTAGGCCTCCTGTTCCGCCGCCGCCAGAAAAGGGCCGTAAGGCAGAATGAGCGCACCTGCGAAATAGTTGGCAAGGCCGATCCGCGCCAGCCTGCGCGCTTCCTCTCCAGTCAGGACCGGATCATCTGCCAATCGGTCGATCTCTTGGCCCAGTTCCAGGAAGCCCAATTGCGTGGCCATCTGGAAGGTTTGCTGGCCCGTATTCAGATTGGCCGAAACATGGAGCGTGCGGGTCAACGGATCGTAGCGACGCTGCGTCCAGTTGTTCTCAGCATCGCTGTCGTCACACAGGACGTGTACGCCATGGCGCTCCTTGAGCCACATGATCACGCCGCTATGAATGGTTCGCGGTGTCAAACCGGCTTGCAGGTAAAGCCGTTCGGCCGCTTCATCCAGCGGTTCGACGTGATTGTGGCGGGCGTAGAAGAAATCGCGCACCTGTTCGAAAGGCATGCGCGGCGGGCCGCCGGCGACCCATTCGTCCCCTAGCTGCGCAGCCATCGCCTCGGACCGTTCCGAGGCTTCGCGATAGCGCCGATGCAGCGATATGAGCGTGCGACCAACAGCCGGCATGTTCATCGCCAGTTCGCGCACTTCGGCCAGCGAGATTGTATCCGACCCATCCGACAGGGCGTCGCGCAGGTCGGTAATGAGCCGCGCTTCCTCGTCGTCGGAAAAGAGCTGGACATCGATACCGAATACGGCGTTGATCTTCACCAGCACCGGCACGGTCAGCGGCCGCTGATTCTGTTCCAGTTGGTTGAGATAACTGGCTGATATGCCGAGCGCTTGTGCCAGTTCGATCTGCTTGAGCTTCTTTTCCTCCCGCAGCCGCCGCAATCGCACGCCCATAAAGGCCTTGCGCATCAATCTGTCGCTCTTCGCATTATTCGCAAATTCTCAGGCCCCGATCTCATTATCGTTGAATATCAGCGCATTTTTGCATTAGCCGCAATCTGAAATGTTTGCGAAAGGCTCAGGCCGCGAGATTGCGCAGCACGTAAGGCAGGATGCCACCATTCAGGTAGTAGGCCAGCTCGTCGGTCGTATCGATGCAGCAGAGCGTCTTGAAGCTGAAGCGCAGGCCATCCGCCCGTTCCCCTTCGACCGTCACGATTTGGCGCGGCTGCAGTCCAGCGAGACCGGTAATGGTAAATCGCTCGTCACCACGTAGGAAGAAACGATTGCGGGTCATCCCATCGGTAAACTGGAGCGGCAGGACGCCCATGCCGACAAGGTTGGAGCGGTGAATGCGTTCGAAGCTCTCGGCGATGACCGCGCGAATTCCAAGTAGCGCAGTTCCTTTCGCAGCCCAGTCGCGGGATGAGCCGGTTCCATATTCCTTGCCAGCCATAATGATCAGGGGCGTCCCGGCCGCCTTGTGCCGCATGGCAGCCTCATAAATCGGCAGGCTTTCGCCGTTCAACATCGTGTTGCCACCCTCGATACCGCCCATCATTTCGTTGCGGATGCGGATATTGGCGAAGGTGCCGCGCATCATGATCTCATGGTTTCCGCGACGGCAGCCATAGCTGTTGAAATCTGCAGGAAGCACGTTCTGCTCCTGCAACCATTGGCCTGCGGGGGAGGAAGCTTTGATCGATCCTGCCGGTGAGATATGATCTGTGGTGATCGAATCCCCAAAGATGGCGAGGCATCGCGCCGCGATGATATCGGTCACCGGCGCAGGCTGACGATCTAGGGCTTCGAAGAAGGGCGGTTCCGAGATGTAGGTGGAGGACGTCGGCCATTCATATGTAGCGCCTTTCTTGACCGCCAGCGCCCTCCAGCGCGCGTCGCCTTCGTAAACATCGGCATAGCGGGCGGCGAACATCTCAGGATCGATCGAAGTGGCGATAGTGGCGGCGATTTCGGCGTTGGACGGCCAGACGTCGCGCAGATATACTGGCTGTCCTTCCGCGCCATTGCCGAGCGGTTCGGTGCTAATGTCGCGCGACACGCTACCCAGCAGGGCGTAGGCGACTACCAGCGGCGGCGAGGCCAGATAGTTGGCGCGAACATCGGGCGAAATACGGCCTTCAAAGTTGCGATTGCCCGATAGCACGGCCGCAGTGACAAGGCCGTTCCGGTTGATCGCCTCGCTGATCGACGTTTCCAGCGAACCGGAATTGCCAATGCATGTCATGCAACCATAGCCGGTCAGCGCGAAGCCCAGCGCATCAAGGTCTTCCTGAAGGCCGGAGCGGACAAGATAATCGGTCACCACCTTGCTGCCGGGGGAGAGCGTCGCACGCACCCAGGGTTTGGGCACCAGACCCAGCGCCCGTGCCTTGCGAGCGACCAGACCAGCCGCGACGAGTACCGAAGGATTGGAGGTGTTGGTGCAACTGGTGATCGCAGCGATGGCGATGTCACCATGGCCAAGCGTGAAGTCCGCGCCGTTAACGGGCACGCGCGCGTTCAGTTCGTCCGCCTTGCCGTAGGCACCTGCCAGTTCGGTGCGCAGGCCGTGGGCTACATCCTTGAGCCGCACGCGATCCTGCGGACGGCGCGGGCCTGCAACAGATGGAAGCACCGAGGCCAGGTCAAGCTCCAGCAGATCGGTGAAAACGGGCTCCGGGCTGGCCGCATCGCGCCACATCCCCTGCGCCTTCGCATAGGCCTCGACCAGCGCTACCCGCCTTTCATCCCGCCCGGTTAGGCGCAGGTAGGCAATGGTCGCTTGATCAACCGGAAAGAAGCCGCACGTCGCGCCATATTCCGGGGCCATGTTGGCGATGGTCGCGCGGTCCGCCAGCGGTAGGGCGTCGAGCCCGGCGCCACAGAACTCCACGAAACGCCCGACCACCCCATGGGCGCGCAGCATCTGGGTGATGGTGAGCACCAGATCGGTCGCGGTCACGCCCTCGGTCAGCGCGCCTGTCAGGCGGAAGCCGACGACTTCGGGAATGAGCATCGACACCGGCTGCCCCAGCATGGCGGCTTCGGCTTCTATCCCGCCCACGCCCCAGCCCAGCACGCCAAGGCCGCCGACCATCGTAGTATGGCTGTCCGTGCCGACGCAGGTGTCGGGATAGGCGATCAGGGCAGCGCTTTCGTCCGCGCTGGTCCAGACAGTCTGGGCGATGTGCTCCAGGTTCACCTGATGGCAGATGCCGGTGCCCGGCGGCACGACCTTCAGATTGTCGAGCGTGGCCGCGCCCCATTTGAGGAATTCGTAGCGTTCGGCATTGCGTGCATATTCGATGGCGACATTGGCATCGAACGCATTTGCCGTGCTGGCCTCATCTGCCATGACGCTATGATCGATTACCAGGTGGATCGGTATCTGAGGATTGATCCGCGACGCATCGGCGCCCCACCGGTTCATGGTATCGCGCATGGCGGCCAGATCGACGATGCACGGAACCCCGGTGAAGTCCTGCATCAGCACGCGGGCCGGACGGTACTGGATCTCGCGCGTGGAGCGATAGTCCCGCTGCCATTCGACGAAGGCGCGGATGTCATCGACCGTGACCGAAGCGCCGTCCTCGAAGCGCAGGAGGTTTTCCAGCAGCACTTTGAGGCTGAAGGGCAGGCGACTGATGTCGCCCAATCGCTCAGCAGCGTGGGGGAGGCTGTAATAAGCATAATCCTGCGCCTCGACGGTCAGGGTGGTGCGGGTGCCCAAGGTGTCGTGGCCTATGGCGGTCATGGCGATGGTCCTGTAATCTCGTGATTGGCACGCGCATGGAAACGACCTTCCGATCCATCGAGATCGAAAGACCACCCTCACGCAGGGATACTGGAAAGCAGAAAGCGTCTAGGTCTGCGGGACCGCTTCGGGCACGATCGTCTTCACGATCGACGCGTCGAGTTCTTCGTAAGCATGGAGGCCGATCGTCTCGTAAAGCTCGGCGCGGGTCTGCATGGCATCGACCATGGCATGTGCGCCGCCGTCCCGTGCAATCGCGGCATAGAGCAGGCTCTGCGCCTTGTTGGCGACACGAAGCGAGGAGACGGGCCAGATGACCATCTTGTAGCCCATCGCCTCGAACTCATCGGCTGTGTAGAATGGGGTCTTGCCGAACTCGGTCATGTTGGCGAGGAGCGGTATGTTTGGGAGGGCTGCGGCGAACTTTTCGAACATTTCGCGAGTGTTCAGTGCTTCGGGGAAGATCGCGTCGGCTCCGGCATCGACATAGAGCCTAGCGCGATCCACAGCGGCATCGAAGCCTTCGACCCCGGCGGCGTCGGTGCGCGCGACGATCATGATGTCGCGGCTTGCCTTTTTCGCGGCGGCGACCTTGGTGGCCATGTCGACAGGGGAGACAAGTGCCTTGCCGTTGAGGTGTCCGCACTTTTTGGGCAGGATCTGGTCTTCCAGATGGACCGCCCCTGCGCCCGCTTCCTCAAAAGAGCGGACCATGTGCATGACATTAAGTGCTTCGCCATAGCCGGTGTCCCCGTCCACCAGCAGCGGCAGCCCGGAAGAGCGCACAATCTGGCGAATGAAGAATGTCACCTCATCCACGGTGATAATGCCAAGGTCCGGCAGGCCCATAGAGGCGGTCATCGCCGCGCCGGACAGGTAAAGCCCGTCGAACCCGGCGTTGCGCGCCTGGATCGCGGCCTGGCCGTTGTGCGCGCCGGGCAGCCGATAGATGCCCGGACGCTCCAACGCGGCGCGGAAGCGTTTGCCGGCGGATTCGGTGGGAAGGTCGTCAGCGAGAAGATAGGGCAATGGGTGTCTCCTCAAGCCGCTTCGCTGCGCTGGGCGAGCGGCACGAAAGGCAGGTTTTCCGGGCCGGTATAGTTGGCCGATGGGCGGATGATCTTGTTGTCCACGCGCTGCTCGATCACATGCGCGGCCCAGCCCGACGTGCGGGCAATCACAAAGAGTGGCGTGAACATCGCGGTCGGCACGCCCATCAGATTGTAGGATACCGCCGAAAACCAGTCGAGATTGGGGAACATGGCCTTGGCGTCCCACATCACGCGCTCGATCCGTTCGGCGACGGCATATTGGCGCTGGGCGCCCGCCTCGTCCGCCAGCGCCTTGGCGACGCGCTTGATGACGACATTGCGCGGATCGGAAATCGTGTAGACCGGGTGGCCAAAACCGATCACCACTTCCTTGGCCTCTACCCGGCGCCGAATGTCGGCTTCGGCCTCGTCAGGGGTCGCGTAGCGTTTCTGGATTTCGTAGGCGACTTCGTTGGCACCCCCATGCTTTGGCCCGCGCAGCGCGCCGATGGCGCCTGCGATGCATGAATACATGTCCGACCCGGTGCCGGCGATGACGCGCGCTGTGAAAGTGGAGGCGTTGAATTCATGCTCGGCATAGAGGATCAAAGAGGTGTGCATGGCGCGCACCCAGCGTGCCGGGGCAGGCCTGCCATGCAGCAGGTGGAGGAAATGCCCGCCGATGCTGTCGTCGTCGGTCTCTACCTCAATGCGGCGGCCATGGTGGGCAAAGTGATACCAATAGAGCAGGATGGAGCCGAGCGAGGCCATCAGCCGGTCGGCGACATCGCGCGCGTCGGGCTGGTTGTGGTCGTGCGTTTCGGGCAGCACGCATCCCAGGGCAGAAACACCTGAGCGCATCACGTCCATCGGGTGCGCGGCAGCCGGAATAGCTTCGAGCGCTGATTTCACCGAATGTGGCAGCCCGCGCAGACCCTTGAGCTTGGCCTTGTAGGCGGCCAGTTGCGGTGCAGTGGGCAATTCGCCATGGACCAGCAGGTGAGCGATTTCCTCGAATTCGGCCCCCTCGGCGAATTCCAGAATGTCGTAGCCGCGATAATGCAGATCGTTGCCGGTCTTGCCGACAGTGCACAAAGCGGTGTTGCCCGCGGCAACGCCCGAAAGCGCAACCGATTTTTTGGGTTTGAAGGCAGTTTCGGCGTTCATGCGGCATAGTCCCGTTTGTGGGTGAGCGTGGTGAAAGTGAAGCGGCCACTGGCGGCCATGGTCCGGCCGCCGTCCTGTGTCGCGGTCGCGAATACAGAGACGATTATGGCCTGATGATCGGCGCTGACCGACCAGGTTTCGAGATCGACGCCGGGCGAGGCGAAGCCTTCGTTGAGCTGGACAGATTCGCATCTGGCAAAGCGGATCGTGCCGACCAGATGCGAGGAAGCGCGATCGGCGGCGGCGCTGACCATGGCTCCGAAAAGGTCGAGACCCTTTTCCGGGCGGTTGGAGATCATATCTGTCCTCCTTCCAGTATAGCGGCGGGCACGCGCACACGACCATCCATGAGGATGCGGGCGCTGCGGCTCATGATCGCCTTGGTAACGGTCCATTTGCCGTCCACCAGCGCGGCCTCGGCTCCGACGCGCAGGCTGCCGGAAGGATGGCCGAACGTGACTGCTTTGCGTTCTCCTCCACCCGCCGCAAGATTCACGAGGGTTCCGGGCACGGCGGCAGCCGCCGCGATCGCGACCGAAGCGGTGCCCATCATCGCATGGTGCAGCTTGCCCATCGAAAGCGCCCGCACCAGTAAGTCGATCTCTCCTGCCATCACATGTCGGCCGCTTGCCGTGCGATGATCGACGGGCGGGGCGACGAAGGCGATCTTGGGTGTGTGCTGGCGCTTCGCCGCCTCCTCTGGCGTCCCGATCAGCCCCAGCTTGAGCGCGCCGATGGTGCGCAGTGCCTCGAAGCGTGCGAGTGCAGCCGCATCGCCGTTTACGGCTTCCCGCAGTTCAGTGCCGGTATAGCCGAGATCCTTGGCATCGACGAAGATCGTTGGAATGCCCGCGTCGATGAGCGTGGCCCTGATCCGCCCGCCAGCGACTAGTTCGTCAGGCACTTCGAGATCGTCCACCACGTTGCCGGTCGGGAACATCGCGCCGCCCTCATCGGCAGGGTCGAGAAATTCCAGCACGATCTCGGCAGCGGGAAAGGTCACCCCGTCCAGCGTGAATTTGCCCGTTTCCTGCACCGCGCCGCCGTTGACCGGGACATGGGCGATAATGGTCTTGCCGATATTGGCCTGCCAGATGCGCACGGTGCGTACCCCGTCCGAACCGGCGTCCACATAGCCTGCATGGATCGCGAACGCCCCGGCAGCAGTCGAGAGATTGCCGCAATTGCCCGACCAGTCGACAAAGTCGGCGTCGATGGAAACCTGCCCGTAGAGATATTCGACGTCATGGCCGGGGCGGGCGCTGGGCGAAAGGATGACGCACTTGCTGGTACTGGACGTCGCGCCGCCCATGCCGTCGATTTGCGCGCCGTAGGGGTCGGGACTGCCGACCACCCGCTGGAACAGGCGATTGCGGACCGGGCCGGGAATGCGGGCCGCTTCGGGTAGATCTTCCAGACGGAAGAATACGCCCTTGCTGGTGCCGCCGCGCATATAGGTGGCGGGGATGGCGATCTGGGACATCAGACGGTCGCCGTTTCGCAAGCCAGGAAGTCGGCGGCAAAACGCTGCAGCACCCCGCCTGCCTCATAGATCGAGACTTCCTCAGCCGTATCCAGGCGGCAGGTCACAGGTACGCGCGTGATCGCTTCGTCGGCATGGCGGATCACCAGAGTCAGTGTGGCGCGCGGGCAGCGTTCGCCTTCCACATCATAGGTTTCGGTGCCGTCGAGGCCCAGCGTCAGGCGGGTGGTGCCGGGCTGGAACTCCAGCGGCAGTACGCCCATGCCGATGAGGTTGGTGCGGTGGATGCGTTCGAACCCTTCAGCGACGATGGCTTCCACGCCCGCAAGCCGCACGCCCTTGGCCGCCCAGTCGCGCGAGGAGCCCTGTCCATAATCTGCCCCGGCAATGATGATGAGGGGCTGACGGCGATCCAGATAGGTTTCGATGGCTTCCCACATGCGGATGACCTTGCCCTCTGGCTCTACGCGGGCGAGCGAGCCTTTCTGTACTGCGCCATCGACCACGGCCATTTCATTGACCAGCTGCGGATTGGCGAAGGTGGCGCGCATCGCGGTCAAATGATCGCCGCGATGGGTGGCGTAAGAGTTGAAGTCTTCCTCCGGCAGCCCCATCCGCGCCAGATATTCGCCGGCTGCCGAACTGGGGAGGATCGCATTGGATGGCGAGAGATGGTCGGTGGTAATATTGTCGGGCAGGATCGCCAGCGGCCTCATGGCCTTCAAGGTTCGCGGGAAGGCAGCCATCGCGCCCACGCCTTCGGTATCCCAATAGGGCGGGCGACGGATATAGGTTGATTGTGGCCGCCAGTCGTAGAGCGGGCTGGCCTCGTCGCGGCTACGCGGGGCAAACATCGGATCGTAGATTGCACGAAACTGCTGCGGCTTCACAAAGGCTGCCACGATGGCGTCGATCTCCTCATCACTCGGCCACAAGTCGGCCAGGCGGATGTCTCTGCCCTCCGCCACGCCGAGCACATCATTTTCGATATCGAAGCGCATGGTGCCCGCTATCGCATAAGCGACCACCAGTGGCGGCGACGCGAGAAAGGCCTGCTTGGCGTAAGGATGGATGCGCCCGTCGAAGTTGCGGTTCCCCGACAGCACGGCGGTGGCGTAGAGGTCGCGCTCGATGATCTCGCTCTGGATCGCAGGATCGAGCGCGCCGGACATGCCGTTGCAGGTGGTGCAGGCATAGGCAACGATGCCGAACCCCAATTTTTCCAGTTCGGGCAGCAGCCCGGCTTCTTCCAGATAGAGCCGCGCGACCTTGGAACCGGGCGCGAAGGAGGTTTTGACCCATGGCTTGCGCGCCAGGCCCAGTGCGTTCGCCTTTTTCGCGACCAGTCCGGCGGCGACCACGTTGCGCGGGTTCGACGTATTGGTGCAACTGGTGATCGCAGCTATGATCACGGCGCCGTCTGGCAGTAGCCCATCGCGCTCCTGCGCCTTGGCCTCTACGAGATGGCCGGCGATGCCGCGTTCTGCCAGCGCCGACGTCGGCAGGCGGCGGTGCGGGTTGGACGGCCCGGCCATGTTGCGTACGACGGTGGACAGGTCGAACTCCAGAAGGCGCTCATATTCGGCGGCGCGCAGATCATCGGCCCACAGCCCGGTGCGCTTTGCGTAAGCCTCGACCAGGCGGACATGCGCTGCATCGCGTCCGGTCAGCAACAAATAGTCGATCGTCTGGCTGTCGATGTGGAACATCGCGGCAGTGGCGCCATATTCGGGGCACATGTTGGAGATCGTCGCGCGGTCGCCGATCGAAAGGCCGTCGGCGCCTTCGCCGAAGAACTCGATCCAGGAGCCGACGACGCGGCTCTGACGCAGGAATTCTGTGATTGCGAGCACGATGTCAGTGGCCGTTATCCCCGGCTTGCGGCGGCCGGTCAGGCGCACGCCGACAATATCGGGCAGGCGCATCATCGAGGCGCGGCCGAGCATGACCGTTTCGGCCTCCAGCCCGCCGACGCCGATGGCGATGACGCCCAGCGCGTCGACGTGCGGAGTGTGGCTGTCGGTGCCCACGCACGTATCCGGGAAGGCGACGCCATCGCGCACCTGGATGACGGGCGACATTTTTTCCAGATTGATCTGGTGCATGATGCCGTTACCCGCCGGGATCACGTCGACATTCTCGAACGCGCTCTTGGTCCATTCGATGAAGTGGAAGCGATCCTCGTTGCGGCGATCCTCGATCCCGCGGTTCTTGTCGAACGCGTGCGGGTCGAAGCCGCCATATTCGACCGCAAGCGAGTGGTCGACGATCAGCTGCGTCGGCACCACGGGGTTGACCTTGGCGGGATCGCCGCCCTGATCGGCGATCGCGTCACGTAGTCCTGCCAGATCGACGAGTGCCGTCTGGCCAAGAATGTCGTGGCACACGACACGCGCGGGATACCACGGAAAATCGAGATCGCGCCTGCGTTCGACGATCTGGGTCAGCGCGTCGGTCAGCAGCGCAGGATCGCAGCGGCGGACGAGTTGCTCAGCCAGCACGCGCGAGACATAAGGCAGGCCAACATAAGCGCCGGGGCGGATCGCCTCGATCGCGGCGCGCGTGTCGAAATAGTCGACTGCGGTGCCGGGCAGCGGTTTGCGATAGGCATCGTTCATCGGCGCTGGGTCTTCCATCAGGGTATCGACATCAGGATCGGGTCGGGGCGCTTCATCCTGCGCCATGGGGGCGTTATCGGCGGTGCGCGGCTTTTCGAAAATGGCTGAAAAGGCGAAGGGGTGCGGACGGATTTTTGCAAATCAGCGAATTTTGCGAATGCGGTCATCGCATGACCCGTCTGGTCCGCACCACCATGGTAAAGCGCGTGCGGTCGACTAGCGGAGCATTAGCCCTCAAGTTCCCGGCGGACGATGTCGGCACCCGCGCCCAGGGCGTTCAGCTTGCCGCGCGCCACCTGCCGGGACAGCGGTGCCATTCCGCAATTGGTCGACGGATAGAGCTTGTCGGCATCGACGAACTGGAGAGCCTTGCGCAGCGTATCGGCCACCTCCTCCGGGGTCTCGATGGCGTCGCTCGCCACGTCGATGGCGCCGACCATCACCTTCTTGCCCCGGATCAGTTCGATCAGGTCCAGCGGAACGCGGGAGCGGTGGCATTCCAGCGAGATGATGTCGATCTTGGACTTTTGCAGGTTGGGGAAGGTCTCCTCATACTGCCGCCATTCCGATCCCAGCGTCTTTTTCCAGTCCGTATTCGCCTTGATGCCGTAGCCGTAGCAGATGTGGACCGCCGTTTCGCATGTCAGCCCTTCGATCGCGCGTTCCAGAGTAGCGATTCCCCAGTCGTTCGCCTCTTCGAAGAACACGTTAAAGGCCGGTTCGTCGAACTGGATCACATCGACACCTGCAGCTTCCAACGCCTTTGCCTCCTGATTGAGGATCGTCGCGAACTCCCAGGCCAGCTTCTCGCGGCTGCGGTAATGGGCATCGTACAGTGTATCGATCATCGTCATCGGGCCTGGCAGGGTCCACTTGATCGGCTGGCTGGTTTGGGCGCGCAGATATGTCGCATCGTCGACGAAAACGGGTTTTGGTCGTGCGACCGCGCCCACGACCGTGGGCACGCTGGCATCGTAGCGATTGCGAATCCTGACGGTCTCACGCTTTTCAAAATCGACGCCGCTCAGATGCTCGATGAAGGTCGTGACGAAATGCTGGCGGGTCTGTTCGCCATCGCCAACGATGTCGATCCCCGCCTGCCGCTGGTCGTCCAGGGCGAGGCGCAGGGCATCGTGCTTGGCGACGGCCAATTCATCACCCTCCAACTTCCAGGGCGACCAAAGTTTCTCCGGCTCCGCAAGCCATGATGGCTTGGGCAGACTGCCGGCGGTCGATGAGGGCAATATTCTATTCATGATGGAGGGCCTTTTCTTCTATTGGGTCAAATCATGTTCTTGGGTGCTTGCGTGGCGGACCATTGCGAGAGAAGTTGGCCGTAAGGCTTGATGAAATTCTCTTCTGCGAACCGGCCCTGTTCGATGCCCAGGCGGCTTCGTTCCTCGCGGTCGTAGTCAATGCGCGTGGACGAAAAGTCCTGATGCGTCAGGCTGGGCCGGAAGCGCGTTCCCGCTGTGCGATTGGCGTTGTAGATTTCGGGCCGGTAGATCTTCTGAAAGGATTCCATCGTGCTGATGGTGCCGATCAGTTCCAGATTGCTGTAGTCGCCGAGCAGATCCCCGGAGAAATAGAAGGCCATGGGCGAGCGGCTGCCCCGTGGCATGAAAAAGCGGACCTTAAGACCCATCTTGGCGAAATATTCGTCGGTCGGCGAGAATTCACTTTGCCGGTATTCGAAGCCCAGAATGGGGTGACGGTTTTCCGTGCGATGGTAGGTCTTGCTGCTGGATACGCTCAGGCAGATGACGGGAGGCTTGGAAAAATTGGCCTTGTACGTATCGGACTGCACGAAATGGCGGAACAGACAGCCGTGCAGATCACCAAAGCCGTCCGGCGTGTCGAAACCGACGCGGTCCCGGTTGTGCGCCGCCAGCAGCACGCTGAAATCATAGTCGCGCAGGTAGGAGGAGAAGTTGTTTCCAACGATGCCGGCGATGCGCTTGTCCGTCTTGCGATCGATGATGCTGGTGTTCAGGATTTCGATGATGGGAAACGCCGTGAGGCCGTTGGCAGCGGCAAGGCTCATCGCGACGGAAATGATATCCAGTTCCATGCCATAGCGATCCCCATCGGGATTGTCCCAATCGGCTAGATCGTTGAAACGGTTATCGATCATCCTCAGCACGCCACGCAGATTCTCCTGCCGGTTCTCCCCTCTGGCCAGATTGGCGAAGTTGGTCGTGATGCGCGTGGTATCCGACGGGCGATAATCGTCGTCAAAGCGAAGGCGCGTGATGGAAAAGGTAAGCTCCTCGCCCGTCATGATCCGATGCCCTGATGGCTGCTTGTCGGTGGCGATGGTCGGCGTGCTGTGGTCGTGGCGGGAAAGGGCAGGATTGGCGCAAGTCACGGGCATGCAAAGGCTCCTTCGGTCCGGCGCGAGCGCCGTCCGTCTTTAGCGGGCTGAATGATGGGAAATTGGCGGCGCGCCGCTTCCGTCAGGGGTCAGCCTGATGGCACGGCGCGCGGACGCATTCGTCGGTAGCGAATGAGGCGGAACAGGATTGGAAGCATTGACCGATCACCTGCATTTGCCGGGCGGAAGGGCCAAAGAAGAACGCGCAAGGCATGAATTACCCGGAAAGTGCTTTGCGGCACGGGCAACGCTTCAAGCGCGATCCATCGGAGGAACCCCCGTCCGAGGAAAGTTATGGCGCCGAAGGCAGGTCTCCTGGCTTACGGGTCATCGCGGTGGTTCCGGCCTTCCCGGGTTTCTTGCAAAAACCCAGTGACGCGAAATGGAACCGCCGCTCGCCGCTTACAGTTGCGGGGGCAGCGCCGGACTCTGCCTCGAAAAGGCACCACCGGCTTCCCGTCTTAGCCCCGCCATCATGCCTGAGGCGGGGAACCTTGACAGGCTCGTTTGACGCCATTCAGGCATAATTGTCAAGAGTTATATAAAGGTTTCTTTATATAGTGTGGGCGGCTGTGCGTTCAGCCATCGACGGCATTCGGGCAGTTCCGCCCAAGCCGTGAATCAATGGAGTCAGCAAGATGGCCCTCACGCCCCGACCATCGTGGCGCGGCTGCCCAGCTTAACGTGATCAGTCCGATCAATGGAATGACAGCGGCCCGATCTTCTGGACTATGTCGCCAGCGCGATTGGCACCCGATAGATTGCCTCGGCATTGCCCCCAAGGGAACGGCACAGGTTGAGGCCAGCGTGTAGCAAAGGCAGTGCCAGTCTTTTTTGCGACCCAGACAGGCGTACTTCGGGCCCTGCGATACTGAGCGCGCCCACGAGCCGGTCGCCATGGCCGATCACCGGCACCGAAAGCGAGGCAACATGCGGCGTCGTGACGCCAGAGGTATAGATGGGCAGGGGCGGTAGTGCGGGTTTAACCTCCGGCCAGTTCTCGAACAAAAGCAGCAACTGCGCGGATGCCGATCCATCGAGCGGCCGCTGTGTGCCTGGCTGAACGTCGAGCCGCAGATTGCTTGGAGAATTTACCCGAAACAGGCAAAGCCGCACATCTCCCTGACGCACATAGAATGTCGCTGTTTCCTCGGTTTCAAAGGCGAGTTTGGCGAGAATCGGCTGGACATGCTTTTCAAGATCGTTGCCTTCCCTGAAGATCGAGTTGAGCCGAGCCACCTCGCTGCCCAACTGATACTGGCCGTCGGGCATCCTGATCAGGAGATTGTAGCGTTCCAGTGAGACGGCCAGGCGCATGATGGTGCTTTTGACCAGGCCAGTGCGCTCGGCAAGCTCGGCAAGACCAAGAACGCCGTCGCCCTGTTTGAAGCTTGTCAGCAGCAGCAGCCCTCTTTCAAGGGCGGCTACGCCTTCCAGTGCCGGTCGATCCTTGAAGTCCGTCGCCATCGCAATCCCTCTGAAACTTCGACTGCTTTAGCGGACGGGCAGGGATCAGGCTATCAAATCCCTTCGCAACCCAAACGCTTGAGCGTTTCTTCAACCCAGGCGCGCGGATTTTCGCCCCGGCGGATCTTGGCCATCTGCTCGGTTTCGGCAGCATGCTTTGCCGCTGCTTTGGCGCACACAGCCTCCGCTTCGTCGATGGTGACGGCAATAAGGCCGTCATCGTCGCCAAGGATCAGGTCGCCCGGCTGGATCACCATGCCGTCAATGGCGATCGGCACATTCACTTCGCCGGGGCCGTCCTTGTAAGGCCCACGGTGCGTGATGCCAGCGGCAAAGACCGGAAAGCTGCCCGCCCGGATCGCCGCGGCGTCGCGAATGGCGCCGAAGATCACGATGCCGGCAAGGCCGCGGCTTTCCGCATGGGCGACCATAAGCTCACCGATCAGCGCGTTGGTCAGGTCACCCCCGCCGTCGACCACCACCACATCGCCCGGTTCGGCAATATCGAGCGCGCGGTGCAGCATGAGATTGTCGCCGGGTCGTGCCTTCACGGTGACGGCAGGTCCAGCCAGAACGCCGCCGCCGTGCATGGGGCGAAGCGCCGCGCCGCCAGCGAACATACGGTTCATGGCGTCGCTCACATTCGCGACCGGCAATTGTGCGGCACGCTTGACCAGATCGGCGGGCACGCGACGCTCGACGGGCAATACTCGGAAACCGATGCTCATAAAATCTCCAGTCGCGATCAGAATTTGAAACGGAAGCCAACGCGATAGACGCGGCCAAATGTGTCATAGAGCTGGGTGTTGGTCGCCACCGCGATCGATCCTTCTCCCGGCGCATAGGGCGGCTCCTGATCAAGGACGTTCTGGACGTTGAAATACATCTCCGCGCCCTTACCCAGATCTTCGAACCGATAAGCAAAGCGCATGTCCCAATAGGCTTGCGGCTTGATGTGCTGCAGGCTGACTGCCTGCGGACCCTTGGTATTGTCGTAACGCCCGCCACCGATGAAGCGCAGCTGGTTGAACCAGTTGAAATTGCCGTGCGTGAAATCGGCCTGGGCGTTGACGCGCCAGTGCGGATTGGAATTGATACCCACTTCGCCCGCCCGGTCGATGGAAGGCGACCCCGGTGTCGTCGTCGCAAGTTTGCCGACATAGGAAATGATGCTGCGCAGCGACAGTGAGTTGGACATATCCGCGAAAGGCACGCGATAGCTCAATTCGACATCGACGCCGTTGGTGACGAGCGTGGAGAGGTTGATCGGATAGGCCGTCAGGGCCGAGATGTTTCCGGCTGCGTCGCGGGTGATGAAGCCACAGGCCAATTGGTTGCCGGCAAAGCACTGGTCAACGCCCTGCTGCGCCGACAGCGAACCGATCGCATCGTTGATCTTGATGTCGTAATAATCCGCCGAAATGCTGAGGCCAGGAACGAAGCTCGGCTGGAACACCGCCCCCAACGTCAGCGTGTCCGCCCTTTCCGGTTGCAGGTTGGCGTTGCCGGTCGTGGTGATGAAAATGCCCGATGTACGGACATTGTTCTTGAACGGGTCCACCACCGTCGCCGACTGGGTCCGCCCGCTGGTGAAGAGTTCGGACAGATTGGGTGCGCGGATGTCGCGGGAGCGGGTGGCACGCAGGCGCAGTGAGCTGACCGGCGTCCAGCTGAGGCCCGCCTTCCAGGTGGTGACGCCGCCGCTGGTCGAATAATCGGTATAGCGAACCGCACCGTTGAATTCGAGTTCGCGGGCGAAGGGCAGATCCTTGAGCAGCGGTATGACGGTTTCGAGATAGCCTTCCTTCACATTATAGCTGCCGGACCAAGGCTGGGGATTGGCGAACAGGAACGCGCCGGCCTGCGAGAGCGGATCGACGGCCAACTGCGCCTGTTCCTTGCGATATTCGCCGCCGGTGGCGAAGGAGATCGGGCCAGCCCAACCTTCGAACAAAGTGCCCGAAATATTGATGGCCGCGACATCTTCCTTGAAAACCGAGTCGGTGCGGCTGAGACCGCGCGTATAGGCCAGCGCCGCGGCGGAAGGCGAACCGACGCCAAACGGATTGAACGGGGCGCAGCCATTAGTGGGGTCAGTCAGCGTCGATCGGCAGACAATCGCGCCATTGGCGGGATTGACGACCGCATCCACCGCGCGGGTGAAGTTGGGCGTGATTTCATTGTTGATGACGTCGGTCTGCTGGCGGGTGCGGCCATGCTGATAATAGCCATTGACCTTGAGCCCACCAAGCTCGCCAGCGAAGCCCGTGACGTAGCGATCGGTCTTGGTATCCACGGACACGTCCGCCAGCCCGCCCTCAATCGACCAGCGCAGCATCGTCAGTGAGGTGACCTGCGGATTGGCGTACAGCAGCGTGCGAAGCGGCGTGGGCAGGAAGGCATTATCGCGACGAATCGTTATCGGGTTGGTCGCGAGATGGCGATTGGCGGAGGTTGAATAGCGAGTATAGGTCCAGCCATAGGACGCTTCACCGAACACCGACCACCGATCGGTCAGTTCATATTCGGCGCGACCGAAGAAAGCGGCCCGTTCCAGCGGACGATTGATTTCCTGAAGGAATTCGGTGTTGAAGCCGTCGCCGCCGATCTGCTGTGTCGCGGTGGTGTATGAGCCATAATTATAGGGCAACACCGTTCCGCCGGGACCAAATTGTATGCCGCGGAACAGCGCATTCTGGGCCGCGCTTCCGCCGTTGCCAGTGCTGATCATGCCGCCGTTGCTGCCGATCGCGCGCACATCTTCCGCTGCGATCAGGGCAGGACCGCCTGCCGGGCCGTTGATGAGGTTGGACCCGCGCCGGGCCCAGGCCCGTTCGCCTTCCAAAATGCCCTTGTTCCGATAATATTCGGCGCTTCCGAGCAGGCGCAGCCGGCTATCGGCGAGCGCAATGCCGCCCGTCAGCGAGCCACGCAGTTCCTGATTATCCCCTTCATCGGCGATGCCGGTAGAAACTTCGCCCTTCAGCCCCTCGAACTTGGTATCGAGGACGAAATTGACGACGCCGGCAACGGCGTCCGAGCCATAGGCCGCCGAAGCGCCTCCGGTCACGACATCGACGCGCTGGACAAGGCCGGCAGGCAGCAGGTTGACGTCGACCGTGCCAAATTGGCTGGCAGCGACGAAGCGGCGGCCATCGAGCAAAGTCAGCGTGCGCACTGCGCCCAGGTTGCGCAGATTGAGGAAGCTTTGTCCGCCGCCCTGTGTGCCGGTCGCGCGCTGCGGGCCGCTGGTTGCGGTCAGTGCGGGAAGCGTCCGAAGCGAATCGGCGATGGTCGACGGCGCAGCCTTGCTCAACTGGTCCGCGTTGAGAACCGTGACCGGCGTGGGGGTGGTGAAGCCGGTGCGGCCGATGCGCGAGCCGGTAACGATGATGTCGCTCGTTCCAGCGTCGGGCGCGGTGTCGCCTGCGTCAATCGCGCCTTGTTCGGATGAGGCTACAGCAGCGGCCTCCGGCGTCGCCTGGCCGTAGGCGACGGGTACCGCCACGAATGCGGCGACCGAGCCGAGCAATAAGGATTTTCCAAATTTGGACGCAATGACTGCCGATTTCATGAACCTCTCCTCCCGATAGCGTTTGCCGTTGCCGCTCTCATAATCGCCAGGAAAGTGATTGCAATCATATTTTGAAACGTCGTTGCGTTTCAGTGAAAATGGCTTAGAGATCGTGGCCGACTCGAATTCGAGCGTTTGGAGAGGAGATACAATATGACCCCTGTTCGCCGCGCACTGGCAGCCACGACCGCTGTCGGAGCCATCATATTCATGTGCTCCGCACCTGCATCGGCCCAGTCGGCAGCCGCGCCTGCTCAGGACGACGACAGCTCGATGCAGCTGCCTCGCGCCCCCGAAGCGGGTGCAACAGATGCCGGGCCTAGCGCAGCGGACATCGTTGTTACCGGATCGCGCGTCGCGCGTCCGGGCTTTACCTCTCCTACCCCTGTAACGGCGCTCAGCAGCGCCGAACTTGCGAAATCCTCGCCCTCGACTGTGTCGGAGGCGCTTCGTACGCTGCCTGCGCTCACCAATACGTCCGGCACGCAGCGCAACTCAGGCAGCGCAGGGGGCGGCCAGAGCTTCCTGAACTTGCGAGGGCTGGGCGCCACCCGCACGCTGACGCTGGTCGATGGACGGCGCTTTGTATCCACGAACATCACCGGCAGCGTGGACGCCAACCTCATACCGTCCGCCCTTATTCAACGGGTCGATGTCGTGACCGGCGGCGCGTCCGCTGCTTATGGATCGGACGCGGTGGCAGGCGTGGTCAACTTCGTGCTGGACAGCCGATACGAAGGCATCAAGGCCAGCGCGCAATATGGCCTGACATCGCATGACGACAATCATGAATTTGTCGCGACGCTGACAGGCGGAACGGCGTTTGCCGGCGGTCGAGGCCATCTGGTCGTCAGCGGCGAATATTTCGAGAATAAGGGCATTCGTGGCGACGCACGCGACTGGGCGCGCAGCGGCTATCAGGTCATCACAAATCCGACCGGCAATGGAACGGAAGCCAATCCCACGCAGATTCTCTCGCCCAACGTCCGCCTCGTCACCAGCTATGGCGGGCTTATCCTGAATGGCAATGGCGGAACGGCCGCCGCGAACGCCAGCTTCCGGGGCATCAGCTTTGGCCCCGGCGGCGTGCCGCAGGCCTTTGATTTCGGCACCCTGACCACGGCAGGCACCCAGGTCGGCGGATCGGGCGTCGACAATGCGAACATCCAGCAGATCAACCGCCCGCTGACCCGGAAGGCCATTTTCGCCCGCGCCAGTTTCGACATCACGCCTGAATGGTCGCTGTTCGGGGAAGGCAGCTATGGCGAAGTGCGGTCGGACTATATCAATGGCCCCAATGTCCATAACAGCAATGCCGCGCAGACTGCATTCATCACGATCCGTCAGGACAATGCCTATCTGCCCGATAGCATTCGCAACCAGATGATCGCATCGGGCGTCACCAGCCTCACCATGACCCGCTGGGATCTGGAAGATGGCAAAACCCATACCGACAACCGCAACAGGACCACCCGGCTCGTTGGCGGCTTTGAAGGGCGGATCGGCGACTGGAAGCTCGACGGCTATTATCAGTGGGGCCAGAACCGCAACACCAACATCGTCAAGACGACCAACAAGATCACCAACTTCAATCTGGCGACAGACGCGGTACGGGCGCCTGACGGTAGCATCCTGTGCCGTTCGACGCTGACAAGTCCCGGTAATGGCTGTGTGCCGTTCAATCCCTTCGGCGTCGGCAGTCCGTCCTCGGCATCGCTAGCCTATGTAAATGGCGACAGCCCTGCCTATATCCGCACCACGCAGCAGGCGGCGGCCCTTAACCTGTCGGGCGAACCCTTTTCGACCTGGGCCGGGCCGGTCTCTCTGGCGGTTGGCGCCGAATATCGGCGCGAAACGGCGCGCGTGGAATCGGACGCGCTGTCGCTGCTGAACGGATACAAGATCGGTAACCAGCAACCCTGGTCCGGCGCCTACAGCATCCGCGAATTCTATGCAGAAACGGTCGTGCCTCTGGCCAATGACATGCCGATGCTGCGCCTGGTGGAAGCCAATGCTGCCGTGCGCCGGACGCATTACAGCACCAGCGGGTCGGTGACGACGTGGAAGGGCGGCCTGACTTACAAGCCGATCGAGGATCTGCGGTTGCGCATCACCCGGTCGCGGGACATCCGCGCGCCCAACCTCAACGAGCTATTTTCGAAAGGGCGGCAGAGTGTTTCGACCGTTCGCGACCCTTTCCGCAACAATGTGATCGCGTCGAATATTTCGAGCCTGACGACGGGCAATCCCAATCTGAGGCCGGAAATCGCCAACACGCTGACCTATGGCGGCGTTTATAGCCCGTCCTGGGCGCCGGGACTGCAATTGTCGGTCGACTATTATCGGATCAAGATCGACGGCGCGATCGCGACCGTTACCGATCAGGTGGCGCTCGACCAGTGTTTTGAGGGATCGGCCGATTTCTGCGCCCTCAGCAGCCGCGATGCGAATGGCAACCTGACCGGGTTCCGTTCGTCCCCCATCAACTATTCGCAGCTTTTGACCAGCGGGATCGACATCGAAGCCTCCTACGCTGTGCCGATGGCGAGCATGTTTGACTGGTGGAAGGGCCAACTCAACCTGCGCGCGGTCGCCAACCGGGTGAACCATTTTACCACGTCGGCACCGGGTCTGGTCACGCGCGACGTTGCGGGTTCGATCGTCGACAGCCAGCCGCACTGGCGGGCGCAGGGCCAACTGGATTATACGCTGGATGGCCTGAACCTGACGCTGATCGGCCGCTATGTCGGCAGCGGAACCTATGACAAGTCCCGTTCCCCCGCCCAGCTTGGCTTCCGCGACGTCGCCGCGCAGGCCTTTCTGGACGGACAGATCAGCTACAAACTGCCGCAGCTTGGTCGCAACGGCCAGATTTACCTGAATGTCCGAAACATCCTGGATACCGACCCCCGGATAGCGCCACTGGCGGGCAATCTGGTGATTGTGACCAATCCCTTCCTCTATGACACCACCGGGCGGATGTTCCGCTTTGGCGTGCGCGCCAGTTTCTAAAAAGGACGGATCATGACGCCTCTCTCGAAGACCATACTGGCACTGTTGATGATGGGTGCGGCGACTGTTGCGGTCGCCGCCGATCACAGCGTCACGCAGGCGACCATGGATCAATGGAAGAAAAGCCAGAGCAACTGGGGCCGATGGGGCCCGGATGACGAGAAGGGTACGCTCAACCTCATCACCCCCGCGGTCCGCAAGAAGGCTGCGGCGCTGGTGAAGCAGGGCATCGCCGTGTCGATGGAGCGGGAGATCGTGCCCGTCCTTCTGCCGCCCGACGGTGACGCCCCGCCAACACGGGCGCCCGTGCAGCAGAAGATGCTGTCCGGCCCGCCCAAGCGGCCCAGCGGGTCGACCGACCAGCTCAACATCGCTGCCCATGGATATAATCTCACGCATTTCGACGCGCTGGGCCACCATCTGTTCGACGGCAAGATGTATAATGGCTTTGCCGCCAGCGAGCATCTGCTGATGGACAAGGGCCTGACGCGCGGCAGCATCGCGGCGGTCGCCGATGGCGTTTTTACGCGCGGCGTGCTGGTGGACATGCCGCTTCTCAAAGGCGTGCCCTATCTGGAGCCGGGAACCCCCATTTATGCCGCGGATCTGGAAGCGTGGGAGAAATTCTCCGGCGTACGGATCGAGCCGGGCGACGCTGTATTTATTCGGACCGGCCGCTGGGAACGGGAAGCCGACAAGGGGCCATGGGAGATCGCAAAGTCGGCAGCTGGGCTCGATGCGTCCGTGATCCCGTGGCTCAAGAAGCGGGACATCGCCCTGCTGGGCAGCGAATCCGCGCTTAGCGTCGTGCCATTTCCTGAAACGACGAAGATCGACAATCCCGACGATTATCTGCCGGTGCATAATTTCGCGCTGGTGGCGTTGGGCATGCCATTGATCGACAATGCCGATCTGGGGCCGCTGTCGAAAGAGGCAGCGCGGCTCAAGCGCTACAGCTTTTTGTTCACCGCCGCGCCGATCCGGGTCAAGACCGGGACCGGCGTGCCGGTCAACCCGATCGCGACGTTCTGATTGGGGGGCGTGATGAGTGACATCCTCGACCATCGGCAAATTCCGGTCGGCCAGACCTTCATCGACCCTTTGGTTGTCGAGCAGATGAAAAGGCTGGCGACTGCAAAGACCGACGAGGCGCTCAATGACCGGTTCGGCATCAGCTACAATACATGGCGAAAGCTGATCGCCGGGCGTCCGGTGCGCCGGTCGCTAGCCGAACGCCCGCCGTCGCGCAGCCCACTGCATCGTCCTTCTCCGTCAACCCCAATGGCGGACGGCCGGAAATCCATAATGTGGAAGAGATGCGCAAGATGGGCGGATATACCGCGCCCGGCGCGCGCGCCTATGCAGACATGGCCGCAGAAGCAGGTGGCAAGCTCTGGCCCGTCACGCTCTACTATCGGTGCCAGGCAGTGCGGACGCGCAAGCCCGTCAGGGCGGCGATGCCAAAGCCCATTGCGGTGTTCGACAACGTCTATTCGATAGGGACCGGAGAAAATAATATCTGGGCGATCGATACCAAGGATGGGATCATTCTGCTCGATGCGCTGACGACCGAGGAGGACGCCAGGAACGTCATCGTCAAGAACATGCAGACGCTGGGCCTGGACCCCAAGCGCATCCGCATCATTCTCATCACCCACAATCATCTCGATCATTTTGGCGGGGCGGCCTATCTGAAGGCATTGTCCGGCGCGAAACTGGCGATGAGCGAGGCGGACTGGACCGCCGAGGTGAAGTGGGGGACGTTGCCGGTGAAGGCTGCGGACGACTTCTACCTGACCGATGGCCAGACAATCACGCTGGGCGACCAGACGCTGACGGTGCTTTTGACCCCCGGTCATACGCCGGGCACGGTATCGTTGCTGTTCCCGGTCAAGGACAAGGGCGTACCGCACATGGCGTCGTTGTTTGGCGGCCAGGGTTCGCCGCGCGACGTGGCGTCGCTGCTGGAATTTCGGCGCTCTCTCAATCATTTCGCTGACTATACCGACCTGATGCAGGCCGATGTCGTGCTGTCGAACCATACTGTGGGCGATGACGGTCTGGTGAGGGTCGCAGCGTTGCAGAAACGCAAGGCTGGCGATCCCAACCCCTATGTCGTCGGTCGCGAGGGCGTGGTGCGCTATGACGCTGAGTGGCGTGCCTGCCTCAGCGCGGACATCGACGAGGCGGTGTTCAAGGCCGCGCCGGGGAGCCTGAATCCGATCCTGAGCGGTCAGCCCCCCAGGCGGGTTGTTGAGACCGCGAAGTAGCAGGGCGACCAGCGCCTGAAAAACCTCATATATTATCGCAACATTGTTTTGAAACGTCGTTGCAAAATAGGTCGACTACAGTAAAGTCGGCGCATTATCGTGCACCGGGACGAGGATTTAGGTCACAATGGCAAGCCCCACCGCCCTGATTGTCGGCGGCAAGATTTCACCGGCGGCGATGTCTGTCGCCAAGGCGCGAGGGCTCATGCTGGCGTCCTGTGATCCATATCCTTCGGTCGACGAACTGATTGCCCATGTCACCGCCTGCGATGCAAAGGCGCTGATTATCCGGATGGGCAAAGTCCCGGCTGAAGCACTGCAGGGCCTGCCTGGTTTGCGGATCATCGCCAAGCATGGCGTCGGGGTGGACGGCATCGATCTGGATGAAGCCGCTGCGCGGGGCGTTCCCGTCGTCATCGCTGGCGGCGCAAATGCGCAGTCGGTCGCAGAACAGGCGCTGGCGCTGCTGCTCAGTGTGGCCCGATCGACGGCGTATCTCGATCGCCGCCTTCGCGCCGGACATTGGGACAAGTCGACCTATGCCGGGACGGAACTCACTGGCAAGGCGATCGGCCTTGTCGGACTTGGCGCTATTGGCCGCGCCTTTCTTGCCCTGGCTGCGCCATTTGGCATGACCGTGCGGGTGTACGATCCCTATTTGCCTAGCGACGCTTTGCCGGCGAGTGCCATTGCCGTCGACAGCGTGGAGACGCTGTTGCAGGTCAGCGACATCTTTAGCCTGCATTGCCCCCTGACCGCGGACAATCGCGGATTGATTGGCGCGACCGCTCTGGGGCAGATGAAGGATGGCGCCATCCTTATCAACACGGCGAGGGGTGAACTGATCGACGAGGACGCGTTGGTGGAGGCGCTGCGCGCTGGCGCGATCGGTGGCGCGGGCCTGGATACGTTCGCCAGCGAACCGGTCGGCGCGGATCATCCGCTTTGGGCATTCGACAATGTCGTAGGCAGCCCGCATGTGGGCGCCAATACGCTGCAAGCCCGCATCCGTGTCGGCATAAGCTGCGTCGAGCAAATCGCGGACTATCTGGATAGCGGACGGCTGGACCCGCGCAATCATGTCAACGCCGCGATGGCGCGCGTCTGAAATCGCCCTAATGGGTTAACAAGCAGGCCACAGGATCGCGATGGCCGCAGGAGAGACGATGATGAGTCCCAACGCGCTTGAGATGCGAACCATGCGGAAGGTGACGTGGCGGCTCCTGCCATTTCTCATGCTCTGTTACCTGATGGCCTTCATCGACCGTGCGAACGTCGGCATGGCATCGCTGCAAATGAATGCCGACCTTGGCCTTAGCAGCAAGGTGTTCGGCTTTGGCGCAAGCCTCTTCTTTGTCGCCTATTTCCTGATGGAAGTGCCCAGCAACCTGATGCTGCAGAAGGTCGGCGCCCGCTACTGGATCGCCCGGATCATGGTGACATGGGGGATGGTGTCGACCTGCATGGCGTTCGTCTGGGACGCGCACAGTTTTTACGTCATGCGTTTTCTTCTGGGCGCGGCCGAAGCGGGCTTTTTCCCCGGCGTCATCCTGTATCTCACCTACTGGATGCCCCCGGCCTATCGCGGGCGCACATTGGCGATGTTCGCCATCGCCATCCCTGTTTCCAGCTTCGTTGGATCGCCACTGTCCGGCTTGCTGCTGGCGATGGACGGCCTGGCGGGGCTGCGTGGATGGCAATGGCTGTTCATTTGCGAAGGCATTCCCACCGTCCTTCTGGGCTTCGCCTGCCTCAAGCTGCTGACGGACCGGCCCGAAAAGGCAAATTGGCTGGACGCCGACGAGCGCGCATGGCTCACGGACGCTTTGGTCACAAAGGGGAACGACAAGCCACTGGTCAGCGGATCGGCCTGGCGCCTGATCCGTACGCCTGCCTTCTGGGCGATGGTCATCGCCTGTTCCGGCGCTTCGGCGGCGGGCAGCGTGCTGGGCGTATGGCAGCCGCAATTGCTCAAATCCTTCGGCCTTACCGACCTTGAGACGGGTCTGGTCAATTCGGTGCCTTACGGCGTCGCGGCGTTGGCGATGGTGTTTTGGGGCCGTCATTCGGACAAGACCGGCGAACGGCGTTGGCACACGGCGTTGCCGCTGCTTCTGATCGCTGTCGGGACGATCGGGACGTTTGCCGTGGCGGGCCTTGCCCCGACGGTATTGCTGCCGACCTTCGTTCTGGTCGGAGCCTATTGTTTCAAGGGACCGTTCTGGAGCATGGCGTCGACCTGGCTGTCGGCCAGCACCGCTGCCGCCGGCATCGCTGCGATCAATGCGACATCCAACCTGATCGGCGGCGGTTTGATGGTGAATGTCTATGGCCTGATCCATGAGGCAACCGGCAGTTATGTGCTGGCGCTGCTTCCCATAGCCTTCCTCACAATCGCCAGCGCAACAGCAGTCGTCATCGTAGGAAAAACGACGAAACGCCCGATACATTCCGCCGCTTGACTATCCTCTTTCGTTCAGGCCAGCGCAGTGCCGCGCTGGTCCCGTCTGGGGATGAACCTTTACGCCAATGCTGCGGGAGGTTGGGCATTTAGAGCATAATCCGATCTGATTGGATCGAGGGTCTTTCCTTAGACTGGAAAATCTGATTCATCATGTCAGCTGGACGACGAGGCCAGCCTGGCATGACGAAGTCCATCTCAGAGGATTTGCGTTCGCGGGTGATTTTGGCGGTCGATGGCGGTTTGTCACGGCGCGCGGCAGCCGAGCGTTTTGGAGTTGCGGCGGCGAGCGCGGTTCGCTGGGTTCGCGAATGGCGAGAGACCGGATCGACACGGGCGAAGCCGCAGGGCGGCGACATGCGGTCACGGCGGATTGAAGCCCATCGCGATGTTATTCTCGGTGCGATCGAGGAGCAGGTGGACATCACGCTGGTTGAACTGGCCGAGATGCTGCGATCGGAGTATGGAGCCGTATTTGCACCGAGCACCATCTGGCGCTTCCTCGACCGTCACTCGATGACGGTCAAAAAAAGCCGCGCACGCCAGGGAGCAGGAGCGGCCCGACGCTTCGTTCTTCAGGCTGCGGCGCGGCTCGGCGTGACGCCGCCCAAGCTGGAAGCCCGCGCGTTCAGACATTTGGAAAAGCATGACTGGCCCGGCAATGTCCGCGAGTTGATGCGCTTTGCTGAAAATTTCGTACTCGGCCTGGGCGACCATGATCTGGGCGCCAGCGCCAGCGCGGGACCGACGGATCTTAAAAGCAGGCTAGACGCGTTCGAAACCGAACTCATCGAGGAGGCCCTGGGCGAGGCGGCGGGCGACGTTACCCGTGCCTGCGCCGCGCTCGGCTTGCCACGAAAGACCTTCTACTATCGGCTGCAAAAGCTGGGGATTGATCCTGCCAGCTTTCGCGGCTGATCTGTTGGGCTGAGAAATGCGCACCGATGCATTCTGTAATGCCACCCATATCGCTGGCCTATCCATTGCCTCGCGCCATCGCGGCTTGCTGGCCGAGCAGGATCGCGCCCAATGGACCGGCATCTGCGCCCAGGCCGGGCGCCACGATCAATTGTTCCAGCGCGGGCGCGTCCAGATCCTCGATATAGCGGTTGAGGAGCTTGGCCGATTGCCCGGCGATCAAGGGAAGCAGTTTCGGGCGAGCCTGGATGACGCCGCCGCCCATGACAAGCCGCTCCGGCGACAGGGCCAGGATCAGCATCGTCGTCCATTCAGCGATATCGCCGGCGATCTGGTCCCAATGCGGATCATCATCGGCCATTTCGGCCACGGGCATTGGCAGGCGTGCAGCCAATGCCGGCCCGCCGACCAGTCCTTCCAGGCAATCGCCATGGCTGGGGCAGGCGCCCGCGAATTGGTCGCCGGGCTGTCGCCGAATCCGCATATGGCCTGCTTCGGGATGCAAATGGCCATGGACAGCCTGCCCGTTCACGACCACCCCCAGGCCAACGCCAGTGCCAATCGTGGCATAGGCGTGGACCGCGCAATCTTGCGATGCGCCCCACATGCCCTCCGCCAGCGCGGCGCCAGCAACATCGGTATCGATGGCTATCGGGACATCGAAGCGGCGGGCGAAGTGGCCATAAATGTCGCACCCTGCCCATCCGGGCTTGGGCGTATTGCCCATATGGCCGAAATTCGGCGCGCGGGCGTCCAGGTGCAACGGCCCGAAGCTGGCGATGCCGATGGCGGCGAACGGCGTTTGTTCGGCCCATTGCGCCAGCGCGTCCGATATGAAGTTCAGCGTGTCCGGCGTTCCGGTGGGCCAGCGTCGCTGCTGAAGGATGACGCGGCCTTGCGCCAGCGTGGCGATGCATTTGGTGCCGCCCAACTCGATCCCCGCGATCAGCGGTTCGCCCACCATCATGCCAGCCATACTCGGTCCCCCTCTATCTGCAACCGCAAGTCGGGTGCAGGAGCGCCGCCGAAATGATGGCGAGCCTCCGCCGGATCGACCGGGACATGCGCGATCCCGGTCATATCAGCGAAACTCTGGACTGTCAGGTCTGGCAGCACGAACCAGCTATAGGCTTGAAAGGGTGCCCGTGGAGGATTGGCGAAGGCAAGGCCGGTGCCGTTGATTGGCCGCCATGGCCCGTCAAGGCTGTCGGACGTCATGCCATAAAGACCGTTCGGGCCAGTCGGTCCGCCGTCTGCGAATACTTTTTGCTGCGTGGACCAGAAGAGATAGTAGCGACCGCCATGGACGATGACGTGCGGTCGTTCCAGTTCGTTGTTGAGGCCGTCGGCCGAAATCAGGGGCGGCAGCCGTTGCCACTGGCCATCGGGCATAAGCCGAGCCATGCCGACGGCCCCGTTCCAGAAAGATGCCGATCGCGCAAGCGACGCGGCAAAGAAAATATAAGCAGCGCCATCGGCGGGGTCGCGGAAGAAGGCGGGATCGCGAAAGGCCTTGATCGTGCCGATCGCCCCGCCGCCTTCCATGTCGCGCATATAGTCGATACCGTCGGGAACCAGCATCTCCACCGGGGTCGACCAGGCGGACAGGGTGATGGCGTTGCCAACTACCGACAAGGTGGCCTGCGTTTCGAACAAGCGCTGGCTGTAGCTGAGCACCTGTTCGCCGCGCGTGCCGGCAACGGTGTAATAGAGCGTGATATGATCATGGTCGCCCGATACGATCGCGGAGCCGGACCATTCGCGGCTACCCGGTGAAAAGCCGTTTTCAAACAACAGGCCAAGATCGCGCCAGACGTTGCCCACCCGGTGCATCAGTCGCAACCGGGCCATGCCATGACGGGCTTCGGGATCCAGTAATGCGGGGGCGGACAGCAGGATGAACAAAGTGCCGCCTGCTATCACCGCCTGCGAGCCGTCCTCTTCCTGCACGGGCCAATAATCCCAAAGGTCGACCCCCGGTATCAGGGGCTGCGGCTTGGGGAAGAGCGGCGCGCAAGCCATGGTGTCGCGATCGATCGCGGCGACATGGGCGGCGGTCCAGTGGCTAGTCATTGTCGGGCATCCATGGACAGGGAGGTCAGGCCATGGTCTCCACCGGTGCGTGCAGTCACCGGCGGAGACCATGATTTCCACAGGCGTCAAACGCCCCGGAAAGAGGGGATCAGAAGTCGAACCGGATCGAGGCGGAGACGGTGCGACCGTTGATAGAGCGCGCCCGGACGATGCCGTTGGCGGGAATGGTGGCGTCCTCCGCTTCGGTGAAACCCTTTACGTCGAACAGGTTGTTGGCATTGAGCGAAAGCTGGATGCGATCCATCGGCCTGACCGTCAGGAAGGCATTGACCTGCGTGTAGCCGGGCAGCTTCAACTGGTTGCTGTCCTGTGCGTAGCTGCTCGACGTCCCGATGACATTCGCGCCGACAGTGACGATTCCCGCGTCATATTGCGGCGTCACCTGATACAGGAATTTGGCCTGGCGGCGCGGGCGATTGCCGACCACCGCAGGGTTCAGCACGTCGCTGGCGATCTTGGCGTCGGTATAGGTGCCGCCTGCCGAGATGCTGAACGGGCCGGCGCGATAGCCACCCTCCAGTTCCAGACCATAAGCGCGATAGTTGCGGTTGAAGAACGTCTGGGTCGTCGCTTCGAAATTCTGTTCCTCGGTCTTGGCGTGGAAAGCCGTGGCGTTCAGGGTCAGACCGCCATTGCGATATTTGACGCCGCCTTCCAGTTGCTTGACGAAATCGACCGCTGCGCTGCTATCGGTGAGCTTGCCGGTGACAGTGCTGACGGCCGGACCGAACAGCAGCCGGTCGGCATTGGCGCGCGCACCCCGGCTATAGCGTGCAAACAGCGCGACATCGTCGGCCAGGCGATAATTGACGCCGAACGAAAAAGACAGATATTCATAGCTATAGTCGACCGGCGCACTTGGCGTCGGGATCACCGCAACATTGGTTTCGGGGATCGAAATGACGCCATCGCCATTCATGTCGCGGCTGGTGACGCCGACGCGCCCGCCGCCCAGATCCGATCCCGCAATCGTGCCTTTGGCGTCGCCAAAATCATAACGCAGGCTGCCGTCCAGGGTCAGAGCGCCAGTAGCAAGGCTCAAGGACGCAAAAGGAGCGTTGGTGTTATAGTCGACATCATAGCTGCGGCGGCAGCAATTGCCAAAGAAGGTTGCGCCATAGCCATAGGTGCCATTTTGCGTGAGCGCTTGACCCGCTGCGTTGGTCAGGTTGACAAGCGCCGCATTGCCGCCGCCGGCTACTTCAAACAGATGCGACGTCCACAGCCAATCCGTGGCGATGGTCTGGCGCGATTTGTAGAAGCCCGCGGTCGCGGTCAGCTTGCCGATGCTGGTGTCGAAATCCCGACTGACGCGCAGGTCGTTCGTGATGTTGTTCATGCTGTTGATCTTGACGTCGAACAGGACAATCTGTGCCAGATAGTCGCTGCCCGCAAAAGCCTGACCAGCCTTTGGACCATTGGCGTAGGTCAGGGTCGATCCGGCACCACCCAGCGCAGTCGCGATGGCCGATCCGGTGTCGACGGCGGAGGGGAAGGGCGAACTGAAGCCGCCCGACACGTCGGAATAGCGGAAGCGTTCGGTGACGTTCCAGCCATCGCCCAGTTCGAACTGCGATTCCAGGCCGATTGCGTAAACCAAGGGATGCTGGCCATCGCGAATGTCGCGCGTGACCAGATTGTTGCGACCGTCCAGCGTCACATTGTCGCGGAAGTAACGCGAATGAAGCGTGTCACTGTTGATGCTGAAACCGGGCAGATCCTGATATTTGGGATTGCTGTTGCTGCCCGTCACCAGCACGGGATTGGGCAGATAGCCGATGGCGCGGTCGTTCAGATATTTGCCGTAGAGCCGGATATAGCCGCCAGCAAATTCCTTGGTGATGTTCGCCTTGATCTGGCCGCCCTTGTTGGCGTCATAGCCTGCCTGGCGGGGGCCTTCGCCTTGGCGATAGAAGCCACCGAAATGGAAGCGCAGGCTGTCGCTGATCCTGCCGCCATAGTCGAAGTCCAGGCGATAGTCGCGATAGTCGATGCCAGTTGTCGCCTGAATGGCTCCGCCTTCCTGCTCCCCGGTCTTTGAAATCATGTTGATGACGCCGCCGGGCGCATTGGATGCGAAGGTCGAGGCCGATCCGCCGCGGACCGATTCAACCCGGCTGATGTTGAAGTCGGAGCGCAGGAAGATGTCGGCATTGCCAAAGGTGATGTCGCCAAATTCCAGCACGGGCAGGCCGTCCTCCTGCAACTGCAGGAACTTCGCGCCGCCCGACGCGACCGGCAGGCCGCGAACCGAGATATTCGCATTGCCTTCGCCGCCGGAAGATTCGGAGCGAATGCCAGGCAGGTTGCGGAAGATTTCAGCGACCGAACGCGGGGCTGCTTTGGCGATGTCGTCGTTGCTGAGCGAACTGACCGTGACGCTGCTGTTGAGCCGGTTCTGGCCGCGGGCAACCGCGGTAACGACGATTTCGTCTGATGGAGGGGATTGATCCTCAGCTAGAGTTTGTTGCTGCGCATAGGCAGGCACCGTAACTGCCATGCTGGAGGTCATCAATAGTCCCATGATCCGCATCTTCATCATCTCTCTCCCTGCCGATTCGATCCGGCCTGATCCTGTGATGATATTTTTCTCAATCGTTTGCAAGCGGAATTGCAATCGATTGAGAAACTGATACAGATGGACTTGTAATGACGGCAACAGTCCGCCAGACCGGAGAGGTAAAGAGCATGAGCGACCCGACACCCCGCAAGCCGCACCTTTCGCTCGGGCGGATCGTGCAGATGAACCTGGGCTTCCTGGGGCTTCAGTTCAGCTTCGGCTTGCAGCAAAGCAATATGGGGCCGATCTATTCCTATCTGGGCGCGGACGAGGCGTCCTTGCCGCTGCTCTGGCTGGCCGGGCCGATGACGGGGTTGCTTGTCCAGCCGATCATCGGCGCGATGAGTGATCGTACCGTCACCCGCTTTGGCCGGCGTACCCCTTATTTTCTGATCGGAGCGATATTGTGCAGCCTGTGCCTGTTCGCCATGCCCTACAGCCGGGCGCTGTGGGTGGCGGCCAGCCTGTTATGGGTATTGGACGCAGCCAATAACGTGACGATGGAGCCCTATCGCGCCTATGTCAGCGATCGGCTGGACCAGGCGCAGCGACCGCTCGGCTTTTTGACACAAAGCGCGTTCACAGGGCTGGCCCAGACGCTTTCCTATCTGGCGCCATCCTTGCTGGTCTGGGGCGGGCTGAACGCCGATGCGGTCGACCCGTCGGGCATTCCGGTGATCACGCGGATCGCCTTCATCGTCGGCGCGGTCCTGTCCTTGTCGACCATCCTCTGGTCGGTGCTGCGTGTCCCGGAATTGCCGCTGAGCGCAGAGGAAATCGCCGCGATGCGGGCCGAACCCTTGTCCGCCCGGACCACGCTGCGCGACCTGAAGCAGGCGATCGTCGAGATGCCCGTGCCGATGCGCCAGCTTGCCATCGCCATGTTGTTTCAATGGTATGCGATGTTCTGCTATTGGCAGTTCGTCGCCTTCGCCATCGCCCGTTCGCTTTATGATACGGCCGATTCAGGCAGCGCCGGCTTTCGTCAGGCAGTGCTGGTCAACGGACAGATTGGTGGCTTCTATAATTTCATCGCCTTCATCGCGGCCTTCGCCATGGTGCCGATCGCCCGCAAGATGGGCGCGAGACCTGTGCACGCGGTGAGCGTGGCAGCATCGGGCATCGCGATGCTGGCGCTGCCATATTGCTCCAGCCAGGCGATGCTGTTCATCCCCATGATCGGCATCGGGCTGGGCTGGGCCAGCATGATGGGCAATCCCTATATCATCCTGGCCGACAGCATTCCGCCGGCCCGCACTGGAATATATATGGGCATTTTCAACATGTTCATCGTCATCCCGATGATGATCGAAAGCCTGACCATGCCGCTGATCTACCGTCCGCTGCTGGGCGGCGATCCGCGTCATGTGCTGATGCTGGCGGGGGTGTTGATGCTGTTGGCAGCGATCGCGACACTGGCTATTCGGGAGCGTCCGGCTGCGCGCGCGGCTATTCCGGCCTGATCGTCAGGCGGACGCGCGCTGTACCAGTGTCGGTGCCATACAGACCGATTCCGCGGGCGTTCCGGCCAGCCGATCGAACAAAAGCTGTACCATCAGCGCCGCTCCGCGCGCGACATCCTGCCGGATCGTGGTGAGCGGCGGGTTGGTCTGGGACGCGACCATCACATCGTCATAGCCGACAACCGAAACGTCGTGCGGCACCCGCAGTCCCGCGTCGCCCAGCGCGCGCAATGCACTCATGGCGATCACGTCCGACGCCGCGACGATCCCGTCAACGGGCGGATGATCGGCCAGGAAGGCGCGGATGGCGTCATAGGATGCCTGGGTGGTCAGATGGGCGGGAAGGAGCAGGCCTTCGCCCTTGCCAGCTTGCGCCAGCGCCGCGCGAAAACCGGCATGGCGAGCGGCGAATTCGGGGACGTCGGGATTGCCGAAAAAGGCAAGATGGCTGCGGCCCTGCGCCAGCAGATGGTCCGCCGCCATCCGGCCACCCGCAACATTGTCCGACCCTACGGTCAGTTGGGCATAGCCATCGACCGCCGCACCCCAGACGACGAGCGGTTGATAGCGCGCTGCTACCCGTTCGATCACGTCGATCTGGTCTGATTGACCGATCAGCAGCGCGCCATCTACCCGCCCGCCATCGACGATCCGGTCCAGCCACTGACCGTCGGTGGGAATGACGCGTGTGAGCAGCAGGTCATAGCCGCGGTCGGCCAGCGCATCGGCCAGCGGCCCGATCAGGCTCATGAAGAAAGGATCGGACAGATGCTGCTGCGTTTCATGGCCAAGGGGCAGGATCACACCGATCGCGCCGGTGCGTCCAAGCCGCAGGTTCCGTGCCGCGCGGTTGATCTGAAACCCATGTTCCTGCGCCAGCGCCTCAATCCGTTCGCGGGTGGCGCGAGCGATCATCGGGTTGCCCGACAAGGACCGCGACACTGTGGATACAGAGACCCCAGCGATCTTTGCCAGTTCCGCGAGGCTGGAGGCATGGGTGGATTTCATAACCTATCGCAATGTCCACAGATTATTTGCCGATTAGCGGCATAGCTAACAGGCGGATTAGGTTCGAGTCCGTATCCCATGAAAGATATTGAAGCAAGGAACCAGAAGGTCGCGGAGGGCTGCATGACCTGCTGGAGGACATCACAGCAGCGATTGGTCGATTGCTAATATTGCCTCATCACTCTGAAATGACGGCCAGGCCGAGCGCGTCTTCATCGGCAGTCGCCGCGGCGAGTTCAGCGCGCGCTGCGGCGATGCGGGCTTGGGCTTCTATCAGCTTCACCTCGGCGTTCGTCGCGCTTTCCTCGCGCTGATTGACCAGGAAAAAGTCGCTTGATCCAAGCGCGAAGCGGCGGCGTTCAGCGCTTGCCAACCGCTGCGCCAGCACGAGCTCTTTTTCGGTCGTCGCGACCAACTGGTTTGCCGTGTCCACTTCTATCCCGATTGCGGTGACTTCGGCGCGGATTTTCTCGGCCAGAAACTGTTGCTTGACCGACAGTTCATCGATCTTTGCCCGTGTTTCGGCCAATTTGCCCTTGGCCTTGCGGTTCTGGAGCGGAATCTTGAACGTGATACCGACGATCATTTCAAGCGGCGTCCGGTTCGTGCCGCCAAGGCCCGCCGGTCCGACATCCTTGGCGACCTCTCCGCCAAGGTCAAGCCGGGGTATCAGGTCGTTGCGGGCGAGCGCGAGCTTGACCGTCGCCTTGTCAATCTCCTCAAGCATGATTGCAAAGTCGGGACGGCCCTCCAGATTGAAGGCGGGATCTGACCTGATGCCATCGAGCGCGTTAGCATCGGCTGGCAGCCGCGCTTCGTCGACAACAACCGGCGTGCCATCGGCGCTGCGGTAATAGAGCGACAGCTTTACCGCAGCGGCCCGGAAATCCTGCCGGGCTTCGACCACGAAAGCCTGCCGCCTGACCAGGTTGGCCTCATTCTCCGTCAGCAGGATGTCGGGTTTGGCGCCAAGCTGCACTTGCCGCTCGATTCCGTCGGTACGTCCCCCCGCCAGCGCCAGCAGCGCTTCGTAAGCCTTGAGCTTCAATCCGGCGGCGATCCATTTCTGATAGGCTTCAACCGCGCGGGCCTGGACCCCGATGCTCGTCGCTCTGGTTTCGAAGCGAGCGATGTCGATATCATTGGCGGCCAGCCTGAACTCGGAACGCCGTTCGTCGATCAGCCGATCGCGCAGCAGCGAATAGAGCCCGCCGACTTTCAGTTCGCCTAGCCGGTTGGTGTAGGATTTGTCTTCATAGATGGGAAAGTCGCCGCGCGACGCGCGGTATTGCCCATAGACATAGCCGCCATTGTTGCTGAGCGGCTGTTCGGTCTTGCCGGCAATTTCCGTGCCGTCATAATAGCCCAGAGTCCGGCTGCGCGCCTCGACCGCAAAGACAGTGTCGAACGCGCCCTGGGCGGTCAGCGCGCGCGCCTCGGCCTGACGGTTGCGTGCCAGTGCCGCGATGATTTCTGGCGCGGAACGGGCTGACGACCGCAATACTTCTTGCAGCGTTAGCGGCCGGGCCGCTTCGTTCACCGACGACTGCGCTGCATTCTCTTGGCCATGCACAGTCGCAGGTACGGCAGCGCTTAGCAACGCTGCCATGCCGATCACGATCCGCATCGTCACTTCTTCTTTTCGATCGAGCTTTTGCCAGATGTTTCCTGCGCCTTCTGCGCGACCTGATCCTGCCCGAAGTTCAAGGGGAAATCGTTGAGTTGGCGCCATAGTTCGTAGCCGACCGTTACATTGTCACCCTGTATCCAGCCCAGCACCTTGCCGCCCTGGCGGACGAAACGGCGGTCCGGCCAGGCCGGCTTTCCGGGCCGCGGTTCGACCAGAACTCGGTACAGTCCATCGGTGCGCGGGGTCGGGTCCACAGAGCGGACTTGACCATCGTAGATGCCGACCGCGAAGGCGGGCCATCCGCTGAACTGGAATGCGGGGAAGCCTTCGAATTCAAGTCGCACGGGGCGCCCTCTGTCGACGAGGGGGATGTCGCGTCCGTCGACGAACAGTTCGACGGCCCGCTCAATCTGTTCTGGCGCGATGGTTGCCAGCACCGTCCCCGCAGAAATCAGAGCGCCGCCGGCTTGCGCGTTCAGATTTTGGATGCGTCCGCCCCGCGGCGCGGTGACGATCTGCGCCGATTGCCGCATTTGCCGGACTTCAATCTGCTTGAGCTTCGCCCGCGCTTCAGCAAGCTTGGCGTTAGCGTCCGCAACCTTGATCTGCGTCTGTTCATAGTCGCGCCGCGCGGCCAACCCTTCGGAAAATAGCTGGCCGGTGCGTCCAACGTCGATCGAGGCGACCGCGCGGGCCTGTTCGACCGCTGCAATCTGCGCCTGCACTTCGGCCTTTTCCGCTGCCAGTCGCTCCAGAAAGTTGGGGTCGAGATCAACGACCTTGACGATCGGATCGCCCGCCTTGACCAGTTGCCCGTCCTGAACGAAGAAGCGGTCCACCCGGCCTTCCACCAGCGACGACACTTGCTGCGGCCGGTCGTCCGGGTCGAGCGAAATGACCTGTCCGCCGCCCTGCGCAGTCTGCCGCCAGGGAACGAAGAGGATCGCGATGGCAAGGCACAGGCCAACGAATATCAGCCAGGCCACGACGATGACCAAGCGTGGCGGGTTGAGGCTGGCAAGGGAGCGGAAATGCGTCAGGTGGCTCGCGCTGATCATCACGCTTGTGCCTCCTTCTCAACCAGGAACCGTGACAGGGCGGCCGTGTCGGTAAAGCGATGTTGCGTCGTCGCGCCCAGCCAATAGCAGCTGTCGAGATGCACGGCTTCGGGCCTTCCGGTAAACAAGAGTACCGTCGTGCCCTGTTCGCGCAACATCCGTAACGTCGCCTGAAGGGGGCCGTCGGGCATCATGTCGTACAGCTGCGACAGCAGCAATACTTTGGGCCGGCTGATCAGCGCGGTGGCGGCCTTGAGCTGCATCACCTCCAAGATGGAGAGCGGCGACCCGGAACTTGCCAGTTGCGTGTCCAGACCTTTGGGCAGGCTCGAAATGCGCGTCGTGAGGCCGACAATGTCGAGCACCTTGATGATGACGGCGCTGTCGGCATCGCCCCCCGCCGCCATGTTCAGATATTCGCGGATGGTCACATCGACGATGCTGGGCCGGTTCAGCACCACCACGGCGGACCGCAGCAGATACATATCAAAACTGCTAAGGTCGCTGCCACCGATCGTCAGCAGGCCGGTGTCGGGATTGACGTGACGCTTGAGCAGCAACGCGATCTGCCTCTCGACGCCGGGCTCTGCCAGCATCACGGTCTGCTCGCCGCTTTCGATCGAAAAATTGAAGCGTGAGCCGGCCAGTTCCACGTTGCGAAAGCGGACCGAACCGTCGGGCGGCGCCTGACCGTTCAAGTCCAGCGCCTCCTGTGGAATGGCGAAAATCTGCGACAGTTCCTCCGAACTGGCCACCAGATCGTAGAAAGTGTCGAGATACCAGCCGAGTTGCGCAATCCCGTAGAACACCCCCGACAATATGAGTTCGGCGGCGACGAGCTGCCCGATCGACAGTTCGCCTGCCAGGATGAGGTTGCCGCCCAGCGCTAGCAGCGCGGCCGCAGCGAAGGCATAGACCAGGAAATAGGCGAGAGCCTGTGCGAAGCTATAGCGGAAGTAGCGACGGTGGGCGCGGATATAATTGGCCGTCACGGCCTCCGACTGGTCCATCGCAAAGGTCAAATGCCGCGCCGATTTATAAAAGCCGTTCGATGCGCCGACGCTCTCCAGCCATTGAGCGGCCTCATGCTTGGCATGTGACACGCCGATAGCACCTGTGATCGCGCCGTGACGCCATACCATCCAGATCGCGATGCAGGTGACGATCAGCACTATGTTGAACGCCAGGAAAAAGGGGTGGTAGAAACTCGTCACGACCAGGCCGACCGCGCCCTGAAGGATGATCGTGAAGGCACCGATGACCAGGCTGGGCACCGCTTTCTGAACGACGATCATGTCGAAATAGCGGTTGAACAGGCTTCCCCGGCTCTCATCCAGGAAAAACGGGTTCTGCGCATGAACCGCCCGAACCGTGACTTCGGCAACCACCCGTGCGAAAATCCGACGCTCGAACATCGTCAGCAGGTAGAGGCGCAGGGCGCTCAGGCAAGCGACAAGGAGCAGCAGGACCAGCAGGACGGCCGACAATATCCATAGCGGCGCGACCAGGGCGGTGCGCGCCACCGAATTGATGAGTAATTGGACCGAAATCGGTGTCGCCAGTGACAGCAATGTAATGGCCAGCGTGTAGACGACGCCAACATTCACATAGCCCTTGTCGGGTCCGACTATCTCACCAAGCCACGCGGCAGCATGCCGCAGACCGAACTGCTCGCCAGCCAATTTCCGTCCTCATCTTATGTGTGTGGCGCATGTAAAAAGGTCGCTGGCCGCCGACAAGATGGCAATGCTGCTGTGCAACATTTACTTACATGGAAGAGCCGGTCCTGAAATGCGGACGAGCGCCTTTCGGGTGTCGGATCGGTCCATAATCTCTCGACCTCGCATTGTGGATATACTCTGTGGGCAGTCGCAGCGAATTTATGATCAGTTGGCGTGCCTTGGTCATCCTATAATCCGAATCAGTCAAAACGCACAACCCAACTGCACCGGCAGCAGCGAAAGCTCGCACATTTTCGATAATGCCCTCCGGCCCAGCCAAACGCCGCCGCGCCATTCACTTGGTTGTCATCGCCTGCCACAGTGCCGACAATAGCCTTGACACGTCAATAATGTGATCACTATATTGACGCGCAACTGTATAAAACCGCGTCAGTCAAGTTTGGAAGCCATGCAGAACATTCCTCAACCAGCCGATGCCTTGGAATTTCTAGAGGCGAATCCGGAGATTGAATTCATCGAGGTCATTTTTACCTCGATGGCAGGGGTGCCGCGTGGCAAGCGTGTGCGACGCTCGGAACTGCTCAACATATACGAAAATGGGCGGCTGCTGCCGGGGTCGATGCTGGTCGTTGACGTGACCGGGCAGGATTGCGAGGAGACCGGGCTGGTCTGGGGAAATGGGGATCCGGATTTTCTCTTGCTTCCGGTCCCGGGCACGCTGGTAAAGGCGCCTTGGCTCGGTGATGATGTGGCACAAGTGATCACATCTATGTATTTCCTTGACGGCACCCCCAACGATCTGGATCCGCGCCATGTGCTGCAGCGCGTGCTTGATCGCTTTGACGAGATCAACCTTACGCCGGTCGTAGCTTGCGAGATCGAATATTATCTGGTCGATCCGGTGCGCGGACCGCGTGGCGAGCTGCGCCTGGCGCCGCCGCCGGGCAAGGCGAACCCGCCCGACCTTATCGATGTGTTCAGCCTGCGTGACATTCAGGACTATGCCCCTTTTTTCAAGGAACTGTGGCGTCTGGCTGGCATACAGGGCATCCCGCTTGAAGCGGTGATTTCGGAATATGCTGCGGGCCAGGTGGAACTGACGCTGCATCATGGCCCCGATGCCCTGCGCGCAGCGGACGAGGCGCTGATGTACAAGCGTCTGGCGCGCGGCCTGGCGGCGACGATGGGGATGGAAGCCACGTTCATGGCCAAGCCGTTCACCCATTCGGCAGGCAGCAGCATGCACCTGCACTTCAGCATCAACGATGATGCAGGCGAGAATATTTTTGCCAGCGAAAATCCACAAGGCACGCTCGTGATGCGTCATGCCATCGGCGGCTTGCGTGAAACGCAGGCTGAAGCCTTCGGCATTTTCGCGCCCAACGCCAATTCCTACCGGCGTTACCGGGCCAATTCCTATGCGCCCACAGCGCCGATCTGGGGCGTGAACAATCGCTCGGTTTCGTTGCGCGTGCCAGCCGGGCCGCCCAAGTCGCGCCATGTCGAACATCGTTTCGCAGGTGCTGATGCCAATCCCTATCTGGCGCTGGCGGCGATGCTGGCAGGTGTCCACCATGGCATCATCAACCAGGTCGATCCCGGCCCGCCGGTCGAAGGTGATGGCTATAAGGCGGCTGCAAGCTCGCCCCACCAGGTGCCGGGCAACTGGTACGCAGCGATCGATGCGCTCGACAAATCCGACATCCTGCGGGATTATCTCGGATCGCGGTTCGTGGACATGTACTGCGCCGTAAAGCGCGTCGAGCAGGATCGCTTCTTCAGCGAAGTCGTTTCGCTGGATTACGACTGGTATCTCAAGACCGTCTGATCCGCCCGCTTTGGCGCCAGCCCACCGGACAGGGAACAACGCCGTGAACGAGCCTATGAATGATCAGGCCATTGTTGACCTGATCAAGCGCCGCGATGCTGCCTTTGGCCGTGGAGCGAAACTATTCTACGAAAAGCCGCTGCATCTGGTGCGGGGCGAGGGGGCATACCTGTTTGACACGGCCGGGCGGCGCTATGTCGATATGTACAACAATGTCCCCTGCGTCGGCCATGCGCACCCGCGCATTGTCGAGGCGATGGCGCGGCAGCAGGCTACGCTGAACACGCACAGCCGGTATCTGCACGAAAGCGCGATTGCCCTTGCCGAGCGGCTGACCGGGTTGCAACGGGTGACCGAAAGCGCCATTTTCAGCTGCAGCGGTACCGAGGCTATCGAAGTGGCGCTGCGCATGTCCCAGATCGCCACCGGCGTGCGCGGGATCATCTGCACAAATCACACCTATCACGGCAACAACACCGTGGTTGGTGCGCTGACCAATCTGAGCGAGGATGACAAGAGCCACCTTGGCCTGCGTGCAATTCCGTTCCCCGAAACTTACCGCCCCGTGGAGCCCGGTCTTTCCGGTGCAGCGCTGGCTGACGCTTATATCGCCCGCCTGCGCACGGCGATTGACGAGTTGAAGGCCGAAGGCTCGGGCTTTGCGGCGCTCACCCTGTGCCCGATCCTTGCCAATGAAGGTCTGCCTGACATTCCCGAAGGATTTATGGCCAAAGCCGCCCAGGTCGTGAAGGCCGCAGGCGGCCTGATCATCGCCGACGAGGTTCAGGCTGGATATGGGCGCACCGGCCAATGGTGGGGTTATGACGCGGTAGGCTTGGTCCCGGACATCGTCGTTACCGGCAAACCGATGGGGGCGGGCCTGCCACTGGCGGCCACCACCGCGCGGCGCGATCTGGTTGAAGGCTTTCGCGCACAGACGCGCTATTTCAACACCTTCGCCGGAAGCCCGCTGCAAGGCGAAGTGGGACTTGCCGTGATCGACACGCTCGAATCCGAAGGCATGATCGACAATGCGCGCGATGTCGGTGCTGCGCTGAAGGCCGGATTGGCTGAGCGCATCGGGCACTGGGATGGCCTGGGTGATGTGCGTGGCATTGGTCTGTTCATCGGGGTCGAGTTCGTTGACGCGGATGGTGCGCCTGACAATCCGCGTGCGTTCGATGTCGTTTGCCGCCTACGTGACCGTGGCTTCCTGACGTCCATCGACGGGGCATTCAACAACATGGTCAAGATCCGCCCGCCGCTGCCGTTGCAGGCAGCCGATGCCGAGGCGTTTCTTGACGCGTTCGACGGCGTGATGAAAGAGATCCATGGCTGATAAGCTGACGATTGACCGCTACACCGATGCGGCGCGGGCGGCAGCCGATGCCTTTGGGCTTGACGTTGCCGAACTGCGTCCGATCTCGATGACCGAGAATGTCGTCTTCCGCCTGCGCGAGGCTAAAACGGATCAGCTCTATGCCGTGCGGCTGCATCGCCCTGGCTATCATGCGCTGGATACGCTGGTATCGGAACGGGATTGGACGTCGGCCCTTGCCGGCAAGGGCATGATCGTGCCCACCGGAAGGCGCGCTGGAAATGGTGATTGGTACGTGCCGGTTGCAACGCCCGATCCCGGTGGCTTGCGGCATGCGGGCGTGACGATCTGGCACCAGGGACACACTCTGGAGAGCCAGATCGGTGATGACCGCAGCCCGGAAACGTGGCCTTGGTTTCACCGGCTTGGCGCTCTCCTGGGAGAGTTGCACACCCATACCGAGAACTGGCCGATCCCTTCAGGGTTCGTGCGCCACCGGCTCGATATTGATGGCCTCATGGGCGAATCGCCGTTCTGGGGCCGGTTTTGGGAAAGCGCGCTGCTTGACGATGAAGAGAAGCGTTTGCTTTCTACCGCGCGGAAATGGGCAACCGGCAAGCTGGTGGAACTGGAGGCCAGCGGCGCAGCTTTCGGTTTGATCCATGCCGACAGTCATTTGGACAACGTTTTGATCAGCGACGATCGCCTTGGCCTTATCGACTTCGACGATTGCTGCTTTGGCTGGCAGACATTCGATATGTGCGTGGCCTTGCACAGTAGCTGGCCACACGCGGACTTCACCTCGATCCGCGATCACTTCCTGGCAGGGTATGAAACGCAGCACGCCTTGCCCGCCGATATTCTGCAGCAGCTCGATTTGTTCCTGCTGATCCGCTCACTGCAACTGGTGAGCTGGCGCGAAATGCGGCCCGATATAGCCGCAAACCTGCGCAAAGAGCTTTGGATGCCAAAGCTTGCGCGGGACATCGCGCAGGCAATGGCTTCCTGACACAACGCTGCGCCGGAGCATGTCCGGCGCAGTGTTTTGCACCTCAGCCGAAAGTGTAACTGACGGACTTGATGTCGCAGTACTTTTCCAGTGCGTGGATGCTGCGGTCACGCCCGAAACCTGATTGACGAAAACCGCCGAACGGCATCGTGATGTCGCAGCTATCCCAGCCGTTGACCCAAACCATGCCCGCCACCAGAGCATCGGCGAAGCGGTGCGCCCGGTTCATGCTGGCGGTCCAAAGCCCTGCAGCAAGGCCGTAGCGCGTGCCGTTGGCTATCGTCAGTGCTTCATCATCCGTTTCAAACGAGGTAACGCAGAGCACAGGGCCGAAGATCTCGTCCTGAGCAAGGGGGTGATCGGGCGGCACATCGGCGATGACCGTGGGCAGCATATAGTAACCGCCGGTTTCCGCGCGCGCGACTTGCCCGCCGCACACGATCCTCAAGCCGTCCGCCCGTGCCCGTTCGACTTGCGCCATCACGGCTTCGAGATGTCCCTTGCTGGACAGCGCACCCAAGCTTGTCGCCTCGTCCATCGGGTCGGAGGGAATGATTGTCCTGGCAACGGCAACCACGCGCTCGAGCATCGTGTCCATCACAGGACGCTCGACCAGCAGGCGCGAGCCTGCCGTGCAAATCTGGCCCTGATTGTAGAAGATGCCCCACGCGGCCTGCGTGGCGACGGTATCGAGGTCCTGCCAATCAGCAAAGACGAGGTGCGGCGATTTGCCGCCGAGTTCGAAGCTGACGCGCTTGAGGTTGCTGTCTGCTGCGGCACGCAGCAACTGCCTGCCGGTGCGTTCCGAACCGGTGAAGGCGATGAGCTGCACGTCCATGTGCCGCGCCACTGCATCACCTGCTTCGTGGCCTAGCCCTGTGACGACGTTGAGCACGCCTGCGGGAAGACCTGCTTCAATCGCGGTCTGCGCAAGTTTGAGCGCGGTGAGCGAGGTGAGCTCCGAGGGCTTCACCACCATTGTGTTACCGGTTGCCAGTGCCGGTGCGATCTTCCACATTGCCAGATGCAACGGGAAGTTCCACGGCACGATCACGCCGATTACGCCCAGCGGTTCATGCACCGCATAGGACAGCCGCGAGGAAGGGGAAGGGCCGACCTCGCCGTAAACCTTGTCGATTGCTTCGGCATAGTATCGCAGCGTGTTGATAGCCTGCGGCACGTCGAACGCGCGCGTGGCGCTGATCGGCTTGCCGGTATCGATGGATTCGAGCAGCGCGAAATCCTCGGCCCGTGCCTCGATCATGCTGGCGAAGTGCAACATCAGTCGCTTGCGGTCACGCGGGGCCATGCGGCGCCATGCGCCGTCGTCGAAGGTGGCTTTCGCATTGGCCACTGCATTGTCGACGTCTGCGGCGTTGCATCGCGCGATCCTGTTTACCAGCGTGCCATCGCGCGGACTGACATTGTCGAGCGCGTCACCATGCATGGTTGCCTGAAAAGCGCCGTTTACGAAGGGCTGCGCGGGCAGAGTGGCGACGAGCTGCGACACGCGCGCCAGGGCGGCATCCAAAGTGGTCATGATAAGCAGGCCTTGTTGCTATTGGCTTATATGGAGCAGCCAGTTGCGCAGTTCGGTACGGCGGATATGCCCGTCGAGCAGGTCTTCATCGATGCCAAGACGCCAGGCCACCGGTTGATCGGGCGAGGCATCAGCGGCAGCCCGCAGATCGGCGATGTGGCTGTCAAGCACAGCGCGGGTATCGAAGAATTGCCCGCCCACCATGTCGTCGCCATAGCCTTCATATATTTCGGCAAGATGCGGGAGATCGAACTCAGGATGATATTGCACGCCCCAGGCGATGCTCCTGCCAAGAGGAATGACGGCGGCCTGAACCGGGCAGCGGCCGTTGCTCGCCAACAGGACACTGCCTTCAGGAAGGCGCGAGACATGGTCGTAGTGAATGCATGGCGCATCGAAGGTGCTGGCGCGGTCGGCAAGGAGCGGATGGCCTAACCCATCGGTGGTTGGGACGATCTTTCGTGCAAAGCCCATCTCTGCATGGGCGTCATTGCGTTCGACCGCGCCACCCCCCGCGACCGCGCAAATTTGCAACCCCCAGCAACTGCCAAGGATCGGCAGGCCTGCGTCAGCCACGCGCCGCACCCAGTCGATCTGGCGCGTGACGTCAGGCTCATTGTCGTAAGCGTGCAGGGCAGAGCCGGAGATGACGAAACCTGCATAATTTTCAGGGGAGCGAGGCGGCTGCGCGCCTTCGTCGGCGCCGTAAAGGACATCGATCTGCAAGTTCGCGTTTTCGGCGAGCAAAGCCCGGACATAGACTTCAGCTGTCGTCTCCTGCCCAAGATGCGCGGCGCGTTCCCGTGCGGGCTGGCTGCTGCCTTCCATCAGAAGGATATTTTTCATTATAGACCTCAAGGTGTGATCACATTATCCTGCCTCAGCTCGAACCCGTTTGCAACCGCAACTGTCGTGTTAGTGATCACAAGGAGGATGTCATGGCCCAATTGACGAGGCGAAGGATGATGGCGGCGGCAGGTGCAGGCGGCGTATCGTTGCTCGCTGCCAGTGCTAGTGCCGGTGCGTCGGGCGCGGCCCCTGCTGCCTCGGCCGGCATGGCGCACGGCAAAGCGCGACCTGCGCCGCGCCCGGAGTGGATCTACGACGCCACGGTGGAGCTTGAGAAGGACATTCCGATGGGCAAGACGATACGGGGCGATCGTTTTCGCGTGCCGATCATCGGCGGCACATTCTCCGGCCCGGAGATGAGCGGTCGCATTTTGCCGGGCGGCTTCGACTGGCAGCTCCTGCGTCGGGACGCCTATTGGGAGCTATCCGCTGACTATTTCATGGAAACTACGGACGGCGTCCAGATTCATGTGTTAAATCAGGGTCTTTGGTACAGCGCCAGCGGGGATTGGCCTGCAACTTATGCGGTGACGACTCCGCAGTTGGAGGCGCCAGACGGTCGCTATGAATGGCTCAATCGCTATATTTTCACCGGAACCGTGGGGCAGGGCGGTACTGCCGAGAAGCCGGCGGTACAGCTGTCGATATTCCGATTGCTGAACCCTTGATCAAAGAGGGGAGGGCGTCAGCCGCGCTTTCGCGGCTTGCTATCCTTGGCTGCTGCTGCGGCATTGAAGCGCATCAGTTCATTGCCAATGTGGGTGATGCCGTCGCGAAGATCGGCCTCGATGGCAATGCGAAGGGCCATCCGGTTGCGGGCGCGCACGGCGTCCAGCGCCTCGGCATGGCGATCAACCGTGAATTCAGGCCCGATATATACCAATGCCTGGCGCAGGAACGGCCCGATCTGCAGCCAGAGTGATTCTATCAACGGTACGAACACCGAATCGGGCTGTGCCGAATATAGCGTGCGGTGAAAAGCAAAGTTGCCAGCCAGCCACCGATCATAGTCCCTGATCCTGACCCCCTCATCAACTTCATCGTTATACTCGACGAGTTTTGCGATCAGGGCATCGTCCACATAGCCCAGCGCCCGCGACGCAGCCTCTGTTTCCAGCGCTATGCGCGCCGCCAGCAGGTCATCGAATCGCTCGGGCGACATGACCGGAATGCGAATGCGCCGGTTACCCAGCAGTTCGACGGCGCGTTCCGCGGCAAGACGCCGCAACGCTTCTCGGATGGGCATGGCGCTGACGCCGAGTCGTTCGGCCAGGCCGCGAATCGTTAGCGGTTCACCGGGCGCGATCCGACCGAGCAGGATGTCGGTACGCAACTCGCTGTAAACCCGCTGCTGCACAGTCACGAGGTCGACCGCAGCATCCTGGTCCACCGGCTCAATCTCGGCGATCCTAGACAATTTTTTCACCTCAAACAGACGGCCACGGGAAAATGTGATGCCAACATCCCGCCTCTATCGCATCGCTATGGGTGTTGACAACCAAAGGATGTCTTAATATGTGATCACATTATAGCAGTATGCAACGATCCATGATCTACTGTGACGAAGTCCATTGAGTGCCACGCGCAGTCGTGAGTCCGGATCGTTCTGCCGCCAAACTTATTCCCAGCCGCACGGTTGTCGTGCGGTTCTAAAAGCTAACCAGAAACGGTCTGATCGATGGAACATGCGCCGATCCGCAAGCCCTATGCCGGCCTGCCCTCATATTATGCCGCAACCGCCAATCGCGTGACCGAACGCCCGCAGCTGCGCGGCGAGGAAAGGTGCGACGTGGCGGTCGTAGGTGCGGGCTTCACCGGCATGTCGGCGGCGCTTGAACTTGCCGAACGCGGATATAGCGTCATCGTGGTTGAAGGCGAACGGGTGGGCTGGGGGGCTTCGGGTCGCAATGGCGGCCAACTCGTCAACGGTTACAGCCGCCAGCTTTCCGAAGTGCGCAAGCATTATGGCGCGGAGGCGGAGCGCCAGTTTGGCGAAATTGCGCGCGAAGGATCGGACATCATTCGCGAACGTGTTGCAAAATATGGCATCGAATGTGACCTGCGCGACGGAAACAGCATTGTCGGCATGCACGATGCGCACATGCGCTTCCTGCGTGGTCGCGTGGAGGAATGGCACCGCCACGGCTATACCGACGTCGAATTGCTGGAAGGCGATGCAATCCGCAAGGTCGTCAACTCCGATCGCTATGTCGGTGGCTATTACGATCCGCGCGGCGGCCACATGCACTCGCTGAACTATGTGCTAGGCGAAGCGGCAGCATTTGAGGCACTGGGCGGGCGCATCTTTGAACAGTCGCGCGTGACCAAGGTCGACCGTTCGGCTCGGCCGGTTGTCCATACCGCGCAGGGGCATATCGTAGCCAATAAGGTGCTGGTCTGCGGCAACGCCTATCTTGGCGACGCCGCGCCGGACCTTTCGGGCCGCATCCTGCCGGTATCCAGCCAGATCATCGGCACGGAAATCCTGGGCAAGGAATTGCTGGACGAACTTTTCCCGGCCAATGCGGCGGTCGAGGATACACGCTACATTCCCGACTATTATCGCAGGACGGCCGATCACCGGATCATCTATGGCGGTGGATCGGTCTATGGCGGCATCGATCCAGCCAATATCACAGCCAAGATCATGCCGCAGTTGCTGCAGACATTCCCGCAACTGCGGAACGTGAAGATCGACTTTGTGTGGGCAGGCAATTTCGCGCTGACGATGACTCGCTACCCGCAAGTGGGGCGCGTGTCCGACAGCGTATATTATTCGCAAGGCGACAGCGGCCACGGCGTGACCACCACGCAGATGCTCGGCCGCCGGCTGGCCGAAGCGATCGACGGTCAACTTACCAAGTTCGATGTGTTCGCGCGGCTTCCCTACATTCCGTTCGTAGGGGGCAAGCTATTGCGCGTGCCATACTGCGTCATCGGGTCCTGGTATTATGGGTTGCGGGACAAATTAGGCATTTAGCAAACAACAAAAATCCAAAAAACTAATCGGGGAGAAATGACATGCGACTTAGTCTTACCACCTCAGCCTCGCTGATCGCGTTGCTTGCCACCCCGGCCTTTGCGCAAACTAGTCCGCCGACCGATGGCGATGCGATCGTGGTAACGGCACAGAAGCGGGAGCAGAATCTGCAGGATGTGCCGATCGCGATCACGGCCGTCTCCGGGCAGGCCCTGCGCGACCAGCGTATCCGTACCATCGACGAAATCGGAACCCAGGTCAGCAACACGCAGATCTATCAGGACAAGGGGGGCAGCCAGCCCAACTGGACGATCCGCGGCGTTTCGCTGTTCGATTTCAACGTCAACAACAGCCCGTCCACCTCGATTTTTATCGATGACGTCTATCAGCCTTCGACAGTGCTTGGAGCAGGCGGCATCTTTGACCTTCAGCGCGTCGAAGTGCTCAAAGGCCCGCAGGCCGGCCTTTATGGCCGCAATTCTGTGGGCGGTGCCGTGCAGATCATTTCGCACGAGCCAAAGCCCGGTGACACGGACGGCTATGTGAATGTCGATTATGGTTCGTGGAACCGTTACCGCATCGAAGCGGCGCAATCGCTTTCGCTGGGGGAGAATACGGCGTTCCGGCTTTCCGTACTTAACGATGGCAGCTTCGGCGGCGGATGGCAGAAGAGCTTGGCGGGTGGGCGAAAATGGGGCGAGCCTGATCGTCTGGCGGTGCGCGGACTGCTCCGTTCCGAGATCGGCCCGCTTACTGCAAAGTTGAAGGTCTTTTACGCGCGCGACAAGAGTGACACGGTGCTGGCAACGGCGTCCGGGGCCTATTCACCGACCGGTCCGGACTTTTGCGATGCCTTGCTCGCAGGGCGGCTCGATCAGGCCAATTGCCTTACGCTTGCCCAGAGCATCGACCCGTCGCTGGCTGGCGCGGGAGCGCAAAGCAAAGACGGCAAGCGCGTCCTTTCCCAGGGAGAGAACCGCCTCAACAATGAAGAACTTTCGGCCACGCTCAACCTCTCGGCCGATCTTGGCGGTGTCACCATTACATCGATCACCGGACTGACGCGCTTCGATTTCGGTTTTGCTTTCGATTATGACGCAAGCCAGCTCAACCTTGGGGGTTGGACCGAACAGGCCGGACTGCGCAACTTCAACCAGGAACTGCGCATCGCATCCTCGTCCAGTAGCGCCTTCCGCTGGCAGGGTGGCGTGGTTTATACCAACTACCGGTTCAACGAGTTCAAGGAGTTTAACTGGACCGACAATCCACTCCTGTTCGACACTTTCAATCCGATCTTCGGGGTCGACTATCAGGACCTGTTCCTTGATGTGACCTATAACCAGAAGACCCGCTATTGGGGCATTTACGGTCAGTTCGACTATGACATCACGCCGGAACTGACCTTCAGCGGCTCGGTTCGCTACTCCGATGAAAAGACCACATACCGCAACGGTCGTACCGGCTTCCGCAAGATCACCAGCTTCCCCGCGCCAGGTGGCATCGACCTTATCCCGGTCGGCGATATCGACCGGGACTATGAACTTGGCGATCACTGGACGGGATCGGCTACGCTTTCGTACAAGCCGGCTGAAACCGCCATACTGTACGCCACGATTTCGCGGGGATACAAGTCTGGCGGTGTCCCAGGCGGATTCCCGCAGACCCCCGAAGATACGTTGCCTTACCAGGAAGAGTTCGTCCTGAACTTCGAAGGCGGGTTCAAGACCGAGTGGCTCGATCGGGCGCTGCAGATCAACGGATCGGTATTCTACTACGATCACGATGACATCCAGGCGTTTACGACTCTGCCAAGCACGCTGACGCCGGGGCAGTTTGCCTTCCGTCTCACAAACATCGGCAATGGCTACAACTTCGGGGCCGAGCTTGAAGTGGTTGCACGGCCAGTGCGTGGGCTGCGGCTCGGTGCGTCGGTGGGTTACCTCAAGGCCAAGATCACCGACAGTGACAAGGTGCTGTTCTCGTTCGACAATCAGGTTATTCCGTGGGAAGGTCAACGGCTCGACTATGCACCGACCTGGAGTGGCAACCTTACCGGCAGTTACCGCGCTGAACTTGGCGGCACGCGCAGTCTGACGTTTTCGGCAGATTACAACTTCCGTTCGCGCCTGCGCTTTGGCCAGACACCTGTTGATGAGGCTTTGCGTGGGGTTGCCGGTTATGGCGTCGCCAATGGTCGCATCACGCTGGAAGATGAATCGGGCTGGACGCTCGCCGTGTGGGGCAAGAACCTGTTCGACAAGGCCTATGTCACCGACGCCAGCAATGATGGCGTTGGCAGCTACTACCGCACCTTTGGCGAGCCGCGCTCGGTTGGCGTTGCGCTGGGTTACCGTTGGTGAACTCGCAGTCGCCTGATGCTGCAAAACGGCGCATCGATGTTGCTGCAGCCATCGGGTATGGCATCTGCGGTGTGGCTATCCTCTCGCTTCAGCCCCTTGCTTTTGGCCCATTGGTCGAAGCAGGGCGGCTGAGCGAGAGCCGGCTCGGCGAAATCGCCGGGCTTGAAACGGCTGGTTTGGCGCTGGCTTCCGCTGTCCTGCCCGGGTGGCTGACCGGGTCATACTTCCGGCTGAAGCTGGCTGTTCTGGCGTTGGTCGTTGTGCTGTGCAATCTGTTGACCCCATACGTCGGCGAAGCGAACGGGCTTCTGTTCATTCGCCTCATCTGTGGGTTGGCAGAAGGCGGTGCGCTGGCGGGTGCATTTGTGGTCCTGTTCCACATCGGCAATCCTGACCGGATGAACGCGCTGTTTCTGGCGGTTTCAAACACGGTCATTGCCATCGTCACGTACCTTATCCCGACGGTCATACTGCCAGCATACGGCACGCCTGGACCGTTCATGCTCATGGCCGGGCTTGGCCTGTTCGCTCTCGCAATGGTATTTGCAGTGGGACACAAGCCCGAGGCGATGCCTTCGCCTGTGAGTACCTGGCGTTCCTGGCCCTTTGCCACATGGCTGGTCCTGCTGGGCATCGTGCTGCAGAACGCAGGCGTGATTTCGGCATGGGTGTTCCTTGAATCCACCGCACGTGCCGCCGGTCTGGGGGCGCAGCCTCTGGCCCTATCCGCTTCGCTGGGCATACTGGCGCAAGTCGCCGGGGCCACATCGGTTGCCCTTGCCGGCTATCGCCTGCCTTCGGGCAAAAGCCTTATCATAGGCGGAACGGTTCTTGCCGGGGCGATCTATTGGCTGGGCCATCCGGAAGGCGCGATCTCGTTTGTTCTGGCCAATGTCCTGATGGGGGTATGCTGGCTTGCGCTCCTGCCATTGTCGATCAAGCTAATCTGCGAGATCGAGCGCAAACATCATGCTTTGTACCTTACTGCGGCGGCGCAAATGGTAGGCCTTAGCATCGGCCCGCTTGTTTCCTCGCTTTTCGTATCCGAACAAACTGTCGAGCCCGCGTATCTGGTCGGGTTCGGCATGGCAGCGATGGCGGTTGTGGCCCTCGGGCTGGCTGCAGCCTCACCCGATCGCATCAGACGCACTCACTGATAAAGGGCAATCTAAATGGTTTGGACTACCCGTGACACCGGACTATTCCGGGGCACCCCTCAGACTGATCATTTTCGCCGGATGGCCAGTGTGACGCCGTGCCGTCGCATCAACCGCGCGGACCATGCACGGTCGTTCCCGCAAGCAGAGCAGCCCTTTGCGTTGCCGCAGACGTTCGAAGCCATCGGCCAGACCCATGACATGGCCGCCTTTCTGGCCGACGTAACGACAACGGGCCTTTTGGTGCTGCACAAGGGCGAGAAAGTTTACGAAAATTACTGGGAAGGCAATCGTGCCGATTCTCAAGTCGCGATCTTCAGTTGCACAAAGAGCTTTGTCTCCACGCTGGTCGCCTGTGCCCTGCGCGACGGGCATATTGCCAGCCTTGATGACACGGTCGACAAGTATGCTCCCGAACTCGAGGGCTCCGGCTATGAGGGCGTGCGCATCGAAGATGTTCTCCAGATGTCGTCGGGCGTCCGCTGGAACGAGGATTACGGGGATCCCCTTTCGGACATCGCACGCTTTGCCGCAGCCTATCTCGAACCGGCTTCGTTCGATGCCGTCTGCGCTTCGCTGCCACGCGAGCATGCGCCGGGCACTTACAATCGCTACAACACCTGCGATACGCACGTTCTGGGCATGGTCGTCAGCCGCGCGGTCGGTCAGTCACTGACCGACTATCTCCAGCATCAGGTCTGGGACAAGCTCGGCATGGAGGATGATGCGTTCTTCCTGATCGATGGCAAGGGCGTGGAAGCAGCGGGCATGGGCCTTCAGGTCACGCTGCGCGACATGGCCAAGCTTGGGCAGTTCATGCTTCGCGGCGGCCTTTCTCCAGACGGCGAGCAGCTTCTGCCCGCTGGCTGGATCGAAGCCTGTTCGACAGCGACCAAGGACCACCTCAAGCCCGGCGAGCGGGCGACATCAACCTACCCCTGGGGCTATGGCTATCAGTGGTGGATACCCGACAATAGCGGCGCCTACAGCGCTCTTGGCGTGTATCACCAGATGATCTGGGTGGACCCTGCAAAGGATGTGGTGATCGCCAAGACCACCGCTTACGCGGCGTTCGGGCAGGATCATGAAGACGAGAACCGGGTTGACCAGCTGCACTTCTCAGCTTGCCATGCCATCGCAGAAGCGGTGGCGAAGGGTTGATACTGTGATCGGAACAGAACTTTTTGCCCACGGCGTTGCTCCTCAGGGCCTTGATGTACGCAATCCCGCGACCGGGGCGGTTATCGCAACCGTGCGGTCGTGGTCGGCTGCAGAGGTCGATGCGCTGGTGCCTGCAGTCGATGCTGCAGGCCGGGCGTGGGCCGCACGCACTGCAAAGGACCGCGCGGTCATCCTGCGCCGCTGGTTCGATCTCATGCTCGCCCACAAGGACGTGCTGGCCTCGATCTGCACCGCCGAATGTGGCAAGCCTTTGACAGAAAGCGCAGGGGAAGCTGTCTACGCCGCTAATTTCATCGAATGGTATGCCGAGGAAGGCAAGCGGGTCTATGGCGAGATCACGCCGACGTTTGCCCCCGACAAGCGCGTCCTGACCCTGGCGCAAGGCATCGGCACCACGGCCGCAATCACGCCGTGGAATTTCCCCATTGCGATGATCACCCGCAAGGTCGGTCCGGCGCTGGCCGCAGGTTGCCCGATGATCCTCAAGCCGGCCGAGGCGACCCCGCTTTCGGCGCTGGCGCTCGAACATCTGGCGCTTGAAGCAGGCTTGCCCGAAAACCTGTTTCGCGTGGTGCCGACGACCGATCCCGCTAGCGTGGGCAAGGTGCTGTGCACGCACCCTGTCATCCGCAAACTCAGCTTCACCGGATCGACCGCCGTGGGCAAGCTGCTGCTTGAACAGTGCGCGGGCACGGTCAAGCGGACCAGCATGGAACTGGGCGGCAACGCGCCATTCATCGTGTTTGACGATGCCGATCTTGACCGGGCGATCGACGGGATCATGATATCGAAGTTCCGCAATGCCGGTCAGACTTGCGTCTGTGCCAATCGCATTCTGGTGCAGGATGGCATCTATGACGCTTTTCTCGCGCGGTTTACCCAAAGGGTCGAGGCGCTTCGGCTGGGCAATGGTGCCGATCCCGAAACGCAGATCGGCCCACTGATCGATGGTCGCGCGGTGGCCAAGGTGCGGTCGCTAATCGATGGTGCTGTCGCCGAAGGTGCCAGCCTTGCCACGGGTGGCGTCAGCCATCCGGCGGGCGAGAATTTCGTCGCACCCACGATCCTGACCGGCGTGACGCCGGATATGGACATAGCCCGGTCGGAGATTTTCGGCCCTGTGGCGTCGGTCATCCGTTTCGCCACGGAAGCTGAGGCGGTGGCGATCGCCAACGACACGCCATACGGCCTTGCCGCCTATGTCTATGCCAGCGGCATGGCCCGGATCTGGCGGGTGATGGAACAGCTCGAATATGGCATCGTCGGGGTCAACGAAGGGGTCATCTCGACCGAAGTGGCGCCCTTTGGCGGTATGAAGGAATCCGGCCTTGGTCGTGAAGGTTCGCGCCACGGCATCGCCGATTATCTCGAACTCAAATATGTTTTGTTGGGAGGCATTGCCGCGTGACCGGCGCTCATAACCACCACGGACAACTTGCCCCATTCTCATGGGAAGATCCCTTCTTGCTGGAAGACCAGTTGCGAGAGGATGAGCGGATGATCCGTGATGCGGCACGTGCCTATGCGCAGGACCGCCTGCAGCCGCGCGTCATTGCCGCTTATAACGAAGAAGCCACCGATCCGGCTATCTTCCGCGAGATGGGCGAACAGGGTCTGCTCGGCGTTACTGTTCCCGAAGCTTACGGCGGTCTGGGCGGATCTTACGTTGCCTATGGCCTCGTCGCCCGCGAAGTGGAACGCGTGGATTCGGGCTATCGTTCGATGATGAGCGTGCAGTCCAGCCTCGTGATGTATCCGATCTATGCCTATGGCAGTGAGGAACAGCGCCAGCGCTATCTTCCGGGTCTGGCCCGTGGCGAGCTGATTGGCTGCTTCGGCTTGACCGAGCCTGATGCCGGGTCCGACCCATCGGGAATGAAGACCCGCGCGGTCAAGACGTCGTCGGGCTATCGCTTGTCGGGATCGAAGATGTGGATTTCCAACGCGCCGATCGCTGATGTTTTCGTGGTCTGGGCAAAGTCCGACGCCCACGACGGCAAGATCCGCGGCTTCATCATCGAGAAGGGCGCTAAGGGCCTTTCCGCGCCGAAAATCGAAGGCAAGCTCTCGCTGCGAGCGTCGATTACCGGGGAAATCGTGCTCGACGATGTAGAAGTGGATGACGATGCGCTGCTGCCCAATGTCGAAGGGCTGAAGGGCCCGTTTGGTTGCCTCAACCGCGCGCGCTACGGGATTGCCTGGGGTGCGATGGGCGCTGCCGAATTCTGTCTGCATCAGGCACGGCAATACGGTCTCGATCGTCGCCAGTTCGGACGGCCATTGGCCCAGACCCAGCTCTTCCAGAAAAAGCTTGCCGACATGCTCACCGAAATCGGGCTGGGCCTGCAGGCCGCGCTGCGCGCAGGCCGGATGCTGGATGAGAACACCGCCGGTGCTGACCTCATTTCGCTGATCAAGCGCAACAACTGCGGCAAGGCCTTGGACATTGCGCGGCTGGCGCGCGACATGCATGGCGGCAACGGTATCAGCGCGGAGTATCAGGTCATGCGCCACGCGCAGAACCTTGAGATGGTCAACACCTACGAGGGCACGCACGATATCCACGCGCTGATCCTCGGTCGGGCGATCACCGGGCTGGCGGCGTTCTGACAATGTCGGGCGGTCCCTTGCCCCTTGCTGGCGTCAAAGTCGTTGAGCTCGCCCGCATCCTGGCGGGGCCGTGGGCTGGCCAGACGCTAGCGGATCTGGGTGCAGAAGTGATCAAGGTCGAAAGCCCGCAAGGGGACGATACGCGTAAGTGGGGACCGCCTTTTGTCGAGAATGAGGAGGGGCGGGTCGACGCAGCCTACTTCCACGCCTGCAACCGGGGCAAACAAAGCGTTCTCGCCGATTTCAACAAGCCGGATGACCTTGCCTTCGTAAAGCGCCTGATCGCCGATGCCGACATCGTGATCGAGAATTTCAAGGTAGGCGGGCTGGTCCGCTCCGGGCTTGATTACCAGACGCTGGCAAAGGACCATCCCGCTCTGGTCTATTGCTCCATCACCGGGTTCGGGCAGACCGGCCCTTATGCCGCCCGCGCCGGATATGACGTCATCGTGCAGGGCATGAGCGGCATGATGGACCTGACCGGCGACGCAGATGGTCCGCCGCAGAAGATCGGCGTCGCGCTGGCGGATATCATTTCAGGGCTCTACGCGGTGATCGGGATACAGTCGGCGCTGGCGCTGCGTGAGCGCACTGGCAAGGGCCAGCATATCGATATCGCCCTGCTCGATTCGATGGTGGGCGTGCTTGCCAATCAGGCGCAGAACCTTTTCGTCAGTGGGGTCGCGCCCCGACGCATGGGCAATGCCCATCCCAATCTGGCACCCTACCAGCCTTTCCCTGTTGCCGACGGCCACTTCATTCTGGCGGTCGGCAATGACGGCCAGTTTGCCCGCCTGTGCGAGATTGTCGACCGCGCCGAACTGGCATCCGATCCTGATTTTGCCACAAACCCGGCGCGTGTCGCCAATCGCGACAGGCTGATAGCTGAACTGGAAACAGCGTTTTCGGGCTGGACGAAGCAGGAGATTCTCGCGGCTTGTGAAGTAGCTGGCATTCCCGCTGGCCCGATCAATGCGCTCGACGATGTTTTCGATGATCCGCAGGTGCTGGCCAGGGGCCTGCGGATCGACCTTCCGGGCGGAACGAGCGGCGTCCGCACGCCCATTCGCTTCAGTGACGCGGCGCTGCAATTGAATGTCCCTGCGCCGGCGCTGGGACAACATGACGAAACGGTCCGATGCAAGACCAAAACCCGCCCTATTTCCCCCTATGGAGCATAGCATGAACGCCTCTCTCGCCATGAAGGACCAGCGCAGCCTGTTTCACGCGGTCACCTCGATCGCCGACAATGCGAGCGCTGGCCCGTTCGTCCTCACCAAGGGCAAGGGCTGCATCGTCACCGACGAGCATGGCCGCGACTATATCGACATGGGCGCTGGCCTGTGGTGCGTGAATATTGGCTATGGCCGCAGCGAAGTGGCCGACGCGATTGCCGATGCGACCCGCAGCCTGAACTTCCAGCATCTGTTCGGTGGCGCGGCATCAGTGCCAGCCATCGAACTGGCCGACAGGTTGCTGACCCTGTTCCGTACGCGCGCCAACGCGCCGGAAATGGCGCGCGTGTTTTTTGGTTCGTCGGGATCGGACGCCAATGACACCGCTTACAAGCTGGTCCTCTATTACCATAATCTTATCGGCAAGCCGCTGAAGAAGAAGGTCATTTCACGTCAAGGCGCGTATCATGGCCTGACCTATGCCGCCGGCAGCCTGACCGGCATCGACGCATATCACAAGGCGTTCGACATGCCTGCGCCTGGCGTGCTCCATGTGGAGGCACCGCATTATTATCGCGGCGAGCGCCCAGGCGAGAGCGAGGCGGATTTTTCCGCTCGTCTGGTCGCAGACTTGCGCGCGACGATCGAACGCGAAGGGCCAGACACGATCGCAGCATTCTGGGCGGAGCCGGTGATGGGCACGGGCGGCGTGATCCCTCCGCCGACCGGCTATTTCGAGGGTGTTCAGAAGCTGCTGGCCGAGCATGAGATACTGTTCGTGGCTGACGAAGTGATCACTGGCTTCGGGCGGACCGGCAGCTGGTTCGGGACTGGGCACTATGGCCTCAAGCCCGATATCGTCAATCTCGCCAAGGGGATCACCAGCGCCTACCTGCCACTGTCCGCGACGATCATCAGCAACCGGATTTGGGACGTACTGGAACACACATCCGCTACGGCTGGTGCGTTCATGCACGGCTTCACTTACTCTGGCCATCCGGTCTGCTGCGCCGCTGCGCTGGCCGTGCTCGACATCATGGAGAGCGAGGACGTGGTCGGCCCGGTCGTGGCAAAAGGCGAGCGACTGCTGGCGGGGCTGAGGAGCCGGTTGAAGGACCATCCTTTCGTCGGCGACATCCGCGGTGTAGGCTTGATGGCTGGCGTCGAATATATGGCCGATCCAGCTGCGAAAAGGGACTTTGCGGGCATGGCCGGCCACAAGATCGTGGCGGGCCATGCGCGGACCGAGGGTATCCTGACCAGGGCATTGCCTTGGATGCCGGTGACGGCATTCTCGCCGCCCCTGATCATCAGCGATGCCGAATTGGACGAGGCATTGGACCGCTATGTCGCCGCGGCGGAGCGGGCCATTCCGGCCTTGGAAGCAATGGCTTCGGCCTAACCGCAAGGGTGCGGCATCGTTTGAAGGAGAGCATGCAATGACATTTGGATTTCGCTTGGAGTTGGCGGTCCTGCTCGGCCTGCTGGTCGCACCTGCCACGGTCCACGCGCAGCAGGAATTGCCTGTTCCATTGCAGGCAGGCGCGAAATCGGATGTGCCAGTGGCGACGCAGATCATGCGTTGGCGCATGAACGATGGCGACGTGAACAGTTTTGCCTTTCGCAATATGGATCAACTGTTCACCACGCGGACGGTGGCCCACTCGGGCGCGTCATGGATGTTCCCGAAGGTCGAGCGGCCAATGGACTTCACATATTCGTTCGGCGGTACGACATATTCGGCCGAGCAAGCGCTGGAGCGGACTTACACCAACGCACTGCTGGTCCTGAAGGACGGACGGATCGTCACGGAAATATATCGCAACGGTTCGAACGAGCACACCCGTTTCATGGGCTGGTCGATGACAAAGTCGATCACGTCGATACTGGTCGGCGCGGCGCTGGAGGACGGTTTGATCTCGTCGATTGATGACGACATCACCCGATACCTGCCTGAATTGAAGGGGGGCGGTTATGAAGGCGTCACCATTCGCCAGATTCTCCAGATGCGCTCTGGGGTGGATTATGACGAGAGCTATGACTTCGCCAAGCCAGGTATCGCGGCGAGCAACCACATCAACGCGCTGGTGAAAAATGTGGTACGTTTTGCCGATGTTGCACGCACCATCAGGCGCAGATCGAAGCCGGGGGAAGTCTTCGCCTACAAAACCATCGATACCGCTGTGCTGGGCTGGCTGATCGAACGGGTAAGCCGGGGGTCGGTGGCCGCTTACACAGCCCGAAAGCTATGGGAGCCGCTGGGAGCGGAGGCGGACGGCTTCTATATCATGGACGGTCAGCCGGGCACGGGCCGCGAGTTCAGTGGTGCAGGCTTCAACGCCACCTTGCGTGATTGGGGGCGTTTTGGGCAGATGATGCTCGATGGCGGCAGGGCCAATGGCAAGCACGTCGTCAGCGAGCAGTGGGTCAAAGCGGGGCAGACGCCGGCTGGCGAGCGAGAAGGGCCTGAAGGCGGCTATGGCTATCAGTGGTGGACCATGGCCAAATCGCCCGCTTACTCGGCGATTGGTTTGCAAGGCCAATACGTCTATATTGATCCTGCCAGCCGCACGGTTGTGGTCAAGCTTAGCTATTTTCCACCGACCGGTGGCCAAGCAACGCAGGAAACGCTGGCTTTCCTTGCGGCAGCGTCCGCGTGGCAACCTGCAAAATGACGCTGCGCTGAAAGCGGCCGCTGTTTGATGGCGGGGAGTGCCCCCCTCAATCTCTCATGCTGGCCTTCCGTCGCAATGCCGCCCTTTCGCTATGCCTTGGTAGCGAACACTGCATATCGCTCTCGCCAAGCCGCCACCTCGTCTTTCAAATGTGCAGGCGCTGCGGCTCCTGACATGACGAGGGTGGCGACATCATTTTCGGGGTGCATCAGCATCTTCTTGGCGCCGTCAGTAAACCAGACAGGCACCAACCGATCGCAAATCCTATCCAGAATGGATCGGGCCATGCCATTTTCTATGGCATCGCTGCTAGGCAGCAGGCGAACCAATATGGACACGCCTTCGAAACAATTGCGAGGTTGACGGACGAAATCGAGCGACACCAAGATGCCGGACCGGTCGGGACGGGCTTCGTCCGGCATGTCGGCGATCCTGCGCCAAGCACAAAACCAGGTCCGGCAAATATGCGGGCGCACGGCATGAATACTGCACCCTTGAGCGGTGAGCTGAGGACAGCTTGTGCCAGCCGGCTTCTGGAAATCGGGCGTATCGACAGTCAAAACGGTGCAGCAGATCGTGCAATCGCCACAATCCCGGTTTGAGAGGACGGGGCCGAGGAGAGTAGTTTCCAGATCTTTCTCTATGTCCATGGGCGCTGGGTGCCGCGGCTCTGCCTGGAATGCAAGCGGGATCAGGCACGCAAGGTCCGGGGAAAAGCGCAACAGCTAATGGCAGCAGAGTGTGCCAACGCACAAGTCTTGTGCCAAAACCATCCCAACCGCCAATTCAACCTTTCAACCGGGCGAGGAGCCCGCCTGAACGGTCACGGATTATGGCAGGCAATTGGCGTGCGGTGCCGCGCTTCAGTCCAAGAAAATGTGTAAGTAGAGAAAGCCGATATGCCTGCAACTGATTGAACGTGCAGGCATATCGGTCAGTGCTGATTTCGATCCGAGCGATGTGCGGGCGGTCGAGATATGCTATGGTTCCGACGGGCGGTGACACTGACCTTGCAAATCGTCATGTGAAAGCCATCGGTGCCCATCATCAATGCAGACTGGCGTAAGTCTCTGTCTGGAAGGCAGCCGTGCTGGCTGGAGCTTTCATGGGGCGACGGCTGCCAGGTGCCTTTGAACGACTATCCGGGCCGTTTTCCAGTTTGAACTGACTTGCCTGAGCGGCGAGGCTCTGGACCTCAGCAGCAAGGTTTCCTGCCGCGGCCGACGTTTCCTCGACCATTGCCGCATTCTGCTGGGTCGATTGATCCATCGTGCCAATCGCGGCCGAAATCTGGTTTATCGCCGTCGACTGCGCCTGATTGTCGTTGGCCATCGTTGCCAACAGTTCGTGGACTTGCGACACATCGCCGGAAATGTTGGACAGAGCGCCATCGACTTTCGTGACAGACCCGACAGCCGAAGCAATTTCGACCTGAGTGACCGTCAATTGATCGCGGGCTCGTTTTGCTTCCTCTTCCGCGCGCATTGCGAGCGCCGAAACAAGATCAGCCACGACCGCAAAGCCGCGGCCAGCGTCGCCTGCGCGTCCTGCCTCGACCGCAGCGTTCATCGCCAGCACGCGTGTCTGGAAGGCAATCTTGTCCAGACCTTCAATGACGGAATCGATGCCCTGGGCACTATCGGATACGCGGCCCATCGCTTGAACGGCGTCTTCTGCCGTTGCACGCCCGTCATGCACCGTTGCAATCGCCTGATCGGCGCGCTGGACGGTGAGCGACGCTGCCTTTGCCAAAGCGCGCAAGCGATCAGCCATCTCGGTAACGGACGCCATCGTTTCTTCCAGCGAAGCAGCATTGCCTTCGGTGCGGCGAGCCAGATCGTGCGACGCCTGGGCAATCTGGCTTGATCCGGTACTGATGGAGGACGCACTTTCGGATACCGCCGCGATCAATTCGCGCATGCTGCCAATCGCGTCATTGAAATTGGTTTTCAACGCTGCATATTCCGGCGCAAATTCAGCCGTGATCAACGCGGTCAGGTCACCTTCGCGCAACAAGGACAGATGCGAGCTGAGAACCGAAACCAGTTGCTCTTGAGCCGCGGCCAGTTTCAGGTTAAGGGTAGCAGTTTCCTTGAACGTGAACATGGCTTTGGTCATGCGGCCCACGCAGTCTTGATATTGGGTATAGTCGATAGGCGTATCGAGGTCACCGGCGGCCAGACCTTCCATCCGAACGACCGTCGACACATATGGCACGCACACGGCCTCGCGGATCAAAGACCCGCAAACCGCCGCAATCCCCGCAACCACCAGTCCTAATGACAGACCCAGAATAGGATGACCGAAAAGCGCTGCGCCCGCCGTAAGCAGTGTCGCCAATGCCGCAAAGCCGCACATGCATACCAGGACGATCAACATCTTCTGGCGGATGAGGGCAACTTCCTTGAACCACGACATGGCATACTCCTAATATTCGACTTCGAACGAGCCGCAGGTCGGTCGTCGGCTGGCAATCGCACTCCGCCGCCGCCATCTGTTGCCCCGTGTTAAGGCCACGAATATCTCTCTTATAGGAGGCTGACGCGCGATCCGGTTATCGGTGCGTCAAAAATTAACAATGTGCACCAAATCGGATCGACCTGATCGTCAGAACATGATTCCAGAAGCACTGCTAGTCGGCCAGTGTTGTGCACATCTTTGGGGATAGGCCGATTTGCTCAGCATCCACCTTGCCGATGCCGCCATTCTCGCCATCGTCTGATTGCGCGATCTGTCGACAAACCTCTGTCGGGGTTTGCCGGGCGAGAAGAGCCTAACGCATCTTTGGATGCGCTTTGACGCCGCTGCGCAACTTGGTGTGCGCTAAAACACCCTCTCTGCCCAGTTCGAGGCCGACTCCCGACTCCTTGTCTCCGCCAAAGGGCAGGGCCAAGTCGAGAATATTATGGGTGTTGATCCAGACAGTACCAGCTTGCAACGCATCGAAATAGCGATCCGCGCAATCGATATCCTTGGTCCAGACGCTGGCCCCAGTCCAAACCGCGTTTGGTTGGCAAGGGTAATCGCCTCCTCGTCGCTCGCAAATGAAAAGGCGCACAAAACCGGGCCGAAAATCTCTTCCTGGGCAGTAGGATGACCGGGGTCTAGGCCAGCGATGACGGCCGGCGTGAAGTAGCTTCCCGGTCCATCAACTGCTTCACCGCCGCTCACGTCGGCACCGGCAGCGCGAGCGGCTTCGACATGCCGTGCCACCCGATCCCGGTGCATTCTGCTCGAAAGGGGAGCTAATTGTGAAGCCGGATCGAGGCCGGGGCCCAATTGCAGGCTAGCGGCGATCTCCCGCACGCCGGACAGTACAGCGTCATAATGCTTCTCGTGAACCAGCATCCGCGACCCGGCACAGCAATTTTGGCCGGAATTGCCGTAAATTGCCCACGCCGCGCCGGGAATAGCCTGATCGAGGTCGGCAGTTTCGGTGATGATGAGCGGTGATTTGCCGCCCAGTTCCAGATTATACTTCTTGAAGCTCCTCGCGGCGCTGATTGCGATGCCGCGTCCGACCTCCGTTGATCCGGTGAAGTTGATCTTGTCCACGCCGGGATGCTCGACCAGCAGCCGTCCTGCTGATGCGCCCCGACCTGTGATCACGTTGATGACACCATCCGGAATGCCGACTTCCGCGCACAGCTCGGCGAGGCGCAGCGCGGTGAGGGAGGTCTGTTCCGCTGGTTTCAGGACGATAGTGCAGCCGGTGGCGAGCACTGGCGCCAGTTTCCAGACTGCCATGCACAGTGGCACGTTCCACGGTGTGATCGCGGCAACAACACCAACCGGATAGCGCTTTGTAAAACCGCTAAAGCGCAGGTCGGGCAAATAGGGGACGGACAAGTTCATCGTCTCGCCATTCAGTCTGCTAGCCCAACCAGCGACATAGCGCAGCGAATGCACCGGCAGTTCCGCGTCGAACAGGCGGGTATTGGCGATCAGCTTGCCGCTGTTGAGCGTCTCGATCTCGGCAAGCGATTCCACTTCCGCTTCGATGGCTGCGGCGAGCGCCAGCATGAGCGCCTCGCGACGGTAAGGTTGCATGTCGACCCAAGCGCGGTCGGTCAGCGCGCGGCGTGCGGCGCCTACTGCGGCATCGACATCTTGCGCGCTGGCGTCAGCAATACGAGCGATTTCCTCACCGCTGGACGGATCGACGACGCTGATCGTCGATCCGTCGGACGCAGGGCGCCATTGTCCATCGATGAACAGCCCCTTTTCCGAATGGATGAACGATCGTGCCTTCTCGCTGATTTGTGACAGATCGTTTGCGGTCGTCATGTCCGTGTCTCCTGGAAAGGAAGATGCCGTTCAGACGTCCGTGCGGGACAGGCCGATGCGGCTGTAAATTGCGGGGTGCCTGCGCTTCATCCATTCTGCCTGGACCACGCCCGCCGCAAAAATGATGGGCAGCGCAACGGGTAGGGCGTTGATAAGGCGGGAATCCGTGCCGGTTAGCAAAGGGTAATTCAGGATGGAAAGGCAGCACCCCGCTGCCAGCATCACGCCGCCAAGCAGCGGCATGGCGGTAGGGACACTCGAGCGCGTATTGTGCTGGAGGAAGAAGGCGGGCACGGCAAAGCTGGTGAGACAAAGCAAGAGCATCAATCCGACAGATCCGAAACCCGTCAAAGCGGTAGTCAGTGACAGAAGCGGATCGAGCCCCGCCGTGGCAAACCCGCCCACCGTCAGCACGAGTATAACGACCACCGGCACTCCAGCGACAAAAGGCGCGCCGTTGCTGCGCCTGGTCCGGGACAATGCGCCAGGCAGGATGCGGTCGCGACCCAGTGCGTAGACGTAGCGCACACCGTTATTGAAAAGCCCAAGGATTGCCGCAAAGGCGCTCGTCACTACCAGCGAAGAAATCAGGATTTGGCCCCACTCGCCAAGGTAGCGATGGGCAAGGCCGAACACGAAATGTCCAGGATCGATCGCTGCATTGCGTGCAACATCGGCTCCCTCGGCAATCGTGAAGGCATAGGCGGTGAAAATATAGAAGGTGCTGACGATGGCGATGGCGGCATAGGTAGCGCGGGGCACCGTTCTTGCCGGATCGCGAACATTTTCAAGGACCAATGGGATTCGGCACGCCCGACGATGCCGAAGGTTGGGAGCGTGTGCAGAGGGGCGCGCGCGCCGGTGGCGATCAATGGATCATGCTGAATCGCGGGACCGATGCACCCGAAGGTCAGGCTGAGGCGGGGCATGAAGCAGGCGACGTTAGCGCCGAAACGGGCATGCGTGCCGCCTATCAGATGTGGAAGAGGATGATGACCGCGTGATCACCATGACCGACGACCGCCAGGACGCCACGACGATGGCGCCGACCTTTGAGGAAGCCATCGCTTTCATCTGGGCAGAGGCCGACCTTCTCGACCGGCTCGACTACAAGAAGTGGCTGCCGCTCTGGACCGAAGGGGGGCGCTACATCATTCCGACCGAGCGGGATGCCAAGGATTTCGATGACTGCCTCAACATCCTGAATGACGATGCGGAAATGCGTGCAGCGCGCGTTAAACGGCTGCTGTCAGGATTTTCCATGTCGTCCGCTCCACCGGCACGGACAGTGCGGACCGTGTCACGGTTCGTGCCTCTGGCGACGGAGGACGGGGCCATCGTTATCCGGGCGGCACAAATTCTGGCCGAATATAAATATGAGCGGATGCGCGTGCTGGCGGCCGATGTCGAATATCGCATCGTCCGCCAGGCTGACGGCTTGAAGATGGATCGCAAGGTCGTAACACTCGTCAACTGTGACGATTTCCAGCACGGCATCGGCTATCTGTTGTGAACATTTCCGCATTGGACGACCACCAAAAAGCAGCGGCCCGTTTCGTAGAGGCGCGCCGCGCAGCCCAGGGCTTTTCTGATTTCCCCGGCCCCATACCGACGGACCTGGATGCGGCCTACCGCATCCAGCAAGCGGCAATCGCCTCATGGGGGGATCGGATAGCGGGATGGAAAGTCGGACGCATTCAGCCCCACCTCGCCGAGCAACTGGGCACCGAGCGCTTCATGGGCCCCATCTTTGCAGGCAGCATTTCAAGTGCGGCAGCGACGAACCCCTTCCCGATGACGGCGGGAGGATCCGCGCTTTTCGAGGCGGAAGTGGTCATCCTAGCGAATGCCGATGCGCCAGCGGACAAGGTGCAATGGACCTGTGAAGAAGCCGCCGAACTGATCGGCGCGGTGCATGTCGGTATCGAGGTTGCGGGCAGTCCGCTCGCGACAATCAACGACCTTCCAACAACGGCGAGTATTGCAGGCTTCGGGAATAATAACGGCCTCATTCTGGGTGCGGAGGTGGTCGACTGGCGCGAACGGGGTTGGAATGGCATCATATGCCGCACTACGATCGACGGCGTTCTCGTCCGGGAAAGCAGCGCTGCTATGGTGCCCGGCGGCCCGCTAGAGGTATTCGCCTATGCGCTCGGTGAGGCAGCGCGCCGCGGCGTGCCATTATGTCGGGGTGACTGTATCTCAACAGGCGCAATCACCGGAACGCCTGCCATAAAAATCGGGCAGCATTGTATAGCTGAGTTTCTCGGCATCGCGACCATAGACTGTAAAGTCACGGTCGCGCCAGGCGGATGACGGCAGCCAACCGGCCGCGCACCTCCCCCGGCCACATGGATGCGAAGGCAGCTTTAGTGTGGCTGGCCAACGATACGGTTGACCAGCCCCGCGGGAGGATCAGTCCTTCCAGCGTTTTGCGCCAAGGCGAACTTTGACCGGTGTGCCGAGCGTTTCGGCATTGTCGCCGATGGCAAACTGATAATCGCCGGCGGGCATTGACCAGGCGCCGTCCTTCCAGTCGGCCAGAAGGCGCGGATCAATGGTCAGCGAAACTTTTTCGGACTGGCCGGGTGCCAGCTCAACTCGCTTGAACCCGACCAATCGCTGCAAGGCCGTGCCGGACCGGCGGACCAGATAGAGTTGAGCGACCGTCGCGCCGGTACGCTGGCCAGTGTTGCGCACCGTCAGGCTGGTCTTGTTGCCATCGGTCTTGAGCCCATCGGCTTTGAAGCTTGTGTAGCTAAGGCCATAGCCGAACGGGAAAAGAGCCTTGTGCCCCTTCAGCGCATTCCAGCGATAGCCCAGGTTCGACCCTTCAATGTCATAGTTCACGACCAGCTTTGCGTCCTTATATGGTGCATCGCCTGCGAAATTGGGTTCGAAATCGTTGTAACCATCAAGCACCGGGCGCGGCAATTGATCGACGCTTGTGGGGAAGGTGATAGGCAGGCGGCCAGAAGGATTGGTGTCACCGAACAGGATAGAGGCGATGGCTTCGCCGCCGCGCGCGCCGGGATACCAAGCCTGCACGACGGCCGCGGTCTTTTCGAGCCAGGGCATCGCGATAGGGTTGCCGGTTTCCAGAACGACGATGGTGTTCGGGTTAGCGTCGGCCACGGCAGCGATCAGCGCATCCTGACCATCCGGCAGGGAAAGGTCGGGCTGGTCAAACCCCTCGCTCGACCATTTGGTGGCAAAGACGATCGCCACTTCCGCACGCTTCGCCTGCTCCACGGCGTCCGCTATGAACCGGCTGTCGCGGAAGCGGACCTCGGCGTTCGGCACTATGGCCTTGATCGCGGCAAGCGGCGATGACCGATGATATGCCTGCACCAGGAATCCGGCCCAGGGTGACGATCCTGAAAGCGGAATCGTGACGGCCGCGCCGCCTTCGCCCTGAACCTGGCTGGACCCCGCACCGGACAGGACGCCGGAATCAGCGAAGCCGCCGATGACCGTGATGCTTTTCGCTGACTTTGACAGAGGCAGGACGCCGCGTTCGTTGCGCAAGAGGACAATGCCCTGCCGCGCGGTTTCCAGCGCGACCTCGCCGTTCGCCTGAAAGTCGATTGTCCCGCCCTTGGCGACCGGATATTTGTCCAGCCCATTGGCGTAGATCGCCCAGAGAATGCGCTTGTTCATGTCATCCAGACGGGCCGCATAGGCGGGGTCCGACTGTGCCGCGGCCGCCAGCTTGTCACCAAAGAACAAGGCGGGATCGAGCTGCGATCCGGACTGTTGATCAAGACCCTTGAGCGCTGATTCCAGATTGGGAACCGCGCCCCAATCCGACATGACGAAGCCCTTATAACCCCATTCCCGCTTCAATATCTTGTTGAGCAGATAGTCGCTGGCGCAGGCCTGTTCGCCATGTATGCGATTATAGGCGCACATGACCGACCCCGGATTACCGATTTCCATGCCGATCTTGAATGCGAGCAGATCGCTTTCATGCGCGGCTTCGTCGGAGATCATGACGTCCGCGAACTTGCGGCCGGTCTCCTGCCCGTTGAGGGCGAAATGCTTGATCGTCGATATGATGTGATTGGACTGAACACCCTTGATGGCATGACCGGCCAGCACGCCGCTGAGCAGGGGGTCTTCCGAAAAATATTCGAAGGTACGGCCATTGCGCGGATCGCGCATCAGGTTGACGCCACCGGCCAGCAGCACATTGAAACCCTTGGCACGGGTTTCCCCGCCGATCATGACGCCGCCCTTGTACAGAAGATCCGGGTTCCAGGTGGAAGCCATGGCAAGGCCAGAGGGGAGGGCGGTCGCGCCGTCCTTTCGCAGGCCAAAAACATAGGACACGCCAAGGCTCGCGTCGGTCTCCAGAAGCGCTGGCACGCCAAGGCGTGGAATTCCCGGAATATAGCCCGCGCCAGGGATCGCTTCCGCCGGGATCGGCGGCGGGTTGTCACCAATCGGCAGTGGCATGATGCCGTGGGTCAGTATCGTCTTTTCCGCCTGCGTCATCGCCCGGACGGTTTTGGCCGCCCGGGTGCTGGCATCATCCGGTTCAGCGCCCTGTGCATGCCCTGGATGAATAGCGATGCCGGCCATCATCAGCGCAGGCAAGCATAGTCCTGCCGTCAACAATAGCTTCACAGGTCTGGACATGCCTTGATCCTACTTCCTCTTGGTCGCCGTCACGCCGCGACCAATATTTCTTATGTCGCAACTCGCCTTGGCTGCGCCAGGTCAAGCCGCGATATCGCCCTTGTGGCGGACGGCTCGCGCTTTGACAAGGCTGTCAACGACCCCAATCGTCGCGCCTGTACAAAGCCCCGATGAGACTTCGTACAGGCGCGCGATCACTCAACCGTTTCCATTGATCGGGACTGAACCGGATCGACCGGATTTTGCGAAATTTGAGGGAATGCCTGGCTTCTATGCCCTATACCATATTGGAACTATCAGTCGCTTTTGGAAGCTGATGTGGGTTCGGCGCCAGCAGCAGGCGCTGTCGAGCTTGGCGCGCCGGCCAACATCCCGTTCATGCTTCCACCTGACATACCCAGTTCCGCCATCAAGGCGTCGATCAACGGTCCGCCAACCCGATAGCGCATAGCTGCCGAAACCGCTGCATCGGCCAAGTTTCCACCACCAGCGCTGTCGTCTGAGCCAGCCTGGCTCCCATGCAGACCGCGGGCATCCAGTATGGAAATCTTGTCGATTTGCTCCATCGGCTTGCTCGCTGCCGCAATGATTTCAGGCAGCGCTTCGAGCATCGCTTTGCGAACGAGCAGGGCAGTTTGCGCATCGTTCAATATGTTGGTTGCTTCGTTGATGGCGGCCTGGCCGGCCGCATCCACTTTGAATGCTGCGGCGCGGCCTTCGGCTCGCGCCTTGTCAGCGTCAGCTTCCGCCGTCGCTTCGGTCCGCATAGCTGCTGCCCGCGCCTCGGCTGCTTCCTTTTCTGCGGTGGCTGCGACCGTGATCTGGACAGCCTCTTCTTGCGCGCGCTGGGTCGCTGCGATCACTGCGACATTCTTGTTTCGGTTGGCGATTTCAGTTGCCTTTGCGGTCACGACGCTTTCTTCGGCGCGAACTGCCAAGGCACGAGCCTCGTTGGCGGCGGCGGTCGCCGTGGATTCCTCTTCGGACTTTTGTGCCGTCTGAACTGCGGTGGTTATGCGGGCGAGTTCGATATTGCGATCGCGTTCGATAGTGGCTGTCTGAATTGCACCGTCTCGCAAGATCGTAGCGGTCTGTATGACCTTGTCAGCTTCGGTTTGGGCGACCGTCTGGGCCTGTTGAGCGCTGATGCGGGCAATTTCCGCCAGACGGGTTTGTTCCGCCTCCGCCGTTGCGATGGCAGTTGCTTGCTCAGCACGTCGTGCTGACAAGGTTTGCTCCTGCGTCAGCCTCGCTTGTTCTGCTGCCTGGGCGATTTCCAGCGATTGGTTGTTCGCATCCAGGTTGCGCTGCTCAATCTCGACGCGATTGGTTGCGACGATGTCGTTGCGGATCTTCTTTCGTTCCTCGATCGTGCGCGTCAGAACGGTCAGCCCTTCGGCATCGAACGCATTATTTTCGTTGAAATGTTCGAACGCCGTCTGGTCGAAATGCGTAATGCTCACCGATTCAAGTTGAAAACCGTTCATGTCCAGATCTGTCATGAGGGCTTCCTGAACCTTCTGAATGAAGTCGGCCCGGTTCGCGTGGAGGTGCTCCATCGTCATCGTTGCGGCAACCGATCGCAAAGCCGACACCAGTTTGCCGTCAAGCAGCGATTTTACCGCGTCTGGATTATTGACCGAGTCTCCAAGCGTCTGCGCCGCTGCGGCAATTGACTGGGCATCAGGCTTCACCTTGATATGGAACAGGCCGATGACGTCCACGCGAAGCTTATCGAGCGTGATCAGCGCATCCTTGTTAAGCCGCGAAACCTCAAGCTTCACGGTTGTAAGGCGCACTTGCATCAACTCGTGCAGAACCGGGATGACCATGATGCCACCGTTCAGCACAACCTTCTCGCCGCCGAAGCCGGTTCGGATCAGGGCCACGTCCTTCGTTGCCCGCCGGTAAAGTCGTGTCAGGATCACGCCGATAATGACCAACGTCAGGAGGACGATGCCAGCGTAGGCAAGGATATTCATCAGTGAGGCAGGCAAGGCAGTCTCCTATGCGCAACAGGCATGAGTCAGATTGGACGAAAATTGCTATCCGTTTCCGGTTGAGCGAAGAAGAGTGCGCCGACGCGGCGTACAAGCAATGCACCCTCACCCGCACCGATGATATCGCCGTCATTGTGGGGCTCTACCATCACATAATGCGCTTGACCGTGCTGATCGACGACCTTGGCGCGGGCGGGATGGCCGCGACGCGCGGTTCCTTCCAACACCATGCCTCGACGCATGACCAGGTCTTCAGTATCGACAATGGTGCTTTCATATTCAGGCAGGATTCGCGCGAGCCAGCCAGCCGTGAAGGCGTTCATCGCACCACCGGCGAGAAGAGCTACACCGCCAGCAATGCCCCAGTGTAAAGGCGCCCCCAGAACGGCGGTCGAAACTTGCTGAACGGCAAAGCCCGCGATCGTGAAACAGCCCAACAGTGAGGTGAGCCAAACCAGGATGGGCAGCCCCTGCTTTAGTCCAAGCCAGCCAAGCGCGTCAGGCAATTCCATATCGCCGACGTCGACGGCGCTATCCAGATCCGTCCCAAAATCGAAATTGCCTAGCCCTAGTCCAATCGCCTCTATGAGGCCGATCCCCACCATCACGACGAAGGCGATGGAGAATATGGCATAATCAGGCGTGAGAAAATTGGCGAACATGCTTTCATCATAGGTCTAACGGCATATCAAAATCCACCAGATTAAGCGTTAACCGACTGCCAACGCAGTGAGGGAATGCGCGAACATCCAGGCCTTCCACGGTTTGATCTTTTCGGACGTTGAAGTCAGAAAATCCCGGAAGCGGTTGCGGTTGCCACCCGCCGATGCGATGGAGGCGCCGGGTGTTCGTTTTCCATATGCAGGTGCGGGCAGGTATTCACGCTGGTCGGGCCGCCAGGGACCATTAGCCGTATTCGGACGATCATATCATGTACCACCCCCACGCGCACCCGAGCGCGATCCGGCGCTTTCTTGAAGCGCAGTCGTCCGCTGGAATCGTGCTGATGGGCGCTGCGGTCGCGGCACTGCTGATCGCCAATTCGCCTTTGGCGCAGGATTATGCTGCAATCCTCCATGCCGACGTCGGACCGCTTTCGCTGGAACATTGGATCAACGATGGTCTGATGACCATATTCTTCCTGTTGGTCGGGCTGGAGATCAAGCGAGAGATTCTGGATGGCCAGCTTTCCACATGGCCGCGGCGCGCCCTGCCAGGTGTGGCTGCGCTTGGCGGGATGATCGTTCCGGCGCTGATCTACCTTGGTTTTAATCGAGGTTCGACAGCAATCGGATGGGCGATCCCGGCGGCGACCGACATCGCATTTGCGCTGGGCGTCATCGCGCTTCTTGGAAGGCGGGTGCCAGGATCGCTGCGCATATTTCTGGCTGCGCTGGCGATCATTGATGATCTGGGTGCGGTGATCATCATCGCTGCTTTTTACACGTCTGGCCTTTCGCTGCCTTATCTTGCGGGCGCGATCCTCGCAATTTTTGTCCTGATCGGGTTCAACCGTTTCGGGGTTCGCCGCTTGTCGCCCTACCTGCTGGTTGGGCTGCTCCTCTGGCTACTGATATTGTGGTCGGGCCTGCACGCGACGCTGGCTGGCGTCATACTTGCCTTTGCCATACCGATGGAGCGCACCCCTGGCCGCTCCGACGCTGACTGCGACAGCCCCTTGCATCGTATCGAGCGCGCGCTGCAAAAGCCCGTCGGCTTTATCGTTGTTCCGATTTTCGGCTTGGCGAATGCTGGCGTGCCGTTGCTTGGATTGCCGTCCGGCGCGTTGATGGCGCCCGTCACATTCGGTGCCGCCGCCGGGCTGATATTCGGGAAGGCGATCGGCGTGTTTTGCTTTTCATCCTTGGCTGTCCGCGTGGGGATAGCGGATTTTCCCGCCCATGCAACCCGTATCCAGATGCTGGGCATAGCGCTTCTTTGCGGTATTGGCTTTACGATGAGCATCTTCATCACGCTTCTTGCGTTTCCCGACAGTCCATTGCTGCAAGCGCAGGCCAAGATCGGCATTTTGACGGGGTCGTTTGTCTCCGGGCTGATCGGCTTTGCCGTGCTGCATCGGGCAGGTAATGTGGCGCTACATGCATCGGGGGACATGGCGGAATGAGCATGGAAGGATTGACCGAACGCGCATATGTCGCGGGCAGGCGGGTGAATGCCGGACTGGCCCGGCTGGCCCTGTATCGCTGGTGGCGGCGGCGCGTCGTCGGGACAATCGACCATCAGGCGGTCGTCGCCCGCATCATCGACGAAAGTGGATGGTCGCCCCGCTACGCCTTCATGACGATGATGTCCGCGGGCATCGCGGTGCTCGGCCTGCTGCTATCATCCCCGGCGGTAGTGATCGGCGCGATGCTGATCTCGCCATTGATGAGTCCAATTCTGGGCTTCGGATTCAGCCTTGCGCTGTTCGATTTCGCCGAGATGCGACGATCGCTGCTGGCGCTTGCCATCGGCTCCTTCGCTGCCGTTGCCTTCACGGCGCTGATCGTGACAGCTTCGCCATTGCAGGCGCCGACGGCAGAGATTGTCGCGCGCACGCGCCCCAATCTCTTTGACCTTGGCGTCGCGCTGTTTGCCGCGCTGGCCGGCAGCTTCGCGATCATTCGCGGCCGGGGCGAGACGATCGTGGGCGTCGCCATCACCACGGCGCTGATGCCGCCGCTCGCCGTAGTGGGCTATGGTCTTGCGACCTGGAACCTGCCGGTGCTGGGGGGCGCGCTTGCGCTATTTGTCACCAACTTCATTACCATCTCGCTCTCCGCAACGGTGATGGCGCGCTATTATGGCTTCGGGCATCATCTTTCCAGCCGCCAGAGTTGGGCGCAGACCGTGGTGCTGCTGCTCGTCTTTGCCGTCATGGCCGTGCCGCTCGGCCTGTCGCTCAACCGCATCGCCCGTGAGGCGCTGACGATATCCAGCGTGCGATCGTTGCTGAACGAACGCTTCGGCGGCGATGCGCGCGTGACCCAGTTGGAAGTGGCGTTCGACCGCAATCCCAATGTCGTCCGTGCGGTCGTGATCACGCCACGCAATCGGACCCAGAGAACCGCGGATCTGCAACAGGCGATCGAAACGGCGCTTGGCCGTCCGGTTCGGCTCGATATCGATCAGATCCTGCTCGAACCGGGCGCCGGCGCGCTCGACGCGCAGCGGGAGGAATTGCGGCAAGCGGGCGAACAGACAAATTTGGAGGCGCAGCGCATGGCCGCGCTGGCGCGGATGATCGCCCTGATCACCGGAGTTGCCAGCGATGATGTGACGATCGACCGCGATCACCGCCGCGCGACCGCAGCCGCCGTTCCACTGCCGGGTGCGACAGTCGCCACCTATCGCACATTGGAGGAACGCGCCGCAGCCGAAACCGATGGCTGGAACGTTGCGATCGTACCGCCGCAAGGGCCGCTGCCGGAGATCGCCTTCGCCGATAATGTCGACACGCTCGATCCATCGGCACGCGCTGCAGTGCTGACGTCCATCTGGGCGGCACAACGCTGGAACGTGCCGATGCTGGCCGTGCCCGGCTTGCCGGTCGGCGAACCGCCAGTACGCCCCAACCTGACCCAGCGCCGCGCCATGACGGTGGCCGCCCTGCTGGCGACGCAGGGCATCCGTGCCGCCCCCGCGCCGGGCGGGGGGCAACGCTTCAGCCTGTCTATCGGGGACGCACAATGATCGGCGGCCTCAGGCTGACGCCGTTTGACGCGGCAGCGATCCTCATCGTCCTGGCCGCCGCTCTTGGATATTTCAACTACCGCTATCTGAAGCTGCCCTCGTCGATCGGGTTGACCGTGATGGGGGCGATTGCTTCATTGCTCGTGGTCGGGATCGACCGAATTCTACCCGGCGCGGACTTTGCGCGCGATGTCGTTCGGTTCATAGCCGGCATTGATTTCCACACCACGTTGATGGACGGGATGCTTTCCTTCCTGCTGTTCGCGGGCGCGCTCCACGTCGACTGGGGGGAGATGCGGCGCGGGCGCTGGCCGATCATTGTGTTGAGTACGATTGGTGTAGCCCTTTCCTCCGCCCTTGTCGGTGGCGGCTTCCTGCTGCTCGCCCGCGCGATCGGGTTCGATTTGCCGGCGATCTGGTGCTTCGTGTTCGGGGCGCTCATCAGCCCGACCGATCCGGTGTCGGTGATGGGGGTACTCAAACGCGCGAACGTCTCACCCACGCTGGAGGCGACGGTCGCCGGTGAGAGCCTGTTCAACGATGGTGTCGGCGTTGTGATCTTCACCATTCTCCTGGCGTCCGCCCTGTCTGGCGATGCATTCTCAATGGCGCATGCGGCAGAACTGTTCGCGGTGGAGGCAGGCGGCGGCGTGCTGCTCGGACTGATCGTCGGGTGGCTGGCGTTCCGGATGATGCGCTCGATCGACGACTATAAGGTCGAGGTGTTGATCAGCCTTGCAGTCGTGATGGGCGGCTATGCGATTGCCCGGCCGCTGCATGCCAGCGGCCCGGTAGCGATGGCGGTGGCGGGGCTCATCATCGGCAATGCCGGGGTCGCGCATGCGATGAGCGAGACCACGCGCGATTATCTCCATAAATTCTGGGATCTGATCGACGATATATTGAACACCGTGCTGTTCCTGCTGATCGGGCTGGAGGTTGTGACGATCCCCGCTGATCTGCGGCTCCTCGTCCTCGGACTGGCTGCCATTCCTCTGGCGCTCGTCGCGCGTTCGCTGTCGGTGCTGCTGCCGCTTCGTGCGATCCGGCCAGGGCACCGATATGGCCGGGTCGTGCCGGTCACCCTGATCTGGGGCGGCTTGCGTGGCGGCATCTCGATTGCGCTGGCGCTCGGATTGCCCGATGGGCCTGCGCGCTCGGTGATCCTTGCCGCCACTTATGTCGTCGTCCTGTTCTCCGTCATTGTTCAGGGCGGCACGATCAAGCGGGTGCTGGAACGGCTCACTGCTGCCGATGCGAGGAACCAGTCATGAAGGCACGCCTGCTGCGACTGTCCAACGACCTGCGTGAAAGCTACTGGTTCGTGCCGACGATCATGGCCATCGCCGCACTGCTGCTGGCGTCGGGAATGGTCTATGTCGACAGCCACGCTGGTTCGACCTGGATGGACGGGATGCCGTGGCTCTATGCCGCGCGTCCCGATGGTGCCCGCGCCCTGCTGTCCTCGATCGGCGGGTCGATGATCGGGGTGGCCGGCACCACTTTTTCGGTGACGATCGCCGCCGTGGTCTACGCCTCCGGCCAGTATGGCCCGCGCTTGCTCAGCAACTTCATGTCCGATCGCGGTAACCAGGTGACGCTGGGTACCTTTATCGCGACCTTCGTCTATTCGCTGACGGTGTTGCGCACGATACGATCGGCCGGGGAAAGCGGTGCGAGCGCACCCGCATTCGTGCCGCAACTGGCGCTGCTGGTGGCGTTGATCCTCGTCCTCTGTTCGATCGCGGTGCTGATCTTCTTCATTCACCATGTGCCGATGCGGATACATATCAACAATGTGATCGAGCGCATTGGCGACCGGCTGATTGAGGAGATAGACTCCCGCTTTCCCACTTACATAGGCGAAGCGCCCGGCGAGCGCCCGGACAATCCGTCTGTTCCCTCCGCCTTCCGGGAAGACGCGACCTCTGCCGAATATGAGCGCCGGACGCCTGTTCGATCGAAGAACATCGGCTATATCCAGTTGATCGACGAAGGCACGCTGCTCGCGGCCGCGCGTGAGCATGATCTGGTGATCCGCCTGCAATATCAGTCCGGCGACTTCGCGCATAATGGCAGCGTGCTGCTGGAAGCCTGGCCCGCCGAACGATGCGGTGAGGATGCGGTGAAGGCGTTGCGTGAAGCCTTCGCGGTCGGCGCGCGGCGCACGGCTCTCCAGGATCTGCGCTTCCTGATCGATGAACTGGTGGAGATTGCGGCGCGCGCCCTTTCGCCGGGGGTCAATGACCCGTTCACCGCGAACAGCTGCCTCGACTGGCTTGGCGCGGCGATGGCGGAACTGGCCCGACGCGACCTTCCATCGCACCTGCGCACTGACGAAGACCATGCGCTGCGGGTCATTGCCTATCCGGTGACGTTCGACGGCTTCATTGATCGCGCTTTCGGTGCACTTGCCCAATATGCCAGTGCGGACAGGATCGCGGGTAAGCGCTTCCTGGAGGCGCTCGGCGATGTCGCGCTTAGCTGCGACGATGCTGGGCGGATTGCCACGCTTGTTGGCCAGGCGCGCGCGTTTCGGACGCTGGCGGAGGGGAAGCTGGACGGGGCATGTCGCGACGTGGTTGTCGGTCGCGCCGACCTTCTGCTCCGGGCGTTGGCGGCTCCGGATTACAAGCGCCGACTGCGGGACGATATTGGTTGGCTGGGCGGCTCCGCATGATTATCGCATTTGCCGGGCGGCTTTGCCTGACTTCCGCAGTGTTACGCGCTATGGCGGGCGGATCATGGTGAATCTTCCCGAACAGGCGCGCGATCTGCTGCGCGAACATGGCCCCACCGCGCCCGTATGGCGGCGACGTGTCGCTATTCTTGGCGGCGCAGTCACGATCGGCCTGGTCGCCCTGCTGTTCGCGCATCTCGCCGACTGGGCGGGCGAACGCTTTACCGTCCTAGCCATGCGCTGGTGGTGGGCGCCGCTGATCGTCACGCCGCTGGGCTATGCCGCCATTGCAGGCATCACCGCTCGCCTCGCGCCTGCAGCGCGCGGGTCGGGCATACCGCAGGTCATGGCGGCTACGCGCGATCCCGATCATGCCATGTCGGCGCTCGTGTCGGCGCGGATCGTCATCGTAAAGCTTGGCCTGACGATCGGCACGCTGCTTGTTGGTGCATCGACCGGTCGTGAAGGCCCGACCGTTCAGGTCGCGGCGTCGATCATGGGCTATGCGCACCGGATCATGGCCATCCCCCTGCGCGCGTCGGTGTTTATCGCAGGTGGCGCAGCTGGCGTCGCTGGCGCTTTCAATACCCCGCTTGCCGGCGTTGCCTTCGCTATCGAGGAACTGGCCGCCGCCTATGAACAGCGCATGACCTTGCTCGTCATGACCGCCGTGCTCATCGCGGGCATGACCAGCCTCGGCCTGTCGGGCGACTATGTCTATTTCGGTGTCATGCGGCAGACGCTGTCAGTGCGTGAGACGATGCTGGCAGCGCCCTGCGCTGGCGTGCTGGGCGGGCTGATGGGCGCGTTCTTTTCGCGCGCTGTACTGGCGACAGGGCGCACGCGCTGGTCGCCCGTCGCGTGGCTGCGGGCGCGACCTATGCTGTTCGCCGGGCTGCTTGGCGCCATCGTCGCGATCATCGGGGTCGCCACCGGGCTGACATGGGGCACCGGCTATAGCGCGGCACGCGCGATCATCACCGGGGCCGATGCGCCCCACTGGTATGGCTTGGCCAAGCTGGCGACCACGCTTGCCACGGCGGTGTCGGGCATGCCCGGCGGTATCTTCGCGCCGTCTCTGTCGGTCGGCGCAGGTGTCGGCGACATGCTTCGCTGGCTGTTCCCGACCTATCCGGGTGGCGCGATCGTGCTGCTGGGCATGGTCGCTTACTTTACCGGCGTCGTTCGGGCACCGCTGACCGCGGTCATAATCATCTCGGAAACAACGGCCAGCCGCGGCTTGATGATGCCGCTGCTCGCCTCGGCGTTGATCGCTGATGTGGTTGCACAGACCGTCTCGAAGGAGCGGCTCTACCACGCGCTCTCGCTTTCCTTCCTGCCACCGCCGACCGAAACAGATGCGGAAGCGGAGTCCGCTCGTCACGATCCGGCAGAAACGCCTAGATCATGACAATGGGCAAACCTGAGCCAGGGTAGGGCAGGGCATCGGGCCGACGGCTGAGCCATTACATCAGCCAATAACGCAGTCCCAGCGATACCAGCAGCAGCGCGGCAACGCTCGTCGTCCATATGCCGACGAACCAGCCGAGCTTCACCAGGCGCGCGCGCATCAATGATATCCTTCGCTGTCGACCTTGCCCCGGAACACCCAATAGGCCCAGGCGGTATAAGCCAGGATCACTGGCACCAGAACGGCCCCGCCCACCAGCATGAACAACTGGCTGCGATAGGGGGCCGCCGCTTCCCAGATCGTGACGCGGGCAGGGATGACATAGGGCCATATCGAAATCCCCAGTCCCAGCAGGCAAAGGCCAAACAGCGCGAGCGCCCAGAGAAAAGGCTGTGCGTCCTTGCGCTGCGACAGGCTGCGATAGAATAGCGCGGTGACGATGACGGTCGCCAGCGGCACCTGCGCTGTGGCAAGGACGCCGGGCCAGGAGAGCCAGCGGCTCTGATAGCTCGCCTCCAATGTCAATGTGGCCAGGCTGACCGCGCCGATCAGGATCAGCAGCGCGATGCCCAACCGTCCGGCATAAGTGACCACCTGCCGCTGCAACCCGCCTTCCGTCTTCCAGTTGAGCCAGCAGGCACCCAGCAGGGCGTAGCCCACCATGAGGGCAACCCCGGTCAGCAGCGAGAAGGGCGACAGCCATTCCCACCAGCCACCGGAATAGGCGCGTCCCTCTACGCTGATCCCCTGCAACAATGCGCCCAGCGCCACACCTTGGGCAAAGGTCGCCACTGCCGAACCGCCGGTAAAGGCGCGGTCCCACATCGCCCTGTGGGCCGGATCGCGCCAGCGAAACTCGAACGCCACGCCGCGCAGGACCAGGCCCAGCAGCATTGCGATCAGCGGCGCATACAGGGCAGGCAGGATGATGGCATAGGCCAACGGAAAGGCAGCGAGCAGGCCGCCGCCGCCCAGCACCAGCCAGGTTTCGTTACCGTCCCATACCGGCGCGATGCTGTTCATTGCCGTGTCGCGATCCCTCCCCACCTTGAACAGCGGGAAGAGGATGCCGATGCCAAGGTCGAACCCATCCATCACGACATAGGCGATGATCGCAAAGCCGATGATGGCGGCCCAGATGACAGTCAGGTCGATCATCCTTCGCCTCCTTCGATGGCGGGTGCAGGTGTGATGCCGGCGGTGCGGATCGGCGCGCCGTCCAGCGTGCTTTCATGCGCTTGCGGTGGCTTCTTCATAAGGTGCAGCAGATACCAGATGCCCATGCCGAATACGCTGAAATAGACAAGGACGAACGCCAGTAGCGATGCTGCGACCGCGGGCGCATCCAGCGGCGAAGCGCTGGCGGTAGTGCGCAGCAGGCCATAGACGGTGAAGGGCTGCCGCCCGACTTCGGTTACGATCCAGCCCGCCAGCACTGCGATGAAACCCGATGGTCCCAGCAGTAACGCCGCGCGATGCAGCCACGTCCATTCATGCAATTTGCCGCGCCAGCGGGCGATCAGGCTCCACAGACCAAGGCCCAGCATCGCAAGCCCTAAGCCGACCATGACGCGAAACGCCCAGAACACGATACCCACCGGGGGCTGATCGGCATCGGGCACGCTGTCCAGCCCCTTCATAGGGGCATTCAGATCATGTTTGAGGATTAGCGACGACGCCTTGGGGATGGAGATGGCGTAATCCACGCGCTTCTTGGCACTGTCGGGAATACCGAACAGGATCAGCGGCGCACCTTCAGGATGGCTCTCATAATGGCCTTCCATCGCCATCACCTTGACCGGCTGATGCTCCAGCGTGTTGAGGCCATGCATGTCGCCTGCAAATATCTGGATTGGTGCGACGATCGCCGCCATCCACATCGCCATGGAAAACATGGTGCGCGCGCCGGGATTGCTCCGGTCCTTGAGGAGGTGCCATGCGCCGACGCCGCCGACTGCAAAGGCCGTCGTCAGATAGGCGGCCAGCACGGTATGGACCAGCCGGTAGGGGAAGCTGGGATTGAATATGATCGCTGTCCAGCTTGGGCCTGGCAGAAACTGTCCGTTCGCGCCGATCTCATAGCCTGTCGGTGTCTGCATCCAGCTGTTGACCGACAATATCCAGAAGGCCGAAATGAAGGTGCCGATCGCGACTGCACAAGTAGCCGTGAAATGCAGCTTGCGCCCCACCTTGTTGATGCCGAACAGCATGACGCCCAGAAAGCCGGCCTCCAGGAAGAAGGCGGTCAACACCTCATAGGCCATCAACGGGCCAATGATCGGGCCAGCCTTATCGGAAAAGACCGACCAGTTGGTGCCGAACTGATATGACATGACCAGGCCCGACACCACGCCCATGGCGAATACGACCGCGAAAATCTTGAGCCAATAGCGGAACAGATTGGCGTAAACGCCCTTTCCGGTCGCCAGCCATAGTCCCTCCAACACCATCAGATAACTGGCAAGGCCTATGGAAAAGGCAGGAAACAGGAAGTGAAAACTCACCGTGAAGGCGAATTGCGCGCGGGCAAGAAGCAGTGCGTCAAGCGAGTCGAACATGGGCATGTCCTTTCACCCGCCATGTAGCAGGCGGGGAGGGGGAAGGGGATTGGTCAGATTGTCATGCCGGGCAAAAAGGCAGCCGCGCTGCGCCAGAGCATGTAGAGGGCGACGATGAAGATCAGCCCGGCAAAGACCATGGTCAGCCGTCCCGTCTTGCCGCCCAGCGTTTCGGCCAGCCGCGTGCCACCAATGCTGCCGACAACACCACCGACCACGAATATCCCAGCGAGCGGCCAGTCGACCAGACCCGAAAAGGCGTAGTTCGCGGCTGTTGTGAGGCCAAAAGCCGTCACCGCGACAAGCGACGTGCCGACCGCCATCAACATGGGCATGCCCGTCGATGCCACCAGTCCGGGCACGATCAGGAAACCGCCGCCAATCCCGAAAAAGCCGGAAAATAATCCCGACCCCAATCCATAGGTAACGACCTTGGGCGCCTTTTCCCGATTGCATTCGGCCCCCGGATTGCCTGGATTGCCGCGCCCTTTCAGCATCAGCACACCGACGAGCAGCATGACCAATGCAAAGAGGAACAGCAGCTTGTCGCCATCGACCATCTTGCCAAAGGTCGATCCGGCGAGCGCGCCTACGATCCCGGCCGCCGCATAGATGCCGCCGCACCGCCATTTGACATGATGCGCGCGGGCATGGCTGGCGAGGCCAGCCGCCGCATTGGCCGCGACAGCCAGAGCGCTGGTGCCGATGGCGACATGGGCGTTGGGCACGCCGACCAGATAGACCATCAACGGCACGGCGAGGATCGATCCGCCCCCGCCGACAAGGCCCAGCACGAAGCCGACCAGACCGCCCGACAGGCCGCCCAGCAGATATTGCATGTTCGTCATCATGACTGCGCGCCGATCAGGCAGGGCTTCACCATCCACTCGCGCCCCTTGAGCATCCCGTGCCAGTAGACGGGCGGCAGGATCGTGTCCTTCAGCAGCCAGGACAGGCGCGAAGGCCGGGTGCCATCGATCAACCAGTTGGGGAAGCTTGGCATCAACTTGCCGCCATAGCCAAATTCAGCGAGCACGATCTTGCCTGCCTCGACCGTCAGCGGGCAACTGCCATAGCCGTCATAGGTCGCGACAGGCGGCTGGCCATCCAGTGTCGCCAGCGCGTTGACCGCGACCACCGGTGCCTGCTTGCGCGCGGCCGCCATGGTTTTGGCATTGGACGCAGAACAGGCGTCGCCCAGAGCGTAAATGTCCGGATAGCGCGGGTGGCGAAGCGTGGCTTCATCCACATCGACGAAGCCAGAGGCCGCCGCCAGCGGGCTATGGCGGATGAAATCGGGGGCCATTTGTGGCGGCACGACGTGGATCATGTCGAACCGCTCGGCCACGCGCCGAACGCTGTCGCCGTCCGCCTGCTCGAAGATCGCGGTTTTGGACGGCCCATCTATTTCGACCAGCTTCGACCCGAAGTTCAGGTTGATGCCGTAGCGCCTGACATAGTCCATCAACGCCGGGACATAGGCGGGAACGCCGAACAGAACTGCGCCCGCCGTATGGAACTGCACGTCGCAATTGCCCAGCATGTCGGCCTTCTCCCAGCGATGGCAGGACAGATACATCGCCTTCTGCGGCGCGCCCGCGCATTTGATCGGCATGGGCGGCTGCGTGAACAGCGCGCGGCCACCCTTGAACTGTTTGACGAGCCGGTTGGTATAGGGGGCCAGATCGTAGCGATAGTTGGAGGTCACGCCGTCATTGCCCAAGGCTTCCGACAGACCGGGGATGGCGTTCCAGTCCAATTTAACGCCCGGACAAACGATCAGCACGCCATAGGAGACCCGTCGGTCGTCATGCAGCACCACCTGCTTCTCATCGGGCAGGAAAGCGCTAGCCGATGCCTTGATCCACGTCACGCCGCGCGGAATGAGTCGCGCTTCCTCACGCCGTGTAAAGCCGCTGTCGAACACGCCCGCACCCACCATGGTCCAGCCGGGCTGATAATAATGGGCCTCACTGGGTTCGATGATCGCAAGGCGGATACCCCGCCGTCGTTTTAGAATGCTGGCGGCGGTCGCGATCCCGGCGCTGCCACCGCCCACGATTACAACGTCATAATGGGCAGCATCCTGACGGAACAATGCCCCCGCCATCTCTGCCAGCTTTTCCGCGCGCGCGCCCGACCGGCAATAGGCAAGCACGGGTCCCGGCAGGCTGTCGAGCGCGGCTCGCATGGCGATGGCATCGGCATCGGTCAGCGCCCCGGCCACCGCAGGAACATAGGCAAAGTCCAGTCCCGCGGCCCGGGCAGCGGCGCCCATCTCCTCTGCCGTCGGCTGATCCGCGCCTTCGCCATCGGGGCGGTTGCACAGGATCGCACGGAAGCCGATCGCCGCTGCTTGCGCGATATCCGCCGGGGTTAGTTGCGCGGTGACACTCAGCGTCGGGGTCAATTGCTTGATGGCCATGATGAACCTCCTCTATCCGGCGCGGCCGGTTATGATTTTATCGTGAAGTGATGGATCGCCATGCCGCCCAGCATGGCCAGCACGAAGGGGGCAGCCGCCGCCGGGGAAAGCGCGAGGCTGGCAATGGCGGGACCGGGGCACAGCCCGCCAATGCCCCAGCCGATACCGAACACTATTGCGCCAAGCGTCAGCTTACCGTCGATCGCGCGCGTGTCGGGCAGAGCAAAAGCGCGGTCCGCAAAGGGGCGGCCGACCCGTCTTTGGACCATCCATGCAAGCGCCATCGGGATCATCGCGCCGCCCATGACGAAGGCGAGCGTGGGGTCCCACGCGCCGAACAGGTCAAGGAAGGCGCGAACCCGCATGGGGTCTGCCATGCCCGAAATGGCAAGCCCGCCGCCAAACAGTGCGCCCGACAATAAGGCAATGATGATCCGCATCATATCATGCCCGTCAGGCGCATGAGCGCCACGGTTGCAAAGCCGCTGCCCATGAACAAGGCAGTCGCCACGATCGATCGGCGGGACAGGCGAGAGAGGCCGCATACCCCATGGCCGCTGGTGCAACCCGATCCCAGCCGGGTGCCAAATCCCACGATCAGACCCGCGACGATCAACAGGCCAGGCGCTGGAAAGGTGGCAGGGATGCCATCTGACAGCAGCGCAACCAGAACCGCGCCGACAGGCAATCCAACGGTGAATGCTATTGCCACGCCGTGCGGCGGGCCGCTGGCAGACAGGCCGATGGCCCGCGCCGCAAGCCCGCTGACCCCGGCGATCCGCCCCAGCCCCAGCAACATGATCGCGGCAGCCAGCCCGATCATGAGGCCGCCGATCAGGCCCGCAATTGGCTGCGCATCTGGAAACCCCGCTATCATAGCTGGTTAACCGGGATTTTGAGATAGGTGACGCCATTGTCCTCGGGCGGCGGCAGATGGCCTGCGCGCATATTCACCTGCACCGACGGCAGGATGAGGCGGGGCATGTCGAGGGTGGCGTCGCGCGCTTCGCGCATGGCGACGAAATCATCCTCGCTCACGCCATCATGTGCGTGGATATTGGCGCGGCGCTGTTCGGCGACCGTGGTTTCCCATGCATAATGATCGCGCCCTTCGGGCAGATAATCGTGGCACAGGAACAGCCGGGTTTCCGGTGGCAATTCCAGCAGGCGACGGAGCGACCGGAACAAGGTGCGTGCATCGCCGCCGGGGAAGTCGGCGCGGGCCGTGCCATAATCAGGCATGAACATGGTGTCGCCCACAAACGCTGCGTCGCCGATGACATAGGCGACGCAGGCCGGGGTGTGGCCTGGGACATGCAGCACCGTGACCGCGATATTGCCGATCATGAACTGGTCGCCATCGGCCCACAGATGGTCGAAGTCCGACCCGTCACGCTGGAACGCCGTACCTGCGTTGAACAGCGCGCCAAAGGTGTGCTGCACTTCGCAGATATGCGCGCCGATCGCGATCTTGCCGCCCAGTTTCTGCTGAAGATAGGGTGCCGCCGACAGATGGTCGGCATGGGCGTGGGTTTCCAGATGCCAGTCGACGCTCAACCCCTGCGCTTCCACATAGGCGATGACCGGTTCGACCGCTTCATGGCCCGTGCGTCCAGTGGCGGGATCATAGGTCAGCACGCTGTCGATCACGGCTGCGCGACGGGTTTCGGCGTCATGCACCACATAGGTGAATGTGAAGGTCGGCGCGTCGAAGAAGGCCTTGACCACCGGCACTCCGCTTCTGGCGACACTGACCTGTACAAAGGCTTTTTCAAGTGCGGGATCGGTCATGCGACTCTCCTTCAATTTCACATTTACACATACCATGTATTTATATAATATGAAATCGTCAAGGGGTTGCAACACGCCTCTGGCAGTTGCAGGAAAGCGCCATGAATGATGTCACGACTGCCCGCCCGATCCCGCTTCGTATCGGTTCCCCCGCACCCGATTTTCGGGCGCGCTCGACAATGGGCGATTTCCAGTTGTCGGCGCTGCGGGGACAGTGGGTGATTTTCTTTTCCCATCCGGCTGATTTCACGCCGGTGTGCAGCACCGAATTTGCGGCCCTTGCACGGCGGCAGGCGGACTTTGCAGCGCGCGACTGCCGGTTGGTGGGCGTGTCCGTCGACAGCCTTTATTCCCATATCGCCTGGGTCCGGGCGCTGCGCGATCTGTTCGATGTAGAGATCGACTTCCCGATCATCGAAGACCCCAGCATGGCCGTTGGCCGCGCCTATGGGATGATCGACGAGGATGCGGCGGACAGTATGACCATGCGGACGACCTTCTTCATCGACCCGCAGGGCGTGATCCGCGCGACCACGGCCTATCCCCACAATGTCGGTCGATCCGTGGATGAAATGCTGCGCCTGCTATGCGCGTTGCAACGGGTCGATGGCGGAACCAGCCTGACGCCGGAAGGCTGGATGCCCGATCAGCCCGTCTTGCTGCCGCCTGCGCAAGGCACCGACGCCGCGCCCGATTGGTTCTGCCGGATGGCGCCCCAGTCATGACCGCGCTCTACCAGGATCGTGATGCAGCTGCGGCTGCTGCGGACAAGATCAAGACATTCGCCCAGGCCCAGCGCCTGATGATCCTGTCCTGCCTGCTGCGCGGCGAGTATAATGTCGGGGAAATCGCCGACATCACCTCCATCGGCCAGCCAGCGCTCAGCCAGCAGCTGGCCGAACTGCGCCGCGCCGACCTCGTTCAGACGCGCAAGGAAGCCAAGCAGGTCTGGTACAGGCTGGCGGACGAGAATGTGGCGCTCTGCGTACGCAATATCGAGGCGATGTTCGGCTTCGGTGGTAGCCCGGTTTTACCCGTTGCAAGTCCCACGACAATATCGGCGCCAGCAGCCGAAGGCGTGGCCGGTTTCGCCCGCATTCTTTGAAAACAAAGCTTCGGCCGGTCGAAGATGAAAGCGCATGATGCGGTAGGCAGGGCGTCTAGTCCGGCTTGTCGCCATTCCATCGGATGTCGCTGGCCGCGATGATAGACTGGCCGCGCATAATCGACCAGAGGCGATGGGGTGTCTTGGGGTCCCAATCGATCGCCTGCCCCTCCGTCGCGATGGGGATGGTCGCCAGCAACTCCAGCGTCGATCCAGCGCTTGGCAGGCGCATGACATAGAGTTCGGGCCGGTCATGCCCCGTGACATATAGTCGCCCGTCCGGTCCCCAGCTCATGCCCGAACAGCTGAAAGGCGCAAAGCGCGCCAGCACCTCTGCCGGGAACAACCATCCCCGCAACTGCCGGAACTGATCGTCAAGCTGTACGAGGGTCGTGTAGCGATGGTCGCGGTCGGCTTCCCTGCCCTTACCGTCATAATTGGCGAACATCGCCCACCAGGTCCCGTCATGCCGATCAAGCGCGGTCAATGATCCTGGCCCCATGCCCAGGCTGATGCTGCGTATATGGCGCAGGCTTTTGGTATCGAAGATTTCGACAGCGCTCGTTTGTGGCACCGCCGGATAGTTGGACGCGGCGCATATCAGTTCACGGCCTACCACCGTGCAGCTGTTCATATGCGCAAATAATGTCCGGTCGCCCTTCCACTGCGCGATGCGCACGCCATCGCTGATCCGATATTTGCCGATCCGGTCATTGTCGATCGCATAGATATGAACGCCATCGGAAGCGACGCCCTGCCGCGCTTCTTCTGCCTCTATGCGCAGGGTCACCGGCGCACTGTCGGCAGGGACAGCTGGCTGCGCTGCGCCCTGAACGGCAAGCAGCACTGGCAAAAGGAGAGAGACGAGCATCTCCACCCTATATGCCGACATTTGTGACGGCTTCATGATCGGCGCAACGATGACAAGCGGTTCGTCCAGCCTTCATCATTCCGTCACGAATAATGCATCAGCCTGTTATGAATATCCGACATGGGCGGGTCATGCACTGCTCTCGTCCGCCGTTACCGCCAAGCGACAATGCTATCGTCGGCAGCAACCGTGAAGCGGCTTTGTCACCGCGCGTTCTGGTCTTTCTGCATGGGCCCGGCCCCGGTGGGGTCGAACGCATTGCGCTGCGGCTGATCAAGGGTTGGCGGCGGGACGGGATGGATGTGCGCTTGCTCCTTGGCAGCCCTGAAGGGTCGATGCAGCATGAAATGCCGCCCGGCGACGTCACCCAATATCTTCCGTCCTGGCCGTTGATCGGCCGACGCCTGGCCAGCCTGCGCCTTTTGGTCGCTACGGCGCGCGCCATCGATGCGTACCGGCCCGACATTCTGTTCTGTGCTGGCAATGTCTATGCGATCGTGGCCGTGCTGTTGAAATTGCGGCTGGGGCGGCGCTGCCCGCTCATTCTGGCCAAGATCAGCAACGACCTGATGCGATCCGACATGCCATGTATCATGCGGCCCTTTTATCGGCTTTGGCTGCGTATGCAGGGCAGGGCGATCGACCATTTTGCCGCCCTGTCCGATCCGATGGCACAGGAAGTCGCAGCACGGATGGGCGTTGATCATGCGCGCGTGCATGTCGTGCCCAATCCGGTGCTGGCGCTGGCCGATCTCGATGGTGTTACGCCATTGCCATCATCGCCGCTGCCGCGCCGGGGCAGGCATTTCGTGGCGGTGGGTCGGTTGGAACGGCAGAAAAATTATCCGCTGATGCTGCGCGCTTTCGCGGCGGGACGCGGGCCGGACGACAGGCTGACCATTTTTGGACAAGGGCGCGCGCGTGACGGGCTCGAACGTCTGGCCGCCCGTCTCGGCATTGCAGGGAAGCTTTGTTTTGCCGGATTCAGCGCGGATGTCCGACGCCAGTTGCCGGACCATGACGTGTTGCTGCTGTCATCCCGCTATGAAGGGCAGCCGGGCGTGGTGGTCGAAGCGCTGGCATGCGGCCTTCCGATCATCGCCACCCGATGCTGCGCCAGCATGGCGCCCCTGCTTGACGATGGCGCGCTCGGCACGCTGGTCGATGGCGAGGATGAAGCGGCGTTCGCTAATGCCATCCGTGCCGCGCACAGCGATATGCAGGATCGTCCGCGCGCCAGCGCAAAGGCAGCGTCGTTCACCATCGAACGCGCCGTGCCAGCCTATCGCGCGCTTTTCCGTCACATGCTGACCCAGTCCCCGCGCCAGCGCCACGCCGCGCTTGCCACGCTCCATTCGCAATCCCCTCTGGAGGCGCAGCTGTCATGAGCCAAGCCGATACCCTTGCCCCGCTGATCAACCCGCAGGGTGCGCGCGCCATATTGGACCCGACACCGCTGGTGCGGTCTGGCCGCAACTGGACGGCATGGTTCGGTCCGCTCATCTCCTTTGCAATATTGGCGGTCGTATTCGTCCAGATCGGCTCCTTCGATTTTCACAACCTTGTCGCGATGCTGCCGCGAACGCCGCTCTTCTGGTTGCTGTTTGCCGTGACATACAGCCTGACGCCGGTGTGCGACTGGGTCATCTTCAACCGATTATGGTCGATACCAGCCGGTGGCCTGTCGGCCTTGTTTCGCAAGCGGATCAGCAACGAATTGCTGCTTGGTTATCTTGGCGATGTCTATTTCTACGCATGGGCGCGGCGGCATGTGACGATGGCCGGATCGCCCTTCGGCGCAGTCAAGGATTCAGCGATATTGTCGGGCGTGATGGGCAATATCGTCACGCTGGCGATGCTGCTCTTCACGCTGCCGCTGCTGTCATCGCTGCGGTTGGCGATGGACGGGCGGGCGCTGGGCATTTCGCTCACCATCCTTGTGGCGACTTCCTTTGGCCCCATCCTGTTCAGCCGCAAGGTTTTCAGCCTGCCCTGGCCCGAACGGCGGATGGTGGCGGGGGTGCATCTGGCGCGGATCGTCGCCAATGTGCTGCTTTATGCGACATTGTGGCACCTGCTGCTGCCCGATGTGGCGCTGAGCTGGTGGTTCATGCTCTCGACGCTGCGGCTGGTCCTCTCCCGCCTGCCGATGGTGCCGAACAAGGACGTGCTGTTCGCAGGGGTAGCCGTTTTCCTCGTCGGGCGTGAACTGGAAATTGCCCAGGTTCTGGCCGTGATCGCCAGCCTGCTGCTGGCCGCGCATCTGCTGGTCGGATTGATCCTGGGCGTGAGCGGGCTTGTGAAACAGCGGAGGCAGGCATGACAATTTCGGCCCTTTGGACGATCGGCATCATCGCCGCCGCGGCGGTGCCGACCATTCCGTCGACCCCGGATCTGGGCAAGGCGGAGGCGCGCTGTCGCCCCGGCGAGAACGGCCCTTCCCTACTGCTGGACATAGTCGGGCTGAAGGATCGCGAAGGCCGCCTGAAGGCGGAAGTCTATCCGGCCAATGATCAGGATTTTCTTCAGGACGACAATATCCTGATTTCCCAGGGCAAGACATTCCGCCGGGTGGAAGCGCCGGTCGAGCAAGTTGCGACGCAAAATGGCCATGTGGCGCAAATTTGCATCCGTGTGCCGGGGCCTGGCCGTTATGCGGTCAGCGTGCTGCATGATCGCGACGGCAATCGGAAATTCGGGCTATCAGTCGACGGCGTTGGCTTTGGCGGCAACCCGAAGCTGGGCATGGGCAAGCCCAAGGCCGCGGCCGCCACGATGATCGTCGGCAGCGGGCCGACGCGCGGGCGGATCATCATGAATTATCGCCGGGGATTATTGTCCTTCGGCCCGATCAAGGCGCTTTAGGTCATGCGGATCGTCGACATTTGCGCCTTTTACGCGCCGCAGGGCGGGGGCGTTAAAACCTATGTCCGGCACAAGATGCTGGCCGGGCCTGCACGCGGGCATGAAATCATCATTCTTGCGCCAGCGGCGCAGGCGCATGTGGAATATTTTGGCGATCATGGGCGCATCGAATATGTGCCCGGCCGCCGCTTCCCACTCGACGGACGCTATCATTATTTTCATGATGAAGCGGCCCTGCACGCCCGGCTGAACGCGCTGCGCCCCGATCTGGTGGAGGCATCGACGCCATGGGGGAGCGCATCGATGGTCGCCAACTGGCGCGGCGATGTTCCACGCAGCCTGATCATGCATGCCGATCCACTGGGCAACTACGCCTATCGCTGGTTTCGCAGCCTTGCCAGCCGCGAACAGATTGATCGCGGATTTGAATGGTTCTGGCGGCATTTGCGGCGTCTGGATACGCGCTTCGATCATATCGTGTGTGCGAGCGACGAACTGGCGACACGGCTTGTAAATGGCGGCCTGCGGCATGTCGTCACCAATCGAATGGGGGTGCAGCCCGGCATATTCTCGCCCCGTCACCGCGACCCCGATCTGCGGCGAAGGCTGCTGCGATGGTGCGACCTGGATGAGGATGCGCTGCTGTTGTTCGGTGCCGGGCGTCACGCCCCGGAAAAACGATGGCCGATGATCATCGAAGCGGTAACGGCGTGTGGCTTCGATCGCCCGGTCGGCCTCGTCATTGCTGGCGATGGTCGCGCGCGCGCCAGCGTGCAGCGCGCCGCAGCGGACAATCCGCATGTCCGGCTGATGGCGCCGATCACGGACCGCCATGGCTTTGCCAGCTTGCTCGCCAGCGCCGACGCGCTGGTCCATGGCAGCGAATCCGAAACCTTCTGCATGATCGCGGCAGAGGCGCGGGCCAGCGGCATTCCGATGTTCTTGCCCGATGGCGGGGCAGCGGCGGATCATCTGGTGCCGGGCGCTGGCCATCATTACCGCGCGGCCGACGCATCCAGCCTGGCGGCGGCCATTCGCCTTTTCCTGGCGCAGGGGCCGTCCGGTCATCTGGCCAATGCCAGCGCTGCCGCCATCGATACGCGCACCATGGACGCGCATTTCGCCGACCTGTTCACCCTCTATGAAGCGACCAGACGCAGCCTGCCGATCGCTGCATGACAATTACTGGTCGGTTCAGTGACGCCGCCGCCATCCAACTTTCATCATATTGCAGTGCGGAAGAAACGCGCACGACTCATTGGCGAGCTAGGAGGACGCCAGCCAGTGGGGGGCATCATCATGCATAAGACTTTGCGAGCCATGCTGTTTGCAGGGCTGGTCAGCTTCGTTGCAACCGGATCGACCAGCAGCAACCTGCCAGACCGCCTGAACATGGTGCAGGCATTGCCGGATGGCGGCAATACGACTTTGTCCATGATGACATATAATATCAAGGGTTTGCCCTGGCCGCTCGCGGTCGACCGGGATGCGGCGCTGGTGCGGATCGGCACGCGTTTGCGCGCCCTTCGGCAACGGGGGCATCAGCCGCATATCCTGTTGCTACAGGAAGCGTTCACGCCGCAAGCGGCCGAGCTTGCGCGCTCGTCCGGCTATCGGCACATGACATTCGGGCCGGATCGGCAGATGCGTTCGCCGATTGCGCCAAGCGCTGCGGATCAGGCGTTTCTTGCTGAGGCCCGCTGGGATCGCGGCGAGGCGTTGGGGAAGCAGACCGACAGCGGCCTCATCATCCTGTCCGATTATCCCATCCTGCGCGTCCGACGCCTGGCCTTTCCGGATTTCGCCTGCGCCGGGTTCGATTGCCTGGCCAACAAGGGCGTCGTGATTGCCGATATGCAGGTGCCCGGCGAAGCGGAACCTGTCGCCATCGTCAATATCCATCTCAATGCGCGCAAGGCGTCGGGCGTTTCTGTGAGCCGATCGCTGGCGGCCTATGCGCGGCAGGTCGATCTGACCGCCCGTTTCATCGCCAGCGCGGTCCCGCACACCCGGACATTGATGATCGGCGGCGACATGAATATTGGCGGCAATAGCGATCGCAGCCGCATCTTCTTCGACGGCTTTGCTCGCCATGGCCTGTCGTTCGTCGCAGCGAGGCAGGGCGGCGCGCAGCTGGCGCTCGATCAGGCGACGATCCCGGCACCGCAGGCACGCGCGGACCTTAAACATGCGATGCAGCGCCGCAAGGACTGGATCTTCGCGCGCGCGGGGCGCGGCTCATCGCTCGTCGTCAGGGGCGCGCATGTGCCGTTCGGATCGGAGCCTGATGGGCAGCCGCTCTCCGACCATTTCGGCTATGTCATATCCTATGACCGTCAGCGCCCGCAGTTGGCGTTGGCCGATGCCCCTGCCGCCAGCGCAAGCGATCATCGCTGATGCGCGGACGGCATCTACTAGCTTTGGCGATGGTGGCGTTGCAGGGTACCACTGCAGCGGCACAGGACAAGATCATCGATCAGAGCATCAGCTATGTGCTGAAGCCAGCGATATGGCGATCGCCCCTTGTGCAAGCGCGTAGCACCACGCCGGATTATGGCCTGATAGGCGCGATCCGCCCGCTTTCGGGTGACGAGCCGGATCATGTCATGGCCCTGCGACTCCAGCGCCAGAGCCGCCGGTTCGTCGCTGCGCAGGCAGACACCGCATGGCCATTAAATGCACGGGGTTATGATCACCGCCCACGCAGCCGTACCAGAATGCTCCTGGTCGATGATCATTTTGCCCTTTCCGATCAGATAGCGATGACGCTCGGCTTTGCCGGGGTGAAGGTCAGCAACCGCAATGCCAATGTGACGATCGGCAGCGGTGACGATCGGCTGCGCGCACATGACTGGTTCATGCCCCATGCCAGCGTTCACTTCCGTCCCATCCCGGCACTCACTTTGTCGATGGACTATAACGAAGCCATGCGCGCCTATGGCGATACCGGCTTTACCGGACCGCTTGGGCTTTCCCGGCCTGATTTCGAAGCGTTGCGCCGATCCTTGCGGCCTGAAAAGAGCCGTGTCGCGTCGGTAGGCGGCCAATGGTCGGGCGGCGATATGACGGTCACGACCAGCCTTTATCGCGCCAACGTCCGCAATGGCCTGTCTTTTGCGCACCGGGCCTATCTGCCGGTCAATATCGGGTCCGCCAGCCTGTTGGGCGTGAAGATGATGGCCCGGCACCAGTTGACGCCGCAGATCGACTGGTCCGTCCGCTATCAGCAGGCGGCAGTTGAAACCATGACCGGGCGATCCGTGCAGGAACGGGAAATGACCCTGGCCGCCGCCTGGACTGTCGGGCCGTGGCGCGTCGCGGCGCAGGGATCGCATACCGGTCGTGCGGCGCTTGCGCTGCCAGGTGCCCAGCAATCGCCGCTGCGTGCGGAAGGCAGCATCGAATATGCGCCGATGCAGACGGGTTGCCGGCGTTTGCGCCTTGCCGCGCGCTTCATCAATCCCAGCCGGCTTGTCAGCAACGGCGCCTTTGGCCCTGCGCCAGCGGGGAGCGTCCATGCGGTCGATCAGGCGCGGGCCGTGATGTTCAGCGCTGACATGGGCTGGTAAGCGTCCGCCCCTGTCATGACCAAGGCCGTGCGCGCCCACCCGCTCTCTATTTTCCTTTTGGTGCTCGCCGTGCTGTTGGGCATCGCGGCGTTCCGGCCGATCGACCATGATGAAGGGCAATATGTCGCCGCGGTCGCACTGATGCGATCGGGTCTGCCCTATCGTGATTTCGCCTATCTCCAGACGCCGCTGCAACCGCTCACCTTCGCGCCGCTGGCATGGCTGTGCGAGGGCTGGCTGTTTCTTGCCCTGCGCGCGGTCAATGCCTTGTGCGCGGCGGGAGCGGCGGCCCTGCTATTTCGGGCCCTGTGCAGGGAGGGCGGATCGTCGCGCAACGCCGGGATCGCAACCGTGGCGCTCGTCACCTGCCATGCTTTCCTGTTTGCTGCGACAGTCGCGCGCAACGATGCCTTGCCCTTGCTGCTGCACATGGGGGGCCTCGCGCTGCTGCTGGACGCGCTCGGTCAGGCTCGCCGCCCATCGTCTTACATGCTCGCCGGGCTGTTGCTGGGGGCTGCGGCATCAGCCAAGATCAGCTATGGCCTGCCCGCCGCCGCCATCGGCTTGTTCGCGCTGCTGAACATGCGCCGGGTTGGCCCGATGAACGTCCTTGCTCTGGCGGCAGGCGGGATGGCCGGGGGATTGCCCACCCTTATCCTGTGGGGAATCGCGCCAGACGCCGCCTGGTTCGGCATTATCGACTATAGCCTGAAGGCACCATTGGAATGGCAAATGCTGAACCAGCGGGGCTATATGGTGGAGACGCCGCTCAGCGCAGTGCGGCTGCTACGCTTTCTGGCGCAGGGCCCGGCCCTATTTGCCCTTATCATGATAGGGATGTCACGCCTTCAGCATGGGAAGTCTTCCATGGCGAAGGAACTGCTGCACTTCATGATCTTGGCGGGATTGGTCGCTGCGTGGCTGCCCCGACCCATTTATGCCCAATATCTGGTGCCGTTGCTGCCAGCGCTGTTTCTCCGCTTCGGCTTGATGCTGGATGACCTGCGCTGGTCGCGCCCCGCGATCACCGTCATTTTGATATTGTGCATGGGGGCAGGGGTCGCCGAAACGGCAATCCGCATGGCCCCGAACGTCGCAAGCGCCGACAGTCCCATCCTTTCGGCAACGATGGACGCTCATGCGATCGGGCGGATCGTGCGCGCCGCCGGTGTGACTGGTCCGATCGTCAGCCTGACGCCGGAACGGGTCGCCGACAGCGGGATTAGGCTCGATCCGCGCTTCGCCGCAGGCCCGTTCCTGTTCCGCACGCGCAACCTGCTCACCCCGGCGCAGCGGGCCGCATTTCATGTCTTGAATGGCGAAAGCGTCGCGGAAGGCCTGACCCGCTATCCGCCCGCAGCGATCGTGACGGGTCAGGAAAGCGCGCCTTCGCCTGCCAGTCCCCAGGGTCTCGAATCGCCCCTGATCGCCTGGGCCAAGGCGCATCGTTATCGCGCCACGGTGCTGCCATCGGGCGCGGTCACGCTATACCTCCGACGGGAATGATGTCAGGCGATCATGGCTCTCATTCGCCATCCGTCTGGTGGCGACGTGCCGCGCGGGCATGTTTCACCCTGGGGTAAGCGCTTTTTTGCAACGATCCGTGCAAGTCATTCTATTGGATCGGTAGGGCAGGATCGGCCTAAAGGGGGGCCATGGTCCGCCTGTCCAAGCCTTCCTTCCTGCCAGACCCGTTTCTGCTCTGCCTGATCGCGACGGTGGCAGGGGCGTCTTTCGCACCGGTGCGCGGCGCGGCCATACCCTGGGTGGAGGCAGCGACGGACTTTGCGATCGCGTTGCTGTTTTTCCTGCACGGGGCAAAATTGTCGCGCGCCGCGGTGCTTGCGGGGGCGGGCAACTGGCGGTTGCACCTCTATGTGCTGGCCTCGACCTATATCCTTTTCCCGGCGATTGGCCTCAGCCTCGTCGCCCTTTTGCGCGGCTATGGCGATGGTTTGCGGCTGACTGGCCTCCTCTATCTCAGCCTGCTGCCATCGACTGTCCAGTCCTCGATCGCCTTTACAGCCATAGCGGGCGGCAATGTCGCGGCGGCGGTGTGCAGTGCATCCCTGTCCAATATTGTCGGCATCATCCTGACGCCGCTTCTGGTCGGCCTGTTCATGGCGGTGGACGGCGGCGGCAGCGGCTTTTCCTGGCATTCGGTGCAGGCCATCGCGCTGCAATTGCTGGTGCCTTTTCTGGCGGGCCATCTGTTGCGGCCCTGGATCGCCGCATTCATCGATCGCCACAAAAAGCTGTTGATGCCGGTCGATCGCGGGTCGATCCTGCTGGTCGTCTATACAGCGTTCAGTGCCGCCGTGGTCGGTGGTATCTGGTCGCAGGTGGGCATTGCGGACCTGTTGCTGCTATTGCTGCTCAGTCTGTTGATGCTGATCATCGTAATGGGCGCGAATCTGGGGCTTGCGCGCCTGGTCGGCCTGCCGCGCGCGGACATGATCGTCTTGCTGTTCTGCGGGTCCAAGAAAAGCCTGGTGTCGGGCGTGCCGATGGCAGGCGCGCTTTTCCCCGCAGCACAGGTTGGCGTCATCATCCTGCCGCTGATGATCTTTCACCAGATCCAGCTGTTCCTCTGCGCCGCGCTGGCGGGGCGCTTTGCGCGAGGCGGCGCAAGGCTTCAACGTCCGGCGCTGCCGCGCACCGGGGCAGAGATTGAGGGCGCTGCGCAGAGGCGGGGTATGACCATCGGTAAACCCTGCATGGCGGGCGTCAGCGCCAATCTGGCGCTGCTGGATCGTCATGCCGACACCTTGTTTGCGGCTGGAAAAGCGTGAAGCAGGCCGTCGAGATCGCCGCCGCTGTCCGGTCGGGACAGACCAGCGCCATGGCCGTGCTGGAGCAATGCCTTGCCGGATTGGCGGCCGAAGGCGGGCGACTGGTCGCGGTGACGCGCATTCTGGCCGATCGCGCCCGGTCGGAGGCAGCCGCCGTCGATGCCGCCATCGCGGCAGGGCATGAAGCCGGACCATTGGCGGGCGTGCCCTATGGCGTGAAGGATCTGTTCGATGTGCGCGGCCTGCCCACCACGGCCGGGTCCAGCCTTTATGCCGATGCGCCGCCAGCGCAATCCGATGCGGAGGCCATATGCCGCCTGCGCGCTGCCGGGGCGGTGCTGGTCGCGACGCTCAACATGGACGAATTCGCTTATGGCTTCGCCACCATCAACGCGCGGCACGGCACGACCCGCAACCCCCATGCTCCTGACCGGCTGGCTGGCGGATCATCGGGGGGATCGGCGGCGGTAGTGGCGGCGGGGCTTCTGCCCTTCTCGCTTGGCTCCGACACCAATGGGTCGATCCGCGTTCCCGCCAGCCTGACCGGCATTTACGGCATCAAGCCCAGCCATGGCGCGCTGCCGATGGGCGGGGTATTCCCCTTTGCCGACAGTTTCGACGATATTGGCCCCTTCGCCACCTCCGTGGCGGATATGCAGTCCATCTGGGATGTGCTGGCCGAAAGCCAGGCAGCGCAGTTCGATCCGATCCGCGTCGCGCGATTGGGCGGGCGGTTTCGTGACAATGTCGATCCCGATCAGATCGCCGCGATGGATGCCATTGCGCCCGACGCACCCCTTGTCGAACTACCCGACATTGCCCGCGCGCGCTCTGCCGCTTTCCTGATCACCGCAGCGGAAGGCGGCAGATTGCATCAAGAAGCGCTCACCCGCGACGCAATGGCGTTCGATCCTGCCACGCGGGACCGGCTGATCGCAGGGGCGCTGTTGCCCGACGCCCTCTATGACGCGGCGCAGGCGTTTCGCACGGAATATCGGCAACGCATCGCCGACATCATGGCGGACTATGATGTGCTGCTGGCCCCCGCAACGCCCTGTCCCGCGCCGCTGATCGCCGATCCGCAGATATTGATCGACGGCGCGCTGTCGCCAGCCCGCGCAGACCTGGGCATTCACAGCCAGCCGATCAGTTTCACCGGCCTGCCATCGCTCAGCGTGCCGCTGCGCCGTCCGGGTCGCTTGCCGCTGGGGCTGCAATTGATCGGCAGGGAAGGGGGCGAAGCGACATTATTCCGTTTCGCCGCCCTATTGGAAGACAAGGGGCTGACCGGCATAACATGGCCAGCGGGCGCATATCAGGGGGACGCATAATGACGGACGTGGCGGTACAGCCGGGGGCAGGGGGGCTCGAACGCTATTTCGGCCTGTCGGAACGGGGAACGTCGGCCCAGACGGAGGTGCTGGCCGGTTTCACCACCTTCCTGACCATGGCCTATATCGTGCTGGTCAATCCCGCCATATTGGGACAGGCGGGGATGCCGATTGCAGCGGTGGCGGCGGCGACCTGTTTTGCGGCGGCCTTTGGATCGATCCTGATGGGGCTGGTCGCCAACACGCCGCTGGCGCTGGCGCCGGGCATGGGCCTCAACGCCTATTTCAGCTTCACCGTGGTGCAGCAGATGGGCGTCCCCTGGCCGGTTGCGCTGGGTTGTGTGTTCATTTCAGGGATCGCCTTCCTGATCCTGACGCTGACCGGCGTACGGCAGATGATCGTCGCGGCCATACCGATGCACCTGTTTGCCGCAGTTGCGGGCGGGATCGGCCTGTTCATCGGGTTTATCGGCCTCAAAAATGCCGGGATCATCGTCGCCAATCCTGCGACGTTCGTGGCATTGGGCGACTTGAAGGCACCGGGTGCGGCGCTCGCCCTGTTCGGCCTGCTGGTCATCGGCGTGCTCAGCGTCTGGAACGTGCGCGGCGCGATGCTGATCGGCATCGTCGCGACCACTTTGGTGGGATGGCTATGTGGCCAGGTCGTCGTCAACCCGGAACCCTACAGCCTTGACGCCCTGACCGGCACCGCCTTCCAGCTTGACCTGTCGGGCGTGTTCGGCCTGACCGGCAGCCATGGGCTGGGCCTCCTTGAAATCCTCTTCGTCTTTCTCTTCGTCGACCTCTTCGACAATATCGGCACGCTGGTCGCAGTGACCAAGCGAGCGGGACTGATCGACAAGGCGGGTCGCATTCCCGGCCTCAATCGCATCCTCATCACCGACGCGGCGGCCACGATCGTCGGATCGGTCGCAGGGACCAGTACCGTCACCTCCTATGTCGAAAGTGCTGCGGGCGTGCAGGCGGGCGGGCGCACCGGGCTGACCGCTGTGGTCACCGGCCTATTGTTCCTGGCGACCATGTTCGTTGCCCCCTATGCCCAGATCGTCCCGCTGGCCGCGACCGCGCCCGCGCTCATCGTCGTGGGCGGGCTGATGCTGTTGCCGCTGACTGAAATCGAGTGGGAAGACCCGCTTTCGGCCATTCCCGCCTTTCTGACCGTGGCGATGATCCCGCTCACTTTCTCGATCGCCAACGGCCTTGCCTTTGGCATCACGGCCCATGCGATATTGAAGCTGCTGCGCGGCACGGCGACACGCGCTGACTGGTTCCTGTTCCTGCTCGCTGGATTGTTCGTTGTCCGCTTCATCTGGATGAGCGCAGCATGATCCGCGCGCTCTTCCTCGCCCTTTGCACGCTGTTGCTGCCCCTGTCCGTGCAGGCAAAGCCGCTCGACCGGACCCCGCGCACCGTGGTCATGACCGCCTTTGCGCCAGAATGGGATGCGCTGGCTCATACCGTCGCCAAGCCCCGAACCTATAAGGTCAACGGCCTCACTTTCCTGACCGGCACCATGGCGGGCAAGCCGGTGCTGCTGATGCAGAGCGGCGTCAGCATGGTCAACGCCGCAATGAATACCCAATTGGTACTGGATCGTTTCACGGTGAAGCGGATCGTCTTTTCCGGCATCGCAGGCGGGGTCGATCCGGCCCTGTCGATCGGCGATGTCATCGTCGCGGAAGATTGGGCGCAATATCTGGAAGTGTCCTTCGCGCGCCAGACGCCGCAGGGCTGGGTTGTCCCCGAACCTGTCGATGCCGACGCGCCGCCGCCCTTTGGCATGATGTTCCCGCGCGGGGTGCGGCTGGGCAATGCGACCGACGCGCCGCGCCGCCATTATCGGCAGGCCGTCGATCCGGCATTGCTGGCGATCGCCCGCAAAATCGCGCCGGGCCTTACCCTGCGCCGTTGCACGGAAGGGCAGACGACCAGCGCAACCTGCCTCGCGCATGAACCCAAAATCGTGGTTGGCGGCACGGGCGTCAGCGCCGGGGTCTATGCCGACAATGCCGAATTTCGCGACTATCTGGCCAAGGCATGGAACGCGCGCGTTCTGGACATGGAAAGCGCGGCGGTGGTGCAGGTCGCCTATGCCAATCAGGTGCCGGTCATCGTGTTCCGCAGCCTGTCCGATCTGGCCGGGGGAGACGCGGGCGCGAACCAGATGACGACGTTCATGGCGCTGGCATCGGTCAACAGCGCCGATGTCGTGCGCGCTTTCGTTGCTGCACTGCCGGACTAGGACGATGGCGCTTTCCACCATCAGCGGCACGAACGGCATGGTAACCGCCCCCCATTTTCTGGCGGCGCAGGCGGGTTGCGATGTGCTGAAGGACGGCGGCAACGCCGTTGAAGCTGCCGTTGCCGTCGCAGCCACGCTGGCTGTCGTCTATCCCCACATGACCGGCATCGGCGGAGACAGTTTCTGGCTGGTTGCCGAGCCGGATGGCGCGGTCCACAGCGTCCATGGCTGCGGCGGGGCCGCAGCGCGCGCAGACCTTGGCCTCTATGCCGGGATGGACGCGGTGCCGACGCGCGGGCCGCTTGCCGCCAATACGGTGGCGGGAACGGTGTCTGGCTGGGCGGCGATACTGGAAAGCGGCGGGGGCAGGCTGCCCCTGTCCCGTCTGTTGCGCGACGCTATCCACCATGCCGATACTGGCGTAGCGGTGACCAGCGGCGGCGCGACCATCGCAGCGGCCAAGGGCGCGGAACTGCGCATCCAGCCCGGCGCCTATGCCGCCATCTTCGAGCCGGAAGGCCGCCCCTTGCGGGAAGGCGACAGACTGCGCCAGCCTGCCCTTGCCACGACGCTGCGACGCATCGCGGACAATGGCCCAGCCGATTTCTACGCCGGCGCGCTGGCCGATCTGATCGCGCTGGATCTGGCGGAACTGGGCAGCCCGGTCGGTCGCGACGATCTGGCCGCGCATCAGGCAAGCCGACCCACGCCGCTCAAGACCCACATCACCGGCATCGACCTCTACAACAGCGCGCCGCCGACGCAGGGCTTTGCGTCGCTGATGATCCTCGCCTTGTTCGACCGACTGCGCGCGGCGCAGGCCGACGGCTTCGATCATGTCCACGGCCTGGTAGAGGCGACCAAGCAAGCCTTCCTGCTGCGCGATACCCATGTCGGCGACCCCGCTTTCCATGATTTCGACTATCAGGGACTGCTCGATGATCCCGCCGCGCTGGACGCCATCGCCGCCTCGATTGACCCGGCCTGCGCCTTGCCCTGGCCTCGCCCGTCGGCGCAGGGGGACACATGCTGGTTCGCCGCCGCAGACAAGGACGGGCGCATGGTAAGCGCCATCCAGTCTACCTATTTCGAGTTCGGATCGGGGCTGGTGCTGCCGCTCACCGGCATCACCTGGCAGAACCGGGGCAGCAGCTTTCGTCTGGCGGCGGACGGCTGGAACGCGCTTCGGCCCGGACGCAAGCCGTTCCATACGCTCAACCCGGCGCTTGCCCGTTTCGATGATGGGCGCGTCATGGCCTATGGCACGATGGGCGGGGAGGGGCAGCCCCAGACGCAGGCTGCGCTCTTCTCTCGCTACGCCCGTTTCGGCGTCGATCTCCAGCAGGCGATCAGCGCGCCCCGCTGGCTGCTTGGGCGGACATGGGGCGAGAACAGCACGACATTGAAGCTGGAGGACGGGTTCGACGACAAGCTCTACACCGATCTTGCAGCGGCGGGCCATGATGTCGAGCGGGTCGGGCCGCTGACCGCGATGATGGGCCATGCCGGAGCGATCGTTCGCCATGGCGATGGCCGCCTGGATGGGGCGACCGATCCGCGCAGCGATGGGCAGGTCGCGGCATGGTGAGCGGAGGCGCAAGAGCGGTGGCGCGCTGCGACGCCCTGGGCGTCGCGCCCTATAGCGACATGGCGCATGGCCTCTATCGCGGCTATCTGACCCCGGCCTATGCCGCGGCGCAGGAAGCGCTCGCCGGATGGATGGCGCAGGCGGGCATGGCCGTGCGCCGCGATGCCGCCGCCAACCTCATTGCTCGCTATGAAGGCACGTTGCCCGGCGCGCCCGCTCTGCTCATTGGCAGCCATCTCGACAGCGTGCGCGATGGGGGACGCTATGATGGGCCGCTTGGCATCATGCTGGGTGTAGAGGCCGTGGCGGCCCTGCACCAGACTGGCCAGCGCCTGCCTTTCCCGATCGAAGTCATCGCTTTTGGGGATGAGGAAGGGTCTCGCTTTCCCGCCGCCATGCTCACCAGTCGTGCCGTTGCCGGGACGTTGGCTCTCGACGCACTCGATCTTGTGGATGGGGAGGGCGTGTCGCTGGCGCAGGCGGGCGTCAACCTGTCCGACTATCTGTCCGCGGCCCGCGCGCCCGGCTCGACCCTTGCCTATCTTGAAGCCCATATCGAACAGGGGCCGGTGCTGGAGGCCGAGGGACTGGCCGTCGGGACGGTGACCGGGATCGCCGCCCAATTGCGCTATCAGGCGATCGTCAAGGGCATGGCCGGTCATGCGGGCACGAGTTCGATGCCGCTGCGGCGCGATGCGCTGGCTGGCGCTGCCGAAATGATCCTGGCGATCGAGGGGATCGCCCGCGCCGATGCGTCCGATCTGGTCGCGACGGTGGGACGGATAGAGGCGATGCCGGGCGCGCCCAATGTCATAGCAGGCGAAGTCCGCTTCACGATCGACATAAGATCAGGTGACGCGGCGCGTCGCGATCGGGCGGCGGAATCGATATGCGATGCGCTGGCCGGCATAGCCGATCGCCGCGATCTCGATTTCGCGATCCAGCGCGTCCACGACCTGCCCGCCAGCCCGTGCAACGTGGCGCTCATGGACCTGATGGACGCCGCCATCGCGGCTGTGGGGCATCCGGTCCGTCGCCTCGTATCGGGGGCGGGGCATGACGCCATGGTCATGGCAGCGCTCTGTCCTACGGCCATGCTCTTTATCCGTTGTCGGCACGGTATCAGCCATAATCCGGCCGAACATGTCGACCCCGCCGACGTTGATGTGGCATTGCAGGTCATGCTTGGCTTTATCGACCGATTGGGAGCGACATTTGACCCCGCTTGATCCTCTGTTCTTTGGCGAAATCGACCCGCCGCAACGCCTGTTGATGGGGCCGGGGCCGGTCAACGCCCATCCCCGCGTGCTGCGCGCCATGGCGGCCGATCTGCTGGGTCAGTTCGACCCGGAAATGACCGGCTATATGAACCAGGTCATGGCGCTCTATCGCCCGATTTTCGGCACGCAGAACCAATGGACCATGTTGATCGACGGGACAGCCCGCGCGGGAATAGAGGCGGCGCTGGTGTCGCTGGTCGCGCCGGGCGACACGGTGCTGGTGATCAACTTTGGTCGCTTCGGGCTGCTGCTGCGTGAAATATTGACCCGTATCGGCGCGGTCATCGAAACCGTCGACGCGCCCTGGGGCGAAGTCGTGCCGATGGAGGCGATCGCCGCCGCCATCGCCCGCACCGGCGCCAGGATCGTGGCCTGCGTTCATGGCGACACGTCCACGACCATGGCCCAGCCGCTCGATGGCCTTGGCGACCTGTGCCGGGCGGCTGGCGCGCTCTGCTATGTCGACGCGACCGCCACCATCGGCGGCATGGAAATTGCCGCCGATCGATGGGGCGTCGATGTCGTAACTGGCGGGCTGCAAAAATGCCTTGGCGGCCCGTCCGGTTCTGCTCCCATCACCATTTCGGATCGCGCGGCTGATCATATTTTCGCCCGACGCCATACCGAAGCGGGCATTCGCAACGCCGACAGCGTCGATGGCACAGGCCCGCGTATCGGTTCCAACTATTTCGACCTCGCCATGATCATGGATTACTGGTCCGACAAGCGGTTGAACCACCATACCGAAGCCACATCCATGCTGTACGCAGCGCGGGAATGTGCGCGCGTGATGCTGGGGGAGGGGCTGGAGGCGCGCTATGCCCGCCACGCCGCCGCAGGCCGGGCCATGAGCGCGGGGTTGCGCGCCATGGGCCTCGCTTTGTTTGGCGATGACACCCATCGCATGACCAATGTGACCGGCGTTTTCATCCCCGATGGCGTCGATAATGACCGGGTCCGGGCCGTCATGCGCGATCATTTCGAAATTGAGATCGGCACCGCCTTCGGGCCGTTGCAGGGCCGCATCTGGCGGATCGGCGCGATGGGCTACAATGCCATGAAGCATAAGGTGTTGATAACGCTGGGCGCTCTGGAAGCCTGCCTGCTGCGCGAAGGTTTCGCCCTGCCGCACGGCGAAGCGGTCCCGGCAGCGCTGGAGGCGTGGGACGCATGACGCTCTCCCGTGACCTGATCGGCTATGGCCAGCACCCGCCGGACCCGCGCTGGCCCGGCGGCGCGCGTATCGCTGTCCAGTTTGTCGTCAACTATGAAGAAGGCGCGGAAAATTGCGTCCTTAACGGTGATCGAGGGTCCGAAGCCTTCCTGTCGGACATGGTCGGGGCGGCAAGCCACCCGGCGCGGGCGATGGCGATGGAAAGCCTGTATGAATATGGCAGCCGCGCCGGTTTCTGGCGCTTGCATCGCCTGTTCACCGAACGCGGCCTGCCCGTGACCATATTCGGCGTCGCCAATGCCATGGCGATGAACCCCGGTGCGGTAGAGGCCATGCTGGTGGCGGATTGGGAAATCGCCAGCCACGGCCTTAAATGGATCGACTATCAATATGTCGCCGAAGAGGTGGAACGCGCCCATATCGCACAGGCCATCGCGCTCCACGAAAGGCTGACCGGCACTCGCCCGCTCGGCTGGTATCAGGGCCGCACGTCGCCCAACACCGCGCGGCTGGTGCGCGAAGAAGGTGGCTTCGTCTATGACGCGGACAGCTATGCTGACGACCTGCCTTATTATGCAGAAGGGCAGCTGATCGTCCCCTACACGCTCGACGCCAACGACATGAAGTGCGTTGCGCTCAACGGCTTTACCGATGGCGAGCAGTTCTTCCGCTATCTGCGCGACACGTTCGATCAGCTGCGTGCCGAGGGTGGCCGGATGATGTCGGTCGGCCTGCATGGCCGCATCGCCGGGCGACCCGCCCGCGCCGCCGCGCTCGCCCGTTTCCTGGACCATGTCATCGCCAGCGGCGATGCCTGGGTCGCCCGGCGCATCGACATTGCCCGCCACTGGATGGAGGTCCACCCCGCATGACCATAGACGATCCGATCCTGCTCGCCGAAGTCACCGCCGCCTTCATGGAATATGAGCGCGCGCTGATGGCGGATGACGTGCCCGCCATGGACACGCTGTTCCATGACGCGCCTACCACCAACCGTTATGGCGTGGGCGAAGTGCTCTATGGCATTGAGGAGATCCGCGAATTCCGCAAGGGCCGCGGCGGATCGCCGCAGCGCAAGTTGGGGAAGGTGGCGATCACCGTCTATGGCGACAGTTTCGCTACCGCCGACGCCGAATTTTTCCGCGACAATAGCGAGCGGCGTGGCCGCCAGACCCAGAGCTGGGTCAAATTCGCGGACGGCTGGAAGGTCGTATCGGCCCATGTCAGTCTGGAGGGGAACACGCATTGACTGCGCTGTTCGAACATAGCCCCTGGGTGGAGGCGCGCGCTGATGCACGGCCCGCGTCGGGAGACCGCCATGCCGACCTGATGGCAGTTGTCCATGACGCGACGCCCGACGAACAATTGGCGCTGATCCGCGCGCATCCCGAACTGGCGGGCAAGGCGGCGATTGACAAGACGCTGACCGATGCCTCCGCCGCTGAACAGGCGTCAGCAGGATTGGATCGACTGACTCCGCCAGAATATGCACGGTTCCACGCCTTGAACGCGGCCTATCGCGCGCGCTTCGATTTCCCCTTCATCATCTGCGTGCGGATGACCGACAAGGCGGGTATATTGGCCGCCATGGAGCAGCGGCTCAGCCATGGTCGCGAAGAGGAGATCGCAACCGCGCTTGCCCAGATCGGCGAGATCGTCCGGCTGCGACTGGAGGATATGGCATGAGCCTGGCCGCGCTGGAATCCGAACTGGCCCGGCAACTCGTCCTGATCGGCCATGGCGGCGCCGACTGGACCCGTCCGCGCGCGCACCCGGATGGGCATGTCCATGACGTCATCATCGTCGGCGGCGGGCAGAGCGGCCTGGCCGCCGCCTTTGGCCTGCTGCGCGAGCGTGTGTCCAATATCCTGGTCATCGACGAAAATCCTGCGGGGCTGGAAGGTCCATGGGACACTTATGCGCGGATGATAACCCTGCGCACGCCCAAGGAACTCAACCCCATCGATTTCGGTATTCCGGCGCTGGCCTATCGCGCCTGGTGGGAAGCGCAGCATGGCGCGGCGGGCTGGGAGGCGGTCGACAAGATCGCACGTGGCGACTGGATGGCCTATCTGCGCTGGTATCGTCGTATCTTGAACCTGCCGGTGCGCAACGACACCAAACTCTCCCTGATCGAGCCGATGGGGGATGGCGTTCACCGCCTGCATCTGGCCGGCCAGCCGCCGCTGCTGGCGCGCAAGGTGGTACTGGCGACCGGCATACAGGGCGGTGGCGAATGGCACACGCCCGCCATGATCCGCGACGCTTTGCCCCGCGACCGCTACGCCCATACCAGCGAACCGATTGATTTTGCCGCGCTCGCTGGCAAGCGCATCGGCATATTGGGGGGAGGGGCCTCTGCCTTCGACAATGCCAATGCGGCGCTGAGCCTTGGCGTGGGTGAGGCGCATGTCTTCATACGTCGCGCCGTGCTGCCGCGCATCAACCCGATCCGATTCATGGAACGGGTCGGTTTCACCGGCCGCTATCCCGCGCTGTCGGACGCGGACAAATATGCGGTGATGGCGTCGTTCCTTGACCATAATCAGCCGCCCACCAACGACACGTTCGATCGCGCAGCCGCCTGGCCCGGCTTCGACCTTCATCTAGGTGCGCCCTGGCTGTCGGTCGATCTGATCGACGATCAGGTTCGCGTGACCACGCCGCAGGGGACGCATGATTTCGATTTCGTGATCCTGTCGACCGGCCTTGTCAGCGACCCCGGCCTGCGCAGCGAACTGGGCGCGGTCGCGCCGCATATCGCGCGCTGGGCCGATCGCTTCACCCCTCCGCCCGGCAGCGCCAATGCACTGATCGATGCGCATCCTTATCTGGGCGAGGGCTTTGAACTGACGCCCCGGACCGAAGCTGGCGCAGCGGCGCTGCACGGCCTGTTCGCCTTCAACTATTCAGCGCTCATAAGCCTGGGCCTGTCGGCATCCGCCCTGTCGGGCCTGCAAACCGCGCTGCCCCGGCTGCTGCGCGGCATCACCGACCAGCTTTTTCTGGATGATCGCACCGCGCTGGTCGCTGATCTGCTGGCCTATGACGAAGCGGAATTTGTCGGGCAGTGGCCAAAACCCCAAGAGGAGGCAGCATGATGGCCAGCCTGTCTACCCATGTCCTCGACACCAGCCATGGCTGCCCCGCCGCCGACGTCGCGCTGCGCCTGCTCCATAGCGACGGGACGATCCTGTTCGCCGGTGTGACTGATGCCGATGGCCGATGTCCCGGCCTGCCGCCGGTCGCGCCGGGGCGCTACCGGCTGGAATTCGCGATTGCCCGCTATTTTGCTTGTCGCGGCGTTGCGCTGGCCGATCCGCCCTTCCTCGACACCGTCATTATTGATTTCGGCATTGCCGATGGGAGCCATTATCACGTCCCCTTGCTCGTCTCGCCCTACGGCTATTCAACCTATCGGGGCAGTTGAAATGAGCGTGCAGTTCCTGCTGGATGGCGATCTGGTCGAGATCGCCGATGTCGATCCCACCGCTACCCTGCTCGATCATCTGCGCTACAGGATGTGCCGCACCGGCACCAAGGAGGGCTGCGCGGAGGGCGATTGCGGTGCCTGCACCGTGCTGGTCGGCGATCTGGATGGCGACGCTATCGTCTGGCGCGCGGTCAATGCCTGTATCCTGTTCTTGCCGATGCTGGATGGTCGCGCACTGCTGACCGTCGAAAGCCTGGCGCCTGCCGGCGCGCTTAATCCGTTGCAGGCGTGCATGGCTGCCAATGGCAGTTCGCAATGCGGCTTTTGCACGCCGGGGTTCGTCATGTCGCTCTATGGCCGCTGCGTCGGGGCAAGCGGGCATGACCTGCCGGTCGCCGACGTGCTGGCGGGCAATCTGTGCCGCTGCACAGGCTATGGCCCCATCCTGGCCGCAGCCAATTCGACCGGGCCGCTGGAGCGGGACGACACGGCAACCGCGGTCGCGCTGAAGGCGTTGCGCGAACGGCCCGCAGCATCAGGCCAGCATGGCGATCGCCGCTGGTTCGCGCCGCGCAGTGGAGCCGACCTTGCCGACCTGCTCGCCGACCATCCCGATGCGCGCATGGTCGCGGGCGCCACCGATGTGGGCCTTTGGGTGACGAAGGGATTGCGGAGCATCGACACGCTGATCTTTCTGGGCGAAGTTACCGAATTGCAGACGATCGAGGAAAGCCCCGCAGGCGTCCGGCTGGGCGCGGGGGTGCGCTATGCTGATGCCCACGCCGCCTTTGCGCGCCTCCATCCCGATCTGGGCGAACTTATCCGCCGGATCGGCGGGCTTCAGGTGCGCAACGCCGGGACGGTCGGCGGCAATATCGCCAATGGATCGCCCATCGGGGACGGACCGCCTGCCTTCATCGCGCTTGGGGCGGAACTGACGTTGTGCAGCCGGGACGGGCGACGGACGATGGCGCTGGAGGACTATTTCCTCGACTATGGCAAACAGGATCGTCGCCCCTGGGAATTTGTCGAAAGCCTGTGGATTCCGCGACCCGATCCCCAAGCCATCATCCATATCGCCAAATTGTCCCGCCGCTTCGACAGCGATATTTCAGCGGTCTGCGGTGCGTTTCATCTGGCGGTCGCTGACGGGATCGTGACCGGCGCGCGTGTCGCCTTTGGCGGCTTGGCGGCCACGCCGCGCCGGGCGCCGATGTGCGAAGCCGCGCTGACGGGTCAGCCTTTCACGCTGGCGACGGTGGAAAAGGCGGCTGACGCGCTGCGCGCCGACTATGCCCCCCTCTCCGACGTCCGCGGGTCCGCTGCCTATCGCCTTGACGCCGCCGCCAATCTGCTGCTGCGCCTCTGGCACCGGGAGCAGGGGCAGGCCGTGTCGGTGCTTGGTCTGGAAGCCGTCCATGGCTGATCGCGATCCTGCATGGCATGTTCTGCCCAAGCCCTCGCACCCGCATGACAGCGCGCCGCTGCATGTCACGGGCGCGGCCCGCTATGCCGATGACGGGCCGGAACCTGCCGACATGCTCCATCTGGCTTTTGGCCAGAGCGCCCATGCCCATGCCCGCATCCGGTCCATGGACCTGTCCGCCGTCCGGGCGGCCGAAGGTGTCGTGCATGTCTTTACCGCCGCCGACATCCCCGGCGCGAATGATGTCAGCCCCGTCGCAGGCGACGATCGGCTGCTGGCCGATGGCGAAGTAATCTGCGTTGGACAAGCCATCTTCCTGGTCGCCGCCACCAGCCAGCGCGCGGCGCGCAAGGCTGCACGGCTCGCCAGGATAGACTATGAACCATTGCCCGCCTGCCTGACGATCGCGGCGGCACAGGCGGCCAAGTCACTGATCGAGCCGACCCAGCGGATGGCGCGCGGCGATGCTGCTGCTGCGCTGGCCAGCGCACCCCATCGGCTGACCGGCAGCTTCGATATGGGCGGGCAGGATCATTTCTATCTGGAGGGGCAGGTCGCTGTCGCGACACCGGGCGAAGATGGCCAGCTTCATCTGCTCTGTTCCACCCAGCATCCCAGCGAAATCCAGCATCTGGTCGCCCATATGCTGCATCGCCGCTCCGCCGACGTGACGGTGGAGGTACGCCGCATGGGCGGCGCCTTTGGCGGCAAGGAAACGCAGGCGGCCCTGTTCGCCGCGGCGGCGGCACTCGTCGCGGACAAAACGGGCCGTCCCGCCAAATTCCGCTGCGACCGGGACGATGACATGGTGATGACGGGCAAGCGGCACGCCTTCCGCGTCACCTATGATGTCGGTTTCGATGCGCAGGGCCATGTGCTGGCGCTGCATTTGCGTCTCGCCTCTCGCTGCGGCGCCACGGTCGATCTGTCCCCCGCGATCAACGACCGGGCGATGTTCCATGCAGACAATTGCTATTGGCTGCCGGACGTTGAAATCCTGTCGGAACGGCTCAAGACCAATACCGTGTCCGACACAGCCTTTCGTGGCTTCGGCGGGCCGCAGGGGATGCTGGCGATAGAGCGCGTCATGGACGATGTTGCCGCGCATCTGGGTCATGATCCGCTGGCGGTGCGGTGCGCCAATCTCTACGGCCCCGGTCGCGATGTCGCGCCCTATGGCATGACCATTGCGGACAATATCGCACCGCAACTCATCGCCCGTTTGCGCGCCGACGCCCGTTATGACGCGCGCAGCGCCGCAATCGATGCCTTCAACGCCACCAGCCCGATCATCAAGCGTGGCATAGCGCTAACCCCGGTCAAGTTCGGGATCAGCTTTACCACCACGCACCTCAATCAGGCCGGCGCGCTGGTGCTGGTCTATGCCGACGGGTCGATCCAGATCAATCATGGCGGCACGGAAATGGGGCAGGGGCTGTATATCAAGGTGGCGCAGGTCGTCGCTGACGTCTTTGCCGTGCCGATCGACCAGGTGCGGATCACCGCCACGCGCACCGACAAGGTGCCCAATACGTCAGCCACCGCCGCCTCGTCCGGTGCGGACCTGAACGGCATGGCCGCCTATCAGGCGGCGATGACGATCCGCGAACGGCTGACCGGCTTCCTTGCCCGCACCTTCGGCTGCCCCGACAGCGAAGTGCATTTTACCCCCGAAGGCGTGATCGCGGGCAACGAGCGGCTGACCTTCGCGCATCTGTGTCGCAAGGCGCATATTGGCCGCGTTTCGCTTGCCGCCACCGGCTATTATGCGACTCCCGACATTGCCTATGACCGGCAAGCGCATCAGGGACGCCCCTTCTATTATTTCGCCTATGGCGCTGCCGTGTCCGAAGTCGCGATCGACACGCTGACCGGCGAGCATAAGGTGCTGGCCGTCGACATTCTCCACGATGTTGGCCGTTCGCTCAATCGCCAGATCGACATCGGCCAGATCGAGGGCGGCTTCATCCAGGGGCAGGGTTGGCTGACGACCGAGGAACTGGTCTTTGACGATCAGGGCCGCTTGCTCACCCATTCACCTGCGACCTACAAAATCCCGACCGCGTCGGATCGCCCCGCCCATATGACGATCAGCCTGTGGGATGGGCAGAATGTGGAGCCGACAATCAATCGGTCCAAGGCGGTCGGTGAGCCGCCCTTCATGCTCGCAATATCGGTCTTTTCCGCCCTGACCCGCGCCGTCGCGGCGGTTGCGCCGAATGTTCGCGCGCTGCCCCGCCTTGACGCCCCCGCCACGCCCGAACGCATATTGCGTGCGGTCAGCGAGCATCGCGCGCGATGAGCGAGTGGCTGGACTGGCTGCGGCACGTTGCAGGCAAAACACCAGGCGCCCTGATCACCATCCTGGGCAGCGAAGGCTCCGCCCCGCGCGGGGCGGGGACGCGCATGCTGGTCACGCATCAGGGGCTGCACGGCACCATTGGCGGCGGTCAGCTCGAATATCGCGCGGTCGAACAGGCGCGCGCCATATTGGCGCTGCCGCCGGGCCAGTGGCGGGTGCAGGATTATCCGCTTGGGCCGCTGCTGGGCCAATGTTGCGGCGGCCGGGTACGGTTGCTCATTGAACATTGCGATCCCGACGTCATGGGCTGGCTGGCGGATGCTGCGGACGATCGAATTCTCGTTTCGACGTTCCAATCCGACCGGGTGGAAAGGCACGTGGGCGATCATGCCGTGCCGTCGCCCCCGTCGGCGCGGGGCGACCGTCCCCGTGCGGGCGACTGTCTGGCGGAAATTATCGGTCAGTACCGTCGGCCGCTCTATCTGTTCGGTGCGGGTCATGTCGGTCAGGCAATCGCCCGCCACGCTGCAAACCTGCCATTCCGCCTGTCCTGGTTCGACACGCGCCCGGTTTTCGAGACGATCGATGGGGTCGCCGTCGTGCCGGAGGCTGCGATCGAACAATGTGTGGCCGACGCGTCTGACGACGCCGCCATCCTCATCCTGACGCACGACCATGGCCTCGACTATCGCCTGACCCACGCTGCGCTGAGTCGTCCGCCCTGCGCCTATGTCGGCCTGATCGGCTCCGCCACCAAGGGCGCGCGTTTCCATGCGCGGCTGGCGAGCGATGGCATCGATGCACAGGCCCGCGCCCGGTTGACCTCGCCGATCGGCGTGCCGGGGGTCATGGGCAAGGAACCCGATGTCATCGCCATCGCCGTCTTGGCCCAACTGCTGCAATTGAGGGCCGGATGATGCAGATGGCCAAGGGGATCAAGGGCTTTCGCAGCGAGATTCTGTCAGTGTCACGCGATCCGTATCGTCATCCTGACGCCGTTCGATATGAACCAGATGGGTTGCTCATTGTGGAGAACGGCCTCATCGTCGCGCGTGGCGACTATGCAAGTCTGGCACCCAGCTATCCGGGCATCCCGATCGACCATTTGCCCGGCCTTGTCGTCCCCGGCTTTATCGACGCCCATGTCCATTATGCGCAGATGGATCATATCGCCTCGCACGGCGAACAGCTGCTTGACTGGCTGGATCGCCATATTTTTCCTGCGGAAAAGGCGTTTGCTGATCGCGCCCATGCCACCAGCCTGGCGAACCTGTTTCTGGACGAGTTGCTGCGCAACGGTACGACCAGCGCGCTTGTCTTTCCCACGGTCCACGCGCATTCGGTCGACGCGCTGTTCGACGCAGCGCTCGGCCGGAACATGCGCATCCTGTCGGGCAAGATCTTGATGGATATGGGGCCGGATGGGCTGGCGGACAGGCCGGAAAGCGGGCGGGACGAAAGTGAAGCGCTGATCCGCCGCTGGCGGGGGCGGGGACGGCTGGGCTATGCCGTGACGCCGCGCTTCGCCCTGACGTCGTCGGACGCGCAGTTGCAGGTCGCTGGCGCATTGCTGGCCGATCATCCCGATATATTGCTGCACACGCATCTGGCCGAGAATCTCCGCGAATGTGCCGCCGTGGCCGACCGCTTCCCGACGGCACGCGACTATCTCGATGGCTATGACCGCTTTGGTCTGGTCGGTGCCCGGTCGGTTTTTGCCCATGGCGTCCACCTGTCGGACCATGCCTGCACACGCCTCGCGGAAAGCGGCGCTGGAATCGCCGTCTGTCCCAGTTCCAACCTGTTCCTGGGCTCAGGCTTTTTCAACTTTGGTCAGGCCGATGTCCATGGCGTACGGATGGGCCTTGGCACCGATGTCGGCGCAGGCACATCCTTCTCGCTGCTCCATACGGCGGGTCTTGCCTATCAGGCCGCCCTTTCGCGCGATTACCCGCTCGATCCCTTCCGCGCCCTTTATCTGGCGACAGCGGGCAGCGCCATGCTTCTGCATATCGACGATCGGGTTGGCGGGCTGGAGCCGGGGCAGGAAGCGGATTTCGTTCTGCTCGACTGTGCGGCCACGCCGTTACTGGCGCGTCGCACGGCAAAGGCCACGCTTGCAGAGCGCCTCTTCGCGTTGCAAATCCTTGGCGACGATCGCGCCATCGCGCGGACCTACATCATGGGCCAATGCGCCTGGAACCGACAAGGCACTGCATCATGACCGATCTCGACCGCTTCATCCGCGCCCTGCCCAAGGCTGAACTTCATTTGCATATCGAGGGCAGTCTGGAGCCGGAACTCATGTTCGCGCTGGCTGAGCGCAACGGCGTCGCCATTCCCTATGCCAGCGTGGAGCATGTCCGCGCGGCCTATGCCTTTGGCAATTTGCAGGATTTTCTCGACATCTATTATGCCGGGGCAGACGTGCTGCGGACACAGCGGGATTTCCACGATCTCGCCGCTGCCTATTTCGATCGCGCGGCGGCGGATGGCGTGGTTCATGCCGAACTCATGTTCGACCCGCAGACTCATACGGATCGCGGCATCCCTTTCGCTACGGTCATCAAGGGCCTGCTGTCCGCCATGGCCGACGCGCAGGCGCGCCATGGGATCAGCAGCGCGCTCATCCTTTCCTTCCTGCGTCATCTGAGCGAAGAGGCGGCCTTCGAAACGCTGGCCGCCGCCGAGCCCTGGCTCGACCGAATCGCCGCCGTCGGCCTCGATTCATCCGAAACCGGCCATCCGCCCGAAAAATTTGCCCGCGTTTTTGCCGCGGCAAGGGCAAAGGGCCTGCGCCTCACCGCTCATGCCGGAGAGGAAGGGCCGCCCGCCTATGTCTATCAGGCGCTCGACCTGCTTCAAGTCGACCGGATCGACCATGGCAATCGCGCGCTGGAAGATGATGCGCTGGTCGACCGGCTGGTACGCGAAGGCATGACGCTCACGGTCTGCCCGCTCTCCAACCTCAAGCTGTGCGTGGTCGATGATCTGGTCAACCATCCGATCGACCGGATGCTGGACCGCGGCCTGCGCGCGACGATCAACTCGGACGATCCCGCCTATTTCGGCGGCTATATCGCCGACAATTATCGCGCGGCCGCCGTGGCGCGTGGCCTTACCAGGGCGCAGTTGGGCCAGCTTGCCCGAAACAGCTTCACCGGATCTTTCCTGACGCCCGATGCCATCGCCGCCCATCTGGAACGGTTGGATGCCCTGTTATGAGGCTGCCTGGAGTCCTTTTCTCGCTGTTCGCGGCGATCGACGCTCCATGTCGATTATAACAGCCAGTTCGGCTGCCCGACGCTAGGATATGGAAATGACAATCAAGCTCATCTGTCTGGATGCCGACGATACGCTCTGGCACAATATGCGGCATTTCAACGCGACCGAAGAGGCGCTGGTGGCGATGCTCCAGCCCTTTGCCGACGCCGATATAGCCCGCGACACGCTTAATACCTGCGAAGGGCGCAATCTCAAACTCTATGGCTATGGGGCCAAGGGTTTCACGCTTTCGATGATCGAGACCGCGGCGGAACTGGCCGGGGACCAGATTTCCAAATCGATGATCGAGGATATTCTGGCAGCCGGGCGCGCTCTGCTGGCCCATCCGGTCGACCTGTTCGACGATGTCGCCGACACGCTCGACGCACTGGCCCACCGGGGTCGGCTCGTGCTGGTGACGAAGGGCGACCTGTTGCACCAGGAATCGAAACTCGCAGCTTCAGGCCTGGGCGACCTGTTCAGCGGCATTGAGATCGTCAGCGACAAGACCGAAGATACGTTCCGCCGTGTGTTCGGCCAATATGACGTCGCCTCGCACGAAGCCATCATGGCGGGGGATTCGCTGCGGTCGGACATCCGACCCGCGCTGGAGGCTGGCGCCTGGGCCGCCTATATCCCGCAGGAGGGGGCGTGGGTCCATGAAATCGCCGACACGCCCGCCGACCATCCCCGCTTCCGCCAGATCGATCGGCTGGCCGAACTGCCCGCCCTGATCGACACCATCGGCTAAACGTCGTCGTCGCCCAGCCAATGCTCTGTCTGCGGCGGCAGATATTGCGCCATGCGGTCCAGCAATATGTCCGGGTCATTGTCGATCAGCAGCATCGCCCGATGCCGGGGCTGGAGGAAACCCTCCGCAACGACAGAATCGATGAAGGTCGACATGGGCGTATAGAAGCCATTGACGTTGAGCAGGCCGCACGGCTTTTCATGATAGCCAAGCTGCGACCAGCACCAGGCCTCGAATATCTCCTCCAGCGTCCCGATGCCGCCAGGCAGGCACAGGAAACCGTCGGCAAATTTCGCCATCATCGCCTTGCGCTCATGCATCGTCTTGACGACATGCAGTTGCGTGATGCCCGGATGGTCATGTTCGCGCGCGCGCAGCGCTTCGGGAATGACGCCGATCACCTCGCCGCCCGCAGCGCATACGGTATCGGCGATCACACCCATCAGCCCGACGGTCCCGCCGCCATAAACCAGGCCAATGCCCCGCTCGGCCAGCAGCGTGCCGACCCGCTCGGCAGCTTCGCGATAGACAGGCGAGTTGCCGGGCGAGGAGCCGAGATAAACGCAGATCCGCATCAGGCCAGCCGTTCCGGCACGGAAAGCGCCTCTTCGACGATCGTACCCTTTGCACCGACCGCTTCCCAGGGGAACACGAACCAGCGCTTGTCCTCGTCCCGGTCGATCATCTCCGCCCAATAATCCACCGTCACGCGCGACCGGCTGTTGGTGATGATGACGGCAAAGCGCAGATTGTCGCCATTGCAGCCATTGTCGGCCAGCAACCGCCGCACATAATCGATCGTGCCGCCGCTATCGTTGATGTCGTCGACGAACAGCAGCCGCTGGCCCGCCGCGCTCTTGGCCGCGACCTTGGCCAGCAGTTCGTCGGCAAAGCCGGGCACCTTTGAACTATGGTCGATCGACAGCATCGGCAATTCGGTCTGATGCGAGATATAGACCGCAGGCACCAGCCCGCCACGGCCGATGCCGATGATGAAATCGGGTGTCCAGTCGTCCTGTTCAACCTGTCGCGCCAGCATTTGAACGTCGGCGACAAAGGCGTCGTTGGAGATATAGTGGAGCTGAGGCTCGGCAGTTTGGCTCATGACAGAAGGTCCGTTGACGGTCTGGAAAGATTGTCCGTTATCGGGTCTGCACGCTTTGGGCAATTGGCTGAGGGGCCGTCATGTCATGGCGGGACCGTCGATCGATATGGGATAGCTGAGTTGCGGGAAGCCGTTTTCGATTTCCTGCAAGGCTATGCCGGCCGCATAGGACGGCGTGCGCGCCGATGCGGTACACAGCGCCAGCGTCATTGGCCGCAATATCGGGTCGGAAATCTTGGTGAAGGACAGAAGGCCGCGCTGCACCTCTGTAATGACGTCGAGCGATGTCAGTACGCCGATGCCGATGCCCTGCAATACGAGCGACGTGATCATCTGGATATTGTCCGATGACACGGCCCGGTCGATCACCACGCCGGTCGTCCCTTCCAGCACCGAAATCTGCTCATAAACCGCCAATGGCTCAGCCGGCACGATCAACCTTGATCCCACGCAGCTTGAAAACCGGGCTTCCCTCTTGCCACCCAGTGGATGGCCGGTCGGCGTGACGAAGCCCAGCACGACCTCCACGAAGGATCGGACGGCCAGGTCGCGCACGGTCTGCGGTTCGAAAAATATGCCGAAATCCACCTCTCCGCGCACCGTCGCCAGCCGGGCTGCGTCATTTTCCAGCACCCGCACGCCGATGGTGATGCCGGGATATTTGCTTTGCAGCGCCCGGATCGCGGCGGGGATATAGCCCTTGGCCAGGGCGTCGATGACCGCAATATCGACATGCCCGCGTTTCAGCCCGCGCAAATCCTCTATCTGCGCGCGAACATCGGCCATGTTTTTCTGCCATTTGGTGCCCGCCGCCATCATGATCTCACCCGCAGCAGTCAGGCGCAGGCCGGTCGGCAGCCGCTCGAACAGCGGCATGCCCAGATTGGCCTCGACATTCAAAATCTGCCGATCGATCGCTGACGCAGATACGTTCAGTTCGTCCGCCGCGCGCCGGATCGAGCCCAATCGGCCTACCGCTATGAAATAGCGCAAGAAACGTGAAAGTGCCGGCATACCCACCCTATTTTTTGCAACACTGCGTCGAATTCATTGCATTTGATCGCACCACGTCAAGCCCCTAGTTGCAATGCACACCACATCGTCCGGCGGCGATTGGCGGGGATCATGGCTGTGCATGCTGCAATGCACCGTCGCGAAAAGGGTGCGCCCAAGGCGCCTTGCGACCGCGGCAGGAGCCGGCCGGGACAACAGAGAGGGCTGGAATTTCTCAATGAAATCCAGCCGACGATCAAATGGGAGAGGGACAGGGAGAATTAACAGCAGGGCGATCAATATGGGCCGCCCTGTTTCAAAAGGGGGGTATCTTATTCATGGCGAATATTGATCGCTTGCGCGGACAGCACCATGTCGCGCCGCGTCCGGACCGTTGTAGTCGGCCTTTTAGTGTGATCGCCGCCGGTCTTATGGCCTGTACCGCACTGACGACGCCGGCCCTGGCGCAGGATGCCGTGCCGAGCGATGCGTCAGAGCCGGGAGCCGAAATCGTCGTTACCGGCGCGCTGAACGCTCTGCCCGACAAGGATGTCGGATCGATCTTCGGTTTTGCCAAGACATTGGTTGAAACGCCCCGTTCGGCCTCGACGGTCAGCAGCGAACAGATTGAGCGCTTCGGCATCACGGACATTTATGATCTGGTCGCGCAGGCGCCAGGTACCTTCACCAACAGCTTCTTCGGCGTCGGTGGTGCGCTCGACATTCGCGGTACGCCCGGCGAAGTCTATTTTCGCGGCGTTCGTCGCCTGGATAATCCCGGCAACTATCCCACGCCCATCGGCGCATCGGACCGGATCGACATTGTGCGCGGCCCGGCCTCGCCCATTTATGGCCCGTCCAAAACCGGCGGCTACATGAACTTCGTGCCCAAATCCGCGCGCGTGAAGGATGGTTCGTTGCTGACCGGGCCGGAGGGTGAAATCAGCTACACGACCGGCAGTTGGAACCGCAATGTGCTGAAGGCAGAACTGCGCGGCCCGGCGAAGATCGGTACGGCCGAATTCGGCTATAGCCTGTATGCCGAGGTCGAGGATAGCGACAGCTATTACGACAATATGTCGACCAACCAGACGATCCTGCAAGCCGCGTTCGACAGCCAGATCACCGACAATTTCCGCATTGAATTTGGCGGCATGTACCAGAAATATTCGGGTCAACAAAATGGCGGCTGGAACCGCCTGACTCAGGCTCTGGTCGATGACGGCACCTACATCACCGGATCGGCCCAGCCGGTCGATACCAATGGTGACGGACAGGTATCGCAGCAGGAATTCACCGCGATCGGCGATTTCAACCCGTTCGGTTCCTTCGGTTGTGGCGGCGGCAGCGTCTTTGCCAACGCGTCCAATAATGACGCCTGCTATGCGACCAACTATCCCTGGCTTGGGCTTACCAACGTCGGCACGACAAAGCTCAGCCGGAAGAAAGTGCTGACCGGCAAGAATGATCTGTTGGTGAACAAGGCCAAGACCGCCTATTTCGACATGATCTACACCGCCGACAACGGGCTGGAGATCAAGAACCAGTTTTTCTATGACGGCATCGATAATGATAACGAAAATAGCTACGGCTTCTCCCAGTTTCATAAAAGCTGGGTGATCGAGGACAAGATCGTCATTTCGAAAAGCTTTGATAGCAGCGCGGGTAAATTCTCGTTCCAGCTGTCGCCTTCGGTACGCTACACCAAATTCCTGCACGGCGATGATTTCGATTTTGAATATTTCCACCGCGTCGACCTGACCAAGGGCTATGACGCGCTGTCGGATCGTCTGCTGTCGACCGAATGCGACTGCGATTATTCCAATTATCTCAAGGGCCATTATACCGACTATGGCTTTGCGGGCCTGGCCGACCTTGATTTCAACTTCGGCCTGGGCCTCATATTGGGTGCCCGCTATGACGATATCAGCGTCAATTCCAGCTTCATCCCGACCAAGATGAACAATGTGCCCGCCGTTACTTCTGCCAAGGGCAGCAAGGGCGGCTGGTCCTGGACGGCAAGCGCGTCTTACAAGATGCCCTTCGGCCTGATCCCCTATGCCACTGCTTCACGCCAATCGACGGTAATTGCGGGCCAGGGCTCGGAGATCGATGCCGGCACGGTGGCCGCCAACGGCTTCATCACCGCGTCCAAAATGGTTGAAGGTGGCGTCAAGGGCAGCTGGCTCGGCGGTCAGCTCTATGCCGCGCTGTCGGTGTACAAGCAGGAGCGCACCGATCACAATATCCAGTCGTCCACGGTCAACCAGTCGGTACAGACAAAGGGACTGGAAGCGGAATTCCGCTGGTCGGTGGATCGGCATTTCCTGATTACTGGCGCCTATACCAAGACGAAGGTGGTCAACCTGACCTTCCTGGATAGCGGCACGGCGTTCAGCTTTCTGGGCTATGAGGATCTGAAGGCCTATCTGAACGACCCGTCGCTGATCTTTGGTGGGCAGCCGGGGGCATTGCTGCCGATTGGCAGCAAGAATGACGCGCGCCGTGCGGGCATCCCTGAAAATCTCTACTCGCTGACCGGCACCTATTCGTTCGACAACGGCCTTGCGCTCAGCGCCAGCGTCGTGAAAGTGGACTCGGTCTTTTCCGGCCAGTCGCAGGCGGTCAAGCTGCCGGGCTATGCGCTGGTCGATCTGGGCGCGTCCTATCAACTGGACAATTGGCTGTTCCGCTTCGTGGTCAAAAATGCGACCAACGAGAAATATTTCCGCGCCAACTTTACAGAATTGTTCGGCAGCACGATCGTCCTGCCCGAACGGCCGCGCAGTTTCCAGGCGACGGTGTCGTACAAATTCTGATGATCATGGAAGGCGTCGGACTGTCGGCGCCTTCCATAGCTGATTGGTTATAAGGGACGTTTCATGCGCCTTCTGTCTTATGTCGCGACACTGGCGAGTGCGACCCTGCTCATTGCCGCGCCAGTCTTGGCCAGCGCCGCGCTGCCTTCGGGCGTCGAGGACTGCCTGCCCGGCAAAGCCTGCGCCCATCCGCTGCCAGTCCGGGTCGTTATCGTGTCGCTGTTTGAAATCGGCGAGGATAGCGGCGACAAGCCGGGCGAATTCCAGCTGTGGAAGGAACGGCGGCATCTCGATACCCGTATCCCTTTCCCCCAGTCCCATCATGACCTTTATTATAATCCCGATACCCAGATACTGGGCATGGTCACGGGCATGGGCAATATCAAGTCGGCGACTGCGACGATGGCGCTGGGCCTCGATCAGCGGTTCGACCTCTCCCACGCTTATTGGCTGGTCGCGGGGATTGCGGACATCGATCCGCAAAATGCCTCCATCGGCTCGGCCGCCTGGGCGCGCTATCTGGTGGATGGCGACCTCGCCCATGAAATCGACGCGCGGGAAATTCCTGCCGACTGGAAAAGCGGCTATTTCCCGCTGCACAGCAAAGGCCCTAATGATCCCAGCCCGCCCGTGGGCCAGGGCGAAATATTCGAGATCAATCCGGCTCTGCGCGACTGGGCCTATGACCTGACCAAGGATTTGGCGCTGCCCGACGATCCTTCGATCCGCAAGGAACGGGCGCGCTTCACCGACCATCCCATGGCGCAGCGCCCGCCCTTCGTGCTGAAGGGCGATCAACTGGCGGCCATGACCTTCTGGCACGGCGCGCGGATGACCGATTGGGCCAATGACTGGGTGAAATATTGGACGCAGGGCAAGGGTGAATTCGTCACTTCCGCCATGGAGGAAACCGGCACCTATCAGTCGATCGTCTATCTCGACCGCATCGGACGGGTGGATAAGCAGCGATTCATGGTATTGCGCGCGGGCAGCAACTTCACCATGCCGCCGCCCGGAGACAGCGCCGCCCATTATCTGCTGACCGAAAATGAAGGCTATGCCGGCATGAACGCCGCGCTCGAAAGTCTCTATCTGGTGGGGTCCAAGGTGGTGGACGAGTTAATCGATCATTGGGATCGCTATGAAAAGACCGTCCCGCAATAGCATGGCGCTTTGCGTTATCCGCGTCGCCAATGTCCTGGTCTGCATGGACGATCCCCGGTTGGGAGTTTGTCGACGGAGCCGCATCACTGGCATCATGAGCGGCATATCGTCACCATTGGCACGCTATTCCTGATCCTGCCCGGCTTTGCGCCAAGGATCGGCGCGCCTATGACCGCTGCCGCGCTGGTTGCGGTCACCCTGAACCTGATCGTGTCCAATCGGATTAGCGCGGCATAGCTTCAAAGGCCTGGAGATCGCGCTCCAGTCGGGCTTGCGCCGCCGCTTTCACATTTTTTGCGAGCCATGCGGCGCATCCTGGCGCATCCATTGCCACGCACGCCGCAGCCCGCGTACCGCCCGGCCTGTCCTGCCACAGGCTGTCGCCCGGCAGGAAACTGTAATGCAACCCGTTACGCACGATCTGCTTTAAATCCGCGTAGCGTAGCCCCTGTTCGGTGACGGCGCGCAGATATTCATTGGTCATGTCACTGCGCGACACGCCTTCATCGTCGGTCGACAGTACCACCGGCACGCCCGCTTCCCGGTATAGCGACAGCGGATGATCGCTGCCCTTCACGCCCAGGATGACCGCGTTGCTGGTCAGGTTGATCTCCACCGCTACCTGATCGCGCGCCATCTGCGCCAGCAGTGCGGGCGCGTCAGTCTCATAAGCGATGTCGATGCCATGGCCGATCCGCCTGGCACCTGCGATTTGCACTGCATCGCGAATGTGGAAGCTTAGATCGCGCGAAGGAACCAGCCCCAGTGTCAGTTCGCCCGCATGGAGCGACAATTGCACCTTGGGATGGCGCGCTTTGAGGAACGCGATCATCTGCATATGCAGCGCATAGTCGCGCACCGCGACCGGATCATGCTCCGGCGCGGCGATATTGACGCCGACAAAACGCGGATCGGCATCGGCCAGGGCAAAGCCGAAGGCGAGTTGCGCGAACACTTGCGCCGGTGGATTGGTGCGGATCGCCGTGTAGAGATAGCGCATCGCCACGTCGCAGGCAGCTTCGCGATCGGCCGTTCCGCATCCGTTGAACGTCGCACCCTGCGCATCATAGCCGTCATAATCGGCCCTCGCGCTGGCAACCGCATCCGGTAGGAGCGGCGCGATCCTGTCGTAGAGCGCGGCAAGATCGCTGGCGTCGGCATCGGCCATCTTCATGCCCAGCAACCAGCCTGCGCGCGCGCCGCTGCCGAGTTCAACATAGGAGACATGATTCGCAGCCGCCTGCCTGCGGGTCAGCGCCATCGCTTCGCCGACATGGCGACTATAGGCCGGGCCAAACGCATCAAAGGTCGCGAAGAAGCGGTCATAGCCCGACACTTCCGGGTCGCCCACGCCCGCCTCGAAACCGCGGGTGGAAAAGGCGTCGATCGCGCGCGAATAATGGGGATAGGTGCGCTCCAGCCCGGCGGCCGGGATATGTTCCGGCGGCGTGCAGGGCGGTTCGACGATATGATACGTGACGGTCGAGACACACAGGCCGTCCGCGGCTGCCCAGCGTAGATAATCTTCCGCGAAATTGGCGCCGCCCGCATGGTTGTGCAGGTCGCCGCCCTTGGGCATGGCCTGAAGGAAGATGCGCAGGCGCGGACTGCTGTCCACGATCCGATCCAGATAGGCTGCCGTGCGCGCCTCGTTGGACAAGGCGGTGGCCGGGGTTCGCGCCACGACCGGCCCGGCGCCAACCATCAGCGCCATCAACAATGCAGCCACCCGCGTCATAACAATCCCCTGTTTCGCGGCCCTTCTGGCGACGAGGCCCAGGATGTTCAATGACGATATTGCGGACATCGCGTTGCCAAAATCAGAGCGGCGGGCGGAGCGGGCAGCATGGCGGGGCCATCTCGCGGGGTGGCCTAATTTTGCGATTCATCCGTCCCGTTAACGGCAATGGACGCAACGCGGAATCCGCAATAGGCCCGCGCTCACACCCGATTTGCATGCAAACGGCGGACGATGGGCCGCCGATCGTCATGTCAAGGGGAAAGGGGACGGCGCATGGCCGCCTGCGGGACATGGGATCATATGTGATGGGCCTGAACTGGCATCCGACCTTGCCCAGTTGCATTCTGGCGCTCAGCGCGCTGGTCGCCACGGCGTCGGTTCTGGCGCGGCCGGACGAAGCAGAGCTGCCGCCTGTCGAAGATGCATTCGCAGCGCCCGACGCGACCCTGGCCATTTTGGGCGACTATTGTTCGCGCTGCCATAATGACAATGACAAGGTCGCCAACCTGTCGCTCGATGATGTGCGCAATGGCGATCTTTTCCATGGCAGGAATATGGAAATCTGGGAAAAGGTGCTGCGTCGCACCCGCCAGGGCGAAATGCCGCCGCTCAACAAGCCGCAGCCAACAGCTGCCGCCAGGGCCGCCTTCGTCCAGTGGCTGGAGAGCGGACTGGACGCCTATGCCGCACAGCATCCCGATCCCGGCCGCGCGACGATCCGTCGCCTCAACCGGGTCGAATATGCCAATGCGGTGCGCGACCTTCTGGCACTCGACGTCGATGTCAGCCGGGAACTGCCGCAGGACAATTCGGGCTATGGCTTTGACAATATCGCTGATGTGCTGAGCATCTCACCGACGTTGATGGACCGCTATATCGCCGTCGCTGGCAAAGTTGGCCGCCTGGCGACGGGCCTGACGTCCCGGCGGGAATTCGTCACATCCTATGAAGTACCCAAGGATGGTTCGGTCATGAATGGGGGCCGCCCTGCCTATAATGAGCGCGCCAGCGACGATCTGCCGCTCGGTTCGCGCGGTGGCGGGGCGTTTACCTATTACGCCCGCTATGATGCCACCTACGAGATTAGCGGCTGGCTGAACGCCAATACCAACAATGAAACCGACCGCCAGCCAGAGGATAAGGTCAGCGTCCGTGTGCCGCTGAAATCCGGGGCGCATGTCATCGGCCTGTCCTTCCGTCGCCAACTGGCGCCCGACGAGAGCGTCCAGACGCTACGCAATGATCTCGACAAGGTGCCGGTGCCGACCGCCGCGCCGGTCATGCTGCCAATGGATGTCGCGGTTGATGGCGTTCGGGTCAAAACCGTTGATGTGCCGTCCTATCGCATGTCACCGCGCTATTCGCAGCAGAATTTCCCGCGCGACGTCCTCCAGATCGACGTGGCCGGGCCATTTTCGCCAAAGGGTGTCGGCCGGACCCCCAGTCGCGATCGCATCTTCATCTGCAAGCCCCGGCGGGCCAGCGCTGAAGCCGCCTGCGCGCGGCAGATCGTCGGGGCGCTGGCCCGCCGTGCCTATCGTCGTCCGGTGAACGACAATGACCTGACGCCGCTGATGCGGGTCTATGCGACCGAGCGCGCCCAGTCCGATTTCGAACACGGGATCGAGGCAGCCGTCGAAGCGATACTGGTCTCACCCCATTTCCTGTTCCTGGTCGAGCAGGATCCGGCAGGCAGCAAGCCGGGCGGCGTCCGGCCCCTCACTGATCTGGAACTCGCGTCCCGCCTGTCCTTCTTCCTTTGGAGCAGCATTCCCGACGATACGCTGCTGTCGCTGGCCGAAACGGGCCAGTTGCAGAAGCCCGGCGTCATGGATGCGCAGATCACCCGGATGCTCGCCGATCCGCGCGCCCAGGCGTTGACGACCAATTTCGCAGGCCAGTGGCTCTATTTGCGTAACCTGGACCAACAACGGCCCGATATCACCATATTCCCCAAATTCGATACGCGCCTGCGCCGTGCCATGGCGCAGGAAACGGAAATGTTCTTCACCTATGTGTTGCGCACCAATCGCAGCCTGCTGGATTTCATCGCTGCGGACTATACCTTCCTCAACCAGCGGCTGGCCGACCATTATGGCATTGGCGGGATCACCGGCACCGCCATGCGGCGCGTCACTCTGGACCCGGCCTCCAATCGTGGCGGATTGCTGGGACAGGCGAGCATCTTGACCGTCACTTCCTATGGCAATCACACATCGGTGGTGAAGCGGGGCAAATGGATTCTCGACAATCTACTTGCCGCCTCGCCGCCGCCCCCGCCGCCCGACGTGCCCGCATTGCAGGAAAAGCATGACGGTCGCCTGCTGACCGCGCGCGAGCAGTTGGAACTGCATCGCAAAAGCCCGGCCTGCGCCGCCTGCCATGTGAAGATGGACCCGCTGGGCTTCAGTCTTGAAAATTTCGATGCGATCGGTGCCTTTCGCCAGAAAGATGCGGGCCAGCCCATCGACGTATCGGCGCGGATGCCCGACGGCACCCAATTTGCCGGCCTGTCGGGGTTAAAGCGCATCCTGCTCAGCCAAAAGGACGAATTCGCCAGCGCCTTTACCGAAAGGCTGCTGACCTATGCGCTGGCCCGCGGGGTGGATGCGCGCGACATGCCGGCCATCCGCACCATCACCCGCAGCGCCGCCGCAGATGGCTATCGCATCCAGACCGTCATCAAGGGGATCGTACACAGCGCGCCCTTCACCCTGCGGCGAACAACTGGTCAATGAGGGCAACGCGATGATCATCCTGCGTAAACCGCTTAACCGCCGTACTTTGTTGCGCGGCGCTGGCACGGCCATGGCGCTGCCATTTCTGGAAGCAATGATGCCATCTGCCAAAGCCGCCGATGTCGCGGCCCGGCCCAAAAGGCTCCAGATATTCTATTCGCCCAATGGCATGATGATGGACCAGTTCATGCCATCATCGCAGGGGCCTGGCTTCATCCTGCCACCTACGCTGGAGCCGCTGGCGCCGCACCGCGCGCAGATCAGCATTATCACCGGCCTTGGCCATCCCAGCGCGGCGGCGATGGGGGATCGTCCGGCGGGGCATGGCCGCTCTTGCCCCGCCTTCATCACCGGCGTCCATGTGAAGCAGACCGAAGGCACCGACATACGCTGCGGCATTTCGGTCGATCAGGCCTATGCCAATCATCTGGGTGACGCGACCCAGCTGAGTTCGCTCGAACTGGGTATCGATCAGGCCAGTCTGCTGGGCAGCTGCGACATCGGCTATAGCTGCGCCTATACCAATGGCATCAGTTGGCGGAACCCCACCGTCCCGCTGCCCGTCACCGCCAATCCGCGCGACGTGTTCGAGCGACTTTTCGGCGATGGCGACGCGCTGGACGCCAAAAGCCGCCTGGCCCGGCTACGGCGGCAATCGAGCATCCTGGATTTCGTGATGGACGATAGTGCGCGCCTGAGCGGCACGCTGGGGATGGAAGATCGCCGGAAGCTCGACGAATATCTGGAAGCGACCCGCGACATTGAACGGCGCATCCAGCGCGCGATCGCGTCGGGCGGTGGCGCGCAGAGTGCTGATCTGGAACGACCGGCGGGCATTCCCGACAGTTTCGATGCGCATGTCCGCCTGATGATCGACCTACAGGTGCTGGCGATGCAGGCCGACATCACCCGCATCGGCAGTTTCATGATCGGCCGGGAACTCAGCAACCGCACCTATCCGGAAATCGGCGTGCCGGATTCCCACCATATGCTCAGCCATCATGGCAATAACCCGGAGAAAAAGGCGAAACTGGCCCGTATCAACCGGCATCATATGGAATATTTTGCCTATTATCTGGAACGGATGAAGGCGGTGAAGGACGGCGAAGGATCGCTGCTGGACCGGACGCTGGTGCTGCGCGGGTCGGCCTTTGGCGATCCCAATGAACATGACCATATGGATCTGCCCATCATTGTCGCGGGCGGGCTGGTGCCGGGCAACCGGCATGTTGTGGCGCCAAAGGGGACGACCATGTCCAATCTGCTGTTGAGCACGTTGCATGTGCTGGATGTCCCCGCGACCCGCTTTGGCGACAGCGACGGCCCGTTCAAGGCGCTGGCCAATGCTTAATCGCGCATGCCTGGGTGTCGCCCTGCTGGCGCTGATGGCGGGATGCGGCATCGCGCAGGCCCGCGCGCCGCAGAGGGATGATGGGCTGGCGCGCGCGATCATGGCAAATGACGTGGCGGCCGTTCAGGCTGCACTGGCCGACAGAGCCGACCCGAACCAGAAGCTGGCCTTCGGCGCGACGCCGCTAGGCTGGGCAGTCAACACCCAAAATCCCGCGATTGTCGCCGCGCTGCTGGCTGGCGGCGCGACCGTCGACACCGCCGATCAGGATGGCGTGACGCCGTTGGCGCTCGCCTGCGAACTGGGCGATCCGGCCATATTGGCGCAGTTGCTGGATGCGCGCGCCGATGTGCGCGGCGCACGGGCCGATGGCACAAGCGCGCTCGCCATCTGCGCCCGCTACGGTCCCGCAGAAGCCGTCGAACGCATGCTCTCCCTGGGCGCGGCCCCGGACAGTGTCGACAGCCGTGGCCAGACGCCTCTTATGTGGGCCGCCGCGGCGGGCCGGACTGAGGCGATGGCCCTGTTGCTGAAGGCTGGCGCAAACCCCAATCGCGTGTCGAAGGGTGGCTTCACGCCCCTGTTCTTCGCGATCAAGAGCGGCGTAGTCCCCGCTACGCAGATCATGCTGGCCGCCGGTGCCGACAGCGCCCATCGCGGCCCGGAAACTAGCAGCGCGGTGCAGCTTGCGCTGTACCAGAAAAATTACGGGGCCGCCGCCCTGCTTGTGCCGCATGGCGCGGACATAGTGGAGCGGGATCGGACCGGCGAGCAGTTGCTTCATGGCGCAGCGGCGGGAGGCGATGCCGAACTCATCCGATTGCTGCTGGCCAAGGGCGCTGATCCCAATGGCCTGACCGGACCCTCGCGGATCACCTGGGTGACCGAAGCCAATTTCGGCGTTCCCCCGCCGCCGGTACCACCCACGCCCCCGTTGCTGATTGCTGCCGCCAATGGCCGCAAGGATGCCATGATGCTGTTGCTGGCCGCAGGCGCCGATCCGCGCTTCGTCGCGGCGGATGGTACCAACGTCGTGCTGGCAGCGGCGCGTGGGGGCAGTGCGGCGACGCTCGACTATGCCCTGTCTCTTGCGCCGGTCGTCGATATAGCGGGGAAAGATGGCATGACCGCGCTCCACCTGCTGGTTGCCGGAGGTGTCCAGCCAGAGCTGGAAGCCATGCTGCACATTCTGGCTGCTCGCGGTGCACGCACCGACATTCCCAGCAAATATGGCAAGACCGCCGCGCAAATGGCAGACGGTGGCCTTACCGAAGTGAAGCAGATTTTTCGCGCGGTCTTTCCTGACAAGATGTCGGTGAAGATGGCGGGTGCCGCGCCGCAGACCGTTCCTGACCATTGACAGCCAAACCGCAGGGTAGAACATCGCATGACCATATCGCCGTCTTTCCGTCTCCCGACGCTCTCGTTGCTGGGGCTTCCGCTCATCATCCTGCCCATGCTGGCGCAACCGCTGACAGCCGCGCCCTCCGCAGCGCCTGCGCCCAAGGCGGCTATCGCTGCGCGCCAGGCAGGCTACAAGAAGATGGGTGCGGCGATGAAGGCGCTGAACGATCAGCTCAAGAGCGGCGTGCCGGTAAAAGCCACGATGGTTGCTGCGGCCCAGACGATCGCCGCCACGGCGCGGGAACAATCCCGGCTGTTCCCGGCAGGCAGCGGCCCGACGGCGGGCGTTTCCACCGACGCCTTGCCCAATATCTGGACCGATCGCGCGACCTTTGATGGGCAGATGGCGAAGCTGATTGCTGAATCGGGCAAGCTGGTCGGCGTCGTCAATGGCGGCAATGTCGATGCGATCCGCGCGCAGGCCAAGGCGACCGGCGGTACCTGCGCCGGCTGTCATCGCCAGTTCCGCGCGGACAATTGAGCGACTGCGCCGTGTCGACTGACGCGCCATCCCGGCGTTCGCTTGTTTGGGATATGTATATCCGGCTGTTCCACTGGTTGCTCGTCGCCCTATTGGCCTTTTCCTGGTGGAGCGGCGAACAGCATGAAATGGAATGGCACCGCCTGTCGGGCTATGCCATCCTGTTCCTGCTGATTTTTCGTATCTATTGGGGGTTTGTGGGCAGCAGCACAGCCCGCTTCAGCCAATTCGTGCGCAGTCCCCGCTCGGCCTTCACCTATCTCCAAACGCTCCGGACACGGCCCTATCGTGCCACGGCGGGTCATAATCCGGTCGGTGGCTGGAGCGTCCTGCTGATGATCGTCAGCCTGATCGCCATGGTGACGGCTGGCTTGTTCGCGGTGGATGTCGATGGCCTCGAATCAGGGCCACTCGCCGACTATGTCAGCTTCGATCAGGGGCGCCTGGCCGCTGATTTGCATGGATTGTTGTTCAACCTGCTGCTCACGCTCGTTGCGCTGCACATTGCCGCCATCCTCTATTATCTGCTGCGCCTGCGCCATAATCTGATCGGCCCGATGATCCATGGCCGCAGCACCATATATATGGAAGGCGCGGCCGATCTGCCCGTCGGATCACCGTGGAAAGCGCTTGTCGGCCTGCTCATCGCCGCTGCCTGCACCTGGGCCATCGGTTTTCGCTAAGCGGCCCGGCATCGCCTAACCCTTGCTGCGGCGCGGGCGCAGCGCGTCGCGCATGGCGATGCTGGAATTGATCCGGGTCACGCCGGGCATCCGCGACAAAATTTCGCTATGGATGCGCTCATAGGCATCCACGCTGTCCGCTTCGACACGCAGCCAATAATCGACAGCACCGGTCATCAAAAAGCATTCGCGGATTTCCGGACATTGGCGCACCGCATGTTCGAAGCGGGCAAGATGATCCTCCGTCTGTCGATCGAGCGTCACCTGGACCAGCACGTTGACCAGACTGTTTTCGTCCCGTCCGCCTGCGACCACGGTATAGCCGCGAATATAGCCCTGCGCTTCCAGCTGCCGGATGCGCCGATGGCAAGCCGAGGGCGAAAGGCCGACCTCCGCCGCAATTTCCGCATTGGATCGCCGCGCGTTCAGTTTGAGCAAGCGCAGAATCGCGCGATCCACATTATCGAAGGATATGGCCATATGTGCAAATCCATTGAAACATTGTGCGATATAGGCGCTAAATATCGAATAATCATCTGCTGATTGCGTAGATATTCGAACAAACGTGATTTATTGTACGTCGACGTAGGAAGGGGAATGGTCATGCAGCATGGAACGGCGGGACGCTTGTGCATCGACCTTGGTGCGCTGGTGGCCAATTATCAGCTGATCGCGCAGCATGTCGCGCCCGCTACCGTTTCTGGAGTGGTCAAGGCCGACGCCTATGGCCTGGGCGCCGCTCCGGTATCCGCTGCCCTGCACGCCGCAGGCTGCCGACATTTCTTCGTCGCTCATTTATGCGAAGCGGCGATCCTGAAACCACATCTGCCGATCGATACCACCCTATACATCCTCAATGGGCTGCCGCCCGGCGCGGAAGGGGATTGCGTTGCGGTTGGCGCGGTGCCCGTCCTCAATTCTCTGGAACAGATTGATAGCCGGGCCGCCTTGGCCCGCACTATGGGCCGCCCCTTGCCCGGCGTGATTCAGGTCGACAGCGGTATGGGTCGCCTCGGCCTGACCCCGGAGGAGCTGGCGATCCTGCGGATGTCGCCGGAGCGACTGGATGGTATCGACCTGCGCCTTGTCATGACGCATCTGGCCTGCGCCGATGATCCCGACGACGGGTTCAACGAGCGGCAGCGTACCGCTTTCGATGCCATCGCCCACCAGTTCCCCGGCGTCCCGCGCTCGATCGACAATTCGGGCGGCGCCATGACGCCGGGCGTAGAACATGGCGACATCGTCCGCGCCGGGATCGCCCTTTATGGCGGCGCCCCCCATGGCCAGCCCAATCCCATGCGGCCGGTCATTGCGCTGGACGCCTATATCGTTCAGCTGCGCACCCTCGAAGCAGGGGCAGGGGTCGGTTATGGTCTGACCCACCGGTTCGATCGTCCTGCGCGTGTCGCGACTATCTCCGTGGGCTATGCCGATGGCTGGCCACGTCATCTCAGCAATCGGGGTAGCGCCTGGATTGGCGGCGTGCGCGTGCCCATCGTCGGGCGGGTGTCGATGGACAGTATGGCGCTTGATGTCACGGACGTGCCAGACGCCCTGCTCCATGCCGGAGCGCCGGTCGAACTGATCGGCCCGCACCAGACCATCGACGATGTCGCGGCGCAGGCCGACACGATCAGCTACGAAATATTGACCCGGCTGGGCCAGCGCTATGCGCGGACCTATCTGCCCGCGCCGGTCGCTAATCCAGACAGGAGTATCATGGCATGAAGGTCGTTATCCTGGGTGGCGGGGTCATCGGCGTGACCTCCGCCTGGTATCTCTCGCAGGCTGGGCATGAAGTCGTATTGATCGATCGCCAGAGCAACGTGGCGCAGGAAACCAGTTTCGCCAATGCTGGCGAAATCTCGCCTGGCTACGCGTCCCCCTGGGCCGCGCCTGGCATCCCCGCCAAGGCGCTGCGCTGGCTGTTCATGCAGCACGCGCCGCTGATCCTGCGCCCCAATGTGGACATGGCCATGCTGCGCTGGATGATCGCGATGCTGGGCAATTGCAACGCCGCCGACTATCGCATCAACAAGGGGCGGATGGTGCGGCTGGCCGAATATAGCCGCGATCAGCTGATTGCCCTGCGCGCCGCCACTGGCATCAGCTATGACGAGCGCCGTCAGGGCACGCTGCAACTTTTTCGCGAACAAAAGCAACTCGACGGCATCGCCAAGGATATTGAGGTGCTGCGCGCCGATAATGTGCCTTTTGAGGTGCTGGACCGCGCCGGCTGTATCACCGCCGAACCTGGCCTTGCCGCCAGCGCGTCCTCCATCGCGGGCGGCCTGCGCCTGCCCAATGACGAGACGGGCGACTGCTTCAAATTCACCAATGCCCTCGCAGACATGGCGCGGGCGCGCGGCGTCCAGTTCCTGATGGGCCGCACCATCAAGGGGCTGGCGCGCGCAGCCGGGCGGATCACCCATGTCGTGACCGACGAAGGCGACGTCACCGGCGACGCCTATCTCGTCGCCATGGGCAGCTTCTCGCCCTTGCTCCTTGCCCCGCTCGGCATGCGGCTTCCGGTCTATCCGGTGAAGGGCTATTCGATCACCGTGCCGATCGTGCGGCCCGATGCCGCGCCTGTCTCGACCCTGCTCGATGAAAGCTACAAGGTTGCGATCACCCGGCTGGGCGACCGCATCCGCGTGGGCGGCATGGCCGAATTGTCGGGCTACACCAATGATCTGCCGCAGGCGCGCCGCGATACGCTCGACCATAGCGTCGGCACGCTGTTCCCCGGCGCGGGCGACCTCAGCCAGGCAACATTCTGGAGCGGGCTGCGACCGATGACGCCTGATTCCACCCCGGTAATCGGCGCAACGTCAATCGACAATCTCTTCCTCAACACGGGCCACGGCACGCTTGGCTGGACCATGGCCTGCGGATCGGGACAGGTCATCGCCGACCTGATCGGTGGCCAGACCCCTGCCATCGAAACCGCCGATCTGGCTCTGGCGCGTTATCGCCGCTGATTTTCAAGGAGAAGCCTCATGACCATCACCCGCATCGAAACCGGCCCGCGCATGAGCGAGGCTGTCATCCATGGCGATACCGTTTATCTGGCCGGCCAGGTTGGCGAAGGCGACAGCGTGACCGCCCAGACCCAATCTGCGCTGGCGGAAATTGAGCGTCTGCTGGCGCTGGCGGGCAGTAGCAAGGCGCATATCCTGCGCGCTACGATCTGGCTCGCCGACATGGCTGATTTTGCCGAAATGAATGCGGTATGGGACGCCTGGATCGCAGACGTTGCAGCGCCCACACGCGCGACCGGCGAAGCGAAACTGGCGACGCCCGATTACAAGGTCGAAGTAATCATTACCGCCGCGCGCGCCTGAAGCTGGCGCAGGAGATAGGCCGGGGGCCATGGCAAAGCCCCCGACATGCCTGTCAGTCCAGAGTCGATGACAAACGCGCGAAACCACGCGGTTCATGTCCCCTGGCCCGCCCGAAACCTGCGTAAAGGGGCGCAACGGCATGAAAATCGGCCAAAACTGCCCGCAAAGCCCAAGTTTGCGCAACGTGGCATATGGACCAGCGCCTCAGCCTTGGTTATGCGGGCATGGCAATAACTCCCATACGGAAGGCATTTTATGAACAATAGCGATCTGGCCGACGGCATTGCCGCGGCGAACGGCATCACCAAGGCGGATGCTCGCAAGATTGTCGACGGTGTTTTTGCCGCCATCGCCGATGCCGCTGCCAAGGGTGAAGAAGTGTCGCTCAATGGCTTCGGCAAGTTCAAGGTGAAGGATTCGCCGGCGCGCGAAGGCCGCAACCCCTCGACCGGTGCGACCATTCAGATCGCTGCGTCGAAGAAGCTCGGCTTTACCCCGGCCAAGGCGGTCAAGGACAAGCTCAACGGCTGATTGGCCGAACCGGCGTCGCTCTAACGAACGACGCCGGTTATGCATTACTTTTGTGGAAGATACACGGCCTTACGCCGCCAGTCCCAGCGCGCGCAGCAGGGCGGCGGAATCGGGTTGACGTCCGCGGAAGGCGACGAAATTGTCGATTGCCGGGCGCGATCCGCCGCGCGCCAGAACATGGTCGCGAAACAGGCCGCCCAGTGCGGCGCGATCCGCCTTATCTTCGGCAAAGGCTTCAAAGGCGTCGGCCGACAGGCGTTCGGCCCACAAATAGCTGTAATAGCCAGCGGCATAACCGCCTGCAAAAATATGGCTGAAACTGTGCGAGAAGCGATGCCATGCCGGAGGGTGGATCACTGCCACATCCTGGCGCACGGCAGCGACAATCTCTTGCACTGTCGGGCCATTCTCTTGCGCCGCCGACTGGTGCAGGCGCAGATCGAACAGGGCAAATTCGACCTGCCGCAGCAGCGCCACCGCGCCCATGAAACGCAGCGCCGCCAGCATCCTTGCGATCATGGCTTCGTCCAGTGGACGGCCGTTTTCCTCATGCGCGGACACGCGCCGCAACATTGCGGGTTCCCAGGCGAAATTCTCCATGAACTGGCTCGGCAGTTCCACCGCGTCCCATTCGACGCCGGATATGCCACCGACCGATGGCATATCCACCTGCGTCAGCAGATGATGGAGGCAATGGCCCATTTCGTGGAACAGGGTCACCATTTCCTGATGGGTCAGATGCGCCGGGCGATCCGCGCTGCCGCTGGCGAAATTGCACACCAGATAGGCGATGGGAATGTGCACCGTCTCGGCTTCGCGCAGGCGTGGGCGACACACGTCCATCCACGCTCCGCCACGCTTGCCAGCGCGAGCGAACAGATCGCAATAGAGCGCGGCTATCGGTACGCCATCGGCATCATGCACGGTGAAATAGCGCACATCATCATGCCAGACCGGCGCGCCGTCGGCCGATCGGATGTCCACCCCGTACAGTTCGGTGACCAGCGCAAAAAGGCCGTCCAATATACGCGCGAGCGGCAGATGTGCGCGAATTTCCGCCTCGTCCAGGGCATGGACCGCGCGCCGCATTCGCTCGGTCGCATAGGCGATATCCCAAGGCTCCAACTGGTCGATACCCAGCTGCGCCTGCGCGAATTTCGCCAGTTCGGTCAGCTCCCGCTCCGCATGGGGGCGGGCGCGTCGGGCAAGATCGACCAGAAATGCATCGACTTCTTCACCATCGCGCGCCATTTTGGTGGAAAGCGACAAGGCGACAGGGTCGGCATAGCCCAACAGCCCTGCCGCCGCCTGCCGCAACGCCAGCAACTGTGTAATCCGGTCGCTATTGTCGAACTGCCCGGCATGAGGCCCCTGATCGGAGGCGCGGGTGCCATAGGCTTCATAAACGGTGTGCCGTAGATCGCGATCGTCGGCAAAGCCGGTAATCGCGCGCACCGACGGCGCGTGAAGATCGATCAGCCAGCCGTCCAGGCCCTTCGCCTCCGCCGTACGGGCCATGGCGTTGCGGTCGCTTTCCGGCACGCCTGCCAGTCGGGCGGGGTCGGTGATGTGCAGCGTCCAGGCTTCGGTCGCGTCCATGACCGCATTGGCAAATTCGGTCGCCAATCGGCCCTGCGCCACGCTGTTGGCGGCAAAGGCCTCCCGCTCTGCGCCGTCCAGGCCCACGCCAGACAGCTCAAACCCTTGCAATGTCAGCGCCAGCGCGCGCGCCTGCGCTTCGTCCAGCCCGTCGCGCGGGATGGCGGCCAGCGCGTCATAGAGCGCGCGATCCTGCCCGACTTCGGCAAAATAGCTGTCGATCATCGGCTGCGCGTCGCCATGCGCCGCGCGCAGTTCGGGCGTGTTCGCGACCCCGACCAGATGGGACACGGTCTGCCATACCCGCGACAGGGCGGCATCGGCGCGATCCTTCGCCAGAAAGATCGCGTCATAGCCTTGCGCGCTGGCACAGCGCCGCATCGCCGCGCGATGATCGGTAATCGCCGTTTCGACGGCGGGCAGGATATGGTCGGGCCGAATGTCGCCAAAACGCGGGTGCAGGCCGGAATCGAGCAGGGGGTTCGTCTGTGTCATGACGCTTCTTTACACAGGGCAATATGCCCTGTCTGCCCGCATCCACTCGTTTGATCGAGGCGAACGCCCAGTCCATCCGCCGCAATATGCCGGACGCCCGAATGGGCCGTGCTCCCCTGCTTGGGCCAGCGGACTATTGGCGGTTCAGACCGGCCAGCTTTCCAGCCGCCAGGCCGAATCCCAGAACATCCACTCATATCTGGTCGCGTTGCGGAAGGCGCGGGCCATGGCGTCGCGCACCGCCGGAGTCGTGGCGGCGGCCGCTTCGTCCACCAGCGCGCGAACCCGGTCGGTCGCCGCGCCAAAACCGGGATCGGCATAGGTTTCGATCCACGGTGCATAGGGGTTGGGGCTGACGGCGCGCGGCTTGATGGCGCAGCCGACTTCCCAATAGACCCAGAAACAGGGCAGGATGCCAGCGACCAATTCCTCATAGCTGCGGGTCGCGGCCAGGCTGGCGAGATAGCTGGTGTAGCCAAGGCAGGAGGGGGTTGGCTCGGCACCCTGCGCTGTGGTTGCGCTGACGCCGAACTGAGCGAAGAAGGCCTGATGCAGCGCTTCTTCAACCTGCACCGCAACTTTCGCGCCGTCGGAAAATTCCAGCCGCCCTGCGGCACTGGGCGCGCGGGCCGCGGCGATCGCCAATGTGCGGGCATATTCAGCCAGATAGAGACTGTCCTGCACGATATAATGTTGGAAGCTGTCGCGTGGCAATGTTCCGTCTGCCAGCGCGGTCAGGAATGGATGGTCCAGGATAGCCTGCCGCAACGGGGCGGCGTCCGCCCAGATCTGATCGCAAAAGCCCATCGCCATGTCCTTCGTCAAAAGCGCACGGATGCGCTGGCGCCGAATTGGCGGCCGGTGTTGATGGTGAAACTGTCGAACGGTCCATCCGGGCCAAGGCCCAGCAGTAGCGGCAATTGCTGCTGGCCAAAAGCCGAGATCGCCCAGCGCTTGTCGAGCAGGTTCTTGGCCCAAAGGTCAAACGTCCATGCCCCGTGGCTGACGCCTATACGCCCATCGACCGAGGTGTAGCCAGGTGAATGGAGGATATTGTCGATCTCGAAATCGACGCGTGAGACATAGGCGACACTAAGCCGAACATTGACAGTCGCAGGTCCGGCCGCGCCCTGCCAGCCAATACCGCTGTTGATGGTCCAGTCCGGCGCGTTGGGGGTGCGCTTGCCGCTCATGTCCAGGATAGCGGGTTCACCCGGTTCTGGCGTGGGGTTGGGCGTGAAATAGGTGCCGGTGCGGCTGTGGGTCCAGGCCAGCCCGCCATCCAGGCTGAAGCCCGCGCCAAGCGCCGCCTGCGCCGACGCTTCGATCCCGTGGACATCGACCTGTGGCACCGACAGGACGACCGAGTTGCCCAGGAACACGGTGTTCTGGAAATTGTCATAGTCAGTGATGAAGCCCGCGAGCGACAGGCGGATACGCCCATCCGCGCTCTCACCCTTGACGCCCGCCTCGATCGAGCGGGTGGTTTCGGCCGGGAACACGGCCTGCCATACATCGGTCGGGCCGGGCAGGGGGTTGAAGCCGCCCGCCTTGAAACCGATCGCGCCGGTGACATAGGCGGTCAGATGATCGGTCGGGCGCCAGGCGAGGGACAGTTTGGGCTGCCATTTCTCGAACGTCCGGGCACGTTGCGCGACAATCGTTCCAGTGACGGTACCGACCGTATCTTCCTTGCGCCGGTCGCGGTCATAGCGCAGCGCCATCGTGGCTTCGACCTGTGGCGCAATGTCGTAGCTCGCCTGCCCGAAAACACCGATCTGGCTGGAGCGGGTTTCCGCGCGCAGCGCTTCGCTGCCGAACAGCAGCGGCCCGAAATCATCGGTCCGGTCGCGCTCCAGCCGTTGGTAGAACAGGCCTACATGCCAGCGCAGCGGCCCGTCGCCGCGTGACGTCAGCCGGGTTTCGCTGGTCCAGGCTTTTATATCAACAGGTTGGGAGATGGGTTGAATACCATCCGGGAACAATGGCGCGCCGAAAAGCGTCAATGGCTTGTCGTTGCGAAAATCCAGTTCTTCAACGAAATCTTTATGATAATCGTCATAGCCGCCAGTCCATGTGAAGAGCAGCCCGTCACCCGCTTCCTGTTCATAGCTGGCCTGCGCGCCCCACCATGTACGCGATGCCCGCCCTTCAAAATCCCCGAACGGATCGGTCAATGCCGCACCCGACAGGCGCCCGCCATAAAGGCCAGTAACATTGCCCGATGAAATATAGGCCGCCCCGCCTTCTTCATTGGCCCAGCCCAGGCGAAAGCGGAACGTCGCCGTTTCGTTCAGCGCGACCTTTGCCTTCAGGCGCAGATTGCGGCTGATGCTGCCATCGACCTTCTTGTCCAGAAAGCTGTTGCGGATGAAGCCGTCGCTGTTGCGATAGGAACCGGCCAGGCGCAATTGCACCTGTTCCGACACAGGGGCATTGACCACGCCGTCGGCGGTCCAGGTCAGGCCGTTGCCGATCCCGACGGCTGCTTCGCCGCCCCAGTCCGGGCCGGGATCGTTGGTCGTCATGGCGATGGCCCCGCCCGATGCCGACCGGCCGAACAAGGCGCCCTGCGGCCCCTTCAAAATCTCGACCCGCGCCAGATCATAGGGGCGCAGCGTGAAGAGTTCGGAATCGGGCAACGCCAATCCGTCGACGATATAGGCGATAGAGGGCGATTGGCTGCGGTTGGTGGATACGCCCCGCACGGATATGAGGTTGGTGCCCGGATCCTGATCGTTGATGATGAAGATGCCGGGCGTTGCCGCGATGAAATCGTCGATCGTGGTCAGGCGCTGCGCGGCGATGGCGGCGGGACCATAGACGGCGATCGTGTCGGGCACCCGGATTTCGGCTTCTGCGCGGCCGCGCGCGGTGACGACGATGCTGTCGTCCGCATGGGCGTAGCCTGAACCCAGTAGCAGTGCGATCGATATGGCAGGCGACATAATGGCGTAAAGACGCATATCCCTATTCCTCCGCCGGTGTGAGCCGGATCAGGTTCGCGGGTTTGCAGACTGGACGCCCCCTGCGCCCGATCCGCCTCTCAGCCCTGACAGCGCCAGGACACCCCGTGGGTTGAAACTGTCGGTGCGCCTATGGCGTCCTGCACCGGGCGTCAATCGATGGCTGAGGGTCTGGCGCATATTCATGCTGAAATGGGGTCGGTTTTCAGTCGACTATGGCGTCTGGCAAGGATCATCCGTTATCGACGCCGCAGCCCGACCTTTATTCTTCCTGTTGCTATGACCTGCGTACCGGCCCTTTTACCATCATGATGATCGCCCCGTTTCTATTGCTGGCCGCTGCGGCAGATGATGCGTTGCCGCGGCGACCCCATTCGCACATCCATGCGGCGGGAGAGATTGACGAGACGCAGGGGCCGGTGCCGCTGGAGGTCACCTATACCGGCGAAGTGATGGCCAATGTAGCGGGCGGGTTGAAGCGGCGCGCGCGCTATCTCGACAATCTCGACATAGTGCTGGAGGCTGATCTGGAGGCGACGCTGGGTTGGCGCGGGGCCGAGGCGCATGTCTATGGCCTCTACAATAATGGCGCGTCGATCTCCAACGCGGTGGGGGACGTACACGCAGTCAGTAATATCGAAACGGGGACGCGGGCATTCAGACTATATGAAGCCTGGATCAACCAGACGATCGCGCCCGGATTGTCGCTGAAGGCAGGATTATATGATCTCAACTCGGAATTTGACGCGCTCGACGCCGCTGGCGTATTCGTCGGCAGCGCGCATGGGATCGGCAGCGATATTTCGCTGACGGGTCGCAATGGTCCGTCGATCTTCCCATCGACATCGCTGGCCGCGCGTGTCGAATGGCAGCCGGCCGAGGGCTGGGCTGTGCGCGCTGCGATATTGGACGGGGTACCGGGCGATCCCGATCATCCGGCCCGCACCGCGATCAAACTGGGTAACGGCGATGGCGCGCTGCTGATCGGTGAACTCGACGTGCCGATTGCCGGCGCGCGGCTGTTGCTGGGGCATTGGCGCTACACAGCGACGTTCGAAGCCTGGGATGGAAGCATAGGGCGGGGCAATGCCGGGGTCTATCTGCGTGGGGAAATGCCGCTGATGACCGATGGCGAGGAGAAGGTGGACGGTTTCTTCCGGCTTGGCACGTCAAGCGGGCGGTTCAACATGTTCGACCGGTTCGCCAGTCTGGGCGTAAAATGGACAGGCGCGGTGAACGGGCGGCCGGAGGACGAGCTTGGTCTGGCGGTGGTGACCGCCTCCACATCCCCTGATTATCGCCGAAGCAGCGCCGCGCAGCGCACTGAATCGGTCGCCGAAATCACCTATCGTGCGCCGCTGTCGCCATGGCTTACGGTGCAGCCCAACCTGCAATATGTCCACAATCCCGGCGCTGACCCGACCATCCGCGACGCCTGGGTCGTCGGGCTGCGCTTTGCCATTGGTTCGCGCCTGATCGACTAGGGGTGATCGCAGCCGGACTGGCCAGCGCGACGTGCGGCGGGCAGGGCGAATGTGATCAGCAGGCAAAGCGCCATCGGCAGGATAGCGAACAGGAAGAAGGGCCCCGGACCCGCGCCGTTGCCGATCAGCCAGCCACCGGCCAGCGGCCCGCCGATCGCGCCGATACGGGCGACTGCCACGCCAAAGCCAATGGCAGTGGCCAGACAATCGGGCGGAAATACGCCGGTAACGACGGCCATGATGCACAGATGGACCCCGACAATGCCGCCGCCCGCCACCAGCAGCAGCAAGTTGGTCGACAAAGTCCCGGCAGACAGGATCGCCAGCAGGGCGAAAGCCGCGATGATCGTGACATAGGCACCCGCCAGCGCCAGCACGGCATGGTTGCGATCAATCAGCCAGGCAAGCGCCAGAGCGATGACCAGTCCACCCGACTGGATGATGGTGATCGATCGTGCGGCCTGATCCAGCGTGAAGCCCGCCTGCGGCAGCAAGGTCGGCGTCCAACTGATGATAAGATAGAGGCCGAAAGCATTGATACCATAGAGTAATGCAAAAACGATCGTCGGGAACCGGAGCGGCTTGCGCAATATGCGGGCAAGCGGGCGGACGGCGCGGGCGTCAGTTCCGGGCTCTGCTTTCTTTTCCGGCGGAAATAGCAGGAACAGGGCGAGCGCAAGCAGCAATGTCGCTGCGCCCGGCAACAGGAACAGGGCGCGCCAACCGCCCAGCGCGATCAGCGGCGGCGCAATCAGGCCCGCGACGATCGCGCCAAAGGAGATGCCGAGCGATACGATCGTCAACGTGCTTGCGCGTCGCCCCGGCGGTGCCCAGATCGCAGCCAGCGCGGTGACGTTGGGCAGGCATGCGCCCAGAGCCAAGCCAGTCAGCAAGCGCCATATGATGAAGCTGGCGATGTTCGTCCCGCTGGCCGTCGCCATGGTCAGCAGGCCGATACAGATGACCGAGAAGGTGATCATCCGGCGCCGGCCGAAGCGATCCCCCAGCGGCGCCAGCAAAACCGCGCCGACGCCCAGGCCCAGCAATACCGCCGAAAGGGCAAAGCCGAAGCGGGCGGGCGGAATGTCCAGCGCCTTTGCGATATGGGGCAACGCCAGCGGCATCGCCGCCAGATCATAGCCATCGACGAACAGGACCAGCCCGCACAGGAACAGCGACAGGATCAACCGCGGGGTAAAAGATGGCGTTATGCCCATGTCCTGCGGACGGGTCATGGATCGGCGTTCCTCTCTATGGGCATTGCGCAGCGCTTATCGTAACGAATGATATAATTGGTTGGCGCCACCCCAGCCTGTCAAGCGCTAAAAAACGAGCGAACGGGTTGCGATAATAATAACGAACGTTATAGTGTGCTGCTGAAAAGGCGTAATGCGCCAGCCAGGAAGAGGATAGACCATGGTTCCCGACAACATCCATATCGCCCATCCCGACAAGCTGTTCATTGGTGGCGCATGGGTCGGATCGACGGCTGACCGGATGATCGAAATCGTTTCGCCCAATAGCGAGGCGGTTATTGCCCGCGTCGTCGATGGAACCGAAGCGGACATGGATCGCGCCGTCGCTGCCGCACGCACGGCGTTCGATGATGGCCCATGGTCCACCATGGCGCCTGCCGAGCGTGGCGCGATCGTGCGGCGGATGGGCGAAGAATTGGGCAAGCGCACGCCTGAACTGTCGGCCGCCTGGACGGCGCAGGTCGGTGGCCTCGCCAGCTTCGCGCCAATCATGACTGGCGGTGCGACCGCGACATTCATGGCGATCGCAGGCTATGCCGACAGCTTTCCCTTTGTCGAAAAACGTCCGGCGAGCCAGGTCCATACGGCGATCGTGGCGCAGGAACCCGCTGGCGTTGTCGCCGCGATCGCGCCCTGGAACGCGCCCTATGGCATCATGTCGTCCAAGGTCGCCTATGCCATGGTTGCAGGCTGCACCGTCATCATGAAGCCGTCGCCGGAGACCCCGCTGGAAGCCTATATCATAGCCGAAGCGGCGGAAGCGGCAGGGGTGCCGGCCGGCGTGGTCAATCTGGTCGCGGCGGGACGCGACGCATCCGACCATCTGGTCCGCAACCCCGGCATCGACAAGGTGACTTTCACCGGATCGACGCTGGCGGGCAAGCGGATCGGCGAGGTCTGCGCCGGGCGGGTCGCGCGCTGTACGCTGGAACTGGGCGGCAAGTCGGCAGCGATCGTGCGCGACGATTTTCCCATAGAGGTCGCCGCTGCAATTCTGGGCAACACCATCACGATCATGAGCGGACAGGTTTGCGCCATGCTGTCGCGTGCGATCGTGCCGCGCCATCGTCATGACGAACTGGCCGACGCCATTGCGAAGGTGATGCAGGGCATCCGCATCGGCCATAGCGATGCGCCCGATACACAGCTTGGCCCGGTGGCGATGAAGCGCCAGCTTGAACGGGTGGAGGAATATATCGCGCTGGGTCGCGCAAGTGCCGATCTCGTGACCGGCGGCAACCGTCCTGCCCATATGAACAGCGGCTATTTCATTGAACCCACCCTGTTCGCGAATGTGGATAACAAGAGCCGCATCGCGCAGGAGGAAATTTTCGGCCCCGTCCTGTGCCTTATTCCCGCCGATGATGAGGAGGATGCAATCCGCATCGCCAATGACAGCGCCTTTGGCCTGAATGGATCGGTGCTGACCAATGACGCCGATGCCGCCTATCGCATCGGCCGTCGCATCCGCGCAGGCGGATTTGGGCAGAATGGCATGAAGATGGAGTTCGGCCTGCCTTTTGGCGGCTTCAAGCAATCGGGGATCGGGCGCGAGGGCGGGGTGGAAGGCCTGCACGCCTATCTGGAAACCAAGACCATGTTGCTCGACGCCACGCCCAGCGGCTTTTGAGCATAATCATGCTGGATGCGCAGGGGCGGGGGCAGGGGTCCGCCTATACCGCCGCACGTATCATTTATGGGGGGTGGTTCCTGTTTTCGGGGATAGAATATTTCACCCCCTTCGATCTTCAGCCGCTGGGCAACACGCCGCTGGCGCAGGAATTCACCCTGGCGCTGATCCACAGCGGCTTGTTCGCCTGGATAAAGATCATGGAGGTGATCGTGGCGCTGCTGGTGCTGGCGAACCGCGCGGTATTGCCTGCCGCGCTGGCCAGCGTGCCGCTCAATGTCGTGATCGGTTACTGGAATTTCGTGCTGGATCCGGGCGTAGTCGAATATGCGTTCGGCATCGTCACGCTATTGCTCAACGCCATCCTGCTCTGGCCATGGCGCAGGGAATTGATCGGCCTGCTGCGTTGGTACCCTGTGATATATCGGCCATATTGCCAGTTTCGTATGCTTGGGATACTTTTTCTTCCTGTGGGATGACTCGCTGACGACCAGCTATAGCGTCGCGGTGGGCGAAGAGAGGGATGCAGGGCATGGCTCATGATGTTCTAGATCGTGTGGAGTGCGTCCGCTGAGCGCGGTCGAGCGTTTTTCCACCCGGCTGGTGCCGCCACCGCGTCGCCAGCGTTTCTGGCGAGAGGTCGTTGCCGAAGCCTTCCCCGGCATGACCGCCCACGCGCCCGAAGGCATCAAGGCGGATCTGGCGCGCTGGTCTCTGGGCGGCGTGGGGCTGGCGCGGGCGCGCAGCGAACGGGCGCAGGTCAGCCGGATCGCGACCGATGGAGAGGAACGGCATCTGCTGCTCCATCTGCTCCATCGCGGGTCGGTGACCATGTTGCACGGCGATCGCAGCAGTATTGCCCGCGTGGGCGACATCGTGATCGCCGATGACCGCCATCCCTATTCCATCGACATTTCGCAGTATAACGACTGCCTGATCCTGCAAATACCCGTTGCAATGATGGGCGATGATATTGCGGGGCGCGACTGGCATGGTTGCCTGCTGCCGTCCACCAACCCCCATGTCCTGTTCATGGCCCATATGCTCCACGGCCTGTGGTCGCAGCGCGACCAGTTTGATCATCTGGATGACGATGCCGGGATATTGCTGGCCGATGCGGCGCAGATGATGTGCCGTCGCAGCACATTGGAAAGGCCATCCATCCATCAACTGCGCTCGCCGATTGAATATGCGCTGGAACATCTGGGCAATCCCGACCTTGGCACGGCGCTGATCGGCCAGGCGCTGAACCTGTCGTCGCGCGCCGTACAGAAAAATTTCGTCCGTCAGGTCGGGCTGACGCCGACCGCCTTCATCACCGTGCGACGCCTCGAACGCGCGGCCGCGTTGCTGGCGTGCGATGATGGACGCACGATTACCGACGTTGCGTTCGAAGTCGGTTTTAACGATTCCGCCTTCTTCACCCGCTGTTTTCGCAAGCATTTTGGCGTCGCGCCGAGCCAATGGCGAAGCACCAACGGGCGTTCGCTTGCGTCCTGATCCCAGGTTCGTCTGAATCCAAGACCTTTGCCTCCATAGCGCCTATCAGGACATCAAGCCGCCGATACAGGCGCGATGTTCCAGGGGAGATGAAGATGGGCAAGTCCATGATTGCGATGCTGATGGCGTCCGGCGCGCTGGTCGTAACACCAGCAATGGCGCAGGATGCCGAACAAAGCGGCGGCATCGCCGAAATCGTCGTAACCGCGCAGAAACGCGCGGAAAATGTGCAGGACGTGCCGATCGCCATTTCGGCCTTCACCTCTGAATCCTTGCAGGAACGGGCCGTCGGCAGCGTGGCGCAGCTCTCGGCTATCACCCCCAACGTCAATCTGGACGCAGGCACGCCCTTCTCCGGCTCCACCGCCGTGCTGTCCGCCTATATTCGCGGCATCGGCTCGGACGATTTCGCCTTCAACATCGATCCGGGCGTCGGCATCTATCTGGACGGCGTCTATCTCGCCCGTACCGTCGGCGCGAACCAGGATCTGCTGGACGTCGAACGGGTTGAAATCCTCAAGGGGCCGCAAGGGACGCTATTTGGTCGCAACACGATCGGCGGTGCGATCTCCATCGTCACTGCCGATCCGGGCAGCGCGTTCAAGGCGAAGGGCGATGTGACGGTGGGCAGTTACAATCTGTTCCAGGCGCGCGGATCGGTAAGCGTCCCCGTCACCGATGGCCTCAGCTCTGCCTTGACCTTTGGCATCAAGTCGCGCGACGGGTTCCTCAAGCGCCTGCGTTATCCGGACCAGCGCGCCAATAATGCGCCCCCCTTCACCGCCTTTTCCGCCGCTGGCTATGACAGCGCCAACAAGGAAGGGGCCAACGACAACTGGAACCTGCGCGGAAAGCTGCGCTGGGACAATGGCGGCGCTGTGCGGGCGACCTTCTCCGGCGACTATAGCAAGGACAAGGGGACGTCCGCCAACAAGCTGATCGGCACGGCTGAGTTCGTACCCGGCAATTTCGCTGGCACGACCAACCTGCCCGGTACGGCCTTCGACCCGACCGGGACTACCGGCTTCCTGTTTGCCGGCCTGTATAATTTCTGCATCGGCAGCACGGGCGCGGAAATCGCGGCGCGCAACGCCCAGGCGCTGTGCGGCGTATCGGGTACCCAGTTCAATCCGCAATTCCAGCTGGCCAGCGTCGCCAGCGCGAATGTCGATGGCAACCCGGCCAATGACCGGCTGCCCTGGGATGGCCGCTACCTGATTGCCAACAAGGACCGCAGCTATGCCAGCGGCAACAGCTATTCCAATTTGGAAAGCTGGGGGTTGAGCGGCATTGTCGACTTCGATCTGGCCGACAATATCGCGCTCAAATCGATCACGGCCTATCGTGAATTGCACTGGAATGCAGGGCTGGATGCCGACGGGTCGCCGCTCAACTTCCTGCAACTCAGCTTCACCATGAACCAGTGGCAGTTCAGCCAGGAATTCCAGCTGCTCGGCAATGCGTTCGATGAAAAGCTGCGCTATGTGCTGGGGGCCTATTATTTCAAGGAAGCGGGCGACCTGCATGACTATGTGACCTTTGGCGAAGGTCTGGTGCAGGTCGATGGCCCCAACCAGTTGAGCACCAAAAATTACGCCTTCTTCGGCCAGATCGACTATCGGCCTATCGACCTGATCGGCATCACCATCGGCGGGCGCTACACCAATGAACGCAAGCGGTTCGAAGGCGGGCAGCAGGAACTGAACGGGTTTAACTACAAGCTGTTTGGCTGCGCCGACGCCAATGGCAATATCTTCCCCGGCGGCCCATTTCCGCTGGCGCCGATCCCATGCCAGGTGGGATTGAGCTATCCTGATCCGACCAACCCGGTGCGCGTCTATACGCCGGGCGTCAATCGCAAGAAATTCAGCGATTTTTCGCCCAAGGTCGGGGTTCAGCTCCACCCGTCGGAAGATGTCATGCTCTATGGCAGCTGGTCGAAGGGGTATAAGACGGGTGGCTGGACCACGCGCCTCACCAACCCGCAGGGTAATGTCGCGCCCGACTTTAACGAGGAAAAGGCGACGACCTGGGAAGCGGGCATCAAGTCGACGCTGCTCGACCGCCATCTGCAAATCAATGCGGCGTTGTTCTCGACCAAATATCGCGACATTCAGCTCAATATTCAGATCGGCACATCGCCAACCATTGCCAATGCGGGCGACGCGCGCATTCGTGGGTTCGAACTGGAAATGGTTGCGGCGCCTGTCGATGGCCTGACGATCAACGGCGCGATCGGCTATATCGACGCCCAATATACGTCGGTGTCGGCAGGCGCTGCTGCTGTCGGCGGGGCCAACCCGTTCCAGGCGGGCACTTTGGTGGGCGAGGCTCTCCCCAAAACGCCCAAATGGAAGGTCAATCTCAGCCCGCGTTATGAAGCGACGCTGGGCAATGGCGGATCGGTCGTGCTGCTGGCGGACTGGACCTATACGTCCAGCGCGTGGAACGATACGCAGCGGACCTTGCTGCTCAAGCGTGTATCGACCGACATCGTGAACGCCTCGATCAGCTATCGTGAGCCCGACGGCCACTGGTCGCTGACGGCGGGCGGCACCAACCTCACGGACAAGCGCTTCCTGACGTCCGGCGGGTCGAACATCGCGGCTGGGGCTATGTTTGGCTCCTATAACCGCCCACGCGAATGGTATGTTCGCTTCGGGTTCGAATTCTGATCATGGGCAGCATCGCGATCGACGCGGCGGTGGTGGAGGGGGCTGGCAGCCCCTTCCGTTTCGAAAAACTGGCCATGGATGCGCCTGGGCCCGGCCAGATCAGGGTAAGGCTCCATGCTTGCGGCATCTGCCATACCGACATGGTGATGCGCGACGGGGCGCTGCCTATCCCGTTCCCCGTCATATTGGGCCATGAAGGCGCTGGCGTCGTCGATACCGTGGGGCCAGGCGTGGATGGTGTCGCGCCGGGCGATCATGTGTTGCTCAGCTTTCATAGTTGCGGCGCGTGCAGCGCCTGCCACGATCATCAGCCCGGCTATTGCGCGGAATTTGTGCCGCGCAACTTTCTGGGGGTAATGCAGCCGGGGCAGGGCGCCATCTGGCGTGGGGACGAGCGGATCGGCGGCAATATCTTCGGCCAGTCATCCTTTGCCACCCATGCTCTTGCCCATAGCGACAATGTCGTGCGGATCGATCGCGACCTGCCGCTCGACATTCTGGCGCCTCTGGGATGCGGAGTGCAGACCGGCGCAGGGACTGTGCTGGAAACATTACAGGTGCAACCCGGCCAGTCGATTGCGATACTGGGTGCCGGCGCCGTCGGCCTGTCGGCCCTGATGGCGGCGGTCATTGCGGGCGCGGGACGGATTGCGGTGATCGATCGCCATGCCAGCCGCCTTGCGCTCGCGCGCGAACTGGGCGCGAGCGAGACAGTCGATGATCTGGCCGCGCTTGACGGACAGTTCGATCATATCGCCGATACCACCGGCGTCCCGGCGCTGCTCGGCCTTGCGGTCGATCGGCTGGCACAGCGCGGCACGCTGGCGCTGGTCGGTGCTTATCCGCCGGGCGGCTTCACGATCGACCCTTCATCCATCATGAGCATGGGACGACGGATTGTCGGCGTGGTGGAAGGGGGCATCGACCCGCAGCTATTCATCCCGCGCCTGATCACTTATTATCGCGAAGGTCTGCTACCGCTGGAAAAGCTGATCAAGCGTTATGCCTTTGCCGATCTGGAAGCTGCCTTTGCCGCGTCGGAAAGCGGGGCGGTGATCAAGCCAGTAGTGTTGATGCCACAGGACTGACGGCCGCTCGCAGGAAGCGGCCGTCAGTCCTCGATCTTCATGCAGTGCGTGGACAGCGGCAGGACGCCCCGGCCACCATCAATCCACCGCCTCCGGCAGAGCGCCGATGACGGACTTGACTTCCAGAAACTCCTCCAGCCCGAAGCGGCCGAATTCGCGGCCATTGCCCGATTGCTTGTAGCCGCCAAAGGGCATGTCGAAGGCAAGGCCGCCCGCATTGACGAACACCGCGCCCGCCCGCAGGCGGCTGACGAACTTGCGCGCATGGGCCGGATCACCCGCGACATAGGCGCCAAGGCCATAGGGCGTATCATTGGCGATGCGGATCGCTGCCTCATCATCGTCATAGGGCATCAGCACCAGCACAGGGCCGAAAATCTCCTCACGCGCGATCGTCATGTCCGGCGTCACATTGGCGAACACCGTCGGGCGCACATAGCTGCCATGATCCATCCCGTCAGGACGACCAAGGCCACCTGTTACCAGCGTTGCGCCCTCGTCAATCCCGGTCTGGATCAGCGACTGGATGCGGTCCCACTGGCGCTGGCTGACGACTGGGCCGATATGGTCGCCCTCGCTTTGCGGATCGCCGACCTTCTTGGCCGCAAACATCGCCCCGACCTTTTGTGCCGCTTCGTCATGTTGGGAACGATGCACCAGCATGCGCGTCGGCGCGACACAACTCTGGCCGCTGTTAAGCAGCACGCCGCCCACGCCACCGGGCAGAGCGATGTCCAGCGGCGTACCTTGCAAAATGATGTTGGGTGACTTTCCGCCCAGTTCCTGCGCGACGCGCTTGACGGTATCGGCTGCGTTCTTGGCAACCATGATTCCTGCACGCGTCGACCCGGTGAAACTCACCATATCGATGTCAGGATGCCTCGCCAGTGCCGTACCGACCCCGTCGCCATCGCCCTGCACCAGATTGAACACACCGGCCGGGACAGCCGCGGCGTGCATGATCTCGGCAAAGATCGCGGCGCAACTGGGCGCTTCCTCGGAGGGTTTGAGGATCATCGAGCAGCCTGCCGCCAGGGCGGGGCCAACTTTGGCGACGATCTGGTTCATCGGCCAATTCCACGGCGTGATCAGCGCAACCACGCCGATCGCTTCGCGCACCACCCTGTTGTCGCCGATTTTCTCGCTGAATTCATAGTCTTTCAGCGCCGCGAGCGACTGCGCCAGATGACCAAGACCCGACCCTGCCTGCGCCGTCTGCGCGATCGAGATGGGGCAGCCCATTTCGGTCGCAATGGCGCGAGCTATGTCGGGGATGCGCTTTTGATATTCCGCCATGATCCGCTCCAGCAGCGCGATCCTTTCCTCCTTGCTAGTGAGCGAGAAGGTTTCAAATGCGCGGCGCGCGGCGATCACGGCGGCATCGACATCGGCTGCGGTGCCAAGGATCATGTCTGTCGCGCTGGCATCGGTTGCGGGGTTCATCACCGCAATCATGCGTCCCCCCTGGCTGTCGACCCATTGGCCATCGATATAATGTTTGCATGTATTGGGCATGGGGCAGGTCCTTATGCGTGAAGAAGGCCAAGGTCGGCATCAGTGGCGGGCTTTCCCCATTTGTCGCGCGGCGGCATGGGGCGGTTGGTCCAGGGCGGATCGAGCGTGAAGCTGGAGACGCGGCGGCCTTCCGGCAGGCGCCCGTTGCCGCCACCCTGGGCATAGTCGTAATAGAGCGTCATCAACTCATCATGGCCATGATGGCGTTGCGCAACGGGGTGCGACAGGCAGGCTTCGCGCCAGCGCAACAATCGGGTCAGGTGCTGCGGGATCTCATAGGCTTCATAATAGTCGAGAAACCATAATCGTTTGAACATGGGCGTGAAGGCGACCTCTGCCCAGCCAAACCTGTCGAACAGATAGTCGCGGTCGGGCGCATAATGGCGCAGAAAATCGTTCAGCCGCGCATATTGCGCATCGACTTCGGCCTGATATGCGTCGCGCTTTTCCCGATCGCGGTTCAGGATCATGCGGTATCCTGCCCCCGTAAACTGCCCGTCAGTCGCGCACAGCATCGCCTCGACGGCATGTTCATACGGGTCGCGCCGCGCCACCGCAGGATCGGGAAAGCGATCTTCGAAATAGCGCATGATGACCATGCTTTCCTTCAGCGTTTCGCCATTTTCCAGTTCCAGCGCGGGCAGCGACGTCGTGCCGCGCGTCTTGGCGAGCAGCCAGTCGGGGCGGGCCAGCGATATGTCGATCTCATGGTCGACCATGATGTCGTGCAGCCCTTTCAGGTCGAGCAACAACTCTATCCGCTCGGAAAAGGGGCAGCCGGGGATATGATACATGCGTAGCTGGCCGCCGGGCGGTTCGTCACACCATGCCATGGCCGTCACGCCGCCGACATGGCCGGGCGCGGCGGCATTTCCGATTGCGATTTGGCAAACATCGCCTGCGTGGCCGGGCGGGCGTTGATCCGCTCGATCCAGGCAAGCAGATGTGGCGTGGCTTGCCCGTTGACGATATCGGCATGACCAAATTGCATCCCGTTCGCGATCGCGAAATTGCAGATATCGGCCAGCGTATATTCGTCGCCCGCCAGCCAGGGGCTTTGCGCCAGGCGTTTCTCCAGCCGGTCGATCGAGACGCGAATCTTGCGCATCTCCTCGTCCAGCACCGCCTGCGGGAATCCTGCGCGGGCATTGCGCCATTTGGCCTGCTGCTCCGGTATCGGGATATGCTTCAGCTTCTCCTCAAATTCCTCATCGCTCAACTTGCGCGCCATCGGGCCAATCATCCGTTCCCAGCCAATGGTGGACACGCACCAGCAGAAATATTCGTCCACCCATTTGGTCCAGACGCGCATCTCCGCGATCCCGACCGGGTCGACCGGGCGCAGTCGGGGGGCATCGGGGAATGCATCCTCCAGATATTCGCAGATCACTGTCGATTCGGTAATGATATGCCCGTCATGGTCGAGCGCGGGCACCTGACCGCGCGGATTGATGGCCTTGAACCAATCCTCATGATGCTCGAACCGGGTCGGATCGACGAAGCGGGGCGTGAACTCCAGCCCCTTTTCATAAAGCGTTAGCAGCGGTTTCATCGAATTTGCAGCTGGACCGAAGCTGTAGAGCGTCAACATGGCAGACTTCCTCACCTTGTGATGTGCAGCGTCTGTGCGCTTTCGCTGCCCGTGGTGCAGGGGCGGGCCAGCGCCCGCAAGTCGTCTGTCTATACTATCAGTGGCGCTACCCGGCGGGCTGGCGGTGGCCGCAACCTGTCACTGCCAATGATAGCGCCGCCACTCGCCTTGCCGGGACGGCCGCGCTTTGCTTGGGTGATGCACGAGCGGGCAAAGATCCCGCCGGGGAGAGAAGCGGATGCTCGAATTGCTGACGTCAGAGACACCCAATGGCTGGAAGGTCTCTATCCTGCTGGAGGAACTGGGCGTTCCTTACACGGTAACGCCGATTGCGCTGACCGACCGGGTGCAGAAGCAGGACTGGTATGTCGCGCTCAACCCCAATGGTCGCATCCCGACGCTGATCGATCATGCGGCGGGCGATTTCGTTGTTTTTGAGTCGGGCGCGATCCTGCTGTATCTGGCGGAAAAATATGACCGCTTCATTCCCGCAGACACACAGGCGCGCAGTCAGGTGATCCAGTGGGTGATGTGGCAGATGTCGGGGCTTGGCCCGATGATGGGGCAGGCAACGGTATTTAATCGCTATTTCGAAGAAAAGCTGCCATCCGTGATCGATCGCTATACCCGCGAAAGCCAACGATTGTTGGGCGTTCTGGACGCGCAACTGGCGACCCGCGACTATCTGGTCGGCGATTATTCCATTGCCGATATTGCCTGTTTTCCCTGGGTACGCGGCCATGATTGGGCCGGGGTGGAGATAGACGGATTTCCCCATCTTTTGCGCTGGTATGACCGGATCGCCAAGCGTCCTGCGGTGCAGCGCGGACTGCTGGTGCCAGAACCGCCATCGGCGCAGGACATGGCGGAAAAGACCATTTTGCAAGGAAAGACCATCATCGCGTGACAGCATTTCTCCAGCGGACCGTCCGCATCGAATGGGGCCATTGCGACCCCGCCGGCATCGTTCACGCCCCGCGCTATTTCGACATTTTCGGCCAAAGCACCATGCTGCTGTTCGAACAGGCCGGGTTGCCTAAAAAGCGTGAGATGCTGGCGACCATGCCTTTTGCGGGCTTCCCGATGGTGGACGTGTCGGCGCGCTTTTTCGTGCCGACCGCCTATGGCGACGATGTGCTGGTGGAAGCGGACGCGCCCATATTCGGCAATAGCAGCTTCACCGTCGCGCACCGCCTGTCACTCGATGGCAGGCTGTGCGTGGAATGCACCGAAAAGCGCGTGTGGACCATAGCGGATACGACCCGCCCCGGCGGTTTGCGCGCGCAGCGGGTGCCAGATGCGGTGCGCGCCCTGTTCGCCCCTGACTGATCAGGCGCGTGGGGCGAGGCCGCTGATCAATATATCGACCAGCGAATCGGCGACCTGCTCGGCGCTGAGCGGCCCATCCGGATCATGCCAGCGCCCCGGCCAATTGAGCGCGCCCGCCAGGGTGAAGGCGGTCATGCGCACGTCTAAAGGCGCAATCGAACCATCGGCGATGCCATCTTCGATCAGCGCGCGCATCGACAGATCGATCGCCCGCTTGCGCGCGCGGAACAGCGCCGCCCCCTCAGCAGAAAGAAATTCGTCGCCAGTGCGCACGACGCAGCGACCAAAATCGTCCATCATCACCAGTGCATAGCGGCGCAGGACGCTGCGCAACCTGGCAAGGCCATCGCCGGGCTGCGCGCGCGCCGTATCCGCGGCAGCGCTCAGCAATTGCAGACCGCGCGTCACGCACTCGATCAGCACCTGCTCCTTATTGCCCAGATAATGGTAGATGGTCGGCTTGCTGATCCCCAGGCTTGCGGCCACGTCGTCGAGCGAGGTGGCGTGAAAACCGCGCGCGTTGAACATGCGTACCGCGGCCCGCAGCACGGCTTCGCGCTTCTCCTCACGATCGCGTTCACGTTCCTCGCGCGATCGGAAGGGGGATGGTGCGGCGTTCGGTCGGGGCAAGCTGGTCTCCTTACCCGTTTCTCTTGACAAGAAACCGGTCGATAATCAATATACCCGTGAGTATATAAGAGACGATCGGGTTTTATGCTGACGGAAATCCAGACAGCCATCCGCGACACGGTGCGCAGCTTCGCGCAGGACGCGATCCGCCCGCATAGCGCGCGTTTTGAGGCGGAGGGCGGCTATCCGTCTGCTCTGTTCGAAGAGATGGCAGGACTGGGCCTGTGGGGCATGACCGCACCGGAATGCTTTGGCGGTGCGGACGCGGACGCCGTATCCTACGCGCTGGCGCTGATCGAACTGGCGGCGGCGGACGGGGCATTGTCCACCATCGTGTCGATCCAGAACAGCATCCTGGTTTCCGGCCTGCTCAAGGATGGCAGCGAGACGCAGAAAGCCCGCTTCCTGCCCGATCTGATCGGCGGCCGGACAATCGGCGCCTTCGCCCTGACCGAAGCGGATGCCGGATCGGACGCTTCGGCCGTCCGCACCCGCGCTATCAAGGTCGATGGCGGTTGGCGCATCACCGGCGCCAAGCAGTTCATCACATCGGGCAAGATAGCAGGCGTGGTGATGCTGGTCGCTGTGACGGACCCGGACGCAGGCAAGAAGGGCCTGTCGGTATTCATCGTGCCGACCGACCGGCCCGGCTACAGCGTCGACAAGGTCGAACATAAGATGGGGCAGGGCGCGTCGGACACCTGCGCGCTGCGCTTCGACGATATGTTCGTCGAGGATGAACTGCTGATCGGCCAGCCGGGGCAAGGTTACCGCATAGCGCTCGCGAATCTGGAAACGGGACGGATTGGCATAGCTGCGCAATGCGTCGGCATGGCGCAGGCCGCGCTCGACATCGCGGTCGCCTATGCCAAGGATCGCAAAAGCTTCGGCAAGCCGATCATGGAACATCAGGCGGTGGGCTTCCGCCTCGCAGACCTGGCCACCCGGCTGGAAGCCGCGCGGCAACTGGTGCTGAACGCCGCGCGGGTCAAGGATGCGGGCCAGCCCTGCCTGACCGAAGCCTCCATGGCCAAGCTGTTTGCATCGGAAGCGGCCGAACAGATCGTGTCGGGCGCGCTCCAGACGCTGGGTGGCTATGGCTATCTGGAAGAATATGGCGTCGCCAAAATCTATCGCGATGTGCGGGTATGCCAGATTTACGAAGGCACGTCGGACATACAGCGCATGGTCATCGCGCGCAGTCTTTGAAAGGAATGGATATGCAGGACGATCCGGTCGTCATCGCCAGCTATGCCCGCACGCCGATGGGCGGTTTTCAGGGTGTCTTGTCGCCCCTCAAGGCCACGGAACTGGGCGCAGCGGCGGTCAAGGCAGCGGTCGAGCGCGCGGGCGTGTCGGTCGACGCGGTCGATCGCATCTATATGGGCTGCGTCCTGCCTGCGGGTCTGGGGCAGGCGCCTGCGCGCCAGGCGGCGCTGGGCGCGGGTCTTGGCCTGAACACTGAGGCCACGACCGTCAACAAGATGTGCGGTTCGGGCATGCAGGCCGCGATCATGGCGCATGAGGCGCTGGCATCGGGCGCGGCCGATGTCGTGATCGCCGGCGGCATGGAGAGCATGACCAACGCCCCCTATGCCCTGCCCAAGCATCGCGGCGGCGCACGGATCGGTCATGACCGGATCATCGACACGATGATGATGGACGGGCTGGAAGATGCCTATGAACCCGGCAAGGCGATGGGCGTGTTCGCCGAAGAAGCGGTGCGTGACTATCAGTTCACCCGCGCCGATCAGGACGACTATGCCATCCGTTCGCTCGAACGGGCCAATGCGGCGATCGGCAGCGGGGCGTTCGTCCGCGAAATCACGCCGGTGACAGTCAAGGGCCGGGGTGGCGACACGATCGTCGATACCGACGAACAGCCGGGCAAGGCGCGGCCGGACAAGATTCCGGGCCTCAAGCCAGCCTTCGTTAAGGATGGCACGATTACCGCCGCCAATGCGTCGTCCATTTCGGACGGTGCGGCCGCGCTGGTGATGACGCGGCAGAGCGTCGCGACCAGGCAGGGGATGACGATCGTCGCCCGCGTCGTGGCCACTGCCGCACACGCTCATGAACCATCCAAATTCACCACCGCCCCGGTTCCGGCGATGCGCAAGCTGCTGGAAAAGGCAGGCTGGTCGGTCGACGATGTCGACCTGTTCGAGGTCAACGAAGCCTTTGCCGTCGTCGCGATGATCGCCGCCAAGGAATTGGGCATCCCGGCGGATAAGCTGAACGTCAATGGCGGCGCGACGGCGCTCGGTCATCCGATCGGCGCATCGGGCGCGCGCATCGTCGCGACGCTGATCGGCGCGCTGGAAACGCGCGGGCTGAAGCGCGGCGTTGCCAGCCTGTGCATCGGCGGCGGCGAAGCAACCGCGATGGCGATCGAACTGGCCTGATAGCAGGGGGTATAGTTATGAATATCAATGGTTTGCTAGCCATCGTTACGGGCGGCGCTTCGGGCCTTGGCAAGGCGACGGCGACGATGTTGGCAGCGCAGGGGGCCAAGGTTGCGATCTTCGACCTGAATGAGGAAGCGGGCAAGGCAGTCGCCGCGGAATTGGGCGGCATCTATGTCGGGGTCAATGTCGCCGATGACGCCAGCGTCGCGGCAGGACTGGATGCCGCAGAAGCAGCGCATGGCGTCGCCCGCATCCTGGTCAATTGTGCGGGGATCGCGCCTGCGGTCAAGACGGTGGGGAAGGAGAATGCGCCCCATCCGCTCGACACGTTCGCCAAGACCGTGACCGTCAACCTGATCGGCACGTTCAACGTCATTTCCAAATTTTCCGCCCGGCTCGCCACGGCGGAGGAGATTGACGGCGAGCGCGGCGTGATCGTCAACACAGCCTCCGTCGCGGCCTATGACGGGCAGATCGGCCAGGCGGCCTATAGCGCGTCCAAGGGCGGTGTGGTCGGCATGACCCTGCCGATCGCGCGCGATCTGGCGCAGCACAAGATCCGCGTGATGACCATCGCGCCGGGCATTTTCCTGACCCCCATGCTGGAGGCCTTCCCACAGCATGTGCGAGATGCACTGGGCGCGCAGGTGCCCCATCCCAGTCGCCTTGGCAAACCGGCGGAATATGCTCAACTGGTCGAATCGATCGTCCGCAATCCAATGCTGAATGGTGAGGTTATCCGGCTGGATGGCGCCATTCGCATGACGCCGCGTTAATGGACGGGATCGCCTTTACGGTCGAGGACGGGATCGGGCGGATCACGCTCGACCGGCCAGCGGCGGGCAATGCCATCGACCTGCCACTGGCGCGCGCGCTGCTGGCGGCGGCGATCCGGTGCCAGACCGACGATATGATCCGTTGTATCGTGCTGACCGGCAATGGGCGGTTATTCTGTGCGGGTGGCGACGTGCAGTTGCTGGCCGGCGCAGGCGACAAGCGATCGGACGTGCTGAGCGAGCTGATCGCCACCTTCCACGCCGCCGTTGCCCGACTGGCGCGCGCACCCAAGCCGCTGGTCACATTGGTCAACGGCCCGGCGGCGGGCGCGGGGTTCAGCCTGGCCATGCTGGGCGATGTCGTGATCGGCGCGCGGTCGGCCCACTTCACCGCTGCTTATGGCGCGATCGGACTGACGCCGGACGGCGGCCTCAGTTGGCTTTTGCCGCGTCTGGTGGGACTGCGCAAGGCGCAGGACATCATCCTGACCAACCGCCGGATCAAGGCTGACGAGGCCGAGGCGATCGGGCTGGTGACGCGCATTGTGGACGACGAGGCGCTGGCCGACGAGGGATTGAACGCAGCGGCTGCGCTTGCAGACGCTCCGATGGCAGCGCTGGCCGCCAGTCGCGCGCTGCTGGCCGACAGTTTCGAGACCGGGCTGGAGACGCAACTGGACCGCGAACTGCGCAGCATGGCGAGGGCAGGGGCGGGGCCGGAAAGCGAAGAGGGGCTGAGCGCATTACTCGCAAAGCGCACCGCCAATTTCAGGGGAGTTTGATAGCATGGCAGAAGCCTATATCGTTGAAGCCGTCCGTATTGCCGGGGGCAGGGCGCGCAAGGGCGGGTTGATCGACGTACATCCCGCCGATATGGGCGCGACCATTCTCAACGCGCTGGTCGATCGCACCGGCATCGATCCGGCGGCCATTGACGATGTGATCGTCGGCTGCGTCAGCCAGGCGGGCGAACAAGCCTTTGCCTTAGGCCGCAATCTCGTGCTCGCATCGAAGCTGCCCGACAGCGTCCCCGCCGTGACCATCGACCGACAATGCGGGTCTTCGCAGCAGGCGCTGCACTTCGCCGCGCAGGCGATCATGTCCGGCACGCAGGATCTGGTGATCGCGGCGGGTGCGGAAAGCATGACGCGGGTGCCGATGGGGTCCAATTACAAGCTCCACGCCGCCGCTGGCGTGGGTATCGGCCCCTGGCCAAAGAGCATCCAGAACCGTTATGGCGTTGCTGAATTCAGCCAGTTTCACGGCGCACAGGCGGTCGCCAACAAATATGGCTTCACCCGAGAGGAAATGGACGCCTATGCGCTCACCAGCCATGCCAAGGCGGCGGCGGCGATCGACAATGGCGCGTTCAAGGCCGAAATCGTCGGGGTCGAGACTCCCGAAGGCCTTTTCGACATTGATGATGGCGTCCGGCGCGGTGGCACGATGGAGGCGATGGCCAGCGTCAAGACGCTGGAGGAAGGCGGGACGATTACCGCTGCCAATGCCAGCCAGATGACCGATGGCGCGTCGGGCGTGCTGGTCGCCAGCGAAGCGGCGATCAAGCGGTTCAACCTGAAACCCATGGCGCGCATCGTCAATCTGACCGTGACGGCAGGCGATCCGGTCATCATGCTGGAAGAACCGATCCCGGCGACGCGGCGCGCGTTCGAGCGGTCGGGCCTCAGCCTGAACGACATCGACCTGTTCGAGGTGAACGAGGCGTTCGCGGCGATCCCGATGGCATGGCTAAAGGCGATCGGCGCGGATCCGGCCAAGCTCAACGTCAATGGCGGCGCGATTGCGCTGGGGCACCCGCTGGGGGCCAGCGGCACCAAGCTGATGAGCACGCTGATCCACGCGCTCAAGGCCCGTGGCAAGCGCTATGGCCTGCAGACGATGTGCGAAGGCGGCGGCGTCGCCAATGTGACGATCGTAGAGGCGCTGTAATGGGGATCAGGACGCGCTTTACCGATCTGTGCGGGATCGAGCATCCGATCGTTCAGGGCGGGATGATGTGGGTTGGCCGGGCAGAACTGGCCGCCGCGGTCTCCAATGCAGGCGGGCTTGGCATATTGACCGCGCTGACCCAGCCAACGCCCGACGATCTGCGCCGCGAAATCGACCGTTGCCGCACGATGACCGACAAGCCGTTTGGGGTGAACCTCACCATCCTGCCGTCGGTCAATCCGCCGCCCTATGCCGAATATCGCAAGGCGATCATCGATAGCGGCGTGAAGATCGTGGAGACCGCAGGGCACAAGCCGCAGGAGCATGTCGACCATTTCAAGGCGCATGGCGTCATCGTCGTCCATAAATGCACGGCGGTGCGCCACGCCCTGTCGGCGCAACGGATGGGCGTGGACGCGATTTCGATCGACGGGTTCGAGTGTGCCGGGCATCCGGGCGAGGATGATGTTCCAGGCCTGATCCTGATCCCCGCCGCTGCCGACAAGCTGACGATTCCCATGATCGCCAGCGGTGGTTTTGGCGACGGGCGCGGGCTTGCCGCGGCGCTGGCGCTGGGCGCGGACGGCATCAATATGGGAACGCGCTTCTGCGCCACCGTCGAAGCGCCGATCCATGACAATGTGAAGCAGTTTCTGGTCGATAATGACGAGCGCGGGACGAACCTCATCTTCCGCAAGTTCCAAAATACCGGGCGCGTAGCCAAGAACAGCGTGTCCGATCAGGTCGTCGAGATTTCACTGCGCGAGGACGCAGTGTTTCAGGACATCCAACCGCTGGTATCCGGGGCAAAGGGGCGGGTTGCACTGGAAACGGGCGATCTGGATGCCGGGCTGATCTGGGCCGGGCAGGTCCAGGGACTGATCCACGACATTCCGACGTGCGACGCGCTGATCAAACGGATTGTGAGTGATGCCGAAGCGATCATACGTGGCCGGTTGAACGACATGCTGCGCACACAGTTGGTCGCGGCCTGAGCCTCATTGTTCGATCAGCAGGGCGGCATAGGGTGGCAAATCGCCCGGCGCTGCCCCGTTGACGGCCATCAGGATGCGCCCCGACCCGTCAAGATCGACCGGCCACGCTATCGCTTCGCGCGACAGATTGAACAAGCAGAGCAAAGACTGATCGGCGCACGTCCGCCGAAACGCCAGGCAGGCGTCGTCGGCCACGAGGATGTCGAGCGCGCCATGGCGCAGAGCCGGATTGGCCTTGCGCAGCGCCAGCATGGCGCGGGTGAAGTGCATTAGCGATCCAGGGTCGGCTTCCTGCTGATCCACGGCAAGCGCCAGATGATCGTCGCCATGGGGCAGCCAGGGTTCGACGCCCGAAAAACCAGCCTGCGCGGCGTCGGCCGCCCATGGCAGGGGCGTGCGCGCGCCGTCACGCGACAGGGTCAACGGCCAGTTCGCGATGGCTTCTGGATCCTGCAATCGCTCGAACGGAATATCGACCTGCGTGATGCCCAACTCCTCCCCCTGATAGAGGATGGCATTGCCGCGCAGCGCCATCAGGAGCGTCATCTTCATCCGCGCAAAGGCCGGGCGATCTTCAGGGGCGCACCATCGCGACAGGGCGCGGGGTGCGTCGTGATTTTCGAAGGCCCAGCTTGGCCAGCCCATATCCGGTTCGTCGGGCCAGCGATCGACCGTTTCCGCGACCAGCGCCGGGGTGAGAACGGGCGCATAGAGGAAGGTAAAGCCATAGGCGCTGTTGAGGCGCTTCTCCCCGGCGGTATAGGCTTTCATCTCCTCCTCGGCGAGCGCCCCGCCTACCTCGGCCACAGTGAAGATCGCGCCATATTCGTTGCACAATGTCCGGATGCGCTCGACAAAGGGAATGATGGCGGGGTGCGACTGGCTATAGCGTTTGATCTGAAAGTCGAATGGCCGTGTGCGCGGGCTACCATCGTCGGGGGCGGGAGGATTGTCACGGAGTTCGGGGTCGTGCATCGCATGATTGAGGGCGTCGAGACGAAAGCCGTCCACGCCGCGATCCAGCCAGAAACGCATGACATCCAGCAGCGCATCCTGCACTTGCGGATTGTGGACGTTGAGTTGTGGCTGGCTGGTCAGGAACTGGTGCATATAATATTGCCCGCGCCGCGCATCCCATGTCCAGGCCGGGCCACCGAACACCGACTGCCAGTTGTTGGGCGGGGTGCCGTCCGCCTTAGGATCGGCCCAGACATACCAGTCAGCCTTGTCGCCGCTGCGACTGGCACGGCTTTGCGTGAACCAGTCATGCAGGTCGGAGCTATGGGCGAAAACCTGATCGATCGTGACCTTAAGCCCCAATGCGTGGGCGCGGGCAACCAGCGCATCGAAATCCGCGAGGGTTCCAAATATCGGATCGACATCGCAATAATCGGCAATGTCATAACCAAAATCACGCATCGGCGAAGGGAAGAAGGGGGAAATCCAGATCGCGTCCGCCCCCAGCCGGGCGATATGATCAAGCCGCTGCGTAATCCCGTTCAGATCGCCAATGCCATCATCATTGCTATCCTGAAAGCTGCGCGGATAGATTTGGTAGAGGACCGCACCCTTCCACCATGGTTGGTCAGCATTATCGGCGGAATTGGGCATTATTGTTTCGCTCCGATCAGGACGGGCGGCAAATCGGCACCGCCGCAACCACGCCAATCTACACACCGGATATGACAGGTGAAGCCCCGCTTGGCGCGAGTCGTGTATCGGGCGAATCCGCACCGGCGACCGATTCGCCTTCCCCCGCCATCCACAGTGAACGAAGGCGCGCAAAGCTTCCGCTACGGAAAGCTGTGCCGATACGGCAGATGCATATTTTGCAACCGCGAACAAAGTTTTCGCACTTGCAGCAAAGCGTGATTTGCCGGACATAGGAGGTGCCTTTCAGGCATCCTCTCCTAAACTTTTACGGGCTGATCTTCGGATCGGCCCTTTTTTTGTGCGTTTCAGCGCTCGATTGGGCATGAGCCGGGCTGCAATGCGTAATATAATCGTCATTTTCGACGACTGGAGATGGCGGAGTGATTGTCACACCGTCATGCGTTCGTCATAAGGCACCATGACATTGCCCTCCGGCCCATCTTCTCCACCGATCGATCGTATCCAGCAAAATGTGCTGGCAGCATCCGAACGCCGCCTCCTCAACTGGCTTTGCGCCCGGATGCCGTTATGGGTGACGCCAGATCTTTTGACCGTGCTCGGCATGATCGGAGCCTTCGCCATTTTTGCCGGCTATGCCGCCAGCAGCCTGGAAGTCCATTGGCTGTGGCTCGCCATTGGTGGCTATGTCCTGCAGTGGTTCGGCGATTCGATGGATGGCAGCCTGGCCCGGTTTCGCAAGATCGAGCGGCCCTCCTATGGCTATTTTATCGACCATAGTTGCGACGGGCTGGCAACCTTGCTGATTTTGGCCGGGATGGGGGCCAGTCCCTATATCCGCATGGACGTGGCGCTGGTGGCGCTGGCGGGGTATCTGCTGTTGTCGATCCATGCCTATCTGGCAGCGCGCGTGGTGGGGGAGTTCAAACTGTCCTACCTGTCCGCCGGACCGACGGAATTGCGACTGATGCTGATCGGCATGACGCTGGCGATGATGGCGCTGGGCTATACGCCGGGTTGGTTCGGCGCGATTTCAGGGTTCGACCTGTTCGTCGGCATCGTTTCCGTCGTCCTGATCCTGCTGTTCGTCATCCAGACGCTGGTCACGGCAAAGCGTCTGGCGATCAGCGACGCAAAGGATGCGGGTCGGTAAAACTGGTTTCAGCGACGTGGCAAAGATTGTGCGCTTGCGTCATGCGCAGCGGTCGATCGCTGCTTCGCACGCAAAATCAACTCGTTCAGGCGCATTTCATCCTGAACGCCCGAAGCAAACGCCAGGCAAAGCCAGTCCAGACACCGCGCCAGTAAAAGCATGGTTTCCTCTCAATTATATTATGCCGGGCACTATAGCATAATTGTCCGGCTGGAGAAGAGGCTTGTTGGTGGCCGATCCAATCAGGCGCAGACCGCATCAGCTTCCGCCACCAGCTGCGCCAGACGCGCTGCGCTGACATCATCCAGTGGCGCGAACAGCAATAGCCTTTGCCCCGGCGCTTCCTCGATCGCATAGCTGGTATGGCGGAACATGATTTCGCCGACACCGGGCATATCGGCGATGTTCGTATCTTCGAAATGCGCCATGATTTCCGATTCCTGCCAATATTGACGGAAAAATTCGGACTGTTCCATCATGTCGGCAATGATGCCTTCAAAGACGTCGGGCTGGCTGGTGCGGCTATAATCCCATTTGAAACGGGCGATCAGGCGGCGGCACATGTCGCGAAACTTGTCGGGATCGGCCCGATAGCGCGGATTGAGCATCAGGATACGGAACAGGTTGCGCTGATCCCGCGGCATCTGGCTGTAATCGCGGAAGGCGCGGGAGACCAGTCGGTTCCAGCCAATGACCGTCCAATCCTCCACGATGACAAGCGCGGGAATGGACAGCGAGTCCATGAGATGTTGCGTGCCTGCATGGATCGTCTCGTCGCGGCGGGTTGCCAGTGGCGGCGGGCGGTGCTGAGCCAGGGCGAAGAGAAATTCGCGCTCATTGGGACTAAGGCGCAGAGTGCGGCTAAGTCGTTCCAGCATCGGCGCGGATAATTGCACCTCGCGACCCTGTTCGAACCATGTGTACCAAGTCACGCTCATCCCGGCGAGCGTCGCCACCTCCTCGCGCCGCAGGCCACGCGTCCGGCGGCGTTCGCCCGCAGGCAGACCAACGTCGGCCGGTGCCAGCTTGGCGCGGGCGGCTTTCAGGAAACGCGACAATTCTTCCCGCTGTGCCATGCCTTATCCAGTTACTCTCTATAATGGGACACTCAACGGCCTTCTTGCGTGCCGCTTCCTCTGCAAGACCCCTGTTCAAGGGTCGGCGACATGCCCGACACAAGACAGGAGAGTGCGGTTGGCTGGCAAGCTATTTCTGACCTGCGCGGTGACGGGAAGCTCACCCATGCCCGATCATCCCAATTTCCCGTTCCGGCCCGATCATGTCGCGGCCGAGGCGCTGGCCGCGGCGCAGGCTGGCGCGGCGATCATCCATTTGCATGTGCGAGACCGCGAAACCGGCGATCCATCACAGGCGCTGGACGATTATCGCGAGGTGGTAGGCCTCATTCGCGCGAAGAATGACGAGGTGATCCTGAACGTCACGACCGGTCCCGGCTGCACCTGGATGCAGAGCGATGATGATCCCGCGGTCTGTGGTCCCGGCACCCTGATGTTCACGGCACAACGACGGTTGGAGCATATTCTGGACCTGAAACCGGACATGTGCACGCTCGACATTTGCACCATGCAGCTTTGGGGCGGCGTCGCGATCAACCTCGACCCGATGATCACGACCATGGGTCATATGATCCAGGATGCCGGCGTCTTGCCGGAGATTGAGTGTTTCGAGGCCGGGGACTTCGTCTTTGCCGACGATCTGATGGCCAAGGGCGCGATTCCTAAAAATGCCCCCTTCACCTTCGTACTGGGGACCAAATATGGTCTGCCCGCCACGACCGAAGCGATGCTCTACGCCAGAAACCAGATACCGCGCGACACGCCGTTCACGGGCTTCGGGGTCAGCCGCCACAGCTTCCCGATGGCGGCGCAATCGGTGCTGCTGGGTGGCAATGTCAGGGTCGGCTTTGAAGACACCATCTATCTACGGCGTGGACGTTTGGCGGCTGACAATGCCGATCTGGTGCGCTGGGGCGTGGAAATGGTCGAGCGCATGGGCGGCGATACCGCCAGCGCCGGAGAGACTCGCGCAATGCTTGGCCTGAAACAATAAGGAGAGGGAAATGATGCAGGCAATCACAGCACCGATGGCCGATGTGCGGGGGCGGACGGCCTTCATTACCGGCGGCGCGAACGGCATCGGCCTTGGCATAGCGCGGGCGCTGGTGCGCGCCGGGGCCAATGTGGTGATCGCCGATATTCGGCAGAGTGCCCTGGCGGCAGCCAAAGCCGACCTGGCGGCAGACCACCAGGTCGAAACCGTGGAGTTGGACGTTACGGATCGGGCTGCTTTCGCGCGGGCGGCCGATGCTGCGGAGGCGCGATTCGGGAAAATCCACATATTGGTCGGCAATGCCGGAGTCGGCGTGATGGGGCCGGTACTGGAAGCACGCTTTGACGATTGGGATTGGGGCATGGGCGTCAATCTGGGTGGGGTAATCAACGGTCTCGTCACTATCCTTCCCCGGATCAAGGCGCATGGCGAGGGTGGTCAGATCGTCACGACATCGTCCCAGTCGGCCCTTCTTCCCATCAATTATTCGGCCATTTACACCGCGGCCAAGGCGGCTGTGCTGGGCATATCCGAAGCCATATGTGGGGAACTCGCGGCAGAGAATATAGGCGTATCGGCATTCATGCCGGGGCCGGTGCAGAGCAATATCGCCCATAGCGGCGAATTGCGGCCCGCGGAATATCGTGAAGATAGCGGCTATCGTGAGCGCGAGGAAGAACTGGAAAAGCGCCCCGTCTCACCGCTCTGGATGAGCGCGGACGAAGTGGGTGAGCGGGTGCTGGCGGGCATCCGCGCAAATGACCTGTATATACTGACCCACCCGGAATTTGCGCCGGGTATGCAGTCGCGCTTTGATGCGATCATGGCATCGATGCCACAGGAAACCGTCAATCAGGCACGCGCCAGGGAAATTGGTTTCCTGTTGTCCAATCCTGCATTCAACGCACAACTCGCGCGGCGCACAGCGAAGGAAACTGTCGCCAATTGAACATCATGTGCCTCTGGCCGGGCGAGAAGGGGCTAGCCCGGTCAGCTTTTTGGATCAGCGACTGATCAGTAATTCCACTGAACCTGGGTGCGGATCAGATTGCCTTCGGCGCGGCCGGTGCGACGTTCGTCCGCTTCAGCGCGCTTCATCCGAGCATAAGCCATGGTGATTTCCAGCGCCTTCCATGGTTGCCATTCCAGCCCCAGTTCAAATTCGTCGGTTTCCAGACGCGGAGCATTGGTCCCGGCCTTCCAGCCGCCACGATAATGCTGCCAGCGGCCATAGGGCATCAACGATCCCAGACCTTCCGTGGGCAGACGCATCATCGCCTGAACATAGCCGCCTTGCAGGTTCTTCGTTTGGATCGACTGGGTGGCGACATCATATTCCGGCCCCTTGCCCCAATTCCATTCGGCCTGAATGCCAAAGGGCTTGGGATAGAGCATGGCGTGCAGGCCAACGCGGTTGTCCTTGTAGGTGACGGGACTGACGCCGCCGCTGCGCAGTTCGGGCTGGACGTCGTTGATCATGGCCGATCCACCAAATTCGACGACCTGGTCGCCAATCTCGAACGGCCATGTCGCCAGCGCTACCTTCATCAGGCCGCGATTCTGTTCCGTCTTGTTGATGCCTTGCCCGTTGAACACACCGATGCCGAACGCGCCGTAATTGCCGAACAATTTTTGCCCGTCATCGGCCAGATCATCCCAGATTTTCTGAACCGAAGGCGGGGTGTAATAGGCGATCACACCCAGATCCCGTTCACCCGGAACCGCGCTGTTGATCGCGTCGCTGCGATCCAGTGTCAGCCGGTTGGACGATGACTGCATATTTTCCCAGCCATAGGGCACTTTCGACTGGCCAAAGCGCAGGCGGAATGTCTTGGCCTTGTCCAAGAAAATGTCGGCATAGGCGTCGCGCAACTGGGCAAAGCCCTCGCGCCTTTCGCTGCCCACCTGATTATTGACGGCGGTAGCGAAGTCGGGCTGGAGATAGAGCGAGACGCGATCCGAAACGTCCCCCTGGATGACCAGACGGACACGACGCAGCGAGAAGCCGCCCCGATCCGAAATCCCGCTATCATGCACGGAACGCAGCCGCGACTGGCCAGCAGGCGCACTGTCATCGCCGGACAGGAAGGCATTGTAGCGCATCTGGGTATAGCCGCGCAGGGTCAACCGGTCATACCAGGCCTTGGACTTGCCCGCTTTGGCAGCAGGGGTCGGTGCAGGGGCCGATGCCAGCACCGTGGCAGCCGGGGCCGGTGTCGTGGTGGGCGCGGCAGACTGCGGCGGGACCTGCGCGACGACCGGCGCTGCTTGGTTCTTGTTCGCAGCAAGGGCCGTCATCAGCGATTGAACCTGGGCTTTGAGCTCGTCGATCTGCGCTTGCAACTGCTCTACCGTCTGGGCTTGCGCCGCCTGCGGCATCAACGCCAGCAGGCTGACCGCCAGGCCCATCTGGAAATGTTTCGATCCGATCATTCGCTCGCCCCTCGTCTGTCCGGGGGGCGTTTATGTCGATTGAATGACAGCTATATGACACTGATTGACTTAATTCTGTAACAATATAGCGATCAAGATCTACGCTTCAGCCCAGTCCCAACAGCTTGGCCGCATTGTCCTTCATGATCAGCGGCAGCACGTCTTCGCGAAAGCCCGCCGCCCGCGCGGCATCGATCCATTTCTCCGGACGGATAAGCGGCCAGTCCGACCCGAACAGCATCTTATGCTTTAGTTGCGTATTCGCGTATTGGATCACCTGCTTTGGGAAATATTTTGGCGACCATCCCGACAGGTCCATGAACACATTGTCCTTGTGCAATGCCATCGACAGGCTTTCGTCGGTCCATGGCCAGCTGGGATGGGCCAGTATGATCTTCATGTCGGGAAAATCGACCGCGACATCGTCGACCAGAATCGGCTGACCATATTTCAGGCGTACCCCGCCGCCGCCCTTCATTCCCGTGCCCATGCCCGAATGGCCGGTATGGAAGATGGCGGGCAATCCATGTTCCGCGATCACTTCATAGATGGGATAGGCCACCCGGTCCGCGGGGTGGCAATCCTGCATGATGCCATGAAATTTGAATCCCCTGACGCCATGATGTTCGACCAGATCGCGCGCCTCCCGCGCGCCGAGTTTGCCCTTGCGCGGGTCGATCGATGCAAAGGGAATGACGATATCGTCATGTTCCGCTGCAATGTCGGCAATCTCATAATTGCTGATCCGCTTGGCGCCGATGCCACTCTCGCAATCGACCGTGAACAGGCAGAAGGCGATATTCTGCGCGCGATAATAAGCGATGGTTTCGGGAATGGTCGGACGCTTGCGGTCCGCCTTGAAATAGGTCGACGCCGCATCGAAAAATTTGGCCATCACCGGGTCCTCCGGATCATGGCAGGACACCTCGGCATGGACATGCACGTCGATGGCCAGGATTTTGGATGGATCAATCGGCATGGGCGGATTCCAATATCTTGTCTTCGTTGGCACGGTGGATGACATAGGCGCGGATGTCTTCAATTTCCGCTGCTGACAGGATCGATGCAAAGCTGACCATGCCATTATCCTTGAGCGCGCCGTCATGCACGACTTGCCCCCATATGTCAGCGTCGTTCAGCATGCCGCTATGGCGCAGGTCAGGGACAATGCTGCCGCCAATCGCCGCGTCGCCATGGCAGACACTGCAATAGCGGCCAAATAGCGCGCCGCCTGCCGCGATCTTCGCAGCGTTTGCTGTCGATGGCGGCGGATCAAGCGGCATTTTGGCCAGCGGCGGGGCAGGGGGCAGAGCCGCCTTGCCATCCAGTTTGAACACCAGCAGGCGCGAGATATTGCGGCTCGGCCCGCTCTTGTCTGACAGAATGCCCGGCGCCAAAGCCCAGACACCGCCCCAGCCGGCCATGACCGCGACATATTGCTGCCCGTCCAGTTCATAGCTGATCGGCGCTGCTACGATGCCGGTTTGCGCCGGAAAGGACCAGAGCTTGCGTCCGTCCCTGGTGGCATAGGCGTTGAACTCTCCGGTAGCTGTGCCCTGAAACACCAAATCGCCGCCGGTTGCGAGCAGGCCGCCATTCCACGGCCCTTTATAGGACACGCGCCAGCGTTCCTTTTGCGCAACGGGATCCCAAGCGATCAGCGCGCCACTTGTCGCCTTCATCGCCGCCTCGCGTGCCGCCTTGTCAGCGGGCATGGCGGCGGCAGCGAAATCGATGCCGACATTGAACCCCAACTTGTTGGCCTTCCAGCCTTTTTCGGGAATATAGGGGAAGGCGGCCAGGTTGGCGGGGATGAACACCAGCGAGGACTTCGGATCGAACGCCATCGGGTGCCAGCTATGCGCGCCGGTTGGGCCGGGGGAGCCGATGAAGGGCTGCCCAGTCCTGTAATAGCGCGCTTGCAGATTTTCGATCGGCCGGCCGGTCGTCATGTCGATGCCGCTTGCCCAGTTGACCGGTACAAAATTCTTCGCCGAGAGCAGCTGCCCGTTGGTACGGTCAAGCATGTAGAAAAATCCGTTCTTGGGCGCCTGCATCAACACTTTGCGCTTGGCACCACCGATATCGAGATCGGCGAGTATGATATGCTGGGTGGCGGTGAAGTCCCAACTGTCGCCCGGCGTCGTCTGATAATGCCAGGCATATTGCCCTGTCCTGGCATGGACTGCGACGATGGACGAAAGATAGAGGTTGTCGCCCTTCCCATCCGACCGATAGGCCTGGTTCCAGGGCGATCCGTTGCCGACGCCGATATAGAGAAGGTCCAGCTCCGGATCATAGGCCATTGCGTCCCAAACCGTGCCGCCGCCGCCCTGCTTCCACCATTCGCCATGCCATGTGGCGGCTGCCTTCTTCAGATAGTCCGGTTCCTTTTCAGTGCCGGGCTGTGCCGGGACAGTGTAAAATCGCCAGCGCTCCTTGCCCGTGTCCGCATCATAGGCCGCGACATAGCCACGCGCCCCGAATTCCGCGCCGCCATTGCCGATGATGACCATGCCGTTCACGACACGCGGCGCGCCGGTAATGGTGTAATTCTTGCTCTGGTCCAGCGTGACGACGCTCCAGACCGCTTTGCCGGTTGCGCGATCGATGGCGATCAGGCGCCCGTCGAGCGTGCCGACGAAAATCTTGTTGCCCCATGCCGCCACGCCGCGATTGACCGCGTCGCAACAGGCCTTCACCAATGTTTCGCGCGGCACAGCCGGGTCGAACGACCAGAGCAGCTTGCCAGTACGCGCATCATAGGCCTTCACCATGCTCCATGCGGTCGAGACATAGAGCACGCCGTCGATGAACAAAGGCGTCGCCTCCTGCCCGCGATTGGTATCGAGATCAGCGAACCAGTCCAGGCCCAGCCTGCCGATCGTATCCTGATTGATCGTAGTCAGCGGGCTGAAACGTTGCTCGTCATAGGTGCGCCCGGTCGAGAGCCATTGCGCGGGCGCGGCGGCAATGATCCGCGCCGCGTCAACGCCACCGACGCCCGTTGCGCCATTGCCCTGGCTACAGGCGGCCAGCGCCAGACTGCCGATCGTCATTGCCCAGACTGCAACCCGCATGCTCATCCCGTCCTTCATTCTCGCGGATGTTTTCACCCGTCGTTCAGTTCACCATGCGCTCGCCCGACCAATGGGCCGCGCGCAAAGCTTTCTTGTCCATTTTCCCCGCCGCCGTCCGTGGAATGGCGGTGACAAAGGCCACGCTTTTAGGTGCCTTTACGCCGCCCAACCGGGCCTTGGCATGGGCAATGATGACAGCTTCCTCAATATCATCGGCAACAACAACGGCATGAACGGCTTCTCCCCATTTTGCGTCGGGGATGCCGATGACGGCGCATTCGCGCACAAAGGACAGTTCGGTGATCGCGGCCTCCACTTCCGCGGTGAAAACATTAAAGCCACCGGACACGATCATGTCTTTCTTGCGATCGACAATATAATAAAAGCCGTCGTCATCACGGCGCGCGATGTCGCCCGTATGATGCCAGCCAAAGGTGCGGATGTCGGCAGTTTCCTGTGCCATCGCATAATATTCGCGCGACACAAGCGCGCCGCGCACCACCAGTTCGCCTGCCTCTCCATTGGGCAGCAAATGCCCGTCATCGTCCATGATGCCGACCATGACTGAACGGGTAGGCGAACCACAGCTGGAAAGTCGTTCCGGCCGATCCCCTGCGGCCGCCGCCGCCACGACTTCAGGTGAGAGCCAGGTGACGATCATCGGTGCTTCCACCTGACCATAGGCCTGACACAGGCATGGTCCGAAAATCTCGACCGCGCGGCGCAGTTTTTCCGGGGAAACGGGCGAGCCGACCAGCAGGAAAATCTTGAGCGACGAGGTGTCGGCATCCGCCAGTTGGGGCGCGTCGAGCAGGCCATATAGCGCGGTTGGCGGCATATAGACATGGGTCACACGGTGCGCAGCGATCGCGTTCAGCACGGCGGCGGGATCGAAAGCGGGAAGTATGATCTGCGTCGCGCCGAGCGATAGGGTCGCCAGCGCGACCGGGCCAGCAGCGTGCGAAATGGGGGCAACCACCAGCGACACGGGAGCGGGGGTGCGTCCATCGACCGCCTGGGCGACCGTTTCGATCATCGTGCCCCAGCCGCTGTTGGTGACGACCACGCCCTTGGACGGGCCAGTCGTGCCGCCGGTAGGGAAGAGACCGACGACATCGTGGGGACGCCCGAACGGATCGGACAGGTCGGGCAGGGCGTCACCATCGACTTTGGCAATGAACTGGTCGAGCGATAGGTCGCCATCCTGCGCGCGATCCAGGCAGATGAAATGCCTAAGCCCTGCCACGCGCGCCTTGAGTTGCATAACGTCGGCGGACTGGTCGCTATGATAGAATAGCCAGCTACAGCCGACATAGTCGAGATAGGCGGCGTTTGCGTCGATCGCGTTGCGGGTGTTGACCGGCACCCACTGCCCATTGGCGCGCCAAATCGCCAGTAGGGCGACCATCATTGCAGCGCTGTTGGGACCGTAAAGTGCGATCGGTTCCTGATTGCGGAACCCTCCAGCGTAGAGGGCTGCCGCGATCTGCCGGGTCAGCCTGCTGACCTGCGCGAAGCTGAGCGTTTCGCCGCTCACCGCGTCGATCAGGCAGGCATGATCGGGGTCGATGTCATGGCCCCGGTCGAAATAATCGATCGCACGCATTGTTTCAGCCCCAGCGGTTAATCTCCGGGCCAGGCGCCCAGATCGCTTCGGGATGCGCGACATTGGCAAGGCCTAGCGCACGCGCTACCGCCGGGCGGGCACGCAATCGGATTTCCCAGGCGTTAGTCAACGGTGACGCGGCAAAGGCTTCCGGAACGATGCTTCGCATGCCAGCCAACCAGGCATGGGTTTCCAGATCGGCGATGGAAAAATCACCCATCAGCCAGTCGCGACCATCGGCCAGTTGCGTTTCCAGTTTCTCGACCGCCTGGGCAATCTTTACGCGGCTGTCGGCCAGTCGGGCTTCGTCAGCGCGACCTTCCACCGCATCGCGCCAACGTTGCTCCAGATCCGCGCTGGCGATCCCGGCGGGAACAGCGGCAGGCGGGTGTGCGGCGACACCCAGACAGGCCGCGGCAGGGGCAACCCGCTCTATGACATAGCGGCACCATGCCATCATTTGCCAGCGGGCATAGGGATCGGCCGGGCGCAGCGCCGGACCACTGCCAATCTCGTCGAGATAGCAAGCCAGGAACACGCTGTCGGTCATCGCGACGCCATCGACAATGAAGACTGGCCCTTCGCCTTCGATGGACTGGTCGACTTCGATCGGATGGGGCAGGGCGGGCGCGTGGCGATCGCCCGCGACCAGGTCAAACTCCCGCAAGTCCAGCGTCACATCCTTCTCGAATGCGGCTGCCAGAACGGTGAAGGACGGGCCATTGGGCTGGCCGTGGTAGAGGATCCTCGTCATGCTGGTTCGCTTTCAAGCAGGGAGATACGGCGGGCGAGGTCTGTGCGCCCCAGCGCCCAGCATGCTCGCGTCGCGGGGCGCGCGTAGATGGCGCGCAGCCAACGCATGATATTGGGGGTCAAATCGTCATTGCATAATTGCGGCTGCGACAGCGGCATGGCGTAAGCGAGATTGAAGCCGTTAATGTCGGCCAGGCCATAGCTGTTGGAGGCCAGCCAATCGCGCTGGCCCAATGCCTGTTCCAAATAGGTGATGCCAAGAGCGACGCGACGCTGGGATTCGGCCATCTCTTCCGCCGAAAAGGCGCCGTTGATCGCCTTGCGCCAGGCAATGCGTCGTTCCGGCATCGGAATGCGATCGATCGCCGCTTCCAGTTCGGCGGGGTCCTTCTGCCGCACGGAAGGACCAACGAACACACTCCACCCGATCATCGAGAAGCTGGGGGCAAGCCATTGGTCGAGAAATTTCATCCACCACCGCGTGCGCCATTGATCGACCGGGTCGACCGGCATCAGGCGGGGACCATCGAACGCCTCATCGACATATTCCATGATCGCTGTGGATTCGGTCAGCACATGCTGCCCATGGGTCATCGCGGGAATGGTGCCGAGTGGGTTGACGGCCAGATAATCCGGCTTGTGCTGGTCGAAATTCAACAGATCGAGATAATGGCTGTCGAACGCCACGCCTTTCTCAAACAGCGCCAGCATCGGCTTGCCCGAATTGGCGTTGGGTTCCCAATGGTAGAGGGTAACGTCGGTCATGCCGATAATGTCTCCATGGTCCAGAAGACCGGGCGGCGCGAGACCGCCCGGTCAGGCGGGGATCAGAATTTCTTTTTGACCGAAATCGCCCATTCGCGTGGGTTGCCAGGGCGCCCCTTGCGCACGCCCGCGCCTGCGCCGCGCAGGTCGAACACCGACAGGAAATAATATTTATCGAACAGGTTGGTGACTTCGAGCGATATGTCGAGGTCATTGTCGGCGTTAGCCCAGGTCAAGCGCGCATTGGCGAGCGTATAGGCTGGCACGAAATTGAGGTTGCGGGTGGTGCCGATTACCGAGGAACCGGCATATTTCTTGTCCTCATAAGTGACGTCGAAACGGGGTGTCAGGCTGCCTGCGCTATCGAGGTCGATCTTATATTGCGCGCCCAGGCTGAACTTCCAGGGTGGCGATACTGGCGGATCGTCAGCCGAAACGCCGCCCGGATTGGTCGGATAGGCCGCCGCCGGGCTAAGGCTGCCCGCCTTATATTTAAAGTCGAGATAGCTGATCGATGCGTCGATCGCGAGGCCATCGACCGGATAGGCTGTCAGCTCCGCCTCGAACCCCTTGACCTGCGCGTCGCCGGCATTGAGGCGGGCAGCGCAAGGAGCGCCAGGGCAGGTCAGTACCGGGATTTGAATGTCCGTATAGTCGTTGATGAACGCGGCGGCATTGAAGCGCAGACGACGATTGAACATATCGCTCTTGAAGCCGATTTCATAAGCGATGAGCTTTTCTGGCTGGAAGGCAATAACCTGGTCGGTATTGAACGGACGCGGGTTGCTCCCACCACCCTTGAAGCCGGTGGAAACCGACCCATAAACCATGACATGATCCGATAAGCGATAATCGGCCGCGATCCGATAGTCCCAACGCTTTGCGCTATAGTGGGCGGTCAATCCGGACAATGCCGTCACGATTTCAGTGACATTGCCGTTGCGATTATAATCCAGTGTGTCCGCGCCTGAGTAACTCAGCCCATATACAGCGCCGACCGGGTCGAGAAAGGCATTGACGGTGCCGTCATAGTTCAGGCGGAAATAGGTCTGATCCTTTGACTCGCTCGTATATCTTACACCGCCACTGATCGTCATACGCTCCATCGGTTTCCACGACAAATGTGCAAACACGGCCTTGGCGTCGGCCTTGGTCGGATCGGGCTGGCGGAACTGGAGCGGATAGACCGGGACATAGCGAATGTCCTGAAGGGAATCATAGGTCGACTTCTGCTTGAAATAATAGCCGCCCACAGTCCCGTTCAACGTATCGCCCAATTCGGCGTTCAGCCGGACTTCCTGACTGAAACTCCAGTTTTCCAGATAATTGCGGCCAAAGCCGATATTGGCAGGGGAGATGTCATCATCGGAATCGAATTGCGTATCAAACGCCCGATAGCCAGTGATGGACGTCAGCGCGAAAGCGTCACTCAGCTTGTAATTGATCTGGCCCGACACACCCCACCCTTGGTAGAGGCTGCGGTCTGTCCCTTGCGTTGCGGCCAGCGGCGTGCCAGCCGCACCGAAAGGATCGACCGGGATCGGCGGCGTCCAGACGCCTGCGGGCTGACCAGTGCCGATATAGTTGCAATAGCGACCGCATATGAACCGATTGTCATAGGGAATGCCTGGCGCCGGATTGGTGTTGGGCGAATTGACCGTGCTGGTTTCCAGCAGCACTTCGCCAGCAATCGTATGTTCGTCGCGAGTATAGTCACCGATGATCGTCACATCGAACCTGTCGCTCGGTTCCCAGAACAGGATGCCACGGATCGCCTGATAGCCAACGCCGCCCAGCTTGCTGATAACGCAGTCGCCCGCAGGTTGGGTCGATGCGATACCGCTGCCCGGATTGGCGCAACCATAGTCGATACGATCGACAAACCCCTCCTGCTGCCGCGCCACACCGGAAATGCGCGCCGACAGGGTGCTGGTAATACCAAAGTCCGCCGCTGCGCGGATGCCGATGCGGTTACGGATACCGTAATTGACCTCGACAAAGCCTCCACCGTCTCCCGACGGGCGTTTTGAGTAGAGCTTGATTGCGCCACCTTCGGCATTGCGCCCGGCAAGGGTACCCTGCGGCCCGCGCAATATCTCAACCCGATCGAGATCAAGTAGCTCGAACACTGCGCCCGTCAGTTGAGGATAATAGACATCATCAATGTAGATGCCGACGCCTGGTTCATAGGCAGGGTTAAAGTCATTCTGCCCCACACCGCGGATCGATGCGGAAATGGACGGACCAAAAGACGCGCCTTGGGGCTTGAGCGAAACGTTCGGCGACGCATCCGCGACCTGGGCCAGATTAACCTGGCTCTTCGCCTCCAATTCCGCCGCGCTGACGGCAGTGATGGAAATCGGCGTATCCTGAAGCCGCTGTTCGCGGAACTGGGCGGTAACGACAATGTCGGCAACCATGGCGGACGACAGTGCATCCTGTTCAGCGGCCTGCGGCGCCGATGGCGGAGGAGCCGAAGACTGCGCGGATGCCGGCGTCGTGATGGCAAGGATTGATGTCGATGCCAACAAGGCATGCGTCATCGTGGTACGAAGCACGTACTGCATGGGGAACCCCCTCTCCAAAACTGGCTTGAGATCCGTCCTGCCCGGACGTGACCCGCCTGTGACGCTGCTGTGCGTCGATTGTTAGTAAGGCATACAAATTTCGACGTTGCAAGAGCCTCTTTGGCCCCGCAACAACTATTGACCCAATATTTGACAATATTGGGAGATCGCAAATAATACTGGTATCTATGTTGGTGTTATTAGCAGTAACAGGCTGGAGTTAGGCCCGTGGGCAACTCTTTGATAAACCTTGCCTCTGGTTTTGAGCCGTCAGACATAGACGCGGCGAAGCAATTCCACGAGCATCGCGGTTTCCGCTGGACTGAACCGGGCTTTTAGCCAGTTTTCATGTTCGGCAATGCAATTGCGGGCCGCCGCCAGCGACTCGCGCCCAGCATCCGTGAGGCTGAGTGTCTGGCGACGGCGATCCTGCTTGGATTCTCCGCGTTTTAGGAAGCCGCGATCCTGCATCCGGTTGACGATCGCCATCACGCTGGCCCGGTCCATTTTCAGCCGCCGACCAATATCTGCCTGCGCTATGGCGGGCTGATCCTGGATCAGCCAGAGCACCGCGACCTGCTTCTGGGTCAGCCCCAGATCGCTGAATGTTTCGGTAAAATGCTGATAGACCGCCGCGCTCGCCAACCGGATATGGAATCCAACCAGACCGTCGATGCCGCTGAGGCGGGGGTCAGGGAACAGCGCGAGCGGATCAAGGTCCTTATTCATGGTATTCATAGTAACAGTGTGCAGACTAAAGGCTTTTACGTCAATCCTGGAACTTGAATATATGTGTGTGTCACATACAATAAGGTGAAGAATCATAAGCGGAGGATCAGTTGTGGCGCATTTCCCCGAAACGCCTTCCTTCACAGGCTTCAATACGCCATCGCGGATCGAGGCAGACATTGCGGACCTGGACATGATCGGCACGGTGCCGCCCGAACTGGACGGAGCCTTTTATCGGGTCCAACCCGATCCGCAATTTCCGCCTCGGCTGGGCGATGATATTGCCTTCAACGGCGATGGCATGATCACCATGTTCCGGTTCAAGGACGGGCGGGTCGATTTCCGCCAGCGCTGGGCCAAAACCGACAAATGGCGACTGGAACATGAAACGGGGAGGGCGTTGTTCGGCGCCTATCGCAACCCGCTGACCGATGATGAGTCCGTCAGCGGAAAAATACGCGGCACCGCCAACACCACCGCCTTCATCCATGGCGGCAAACTCTATGCGCTGAAGGAGGACAGCCCCGCACTGGCGATGAACCCGGCAACGCTGGAGACGGACGGCTATACCCGCTTTGGCGGCGCGATGACCGGCCAGACCTTTACCGCCCACCCCAAGATTGACCCGGCAACCGGCGACATGATCGCGTTTGGCTATGCAGCTAAGGGGGTGCTGACTCGCGATATGACCTATTATGTCGTTTCGCCGGACGGGACGCTGAAGCAGGAGCTTTGGTTCGAACTTCCCTATTATGCGATGATGCATGACTTCGCGATTACGCCAGATTATGCCCTGTTCCATGTCGTTCCCAGCACGTCCAGTTGGGAAAGGCTGGAACAGGGCCTGCCCCATTTCGGGTTTGATACGACCCTGCCGGTCTATCTTGGCGTATTACCTCGCCGGGCCGATGCAACCGCCGCCGACATACGCTGGTTCAGGCGCGACAACTGCTTCGCCAGCCATGTCATGAACGCATTTCAGGAGGGGACGAAAATCCATTTCGACACGCCCGAGGCGAAGAACAATATGTTTCCCTTCTTCCCTGACATTCACGGTGCGCCGTTCAATCCGCAGGAGGCCGCAAGTTTCCTGACTCGCTGGACCGTGGACATGGCGTCCAATGGTGATGCCTTTGCCGGAACGCAGCGACTGACGGGCATGATCGGTGAATTTCCGCGTATTGACGACCGCTTCACCGGGCTGCCCTATCGCTATGGCTGGATGCTGGTGATTGATCCCACCCAGCCGGTCGAATTGAAAGGCGGCAGCGCCGGGGGCATGATCATGAACACGCTGGGCATGGTCGATCATATGACGGGCAAGGAACAAAAATGGTGGTGCGGACCCGTGTCGTCGCTCCAGGAGCCATGCTTCATCCCGCGAGCGGCCGACGCGCCGGAGGGGGACGGCTGGATCGTCATGGTGTGCAATCGCCTGGCCGAACATCGCTCCGACCTGTTGCTGTTCGATGCGACCGACATCGCCAAGGGACCGATCGCGCAGATCCGCGTACCCATCCGCCTGCGATTTGGACTGCACGGCAACTGGGCAAATGCCGATCAGATCGGACTGGCGGCTTAGGGACTATACCGGCTCCCCCGCCGCACGGGCGCGGGGGAGCAGGCTGGCATGGTCGCGCTCGACCCGGAACAAGATGATCAGCAGCAGGATGACGATCAGCGGTGCGACCCAGTTGATCGCCAGGATCGCTCCACCCAGATCGCCGCCCCGCGCGTAGCTGATCATGCCCACGACATAGGGGCCAGTCCCCAGGCCAAAGATGGTCGAGACCACGACATAAAGGCTGACAGTCAGCCCCCGCATGCGGGGCAATACTTGCTCGAACATCAACGCATAGATTGGCGGCATCCACATCGTCAGGATGAGGCTGTAGAGGGTGAAGCGCAGGTAGAAATCGCCTGCATCGGGCGCGCGATAGACCCAGAGCGCAACGAACGGCGACACGCCCATGGCAAATAATGCGACCCAAACGCGGCGTGAAAGACGATGTGCGCCGATGCGATCGGACAGGGGGCCGGCGATTAGCGGGCCGACGACCCCTAAACCTGCCGAAAGCAGGCCAAATTGCATGCCCGTCATTGCAGGCGAAAGGTCATAGGTCTTCATCAGGAAAGATGGGGTAAAGCCCATCACGCCATAGTTGATCACACATTGCAGCGCGCCCGCGGCGATGCAGAGCAGCAGCGAGGGCTTTCCAGTAATAACGGTGAAAGCAACGGGATCGCGCCGTTTGAGATTTTGTAGCAGATTGGCAATGACGAAGGCGCCAAAGCCAATAACGCTCCATTGCACGACATGCGGGCTGATCGAAAAACCGCCGAGCAGCAAGGGCGGACGGGGCGATACCAATTCCGCAGCGTGCATGGCGCCAAGCGAAGCGAGGATGATCATGGCGAGCAGCCCGATATTGAGCGCCCATTCCCGACAACTGGCGCGCGCGCGTCGGAGGCTGAGCCAATGAACGCCAGGCGTTACAGCCGCCAACACCGCCCAGCTGGCGAGGAAGGGGTGGGGATCGGGTGGGCTCGCGATACCGTCGATGGCACCGCGCCGTGGTTCCTTCAGTCTGGCCATCAGAATGGCGATGATGAAGCCGGGCGCGGCGGCGATGGCGAAGGCAAATTGCCAGCCCGCCAGCCCCAGCGGGGCGCCGCCGCCGACATAGCGCGCGTCCCACCATTGCGCGGCAACGCCGCCGATGATCAGCGACCCGCCAAGGCCCAGGGCTATGGCAGCGGCGATGACCGCCATGACCAGACCGCGGCGCTGCCGGGGAAAATAATCATAGGCCAGGCTCGTGCCAGCCGGTTGGGCGGCCGCTTCGCCGATGCCGACGCACAGGCGGGACAGCATCAGGGTGAAGAAGCCCCCTGCGAAAGCCGCCCCGGCGGTCGCGATTGACCAGAAACTGATGCTTGTCGCCAGTAGCCGCGTACGGATCCAGCCATCGGCCAGTCGACCCAAAGGCAAGGAGAAGAGCGCATAGAAGAGCGCGAACACTGTGCCGTAGAGCAGTCCCATCTCCGCGTCGCCAATGCTCAGATCCGCCTTGATGGAGGGGGCCAGTATAGCAAGGATGTTGCGGTCGAGCAGGCTGACCATGTTGGTCGCGGCCACCAGTGCCAGCGCATAATAGGCCGTGCTGCGAGGCGGGACGCCCGAACTCACAGGCCGAACAGACGCTGGGCGTTCGTCTGCATCAGCTTGCGCTTGGCCGTGTCGGATATGTCCAGCAGATCATGGACGCGTACCTCATCGGGCACATATTGGTAGGGATAGTCCATCGCGTACAGGACCCGATCTTCCCCCAGCACCTTTTGGGCGAACTGTATGGCGGGTTCCCACGCCATGCCACTGGTCGTGACGCTTAAATTACTGCGCATATAATCGTGGATGGTCTTCTTGAGCGGCATCATCCGTTCGTACCGTTGCGAACGCACACCCGCCTGATGCATATAATCCAGCCGATACAGCCAATAGGGTAGCGCCTCCCCCATATGACCGACGATGATCTGAAGATCAGGATAGCGGTCGAAAATGCCGATGGTGATAAGGCGCAGCAGGTGCATACCCGTTTCCACCCCAAAGCCGAAGATCGCGCCGTCCAGCCCGGCATCCAGCATCGGCCCGATCATCGCGTCGGGCGGGGTGGAAGGGTGGATATAGAGCGGCTGGCCGGTTTCCGTGAGTGCGCGGAAGATCGGATCGAATTTGGGATCGTCCAGATATTCACCCTGCGTATGGCTGTTGACCATAACGCCCTTGAAGCCAAGGTCGCGGGCACCGCGCCGGATCTCGGCAGCCGACCAATCCGGGTCTTGCGGCGCGATGGATGTCATGCCGACAAAGCGTGTCGGGTGCGCGGCACAGCGGTCAGCCAGATGATCATTAGCGCGGCTGACCATCGCCTTGGCCTCGCTCATGTCCAGCAACGGTTGCACGCCGGGCGATGTGAGCGACAGGATGGCGACGTCGATGCCGGTCGCGTCCATATCGGCCAGCCGCCGATCGCCCAAATCCAGCAGGCGGTCGATAATCTCGGTAGCGCGGGGCGAAGGCGACTGCCCGTAAAAGCCCCAGAGCGAGGTCATGCCCCGGTCCGCACTGCCATCGCGCACCATGCGCAGATAGGCGTCGATCTGCTCTCGTGTCGCGAAAGCCTCCTCGGTCGCGATACGCAGATAGCCGCGATCGCCGCCGGTTTTTAAGTCATGCGTCATGGATTATCCTTCATGGATGGCTTTGGTAACGAGACAGGCTTCAATGCCTTCCGGCCCGTCCTCCGCGCCATGACCAGACCATTTGACTCCGCCAAATGGCGCGTCAGACCCGCCGATCATCGCGGTATTGATCCCCACCATCCCCGCTTCGATCGCGCGCGCGACCCGACGTTGGCGGGCGGCGTCGCTGGTCCAGGCATAGGCGGCAAGGCCGTAGGGCAGGCGGTTTGCTTCAGCAATCATCGCAACTTCGTCGGGGAAGCTATTGATAAGAGCCACTGGCCCGAACGGCTCCTCGTTCAGGATCGCCGCAGTCAGCGGTGTGCCAGACAGGACCGTGGGCGCATAGAAATAGCCCGTATTGCCGATCCGCGCGCCGCCGGTCTCAAGGCACGCACCCTTCTCAACCGCGTCACCGATCAGCCGGTCCATTGCGTCAAGCCGCCGGGCGTTGGCCATAGGCCCCATGATGCTGCCATCGGCCAGACCATCACCAACGACGATCTTCTCCGCCTGCTCGACAAAGCCTGTGAGGAAGCGATCGTAAACCCCTGATTCCACAATGAAACGGGTTGGTGACACACAGACCTGCCCGGCATTGCGATATTTGCCTGCAACCACCGTATCAAGTGCACGGTCAAGATCGGCATCGTTGAAGATCAATACCGGGCCATGGCCGCCCAGTTCCATCGTCGTGCGCTTGCAATCGTCCGCCGCCAGCTTGGCCAGATGCTTGCCTACGCTGGTCGATCCGGTGAAGCTCATTTTGCGAATGATCGGCGATGATAGCAAATGGCGCGACACTTCGTCCGGCACGCCAAACACGGCCTGTGCGACATCGCCGGGAAGGCCAGCGTCAAGCAAACATTGCAATATCCCCAGCGCGGACGCCGGCGTTTCCTCCGCTGCCTTCAATATCACCGAGCATCCCGCCGCGATGGGCGCGCCCAGCTTGCGTCCGGGATTGCCGATCGGGAAATTCCACGGAGCAAAAGCGGCGACCGGGCCGACCGGCTCCTTCGTCACGGTCGATCGCTGACCTGCCGGACGCACCAGTGCGCGACCGTAAAGGCGAAAAGTTTCACCCGCATAGAAATTGAACAGGCCGACGTTCATCATCACTTCGATGCGCGCTTCGGCCAGCGTCTTACCTTGTTCCAGTGTTGCAGTCCGAGCGAGCTGTTCCTGCCGCTCGACCATCAGCCTTGCCGCACCCTGCAACACCGCGGAGCGCTCCTGTGGCGTGGAGTCACGCCAGCGCAGGAAGCCGCGTTGAGCAGCTGCCAAGGCAGCGTCCAGATCCTCCACGTTGGCAAGCGGCAAATCGGCGAGCACACCGCCTGTGGCGGGATTGACGACGCTGTGCGTACGCCGACCCCCGCCACTGACGCGCTGGCCATCGATCATCAAATATAGCTCTGGATAGGTCATGGAGATTAGACTTTCACAGCGCTACGGGCGGTGCGTTCGCGGTCGATATCGCCTTGCCAGCGTTCCGCCACAATCTCCCGCCCGGTCACGGGATGCCTCATGTGGAAAGGGACGACCTTGTGCGTCGGCCACAGCCAGGCATCCTCGATCAGCGCATCGGGACCGGTCGGGTCGGCAGGATAGACTTCCTTGGGGAAAGGGACATATTCCGGCTTTGTATTGGCCCAGCCGGTTTCAAAATCGGCGTGCCATTGGGGCAGATAATTCAGGACCGCGATCCGCCAGATGCCATCCACCTTGCGATACGTATTTTCATATATGCCGCCTTCCCACCATTGGCGCGGCCCCAGCATTGGATTACTTGGGTCACAATGATCCTTGTGCCGCCCGGCCTGCATCATCGACCGGGCACGGGCATGGGCGGTGACGCCATCCTCGGCTATGTCGACAATATCCTGCAATTGCGGATGATCGAGCAGGAAGCCGTCGATCGGTCCGTTCGTGCCATGCGTAAAGCGCTTCTGGAACCGCTCTACATAAAGGCGGCGTATCCCTTCCTTGCCGCGCCAGATGCCCCCGAAGAAGCGCACTTCTCCGTCGTCGGTGAACAGGTCGACCGTCTCGTTATACAGACATTTATCGATCAGATAGCCGTACAGATATTGGAGCTTGCGCACGTCCAGTTCATCTTCCCGCCGTTGCAGGCGGCTGGAGAGGCTGGCGACACTTTGTTCGAGTTTTGCGATACGATCCACATCAGACATTCGACTCTCCATTTTGTATGTGATACTTACAGAAACCAAGGCTTCAGATTGTCTGCGCGGCGATCCTTTCTACCTCTTCGCGATAGGGCCGGATGGCGCGCACCATGCAGAGCGTAGCAATCGGCAAAAGCACGCTGGCGGTCATCACCAGCGCCTTCCACAATTGGGTCGGATCACCGACCAGATTGTCCTGGACCAACCCCACCAGGAAGCTGCCCATCGCGCCGAAAAAGGTAAACATGAACAAATAGATGGCCGTCACCTGACCGCGCATGGCGTTAGGGGCAACGCGCTGGATCGCGGCGTTTTGAGGTACGGCCCCCGCCATGCCGAAAACCGCGCCTAAACTCGAAACAGCCAGCGAGGCATAGCCATTGGGCATCAGTGGCGCGAGAATGGCGCAGACGGTCACACACCCAAAAAAGATGGCGGCGGCCCGCACATTGGCGTCGGCATGACGCTTGGCGAGCCATTCGACGAATATTCCGCCCAGCAGCAAACCCAGTAGCGAGGCGACCAAGGTCATCGATCCCATGACCGCACCGATCTGCGCTTCATTCCAGCCATAGGTGCGGATCATGAACGGCACCCGCCAGAATTGCAGCCCGAACACCTCGATCGCGCTGAGCGCAAGACCCGCGAATAGCGGATAATAAACTCGGCGCTTGGCATGGATCGCCTTGGCTGCATCCAGCCCGGTAAATGTCAGAATACGGCGGCCAAGCGGTGCGTGGGCCGGCGGCATGATGCTGCCGAGGGGTGCAGCCTGACGTGATGGTTCCCTAATTGTGAGGAAGAGCAGCGCGACCAGCAACGCAGGCAGGCCCAGCCAGATCATCAACCATTGCCAGCCCAATATGGTAAAGCCGCCATGGACCGTTGGCGCCCATCCCGCCGCCACCCCAATCAGCATTCCGCCGATGATTGGTCCCAGCGTGGTACCGCCGATAAAGCCGAATTGTAGCAACGCAAATGCGCGGGTCAGGATGCGCGGCGGGAATGCGTCGGCCAGTAGCGAATAGGATGCGGGCGCGTGCGCCGATCCGCCGGCCGCCAGGAACACGCGCGTGCCGACAAATTGGGTGAAGCTCTGCGCTACGCCGCCCAGCGCGGTAATGACGCCGATGGCCGCGACCCCGCCCGCCAACACGAATTTGCGTGGAAAAATATCGGCCAGGCGAGCAAGCGGGATGCCAACGAATAGATAACAGACAATGCTCGCCGGTCCCGCCAAAAAGCCGAGTTGCGAATCGGACAGGCCGAAATCCGCCTTTATCCGTTCGGCCAGCATGGCGAACACGACCTGTTCGAAGAATGTCACGAACGTCGCCAGGATGATGACGAACAAGGCCCAATAGGCCGCCGTCATGGAATAGGCAGATGCGACGGCCTGCGTGACCGGGCGCGCATGGTCTTCGCATCGATTCTCGGTCGCGATCGGCGCAGGTGCCAGGGCCACAAGCCTTCTCCTCTTTCCGCCTGCCCCTGTACCGGGCTGATTTTTTCGGCTTGGAGAATTTGTAAGTGAAGTATACGAATATGGCGAGAGTAAAAATTCACGACCGTTAGAAATATAGGTGATGGAGAGAGCGATGCTGAACTTTGAAGGGCGAACCGCCTTTGTAACCGGGGGGGGCAACGGCATCGGGCTGGGACTGGCCCGCGCATTGTTGGCGCGCGGCGCCAAGGTCGCGATCGCCGATATTCGCGAGGATGCCATCCATACCGCGCTCAAGACGCTTGATAATCAGCATGTCATCGGCATTCCGCTTGACGTCGCATCGCGCAGCGGTTTTGCCGACGCGGCGGATGAGGCGGAGCGGGCGCTGGGTCCGATCAGCCTGTTGTTCAACAATGCCGGGATCAACCTGTTCCAGACGATCGACGAATCCAGTTTTGATGATTGGGACTGGGTGATGGGCGTCAATCTCCACGGCGTCATTAACGGTGTCATGACCTTCGTCCCGCGGATGAAAGCGGCCGGGCTGGGCGGTTATGTCGTCAACACGGCCTCCATGGCGAGTTTCCTGTGCGGCGGTGCTCCAGGCATCTATAACACGACGAAATTCGCGGTGCGGGGGATGAGCGAATCGCTCCGCTATAGCCTCGCCCCGCACGATATTGGCGTGTCCTTGCTTTGCCCTGGCCTGGTGAAAAGCCACATCTATGCCAGCGACGAAGTTCGTCCAGCGACATTGAGCGAAAACGCCAAGCCCGTCGACGGCAATGCCGTAGCCCGTTTGGCCCAGATCCACGAATTCGGCATGGAGCCGGACGTGATCGCCGCGCGCACATTGGAGGCGATGCAGGAGAACCGCTTTCACATCTTCCCGCATCCGGAATTTCAGGATGAATTGCGGGTGGTGTTCGACGAAATTCTGGCCGATTTCCGTCCCTATCCGGCAGATGCCGGCCACGACCAGCGCGTCGGGTTCGAACAGATGCGGCGGGAAAGCTATGCCAAGGCCAGAAAGGCCGCGCGCGAGCGGGCTTAGGCTAAACGGCGAACAGATCGCCCTGTCGCGGGCGCGCGGGCGGTTTCGCGGTCTGGCGAGGGGTACCGACCAGCACCCGCGCTCGCCCCGTAAGCGTGTAGACGGCCTGCCGCTGCGCCCCGCGATTGAGATGGTCGACGCGATAGCCCTGATAGTGGCGCTTGAGCAATCCGGCCTTGACCAGTTCAGACGCCGCTCGGCTCAGGTTCGTCTTGCCTGACGCGCGGACGCGCGTGCGCACTTCATCCTGCACCAGCGCTTCATCAACCGCCATGTCCCCGGTCAATCGATCGTCCTTGCGCAACTCCTCTCGCACCCGTTGAACCGGCGCCATGCGCCGGGGATCGCGATGCCCCATCGGGATCAGCGCGTCGCACAACCAGTCGCGCAGCGGCACAAGCGCCTGGCCCGTCCGTACCATCGGGCCAGCGCTGCCGTCAGGCCTTGCTACGTCCGCGATCAGGGTCAGCAGCATGAAGGCATAACGGGGACGGGAGCAGCAATGTGACAATTGGTCAAGCAGCAGGGACAAATCACTGCCGACGGGAATGCGGGATGGGACGGGCGCATGAAACATAAGGTGAATCAAGCATAGTCCGATTGGCTTGTGAATCCCTTATTTCCAACGAGTCGCACTTTGTCGCTCGTGACACTTTGCCACCCGGTAAAGTGTCACGGCTGAGCCTTTACCGGCGAATGGCGAGACGCAGTCTGGCGTCAGCGACATGAAAACAGCATGCTATGGGCGGAGTTCGGATATGGATGGGCGAAACGACCAGGCCGCGCTGACCTACCAGTGGGGAGCGATAAACAGCTATTCCGACACTGAGCCGAACATAGGCGCGGATGATATGTGATTTAACATAATCCTTGTTATCGGACTTTATCCGGCGATGATCTGGCCGGAGCTATGCCGATCGACCAATCATACCAAAGGCTGGTTGCCCTGTGTGGGCTCCATGATACATCCGTTCGTCGGCAGTCGGTTTTTGCTGTGGTGGAAATTGCTTCAATCACCGTTCACATTCGGATTGCCATAGCAACGACAGTGCACGGTAATGAGGCATAGCGAAGGGATGAGCGGAAGCATGAGGATGGCACGGAGTTTGACTGGACTGACAATCGCTGTGGTCGCGATGGCTGCCACGCCCGCGCTGGCCCAGGCCGGCGATGCAGCCAAGGGCAAGATTGTGTTCGCGCGCTGCGCACTATGCCATGATGTCAAGCCGGGGCCCAAGAAGATGGGACCAAATCTGGCAGGTCTGTTTGGCCGCACTTCCGGCACGATGGCGGGCTTTGCCTATTCGTCCGCCATGCAGCAGGCAAAGATCCGCTGGGACGCCAAGGCACTCGATACGTTCCTGACCAAGCCCAGCGCCCTCGTGCCGGGCAACCGCATGGCCTTTGCCGGCGTGCCCAAGGCAGATGACCGCGCCAATCTGATCGCCTATCTTAAAGCCGAAACAAAATAGGCGTCATGCCTTCATGTCGATGGTGGCGATCAACCCGCCATCATCGGCATTGCGCAACCGTACCGACGCTTCGAAGCTCATGGCCAGCGATCGGGCTATGGTGAGGCCGATGCCGGTGCCGGTGCGTCCGCCAGGCTGACCGGTTGCACCGCGCGTAAAAGGTTCGAACATCTGGTCGAGCCGGTCGGCGGGAATGCCCGGTCCCCGGTCGCGGATATGAATCAGGACACGGCCCCCTGCCCGCGCGCAGCTGATGTCGGCGCTGCCGCCATAGCGTACCGCATTGTCGACCAGATTGGCGATGCAGCGGATCAGCGCGTTGGGCTTGACGCGGACGGTACCGCCGCAGCCGGTCAGGAACCGCACCGGCGCGCCCAGTTCTTCCGCATCCTCGGCCATGCTGGCAAGCAGTGAGTCGATGTCGAGGACCGACCACTCCTCCCTTGCTTCCGTGCTGCTGGCCAGGTCCAGCCCCTCCCGCACCAGTTGCTGCATGGCTTCATGATCAGCCAGCAGCCGGGCGCGCAATTCCGCATTTTCGACCAGTTCCAGCCGCAAACGCAGCCGGGTGAGCGGCGTCTGTATGTCGTGGCTGATCGCAGCCAGCAGTTGCGTCCGTTCGGCGAAGCCCGCTCTGGCGCGCCGCTGCATGAGGTTGAAGGTGGAAAGCGCGGCGCGGACCTCCTCAGGCCCGCGTTCTGGAATTTCCTCCGGGTCGAGCGATACCGAAAAAGCCTCCGCTGCCTGTTCCAGTCGACGCAACGGTTTGGATACGAAGCGGGCGACGAATATCGCAAGACCGGCTGACGCGGCGACGATCACCAGCAAATAGAGCGGATTGAATATGGTGCTGGGCGGCTTGGCGAGGCGCGGAAAGCTGAGGGCCATTTCGCGCCGTTGCCCGGCATGGTCGGAAAAACGGACGATCCAGCAGTCTGGCCGCGGCGCATCGATCAGGCCAGCTGCCCGTTCCCAGCGATTTGTGTAGCTGACAAAGCAGAGGCCAGTCGGCACCTGCCCGGCTTCGGGCTGCGATCGCGGACCAAGACGTTCGACAAGCGCCTCCTGCAACGCTGTATCCGGTTCGGCAAGCGCGACTCCGGGCGGTGCTGGCGCTGCGCCTCCTATGCTGTGGTCGGCCATCATCGCCTCGGTCCGCGCAGCATCCCGCTGCAAACGGTTGGCAATGTCCACGGCGCTGGCCACCACGCGCTGCCGCCGCACCCGCTCAAAATCGTGGCGGCGGGTCTGTTCCGCCACCAGCAGCGCAATGATCGCCGCGACCGTCATGCCCAGCGTCAGGATGATGAAAATCTGTCCGGCCATGGACCGGAAAAAGCTACGAACCCGGCCGCCCAGCCGCGCTATCATGAATAATCCACCGCGCTGGCCAGCACATAGCCCTCGCCCCGCACTGTCAGGATCAGTTCGCTGCCGCCTGCAACGCTGCTCAGCTTCTGTCGCAAGCGGCTGATCTGGAGATCGATGGAGCGGTCGAACGCGGCGGTGGCGCGCCGTTCGGGCAGCAAGGCTTCCCGTCCCAGCACGATATTGGGCTGCTCTATAAAATGGCACAGCAGTCGATATTCCGCCGATGACAGCATGACCAGCCGATCATCTGGCGCAATCAGCCGTCGCTGGACCAGGTCAAGCCGCCACGGGCCGAAATGGGCGTAACGCGCCGAACCTGCCCTGCCCTGCGCGACATTGTCGCCACGGCCCCGGCGCAACAGGTTGCGGATGCGTACCAGCAGTTCGCGCGGTTCGAACGGTTTGGTCAGATAATCGTCAGCGCCCAGTTCCAGCCCCAGCACACGGTCGATCGCACTGCCCCGTGCGGTCACCATGATGATCTGCACATCCGATCCCTCCCCGCGCAATTCGCGGCACAGCGACAGACCATCGCCGTCGGGCAGGTTAAGGTCGAGGACGATGAGGTCGACCGCATGATCGCGCAATGTCTGCCGCAATTCGCCCAGATTGGCAGCGGACAGCAGCCGGTAATTTTCCTGGGCCAGTTGCCCGACGATCAATTCCCTGATGTCCGCGTCATCGTCGACGACCAATATGGTTGCGGCACGAGTGGAGGCAGTGTCGGGCATCCCCCTTCCCTAGCGCGTTGCGGGGCGAAAGTCTGCCCGGCGGTCGTCGATGATACAGGGTGATACAAAGCGATACGCTGCGCCGCACACTGGGACAAACGGAAGCCAAATTTGGCTATGCCGGTGCTGGTAAAATAGCCAAGACACGAGGGTCGGCTGCCCCCTCGCCGACACCATGCGGAGTCCTTGCGATGCCTGTCCGTCCAGCGGGGCGGGCAATCAGCACCCTCGATCCGGCCGTCAGCGCGCTCCCCCCTCCCCCTGCGCGCCCGGAAGGCAAAAGCGGCGCGACAAGCGCATCGCAAGGCTCCGCCTGGTCAAGAAGGAAACCCAGCCGCCTATGTTTGCGCCATTGCCTGTACGATCCCTCTCCTTGCTGGCGCTTTGCCTGGCCATGACCGCCTGTGGCGACAAGCCGCAGCCGCAAAAGGGAGCGATCGAAGTGGGCGTGGTGACGCTGACGACCCGCGATGTGACGGTGGCGAGCGAATTGCCTGGCCGCACCGTATCGACCATGATGTCGCAGGTCCGTCCGCAGGTAGCCGGCGTCATCCAGAAGCGGCTGTTTACCGAAGGATCGCTGGTGAGCGCGGGACAGCCCCTCTATGAGATCGACCAGCGGCTGTACCGGGCGTCCCGCGACGAGGCGATTGCCGCGCTGGCGAGCGCGCAGGCGAGTGCTGCTGCGGCGCAGGCGAAGGCCCGGCGCTATGCCACCCTGTCGGACAATGAAGCCGTCAGCGCGCAGGAGCGCGACGACGTCAACGCAACCGCGCGGCAGGCGGCCGCCGCCGTTCAGCAGGCGCGCGCTTCCCTGGCGACCAGCAACGTCAATTTGCAATTCACGCTCGTCCGCGCGCCGATCAGTGGCCGGATTGGCCGAACATTGTTCACGCAGGGGGCGCTGGTCACCGCCAGCCAGGCGGACCCGTTGACCACGATCCAGCAGCTTGACCCCATCTATGTCGACATCACCCAGTCGAGCGCCCAACTGTTGCAGTTGCGGCGGTCGCTGGCGGCGGGCAGGACGCTGCCAGCCAGCGCGACGATCCGGCTGAAACTGGACGATGGCAGCGATTATCCGCAGGCGGGGCAGATCGAATTTGCCGAACCGATCGTCGACGTCAACAGCGGCACCGTGACGCTGCGTGCGCGTTTTCCCAATCCCGACGGGCTGTTGCTGCCCGGCATGTTCGTGCGCGTCGTCGCGCCGCAGGCCGTCGTACCCAACGCCATTCTGGCCCCGCAACAGGGGATCAGCCGCGACCCCAAGGGCAATGCGACGGCGCTGGTGGTGACGAAGGACAATAAGGTCGAACGGCGAACGGTCATGGCGGGACAGGCGATTGGCGATGCTTGGCTGATCACTAACGGGCTGAAGGCCGGCGACCGGCTGATCGTGGAGGGCACCGACAAGGTGAAACCCGATGACCAGGTGAAGCCCGTGACCATCGCGACCAAGAAGTAGGAACCCGGTCTTGCTCAGTCGCTTTTTCATCGAACGGCCGATTTTCGCCTGGGTCATAGCCATCGGCGTGATGATCGCGGGCATCGGGGCCATGCTGTCGCTGCCGATCGCCCAATATCCCGACATTGCGCCCCCATCGGTCGGCGTCAACGCGACCTATCCCGGCGCGTCCGCCGAAACCGTTGAAACCAGCGTCACCCAAGTCATCGAACAACAGCTGACCGGCATCGACGGGCTGATGTATTTCTCCTCCTCATCCTCCTCGACCGGGCGTTCGTCGATCACGGTGACGTTCGTGAAGGGCACCAACCCGGACACGGCGCAGGTGCAGGTGCAGAACAAGGTGCAGCAAGCGCTCAGTCGCTTGCCCAACGCCGTGCAGCAGCAGGGATTGACCGTCACCAAGTCGCAGACCGACTTCCTGATGCTGGTCGGCCTTTATGATGAGACCAACCGGGCTTCGCAGTCCGACATTTCCGATTATCTGGTCAATCATTTCCAGGATTCGATCGCGCGGATCGACGGCGTGGGATCGTCCCAGATATTCGGATCGCAATATGCAATGCGGATCTGGCTCGACCCCTACAAGCTGGCCGCCGTCAAGCTGATGCCGTCCGACGTGCAGAGCGCGATCGCCGCGCAGAATGTCGAAGTGTCCGCCGGGCAGATCGGCGCTGATCCCGCCCCTGCCGGGCAACAGCTCAACGCGACTGTCACGGCGCGGGCGCGGCTTCAGACGCCCGAGCAGTTCCGCAACATCATCGTCAAGACGCAGAGCGACGGGTCCATCGTCCATCTGTCCGACGTCGCGCGGGTCGAACTGGGCAATGAAAGCTATACTACTGCCGCCCAACTGAACGGTCATCCAGCGTCGGGCATGGCGTTGCAGCTGGCGCCGGGGGCCGATGCGCTCAAGACTGCGGAACTGGTCAAGGCGCGGGTGGCGACGCTGTCGACCAACCTGCCCGACGGCTACCGGATCGTATTCCCGCGCGACACGACGCCCTTCATCAAATTGTCGGTCGAGGAAGTCGTCAAGACATTGATCGAGGCGGTGCTGCTGGTCGTCGTCGTGATGTTCCTGTTCCTGCAAAGCTGGCGCGCGACGCTGATCCCGACAATTGCGGTTCCTGTCGTGCTGCTCGGCACATTCGGCGTGCTGGCGCTATTTGGTTATTCGATCAACACGCTGACCCTGTTCGGCATGGTGCTGTCGATCGGGTTGCTGGTCGACGATGCGATCGTTGTTGTCGAAAATGTCGAGCGCATCATGGAGGAGGAAGGCCTTTCGGCGCGCGAGGCGACGATCAAGTCGATGGAGGAGATTGGCAGCGCACTGGTCGGCATTGCGCTCGTCCTGTCGGCCGTATTGTTGCCCATGGCCTTTTTCGGCGGATCGACGGGTGTAATCTATCGCCAGTTTTCGATCACGATCGTGTCGTCCATGCTGCTGTCGGTGCTGGTGGCGCTGATTCTGTCCCCGGCCTTGTGCGCCACGATCCTGAAACCCATTGCAGAGGAACGGCGGACACAGGGCTGGTCGGGGAAGTTCAATCGCTGGTTTGATCGACTCACCGATGGCTATGTTCGCCGTACGACGCGCATGCTGGGCAAGCGGACGCTGTTCTGGGGTGGTTATGTGGTCATCCTGGCCATCCTAGTCCTGCTGTTCGTGCGGCTCCCCACCAGTTTTCTGCCGGTCGAGGATCAGGGGCAGGTAATGGTGCAAATGACCCTGCCCGCCGGTGCGAAATCCAGTCGCACCGCTCGCGCGGTGGAACAGATGCAGAATTATTTCCTGAGTGACGAGAAGGACAATATCTCCTTCGCCTTCGTCATGACCGGCTTCAGCTTTGCGGGCCAGGGCGAAAATACCGCGCAGGGCTTCATCAATCTGGCGCCATGGGGCGATCGGCCGGGCGCCATAAACAGCGCCAATGCAATTGTCGGGCGGGCCAACAAGCAGCTTGCCGCCATCCGCGATGCGCGGGTGCTGGCGATGACGCCGCCTGCCATTCGCGGCCTTGGCCAGTCCAACGGCTTCACCTTTGAATTGCTCAATAGCGGCGGGCTGTCGCGCGCGCGCTTTCTGGCGTTGCGCGATCAGTTGCTGGCCGCCGCGCAGAAGGACCCGCAGCTTGCAGGCGTGCGCGCCGCCACGCTGGAGGATACGCCACAGCTGAAGGTCGATATCGATTCCGAAAAACTGGCCGTTCTGGGGCTGACCCAAAGCGATGTCGACAATGTGCTGACATCCGCCTGGGGTAGCCGCTACGTCAATGATTTCGTTGATCGCGGCAGGGTGAAGCGCGTTTATATGCAGGCCGATGCGCCCTATCGCGCGCTGCCGAGCGATCTCGACAAATGGATGGTGCGGTCGAACGTCACCGGCGAGATGGTTCCCTTCTCCGCCTTCGCGACCAGCCATTGGACGATGGGACCGACCACCGTTGCGCGTTTCAACGGGCAGTCCGCCTATGAAATTCAGGGACAGGCTGGCCCCGGCGCCAGTTCGGGCGAAGCGATGGACCGGATCGTCGAATTGCAGAAGCAACTGCCCGCCGGCACCAGCTACGCCTGGAGCGGCCTGTCCTATCAGGAGCAATTGTCGGGCGGGCAAGCGCCGTTGCTTTATGCGCTTTCCGTGCTCATCGTCTTTCTGTGCCTGGCCGCGCTGTATGAAAGCTGGTCGATCCCCTTTGCCGTACTGCTGGTCATTCCCCTGGGTCTGATAGGCGCAGTGGTTGCGGTGCGGGCGCGCGGGCTGGAGAATAATATCTATTTTCAGGTCGGGCTGCTGACCACCATGGGGCTGGCGGCGAAGAATGCGATCCTGATCGTCGAATTTGCCGAACTGGCGCATCGGCAGGGCAAGGACGCCCTATCGTCGGCGCTGGAGGCGGCGCGGCTGCGGTTCCGGCCAATCCTGATGACCAGCCTGGCCTTCATCGCAGGGGTCGTCCCGCTCGCCGTCGCCACCGGCGCGGGCGCGCAGAGCCGCATCGCGATCGGCACGGCAGTGGTGGGCGGCATGGTGACGGCGACGGTGTTGGCGATTTTCTACGTGCCGCTCTTCTTCGTCACCATCGCCCGGCTGTTCGGCAATGACCGGCCGACCAAGCCTGAGCCGGCCCCGCCCGCTGCCGGAGTGCCCGCATGAACCGTACCGCCCTTCCTTCGGTCGCTGGGTTGATGCTGGCAGCTTGTACCATGGCTCCGGCCTATGAGCGCCCTGCCCCGCCGATCCCGGCGATGCTCCCGACGGGTGAAGCCTATGCGCCTGCACAGGTTGGCGTGCAACCAAGACTGGCCTGGGGGCAAGTCGTCAGCGATCCGGCGCTGCGCACCGTGATCGAACGGGCGCTGGCCAATAATCGCGACCTGCGCGCGGCGCTGGCCAACATAATGTCGGCGCGCGCCCAATATCGGGTACAGCGCGCGGCCCAACTGCCAACGCTGACGGGTGATGCGGGGGCGAATGTCACCCGGCAAAATGACAGCTATAGCGCCGACATCGGCATCAGCGCCTTCGAAATCGACTTGTTCGGTCGGGTCCGCAGCTTGAGCGAAGCGGCGCTGGAAAATTATCTGGCCACGCAGGAGGGCGCCCGCGCCGCGCGCATCGCCCTGATCGCGGAAACCGCGACGGCCTATGCAACGCTGGCTGCGGATCGGGAATTGCTGGACCTGTCCCGCCAAACGCTCGCCAACGCAGAGCGTAGCCTGAAGCTGACCCAATCGCTCAACGGCGCGGGGCTCAGCGGCAAGCTCGATGTCTTTCAGGCGCAAACCATAGTGGAACAGGCCGCGTCGGACGTCGCCGTCAATGTGACGCAGGTGGCGCAGGACCGCAATGCGCTGGACCTGCTGGTCGGTGCCCCGATCGGTGATGCGTTGCTGCCAACCTCGCTCGATGGCTTGATCGCGGGGATCGCAAGAGTGCCTGCTGGTCTGTCGTCCGACATGCTGCTCCAGCGACCCGACATCTTGCAGGCCGAGCATCAGCTTAAGGCCGCCAATGCCAATATCGGCGCGGCACGGGCAGCGACGTTCCCGAAAATCAGCCTCACCTCGGCGATCGGCATTGCCAGTTCGGCGCTCTCCTCGCTCTTTACCGGCGATGCCTTCACCTGGTCGGCCAGCCCGTCCGCCACCATGCCGATATTCGGCGGTCCCGCCCGCGGCAATCTGGATTATAGCAAGGCACAGCGCGACCTGGCGCTGGCGCAATATGAAAAAGCGATCCAGACCGCCTTTCGCGAAGTCGCCGACGCGCTGGCGCGCGACGGCACGATCGACGCGCAACAGGCGGCTCAACGCCGTCTGGTCGCCGCCAGCCAGCGCGCCTATGATCTGTCCGAACAACGCTACCGGTCGGGAATCGACACATTCCTGAACACACTCGTCAACCAGCGGTCGCTCTATAGCGCTCGGCGGACCGCAATCGCCACGGACCTTGCGCTCGCCAGCAACCGGCTGCGGCTATACAGGGTCATCGCCGCCGACCAGTAGAAGATAGCGCTATCATAATTCGGCTTGACCCTGGTTTTTGCCCGGCCTAGTCCTTGGGAAACGAACTATATTTGACAAGGACCGTCGCCCGGTGCTGATCAGGCAGGCATTTCTGGGCTGTATCGCAGCGCTGGCTTCCATATTGGCAATGCCTGCCGTCGCCAAACCTGTGATCGACTGTCCGTTGCGCGATATGCCGTTTTCGACGGCCACGCCGCTGATCGACATATTGCGTAGCCCTGCGGCACGGAGCGTGTTGGACAAAGTCGTTCCCGGCCGGATCGATACATTGCCGCCTTTCTTTACCGGCACGACGCCGCCAAGCTTTTCTGCGATCCTGTCGCTCCGTGAAGCCGTCGGCATGCTCCAGATCAAGCCTGACAAGGTCGCCGCGATTGAGGCTGAGCTTAGGGCGCTGCCGGTGACCGATGCGGAAAAGGCGGCACGCTGCGCCCGATACGACAATGATGTGCCCACATTCGCGCTGCCCGCTGGCCGTCCGCGACTGCTGCTGTTTGAAAAGATCAACGGTTTTCGCGACGGACCATCGGTTGATGCAGCGCGCAAGGCATTGCTGGGCATGGCCAAGCGCATGGGCTGGTCGATGGTCGTCACCGACAAGGGTGGCGCATTCAATCCCGGCACGCTGCGCACATTTGACGCTGTCATCTGGAACAATGTCAGCGGCGACGTGCTGACATTGTCGCAGCGCAAGGCGCTTCAGGCCTATCTGGCGCGCGGTGGCGGTTTTGTGGGCATGCATGGCACGGCGGGCGACCCGGTGTATTTCTGGGACTGGTATGCGGACAGGCTGATCGGCGCGCGGTTCAAGGGGCATCCATCCCATCCGCAATTTCAGGAGGCGCGCATTGCGGTGAACAAGGCGCATCCTCTGGCAAGCGCGCTGCCCGCCGAATGGCGGATGACCGACGAATGGTATTCTTTCCGTACCAACCCGCGCACGGCTGGCGCCGATGTGCTGCTGACCCTGGATGAGAGCAGCTACAAGCTGGAGGATGGCTTGCGGATGGGCGATCACCCGCTGGCCTGGACAAACTGCATCGGCAAAGGCCGTATTTTCTATTCGGCTATTGGCCATTTGCCCGAAAGCTACAGCCAGGCGCAGCATGTCAGCCTGCTCGAAAGCGCCATCGGCTGGGCCGCCAATCGCAACGCACCATGCAGGGCCAAGGGGTAGGCCAGCCGGGCAAAAACGCAACAGATGACATCATGCCTCCGCCCGAAATGGCGGCAAAGGGTGGCCACCGGTCCTATTGGATGATAGGAGCGGCGCAAGGCAGATAGTGACATGACATCCTCACCCACCCGTCCCGGCATATACGCACGCGGGACCGAAACGGTCGACCAGATCCTCAAGGCAGCGCTGGCGGTATTGATCGACGAAGGGGCGGACGCCTTCACCTTGCGCCGAATCGCCGCGCGCTGTGATATGAAGGTCGGCAATGTCAGCTATCATTTCCCGCGCAAGGAAATGCTGATCCAGGTGATGCTGGACGAACTGGTCGATTCCTATGGCGCGATGATGGACCAGATGGTGCGCAAGCCGGGCCTGACGGTCGAAGAACGGCTACGGCGCGTCATCATCCTGTGCCTGGATGATATACAGAGCAAGCGCACCACCCATTTATTCACCGAATTATGGGCATTGGCCAATCATAGCGATTTCGTCGCCGATCGGGTGCGCGCCTTTTACGAACGGGTGCATCGCGCCATCGGCGAATATGTCGCTGAGCTCAACCCGGACCTGACCGCCGACGAAGTGCATAGCGTCGCCCTGTTCATCAGCGCGTCGATGGAAGGATCCACCCCGTTTCTGGGCTATGGCAAACCATGGGCGCACAAAATGCCGGCCTTTACCGCGCTTGCCGCGACGTCGTTGATCCAGCTGGCCAAAACGGTGACATCGCGGGATCTTGAAGGGTTGATGACAGAGGCCGCCTAGAGCGAACAAACCGGCCAAATGGGCACCATATTGCTGCATTGCAAAATATATTTCCGTTCCGCCCCCGAAACCCCTTGACCAATACCGGACAGCTGTCCAATCTTTGCGCAGACGCCGGCGTACAGACCCGATGAGTCAGCCCCGCCGTCCGCACGATCAAGGGGGATCACGCCAGATGCCGAGGACCGCCGCCCGGGGATTGTTCGCTGCTGCCGCATGGGGATGGGCACTGCTCGCCGGCCCGACGCAGGCCGCGCCCGCCGATACCGGCGCGGCGCTGGAAATGGAAACGTCTGACGTCCTGAGTATCACTCCGCCCAAACCAACTTGGTTCTTTGTGGATGGCGGTTGGGACATGCCGGGCACCAGCATCTTCGACGGCGAAACCGGCAAGATGAAGGGCATGGTTGAAACCCGCCGCCTGGCCGATTTCGCGATCGATCCAGCGGGGAAATATTATTATGTCGCCGAAACCATCTGGTCGAAGGGCGATCGCGGCACGCGGCAGGACATGGTTTCTGTCTATGACAGCCAGACATTGAACCTGATCACCGAAGTCCCGCTGCCAGGCCGCATATTGATTGGCGCGCGGAAGAATAATTTCATCGTCAGCGACGATGGCAAGACCGCCTATGTCTATGATTTCAGTCCCGTGTCCGGGGTGAATATCGTCGATCTGGTCAAGCGTAAATTCGTAACCGCCGTGGAACTGCCCGGTTGCGCCAGCATGATGCCCAATCCGGGGGTTGGCTTTTCCGCCCTTTGCTCGGACGGATCGCTGGCAACGGTCGCGATCAAGGGGACCAAGGCGAACATCACCCATAGCGCGCCCTTCTTTTCCGCGACCGACGACCCGATTTTCGACAATTTCACCTATGACAAGCATAAGAAGGAAACGACCTTCCTGACCTATACCGGCCAGATTTATCAGGCCAAGCTGGGTCCGACACCGACCATTTCTGCGCCCTTCTCGATCCAGGCAGCTGCCGGCATCCGTCCGGGCGAAACCAAGCCGCTGGAGCTGAACTGGTATCCGGGCGGTCGCCAGCCCATGGCGCTGCATCGACCGTCCGGCCATTTGTTCGTGCTGATGCATATGGGCGAATATTGGTCGCACAAGGCGTCCGGCACCGAAGTGTGGGAGGTCGATCTGGCCACGCAAAAGGTCGTCAAGCGGCGCACGCTCAAGGAACCGATGAACAATATCGAGGTGTCGCAGACCGACAAGCCGATGCTGTTCATGAACGGCGAAGGCGGCAACGCCATTGTCGTCGACGTCGCGACGGGTGAAGAAAAGCACAAGATAGAAAGAGCCGGGGGCAGCACCATCACGGTTGCGGACCCGTCCTGACCATGGCGCTGGGGCTGGCAATCATGGCACTGGCCGCATCGGTAGGCGTTGGACTCATCCTGCTGATCGCAGGCTTTGAAAAGCTGCGCCATCGCATCCTGTTGCCCGGCGTGATCGCCAACTACCGCCTACTCCCCAACGGCCTGGTGGCACCCGCCGCGACAATCCTGCCGATCGCGGAAATATTGATTGGCGCGGCACTGATCGCGGGTGGATCGCCGCTGCCGGTGCTGCTGGCGATCCTGCTGCTGATGCTGTTCGGGGCGGCGATGGCGATCAATATCCGGCGTGGCCGAACCCATATCGATTGCGGCTGTGGCAGACCGCAGCTGCGCCATCCGATCGGCTGGTCGCTGGTTGGCCGCAACGCCGTGCTGGCGACATTGCTTGTTCCGCGCCTATGGGGCGCGCCATCGCTCGGCGCGATGGACATCGCCACGGCCATGGTCGGCGGTGTCGCACTCTATCTGGCCTATCTACTCTGCAATTCCATCGGCGCGCTGATCGCTTTGCCCGCCGCCCACCGGAGATAAGCAATCATGATGACATCGCTCATTGTCTCGCAAATATTGTCGTGGATCATGATCCTTGGCTTTGGCGTGGCGCTGGTCGCGATCGCGCGTCAGGTCGGCGTGCTGCACATTCGCGTTGCGCCTGCCGGTGCATTGACGACCGGCGGTGGCCCGGCGGTGGGCGACGCCACGGTCAAGGTCGATGCGCGCTTGCTGGACGGCGGCCCGGTAACGATCGGCGGGCACGCCCCTGACATACCGCTGCGCCTGCTGATGTTCGTGTCCGCGCAATGCCCGCTGTGCAAATCAATCATTCCGATGGCGAAATCCTTTGCCCGCGACGAGCGTGTCGCGCTCAGTTTCGTCGGTGACGATGATGCCGCGGCCCAGCGCGCGATGATCGCGCAGCACGGGCTGGAGGCTTATCCATTCGTGAATGGCCCTGAAGTCGGACAGGCCTTCGGCGTCGCGAAGTTGCCCTATGCGGTGTTGATCGACGCGGAGGGGACGATCCTGTCCAAGGGACTGGTCAACAGCCGCGAACATCTCGAAAGTCTGATCGTGGCCCATGAGATGGGGATCAAGACCGTGCAGGATTATATCGGATCGTTAAAGGCGCAGGCTGCCTGAGCGGCATATAGGGGGTCAGTGAGATGAAGAAATTTGACGCCGACGCCATGGGGGAACGCCTGTTGCGCAAGCTGGCGGGCGGCACGTCGCGCCGTTCCATGTTGTCGCGACTGGGGGCGGCGTTGGTGGCGGCGCCCGCCTTTCCTCTATTGCCGGTCAGCCGCGCCGAAGCAGCCAAGCCAGACCGGTCACCGGAAGGCAAGACCGGTTTCGCGCGCAACGCCCAGACGAAGGACGACACCAAGTGCGACTATTGGCGCTATTGCGCCATCGACGGAGCGCTGTGCACATGCTGCGGCGGCGGCATCCACAGTTGCCCGCCGGGGGCCGAGCCTTCGCCCGTGTCCTGGGTAGGCACCTGCATCAACCCGGACGACGGCAAGGCCTATCTCATCGCCTATCGCGACTGTTGCGGCAAACCGGCCTGCGGGCAGTGCGGTTGCGACAATACCGACCGCGAAACCCAACTCTATGTGCCGCAACTCAACAATGACGTGATCTGGTGCTTCGGTACGACCAGCATGGAGTATCATTGTTCGACCGCGGTGCTGGTAGGATCCGCCAGCTAGGATCGGGCGGCGATGCGCAGGCTTGTTCTTGGTTCGCTGTTCCTGATCGGCGCGGTCGGTATTGGCCGCGCCGCGCTGCCGCCATTGGGTCCGCTGCCCGCCGCAATTACCGATCCTGACCTTGCGCGGTCCGACTATGCCGAACATTGCGGTGGCTGTCATGGCATTCAGGGCAGCGCTGCACCCGCGCTATTGCCCGAATTGCGCGGGCGGGTTGGCTGGTTCATGTGTACGCCCCAGTCGCGGGCCTATCTTATCCGCCTGCCCAATATCGCGCACAGCCGGATCAAGGACAATCAACAGCTTGCCGATCTGGTCAATTACATGGTCTTTGGCCTGGGCGGGGCCAGCGTGCCAAAGGGCGCCAAGCCTTTCACGGCGCAAGAGGTGGCACACGAACGCCAGTTCGCGCTGACATCCGTTTCGCTGAAGGCGGAGCGCACCCGCTATGTCGAGGTGGCAATCCGCCAGTGCGGCGCGCCGGCCGCCATGCGACGGCTCTATCCGGGGCAGGAATAAAAGGATTTCATAACTGAATTGGTAAAAATAATGCCGCCGGATCGTTGGTCCGGCGGCATTATCAAGTCAGTAGCAGGCGCTCAGAATTTCTGGCCGAAGCGGATGCCGAAAAATTGCGGCTTGATGGTGAAGGTACGCGACGACCCGGAACAGAAGTCGATCGAACAGAAGGTATTTTTGGTCAGCTGACCGCGCTTGTCGAAGGCGTTCTGGATGAACAGCGTCACGCTCCAACTGTCCTTCTTGATGCCGCCGGAAAAGTCGAAGCTGACAAAGCCCTTTGTGTTGCCGAGCAGCGCATTATTATCGACGTTCAGATCCTGGGTCGCTCCGGTCTGGTAGAGCGCCGCGCCCTGCACATAGGCGCTATAGTCGCCCATATAGGTGTCGTAGCGGATGGATGTCGTGCCCTTGAACTTGGGCTGGCGTGGCAGGCGGGTGCCATTGGCAGCAGCGACCTGCGGCGTTGGTGGGCTGGATTCGGGCACATCCTGACCTAGCGTACAGCTCGATAGTTGGGAGATGGTCGATGTATCTTTGTCCAGCGCGAAGTTGCAGAAATTGCCCTTGAGCTTACCGTCATTATAGGCACCGGAGGTCGAGATCGTCACCTTGCCCAGCTTCAGGTCGGCATCATATTCGATACCCTTGACCACCGCCTTGCCCGCATTGCCGGTCATGCCCGCACCCTGCGCACCCGACACCACGACACCATATTGGATATTATTCCATTTCTCATAATAGACCGCTGCATTGAAGCGGAAGATGTTGTTCCAGGTCGTTTTGACGCCGAGTTCGAAATTGGTGAGCGTTTCGGACTTGAACGGAGCGACATCGACCGGGCCGAAGTTGCGGATGCGCAGTGGACGGTTGAAACCGCCGGGGCGGAAGCCGGTGGAATAATTGAAATAGACCATCTTGTTGGGCTGGAACTGCCAGTCGAGCGCGACCTTGTGCGTCTCGCCATCTTCCTTATAGCGCCCGGTCTGGTCGGTCGCGCGGAAATTGGTGTTGAGGCATTGCAGCCGCTCGGCTGGGAGCGGAGTCGGGCAACCCATTTCCCCGGTCGGGACAAAGACCGACGTGACCGTATTCGCCGCAGACCCTGCGACACCGGCAAAGCCCTTGACCGCATAATCGGTCCAGAAATAACGAATGCCGCCGGTCAGTTTCAGTGTCGGCGTGATATTATAATGGCCTTCGGCGAAGATCGCCTTGTCATGGTAAAGCTGGTTCTGCTCGACAGCGTAGAAGCCATCGCCCTTTACCGCCTGTGTTCCCAGAAGCATCGTGCCGAGCGGATTGCCGTTTGGATTGATCACGGTGTCGGTGAAGTAGGGGACGCTATCATCCTCAGTGTCAGGCAAACCATCCTGATCATAATCAATCGCAAACATGGCAGGCACACCAATCAACCCACCAGCCACATCGCCGCCGCCGGTCTGGGTATAGCCCGTGATCGTATCCAGCCCGCGAATGGCATAATAGGTGTTCGTCTCATTCTTCTGCCGCTGGTAGAAGCCGCCGATCGTCACGTCGAACGGCCAATCTTTGGGCGTCGACAGGCGTAATTCCTGGGTAAATTTGTTGCGGTGCGTATCGGCATGATAATATTGCGTCGGGTCGATCAGCGAACATTGCTGTGATGCGCCCGACCCGGTGCAATTGTCGAAAAATTGCAAATAGCTTTCGTAACCCGGCCCGAAACCGTCATAAGTGACTGTATAATAAGTATAGTCGTTGAGCGTTCGCGTCCTACGTTTGAAATAGCCGGTCGCCGAAACAATGTCCCAGTCGCCGATATGACCATGGATGCTGAGCGCCGCCTGATACCAGCGATCGTCATTCCTGGTCTTGTCATAATCATGCACTTCCAGATCGCCGACGCGCGGATCGAAGCCGAAATAGCCGTTGGCGACCTGCTTTTGCGCGGTGATTTCCGGCGCGACCGACCAGCCATCCACCGGCTCCCACAGCAGTTGCACGCGACCGCCAAATTCCTTGATACTATTATAGTCATCCTTGGCGATGTCGGAATTGTCGAGATTGAAGAAGGTCGCCGGGTTTTCATCCCCCAGCGTATAAACGGCGGGATCACCATTGTTGAGCAATCCGTCATTGGGCTTATTGTCGATATAGCCGCCATCACGCCGGTAATAGCCCATGGCGCGGACCGCCAATGTGTCGCTTAGCGGCACGTTGATGTAGGATTCCAGCTGGCCGCCAAAGTCCCCCTTGCCATATTTATTGGCCTCGACATCGTAGCCGAACTCGAACTTGTCCATATTGGGCTTGTTGGTGATGATGCGGATGGTGCCGGCCAGCGATCCCGCGCCATAAAGCGTGCCCTGCGGCCCGGCCAGCGCTTCTACGCGCTCCAGATCATAGGCATGGATGTCGGGCACTTCCGTGCCCGTGATCGGAATGTCGTTCAGATAATAGCCGACCGAGGCATAGGCGCCGCCCGCTGGCACGATGCCGCGGAAAAAGGCGGTGTTGCGGCCTGGCCCGATCCCCTCGAACGATACGGACGGCAACAGCGTGGCGAAATCGCTCAAGCCCTTGACCTGCCGCTCCGCCAGCGTTTCAGCACCCAGCGCCTGCATGGAAATCGGCACTTTCTGGATGCTCTGCGCACTGCGGGTCGCCGTGACGACGATTTCAGTGAGGCCACCGCCGGCTTCGTCGGCAGGTGATGTCATGGCTGGATCAGCGGCTTGGTCAGCAACGGCACTGGCTGCGCGCGCCATGCCTGTAGCGCCCAGCCCGGCCAATATGGTGGTCACGCCCAATATCATCACAAGTTGCGACCGGCGACGAGACGGAATTTTCATAGTGTTGGACTCCCCCTTGAAAAGATGCCCTCCACTCTCCCAAAATCGCGGTTATCCCGCGCGATTATGACGCATTGCAGCGTATTTTCAGCTGGCGTGTCACAACCCGAATTTCGCAAGGGCAAAACAGCCCCACGACCGGAAACGGCGCACGCCTCCAGACCTGCCGAACGACGGCATGGCATCACAATTTACCTGTATACCCCTTGGACTTTCGCTATTTCGTACGCTTGTCCAAGTTTGATAATGCTGTAACGATGGCAGGAGTCAACAGCCTAATTTTACTGTTCCCGCCCTTCGGTCGCTCCTGTTGTTGCGCAACTGCAATATCCTGTTCATTGTGCAAACGAGAAAGGAAGTAAAAGCCTCCATGGACGCTGCTTCGCACCCGCCGGTCCCCCCTTCCCGCGCACTGAACGTGGCGGTGGATCGCGCTGCCAAGCTGCTGGACACCCGGCCGGCGGAAGCTTTGGCGCATGCAGAAGAGATACTGACAAAAGCCCCCGGCCTGCCGCCCGCCGAACTGGTCGCTGCCCAGGCTTTGCGGCGCTTGGGCCAGCCAGACGCCGCTCTATCGCGGCTTGCAGCGCTTGCCCGTCGCCAGCCGAACGTGCCCGCCCTGTTATGGGAAATTGCGCAGGCAGCAAGCGAAACGGGCGATAGTGCGCAGGCTATCGCCGCGCTGGAACGCCTTGTCCGCCAGCAAGCCGGTGTGGCGAGCGGCTGGTTTCTGCTGGCGCGCGAATTGCGGAAAGTCGGCCGTGACGACCAGGCATGGCGCGCAGACCTGTCGGGCATCCATGCCTCGTCGCGCGACCGCGATCTGCTGGAAGCAGCGGTGGCAATGAATGAGGGGCGCCTGGACGATGCCGTTGCGAGTCTGCATGCACGGCTTGCCCGGTTGCCGGACGATCCCGCCGCTGCGCGGTTGCTGGGCGAAATTCACTGGCGTCGCGGGGATATGAGCGCGGCCCTGATATTGGTCGAACGGGCCCTGGCGACCGCGCCGGGGTTCGATCTGGCGCGCGATTTCCTGATCCGGCTGCTGCTCCAGAACAACCGCCTGACCGATGCGCTCGCCCATGCGGATGTTCTGGCGCAATCCCCGCTCGACAATCCGGGCTATGCGCTGCTGCGTGCTTCGGTGCTGGTGCGGCTGGGCGATCAGGCGCAGGCGGCCGCCATCTATGAAGGCCTGCTAGCGCAAAAGCCGGATCAGCCGCAGCTCTGGCAGAATCTGGGCCATGCGCTCAAGACGGTGGGGCGGCAGGCGGACGCAATTCATGCCTATCGCCAGGCGGTGCGCTATCTGCCGACCATGGGCGAAGCCTGGTGGAGCCTTGCCAATCTCAAGACCGTCAAGCTCGACGCAGCGGATATTGCCGTAATGGAACAGGCGCTGTCGATGCTGGCGCCGGAGGCGGCGGCACGGAGCGAGGACATCTTCCACCTCCATTTCTCACTCGGCAAGGCGCTGGAGGATGCGCACGATTATGCCGCTTCCTTTGGTCATTATGATCGCGGCAACCGCCTGCGCCGCTCGCTACTATCCTATGATGCCGATGAATTTGCCGCGGAAGTCAAGGCAACGGAAGCCTGCTTTACTGCCGCCTTCCTCACGCGAATGGGAAAAGGCGGCGCCGCTGCGCCCGATCCCGTCTTTGTGGTCGGCCTTCCCCGGTCCGGCTCCACGCTGGTCGAACAGATACTCTCCAGCCACAGTCAGGTTGAGGGGACGATGGAACTGCCAGAGATGATGATCATCGCCAGCCGTCTGCAATCGCGCATCGACGAAGGCGAATTCCCCGATTTTGCCACGATGATCGCGTCGCTGACCCCAGCCGACCGGCAACGGCTGGGCGAGGAATATATCGATCGCACCCGCGTTCACCGCCAGAGCGACAAGCCCCGTTTCATCGACAAAATGCCCAATAATTGGCAGCATGTCGGCCTGATCCGGCTGATCCTGCCAAACGCCAAGATCATTGACGCGCGTCGCCATCCGATGGGCTGCTGCTTTTCGGGATGGAAACAGCATTTCGCTCGCGGTCAGGCCTTTACTTACGATTTGAGCGAGATCAGTCGCTATTATCGCGATTATGTGGCGCTGATGAGCGCGTTCAATGCGGCAGCGCCCGGCCATGTCCACCGTGTGCATTATGAACATATGGTCGCCGACACGCCCCGCGAAGTCGCGCGGCTGCTCGACTATCTCGGCCTGCCGTTCGAGGAGGCCTGCCTTGCCTTCTGGCGGACGGAGCGGGCCGTGCGCACCGCCAGTTCCGAACAAGTGCGTCAGCCGATCTTCACTGATGGCGTCGATCATTGGCGGTATTTCGCGCCCTGGCTCGGTCCGCTGGAAGAGGCGCTGGGACCGGAAATCGCAGCCTATCCGGCCTGACGCTCCCGCCCTATGATCCCACTGACATTGGCGACCGCGAAACTCACCCCATGAAGATTGCGCCGCTGTTCAACGCCGGGAATCGGCCGCGGATGTCCGCTGGCATGGATGACCCCTTCCGTCACAGAATAGATTCCACGCGGGCAATCCCAATCGAGGCTGACACCCATCACCCCGTCCAGACTGCCCGGATAGCAGGCTTGTCCATCCACATCGCGCGCCGCGACAATCTGAATTCCCACAACCCTGGCCCGCTCCACTACCGCCGCAAAAGCCGCGCTGTGCGCCGGATTGATGGTCCCAAGGCTGAGATTGATCAGATCGACCTGCGCCTCAACCGCCAGATCAATCGCGCTGACCAGCGCCCGCGCGCTGGCGCGAAGCGCCGCATGAAAGACCCGGATCGGCAGGCATAAAGCATCGGGCGCCTGATCCATGATGGCAGCGGTTACGGCCGTGCCATGGCCCAGGTCGTCCAGCGTATCGCCTTGGGTAAAGCTGCCATCGCGCGCCACGGAAAAGCCCGGCAATAGGCGCGCGGCATCAATATGCGGATGGTCGGGATGCACCCCGCTGTCGATGATCGCGATCCGTACCGGATCAGGCATGAACCGGCTCGCCGCGCCGCTCTACCCTAGCGCGCCCGTCCGTCAGCGTCACGATCATGTCGGCCAGCTGCGCCATGGCGGGCTTGTGCGTGATGATGATGATGGTCGCATCGGGCAACGCCCCGCGCAGCCGACCAGCAATCAATTGCTCCGTTTCCCCGTCCAGCGCCGATGTCGGCTCGTCGAGTATCAGGATGCTGGGCGAGCGCAGCAATGCCCGCGCGAGAACGATCCGTTGCCGCTCCCCCGCCGACAATGCCATGCCACGCTCCCCCGCCCGCGTGTCGTACCCCAGCGGCAGCCGCGCGATAAAATCGTCCAGCCCCGCCGCATGGGCCGCAGCCTCTATCTGGGCCTGTCGCACATCGGGAAGCGCAAAGCCGATATTCGCCGCGATCGTATCGTTAAACAGATAGGGCGACTGGTCGACCAGAATGATCTCCCGCCGCACATCGTCAAGCGCATAGTCGCGCAGGTTGCGGTCATTGACCATCACGCGCCCGGCATCGGGATCAAGATAGCGCACCATCAGGTCCGCCATGGTCGATTTGCCCACCCCGCTCGGTCCAAGAATCGCGCACAGGCTGCCCGCTGCTATCGTCAGGTCTATTTCGCGCAGCACGACATCACGATCATAACGCATCGCCACCCGGTCGAACCGGATCACTTGCGCCCGCTCCAGCGGCACTGGATCGGCGCACTCGACCACATCGGCCCTGGTATCGAACAGTTCGAATATCCGCCCCAGCGACACCCGTGCCGACGCGAGGCCAGACGTCAGCCCCATCAGCGTCTGGATCGGCGATAGCAGCCGCATATGATAGGTCATGAACGCGACCAGCGTGCCGATGCTCATGCCATCTTCGATGATGCGCCAGCCACCATAGAGGATCACCGCCGATGTCGCGGCGGTCATCAGCGTGCCGGGCAACGCCCCAGTCATGTAAGAGGCTATCTGCATCCGCAACATTGCGCCGACAAAGGCATCATTCTTCCGCTGGAAGCGTCCGACCTCATGCTCGCCCGCGCGTAGCGAAGCCACCACCCGCATGCCCATGACCGTATCGACCAGCAGGCTGCCCAGGTCCGCACCCTTTTCCCGCATGTCACGGGTCAGCGCGGTCAACCGCCGCTGATAGTGAGCGAATGTCGCGAGACTTGCCGGGACCAGCACGACGCTTACCAGGAACAGCCGCCAGTCGAGCCACAGCATCATGGCCACGCAGCCGACGAAGAAGAGCAGGTTGCTGACGACCGATAGCATGGTATCGGACGCGACCCGCTGCACATCGCTTACGTCGCTGTTCATCCGCGATACGAGGTCGCCCAGCCGGAAACTGCCGTAAAAGCGTGGCGAAAGCGTCTGGAGATGGCGCAGTAGGGCCGCGCGAATATCATAGAGCATCGCCGCCGACAGGGCGACATAGCGATAGCTGGCGAGAATATTGACCGCGAACCCGGCAACGGTCACGCCGATCATGATCGCGGCGATCCGTACCAGCGCGCCCATATCTCGTCGCAACAGCGCCTGGTCGATCATCAGTTTGGACAGATAGGGCTGCGCCAACCCCAGCGCGGTCGACACAAGGCTGATCGCGAGAACCACCATCAGCGCGCCGCGATAGGGCCGCAGGAAGGGGCCTAGTCGCTTGTAAGCGCTCCAGTCGGCAACCGGCGTGGGCGTCGCGCTACTCATGCCGCCTGCTGCCGGCGCACCAGCCGGAATCTGTCCAGCACGAAGGCTGGCTCCGGCATCTTCGCCAGCAGGCCGGTGCACCAGCGATGCCCGTCCATCAATGCATCATGCTGTTCCCGCCACCAGTCACCCGTCCCGCCGCTGGCGTAGAATTGCGCGCAGAGCGCCAGATGCCGCCGCATCGCCGCGATCAGCATGGACTCATAATGGGTCAGCATTGCCGCGCGATCGCCGTCCTCTGCTATGCCGATCAGCAGCGCGGACGCCAATATGCCTTCGCGCACCGACTGCGCCGTGCCATCGCCACAGAGCGGATCGAAGCCCAATGCCGCGGTGCCACAGGCCAGCCAGTCGTCGCCGCACAGGGGTAGATGCAGGCGCGGTGCTGCGGGAAAGGGCATGGAGGCCGCCCCGACGGCGTCGACCACTGGCGCAATCAATCCGCTCTGCGCCAGCAGGTTGTCCAGCGACCCGCCTACCCCCAGCAACCAGCCTTCCCCCGTTCCGGCGGGCACCAGAAACAGCCAGCCATCCGGTACCGCCTCTACCCTGCCCTCCTGCGCGCAAGCCGGGTCACGCAAGCCTATCTTCGCGGCGACGGCGTTGCGATCACCAAAGATACGCATCTTGCCTGATGGCTGCGGCGGCGCGGCGTGAATGGAGAAATTGACCGGCACGGGCCCGGCGGCAGGCTTGTCGCTGGCCAACGCCGCCTGCACCGCTTCCTCCGACACCAGAGCCGCGCTATGCGGGACCACCACCGGCGCACCACCCCAGGCAATCACTCGACGCTTGATCCTGGGGCTATCGGCAAAGAGGCCGGGCCGCCCGAACACGTCGCGCAGTAGCGCCAGAGCGGGATCGCTCAACAGGATCGTCGGCACCGGCGTGCGATGAGCGGCTTCGCTTGCGACCCGAAGGCCCGCTCCATGCAATAGATGTGCGCATGTCGTCGCCGCAATCCCGCTGCCCCGGATGCCGACGATCAAGCGCCTTTGCCTCATTCCACTGCGACCATGCCCGCGCCAGTGGTGTCATAGCCCAGATCCAGCGTCACCTCATGCTTGAGCGTTCGGGCGTCATAGACTTCCAGATCATAGCTCGCGCCGTAAATATATAGTTTCGCGCCATCGATAGACATGCCCAGGCGGAAACGCGACCGGCATGGGAACTCTGCCTTATCGACCACGGCATTGCTGGCCATGTCCATATGCCAGAATTCGCAGCGCTTATTGCCATATTTGCCGTTGGTGACGACGGTATAAGCCTGCTTGCCGTCGGGCGTAACCTGTAGTCCGGCCATCGCGTCTGGTGCAGGGCCGATCGGGGTAAAATCAAACTGCCGGGTCGACAAATCGAAGCGCGCCAGGCCGAACATCTTGTTATGGACATAGGTGTCGGCGGCATTGAACAGCGCCACATATTGTCCCGGTGTACGGATGGCGTCCAACGTGCCGCCAAAGCCGACATTTTCCATGCCGGTGCCTTCCGGCTTGGCCAGGTCGATCCGGTCCGTCACCTTCAGCGTCGCCAGGTCGATGATCGCGACCTTTTCCCCGAAGGCGTAGAGCGTTTTGCCGTCGGGCGACACTTTATACCCCGCGCGCCAGCTGCCGGAACGTTCATCCTCCTTGTCGAGCTCGGCCGTGCGGACGACCTTTTGCTGTTTCAGGTCGATGACGCCATACATGGGCTTGCTGACGGTATAGCGGTCTATGCCCTTATCGAATTTGGAGAGAACGGTGTAGAAATAGCGACCCGTAGGATCGGGCACTCCGCCCCAGAAACGATAGCGGGTGGTGCCGTCATTCAGGCTGAACTTGTTGATCACCTTGCGCGTCGCGGTGTCGATCACCTCGATCCCGCCGGTGGTGATGCTCGTTACATAGATGCGCTTGCCATCGTCGGACAATTGCATCGACGTGGGCAGGCCGGTGTCCAGCTTGATCGTGCCGGTGACTGCCCCCTTGCTTTCTTCAAACACCAGAAGGCGGTCGGGATAGGAGCCCATGAACAGCGTAGCTGCGTGCATGGGCGCAGCGCCCAGCATCGCCAGGCCAGCGCCCAGCATCAGACGAAATTTATGCATGGCGGCCCTCATGGGAAAACGAGATCGAGATTGCGCCAATCCTTGGTCGCGGTAGCGCAGTTACTGGCCCAGTCTGGCGAATAGTTGACATGATCGGGCACCTGAACCGGCCAGAAACAGGTGACATAGCAGTCATAAATATCGCGCTCGACCGGCTGGCACAGCCCCGCCGTCCCGCCACTGGCATCGACTTCCCAGCCAGGGGAAAAGGAGAGCGAACAACCCATCGGCACATGCGGACGCGGCGTCTGCTGAAGGGCGACGACATCCTCCTCCATGTCCGCATCAGGGGAAGCGGCTGCCTCCATCTGCGTCACGGCCTCGTCGATCCGCTGCGCCTTTTTATTGATGGCGCGAAGATGCTTCATGACAACCCCTTTCTCTCGGCGAAGCGTTCCAGGAAGCCCGGATTACGCACCGACAACACGCCGTAGATACGCAGGCAGGTGTCGGTCCACTGGCGTATCCAGTCGCAATAATGGAGGTTGGCGTGGCCGGTATCGCCATAGCGGACAAATGCTTCATGATGGCATCCGCCCGCACAAAGCGGCCGCGCCCAGCAGCTCTGGCAGTCATATTTCGCCTGGACATGTCCCTTGGCCAGGAAATCGCCCTGCTTGACGCGGTCTATGCCGCTGGAGACATGCCCCATGCTATGCGTGTCAGCGTCCGTGAAGCGATGGCAGGGGGACAGGTCGCCCGACGGACTGACCCCCATCAGGCCCAGCCCCGCGCCGCAGGGGTGCGATTTGTTGACGCCTGAAATCAGCTCGCTGATCGTTTCGCTAACATTGGTGAAGCCGTGCGACTCCCCGCGCAGGGCGTATTCCAGCCACTCGTCCGCTAGGCTGTTGAACTGCGCCAGCACGCTATCCATGCCGTTGCCGTCCAGCGAATAGGCGCGTGTCTCCCCCGTCGTCACCGGCGCGAAGCCGACCTCATGAAAGCCCAGATCATCCTTCAGATGGCGGAAGATGCGGACGACATCGGTCACGCCCTCAGTCAGCGTCACCCGCGCGGTGATCGCCCGCGTCTTGTGATGCGCGATCAGCGTGCGCAGGCGCGGCTCGATCACCGCATAGCTGCCCTTGCCATTCTTGAAGACGCGATGCTTGTCCTGCAATTCCGGCGGGCCGTCCATCGATACGGTCACGCCGATGCGATTGTCCGACAGGAAGGTGACAATCTCCGGCGTCAGCAGCGTTGCGTTGGTCGTGAGGCTGTAGGTGATGTCCTTGCCGGCTGCGTTCGTAGCTTCATTGGCGTAGGCCACAACATCGCGTAACAGCTTGAAATTCATCAAGGTCTCACCACCAAAGAAGGTGATGTGCACCGACTTGCGGCCGATGGCCTCCGCGATCAGCAGATCGACCGACGCCATCGCCGTTTCAAGCGTCATATATTTGGGTTTGCCCGCTGGCGTCGCGATCTTGTCCGCGCCGAATTCGTAACAATAAGTGCAGGCCAGATTGCATTGATTGGTGACGTTCAGCACCAGCGCCTGCAACGGAAAGTCCGCCGGAGGAGCCTGGGGCGCCTCTGCAACCGGCATGGCGTGGCCCAGATGGATGAGTCGCGCCTGCCGCAATTCGCGCACCAGCCCATCGGCTTCTTCCGCCGTGCTGCCTTCGGCTACCAATTCGCGCACGAGCGCTGCGTGGGTAAGTTCCTGTCCATCAAGCCGGTCCAGAACCACACGGACATGGGTGTCGATTTCGAAGATCGCGCCCGCGCTTACCAGATAGACGAATTCGCTGCCGCCTGCGGCAAAGCCGTGATATTCCGCCCGACGATAGGTGGGTGCCTGCATCACGGTCATTGCGACACCTCCGGTTGATCCCATTTCTGATAGGCGGGCACAGCGACAACCATGTAGGACCGGGCGGTCAACGGCTTGCCAAACTTGTCCTTTTCGGCCTTGGCCGTAGCGACGACCCAAATATCGCCATAATTATTGCGACCAAAGCGGCGGGCGGGGTTCGGCCCCTCACTATTGGGGGTGAAGAGCGCCGCGGGACTGAGCGTGCCGACATATTTGGCGTCATCATCATAATAGACCGCCAGATATTCCTGGGTCGACCAGGTGACGTCGACCGGCCCTACCGCAATGTCATCCGCCGTCCCCTGCTTGCCGTCGATGCCATTTTCGAAGCCTATCGCCTCGAACTGGGCGTAGCCTTTAGGGAATTTGATCCCGCCCAATCGCGACAGGGCGGTTTCCGGTGTCACCTTGATATAATCAATCTTGCTGTAGACCGGGAAAGCCTGTTCCAGCACCGCGCCACCGACCGCGACATTGCGCTGTCCCGACGCCGCCCCGACGGCGACGTCGGCCATCACCACCAGTTCCTGCGGGCTGGCCGACAGGATTTTGGTCGCGGTCACGCCCATACCCAGATCGATGTCGGCGGGCGTAAGCGAAGCGGGCAGATTGTGGCCGACGATGCGGAACTGCGCGCCCTTGGTCCCGGCCTTCACCGGACCGGGGATGACGGCCAGCACCGCTGGCGCAGCCGTTGCGCGGGTCAATTTTACGTCCAGCCCGAACTCCTGATAATCGCCCCAATACCAGCGCCCCACCGCGCTTTGCTGGTCCGGTGCGAACCACATCGTTTCGCGCGCGGCACTGCCCAGATCATCGGGCCTGCCAGCGACGGCCGTGCCTTTGGACGATCCGCGCCAGCTATAACCGGCGTAGACGATGCCCACCCCGCTGCGGCTCACCGACGCTCCATTGTTGAGCGAGCGCAGCACACTGCTGGTCAGGAATTCGTCCGCTGCCTTGCCGGGCTTGATACTGAAGCTGCCCACGAAACGCCCCTGCCCCGGCGCAGATGCCACGACCAGCCATTCGCCCGCCAGACGCGGCACGCTCTGGCGCGATCGCCATGCGGCCCATTCGGGCGTGTGCAGCGGCGCGGCCTTCGCCAAATAGCCAAGCGCATATTCGCCGCGCAGCATCTTGTCCTTGGGATCGCGGCCCGCCGGTTGCTCGCTATCCTCGGCCGGGCGTCGATATTGAGCGTCCGCCTGCGAATACATGGCGACATGCAGATCCTGCAACTGCTTCCATTCCAGCTTCGACCGCCGCCAGGACAGGGGCTGGGCAAAGCTATGGCAGGCAGCGCACGCCCCGCGCATGGTTTCGTTCGGGATATTGGTCTCGTCGATCATCCGCTTTTCGGCCAGATACATGACCGGCAGCGCCTCTTGCGGGGCCAGGCCATGCGACGAGGAGAGAGATTTAACGATAGCACGCGATTCTTCGGGCGTGATCGCCAGGCCATTCAACCGGATCATACGCTTGATCGCCTGCGACCAACCTTCAGGCGTGGTGCGGACCCAGCTGATCCGCGACAAATTCCCCTTGGCATCGGGCGCGTGGCAGGTGCCGCATTTTTCCTTGACCAGCGCGTCTGCAACCGGGATCCCCGGATCACTTTCCTTCATAAGCGCGCCATCCGGCCCGCCATCGGCCTGCGCGAACAGGATCGATGTAGAAAACAGCGCCAGCAACCCGAATTTCGAGACCGTTACCCGCTTCACCCCGTTTCCCCCACAAGCACCATAAGATGCGCGAAACCCAAGCTCAGGCAGACGCACATCGTGCGCTATCGTTTCGGAAACGTATGGCGTTGTGGAAATCCGCCATAGGAAACTGGACAGCTATCAAGATTTTTTCAAACGGGCTGATCGGCCTCTTCCGACCCCCAATCGCAACACTTGCGCGAAGGGGTGCCACGCCGATCCCGGCATGACAGCATCCTGAAATGGCCGCACGGAATCAGCCGCGCCAAAACCCATCGCGCTACCCGACCGGGTTGTTTTCAGACCAGCATCTCGGCCGTCACCGGAAGTGATCTGATGCGTTTGCCGGTCGCGGCGTGGATGGCATTGACCAGTGCGGGAATGACTGGAGGCAGCGCGGGTTCGCCCAAGCCCGTTGGAGGGTAATCGGTCTTGACGAATTCGACATGGATGGTTGGCGTGTCGGGAATGCGCTGAAGCGGGTGGGTATCGAAATTAGCCTGCTCGATCGCTCCGGCGACCTGGGTGATGGCCTGCCCGGCGAGCGCCTGCCCCAGCCCTTCGATCACCGACCCCTGGACCTGGTGCAGCGCATTGATGGGGTTGATGATATGGCCGCCGACATCGCCTGCAACCCAGACCGTCCTGACCCTCGGCACGCCATCGGCAACGGCTACTTCCACCACTTCGGCGAAATAGCCGGCATGGCTGTAATAAAAGGCAAAGCCTTTGCCCTGCCCCTTGGGCAACGCCGTGCGGTTTGCCCAGTCGCCCATGGCCAGCGCCTTTTCGATCACGCCCCTGGCGCGCGCGGTGACGAAGGGAGGGCGATTGGCTCCCTGACTGACCTGCGCAGTCTTGGACAGGAGTTCGAGCATCAGCGTAGGCAGATCCTTGCCCGCCGCCGCCGCGACCTCATCCATGAAAGCCTGATAGACGAAGGCCAGCGCATTGGAGCCGGGGGCGCGCAGCCAGCCGGTCGGCATGTTGGTGGACAGGAAACTTTGCTCGAACAGCACATGGTCGATCAGACCCGCAGGCAACTCACCGGGTGACAGTTCGGCCGACCGCACGGGCTTGCCGTCCTTGCCAAAGGTGATGAAATGATCGTGGAAGGCAGTCAGCGCCCCATCCTTGTTGAGTGCGGCACGGAAGCCGTGCCAGCCTGCGGGGCGATAGAAATCGCGGCGCATGTCGTCAGCGCGGGTGAAGAGCAGTTTGACTGGTACGCCCGGCACTTGCGCGGCGATGCGCGCCGCCTGCACCATATAGTCGTTCATCAGCCGCCGCCCAAAACCGCCACCGATGCGGGAGAAATTGATGCGGATGTTCTCCGGCGGCAGGCCCAGCGCCTGTGCGACTAGTCCGCGCCCGCTCTCCGGATTCTGGGTCGGCGCCCAGATTTCGATGGCGCCATCCTTGAACAGGGCCGTGCAATTTTGCGGCTCCAGCGTGGCATGGGCGAGAAAGGGGTAGCTATAGTCTGCGGTCACGACCTTGTCCGCCGACGCGAAGGCGCCATCGACATCGCCAGTGCGGACGATATTGCCGTCCGCCTTGCCCTTCGCACGGGTCGCGGCCTGCGCGGCATAGCCCTGGGTCGAAAAGCCGGTGACCGCGCTGTCGTCCCACTCGACTTTCAGCGTCTCGCGCGCCTGATTGGCGGTCCACCAGCTTTTGGCGAGGATCGCGACACCATCATAGCCGGATTCAGGGGTGCCATCGCCCTTGATCGTCAGCACATGGGCAATGCCGGGCAGCGCGCGCACGGCGTCCAGATTGGCCGATTTGAACGTGCCGCCAAATGCCGGGCAGGTTTCCAGCACAGCATGGAGCATGCCCGGCAGCTTGACATCGATGCCGAACAGCGGCCTGCCCGCGACGATGGCAGGCGTGTCGACACCGCCGACCGACTGCCCGATGATATGGAAATTTGCCGGATCTTTCAGTTTAAGCGTTGCGGGATCGGGGGCTGGCAGCTTCGCCGCTGCGCCTGCCAGTGTGGCGTACGAGATCGACTTGCCGGTTTTGGGGTCGGTCACCTTGCCGCTGCCAGTCGTCAGCATCTCTGCCGCAACGCCCAATTGCGCTGCTGCAGCGGCGACCAGCATCGCGCGCGCCGCCGCTCCAGCCTGCCGCATGGGGAGCCATTCACGCGGGGTCGTCCGGCTGCCGCCTGCGCTCTGCCCGCCGAAAATCTTGGCGTCGGCATGGGTTTGTTCGATGCTGACCTGCGCCCAGTCGACGTCCAGTTCCTCCGCGATGAGCATCGGCAGCATCGTCTTGGCGCCCTGGCCGATTTCAGCATTTTTCGCGCCGATGATGACGCGATTGTCCGGCAGGATGCGGATGAAGGCGTTGATGATGACCGGCGTGCCGTCCGCCGCCTGTGCGATCGGCACGGCAAGATCGAACAGCAATCCGCCGCCAGCGATCAGCGACGCGGAAATGAACCCGCGGCGGGAGAGTGTCGCACTGCTCATGCCGCGGCCGCCTTGATCGCGGCGCGGATGCGGACATAGGTGGAGCAGCGGCACAGATTGCCCATCATCGCGGCGTCAATATCCTCGTCGGTGGGCTTGGGCGTCTGGCTGAGAAGCGCGGTGGCGCTCATGATCTGCCCGGCCTGGCAATAGCCGCATTGGGGGACGTCCTGGGCGATCCAGCTGGCGGCAATGCGCTTGCCAACGTCAGTGGCTGCCGCGCCCTCGATCGTGGTGATCGCTGCGCCCTTCACATCGCCCAGCAGGGTCTGGCAGGACCGCACTGCCTGCCCGTCGACATGGACGGTGCAAGCGCCGCAAAGCCCCGCGCCGCAGCCAAATTTGGTGCCGACCAGATCAAGATCCTCACGCAACACCCACAGCAACGGCTTGGCCGGATCACCCTCCACCTGCCGCTTTTCGCCATTTACCGTCAGACTGATCGCCATGCCGCCCACCTTTGACTATGTCGCGCGCATTAGATGCTGATCTGCAGCGATCTGTCCAGTCGGTTCAGCGATGGGGCGGTGCGCGGTGCGCTTCGTCGATCATCCGTTGGACGGGGATGAACCGCGCAACCGGCACAACCTATTTTCGCCTGGCCGCCGCCGCTGCAAGACGGTCAAGCGCGCGGCGTTCTGCCGGGCTGGCGCTATTATAGGCTTCCTCCGCAACCAGGGCACGCCAGCGATCCAGGCGGGTGGGCGTGAATACGCCATTTGCGATCGCCATTTGGACCGCGCAACCCGGTTCGCTGTTGTGGGCGCAGTCCGAAAAGCGGCACTGCTCGGCGGCCTCGACAATGTCGGCGAACACAGCGGCAAGGCCCGACGCTACATCCGTCAGCTGCAATTCGCGCATCCCCGGCGTGTCGAGCAGCCAGCCGCCATGGTCCAGCCGATGCATTTCCCGCACCGTCGTGGTGTGCCGTCCGGTGTCGTCGGCTGCGCGGACGGCCTGGGTCGCGATAGTATCAGAGCCGCGCAATGTGTTGACCAGCGTGGATTTGCCGACGCCGGACGATCCGACAAGCGCGACCGTTTGACCCATGCCACACCAGCGCGACAGGCGGGCGGTGCTGGCGGGGTCTTTGCCGTTGATGCTTTCCACCTCCAATTCCGTCTGCAAATCGCGCGCCGCCGCTACGAAAGCCTCTGGCCTGTCGGTCAGATCGGTCTTGGTCAGGACGATCACGGGATGAACTCTCACGTCGCGCGCCAGGATCAGATAACGCTCCAGCCGGGGGATGCTGAAATCCTGATTGCAGGAGGCGACGATGAACAGCGTATCGACATTGGCAGCGATCAACTGCGTTTTCTGGTCACCACCCGGCGCGCGCCGTTTGAACAGGTTAGCGCGCTGCAAGATATGCGTGATCTGGCAAGTGGCGCTGTCGACAAGCACCCAGTCGCCGACAGTGGGATGATCCTCCGCCGCCAAGCCGTCGCCAAAGCCGGGCTGAATGTCTAGAGGCCCACCCTCGCCAGCGACCACGATCTTACCTCGATGCACGGCCATAACGCGAAACGGCCTGGACCCGCTATCGTCCAGTTCTGACATTTGCGCGCTGAAAAACGGGCGCCAGCCAAGTTCGTCCAGGGTCTTATCAACGGAGTCCATAATTGCTGCATGCCGCTCAAATGGCGGTTTGTATAGGGACGCCTTGCAGCTGTTACAGAGTGACGCCGCGTTTCCAGATACCGATCGAACGCTCATCATTGCGTTCGTTGCACGCCGGTTCGCCGCTGGCGACCGCGATGATGCGATCCAGCAACGCGCTGGCCGCTGCGTCCATGCCATGGGTCAGGACCATACCTGCGTCAAAGTCGATCCAGCCTGGTTTGGCGGCCGCAAGGGCAGAGTTGGAGGCGATCTTCATCGTCGGCACCGGGCTGCCGAGCGGCGTGCCGCGGCCAGTGGAAAATAGCGTCAGTGTCACCCCCGCCGCCGCCAATGCTGTCGTCGATACAGCATCGTTGCCCGGTGCCTCCAATATAGTCAGGCCTGTCCGGGTCGCGATATGGCCATAATCAATGACATCGACGACGTTCGAGAGCCCACCCTTCTGCACCGCGCCGAGCGATTTTTCCTCCAGCGTGGTGATGCCGCCTGCGATATTGCCTGGACTGGGATTTTCCGACACCGGTTCACCATGGTCCAGAAAATAGCGTTTGAACCGATTGACCACCCGGGTCAGCCGATGGAAAACAGCCTCGTTTTCCGCGCGCACGAGCAGCAATTGTTCGGCCCCGAACATCTCGGGAATTTCGGTCAGGACCGCGGTGCCACCCGCCTGCGTGACCGCATCGGCCATCCGGCCGATCAGGGGGTTGGCGGTCAGGCCGCTCATGGCGTCGGAACCGCCGCATTTGACCCCCAGCCGCAGCGCCGACAATGGTACGGGCTTGCGCACATCCTGCGCCATCCGTTCAGCCAGCGCCTCCAGTGCCGCCTTGCCCGCGGCAAATTCATCCTGCTCGCTCTGCGCCCTTACCGTGCGTATCCGTGCGCGCATTTCCCGCGGAATCCGGGTCAACATAAGGTCGAGTTGATTGGATTCGCAACCGAGCCCTAAAATCAGCACTCCGCCAGCATTGGGATTTTGTGCCAGTGCGGCCAGGATCGCGCTCGTGCCTTCCAGATCATGCCCCAATTGCGAACAGCCAAAAGGATGGTTGAATGCATGGACGCCATCGACATGATCGCTAACCAGCCCCTCACCCCAGCGCGCCAGTCGCTCGCCCAGGCGTCCGACACAGCCCACCGAGGGTAAAATCCATATTTCGTTGCGGATGCCGACACTGCCGTCCTGCCGCACATAGCCCATGAAACCGGGCTGCGTATCAACCGGCCTTTCGACAGTCTCAACAGGCTTGGCCACATAATGATAGGCCAGTTCGCCGCGCAGCGCGGTTTTCACATTGTGGCTATGCACATGTTGGCCAACGCCGATATCCCGTGTCGCCACCCCGATCGGGGCACGATAGCGGCGGACGGCGCTGCCGGCGGTTATGTCATGGACCGCAAATTTGTGGCCCGGCGCAATCGCGTCGACCAGGGTGACTTGACAGTCAGCCAAGACGACCACTTGCCCTGGCACGAGCGGCGTCAACGCAACGGCTACATCATCGTCCGAGGCGACTTGCAGCGCCATGATTTCTGGGTCGGGCATGGGTTGTGCCTAAATCGTTGCCAGCGCTAGCACAAGTGCAATTGACGGCCAGTATCATGCCGGGACACTATTCGCCGATACGCTGTAAAGCTGCTTCTGCGGCGCGGCGCAGATGGTCAGCCCAGATGCTTTGCCCTTGGCTATCCCCAATCAAATCCTGCCGCACTTCTATTTCCGCATAGGAAAGGTCGCGGGCAAACGCATGGAATGGCACGGTAAAGTCGGTCGCGTCCATGGCATAGGGGACATTGTCCCCCACCGCCAAGACGCCGTCATCCCGTAACGTAGCCAGCATGGCATGGGCAAAATCGGTGCGGCCACGCCAATGTAGCACACCCACATCCCATGGTCGGGCGATCCCGTCCATGACCGGCGTGAAGCTGTGCAGCGACAGCAGGATGGTGTCGCGCCCGGACGCGCATCGCGCCGCAATCATGTCGCTGATCGCCCGATGATAGGGTGCGTGGATCGCCGCCACCCGCGCGGCGCGGGCCGCCGCGTCCAGCGCTTCGTTGCCATTGATACAGCTCCCGTCGGAAACTGCCGGGATCGCATCGTCGCGCACGGGGTCGCGATTGCAATCGATGACGAGGCGGGAATAAGTCTGGTACAGAAAGGCCGCATCGAGCCGTTCGGCCAGCCTATGTCCCAGTTCATGAACGCCAATATCGATGGCAATGTGACGCCGCCGGTCGGCAGCGCTCAGGCCAAGGTCGCCCAATGCAGCCGGAATGGCCGCTCCTGCATGATCACCGATCAGCAGGAACGGGGAAGCGCCTGCTGCGTTGAATAGCCCGAACGGTGCCGGATCGTTCAGACCCAACAATGCACCCGTCCCGTCTCCGGTCATCAGGATATTTCCCCATGCCCAAGCCGACGACCCTTTTTGTTATCCGTCATAGCGGTCGGCACCGGGGTTTCCTGCGTAGTCATACCACCCTGATGCGCTTGCCGGAGCCATTTGGCCAGCGCCCCGGTCTGCGCTGATCCCCGGCCTGCGTCGCCCTGCCCCAAACAATGCCATTAACGGCCGCTCCGTCGGCACCTCAGGAAAGTCCCGTCCATGCTGATCCGTTGCGGATATGACATCAGATTTGAAACACAGAATAAGACAGCGATCATGGCGCTGCTCAGCCTGCATCCTTCCCGGCATCTCGACCTGCGCACACCCCAGCGGTTGCTGGCCGACCCGGATGTACCGCTCTATCATTTTGAGGACGGGTTTGGAAATGTCGCCACGCGCCTCACCATTCCCGCAGGCGGCGTCACCCTGTCATGCGATTTCGAGATCGAGGATAGCGGGTTGGTGGACGTTCCCGCCCCCGACGGTCCGCACACGCCGGTCGAAGAGTTGCCCGATGCGGTGATGCCTTTCCTGCTGGGCAGTCGCTATTGCGAGACGGACCGGTTGATGGCGTTCGCCTGGGGCAATTTCGCGCATTATACGACGGCCAGGGCACGGGTCGATGCGATCGTCGATTTCGTCCACAACCATATAGAATTTGGCTATCATCATGCCCGGTCGGACATGACCGCCTGGCACGCCTTTCAGGAACAGCGGGGCGTGTGCCGGGATTTTGCGCATCTGGCCGTTACCCTGTGCCGGTGCATGAATATCCCCGCGCGTTATTGCACCGGTTATCTGGGCGACATCGGCGTTCCGCCGGTCGATGCGCCTATGGACTTCAGTGCCTGGTTCGACGTCTATATCGACGGCAACTGGTACACACGCGACGCCCGCCACAACCAGCCACGCATAGGCCGCATCCTGATGGCGCGCGGACGCGACGCCACCGATGTGGCGCTGACCACGGCATTCGGCCCGACCAATCTCGTCCGGTTCGACGTCCATACTGACGAGGTGCAATCGGCCGGCGAAAAATCATACTGATGGAGGTTAAGCCGGGCATAATCGATGCGACTTTCCGGAGGGATCGTCGTTGATGGACCAAGCAGTCGCCCGACGCCGGGGTGACTGCCACCCCCACAGGAGGAAATCCCCATGTCCGACAACAGCCACGATATTTCGACCCTCAACAGCCTGATCGCGACGACGATCGACAGCGCCGATGGCTATACCGAAGCCGCCAAGGACAGCGAGAATAGCCGCTTCACTGCCCTGTTCACCAGCCGTGCTGGCGAACGGCGCGCCATTGCCACTCGCTTGCAGCAGCAGGTCGCAGCGCTCGGCGGCAACCCGGAAGATGACGGCACTCTGCTGGCAGGCGCCCATCGCATGTTCCTTAATCTCAAGTCGGTCGTGACGGGCAATGATGACAAGGCGATCATCAACGAAGTCGAAGCTGGCGAAGATCATATCAAAGCCAAGTTCGAGGATGCGCTGGAAGACAGAAAGCTGAGCCCAGCCGTACGCGACTTGGTGGAAACCAGCTATATGTCGGTCAAGGCCGGCCATGATGAGATGCGCGACATCAAACATTCGATGCAGCATTGATGCTGGGGCGGCGGGGGCAACCTCGCCGCCTTTTTCGTTACCGGACACCTGAACCGGGACAATGTCCGCCCATCAGCGGGCGAACCTGAAAATTTTGAACTTTGACCTTGCCGTAGCGATGTCGATCGCCATATTGTGCAGTGCAGCATAATCCGCCGCCGATTATCATGGCCAGCTTGGCCAATCTTCAAGGCCGGAGGTCATTTCATGAGAAAATTGTCCGCGAATATCGCCGAGTTGGTGGCCATGCGCGCCGCCGCAGGTTCGACAATGGAGGCAAACCAGCCGAGCCGATTGCAGGAGGTTGAATCTTTTGGCACTAATCCCGGCGCATTGAAGGCGAAATGCTACATCCCCGCGCAAGTCGCTCAAAAGCCGGCACTGGTCGTCGTCCTGCATGGCTGCACCCAGACTGCGGACGGCTATGATCATGGCGCTGGATGGTCACAGCTTGCCGATGATCACGGCTTCATCCTGCTGTTTCCAGAGCAGCAGCGATCCAACAATCCCAATCTCTGCTTCAACTGGTTTTCCCGCGCGGATAATGTCCGCGACCGTGGCGAAACATTGTCGATCCGCCAGATGATCGAAACCATGATCGACGCCCATGGGATCGACACATCGCGCATATTCATCACCGGCTTGTCGGCTGGGGGCGCGATGACCTCGATATTGCTTGCAAGTTATCCGGAATTATTCGCTGGGGGCGCGATCATAGCCGGGTTGCCCTTTGGCGCGGCCTACAATGTTCAGCAGGCGCTGGAGGCGATGCGCGCGCCTGACAAGCTTACTGGCGACCAGCTTGGTGATCGCGTACGAAGCGCATCCGATCACGCCGGTCCCTGGCCGCGCATTGCGATCTGGCATGGCGCGGCTGACCAAACCGTCAAGAGCAGCAATGCTGACGCAATCCTGGCCCAATGGCTATCGGTTCACGAATTGGACGAAGCACCGAGCTCGACTGAGGATATTGCCGGTCATCGCTATCGCATCTGGCACGACGCAAAGGGTCGCGCTCTGATCGAGGATTATCGCATCGCAGATATGGGCCATGGCACGCCGCTTGCCACCACCGGCAATGACGCATGCGGAACACCGATGCCGCACATGCTGGAAGCCGGTATCTCCTCCACACGACGGATCGCGGCGTCATGGGGCCTTCTGAACGATCAAAAGGTCGTACAACGCCCCAAACCAATGGATCGAGCGACAGTAGAAACGCCCAATTCGCTTTCGACGGCCAAAACAGGACTTGAAACCCTATCGTCCGTGAAGCCGGCACGAGCCGCGGCGAACAAGGGCAGCGTTCAGAAGATTATCGAGGACGCGCTGCGGTCGGCAGGTTTGATGCGCTAGTACCAGCAACAAAACAGACAGCTGTGAAAGCTCTGGTGGGTGATCTGCGTAGCGCGTGATTGCGATGTTTTTCGGGACAATAGGCAGTGAGGCTGGTTTTGCCAGCGGAACTGCGTAATCCACGAGCCGTAACCATCGCCCGCCAAGGCAATATCTACCCCTTTCCGTGTCGCATGTTGCGGCTCAGCCAGATTGCCAGTTGCGCTGAACGTGAGTTCGATCACACCTGGTTGAGAACTGCGCCTGCCTGCCTACTCAAGCCGCGCGGGCCAGTTCTTTGTCCGATTTTTGTGGCTTTGCCCTGTGTATGAACTTAAACATTCTACGTAGCTCATATCAGAAAATGTTCTGGATGCTGATCGGCAAGGTTGGGGATGGAGAGCGATCTGACCGTTTCGTCATTGCCCGACACAATGACAGGACCGGCATTTGACAACCCGCAGCGCGCCAGAGCGCGAGAGTTGTTCAGGCGGGTGATCAACGAACATGCCGATGCGCTTTCCAGCTCTTCGTCGATCGCAGACAGGGTTGAGCAATGGATTTGCAACGCTCCCCTGCCGCATCGACCCATTACCGAAAGCGTCCTTTCAAAGGAATTTGGCGTTGGTCGCAGGATTGTGCGGCAGACCAGTCGCATATTACAGCAACGCGGTGTCCTTGCTCCGCGCCGCGGTGGGAACGGTCTGGGCGGGCTTTGGGTCACAGCCCCGAGTTTGGGGGAAACGGTTGCAAAGGCCGCCGACGAACTGCGCCTTGATCAGGCCCATAATGTCCTGAACGAGGCCGCGCATTGGCTTGCGCCATCATTGGCCAGCCGGAACGATGCCCTTTCCGAGATGGTGCGTTCGTTACTGCGCTTTCAGGGCGTTAGGAATGAAATGCCGGCGCCCGACCGGAGCGACAATCTTGCCGAATGGCTCGCCAATCTTCTGCTCGGAAAAATTTCCGTATCGCAGGACCGGGACATTTTCCTGGGATCACTTTCCGACATCAGCAGCGACTATGGCGTAAGCCTTGAGGTGGCGGTCGAAGCTGTACGTATCCTTGCCGATGCCCGGATCGTGAAGGTCCACCGCGGCAGAGCAGGAGGCGTTTTTGCCAGCGCGTCGGGAACAGGATGCGCGCTGCATGTCGCCAATTCCTATTTAGCCACACAGCGTGTTTCCACTGCCGATTGCCGGGAGGTGCTTGACCAGATCAATACCGGCATGATCGAACTTGCGCGGCAAAGGCGCACATTGGAGGGGCTGAACCGTATCCGGTACGCGTTCGTTCAGATGCAGCAGGCCAACAATGGCACCGCCCTTGGCACAGCCTGGTACAGCTTCATTCGCGAAATTGCCGACATGGCAGCCAATCCCCTGATGCATTTCATGGCCAGAGCGCTCGCGTCTTCCATTCTAATGCGCCGGACTCGCAGCGCCGCACTGCCCGACGACGCTGCGCGCGAACTATTGTCGGCAAGCGTCCAGATTCTGGATCATCTGGACGATGCCTGTCAGGCCCCGATCGTAGCGGCACAATCTCGCTGCCAGAAGGCGCTGGAGAATTATTGGTAGGACCGCCGGACCCTGCTCATTCCACGTTCGCACGGTGCCTGGTCCTCGCCACCGCGTCACGCCACCCCGCAATCAGCCGCGCGCGTTCGGCGGCTGTCAGCGTCGGTTCGAACACCGCATCCCTGTTTGAAGAAGATGGCGTGTCGGCCAGAGACGGCCAAATTCCTGCCGCTGTGCCAGCAAGAAAGGCCGCGCCAAGCGCTGTGGATTCGACATTGTCCGGGCGCCGGACCGGCGTTGCCAGCACATCGGCCAGAAACTGGCAGAGCCATGCGTTATGCGCCATGCCGCCATCGATCCGGATCAGATCGGCACAAAGCCCGGTATCTTCGCGCATCGTGCCGATCAGTTCTTCGCTCTGATACGCGACCGCCTCCAGCATCGCTCTGGCCACATGCGCCGCGCCCGTGCCCAAAGTCATGCCGCACAGGACAGCGCGGGCCTGCGAGTCCCAATGCGGTGTACCCAGCCCCGCGAACGCAGGGACGAGATAGACCCCGCCATTATCCGGAATAGTGCGGGCAAGTGTTTCGGTTTCGGCGGCCGAGGCGATGATGCCGAGCCGGTCGCGTAGCCATTGCACGCCCGCCCCTGCCACGAATATGGACCCTTCCAGCGCATAGCAGGTCTGTCCCCCGACACGGTAGGCGACGGTAGAAAGGAGCCGATGACGCGATCGGCTGATCGTGTCGCCAGTGTGCATCAGGCCGAAGGCGCCGGTGCCATAAGTGATCTTGACCTGACCGGCTTTCAGACATCCCTGCCCGATCAGCGCGGCCTGCTGGTCGCCGGCCATGCCCGTAATCGGCAACGCCTGTCCCAGGACGGCGGCGTCGACGGTGCCGAACAGGGCGTCATTGTCCATCACTTGTGGCAACATGGCACGGGATATGCCGAACAAAGCGCAAAGTTCGTCCGACCAATCCATCCGCTCAATATCGAAGAGCAGGGTGCGCGCGGCGTTGCTGGGATCGGTTGCGTGAACGCGGCCATCCGTCAGCCGCCACAACAAATAGGTGTCGATCGTTCCGAAGGCCAATTTGCCCGCCTCTGCGTCGCCCCGCAAACCCGGCACGGTATCGAGAAGCCAGGCCAGTTTGCTGGCCGAGAAGTAGGAATCGAGCAGAAGGCCGCTGCGCGCCGATACTTCCGCTTCCACGCCTTCCCCGATCAGGCGTTCGCATAAAGCGGCGCCACGCCGGTCCTGCCAGACGATCGCCGGATGAACGGCCCTGCCGGTCTCCCGGTCCCACACCACAAAGGTTTCCCGCTGGTTGGTGATCCCGATGGCGACAACGTCAATTCCAGCTTCTGTGGCCTGCGAAAGAGCCTGCCGCGCGGTTGCCACCACATCGCGCCAGATCGTCTCCGGATCATGCTCCACCCAGCCGGTCCGGGGATAGGATTGGTGCAACTCGACCTGCGCTCGCGCTACAATTGCGCCATCTTGGCCTACAATCAGCGCGCGGGTCGACGTCGTGCCCTGATCGATTGCCAGCACCGCCTTCATCATGATGCTCCCATTTTGGTGCCCAGGTAGGATTCCAGGCTTGCCACCTGCGCGGCGGAAAGATGCAGGCCCAGCTTGCTGCGCCGCCAGAGTATGTCGTTAGCCTTTCGCGCCCATTCCTGCGCGATCAGATAATCGATCTCGCATGCGGTCAGGCCATGGCCAAAGTGAATGCCGCAATCCTGCAAACCCTGCGCGTCGCCCAGCACGAGCCAGGCGCGCGTGCCATAAGACCCGATGAGCCGCTCCGCCCAGCCGCGCTGGAGGAAGGGATATTGCGCGATAAGTTCGTCCACTAGAGTGGCAGCCCCATCCATCGGGAAGTCGCCACCGGGAAGGGCCACGCTGTCGGTCCAGCCGGGGCCTGCGAGTTCCGGTATCCGACTGGCCAGGAGGTCGATCGCCGACTGTGCGAGATGGCGGTAGGTGGTAAGCTTGCCACCGAACACGCTGAGCAAAGGCGCGCCCTCGATCGCCTCCGACAGATCGAGCCGATAACCGCGCGTCGCCGCTTCCGGCCGGCCCGATCCGTCATCGATCAGCGGGCGAACACCGGCAAAGCTCCACACTATGTCGGCGGGCGTGATCTGCTTGCGGAAATAGCCGTTCGCGCCCTCGCAGAGATAGGCGATCTCGGCGGCATCGGGCCTGATGTCGGTCAGTGAACCGCTATGATCGGCATCGGTCGTGCCGATCATGGTGAAGTCCTGCTCGTAGGGAATGGCAAAGAAGATGCGTCCGTCGGGGAGCTGGAAGAAATAGGAAAAATCATGGTCGAACAAGCGGGATACGACGATGTGCGAACCGCGAACCAGTCGCATGCGCTGGCTGCCACGCTGGCCGGCGAGGTCAAGCACGTCAAGCACAGCCGGCCCCCCGGCGTTCACCACGGCGCGCGCTGCATATTGCGTGCCATCGCCTGCGCGGATGCGCCAGACGCCCTGCGCCCGCTCAAGACCGACAACAGGCGTATGTGGCAGGACGGTTGCCCCTCGATCAGCTGCATCGCGCAGGTTAAGCACGACCATGCGGGCATCGTCGACCCAGCAATCCGAATAGGCAAAGGCGGTGCGGAAACCATGCTTCAGCGGCTTTCCGGCCTCATGTGTCCGCAGGTCAAGCGTACTGGTCGGCGGCAGCTTTCGGCGGCCGCCAATATGGTCGTAAAGGAACAGACCAAGCCTTAGCAGCCATCGCGGGCGCAGGCCCGAACGGTGCGGCAATATGAAGCGCATCGGTCGAACGACGTGCGGGGCGATCTTCCACAGGCGCTCTCGCTCCGCCAGCGATTCCCGTACCAGCGCAAATTCGAAATGCTCAAGATAGCGCAGACCGCCATGAATGAGCTTGGTCGATGCCGAAGAGGTACCGCGGGCTATATCCCCTGCCTCCATGACAAGGACGCGCAGGCCTCGTCCCGCAGCATCGCGCGCGATCCCCGCGCCATTGATGCCAGCGCCAATGACCAGAATATCGTACATCGCAGGCATGCCGTGTGGAGGGTTGGCTGGGGGCATGTTCGGATCTATCGCTGAATCTGGCATCAAATCATGTCCCGAACGGCCATAATGGGCGGCGTTGCAAGGCTGCCGCGCGGTACAAGGCATGGCTCCTGATACGGCATGCTGATCACGCCGGGTCTGTCGCTATAACCCGAACGCCCATTTCGGCACAGATTTGTGCAAGGCGCGGATCGGTGATCCGGTCGGTTACGAAGGTATCGACATCGTTCATCGTCGCGAAGCGCACCGGCGCGTGGCGAGAAAGCTTCGAGGAATCCGCGACAAGGACAACATGGCGGGCATGCGCGACGATCGATTGCGAAACCTTGATCTCGTCTATGTCGAAATCGAGCAGATTGCCATCGGCATCGAGTGCGCTCGCACCGATCACCGCATAATCCACCTTGAAAGCGCCGAGGAAATCGACCGTGAGCGGGCCAACAACAGCGCGGTCCTCCGCCCGCAGCCGACCGCCCGCCACGATGACCTCTATGCCCCGTGCATCGGCAAGTATTTCGGCGACATTGAGGTTGTTGGTGACGACCATCAACCGTTGGCGCTGGGCCAGGAAGGTGGCAACCGCTTCCACCGTGGTGCCGATATTGATGAAGAGCGACACGCCGTCCGGCACCAGATCTGCTGCGGCTTTGCCAATCCGGCCTTTCGCGTCGGCTGCCATGGCCTGACGCGAATGATAGCCGATATTGTCGAGCCGCGATCGCAGCATGGCTCCGCCCCGCACGCGTGAAACCGCGCCCTGCTCGTCCAGTTGGCGTAAGTCTCCGCTGATCGTCTGTGGCGTTACGCCCAACAACTGCGCCAGATCCTCCACCTTGGCATGCCCGGCGCCACCAAGATGCTCGACCAGCCGCACTTGCCGCACTGCCGCCAGGTCGCGTGAGGCGTTTTCGTCTGATTTGGGTCGTTGAACCATGCCATCCCGCATAGACATAATCGTCGTGGAGGCCAAACCCGACGGATACGGCGCTTTGGTCAAAGGACTTCATAGAAGCGCACAATGACTTGGCGAAGCTGGCCGCCAAGCACTACCGGCTCTATCGTCGAGGTGAAGACCGACTTGTTAAGCCATTCATGTTTGCCGAGCGGAGCGGTGAAAACGGGGTTCGCCCGTGCATAAGCGATACGCTGGCCGTCTGCCGCGCAGGCAAGGCCCAAGTTGCGTACATGGATCAGAGCCGCGTCATGCGTGCGGATGAAATAGTCGGCGACAATCTCCGTACATCCATCCTTGCGGATCAGTTGCCAGTCTGCCCCGCCGGGAACGACTGTCCCGCTCAAGGCCGGACCGCTGACCGTGCCGCCCAGCAGAGCGATTCTGTTCCCGGCGCCATGTGGCCCTTCGCCGGCCGGTTCGCTCAGCCCCAGATCAACGCGTTCCTCGAAAACGAACTGCAATTGCGGCGCCTCCGCGGATGCTGCCGCGGCGTCCGCTACATCGGTCAGGAGCATGGAGGCGGCGAGAACCGCAACAAGGCGCCTCATTTCACACTCCGATCGGTTGGGTGGCGACGAGAAGCCAGGTGACGAATAGCCCCGACACAAGGGCCCCCGGCACGACTGAACCATGGCTGCGCTGCGACACGGCACCGAACAAGCCGACAAAAGCCAGAAACACCGCAAAGCCGATCGCCGAAATCACGCGCAGTCCCTCTCCAGGCATAAGCAGGTGACCCGTGGCCGCCAGCACTCCGTATTGGGCAACGAGGAAAAGGACGAACCCGCCAGCCAGCGCAGCCATGGCACGGGCCACCGCGCCGCCCATGCTGCCGACATCAAGCGGCGAGACGGCCTGTACCAGTTGCAGCGAGCAGAGACAGCTCACCACGAAGAAGGGCGCATAAAGAAGGAAATCGCGCGCCCGCTCCTGCGAGATCGGACGGATGGTGATGAACCACCAGGAAGGATTGACGTGAAGCAGCTGGTCCGCCCCCAGCACCAGCACATAGGCAGGCAACAGAATGATCGCGGCAAGCGCCAATGCACGCGGCACCTCGCGCATGCCCAGACCCCCGCCCTTGCGCCGCAGCATGAATAGGGAGAGCAAAGCGCTGAGAACTGCCCAACCCGCAAACTGGTTTGTGAATGTCTGCCGAAAAAGGGCGTTCTGGCCAAGCAAGGCTTCGGTCGCCATGCAGGCCGGAATGAACAGCAGGGCGGGAAGAAGCGCTATGGCGACACGTTTGGCGATCGGCCAGGCCACCGATGGCGGCGGGGCTGGATTCTGCTTGGGCGCGGACCTTGTGGCGAAAAAGCTTGCCGAAGCCGCGATCAATCCGGCGATCAGCAGGGGCACTGCCATGAGCGCCACGAAATTACCCGCCTCCCGCCACGGCCAGACCTGATCCGTGACGTCAAGCGCCCTGCCCCCGTCCAATGTGCGACCGAACCAATCGAGCGCAGGGGTGATCCCGGCGGACGACTGGTGCAACCATGCATGGGTCACGGCGGGCGTCAGCAGCATGCGGGCGTTGCCATCTGCGATCCGACCGTAGAGGCGTCCCGGCACGACCGGTTCGGTACTGCCGAACAGGTCGCGCAGCTTCTTGACCGCGCCGGTTGCCAGTGGCGATCCAGGCCCCCACATGAAGCCGCCAAATTCGTCGCGCGTCCCGAAAACCACCAGCAGGTTTTTCGGGAAAGCCCGTGTGCCCTCTGGCGCAAAGGGCGCCCCTACGCTTGAGCCTTCCAGCACGAGCGAACGATAGCCGTCGGGCATCGCTTTGGCCGCGCTGAGCACGGTCCAACCGCCCATGCTGTGTCCCTCCAGCCCGATATTGCGGCGATCGACGAAAGGCAGGCTGTGAAGATAGGCGAGCGCATCCGGGCCGCCAAAACCATCGGCGAAGGCGACGGGGTCGCTGCCGCCATGTCCGCGCTGGTCGGGCGCCAGCACGACATAGCCTCTGCGGGCATATTCAGTTGCAAAGTTGGCCTGCATCTCCGCGCTGTTGAGATAACCATGGACGGCAAGGATGGCAGGTGCGGGCTTCGCACTTGTCGCTGCGCGCGGCCGGAACAGCAATGCTCGCATTTGCGCGCCGCTTGCGCCACGGAAATGGACCTCCGAAACGATCACACCGTCGCCGGTCTGGATCGCTGAAGCGAGGAAGAGCCCGGCAATGGCGACGAGACTGGCGATCAGGGCGACAAGCAGCCCCGGATTGGCCCTGTACGGTATCATCAGAATTTCGCCTGAAAATCGATGCCGTAGCGGCGCGGATAGGGGACAGTCCCGAACCGCAGGAAGGTGTTCGTTTCGATACCGACGCCAACCAGCGTGTCGTTTCCGGTCAGGTTCTTGCCCCACAGCCCGACTTCATATTGCCCGTCATCAAAGGAAACGCCGATGCGGGCATTATATTCTTCGAACCCCGGCGTACGGCCAAGGCTGAAGGGAAAGACCTTGTCATTATAAGCGGTGAAGAACTGAGAGCTTTTGTGAACCATGTCGCCATGGAGCGTCAGTTCGGCCGAAGCGCTGAGCGGAATCCTGTAGTCTGCGGCGGCGCTCATCGAGAATTTGGGCGCTTCGATCATGCGATTGCCGGCAAGGTCCGTACCGTTGAGTATCAGGCTCGTATATTTCGCGTCGAGCAATCCAAGTCCGGTCGATAGCCGCAACTGTGGCGTGATGCTGGCAGTGATTTCCGCCTCTATGCCATTGATCCGGGATTTGCCCGCATTGACCAGCGCCTGGTTGATCACCGAAATCGAATCGATGAACTGCTGATCCTTGAACTGATAGTGGAATGCAGACAGGTTCAATGTCACGCGCCGGTCGAACAACCGGATCTTGATCCCGGCTTCATAGGCGTCGAGAAATTCGGGCTTGGCGGTCGTCAGGTCGCCCGGAAACACCACCGCCCCCCCGTTAAAGCCGCCACTGCGATAACCCCGCGCATATTGGACGAACGCCATGAAATCGGGCGACGCCTTGTAGCGCAGGCCCAATCGGCCACTGGGCTGGGTCTCGGTATAGTCGACATTGGTCGTCGGAATGCCAAGGCCGGGAATGTTCACGACCGACTGGAAATTGCGCATTTTCGCCTTGTCATGCGTCACTCGGACACCGCCATAGAGACTGAATGTCGGCGAGAAGTCGAAGCTACCGTCCATATATGCGGCATAGGAGGTCCGCGTCTGACGATAGGTTTGCCGCGCGTCGAAGCCTCCGTCGAACTGCGACACATGGAACAGGTTGTCGAGCGTATCGCGGAAATAATAAAGGCCCGCGATCAGGTTAAACGGTCCGTCAAACTGCGTCGCAAGACGAAGATCTTGTGAATATTCCTTTGTCCTTGCCTCGAAATCCAGAGCCAACAGATTGGCGGCACTGCCGTCACCGTCAACTTCGTTGAGGAAATAGCCCTTAAGGTAGGAGGAGATGGACGTCAGCGCGACATTGCCCAGATCCTTGTTGAGCGTGAGACTGACGCCATCGCCGCGTACCCGGATGCGACCGTCCCGGTCATAATAGCCCTCGCGCGGGCCGAGCAGTTCGCCGGTATTGGGGTCACGGCGCGGGTCAAATCCGAATGCATTGGTGTTGCCTGGCAGATATCCCGTGACGTTGGTGCCGACGGCTTCGGGTGCGCTACGGGTGAAACTGTAGCGCAGGGTTGCGTCGAAGCCCGCATCATCCCTGTATTTAAGCGCGGTGCGGATCGCGACCTTGTTGAAGTTCGACTTGTCACGTCCTCCCGGCAACAGATTCTTGACGAAACCGTCGCTATCGCTGGTGTTGAAGGAGACGCGCAAGGCGAGACGATCTTCGACAAGTTGGGTATTGGCCGCGCCCTGCAGGCCAACATAGCTATAATTGCCAAGCTCGGCCGAAATGAAGCCAGAATTATCGAATTGCGGCGCCCGGGTGATATAGCTGACAGCGCCACCCACGGTTTCCTTGCCGAACAACGTGCCCTGGGGACCGCGCAGCACCTCTACCCGGTCCATATCGAACAGCTGCGCGCCACCGAGGAAGGAAGCGCGGACGAAAACTTCGTCGTAGAAGATGCCAGTGGGCGAGGAAGCGTTAAGATCGAATGCCGACTGGGCGATGCCGCGGACCGAGAATTTGGGCTGGTCCTCATTGCCCAGCACGCTGACCGAGAGATTGGGTGTCTGTCGGGCGATTTCGGTACCGCTGCGCATCTGTAGCGTGCCGAGCGAAGAGCCGGCGACCGCAGTGATCGAGATGGGAACGTCCTGCACGCTCTGTGCCCGCTTCTGGGCGGTGACGATAATCTCGTTGGGATCGCTCAAGACCGCATTAGCCGTCGACTGATCCTGCGCCGAAGCGGGAACTGCGAACGCGGCGGCAAGGCTGGTGGAGATGAGCAGGCTCAGGTGACTGGTGCGCAAGATGATTCCCTCCCGGAAAAGCCGCATCTTTCTGACGGGATGACGGCATAGTTTTTCTTCGCTCTTTTTCGCTGCTTTTCGTTTCCGAAAATAGCGGACTATTTGAATAGAGGCTGACGATCAGGCCGCTTGCCGATCGGGGGACTTGCTTGCCGCTGCCTGCCAGTGCGGCGGTGGAACCAACCTTGCGGCTATACGCTGATAGCGCGGAGGTAATTCATGCCCGCACGCGCATATTGGCAGGGTCAAATCAAGCTGGCGCTGGTTTCGATTCCGGTCGAAATCTATCCGGCCACCAAGTCTGGACCGGCCATATCATTCCGCCAGATCCACGAACCCAGCGGCAAGCCGATCCATTACGACAAGGTGGTCAGCGGCATCGGCCCGGTCGATCGCGACGAAATCTTCAAAGGATATGAGATTTCCAAGGGCAATTACGTCCTGTTGGATCAGGAAGAGATTGAGTCGGTGAAGATCGAGAGTCGCAAGACTCTGGACCTCGTTCAATTTGTCGACGCCGATGCGATTGATGTGCTTTACTATGAAAAGCCCTATTTCGTGGTCCCCGCCGACGATCTGGCGGAGGAAGCCTATACCGTGCTGCGCGATGCGTTGCGGCAGACGAAGAAAGTCGGCCTGGGGCAGTTATCCGTGCGTGGGCGCGAACAACTGGTGTCGCTCAAGCCCTGCGGACGCGGGTTGGTGCTGGAAGTGCTGCGCTATGCCGATGAAGTCAACAAGGCCCAGAGCTATTTTCGCGGCCTCCCTGGCGATGAGGCTGACCCGGAGATGCTCGACCTGGCCGTCAGCATCATCGAGAAGCGCACAGCCCCCTTCGAGCCGGAGGAGTTTCATGACCGCTATGTCGATGCACTTCATCGCCTGATCGACAAGAAAAAGAAGGCGAAGGGCAAGCGGATCATCGAGGATGTCGACGATGAACCGGCTGGGGCCAAGGCAGGCAATGTCATCGACCTGATGGCCGCACTGAAAAAGTCCGCTGGATCGGGCAAAAGCGCGACCACAAAAAGCGCGGCCGCCAAGGCCAAGCCCAAAAAAGCCGCAGCGTCAAAACGCGAGAGCGCGTGATGGAACTGAACCCAGGCACCCCCCTCCATCTGATCGATGGCCCCGTGCTGCTACGGCTGGGTGCTGCGGCGGTGCTAGGCCTGTTGCTGGGCATGGACCGGGAATTGCGTGGCCATGCAGCTGGCATGCGGACCCACGGCCTTATCTGCTTTACCGCGGCGCTAATGACCGTGTGCGCCATCGCCTTGCATCTCCAGTTGCAAGACGGGGGCAATATCGACCCGCTGCGCGTGTTCGAGGCAGCGGCTGCCTTTACCGCCATCATCGCGGCCGGGCTGATCGTATTCAGCAAGGGCGAGGTCCGCAACCTGACGACCGCAGCGCATATCTGGCTGGCGGCGGTTATCGGCATCGCCTGCGGCGCGGCGCTCTGGCCGCTGGTCGTCAGCGCGACGATCGTGGCGATCATCATGCTCACCGTCCTGGGCTTTGTCGAACGCCGCTGGCTCGATCCGCTGGATCGGACGAAATGATGGCCAGAAAGGATGCCCTTTCCACCTACAATGCCAAGCGGGATTTCGACCGCACGCGCGAACCCAAGGGCAAGGTGGCGAAAACAGGCGGCAACAGCTTCGTCGTGCAGAAGCATGCCGCGACCCGCCTGCATTGGGATTTTCGGCTGGAAATGGACGGGGTGCTCAAAAGCTGGGCGGTAACGCGCGGGCCAAGCATCGACCCGGCCGACAAAAGGCTGGCGGTGCGGACGGAGGATCACCCGCTGGACTATGGCACGTTCGAAGGCTTGATCCCCAAGGGCGAATATGGCGGCGGCACGGTAATGTTGTGGGATCGCGGCACCTGGGAACCGATCGCAGGAAAGAGCGCTGCCGATATAGAGGATGGGCACCTGCATTTCATTCTGAATGGGGAGCGGATGAAGGGCGAATGGCTGTTGGTGCGGATGAAAGGGCGTCCCAAGGAGAAGCGCGAAAACTGGCTGTTGCGCAAGATTGACGACGAGGAGGCCGGGTCGGGCGATGCGCTGGTCGAACGTGCGCTCACCAGCATAGCGACGGGCCGATCGATGGCGGAGATAGAGGCTGACAAGGCTGGCGAACAGTCCCTTGCCGGGGCGCATGGCAAAGGCTTCGTTGCGAAGATGGCGGCAGCGAAGGATCATACCGCCAAAATAAGCGACAGGCGGAAAACGCGCGCCACGGCCCTGCCCCGCTTCGTGAAGCCACAACTCGCCACGTTGGTGGATGCCGTGCCGACCGGAAACGATTGGCTGCACGAGATCAAATATGATGGCTATCGCGCGCTGATCGCCGCAGGCGGGCAGAAAGTGACGCTTTTTACGCGCAACGGCCTGGACTGGACCGAAAAATTCGCGCCACTCACGGGTGCGATCGCCGCGCTGGACCTGCCGCCGTGCCTGATAGACGGCGAAGTGGTGGCGCTGGACGGCAATGGCAATCCCGATTTCTCGACATTGCAGCAGATGCTAAAGCGCGGGCATGGGCAGGAGGATGCGGCACAGCCACTGCACCTGTTCGCCTTCGATCTGCTTTCGCTCGATGGGCAAGACCTCAAGGGGCTGCCCACCATCGAGCGCAAGGAGCGGCTGGAAGCGCTGCTGCATCAGGCGGAATCGCCCATCCATGTCTCCGATCATGTTCTGGGGGCCGGAGAAACCTTGTTCCGATCCCTTTGCGAGGCCGGGCAGGAAGGGATCATCTCCAAGCGCGCCGACGCGCCATATCGCAGTGCCCGAACCCGCAACTGGGTGAAGGTCAAATGCACCCGGCGCCAGGAGTTCATCCTTGTCGGATGGACCAGGAGCAATGCCAGGGGACGACCTTTCGCGTCCCTGCTGCTCGCCCAGCATGAGGGGCAAAAGCTGGTCTACAAGGGCAAGGTCGGGACCGGCTTCGATAGTCAGACGATGGACGAACTGGACAAGGCCATGGCCCGGCTGGCAACCGACACGGCCCCGGTCGACGTGCCCCGCGCGGAAACGCGCGGCGTAAGCTGGATCAAGCCGAAGCTGGTCGCCGAAATCGCCTTTGCCGAATTCACTGCCGATGGTCGCGTCCGCCATGGCAGCTTCCTGGGTCTGCGTGGGGATAAACCAGCAAAGACAGTAAAACCGGAAAAGCCCGCGCCTGCCCCTTTGCCGAAGAGCGCGATCGACATCAGCAGCCGCGATCGGGTCATCTTCCCCGAAACCGGCCAGACCAAGGGGGAACTGGCGGATTATTATTCCCGCATAGCGCCGCTGATGCTGCCTTTCTCCGCCAACCGGCCCATCAGTCTGGTCCGCTGTCCACAAGGGCGAGCGAAAAAATGCTTCTTCCAGAAGCATGACAGCGGCGCCTTCGGACAGGAAGTCCGACAGATGCCCATTCGCGAGAAAAACGGCGGGTCGGAAGATTATATCTATGTCGACGGTGCGGACGGTCTGCTGGCCTGCGTCCAGATGGGGACGATTGAATTTCACGGCTGGGCCAGCAGAACCGACGATGTGGAGAAGCCCGACCGTATGATCTTCGACCTCGACCCGGACGAAGGGCTGGACTTTGACAAGGTGAAGCGAGCGGCCAAGGATATACGCGATCATCTCGCTGACATCGGGCTTGTCTCCTTCGCGATGCTGTCGGGCGGCAAGGGCGTGCATGTCGTCGTCCCGTTGACGCCCGGTCACGACTGGGACACGCACAAGGATTTCGCGTCCCGCTTCGCCCAGGCTCTGAGCGCCGCCGAGCCTGACCGCTTCACGGCGACAATGAGCAAGGCGAAGCGAAAGGGTCGCATCTTCATAGACTGGTTGCGAAACCAGCGTGGCAGCACGGCCATCCTCCCCTATTCCGCCCGCGCCCGCCCCGGCGCGCCTGTCGCCAGACCGATCGACTGGGAAGAACTGGACAGGATGAAGGACGCCCATCCCTTCTCCATCGATGATCCCGACACCCTCCTGAAGAGGAGCAAAGGCCTCAAAGGCTGGGGATTTGCAGCGCAAGCGCTGCCGAAAATTTGACCTGGCTCCAAAGCAACCGGGCCCAAGGAAGCGCGCTACCTTCGCGGACCATTGCCCGTATCCCGCAACTATGCGTGTTCGGGCGATCGCCGCTCAAGCGGCGAATGGATCGACTTCCTTCTTCCGTCCGCCGTGAAGGTGACGCATATGCCTATGTTATCGCTGCCGGTTCGGGCAGCTTCGATAGAATGAGGCCGCGCGGCCCACAACTGCTGCGCCGCCGTCTTGGAACAGGATTGACTATGGGAAAGATCGCACATTTTCTGGTGTCCGCGGCGATGGTCGCGGGGCTGAGCGCCACACCAGCGTTCGCACAGCCCAAGCAGGTGCTGACGCATGAGACGCTGTGGATGATGAAGTCGGTCGGCGCGCCGCTGACGAGCCCGGACGGCAAATGGGTCATCTATTCCCTGCGCGAACCATCCTATGCGAAGGATGAATCCGTCAGCGACCTGTGGATCGTGCCGACCGACGGCAGCGCGGCTCCGCGCAGGATAACGTCGAGCAAGGCGGGAGAGAGTGATCCGGCCTGGGCGCCCGACAGCCGCCGCATCGCCTTTTCCACCAAACGCGAAGGCGATGATGTCGCGCAGATCTACATCCTCGACCTGGCGGGTGGCGAAGCCCGGCGCGCGACGGACGTGCCGACGGGTGCGGCCAGACCGCAATGGCGACCCGACGGGCAGGCGATCCTGTTTGAAAGCATGGTCTATCCCGGCGCGGTCGACACTGCGACCAACAAGAAGGCAGCCGATGAGCGCAAGGCGCGCAAATTTTCCATGCGCGTCTATGAACATTTCCCGATCCGCTACTGGAACGAATGGCTGGACGATCGCCGCCCCAGCCTGTGGGTCCAGCCGCTAACCCAGGGCGCGTCGGCGCGTGACATCATCTCCACAACGCAACTGGCGAAAATGGAGGGATTTGGCGGCTCCCCGCGCAATGATGGCGGCGCGAGCCTGTCACCCATATGGAGTCCCAATGGGCAGGAAATCCTGTTCATCGCCACGACGCAGCGGTGGGATGCAGCCCATGCACGGGTCAATTACGGCCTGTACCGCATGTCCGCCGACGGTGGCGAACCGACATTGGCCACGCCGGTCCTGGGTGAATATGGCGATCCCAAATTCACACCCGACGGCAAAAATCTGATCGTCAAGTTCAACAGCCAGGGCGATGAAGTATATGACCTGGCCCGGCTACATCGCGTTGCGTGGCCCGCTGGCGGCGCTGCAACGCTGCTGACCGGCGCGTTCGATCGGGAAGTGGATGGCTACGCCGTGACGCCTGACAGCCGGACCTTGTTTCTGACCGTGCCGGACGCAGGCCTGGAGCATGTCTATCGCGTGCCGGTCGCCGGTGGGAAACCCGAACTGGTGGTCGCGGCCAAGGTCGGCGGCTATACCGCCATAGACATTCCGTCCGATGCCAAATCGACCGAGTTGATTGCAAGCTATGGCAGCGCGGTGAACCCGGCCGAGATTGTCCGCATCGACCCCAAAAGCGGGCGTCATCGCAATCTGACCAACGTCAACACGGCGCTTGCCGAAACGATCGACTGGTCCAGCCCCCAGCATTTCTGGTTCTCCAGCGACAGGGGACGGCGTATCCACAATATGATCGTCACGCCGCCTGCATTCGACGCGACGAAAAAATATCCGCTGATGGTGCTGATGCATGGCGGTCCGGCATCGTCCAACGCTGATCAGATTGGTTTGCGCTGGAACTACCATCTTCTGGCCAGCGCCGGTTATGTGGTGCTGCTGACCGATTATACCGGATCGACAGGTTATGGCGAAGCCTTTGCCCGTGCCATCAAGCTGGACCCGTTGCGCGGCCCTGCCAACGAAATCAATCAGGCCGTGGATGAGGCCGGCAAGCGGTACGGCTTCATCGACACCACCAATGCCTGTATCGGCGGCGCGAGCTATGGCGGGCATCTCGCCAACTGGATGGAAGCCACGACCACCCGGTACAAATGTGTCGTCAGTCATGCCGGTGAAGTCGATCTGCTGACCCAATGGGGCACCAGCGATTTCAACTATGGGCGCGAAGTGGCCAGCGGCGGCCCGCCCTGGGGCGACAGCAAGGTCTGGCGCGAGCAGAGCCCGATCACATATGGCAAGGACTGGAAGACCCCGATGCTGCTGACCGCAGGCGAAAGGGACTATCGCGTGCCGATGTCGAACACGCTGGAAACCTGGTCGACGCTGCAACGGATGCAGGTGCCAAGCCGCTTGCTGATCTTCCCGGACGCATGGCACTGGATCACCAAGCCGGAGGATAGCCGCCAATTCTATCGCGAGGTGCAGGGCTGGCTGGCCCATTATCTGAAAGGTGCGCCTGCGGTGAAGGGCGGTCCGATCACATCCCCACCCGCCAGCGCTCCGGCGGCGGAATGATCGGACGGTTATAATATGAAAAAAAAGCCGGCGGATCATTCGATCCTGCCGGCATTTTTTCGGCCTTAACTCAGCGATCCGACCTTCGGCGCAGCAGCGCATCGGCTGACCAGGCGCCTCCGCCGCGCGCGATGAGGGGCAGCAGGATGGCGATCCAGCTAAGATGCGTCGGCCAGGCGTCGGGATAGACGAAAATCTGGATGACCAACGTCATCATAAGGAGGGCCAGCGCTGAAAAGCGCGTACCCAGCCCTAGTACGAGCAGGATTGGGAAAAAATGTTCCGCCCCGGTGGCCATGGTCGCGGCGATGTCCGGCGGCACCAGCGGCAGCGCATATTCGGTACGAAACAGCTCATATGTGCCGTCCGTGATAGTCAGGATACCCTCTACCTTCGTGCGTCCGGACAGGAAGAATATGGACGCGATGGCCATACGGGCGACGAATAACAGCAATGCATCCGGCAACATCGCAGCGATGCGCCGAGTGCAACGATCATGGATTGGCACAAGCATCGATCATCTCCAGCAGGGCCGGGACGAAGGCACGCCCCGGCCGCTTCGGTCAGGCTTTGGGCGTCAGCGATCCGTTACCCTTGGGCGTCTTGATCGATGTGCAGGTGCCTGCCTTGACCAGCTTCCAGGCGTTGCCCTGATAGTTGACCTTGGACGTGCCCGCGCAACTGGTGCCGGGGCCCGCAGCACAGTCGTTCTTGCCGGCGAGCGAAACGCCGTAGCATTTTTCCATCTTCGGCTTTTCCTGGGCATGGGCAGGCATGGCAAGTGCGGCTGCCGAAGCGATGGCGATGCTCGCGGCGAGCGCGGCATGGGTGGTACGCATCATGATGTCCTCTTTGATCCTGGGCCTCTTCACGCGGTCCGGACAGGCCGGACCGCGCGGTGACCGGGGAGGAGGCTGGGGAAAGCCCGTGTCACGTCGGCAAGTTCGTGACAGGCGCAAATCCGGTTACAGACATTTCGTGCGAAAATTTTTCGCGCAAAGCTGTAACCTGGCCACGACTTCCTCCGAACATGCGAATGAGGAGACAGAATGCAGACCACAGAGGAGCATCTGCGTGCATTGATGATCGATGGGCTGAATGGCGACGCCAAGGCCCATGAAGCATTGCTGCGCCTGCTTGTTCCGCTGCTGCGGGGCTTCTATCGGCGTCGGCTTCGCGGCGCTGACGACGATGTCGAGGATATGGTGCAGGAAACCCTTATTGCCGTTCATACCCGCCGCGCCACCTACGACCAAGAGCGCCCATTCACCGCCTGGCTGTACGCGGTCGCGCGATACAAAATGATCGACCACCTACGCCGCGTCGGCCGTCTGCGGCCGATCGAGGATTACGATGAATGGCTGACCGCTGCGGATTTCGAGGCGAGCAGCATCGCCCGGCTGGATGTGGACGACCTGTTGCAAGGGCTGCCTGACAAGCAGGCGCGGGCGATCCGCGCCACGCGGATCGAGGGACTGAGTGTCGCCGAGGCGGCAAGCATGGAGGGTATAGGGGAATCGGACGTAAAGGTTTCGGTACATCGCGGACTGAAGGCGCTGATGGGTCGGGTACAAGGAGCGCTGCGATGAACACGGACGATCTGGTCAGGCATCTGGCCAAGGAAACGCGCCCGGTCGGTCGCAATAGCGTCGCGCGAAGGCTGGCGATCGGCATGGCCGTCGGAGGAACAGGATCGGCCATATTGATCGTGATCGCGCTTGGGATGCGGCCGGATCTGGGCACGGCGATGCAGGGCACATCCTTCTGGATGAAATGGGGTTATACTTTTTCCCTGGCGGTCGCCGCATTGATGACAACCGCGCAACTCGCCCGGCCCGATAGCGGTCGGCTGCGTGGCCTGTGGCTGCTCGTGATCCCGGTCGTCCTGCTGGCGGGCATAGGCTTTCTCGAACTGGCGCGGACTCCGTCGTCCCAATGGCTGGCGATGTGGCTGGGCGAGAGCTGGAAAAGCTGTCCATGGATGGTCCTGTCGCTGTCCGCGCCGATCTTTGCGGGACTGCTCTGGTCCTTCCGCAGGCTGGCCCCTACGCGGCTCAGGGCGGCCGGGGCGGCGGCGGGCCTTTCAGCCGGCGCATTTGCGGCGACCGTCTATTGCCTGCACTGCCCCGAAGTGTCGGCCATTTTCGTTCTGACCTGGTATTCGCTTGGCATCGTGTTGGCGACCCTGCTCGGCATGCTGGTGGGGCCAAGGCTGCTGCGCTGGTGAGGCGACACAGCGTTCCAGCAGGAATTTCGTTCGCTGCTGTAACCCGTCGACCGGCGGGACCGAAAGACAGGAGCCATCGTGGCGCAACCTGCTTTTTTGGAGAATCCCTCATGTTCACTCTCAACACTGGCCTTGGCATCGCCGCTTCCGCTGCCTCCATCGCGATCGTGGCTGCCGCCGCTGCCCCGGCCATCGCGAAGGATAGCGCCGATACGAAGGTCGTGCATTGCTATGGCATCAACAGCTGCAAGGGCACGTCCGATTGCAAGACGGCCAGCAACGAATGCAAGGGGCAGAATGTCTGCAAGGGCCACGGCTTCAAGGCCATGACCGTCAAGGCATGCAAGGCTGCTGGCGGCAGCCTGACCGAACCCCAATAACATTCGAAAGCCCGGCGCTCCCGTCAGCGCCGGGTTCCCTTGCAGCAGGGAGCGTCCTGATGATCCCGTCCTTCTCCGGCTTCGGCCTTGGCCTGCGCACGCCGCACTATGCCGACTTTCTCGACCGCGATGTCGCCGTTGATTTTCTGGAGGTGATCTCCGAAAATTTCATGATCGATGGTGGTCGGCCCCGGCGGATATTGCGCGACATTCGCGCCCGCTATCCGGTCGCGCTGCACGGCGTGTCGATGTCGATCGGTTCCGCCGATGGTATCGATGGCTTTTATCTCAACCGGCTGCGCGCACTCGTCGACGAGATCGACCCGCTGTTCGTATCCGATCATCTGAGCTGGTCGCGGATCGAGGGGTTCAATTCCCACGACCTCCTGCCCCTGCCCTACACGATGGAAGCGCTCGATATTGTCTGCGCGAACATTCATCGGGCGCAGGACGCGCTGGGCCGCGCCATGTTGATCGAAAACCCGTCATCTTATCTCGACTTCGCGTCGGCCGACATGACCGAGTGGGAATTTCTGAACAGGGTTTGCATACGAACGGGCTGTGGCCTGCTGCTGGACGTCAACAACGTCTTTGTCAGCGCCAGCAATCACGGCTTCGATCCAATCACCTATCTGGATGGCGTCCCGCACGATCATGTGCGTCAGGTCCATCTTGCCGGCCACAGCCAGGGCGAACATCTGCTGATCGACACGCATGATCGGCCTGTACCCCCGTCGGTATGGGACCTTTACGCCCATATCCTGCCACGTCTTGGCCCCGTGGCGACGATGATCGAGCGGGACGATGACATACCGCCTTTGGGGGAGCTGCTCGCGGAACTGGGCACCGCGCGGACGATCGCCGCTGGCGCAGTGAGGGCAGCGGCATGAGCCTTCTCGCACTTCAGCGCGACATGCGCGACTGGCTTGTGCGCGCCGACATGGCTGCTGCCGCGCGTATCCAGTCGTCGAGCGAGGTCGGCTTTGCCGTCTATCAGAATAATTACCGGTCCCAGCTCGTCACCTGCCTTGAAGGCAGCTTCGCGCGAACCCGTGCCTGGATTGGCGAGGAGAGGTTTCTGCATGCCGCCGCGCATCATATCGACGATGTGCCGCCAAGCAGCTGGACGCTCGACGCCTATGCGCATGATTTCCCCGCGACGCTGGCAAGGCTCCACCCGCACGATCCGGAAATCGCGGAAATCGCCTGCCTGGAACTGGGGCTGGAAGAATTGTTCATCTCGGCGGACGGCCCGGCGGTCGCGCTGGACCATCTGCACGACATTGACTGGGAGTGCGCCTTGTTGACGTTCCAGAGATCAATGGACCTTGTTGACCTCAAAACGAACGCCTTTGCTATCTGGTCCGCTTTGGTTGCCGGGGAAGAGCCGCCAGCGTCCCAATATCTGGGGACGCCTGAAACGGCGCTGTTATGGCGTCAGGACGAACAATGTCGCGTCAGGACCATCGACGCTATGGAGTTGCAGACGTTGCTCGACCTGCGTAGCGGCCTGCCCTTTGGTGCGGCCTGTCGAAAGGTGACGGTCCAGCTAGGCGAAGATCGCGGTATAGCGCTTGTCGGCCAATGGTTGGGGCAATGGCTGGCCGACGGCCTGATTGCTGCGATCACCGCGCAGGACAGGCCCGTCGGTTCCGGCAATCCCCGGCTGGAGGGGCCATGCTGACGGGGCCACGCGATCAGGCCATGCGGCGTATGTGGCGAAAGCTGGCATAGCGGCCCACAATTTCGTGGATCAATTGTTCGCGCGTATAGCCGGTCACATCACGGGGCTGATCGCCTTGGGGGCTTTGCGCCATCGCGCGATAGTGCAGCTTGTCGCCTTGCTGCGCCTTGCGTGTTTCGGCCCAGGCAAAGCTTGGCGTGCGAAAGCCGCGAAGCTTCACGCTGTATCTGAATGCACCGCGGTCGCCATGGTTTACGGCGAGCGTCACATGGTCCGGCCCGCGTGATATGTCGGGCGCAAAGCCAGCCGCGCTCATTTCCGCAGCCACGGCATCCAGCGCAGGGGACGCAACATCGTCTATGAAGGCCCGGACTTCCGCTTCCTTGTAGAAATGGACGATATTGGCGAGGCGCCGTTGCCAGCCCAGCGTTTCATCTTCGCCCTCTTGCCCGCCGGAAAGGTCGAGCGCGCCCGTGTCGGACTCGGTTTGCAGCGCCCTTAAGAGGCCATAGCAGATGAAGATCATGACAACGGCAAAGGGCAAGGCACTGGCGATGGCGGCAGTCTGCAACGCGCGCAGCCCGCCCGCCAGCAGTAGCACCGCCGCCACCGTACCGGCACAGACCGCCCAGAATACGCGCTGCCAGACGGGCGTGTTTTCCGCCCCGCCAGACGTGATCATGTCGATCACCAGCGCCCCTGAATCAGCCGATGTTACGAAGAAGGTGATGACCAGCAAGGTCGCGATACCCGACGCCAGCGTCGAAAGCGGCAGCTGCTCCAGCACTTCGAACAGCGCGACGGGAAGGTTGTTGACCACGGTCCGGGCAATGGGCGCGACGCCGCTCATGTCGAGCGCGATGGCTGTATTGCCGAATACGGTCATCCACAGAAAGGTGAAGAGCACCGGCACGAGCAGCACGCCGGTCACGAATTCGCGGATGGAGCGCCCGCGCGAGATGCGGGCGATGAACATGCCGACAAAGGGCGACCAAGCGATCCACCAACCCCAGTAGAACATCGTCCAACTGCCGATCCACGGGTTTGGCTCATAGGCGTACATGCGGAACGTGCGCTGGACCACCGCGCCCAGATAGGCGCCGATATTCTGCACATAGGCCTGTAGAAGGAATACGGTCGATCCGGCGAAGAGCACGAACAGCAGCAGCGCGATGGCCAGCACGATGTTGAGTTCCGACAAGCGCTTGACGCCCTTGTCGAGCCCGGCCACGACCGACAGCGTGGCCATGCCGGTAATCGCGGCGATGAGTATGAGCTGGACGCTGCTGTTGGTGGGGATGCCGAACAGATGGCTGAAACCTGCGTTGACCTGTAGCACGCCAAGGCCCAGCGACGTCGCCACCCCGAACATCGTGCCCAAGACGGCAAATATGTCGATGGCGTGGCCGACCGGCCCGTAAATATGCCGTCCGATCAGGGGAAACAGCGCCGAGCGGATGGTCAGGGGCAGTCCGCGACGGAACGAGAAATAGGCCAGGGCCAGCCCAACAACGATGTAGATCGCCCAGGCGTGAAGGCCCCAGTGAAAGAAAGTCAGGACCATGGCCTGCCTGGCGGACTCCACGGTTTTGCCTTCGCCCACCGGGGGCAGTGCATAGTGCTGCACCGGTTCGGCCACGCCAAAGAAGATCAGGCCGATCCCCATGCCTGCGCTGAACAGCATCGCAAACCATGAAAGATAGCTATATTCCGGTTCGCTGTCGTCGGGCCCCAGCTTGATGTCGCCATAGCGGCTGAGCATCAGGTAGAGCGCGAAGATGAGAAAGCCGGCGACAGAGGCGATGTAGAACCAGCCGAAATCGCGGACGATAAAGTTCTGCACAGAGTTGAACATGTCCCCCGCACGATCGGGGAACAGCGCGCCAAACGCGGCGAAGGCAACGATCAGCACCGCCGAGATATAGAATACCGGCGCATTCACCTGCATCCGGGGCGCAGGCTGCGCGCCGGCCGCGGCCTCTTGCTCGTCCACCATTCTCTACCCCCTGCCTTTCAGCCAATCCTCAGGAACGACTCTACGCCCGATTTGTTTCTGTGCGATATTTTCGCGTGCGCAATGACCCCACTTGCGCCCCTTGTGCGTTTCCTGGCTCAGATGAGTACGCTTCAAAGGACAGGCGCATGACGACAGTCGCACAGGTGATCATAGAAACGCTGCAATCTGCCGGCGTACGCCGCTGCTATGGCGTTCCCGGAGACACGCTCAATCACATCACCGATGCGATCAGGACCAGCGACATACGCTGGGTGCATGTCCGGCATGAGGAAGCGGCAGGCTTTGCGGCTGGCGCCGACGCCATGCTGACCGGCGAACTTGCTGCCTGTGCGGGATCCTGTGGTCCCGGCAGCCTGCATTTCATCAACGGCCTGTTCGAATCGCATCGCAATCGCGCGCCCGTGATACTGATCGCCAGCCAGATCGTCCGCGACGAGCTTGGCTTTGACTTCCCGCAGGAGGTCGATTTCAAATCGGTCTATGCATCGTGCAGCGTCTTTTGCGAGGAAATCCGCACGCCTGCCCAGGCACGGCGCATGACCGCGATGGCGGCGCAAGCCGCCCTGGCAAAGCGTGGGGTGGCGGTGCTGATCGTGCCTGCGGACGTGTCGAGCGCCAAAGCGCCTGACGAGCCGCATTTCACCGTGCACCGCGCCGCCCCGGTCGTGTTGCCTTCCGACGCGGAGCTTGACCGGCTGGCCAGCGCAATCAATGCCGGCAAGCGCGTGGCGATCTATGGCGGGTCAGGCTGCGAGATGGCGCATGATGCGGTAGTAGCGCTGGCCAGCCGGTTGCGCGCGCCGGTCGCTCGCACATCGCGCGCCAAGGATTTTCTGGAAGCCGACAATCAGTTCGACGTAGGCATGACCGGCATTTTTGGCAGCGAGTCGGGCTATCACGCCTTGATGTCATGCGACGTGCTGCTGCTCCTTGGTTGCGATTTTGCATGGCGGCAATTCTACCCGGACAAGGCAACCATCCTGCAGGTCGATCTTGACGGCACGCATCTGGGACGCCGCCATCCCGTCGATATCGGGGTGGTTGGCGATATTGGCCCGACGCTTGAAGCCTTGCTGCCGCGCATCACGCCGCGCGAGGACGACGGGTTTCTGGACGAATGCCTGGATCATCATCGCAAGGCGGTTGCGGCGCAGGCAAAGCACGCGACGGAAGGCAAGGGCGGCGCGATCCATCCGCAATATCTGACGGAAATGATCTCCCGTCATGCGGACGCCGATGCGATATTCACGGCGGATGGCGGGTCGCCGATGGTGTGGTGCCTGCGCCATATCGCCTCGACCGGGCAAAACCGCACGGTCGTCAGTCTCAGCCACGGCACGATGGCGAACGCCATGCCTCAGGCGCTGGGGGCCAAGGCGGCCTTCCCGGACCGGCAGGTCATTTCCCTGTCGGGCGACGGCGGGATCGCCATGCTGATGGGTGACCTGCTGACCGCCATTCAGGAAAAGCTGCCGATCAAGGTGGTTGTCTATAATAATGGCGCGCTTGACTTCGTGGAGCTTGAACAGAAGGTCGAGGGGCTGCTCGACAGCTATACGGAACTGGTCAATCCCGACTTTGCGCGGGTGGCCGAAGCCATCGGTTTTCGCGGATGGCGGGTCGAAAAGGCGCAAGACCTTGAATCGATGGTGCAAGCCTGGCTTGCCGAGCCGGGCCCGGCACTGCTCGACGTCGTGACCGATCGGTTTGAACTGGTGATGCCGCCCAATGTGAAACCGGGTCAGGTGGCTGGCATGGCGCTCTATTCGGCCAAGGCGGTACTGAACGGACGCGGGCGGGATGTCGTGGGCATCGTGCGGAACCTGCTGTCATGAACAGGCGCCCTGCCCTGGCGGACTCCCTGTTCCGCGACCACGCCCTGTCCCGCAACGCCCTGCTGCTGGCGGGTCTGGCCGGCACGATCGCCGTGACGCTGACAGGCTTGCGCCATCCCCGCGCCTTTTGGCTGCTGCTGCTGTTCGTGCCGCTGCTGGTCGTGGCGCTCATCGACCTATTGCAGACGCACCATTCCCTTCGCCGCAACTATCCCGTTTCGGCGCGGTTCCGCTGGTTCTTTGAATGGCTGCGGCCCTTCCTGCGATCCTACATCGTGGAGAGCGATCTGGATGGACGCCCGTTCAGTCATGACGAGCGCGCACTCGTCTATGCGCGCGCCAAGGGTGATGTGTCGACCCATCCCTTTGGTACCGAACTGGACGTCTATTCCGAGGAATATGAGTGGCTGGCCCATTCGATAGCGCCATCGCGCCATGCCGAGAAATATACACGCGTCCCCGTTGGAACGGACCAGTGCAGTCGACCCTACAGCGCCGCGCGGCTCAATATTTCGGCGATGAGTTTCGGGGCATTGGGCAGCAATGCGATCGAAGCGCTGAACCTGGGTGCCAGGATTGGCGGATTCTATCATGACACTGGCGAGGGCGGACTGTCGCCCTATCATCTCAAACATGGCGGCGACATAGTCTGGGAATTGGGGTCTGGCTATTTCGGCTGCCGCGATGCCAGCGGAAATTTCGATCCGGCTCATTTTCGCGACAAGGCCACCAATGACGCCGTGGTCATGACGGAAATCAAGTTGAGCCAGGGTGCAAAACCCGGCCATGGCGGTTTGCTGCCAGGCCCGAAGGTGACGGCGGAGATCGCCAGGATTCGCGATATTCCAGAAGGCGAGGACTGCCTGTCGCCGCCTTTCCACACTGCCTTTTCGACGCCGCGCGAACTGCTCGCCTTCGCCGCGCAGATGCGCGATCTTTCCGGCGGGAAGCCGGTCGGCATCAAATTATGCGTGGGCTATCCGCATGAATTGTTCGCCGTGGTAAAAGCGATGATCGAGACGGAGATACTGGTCGACTTCATCGTCATTGATGGCGCGGAAGGCGGTACGGGCGCTGCGCCGACCGAATTGTCCGATCGGGTCGGCATGCCGTTGCGCGAAGGGTTGATATTGGCGCGCAACGCGCTTGTGGGCACGAACCTCAAGGACAAGGTGCGCCTTGCCGCATCGGGCAAGGTCAATTCCGGCGCGGCGATCGCGATGAATGCGGCGCTGGGCGCTGACTGGTGCAATGCGGCCCGGTCCTTCATGTTCTCGCTTGGCTGCGTGCAGTCCATGCGCTGCCACACCGATACATGCCCGACAGGGGTAGCCACCCAATCGCCCGCGCGTCAGCGTGCGCTGGTGGTGCCGGAGAAGGCAGAGCGGGTCGCCCGCTTCCAAAGGGCGACGCTCGACGCGCTCCACGACATTGTCGTGGCCGCTGGCCTCAATTCACCGGACGAATTCACCCCCGATGGTTTGCGCCAGCGGATCAACGCGGCAGAGATGCGATCGATCGACGAAATCTATCCGTTCGTGCAACCGGGAGAATTGCTGGACGGCGCACGCGATCCGCGGCTTGCGAACTGGTGGAACGCGGCCGATCCGGCCAGCTTTGCAAGACGGGCGTGACCGCCGCAAGGGACAAGCCATCCCCGTTACACGGGGTCATCGTCCATGTCCTGAGCCTCACCCACGCCCGCAATGATCATCCCCAGCACGCGTGTCGCCAGTTCCATGTCCTGTTCGCTCAGTTTGGCAAATACCGCCGACCGGATCTCGGACAGGATCGGCTGCACCTGTTCGACGACCTCGACACCGGCGGGCGTTATCTCGATATGGCGTGATCGCTTGTCGGTGGGATTTTCCGTCCGGCGGATCAGACCGTCGGCTTCCAGGGCGTTCAACGTCCGGATCAGCGGCGGCCATTGGATCGCCAGACGGGCCGAGAGCAGCGATGTGGTAACAGGCGGCGGTGCCACGCTCAGGACGAAAAGGGTCTGCCATCTGGGCCTGGACTGACCGGTCGCCGCCAGCATCCGGCTTTCGACATGCGTTCCCCAACGCCGCGCCGCGAGCGAGAGCATGCGCGTGAGGCGGAATTCGACATCGTCCCGCGATCCTTCGGGAAAATAAGCGCGATATTGCGGCGTGTTGCTGTCGAACGGGTCGACCGGATTGGAGTCGTCGGTAGCCATATCATTCCCATCGCAATGCGGGGTGCGCTGAATTTTATCCCCCAAGTCGTTCTTAGCGGCGCTCTTAAGCAACTGCAAAATGCGCGTTTTCCTGTCGATCTGGCCAATGGATCAAGCCGTTGACAATATATGTACCGTGATACATACATTGCCCCAGAGGCCGCAGCAGAAGGCCAGGAGAGGGAAATGATGATGCGATTGAGCACCCAGCACATGCGTGCAAATGTGAGCGTCCGGGCCATTGCCGGGGCACTGATGGCGGCATTGCCGATCGGCGCAGCCGCACAGGATGCCGTTACGGCCCCGCCGCCCGCCAATCAGCAATCGGACGACGCGGTCCCCGCCGATCTCCCCACAACCGACATCGTCGTGACGGGGACGCGCCTTGGGTCCAGCTTCAACGCGCCAACGCCCGTCACTTCGATCGGGGCGGAACGTCTGGATGCGCTGGGCATCACCAATGTCGGCGAAGCGCTGAACCAGCTGCCCAGTTTCCGCGCATCGAGCGGTCCTGCGGCCCAGGCCAATCTGGGCGGCAATATCGGCGCGCGGTTGCTCGATCTGCGAGGGCTTGATCCGCAACGCACGCTTGTCCTGGTCGATGGCAAGCGCTTCGTCCCCAGCACCGTGCAGGGTTCGGTCGACACCAACCTCATTCCCTCGTCCCTGTTGCGCACTGTCGATGTCGTGACTGGCGGCGCTTCGGCCGCTTATGGTTCGGATGCCGTCGCAGGCGTCGTGAACTTCATCCTTGACCGCAAGAAGGAAGGGCTGGACGGCGAATTTGCCGCCGGCATGTCCCAGCGGGGCGATGACGGCAATCTGTTCGCCAGCCTGTCGGGTGGCATGCGCCTGAGCGATCGCGTCCATATCATCGGCGCGGTGGAATATGAAAAGCTGGAAGGATTGGGCACCTGCACAAGCCGCAGCTGGTGCAACAGCCAGACACTGATCCTCGGCAACACGCCAGGCGCCGGTGGCCTGCCCGCCAACCTCATCATCGCGGGGGTCAATACATCGACGATGACGCCGGGCGGCCTGATCAACCGATCCTATAATGCAGCTGGTCAGGCGATCGGCACGACGGCTACCGACCCGCTGCGCGGCACGAAGTTCCTCCCCGACGGCACGCCGGGTCAATTCCAATATGGCACGCTGGTCGGCCCGCTCTTCATGCTTGGCGGCGAAGGACAGGGGCGTAACGGCTTCATTTCGGCCCTGCGGCTTAAAGTGCCGCTGGAGCGGGTTTCCAGCTATGGCGCGCTGACGGCGGAACTGACCGATGATGTGACGCTCACCGCCGACATATCCTATGGCCGCGTCAAGGGCACGGTCGACGGCGCGATCTTCCGTGACTTCAATGGCACGTTGCTGGGCCGCATCAAGCGCGACAATCCGTTCATTCCCGCCGCTGTCGCGTCGGCGATGGACGCGAACGGCGTCGCTTCCTTCATCCTGGGCAAGGCCGCGTTCGACCTTGGCCCTGGTCGTGCAACATCGACGACGGAAACCTATCGCGGCGTTCTGGGCGTAGAGGGGCGACTGAGCGACAGGTGGACGGTCAACGGCTTCTACCAATATGGCCGCACCAACTTCACCCAGCGCGCGACCAACCTCGTCAATCAGGCCAATCTGCTGAAGGCGGTGGACGCGGTACAGTCCGGCGGCCAGACCGTCTGCCGCGTCAATGCCGATGCGATCTCCAGCAATGACGATCCCTCCTGCGTCCCCTTCAACCCCTTTGGCGAAGGGCAATATAGCCAAGCGTCGGTGGGCTACATCACCGGCAACGGCCTGCAACATACCGTCAATGAACAGCATGTCGCGGGCATCGACCTGCGCGGCGAATTGTTCGACCTGCCCGCCGGGCCTGTTACGGTGGCGGTCGGCGCGGAATATCGCCGGGATACGGTCGACGGCACCGCCGACCCCATTTCGGCGGCAAACGGCTTCTATTCGCTCAACGGGTCGGCCCTGTCGGGCGGCGTGACCGTGAAGGAGGTATTTGGTGAGGTCGCCGTGCCGCTGTTGCGCGATTCAGCCTTTGGCTATGCGCTCGATCTCAATGGCGCGGCCCGCCGCACCCATTACAGCACGACAGGATCGGTCACGACCTGGAAGGCTGGCCTGGTCTATGAACCGGTCGAAGGCGTCAGGTTGCGCGGCACGCGGTCACGCGACATCCGCGCGCCCAACATCTTTGAACTGTTCGGGCCGCAGACGCTCCGCTCGATCGGCCTGTCCGACCCGCTGAACGGGGGATTGCAGACCAACCCCTTCGTCATAACCGGATCAAATCCCAATCTTTCCGTTGAAAAGGCGGACAGCTGGACCGGCGGTTTCGTGATCGCGCCGCGCAGCGGCCCGTTCCAGCGCCTGCGTCTGTCGGTCGATTATTATAATATCAAGGTGGCCGATGCGATCGGCGCGCTGGGCGCGCAAACGCTGGTCAACCGCTGCGCCCAAGGGGCCACCAATTTCTGCAGCCAGATCACGCGCGACGCCAACAACCAGATTCTTCAGGTTCGCGACGTCATCCTCAATTCCAATGCGCTCAAGACCAGCGGCTATGACATCGAATTCCAATATCGTCAGCCGATCGGATCGTGGGGCGAACTGAACGCGCAACTGATCGCGAACATCACCAAAGAATTGACCACCGTCGATGCCCTGGGCGCGGTGGACCGCGCGGGCCAGACCGGCGTTCGCACCGGGACGATACCGGGCGTGCCCGACTATGTGCTGGACGGCGTCCTCACCTGGACCGTCGGCAAGTTCCAGTTGACCGGCCATGGCCGCTACATTCCGTCGGGAATCTACTGGACCAATTTCGTCGGGCCGGATCAGGATGGCTATGCCGTTACCGCGCCCAACAGCGTCGACAACAATAATGTCCCCAGCCGCTTCTACCTTGACATGACGGCCCGCGTGAATGTCGATACCGGCAATGGCCGCACCTTCCAGCTGTTTGCGACGGTCAACAATCTGCTGGATCGTGATCCGCCCGCAATGCCCGGCCCGTCGGGCGGCACCAACCAGATTCTGTTCGATCCGGTCGGTCGCGCGTTCAAGGTCGGCGCGCGCTTCCACTTCGGTTCATAAGGCGCGGGATCGACAGGAGCCGATATGAGCATGAACGCAACCGATCCGTCACCCCCTGTCGTCATCCATCTGACGGATGTGATCGAACGTCAGCGGATCAATGCGTTCATCATCCGGCTGGTGGCGCTATCCTGGGCGGTCACCTTCCTCGATGGCTTCGACATGCTCGTCATCTCTTTCGTCGCGCCCTATCTGCGCGACGGATTTGGTGCGGACGTGATTTCGCTGGGCGAACTGTTCGCGACGGGCGTGTTCGGGGCGATGCTGGGCGGGATCGCCTTTGGCTGGCTGGGCGACCGCTATGGGCGGCGTCCGATCATCATCGCATCGGTCGTGGCCTTTGGTGCCACCAGCATAGCCATGGCGCTTGCACCGAACATGCATATGCTCCTGATCCTCCGTTTCCTCAATGGCCTGGCGCTGGGCGGGCTGATGCCGCTTGCCTGGGCGCTGAACATCGAATTCGTGCCCAGTCGCTATCGCGCGACTGTCGTGACCGTCATCATGATGGGCTATACGCTGGGCGGCGTGGTCGCCGGGCCGATGACGGTCTGGCTGGCGCCCGATTATGGCTGGCAATCGGTATTCATGGTGTCGGGCGTGGCGACGCTGCTGCTCGTGCCCATTCTCTTTGCCCTCCTCCCCGAATCCGCTCGCTATCTGGCGGTGAAGGGACGATCGCCCGAAAAGATCGCCAGGTCGCTGAACGCGCTGGCGCCGGGGCTTGGCGCGCGGCCGCAGGATCATTTCACGGTCACCGACGAAGCGGTGGCCTCAACCGGGCAAAGCTTCCGCATCACGACCCTGTTCAAAGGCGACCTGCGCCCGATCACCAGCTTGCTGTGGCTCGCCTATATCGGCAGTTCGATGGCGGTCTATTTCAAGTCGAACTGGGGACCGATCATCTTTGAAGATGTCGGCTTCACCCGGACACAGGCGGCGATGATCATGTCCGTCAGTTCAATCGGCGGTTCGATCGCGGGGTTGGCGCTCATGCGCTTCACTGACCGCCTGGGTCCGATCGCCATCGCCTTCTATCCCATGCTGGCGGCGCCGTTGCTGCTGGTCATGGGTCTGGCGCCCGTCTCGCTACAGGGGCTTGCCGCCTTCTCCCTGCTCAGCATGGCGATGATCAGCGGCACGCATTTTGGCATGCATTCCATCGCTGGCATCTTCTATCCCAGCGCGATCCGCGCCAATGGCGCTGGATGGGCAACGTCGGTGGCGAAGATCGGCTCGATCTTCGCGCCGCTGCTGGGCGGTTATCTGCTGGCGATGAACATGCAGCCGCGCCTGCTGTTCGTGCTGCTGGCGGCGACGCCCCTGCTCTCTGCCGTGTCGCTCGTCCTGCTCGCCCGTGTCGGCAAGCGCCGGGCCGCCCGCAATCCCGTTCCCACCGAAAACACCATCCTTCCGGCGAAAGCCGACCAAGCCTAACAGGAATTATGATCATGGCTCTGACTGCGACCCCCATAACAGCGCGCTTTGGCGCGGAGCTTTCCGGCATCGACGTCGGCAAGCCATTGAGCGACGCCGATTTCGCCGCCATCAAGGACGCGATGAACCAATGGGGCGTATGCGTCATTCGCGGGACCGGGTTCGACAATGCCGCCCACATCGCCTTCAGTCGCCATTTCGGCCATCTGGAAACCGCGCCTGCGGTCAAGAACCGGCCGCGCCGCCACCCGAACACGCCGGAAATATTCGACGCCAGCAACCTCACCCCGGCGGGCGAGATACTGGTCGATGAAAATATGGTGCTGCACAAGAAAGGCGATCGGCTCTGGCATACCGATTCTTCCTTCATGGAGCTGCGGTCGGCCTATTCGCTGCTCCTTGCCTATGAAGTGCCCAAGGAAGGCGGCCTTACCTATTTCGCGGACATGCGATCGGCCTATGAGGATCTGCCGGCCGACATCCGGGCAAAGATCGATACGCTGGAAGCCGACCATTCGCTCTGGTATTCGCGCCTGCTCGCCGGTTTTCCGATCACGGAGGAAGAGATTGACGGCCGACCCAAAGCGCGCCAGCCCATGATCATGCATCAGGAAGCGACTGGACGTACCGCCATCTATATCGGCAGCCATGCGATGGATGTCGTGGGCCTGCCGCGTGAGGAAGGCCGCGCGCTGATCAAATATCTGATCGAATTCGCCACCCAGCCGCAATATGTGTTCGGCGTCTCCTACGAACCGGGCGACATCGTGATCTGGGACAACCTGACCACCATGCACCGGGGTGGCGATTTCGACATTTATAACGAGCGGCGCGACATGCGGCGTACGACCGTGCGCGAAGGCGAACCGCCCGAACATGCCGATGATCCGTTCACGGCCTATTTCTCCGCCTCGGCACCAAAGAACTGATCCGGCACGATGGTCGACAAGCCCCGGATATTGGTGACACGTAAATGGCCCGAGCCGGTCGAAGCGCTGATCGCGCAGCGCTATGACGCGACATTCAACGATGGCGATGTCGCACTGACGAGCGCGCAACTGGCCGCGGCCATGCGTGACTTTGATGCGATCTGCCCCACCATCACCGATCGGCTGGATGCCAGCATATTGGGCGTGGCGGGGCGACGGGTGCAGATCATCGCCAATTACGGCGCAGGCGTTGATCATATCGATCTCGCGGCGGCGCGGGCGGCGGGCATTGTCGTAACCAATACGCCCGGCGTGCTGACCGACGCAACCGCTGACATCGCCATCACGCTGATGCTGATGACAACCCGCCGCGCAGGCGAAGGCGAACGGGAATTGCGTGCCGGGCAATGGACCGGCTGGCGGCCGACCCATTTGCTTGGGACCAGCTTGCGCGGCAAGACGCTGGGGCTGGTCGGCTTTGGCCGGATCGCGCAGGCAATGGCGGAGCGCGCCCGTTTCGGCTTTGGCATGGACATCGTCTATTTTTCACGGCGGCCCGGCGCGCAGGAAGATGAACAGCGTCTTGGCGCGCGCTTCGTGCCGTCACTGGTCGATCTGGTGGCGCAAAGCAACGTCGTATCGCTGCATATCCCCGGCGGCGCGGAAACCCGCAACATCATCGATGCGGCCATTTTCGCGCACATGGCCCCCCATGCCATATTGATCAACACCGCTCGGGGCGACGTGGTCGACGAAGGCGCGTTGATCGACGCGCTGGAAGCAGGGCGGATCGGCGGCGCGGGGCTGGATGTCTTTGCTGGCGAACCCCATGTCTCCCAACGCCTGCGCGATGCGCCCAATACCGTGCTCCTTCCCCATCTGGGCAGCGCAACGCGGGAAACGCGCGAAGCGATGGGCATGCGCGCCCTTGCCAATCTGGACGACTGGCGGGAGGGTCGGACGCCCCGCGATAGCCTGTAATGCCTGTGTCCATTGATAATCTTATCGCGGCGGAACAGTTGCCCGCCTCTTACGCGGCGATAGTCGATCGCTGGTGGCGGCCGCTCGCACAGCAGATCGTGCAGTGGCACAGCTTGGCAGGACGCACCCTGATCATCGGGATCAACGGGGCACAGGGCAGTGGAAAATCCACGCTCTGTCGCTTCCTCTGCGCGTCGCTGTTACCCGAACATGGCGTGTCGGCGGCGGTGGTTTCGCTCGATGATCTTTACCTGCCCCTGGCGGCGCGCGAGCGGATCGCGCAGGACATCCATCCCCTCTTCCGGACGCGCGGGGTGCCGGGAACGCACGATGTCGATGCGGGGATCGCGCTGCTGGATGATATGGCCGCCGGGCGGGAAGCGCTGATCCCGCGGTTCAGCAAGGCGCTGGACGATCGATTGCCGCGGGCCGACTGGACACGCCATGTTGGCAAGGTCGACATTCTGCTGTTCGAAGGCTGGTGCGTGGGCGCTCGGCCACAGGATGCCGCCAGCCTGATCGAACCGCTCAACGCGCTGGAGGCGCAGGAGGACGCCGAAGGCATCTGGCGACGTCATGTGAACATGGCCCTGCAGACTTCCTATGCGCAGCTGTTTTCGCGGATCGACCATCTGGTGATGTTGCAGCCGCCTTCATTCGATCATGTCCTCGCCAACCGGCTACTTCAGGAACATAAGCTTCGCGCGGCTGCGCCGGATGCGCCAGCTATCATGGATGACGCCGCCGTGGCCCGCTTCGTGAGCCATTATGAGCGTGTGACCCGCCATATGTTCGCCGACCTTCCGGCGCGCGCGGACATATTGTTTCGGCTCGATGCACAACAGAATGTGATGTCCTGCCAGCGCCTTGCCCGCCCATGACTGGCATATGCCAAACTGGACTCTTGTAACCGGATCGCCCGTAGATGGAGCCGATGACCATGTCGCCTGACAATATAGCCGTTGATGCCATCCGGCCCGGCCTTGAATTCCTCTATGCTGCCAGCGCGCAACTGGCCGATCCGATACAGATTGGCCAGACGCCGGATGGCATGCGGCGGATCATACCGATCCTGTCCGGCACGGTCGAGGGACCAGGCATTCGCGGCCATATCCTGGGCGGTGGAAGCGACTGGCAGCTTCTGCGGCCGGATGGCGTCACGGTCGCGGACGCGACCTATGCGATCGAAACCGATGATGGCGCGGTCATCCAGATCCGCAACAGGGGGCTGCGGCATGGGCCGGCCGATGTCATGGCGCGTCTGGCAGGCGGGGAGCCTGTCGATCCGTCGGGTTATTATTTCCGCACCGTCCCCGAATTCATCGCGCCCGTTGGCCCTTATGAATGGCTCAACAGCAGCATCTTCATCTGCTCTGGCGCACGTTACCCCGACTCGATCCGGCTATGGGTCTGGCGCGTCACCTGATCGGTCGACGCGAGGGACCGGACTATTCTTCGGCAGCGCCGAACTCGGACGGAATGCGACGCGCTTGACCGGCGGCGCGCTTTGCCAGCGCTTGCGCCACCCGATCCAGCAGTTCGGCCTTGCGCCACGGCTTGCCAAGCACATCCAGCCCCCGGCGCAACGGTCCTTCTGCGACCAGCTCCTCATTATAGCCCGTCGTCATGAGAACCGGCATATCGCGATCCTGCGCAGTGATCGCTTCGGCCAGCGCGATGCCATTGAGCGTGCCGGGCATGACCAGGTCGGTAAACAGCAGGTCGATGGGGTCGGTCGCGCGAATCCGCTCCCATTCCGCCAGCGCAAGGTCGCCATTTTCCACCGCCGTCACGCGGTATCCCGCCTCGACCAGATGCTCCTGGGCAAGGGCGAGCACGTCGGGGCTGTCCTCGACAAGCAGGATGTGCGCGCCGTCCACCTTGGCGCTTTCGCCAACAGGATGCCCCGCCGTGTGAACCGAGGGCAGCGCGTCCGCACCAGCCACCGGAAACAGCATGCGGATCGTCGTGCCCTTCCCCGGCGCACTGTCAATCTCCAGCCGGCCACGCGATTGCTGGACGAAACCGGAAGCCATGGCGAGCCCCAGGCCGGTGCCCTTGCCGGTCGGCTTGGTCGTAAAAAAGGGTTCGGCGGCGCGCGCGGCGACATGCTCCGGCATGCCCTCCCCCTCGTCGCGCAGCTCAATGACGACATAATCGCCGGATTTCAGCTGGCGCGCCTCTGCATCGCCGTTCAGATGCAGTTTCAAGGTGCAGATCGTCAACAGCCCGCCGCCTGGCATCGCGTCGCGCGCGTTGAGCGCTATGTTAAGGATGGCCATCTCGAACTGTTCGGCATCCAGCACCGCCTTGGGCAGCCCGTGGCGCAGGCTCAGATGAAGCTCGACCGAGCGGCCCAGCGAACTTTCCAGCATGTCGGCAAACCCGACGATGCACGCATTCACATCGATCGCGCGCGGGTCCAGCCGCGTCTTGCGTGCAAATGCCAGCAATTGCCCGGTCAGCTTGGCGCCACGCTCGGCAGCACCCTGCGCGCGCGCGAGATAAGCCTGTGCTTTTTCATCTGCGACGCGACCCGACAATAGTTCCAGATTGCCTGTCACCACTTGCAGAAGATTGTTGAAGTCGTGCGCAAGCCCGGCAGTCACTTGGCCGATCGATTCCATCTTCTGCGACTGCTGATACGCTTGCTCGCTTTCCTTGCGGCGCGTCACGTCCAACTGGCTGGCGAAGAAATAGAGGAGGTTGCCCGACGTGTCGTAAACCGGGCCAATGAACACCGCGTTCCAGAACGGTGTCCCGTCCCGCTTGTAGTTCAGTATCTCGACGGCGATCGACTCACGCTGGGCGATCGCATCGCGCAGTTCGTCAACCGCGGCACGATCGGTCTGCGCACCTTGGAGAAAACGACAGTTCCGCCCCAGGATCTCGCTCTCTTCATAGCCGGTCAGATCAAGGAACGCCTTGTTCGCGAACACGATCGGATTGTCCTGCTGCGCGGGGTCCGTCAGGATCATCGGCATGCGGGTCATCTCGATCGCCGCGAAAAAGACGTCGCCACGATCATCGAGTCCGGGCCGGGTGATTACACTTTCGCGCCAATGCTGCCGAGCCTTGCGACCGGTGGTATCCTTGCCGTCGTCCTGTAGCGTGTCGCCCGCCGGGATACCCTGGCTCTGTCCTGCGCTTTCGACGTCAAAGCCAGCGTCGTTTTGCCCGTCTTGGTCTTGATTCATGTGTTTCCTCTAGTTGCCAACGCGCACGAGTCCAACCGTGCAACGATTGGCGCGCCATTTGGTTACCAAGGCAATGGAAAGGACCGATCATGGATCAGCGAAACGGTTGCTACCGCGTCGCGGGCATTGCAATCATCCCTGCGTCGAAAGCCGCCGGAGCCCGATCAAGTCCATCATCGTTGCAAGGTAGCGTCCCATTGACGCCCTGCTTGCGTCGGTCTCACGATAATCAGTCGGTTTGCCACGCCGGATGGCCCGAAAGTCCGGATTTCGTAAAGCGCTTCGAACGCGGACTTTTCATTGGCTTTTCCCGTCAATATGGCCAGATCGGCTTGACGGGACACAATCTGTGCCACCTCCACAAGAGCCGGATCGTTCATTCCGGCGATTACCAGAATACGGTTGCCAAATGGCCCTGGAAAGCTGGCGACATAGGCATAGTCGCGACGCAACATGCGCTCCTTGGACGGGTCGGCCCAATTGGCTTCGAACCGCCGGCCACTCCGGCGATCAACGATCGCATCTCCGGTCGGCATCAAAGCAAAACCTGATCGATCGAATATCGGCTCCCTGAGGTCGCGCAGATCGCTCAACAGGCCGATATAGACGATATTATGCGTCTTGAGCATGTCTGTGGTGAAGCGCGACGATGTGATCGCCCTGGCCTTGGCATCGCCGGTGGCCCGGTTCAGGACCGGCATGATGGACACCAGCGCGGGGGCCATCGCCGCTGGCAGGTCAAACTGGTTGAGATCGACCACCTGGGCGCCATCGCGCTTGTGGTTGAGCAGGTAGCGGTCGAGATCTTCGCTGCTGGTGACGAGCGGATCAACCACCTGCCGAACGACCCGGCCGTTTTCGACTTCCCCGAACGCATAACGATCACCCACGATCAGGGCGGTCGGGATCGCCGAATGTGTCAGGGGCTTCCAGAACGCGGACGCCAGCCGAGCATCTCTGGTCAGGCTCAAAGGCCAGAACCAGGCCATAAGCACCGCAAGAACGATGATCCCAAGGACGCAGATCGCCAGGATAGGCCGCGCCAGCATATTGTAGCGGGTTTGACGCCGGGGTGTTTCTGCGTCGTCGGTCTTGCCGAAAGAAGCCTCCGCGGCCAGTCCCGCAGCATCGACATCGACGTCGGACCTGAGTTGGAGGCGATATTCCCCTCGTGGAAGCACGAGATGTTCGCCTTCCCTGTTGGGGGGCAGGTTTTCCAGCTTCTTGCGCAGCCGGTGGATGCTCATCCTGACGGTGGCGTCCTGGCCGAGATGATCGCTTGGCGAAAGCCCGAATACCTCCTGCGCGATCTCGATCTCTTTGGGCGTTCTAGCTGCTAGAGAGGATTCGACGAGGAAGTCGAACAATCGATTTATCTGTACCGATTTCCCCAGACTTCCACTCGTTCGGACCGTTTCGGCGAATGCTCTCAACCGTTCCCGTGCACCGTCATCTGACGACATGGCATCTGACGACATGGCATGGGATCGTGAACGTGGGACGGAATGACGGACCAGGTTGAATTTTCAGCGCTGTGCTCCAAGCAACAATCTTAACATATCTGCGCCCCCTCTGTCCGTAAGTAAACACCCTAGGTCACACATGCCGCCCTATGTTGCGGACGCAGGCGCCAACGCGGCCGCAATCGGGCGGTGACGCCTACTCCGGTTCATTACTCCTCGACCGCTACGGTAACTTCCATGCCGTGCAACTGTGCGGAAAACAGGATCTGGCAGGAAAGGCGCGATTGCGGCGCCCGGTTGGCGATGCTGTCGAGCAATGCGTCCTCATCGTCACTCATCGGCGGCAATAGGCTCAACCACTCCGCGCCGACATAGACGTGACACGTCGCGCAGGAGCAGACTCCGCCACAATAGGCAGGCAGTTCGGCAATGCCCGCATCGCGGATCAGTTCCATGACCGAATGACCGGGCGATGCGACAACGTCCCGAACGACTCCATCGGACAGCATGACCCGCAGCCCGCCTTCCCGCTGCGGTTCAGCGGCAACATCTTCTACGGGCGATATCGACATATTCACTGTGCTCATCTCCTCAAAAATCCTTGCGCGTGCGCCCTTTGCGGGCCCGAATACACCTATGGCTGTGGATATTATGAACGCGGATTTGACCCACGCGGCGGCGCTCGCGAAGCTATCGCATCTCGATCTGGCAACCGTTCATAATTGTTCATTCATTGGCAGCTTATTCGCGATAATGTCAATGATTATCTCATATTTGCAACAGCAACCTGACGCACTCACCGGCACATACCGACTATTGCGGCACATTCAGAACGCGGCACCGCGGCGCCTCATGCACGGATTTTCGTGGCCCTTTGGGCCCTCACCTTCCCGGCGCGATCCGCCGTCAATCCAAAGCGTCGCAGCCTTTGATACGGTACGTTACGTCCAGCACAATACTGTTCGTTACTTTTGGTCGCAGCCGAGGCGCGCGATGCTTTCCCCCATGGCCAACCAAGCTTGCGCTGCGAAGCAGGGCGATACGAATTGCATCCTGGCGAGCAGCCACCGTCGTAGCGACGCCAGCATTCGCGCTCCCGCATCGCTGCTGGGCATGCGCAAGCAATGGCTGAACACGCTCCTTAACGAGCGGACGCGAATAGGAGAGACAATATGATTACATGCTTCAACACCGCCCGCCCCCCGTCGGTCGTCGTCGATCATGGAATCGTCTCGCACCGATCGGCTGGCCGACATCGTCCGCCTCCAGGCCGCTCTGTCCTAGCGATCTGCGCATGCCTGTCGACAGGAGGTCATCATGGACAATTCTAACCTGTGGTCCGGCATTCGCGCCTTTTACGAACCGACCATCGAAATCATGGCGATGTGGATGTGGGGTCTACCTCTGTTCGCGGCGGTGGTTGCGATCATCTTCATTCTGTCGGAACGTCCGAACGGCCCCATATCGTTCAAAATGTTGCTTAACGCCGCCTTCCCGCGCGACCTGCACAGCCATGCCTCGGCACGGGTCGATCGCTGGAATGCGATCATCCTTTTCGTCATCGGCTTCCCGCTCGTCGGCCTGTTCGCACTGAATGGCCTGGCGATCGCGACCAACGTCGCCAACTTGCTCAGCGCCGAATTTGGTGCCACCGCCCCGCTGCTGCATGCGGCCTGGGCAATCGTCGCCGTGCAATTTCTGGTCTTTTTCCTGGCCACCGACTTTATGGGGTATTGGGTCCATTACTGGTGTCACACCAACCCCTTCCTGTGGACCCTGCATAAGCCGCACCACACGGCCGAAACCCTGACCCCCTGGACGCTTTATCGCCAGCATCCGATCGAATTCTTCATCGTCAATGCTGTCCCGGCGGTGTTTGGCGGGTTGGTGACGGGCGTGGCCCTTTATGCCACCGGCACGGCCCTGCACCCTGGAACCATGGCCTGCGTCGGCATTATGGCCTATATATTGTTCTTCGTGATCGACTTTCTGTCCCACGTCCATGTGCCGGTATCATATGGCTGGCTGGATCGGATCGTGCTGGCGCCCGTGATGCACAATCTGCACCATAGCATCGAACTTCAGCATCGCGACAAGAACAACGCCGTGGTCCTGACATTGTGGGACTGGATGTTCGGCACGCTCTATCTGCCCAAGAAGGGTGAAACCTGGCGATGGGGCGTCAATGAAGAAGAATTCGGCGACCAGAACCCGCATAACACCCTCAAGGGCTTTTATGGCGAACCCTTTGTCGTCGCCGGCCGGCAGATCAGGGATCTGGTGCGCGTCGGACGGCGGCACGAGGCAGAAGCCGACCCGAAATAATAACGTTACCCGCGCCCATGGCTGCGACCGTTACGGCTATCTGCCGAGGTCGCAGCCAAAGCTGTGACGCCCGCGAATCCGGCCTGTCCTTGCATTAACATGCGATCGTTACGCCGCGATACGGTACGTTACTTACCCCACAGGCGTTGCCCCCATAGCCTCTGAGACGCGATGGGATGAGCACCAGCCCCAAATACCCATTTTTCCAGCACCCTCTCGGCACTGCGAATTTCGCGCCGGGTTTGGGCAAAAAAGGCGGCACGCATGACGTAGCCGCCAATGAGACAGGGAGTAAAACTGTATGAGGCCTTTCGACACATTCGTTTCCGAACGCCACCGGCGCCTTTTGCGCATGAGCGCGAGCGTATCGATCCTGACGCTGGTCCTGGTAGCAGAACTCAACGGCGCCGCTGCTCTGGCGCAGGCATCTCAAGGCTCTGCCGTTGATCGGCCCTCACCAGCACAAGCCCGCAACAACGATGACGACAGCAACGCGATCGTCGTTACCGCACGGCGAAAGGAAGAGTCGCTGACGGACGTGCCAGCCTCGATCACGGCCTATTCTTCGGACTTTTTTAAAAAACAGAATATTCAGACCTTCGCTGATTATGCGACGAAACTGCCAAACGTCACGTTCCAGTACGGCCAGGGCGGCGATTTTTCGTCGGTCGGCTTTGTCGGCGGCAGGCAGACGACCATCCGCGGCGTCGCCGGAGCCAACACGACAGCCTATTATATCAACGATACCCCCGTCCCGGCCTCGATCAGCCCGCAGACCCTGGACCTTGATCGCATCGAAGTTCTTAAAGGACCGCAAGGCACGCTTTTCGGCGCCAGTTCGATGGGCGGCAATCTGCGCTTCATCACGCGCCAGCCGACCTTCACCGAAAACAGCTACACCGCCCAAATTCAGGGCGGCGGCACCAAGAATGGCGGCTTCGATTTCGACGGCAATGCCCTGGCCAACCTGGTTGTCGTACCCGACCGGGTGGGACTGGACATCGCTGGCGGCTACACGCGCGAGTCCGGTTTCATCACGCGCCGTTTCCCCGGTGCGTCTGGGGCCCTTGTTTCGGTGCCCGGTCAGGGGCGCGGCGACACCTACTCGGCCTCCGCATCCTTGCGGGCGAAGCTGACGGATGAGCTGGAGGCGACGATCAGCGGCATCGGGCAGATATATAGTCTGCATGGTTTCCCCGCCGCCTATCTCCCCCTCCCCGGTTATCGCCCCGTGACCTACACGATTGATCGCGATCGCGACGTGCAGGAATATTCCAAAGATCGTTGGGGGCTAGGATCGCTTGTCCTCAAATATTCGGGCGAAGGATATTCGATTGTCTCTTCCAGCAGCTATTTTGCGCGTCGAACGAAAGAACTGGAAGACACGACCGAAGGCAATAACGGCTATATCAGGGATGTGCTTGGTGTGGATATCGGGGATCCACCATTGCCGACCATCAACATTTCCAAGGACCGGCGCTTCACGCAAGAGGTCAGGCTTTCGTTCGACGACGGCACCCTGCTGCCCGGCTTGTCCGGCATCGTCGGCTTTTTCTATCAGCACCGTTTCAACAGCTTTGCGCAGCCGGCCCTGCCTGTTCCGGAATTCGAGGATGCGGGGTTCGATCCGCCCTTCATCACGCGCCAGACTTTCCCGACGCATGAAGACAATAGCGCGATATTTGGCGAGCTATATTATGAAATTCTACCCAAACTGACACTGACCGGCGGGCTGCGCCAATATTGGATCAAGCAGAAGGCCGACGCCGTGCTGAGCGAAGGCATCTTCAATTCGCCGGGCGGCGACCTGGCACCGGCACGCCGCAGCCGCCAGAGCGGCATCGTTCCAAAGTTCGTCGTTTCTTACAAGCTGCCGCGGCAGGGTACGATCTACGTATCGGCGTCGAAGGGTTTTCGTCTGGGTGGATCACAAGGCCGGCTGCCGGATTTCTGCCAGTCGGACCTCGCGGCGATCGGGCGCACGCAGGATGATACGCAGGATTTCAAGTCCGACACGCTATGGAGCTATGAAGTTGGCGCGAAGAGCCGGATCGCCGGAGGGCGGCTGAATGTTGCGGCCGCCGCGTTCCAGATCGATTGGTCCAACATCCAGCAACAGGTGATCCTGCCCACATGTACGTTCAGTTTCACCGCAAATGCCGGCAAGGCACGCATTCGCGGCGGCGAACTGGAAGTGAGTGGCAGGCCCATCGCTGGCGTGCCCTTGATGCTCCAACTCGGCCTTGGCTACACCGATGGCCGCTTGCTTGACCCCGGCCTCCTCGCACAGGCGCCTGATACACGGCTCGTCCAGACGCCCAGATGGACCGGATCGATTTCGGGCAATTACGATCATCCAATCAGCGACAGCGCGTCGCTGCTCATCAGCGCTGACTATAGCTATACAGGGGGGCTGAAAGTCGCAAACAGCGCTGGCGGCTTCCTCGACCGCAAGCCGCTTAACTTCGTCAACGCCTCGATCGGCGTGAAGTTTGGCACCTCCCAGATCACGCTTTATGGCAAGAACCTGCTCGACAAGCGCCTCAACCTCGGCGACCTGTACAGTTCGGGCATCGAGCGGTCGGAAATCCTGGCCGATGGCAGTGCGCAGCGCCTGCCGCGTGGTGCGGTCAGCCGCCCCCGCCAGCTTGGCGTCCAATTCAGAACCGACTTCTGAGATGGCCATTATGAGCAAAGCGTCGTCATTGCCCGACACAAAGCGACGGTGGCGCTCTCCGGCCTGCGGAACGGCGCTGGCCCTTGCCATCGCTTTGCTGGTCGCGAGCGGCGCAGACGCTGAAGTGTTGCCGATGCCAACCGTCACTCCGGTCCCGCCCAGCGGAAAGCTGCCGCTTTCTTCGGCGGCGCGGCCGGGAACCGAATATGTCGATCTCGAAAAGGTCGGCTATGAAGAGGCGGAATATTATCTCGCGGGCGTAGCGCCCGCGATTACAGCAACGGGTCAGACCGTGACGACCGCTCCCTACGTCACCCGGTTTCTGATACGCCAGCCCAAAGATCCCGCGCGGTTCAACGGCACGGTCATTATCGAACCGTTCAGCTGGTTTGGGGAGCGGGCTGCCGGCTGGATATTGACCCGCGATTACCTCACCCGAAAAGGATATGCGTTCGTCGGCTATACCCTGTCGATCAACACGCCGCCCAATGACCCGAAATTTCCGCTCGATGAAACCGGACAGAGCGCGGACGCCCGGCAATATGGCGACATCGTCAACTTCGATTTCATGCGCCGCTTCGACTATCCGCGCTATGCACCGCTTGGCAGCTACTTCGACGCAGGCAAGTTCCTGCGCGGTGGAAAGCCAGACCCGTTCATCCCCCAAGCGCAGGGCATCAGCGCTGAACTGGCGATGCTGCTCAAATCGAACCTGCCGCACGGTCCCCTGGCAGGGCGCAAGTTTGATCGGGTCTATGTCAACACCTGGGCGGTCAATGCCCAGATCTGGATGGACTATCTCGATCAGGGTCGACACCAACAATGGCGCATGCCGGATGGACGTCCCTTGATCGACGCCTATATGACGGGCAAGCTCGCCTATGGCGAGGTGGCGGGAGACAGTATCCGCGTGCCGCGCCACATGCCGACAGACGCGCCCTTCGTCACCATTTTCAGTCAGTCTGAAACGGTGCATGATGCGATCGAACAGATAGCCCTGCCGCCTGACACAGACCAACCCAAATTGCGTTATTATGAGGTGATGGGCACCCCACATCTGCGCAAGGCCGATCTGGGGACCGGCGAAGTCGAACCGATGCCGTACGAGCGCGGAAAGCCGAACGATCCGCGGTGCCAGCAGATTTACGACGAACCATCCGAACTACCATTCTCGGCGTTGCTGGACGCGCTTGACCGATGGGTGCGATTGGGGGAGCCGATGCCTCGTGCGGACCGGGTCGCGCGCGACGGCGCGGGCGTACGGCGAGACGCCAAAACCGGCAATATAGTGGGAGGCGTACGCCCGCCCTGGATCATGGTGCCAAGCGCCGAATATTGGACCGACTATGAAACCGGCTGTGGCGTCGTCTATGACACCAAGCTTCCCTATTCCGCTGCGCGACTACGCGCTCTTTATGGCAATTATCGCAACTATGCCCGTCGGTTCGAGGACGCCAAACGCCGATCCGTGTCGGCAGGATATTTGCTCCCAGGCGATGCTGAAGGACTTGAGCCAATAGCCTCTTCCGCCGACTTTACGAAAAAGGCGCCCTGACAGCCGAAACATGGCTTTTGGCTTGGTGCGGAAACGGTTGCATCGGATTTGCGGATCGGCAAATCCGATGCTGAACAGCGCAACTGCCGTCGTCAGGGCTGGCAATTCAACCGCGTTCCTTCGCGGCCCTGATGACGTCCCGGTGCAACGTAGGCAGCCTAAAGCTGCCTATTCCGCCAGCTCCGCCTCATATTCAGCGAATGCGTCCTGTGCGATGCGGGTTGAATCGATCCCGGCGGGAATTCCGCAATATACCGCAACCTGCAACAAGGCTTCGCGAATTTCCTCGCGGGTCAAACCGTTGCGCAGGGCCGCCTTGACGTGCAGCTTCAACTCGTGCGGCCTGTTCAGCGCACTTATCATGCCGATATTCAGCAGGCTGCGGTCCCGCCGCGACAAACCATCGCGGGCCCATATCTCACCCCAGCAATAGCTGCTCGAAAGCTCCTGCATCGGGCGGCTGAAATCATCTGCCTGCGCCATGGAACGGGCGACATAGTCCGCGCCCAGAACCTCGCTGCGAATGCTCACCCCCTTGGCCAGCCGATCTTCGTCCATCACCGCTCTCCGAGCCAGGCCGAGCCTATAGCCCGCCGATAAGGCAATATTTGATGTTCATATATTCTGACAGGCCATGGCTCGATCCCTCCCGACCAAAGCCTGATTCCTTGACACCGCCAAAAGGCGCAACCTCGGTCGAAATCAGACCGTCATTGACCCCAACCATGCCATATTCCAGCCCCTCCATAAAACGCCACTGCCGGGCGAAATCGGTGGTGTAGACATAGGCCGCCAGGCCAAAGGGCGTGTCATTGGCGATCTGCATGGCTTCGCTTTCGTGCGTGAAGCGGATCACGGGCGCTACCGGCCCGAATATTTCTTCAGTCGCGATCGCCATGTCCGTGGTGACGCCGGTCAGAACGACAGGCGGATGGAATGCGCCCTGCTCAGGAACGTCCGGGGCTGTTCCAGCCTTGGACGCGCCCTGGATTTCCGCCTGCTTGACTAGGTCAGCAACGCGACTGGCATCCTTGTCACTGATCAACGGACCCATGCCCGATGGGTTATTGATACCGTCGCCTACACGCAAAGCCTCGATGCGCGCGGTCAGGCGTTCGACAAAAGCGTCATGAACGCCTGCCTGAACCAGAAACCTGTTGGCGCAGACGCAGGTCTGCCCGGCATTGCGAAAGCGTGAGGCCATGGCGCCCTCGACCGCCCGGTCGATGTCGGCATCATCGAATATGATGAAAGGCGCGTTCCCGCCCAACTCCAGACTAAGGCGCTTAACCTGCCCCGCCGCCTGAGCCATGATGAGCTTCCCGACCTGCGTCGATCCGGTAAAGCTGATCTTGCGGACAAGGGGGTGGGTGCAGAACACGTCACCAGCCTCCGAAGACCGCACTGCCGGGGCGACCCGGAACAGGTCATGCGGCACGCCGGCCTGATGCGCCAGATTTTCAAGCGCCAGCGCCGAAAGCGGCGTCAGTTCGGCCGGTTTCACGACAATGGAGCATCCCGCCGCGAGCGCCGGTCCAGCCTTGCGCGTTATCATTGCCAGCGGGAAATTCCATGGCGTGATCGCAGCACAGGTGCCGACCGGCTGACGCAGCGTGATGATCCTCTTCCCCGACGCATGGGTCGGGATTACCTCGCCATAGGCGCGGCGCGCTTCCTCGGAAAACCATTCAATGAACGCCGCGCCATATTTCACTTCGCCGCGCGCTTCATCAAGGGGCTTGCCGCTCTCCAGCGTCATCAGCATCGCCAGCGCCTCGGCATGTTCGCACATCAGATCATACCAGGCGCGCAACACATCGCTGCGCTCCTTTGCCGTGCGAGCGCCCCATTCATGCCGTGCCGCGTCAGCGCGCTCGACGATCTCGACCAATTCCGCGCGATTATAGCGGCGGATGGTCGTGACTTCGCGCCCGTCTGCCGGATTTGTGACCTTCAGCCCGCCTTGATCAAGATATTCAGGGCGTAACAAATGCAGTGCCGGGTCAGCCATTGCGACAGAACTCCAAGGAAATGAAAGAAAATGGTCTCACAACATGCGCGACAAGACGTCGGTTTCACCGCCCTTGTCTTGCAGGCGGTGCTTTGCCGCACCTGCAACGTGCAGAACGATCAATGCCAGAAGCAGATAGGCGCCATATTCGTGAAGCGCCTGAAATAGCGCAAAGGCGTCATCATTCTTTGGCAGTAGTTCAGGCAAATGACCGAAGAAAAAGAAGGGGATGCCATCGCTCTGCGTAAAGGTGGACGACATTGAATAGCCAAAAATCGGGATCAGCAATGTCAATGTCATGATCAAACGGTGGACCACATGCGATAACGTTCGTTCCCAGCCGGTCAGACCATCCGGGGTTTGCGGCAACACCCGCCGCTTCTGCCAGCGAATAAGAAGGTGGAGCACCGCCAGCAGCCAGGCCAGGACGCCGAATTGCTTATGATTGGGATAGAAAAATTCGAATTTCGCTATCGGAGTGCTGTCCAGCAAGCTGGTCATATACCAGCCCGACCAGATCAGACCCAGAATGATGACCGCTCGGAGCCAATGCAAAATGCGCATGGAGAGCGGATATTTGGGACTTTTCCGTCCAGTATCTTCCTGCATGACCTTTTCCCGATCCTCTAGAGGTAAACGCCTCGCGAATAGCCTCCATCGATAGTCAGGGACTGCCCGGTTATCGAAGGACTCTGCGCATTTGCCAGAAAGGCAATGAATTGCCCGACCTGGGCAGGAGACAGGATTTCACCCGTTGGGATGTCGTGGACGAATTCGGCCTCGATGTCCTTTGCGGTAACATCGCGTTCCTTGGCCATTTCGGCAAACAACTCGTCCAGATGAGGCGTCCGGACGATGCCGGGATTGACGACGTTCACCGAAATGCGAAACCGCCCGAGCTGATCGGAAAGCACCTTTGTCAAATGAGCGACCGCGGCATTGCGCAGACCACTTAAAGTGTCGCTCGACCGCCCGGTCAGCCCGCCGATATTGACGATATGACCCGCCCCCTGTCGCTTCATCGCGGGGACGACCGCCTGCGCGTAACGCAAATATCCACCCACCTTCACGTCGACATCGGCAATCAACGCATCAATATCGACGTCTTCGATAGCGCCGCCGATGGGCGTAGAGCTTGCTGCCGCGTTGACCAGCACATCGATGCGACCGAAGCGATCGACGACCATTTCGGCAAGGGCTTTGGTGGCGGTGGCATCGCGGGCGTCGGACGCAATCGCAACGACAGGCGTGTCGACGCTCTCCCTCAACCGCGCCGCCGCAGTCTCCAGCGCCGTCTCGCCACGCGCCGTCAAGACAATCGTAAAGCCGGCATTGGCCAGTTGTTCGGCGATGCCGGGAACCAGTCCGCCGCTGCCGCCGGTCAGGATCGCAACCCGCTGGCTACCGCTCATGGCAATTCTGCCTGTATCAGCAAGGGCCCATCAAGCGTCAGGCCATGGCGTAGCGCCGCAGACAGCTCTCCATTCGTCGTGGCACGGATCGCCTCGACACCATAGCCTTTGGCCAACGCGACCCAATCGACCTTGGGACTGTCCAGTTTTGTCAGATCGGCGACAATCTTGTCATCGAGCGGCACTTCGGCCCGATTAAGTTCGGTCTGCAGGATCGCGTAGCGATGATTGGCAGCGATGATGATCGTGACCTTCAGCCCCTCTCGCGCCATCGTCCAGAGCGATTGCAACGTATATTGCGCGCTGCCATCGGACTGAAGCGCAACGATACGGGCATCAGGCTGTGCCAGCGCAGCGCCGACCGCGCAAGGCAGCCCCTGCCCAATCGCGCCTCCGGTATTCGTCATCACCCGGTGCCGCTTCGCGCGATGCGCGTTGCGCAGCCAGGGGCCGCCCAGAGTCGACCCTTCCAGTGAAATCACCGCGTCCTGCGGCAACTGAACCAGCAGTTCCTCTACCACCGATACCGGCGTTAACGCTGCGTCCGCTTCAGGCGAGCAGACCGCCTCCATCGGCGCAGGCGCGGGCGCTGGCTCACCGCCAACCTGACTGGCGAGCGCGACCAGCGCGGCAACGGCATCCTCGCCAGGCGCAGCCAGGCGCACTAACCTTTCTTCGGGCACCAGCTGGCTGGGCCAGCCTTCATAGCCGAAATAGCTGATCGGCATGCGTGCGCCAGCCAGCACGACGCGGGCATCGCCCATTTGTGCAATGACATCATCGGGGAAATAGGCCTGACGCTCCACTTTCGGCAGATCCCCACCCAGCGTTACGATCCCCGGATAGGGTTCCATCAGCAACCGCCCGCCCAGAGCGGCGGCGAGCGCGGCCCCGGCACGAATCCCGGTTTCGGTGAGTGCGCTGCCCCCCAGCAGGACGATGGTTTCGCCCGGTTCGGACAGCGCGGCCACCGCTGATTTGATCCTGTCGTCCCCCACCGGCGTCAGCCGGTACGGCACGAACCCTACTGCGTTTCCGTTGTCAGGCGCCGGGGCATCAACCACATCGGTCGGGAAAATCAGCGTTGCAGCGCCACCTTCCGCCAGATTGGTCGCCGCGAATGCCTGTCGCACATCATCAGCGATCGCATCAGGCTTTGCGAGGTAAATGACCTGACGGGATACAGGTTGTGCCAGCGAGACAATGTCGGACGTCAGCGGCGCGTCATAGGCCAGATGCCATGTCGCATGATCACCGATCAGGTTGATGATCCGCGAACCCGCTCGGCGCGCATTGTGGAGATTGGCGATGCCATTGGCAAAACCAGGCCCCAGATGCAGCAGGGTCAGCGGCACTTGTCCCGAAACGCGGGCATAGCCATCGGCCGCGCCTGTACACACGCCTTCAAACAGGCTGAGAACGCAGCGCAACCGTCCGTCACGCGCCAGCGCACTGACCAGCCCCAATTCGGTCGTCCCAGGATTGGCGAAACAAATGCGCGCGCCGCCTTCATACAGGCTGTCGAGCAAAAGATCGGCGCCCAGGCGCCCGCTGACGGGCGCTTTTGCTTCGCTTTGAACGTTCATAATATCTCTTTCCTGTCAGCCAAGCGCCGCCCCACCGACCTTCAGGCCGGCAAGGAAACCTTCGACAAGGCGCATGAAACTTTCATGTGCATCGTCATGAACATAATGGGAGGCTTCAGCCACGCTGGCATGTGCGAGCCTGGGGTTGCCGGCTTCCAGCTCCCTCACCTTATCGAGGTTGCAGAAATCCGATCGCCCGCCCCGGATCACCAGAGTGGGGGTACGGATCGCGGCAATCACCGGGTGCAGATCAACCACGCGCGATGGATCAGGATGAATGCGGGTCGCCGCAATACCATCCGCATCATAACGCCATACCACCGAACCGCTGTCGTCTGCCCGCATCGATTCAAACAATCGTTCCTCGATGGCTGCATCGGACACGTTAGGCCGCAGCTGGCGCCAATAGGCGCGGGCCTCCGCCCAGTCGGCAAAGCGTGTTGGCAATGCAGCCATCTCTGCAACGATCCGTTCGAACCCGGCACCTGATACCGAAGAACCGGCAGTGATGTCTTCCACGACCAAACCCAGCAAACGATCCGGATGCTTGGCGGCGTAGCAATAGGATGTCGTTCCGCCCATCGAATGACCGACCAGCACGAAGCGATCGAGCTTCAGGGCATCGGCAACCGCTTCCAGATCGCCAAGATAGGCGTCGGTATAATAGTTGCGCTCCGCATCCCAGTCGCTTTCCCCCCGGCCGCGCGCGTCGAACGCAATCATGTGCCAGCGATCGGCCAGAGACGATGCCAGCTTGCGCCATGTCCCGGAATAGCCTCGCAAGCCATGCAGCAACAGCATGGCTGGCGCTTCCGGGTCACCCCATTCACGCACATATAGATCCAGCGTGCCGCTCGAAATGCGGCGGGTCCGCTCCCCGTCAAGCGTCGCGACGGGAAGCGGAGCCTGGCCTTGGTCTGTCATCGTCTGGATGCTCATGCGTCAGGTCAATCCGTTGCCTTCGGCATCTTCGGCCTTGAGGCCACCCAGGCGCGCATTCAGCCGTCCGCGCGTGGCAAATGCCCAGCAAACGATCACTTCATCACGATTGGGCGCATCATCGAAGGAAACGCTCATCGTGTCGTAATGCGAACGAACGTAGAGAGCATCCTTGTGGCCGAAGGGAATGTCGAGAATAGTGCCCGGAACGCCGCGCTTACCCGTGGAGGGAACCCATGACGCGCCGCCGCCCACTGCATCACGGACCGGATTGGCCGCCGGGTTCGTCAGCAGGGCATTGCCATGCTCATACTCACCATCGATGCCGACCATGATCGCCTTGCCGTAGCTTTCGATCCTGGCACCACCCGACAGCGCATTCAGCCGTCGCCCGATTTCCGTGCCCAGTTCCGGGGAAGCATCGATCCAGGCGGAAAGATCCTCGACAAACTGGCCCGCATAGGGGTTCTTGATGCACGCGCCGACCATATATTTGACCAAAGGCTGGCCATCTGCAGGAGCGCCTGTTTCACCGGCCCAGATTTCTTCCACCTGGCTGAACCATTTGCGGATGTGGAAAGCGCCGAAGTTCGGCTCATACGTCTTCATGTCATTCTCCCTGCCTCTGCCGTTTGGCAAAGTGTGTTGGCTTGGCGGTCCAGTTCGCCGACCGCTGCTAAAGTTGGCTCGGATCTACCGGATCGGCCTGCCCCTGATTGCGGGTCAGTTCAGCCTGCGAGGCTCCGGTTTCCTGGGGAACGCGCTGGCAGAACACTTCCAGCATGTGCCCGTCAGGATCATAGAAATAGATCCCGGTCGAAACCCCATGGTCCAGGATTTCGGCGATCTTGACGCCACGCTCCGCGAAAAATGCGTAGTTCCGCCGCAAATCGTCCATGCTCGTGCCAGCCATCATCAGGCCGACATGCTCAAACTCCTTGCCTGTGGTCGCGCCTTCTTCTGCCGGAAACAGCGCAATATCGTGGTCGCTAACCCCGAAGCTCAAAAATACGCCGCCCTTATACGGGCCATCGGCGGCACGAGCGACGATCTTCATGTTGAGGATGTCACTATACCATTGCGCGGAGAGTTCGGGGTCCTTCACGAACAATACGATATGGGCGATCTTCTCCACCCGGATCGGGGAGGTTTCAGTTTGTGACATGCGGCAACCCCAAATCTTCAGGAATTCCAGGTATCCAGGTCAGATCCGTAATCTCGTTGAACTCGCGCCATTCCTTTGCCCAGGATTTTCCGGCATCTGTCGAGAGATACAGATAGCCGAATTTGCTTCCTGCCAGCATGAAATCGGGATCGGCCGGATTTGCGCCGAATGCCCACATGCAGGAGTTTGAAGGGCGGTCGAGTTCCGCCTTCGTCCAGGTCAGGCCAGCATCGTCCGATGTCAGTATCGCGGCCGTGGTGCCGGGCGTCCCGTCACCAATTCCCACTGCAATCTCCCGATTACTGCCAGGCTTGCGCATCAGCAGTCGCGAATAGCGCAACCCCCAACTTTCCTTGGCAGGCAGTCGGACCCAGGTCTCGCCATTGTCGGTGGAACGATAAAGCGCGATGACGGTGAGCGCGAGATGCACTGTCGTTCCATCGTCCTGCTTCAGAATAACGATGTCATGCAGATCGGAATTGCCACCAAATTCCGACCAGCTCGTATCGATGCGTTGCCACGTATCGCCACCATCGCGGCTGCGGTACAGGCCGCCTTCTTCAACCCCTGCCCAAACATCATTGGAATCGGCCGGGTCGACGGCAAGCGCCAGCATGCGGGGGCGATTCACGCCCGCGCAAAACTCCGGCATTTCCAGCGGCGTGCGTTCCCAGCTCTTTCCGCCATCGCGCGAACGGAACAGGATAGCGCGCGAAGGGGCGCCAGTGCCGGCATAGATCACCTTCGGATCACTCTCGCTCACCACCAGCTTCCACACGGCAAGACCGTTCAGCGCGCAATCAATCCTGCTCCAGTGAACGCCATGGTCAGCGCTGTAGAACAAACCTTTTTCCGCCCCGGCAAACAGCGCTTCGGGATTGGCGGGATCAATCAGCAGGCAGCGGACCCGGTCGTCATATTCCAGATCCTGCCCGATATTGATCCGATACCAATGCTTGCCCTCGTCATGGGTGCGAATGATCGCCTGCCCATCGGTTGCAACTATCATGGTCCTGCTCATGAGGTCTCCTGCTATTCTATCGATGCTTGCTATATTCCGACGCCGTTCAGCTCAGATTGACCCAGATGCTCTTGATCTCGGTGTAGAGCTCCATCGCCTGGCGACCATGCTCACGCCCCCAGCCGGACTGCTTGAAGCCGCCAAATGGCGTGGCATTGTCGACAAGATTGAAACAGTTGATCCAGACCGTCCCGGCCTTGACCGCACCGGCCAGGCGGTGCGCCTGTTTGAGGTCGTTCGTCCAAATTCCTGCCGAGAGGCCGAAATCGGAATCATTCGCCTGCGCCACCAGATCTTCGGGGTCCGACCAGCTCAGCGCGCTCAACACCGGGCCGAAGATTTCCTCTCGCACGATGCGCATGTCACGGCCCGCACTTGCCATGATCGTGGGTTCAAAGAAGAAACCCTCGCCATGGGCTTTTGGCCGACCGCCACCGATCAGGATTTCAGCCCCTTCATTCTTCCCGATTTCGACATAGCCGCTCACCTGGTCCCATTGCTCCTGTGACACCAGCGGACCGAAATTCACGCTCGGGTCCAGACCATTGCCGATCGTGAGCCGCGCCGCATGGTCAGCAACCCGTGCCAGAAGATCGTCATGGATCGAGGCATGCGCATAGAGCCGCGACCCTGCGGTGCAGGTCTGCCCCTGATTGAAGAAGATCCCCGCTGCTACGGATGCCGCGGCTGCATCGAGATCAGCGTCAGGCAGGACGATCTGCGGAGATTTTCCGCCCAGTTCGAGACTGACCTTCTTGAGATTGACGGTAGAGCCGCGCACGATCGCCTTGCCGACAGCGGTCGACCCGGTGAAGGCTACCTTGTCCACGCCTGGATGGTCGACCAGTGCTGCACCCGCTTCGCCAAAGCCGGTTATGACATTGAAAACGCCAGCAGGAATACCGGCCTCCAGAGCCAGTTCAGCCAACCGCAGGGCCGTCAGCGGGGTTTGCTCGGCTGGCTTGAGGATAACGGTGCAACCTGCTGCCAGCGCCGGGGCCACTTTCCAGGCCGCCATCGACATGGGATAATTCCACGGCACAATCAGTCCGCAAACGCCCACCGGCTCGCGCACCGTGTAATTCAGGATTTTCGCGCCGCTGCGGGGCGATACCGGCAGCGTTTCACCACCAAATTTCGTCGGCCAGCCGGCATAATAGCGGAAGGTCTTGATCGAACCTTCGATTTCGACGGCCTGGGTCAGCGTTGCCGGCTTGCCATTGTCCATGCACTCAAGAACGGCCAACTCTGCTGCATCGCGCTCGATCAGGTCGGCCAGACGACTCAGCAATTTGGAGCGATCCACTGCGCTCATGTCGCGCCAGCTGGGATCGACCAGCGCCTTGCGCGCGGCTTTGACCGCCAGATCGACGTCGGTCACGCCACCTTCTGCCACCTGGCAAATTTCCTGGCCCGTCGCAGGATTTACGGTGGCGAAGGTCTTGCCCGACTGCGCCTGCACCGATTTTCCATCGATCATCAGCCCGCGGGGCGTTTTGCCCAGATCAGAGCGAAGCGCTTCGGCCTTTGCATATGCTGTAGACTGTTCTGACATGGCCTTGACCCTCAATTGCTGAAACCTGTCCTGCCCGCGGCGCCTTGACGCCTGAGCGATTCCATCCATCTAATAGCGGATCGACACAATGTAAACAATTATAGATTTATCAGATTATTTGTTGCATATGCACGACAATGCCAAAGACGTTCAGACCGAAGGAATCATGGTGCAGGACAACAATCTCGATCTTGAAAGGGCACTGCTCGCAGCCACCGGGGAAAGGCGAATGTCGACGCCCCTGCCCCAGCAATTTCCGAGCGTTGACGAGGCGTATGCCATTCAGCGCAAAATCCATGCCCGGACTGGTCAACCCATCATGGTGTGGAAACTGGGCCTGACCGGCAAGGCGCCACAGGACGCGTTCGGCGCTGCCGAACCAACCGTGGGTCGCCTTCCGGCCAGCGCGATATTTTCAGACCGCAGCCAGATTTTCGCTGTCGTGCCGGAAATATATGCGGAGGCCGAACTGGTGTTCGAAATGGGCAGCGATCTGCCGATGCTGGACAGGCCCTACACGCGGGCCGACATCTGCGTGGCGCTCAAGGGCATTTATACCGGCATCGAGATCGTCTTTTCCCGTTTTGCCGACGATCACCAATCGCTGCCCCTGCTGATCGCCGACAATGTCAATGCCTACGGCCTTGTGCTCGGCGGCAAACTGTCGTCGCAGTGGGAAGACAGGTTTGCCGATATGCCAGCCAAGCTCAGCCGCAATGACGAGGCGCCTGTCGAAGGCTCGACCGCAAGAGTTTTGGGCAACCCGCTTGATGCTGTCGTCTGGCTGGCCAACTGGTTGCGCGAAAACGAAAATGACAATTTGAAGAAAGAACAGTTGATCGCATCGGGTACCACGACCGGCGCGACCGAGATTTTCGCAGGGGACACCATAAGCGTCAGCTTCGACGGCGCACCTGCGGCCCGTATCTCCCTCATTCCGTCAGACGAGAAGGACCAGTCGTTATGAATTTGAAACTTGGTATTGAAGACAAGGTTGCCGTCATCACAGGGGGTGGCGTCGGCATTGGCAAGGAAACGGCGCGCAAGCTGGCGCTTGCCGGCGTCAAGGTAGTGATCGCTGCGCGTACCGCTTCGAAGCTTGAAGCGGCAGCGCAGCAATTGCGTGACGAAACCGGCGGAGAGATCATCGCGGTTCCAACCGACACCACGTCCAAGGAATCGGTTCAGGCGCTTGTCGATACCGCAGTGGAAAAATTCGGTGCCGTTCACATATTGGTGAACTGCGCCGCAGCGCCGGGCGGACTGGTGCGCAATGCCATTGAGGAAGCGGACGAAGATGCGCTCATGCTGGACCTCAATACAAAATTGTTCGGCTATTTCCGCACGGCAAAGGCATGCGTCCCTTACATGCGCAAGGCTGGCTGGGGACGGATCGTCAATGTTGGCGGGTTGACTGCGCGCTGCACCGAAGCGCTGTCAGGCATGCGCAATACCGCGCTCGTCCATTTCACAAAGACGCTGTCGGACGAAGTGGGCAAGGATGGCATCACGGTGAACATCATTCACCCAGGCGTCACCCGGACCGAACATATCGAGGAATGGTTTGCCGAAATGGCGGCCGAGGAAGGCACCACGGTCGATGCGATCGTCGCGCGCGAAGCCGGTGATCCTGCCGCGCTGAAACGCATGCTCGAAGTGGAAGAGGTAGCCGATCCGATCATATTCCTGTGCTCCAACCTGGGCAGCGGGATTACGGGCGAATCGATCGCCGTCGACGGCGGCCTCTCGCGGGCCATATTCCTCTAAACGGGAACGGGCTGCCCTGAGAAGGGCAGCCCGTTTTCAACCGTCGGACGATGATCGCAACGCATCGGCGCGTCGTTGTGCGGGACTATTTGCCCGCCATCTCGCTCATGCGGGGCTGCGTCCCCATTGCGCAGTCGAAATTGTGACAATGATGCTGAGCGCCAATATGAGACTTGCGGCATAGATCATGACCGCAAAAGATCCCGTGATCAGGCTAGCCGCCGCAGCAGCAGGGCCCAGCCCCGTGCCAAATGTCTGGATCGACGCCATTGCGCACACCACGCGTCCGCGTTTGCAGGCCTCCGAGCATATCCCTGACAAAAGCGGCTGCGCGAAATTCCAGCTGAACAGCATCATCGCACAGGCCAGGATATAGGCCGTGCTCGACACCTGGTCGCGGAACAGCAGGAAGCTGATGGTGCCGATCAACCCGCTGAATATCAACGGCCAGCTCCGTCCCCAGCGGCGCGGCAGGACACCCGCCAGCCCCGCCCCGACGACGCCCGCCATGGTTCCAATGGACAGCCCGCTGGCAATGGCATTGTCCGTCAAACGGCTCAACTGGCCGATGCGCTCGGCATAGCTCCACACCCCGCCCATGGCGAAGAAGAGCAGAAACACGCCGACAAGAGCGCCGGATGCCACCCGCAGGTCCAGCTTGCCGCCGCCAGCCGCGAATATGTCCGGCTCATCCTTGCTGCCATCGGGAAAGGCCCGTAGCGAGAGCAGCACGAGAGCCGTAAGCCCTGCATTGGCGATGAAAATGGTGCTTGGCGCGAACATCGCCATCAACGCGGGAAGAAAGTAGAGAAACAGCGAGCTCAATGCGGCGCCGGTCACCAGATATATGGCAAACGCCCGATCCGGATTTTTCGCGCGCCCCAAAGCTGCAAAGGCAAAGCCTATCGCAATTCCTTCCCCTGCCCCGGCCACGACCCGCGCGGCGGCCATGGCCGGAAAACTGACAACGGCTGCCGTTAAAATATTTCCGCTTATTATGAGCGCCAGGCCAAGACCTACGGCCACACGCCAGGGCACTCTGGACAAAGCAAATGTGCTGAGGCCGATCGTCACGCCCATGGCGTTGATGTCCCAGGCCGCCAGATAACCCAACTGGTCGTCGTTAAACCCGGTTTTCTGCGCTATTACCGCCAGGAAACCGGGCGTCACGAAAATCACGACCGCGCCGACCAGCCCAAGCAATATTGCAGAAATCAGTCCGCCTCTGGTCAGGCGTTCCGCGCCTTGTTCCGCAGCGGCCAGGCCCGAAATCGCCGTGTTAAGCTCCATGTCGCCCCATTCCCAAGGTTTAGTGAACGGGCCGCCCAGAAAGTCTGGACGGCCCTTGTGCGATCAGGCTTTCAAGACATCGTCGACGGCCAGCGCGAATTTGTCGACGATCTCGTCGGCTTCCGCACGCGTGAGTACGAGCGGCGGGGCGAAGACAAGCGTGTCGCCCAATGCGCGGGTGATCAGCCCCCGTTGCGCCGCCGCTTTGAGAACCTGGCGCCCGGTGCGATTTTCCGGCGGCAGGATTTGCTTTGTCTCACGGTCCTGCATCAGTTCGATGCCCAGCATCAGGCCCTGGCCCCGAATATCGCCGACATGGGGATGCTGGCCCAACCGGTCGCGCAAGCCCTGCATCATGTAGGGGCCAACATCGGCGACATTTTCAACCACCTTGAGCTCATCGATCAGCTTGAGCGCGGCCAGCGCGGCCGCCGCGCCGACAGGGTGGGCCGAATAGGTGTAACCATGGCCGAATACCCCGATCTTGTCCGCGCCGGAGTCCAGAACGTCCCAAACCTTGGGAGAAATGAACACGGCCGACATCGGGAAATAGCCTGACGTCACCCCCTTGGCGGAGGTAATGAGATCGGGTTCATATCCATATGTCTGGCTGCCCCAATAGGTGCCCAGACGACCAAAGCCCGAAACCACTTCGTCCGCGACCAGCAGAATGTCATTCTTCTTGAGGATCGGCATGATCTCTTCAAAATAGCCTTCGGGCGGCGGAATGAGACCACCAGCGCCCATCACGGCCTCTGCGAAAAATGCCGCGATGGTATGCGCGCCTTCCCGCTCGATCACATCTTCCAGTTCCTTGGCGAGCTGGCGGGAAAATTCCCGCTCGGACATGCCGTCAGGCGCCTTCCGGTAATAATAGGGGGCACTGACATGCAGGATCGGCCCCTTGGGCAAATCGAACAGATTGTGCATGCCCGGCAGGCCGGTCAGGCTGGCCGTGGCGACGCCGGAGCCATGATAGGCATTCCAGCGCGCAATGACCTTCTTCTTTTCAGGCTTCCCGCGCAGATTATTGTAAACCCAGATGATCTTGAGCTGCGTTTCGTTCGCATCGCTTCCCGACGTACCGAAGAAGATGCGCGACATGGGCACCGGCGCGCGCGCCAGCAGCGCCTCCGCGCATTCGCCCACAACATCCGTGCTCATGCCGTTGAAGGTGTGGAAAAAGGAAAGCTTTTCGCTTTGACGTGCAATCGCCTCGGAGATTTCCTTGCGCCCATAGCCAAGGTTCACGCACCAAAGGCCGGCCATCCCATCGAGATATTCCTTGCCGTGAATGTCCCGAACCCGCACGCCGGAGCCCGATTCCATCATCATCGTGCCTTCAGCCTTCAGATCGTTGATCGATGTGAACGGGTGAAACTGGCTGCTCACGTCACGCTGTGAGGATTGGGAAAGCTTCTCAAACATCATAAATCTCCGTCGATCACCACAACACGAATCGCCGCCATGCAATTCAAGTGGGCGCACACTCGTGCATGGGCATCTACATACGCAACAGTGAATATCAAAACAATCTTATTTTTGCATAATCGCAACAATTACGAACAAGCGCGCCTTCCGCTTTCGCCCTATTTCAGCAATCCGATTGACTAATCTGGCTCTATGAAAGAGGGAGAGGCATGGAAGAAAGACCGGACCTAGGTAACGTGATGGCGATGATCTCGTTCGCCGCCGTTGTAAGCACAGGGGGGTTTTCGAACGCCGCCAATTTGCTGGGCTATTCAAAGGCCGCCGTCAGCCGCCAAATCGCCAAACTCGAACAGAGCATTGGCGTGCGCCTGCTGGAACGGACGACGCGTTCCGTTTCGCTGACCCCTGCCGGACGCGAAATGTATGCGCGCTGCGCCAGAATTGTCGATGAGGTGAATGAGGCAAATCAGATCATCACCGGGATGGTGTCAAAGCCTCGCGGCGATCTCAAGGTCAATGCGCCCGTCGTTTCCTCGCTGTTCGACCTGACGGCGATAATACCCAGATTCCTGCAAACCTATCCCGACGTACGCCTGTTCCTCAACTTGTCGGACAGCCATGTCGGGATGCTCAAAGGTCGTTTTGACGTGGCCTTCTGGATGGGCGACCCACCTGACTCCAGCTTTGAATATGTGCTGCTTCGGGATTATCCGATGGCTTTGATCGCAGCGCCGGCCTATCTCGCCAAGACCGGCAAGCCGCATACGCCGCATGATCTGAAGGATCACACTTTCATCATCGAGACCCATCTCTCGAAAGTGGGCGAATGGCGACTTTCCGATGATGTGTCGGTTACCGTCAATCGCGGCCCGCTGACCAGCAATTCGGTTCGCATGGCGCGCGAGGCCGCGCTTCAAGGTCTCGGCATCAGCTACCTGCCCCGCTTCCTGGTGGAAGAAGACATCGCCGCGAATCGGCTGGAACCGCTCCTGACCGATGTGGTCAGCGAAAGCATCCCGCTTCATATCATCTTCCCGCGCGGCAACTTCGCTCTTTCCAAGGTCAGGGCGTTCGTCGATTTCGTTCGTGAAAATATGCAGCATGACAAGCCGGACGCTTCAGGCCCCCTGCTGGCACTCGCGCACGACCTGAAATCCTGACGCCGTTTCAGCCCGGTATCCGGCCCCTTCCAGGGCCGGGATAAGCCGGGGTTGATCTGATCCGATCACAAATCCATGCAATCATTGTCGAAGCCGAACGCAAGGCCGCCGACATTGCGCGCATAGGGATAGGGATTGTTGGCGACATGCGCGCGCGCGCAATGAATATCGAGGAAAGCGCGCTGGACGACATTGCCGGAATAGATCGCCTTTCCTCCCGAAAACAGCATCAGCTTGTCGATTGCTTCGACGCAGCGCGAAACCATGGCGGTGGTGCTATGGCCCAATTCCGCGCGGCGCTCGATCGGCCAGTCGCCACTTACCGCCCTGGCATCCAACTCCGCCAGATCCGCCGCGAGCCGCAGCTCAAGATCGCTCAATATGAGCTTCACATCCGCGACCGCTTTCTGGATCGTCGGATCGCTCGCCACGCTCAATCCGGTATAAGTCGTGCGCTTCTTGCGCGTCGTTTCCACAAACACATTCAATGCCCGTCGCAGCGAGCCTATGGACGTGGTCGAAACCGTTCGGTTGAAAAGCTGCGCAAACGGAATCGCATAGAGCGCTTCGCTGTTGAGCGCGTGTCCGGGACAATCCAGATTGAACATGTCGCGTTCGCGCAGGACGCGATGCTCCGGGACGAACACGTCATCCACAACGATATCGTTGCTGCCGGTCGGGCACAGGCCCATTACATTCCAGGTATCGACGATAGCATAGTCGCTGCGCGGCAGCAGGAAATTATAGGGTTCGGCTTTACCATCCCCCCCTTCTGCAACCATGTTCGCGCCCAATATCACCCATGAACAATGCGCCGAACCGCTCGAAAATGCCCAGCGACCGCTAAACCGATATCCACCATCCACCTTCCTGGCCTGCCCGGTCGGCATATAGGATGAACTGATCAGCACGCTTTGGTCCTGGCCCCAGACATCTTCTGCGGCCCGTGGGTCGAACAGGGCGAGTTGCCAGTTGTGAACGGCGACAACGCCATAGACCCACGCGCTGCCCATGCAGCCCTCCGCCAGCGTCTTTGCCACCTCGCAATAGACAGCCGGTGACATTTCATAGCCGCCATAGCGTTTGGGCTGTAATATCTTGAAAAAGCCGGCATCCTGAAACGCAGCGATGGTTTCCGCCGGCACCTGCCTGTTGGCGATCGCCTGTGCCTCACGCTCCTGCAAGATCGGAACAAGCGCACGGGCGCGCTCTATAATAGCGTCCGGGGTGATGCTGGTTTCCAGAGGGTGCATTTGCGATAATCCGTTTGCGGCTTTCAGGACCTGAGGCACGTTGCTCTCCTTTTCGGGCAGCGAATCACTGCGACGATTGATCCAATGTACCTCATGGCGATCTCAATTGACAATCGGCTATAATTCTAGCGATTGTTGCATGATGGCAACATGAAGCGCGTCCATGATTGATTATTTAATGTCTATATTCAGTATGTTACATTCTTATCTGCCTGACGGCCCTCAAATCATAAAAACCGGCTCCATCGATCATTTAATTGTTTCCATTTGGGAACAATGAAAGCATAATAACGCCTGCTGTAAATTTATATTGCCGCTTCACGACGGCTCGTTTTGCAGCTTGCCTGTTCGCAGTGCTGTGGGGACAAAAAAATCTAGGGAGTGAGTGATCATGCAGAATAAGACACGCGCCGCGCGGTGCGTTTCGTTGATATTGGCGTGCTCGGCGTTGACCGTTCCGGTTCTGGTTAGCGCTCAGGAAACCACTGATGACGGCGCGCAGCCGGCACTGTTCGGCGAAATCGTCGTCACCGCCAACAAGCGCAGTGAAAGTCTGCAGAAAGTTCCCATTTCGGTCAGCGCCTTTACCGGCGAACAGATCAACCGCCTGGGCATCACAGAAACAACGCAGATCACGCAGCAAATCCCCTCTTTGCGCGTCAATGCCTGGTCGCCGAACCTGACCATCTTCAGCCTGCGCGGCATATCGCAGAGCAATTTTACCGATAATCTGGAAGCGCCGGTCGCTGTCTATCAGGACAATGCCTACATCGCATCGATGAACGCGATTTCGGGCCAGTTGTTCGACATCAAGCGTGTGGAGGTCCTGCGCGGACCGCAGGGTACGTTGTTCGGTCGCAATGCCACTGGCGGGTTGATCCATTATCTCAGCGAAGATGCCAGTAGCGATGAATTGAACGGTTATGTTCAGGGCGAATATGGCCGATTTGACAGCAAGTCTCTGGAAGGCGCCATCGGCGGGCAACTCACGCCGGGGCTGCGCTTCCGCGCCGCCGCCCGCATGGAAAAGGCCGATGGCTATATCAAGTCCCGCGACACGCTGGCGCCCGATGGTTCGCTGATCGCGCCAGGCAGCGGACAGGATCTGGGCGGCAAAAACGGATGGGCGGCGCGCCTCAATATCCAGGCGGACTTTTCACCCGATGCAACGCTCAGCCTCTGGTACAAGCATTCCGAAGACAATAATGTCGCGACCGGCGGCTATGTGTTTGAAAACTGCGTCTATCTCGACAACGGCTATTGCAACACCAATGCGGCGGGCCTGAGCGACGACCAGAATGGCGTGATCAACGGTGTCACTGGCGAAGCAGCGTCGCCATGGGTCCATTTCGGCGAGCGCAAAGGCAGGCTCGACCGGGTGATGAACAGCTACCAGGCCGAACTGAACTGGGATCTTGGCGCGGCCAAGCTGACATCCATCACAAATTATCTGGAGATGGATAAAACCTATGCAGAAGATGGCGATGCGCTGCCCTTCCTCATCGTCAACGTCGATACCTCGATCAACTTTCACCAGTTTTCGCAGGAACTGCGGTTTGCGGGCGAGACAGACCGTCTGAAATGGCAGCTTGGCGCCTATTATCTCAATATGTTCTATGACGGCGTTCACGGCGTCACCGGCGCGCCGATCTACGATCTGGCGGTGTCGGGAAATGGCGGTTTCTCCGTCCCGACCGTCGATCAATTTTACAAAATCAGATCAAAAAACTGGTCGCTATTCGCTCAGGGCGACATCACGCTGACGGATCGATTGTCAATGACATTGGGCGGCCGATATTCGAAAGATAATAAATCCATCGCCTATGTTAACATCCTGAGCGATCCCACCTACGCGCCGCAACCCAACCCCGTCGTGCTGTTCACCGACAAGGATCTGGCGGCCGTCGTACCTGGCGTCAATCGTGAAAAATATGGCGATTGGGCGGCCCGCGCGTCCCTCAATTTTCAGGCCACTCCAGACACTCTGCTGTTCGCATCCTGGAACCGGGGCATCAAGGGCGGCAACTGGTCGCTTTCCTCCAATATCGCAGCGGCTGATTTCCAGCACCGGCCCGAAACGCTCAACAGCTTCGAAGCAGGATTCAAAACGTCCCTGCTAGGGCGATCGCTGCGCCTCAACGGCACCCTATTCCATTATATCTACGATGATTATCAGGCTTTTTCCCTTGCCGGCGGCGTACCGCATGTTTTCAACAGCAATGCCCATGCGACCGGCGCAGAGCTGGAAGCCTTCTGGTCCCCGTCGAAGAATTTCGATGTCGTGTTGGGCGGCACATGGGAAACATCGTCGGTCGACAGCATACCAGCGACCGACGTCCAGTTTGGACCGGAGTTTTTTCCGGGCGCGCCTGACAGTCAATATTGCACCAATCTGGGCGGCCTGTTCCGCTGCGATTTCCCGCAAAAGACCATCAAAGGTGCACAATTTCCAAACGCCCCGCGCTTCAGCGTCAACTATCTGCTCCGCTACAACCACGACGTTCCGGGCGGCAACATCGCCGCGCAGATCGACGGCGTATGGTATGACGATCAATATCTGGAAGTGACCAACGGCCTGGGTTCGCAGCAGAAGGCCTATAATGTCACCAACGCGTCCCTGACCTATCGGCACGAAGGCACGGGCATGTCGCTCACCGCATGGGGACGCAATGTGTTCGACAAGGCCTATCGCGCCTATGCCCTCAACCTCGGCATTCTGGGCGTCACCTCCATCTATGCGCCCCCGGCGACATATGGTGCGACCCTGCGCATACCTTTTGGCGCGCGATAAACAGCCTGTGCCCAACCCCGGAGCTGCATGGCTCCGGGGCCATTTCGTCCTGACCGAAACCAGATAGCCTCCATCTCAAGCAACGCGAAAACGCTCTCGACAGCAACATTATCGTTTTAAATCTGTTGGTTATATCCGACGATCCGAGTGATCGAGAGGGGCAGCAGAGCAGGTTGGCCGCCAAGGCGCGGACCTGATCGGGGCACGCATGACACGCCAAGGCGCGTCAAAATTTTTTTACGAACCATCCTCACCCTTTCCGACGTCGACCCGCCAAACTGTCATGGCTGTGTCGCGAAGCGCCCCTAACCGCCCGTCATCCAAGCGGGGGAGTCGCTCAATGCAACCTACAGTTCACAAGTCCAAAGCCGCCATTTTGATCACGTCGCTCAGCGTACTGGCGCTGTCGTTATCCGGCGCTGCCGCCGCGCAGGAAGCCGCGCCGGCCGTTGCCGCCGGTGCGGACGAAGATGCCGAATCGGACATAGTCGTGACCGGCAGCGCGCGCGCCCAACGCCGCTTTGACGTGTCCTATGCCGTCAATTCGCTCAGCGAGGGCGAAATCCAGAAGATCGCGCCCAAGAATTTCGCCGATCTGCTCGGCACGATTCCGGGTATTCAGGTGGAAGCGACGGGCGGCGAGGTGCAGAACATCACCCGCGTACGCGGCATCCCGACCGATCGCGGCTATCTGATCTTCCAGCAGGACGGGCTGCCGCTCTATCATGAGATCGACGGCGTGTTCTTCAACTCCGGCGACGGCATGAACCGCTATGATCTGATGACCGAGCGGGTCGAAATCGTCCGCGGTGGTCCAGCGCCGATCTACGCGAGCAGCGCCGCCGCCATTGCAAATAACATCACGGTAACCGGCGGCCCGGAATCGCGTGGCAAGGCACAGATCACGCTGGGCGATACCGGCCTCTATCGGCTCGACGCCATGCAGTCTGGTCCCATCAGCGATAGCAGCTATTACGCAATTGGCGGCTTCCTGCGCCAGCATGATGGCTATCGCGACGCCGGTTTTCCCAACGACAAGGGCGGCCAGATCCGCGCCAATCTGAAGCATGATCTGGACAATGGCTTCGTCAAGGTGACGATGCAGTATACGAACGATCACAACCTGTTCTATCTGCCGATCCCGATCGCCGATCCGCGCAATCCCTCCGTCTCGCTCGATCCTTACATCGACTATCACACCGGCACGATGAACTCGCCGTCGCTGCGCAACGTGAACTTCAAATATCGCGATGGCGCAGGCGTGACCCAGAGCATGACGCGCGATCTGGCCGATGGCCGCCATATCCGCTTCTTCAACGTCGGCATTCAATATGAAGGCGATTTCGACGGTTGGATCGTATCCGCCAAGGGCGGATTTACCAAGGGCAAGAACAGCTTCGACGCCTTCTATTCGACCACCAACCCGGTCGATGGCAATGCCTTCATCGCCAGCAATCTGGCCGCCGCACGCACGGCCTTCGGTGCGGACGTAGCGCGCCTGGGCTATGCGATTGCCGGCACGAACGGCGCGACGGTCTATGATCCCTATGCCGCTTCCGGGCTGGTCATGTCCGGCCAGTATCGCGTTTCAGAATCCAAATTCTATTCGGGACAGGCTGATCTGAGCGTGACCCGCCAATTCGAAACCGGCTTTGGCACGCACGACGTGCGCGTCGGCACCTATGGGTCATTCTACGGCAACACGCTGTTCCAGGCCTATCAGGACATGCTGATCGAAGTGAAGAGCCGGCCACGCACGCTCGATCTTGTCGCTTATTCGGCCACGGGCGCCGTGCTTGGCTCGGTCACGCAAAATGGGGTTTTGCGCTACACGACCACGCTCAATCAGGGCAAGGCCGATGCGAAGATGATCGCGATCTACGCAAACGACACCTGGGACGTGACCGACGGGTTGAAGATAGACGGCGGCATTCGCAAGGAATGGTATGATTATGATGGCTATTCGCTGCTGTCGACCAGCGCCAATCTGGGCGATCCCACCACGATAGCCGACAATAACACCCGCGCTTTCACGGGTGCGATCGTAACCCGGACGCTCAAGCCTTCGGCGACCAACTGGACATTGGGCGCCAATTACGATTTGAACGGCAATCTGGGTGCCTATGGCCGCGTCTCCAATCTGGAAGTGCCCCCGCAGATGGGCGTCGTATCCACCCCGGCGCCGACCATCATCAAGACCAAGGCGCGCCAGTATGAACTGGGCGTCAAGGCAAGCTACGGCCCGGCCTATGTCTATGTGACGGGATTTTACACCAAATTTAACCCGTTCAACGCCTCGTTCATCGCCTTCAACCCGGCAACCGGCCGCAACGACCAGTCCGTGCCCTTCATCGGGGAAGCTGTCGTGAAGGGGGTGGAAATCGATGGCAAGATTGCGCCTGTCCGCTGGTTCGAACTGGCCGGTTCCATCACCTATTCCGATGCGCAATATCGCAACCTGCAAAACTCGTCCGGTGCCGATCCCAGCGCGGTCAATGGTAATCAGATCATCCGTGAACCCAAATTTTTCGGCAATGTGCGCCCGGCATTCACCTTCCCGGTTGGCGAAGGCGAATTGCAGATCGCGGGGCGCTATGAATGGGTCGGTCGCCGTTATGTCGACCTTTTCAATCTGACCGCGCTGCCCGCCTATCAGACCTTCGGCGCCAGCGCGGCCATGACCTACGGCAAATGGCGCTTCCAGGTGGTGGGCGACAATCTGAGCAACGCCAAGGGATTGACCGAAGGCAATCCCCGCACGGACCAGCTTGCCGGGCAAGGTGCAAGCGATGCGATCTATGGTCGTCCGGTGTTCGGCCGCAACTTCCGCTTCATCCTTAGCCGGAGCTGGTGATTTGCGCCTGATGCGTGCCTGCGCCTTCGGGCCTTTCGTGGCGATTGCCCTGTCGCTGGCGTCGGTAACGGCGGCGGCGCAGGAACCTGCGGGGTACGCAGCACCCTTTGCCGACACGCTGTCGACGCGCGTCTTTCCGCTGTTCGCCATGTTGCGGACAGCGGACGGATGGGCTGAGGCATTACGAAACGACCATGTTCTGCAAACGCTGATGGCCGATCGCGCGGCACGCATTCCCACAGGCACATGCACGCCATCGCCGCACTGCCTGGCCGATGCGTGGCTATGGACCGATGCGGACATCGCGCTGGTACAAACCCGCCTGCGGCTCCTGTTGGACGATCCAAAACTGGGCAAGGCGCTGGTCGCGCGGCAGATGCGCCCATCGGGACGTTTTGCGCGATATGCGGCTTTGTCCGATGCCGATCTGCTGGCTGCGGCATGGACGGAAACGGCGGCGGCAACCAACCGCGTGATCGCTGTCTATGCCAAGGGTGTGGCGCCGCGCTATCCTGTCATAGATGCGACCATCTTTCCTGTAGCGTCGCCACAGATGGCCGACATTTTGAGCGCGCACGGCGTCGCCACCGCTGCGCAGGCCAAGGGCAACGACCTGTTTTTCGATCCCGCCTTGCGTTATGCGGCGGGCCTGCTGCAAATGAACGAGCGCATCGACGCGGGCAATTTCCGGCCATTGCTCGGCGGCGACAATGCCGCAACGAACCGCGCCATTGACAGAATGAACTGGCGCGGAAAGCCCTATACCGCTTTGCTGGTCTTTGGTCACGGACCAGAGGATGGACAATCGCGCACGGGGGTGCTGGGGCATATCCGCCTGTCGATCGCCGCCGATATGTTCGCGCGCGGCGTCGCGCCGTTCATCATCGTGTCGGGCGGCAATGTTCATCCCAATCGCACACCGTTCAACGAAGCGGTCGAGATGAAGCGGCTGCTTGTCACGCAATATGGCGTGCCCGCCGATCGCATATTGATGGAACCTCACGCGCGCCACACCACCACCAATTTGCGCAACTGCGCGCGGCTGTTGCTGGCCGCGAAATTTCCGACCGACCGGCCAGCGCTGGTCGTGTCGGATCATCGCACGATCCAATATATCGGCAGCGACATGCTGGCGCAGCGCAATCTCGCCGAAATGGGCGTGCAGCCCGGCCGCCTGACGGCGGGGCCTGATCAGTTCACGCTGATGTTCACGCCGGACCCGGCCGCCTTCCATGTCGAAGCCATCGACCCGCTCGATCCATGAACCGCATCGTCTCTACCCTGTCGGCGATCCTGGCATATGGCGCAATTGCCGCGACTGCGGGCGCGCGCGAGCCGGGGCGGCTGGTCGATCCCTTCGTAGGCACGCTCGCCGATTATGGGCAACTCAGCCCGGCGGCCGTCGCCCCTTTTGGCATGGTCCAGCTTGGCCCTGACACGACGCCTGCCAATCATGCCGGCTATGACCACGCCGCCACCACGCTTACCGGATTTTCGCACACGCGCGGCGTCGGTGTCGGCTGTGACGGGGCGGGTGGCGACGTCAAGGTCATGCTTGCCTATGATGACGCCACTGGTCCCGCGCCGATCGACAAGCGCCGTGAGCGCGCCCATGCGGGCTATTATAGCGTAAGTTACGGTCCCGGCATCCTTGCGGAGATGACCGCCACGCGCGGAGCAGGCGCATTGCGCTTCACCATGCCGAGATCCGGACAGGTGAACGTCATGATCGCCTTCGATCGTGGCTATTCCAGGCGCATCACCGCCCATTGGCAGGCGCAGCCGGACGGTGATCTACAGGCCAGTTTGTCGGCAGGCACCGTCTGCGACGCAGGCACCTATCATCTCCATTCAGCGACCCGCCTGACCCATAATGGCAATCCGGTAACGGCAATCTGGCAAGGCGACCCGGCGCACGATGCGCGACTGGCGCTGAAGGTGCGCAGCGGCGATATTGTCGAACTGCGCACGGGCCTTTCCTCGGTTGATCCGATGGCCGCAGCCAATGTACGTGGCGCCGAACTGGGCGACCGCCCCTTTCAGGCCATTGCCGACCGGATATTGGCCGACTGGAACAGGCAACTTTCCCGCATCCACATCGGCGGTTCCCAAAAGCAGCGGGCACTGTTTTACACCGCATTGTTCCGGGTGATGCAGTCGCCGGTTGCCATCGCAGACCCTGACGGGCGCTTCCGCGGCAGCGATGGCATGGTCCAACGGCTTTCCCCCGGACAGCAGCATTATACCAGTTGGGCGCTCTGGGACAATTACCGGACGCAAATGCCCCTGATTGCGCTGATCGATCCCGATCGTGCCGCGCAGATCGCACGCTCGCTGGTGAGGCTCTACCAGAGCGGCAAGGCGCGCTGGGCGACGCCGACCGAGCCATTTCTGACCGTACGCACCGAACATGCGGGCATTGCCCTGCTCGATTTCCGACGCAGGGGCATTACTGATTTCGACGCGAAAGCAGCCTTGGCCGGGATGGTCGCCGAAAGCGCCACGCTCGCGCGAAAGACGCCGGACGAACAGATCGAGGCCGCCTATGATGACTGGGCGATTGCCGAACTGGCGTCGGACCTGGGCGAAACCGCCACCGCACAGGCGTTTCGTGCGCGGGCGCTCAGCTATCGTCCGATGTGGCTGGCCACCTTTCGGGATCTGGGGGACGATGCTGATATTGTGAAGGCGCGGGGGCTATATCAGGGGACATTGGCCCAATATCGCTGGGCCCCGGTGTTCGATCTCCCCTGGCTGGCGCAGACGCTGGGCGCGCGGTTCCGGCCTGAACTGGATCGCTTCTTCGCCGACAATCTGTTCAACATGACGAACCAGCCGGACATTCATACGCCCTATCTCTTTGCATGGGCGGGCGACAAGGCTGCGACCGAACGGGTGGTGCGCCGCTATATCACCAAGTCGGTCCCCCATCGCTACGTCAATTCCGGCGTGCGGCCACAGCCTTGGGTAGGACACAGCTTTGCCTTGTCACCGCAGGGTTTTGCCGACGGCATGGACGATGACGCGGGCACCATGTCCGCCTGGTACGTCTGGGCCATGCTCGGCCTCTATCCGATAACGCCCGGCGACCCGCGCTATGTCGTCACGACGCCAATGGGCCGGGACATTCGGATCAACGGCACCGCCTTGGCGGACTTGCCGGTCCGGTCGATGCAGCAGGAGACAGGTCAGTGAAACGGTTTGCGATGATGGCCGGCCTTGCCGCGACCCTGTGTGGAGCAATGGCCGTGGCGCAACCTGCGTCGAACGCCGACGCTGTACCCATCAACGCCATACAAGTGATCGGCACGCACAACAGCTATGCAATCCCGGCCGATCCGCGCGTGATGGCACTGATGGCGCCGCGTCTGTCCGCGTTCATGGCCAGTATGAACGACATGATGCTACCCGCCCAGCGGGCGCAGATGCTGGATGAACATCCCGGTCGCCTGACGGACATGGCGGTCAGCCTCGACTATGTGCAGATGCCGTTGCAGGCGCAGTTGCGCAGCGGCGTTCGCAGCATAGAAATCGATCTGCAACCTGATCCTGCCGGTGGTGCCTATGCCGATCCCCTGCCCTATCGCCAGTTGCGCGCGCAGGGGGTGACCGATCTCGCGCCAATCTATCGCGATGAATTGGCAAAGCCGGGGATGAAGGTACTGCATGTCGCGGACCTGGATTTTCGCAGCCAGTGCCCGACCTTTCGCCACTGCCTGACGCTGATGAAACAATGGTCGGACGCCACGCCGAACCACAGCCCTGTATTCGTGCTGCTGGAGCCCAAGCTGTCTGGCCTGGACAAGGCGATCCCCGGTGCGACACAGATTCCGCCCTTCGACAAGGCGGCGTTCGATGAAGTGGATGACAGCATTCGCAGCATCCTTGGCCGCGACAAGCTGTTTACGCCCGACGACCTGCGGGGGGACTTGCCGACCCTCGAAGCTGCCGCATTGGCAAAGCGCTGGCCGACTCTGGGGCAGGCCCGTGGCAAATTCCTGTTCCTGTTTCTCGTGCCGGGCATGAATCTCAAAGCCTTCGCACCCTATCTGGACGGACGCCCGTCACTTCAGGGACGCGCCGCCTTCGTCCAGGGTCAGGCCGGTATGGCGCACACGGCCTTCATGCTGTTCGACAATGCGCTGACGCGCGGCGCTGAAATAGGTGATGCTGTCCGCAAAGGGTATCTCGTGCGGACACGCGCCGACATTGACACCGTCGATGCGCGCGACGGTTCAGGCCAGCGCCGCGACGCAGCGCTGGCCAGCGGCGCACAGATCATATCGACCGATTATCTGACCGCCCCCAATATCTACGCCAACGACTATCACCTTGCCCCCTTTGCGCAGGGGTGGCGCTGCAACAGGCTGGTCTATCGTTGCAGCAGCGTACCATAGGCATTGGCTACCGCCTCTCTGGCTAGCGGACCTTTGATCCTGCCCGCGCTCTGTCCGCCGACAAAATAACCGCGCCTCGTCCCTCCCCGTCCTTGCCGCAACGCCCGCCCGTTCAGCCGGGGAACCGCCGGGGTGCGGGGGATGTCGCGCGAAATCGCCTGAATACGTATGTGGGATTCTGTGCAGATCGGGCAGCACAGGGCTATCACGCCTCCAGACCCGCGAAAGCGGCAAGAAGCGCCTGACAGGCGTCTTGGGGAGGGTGTTTCTGCAATGCACAAATTTCATGGTTCCATTCTGCGCGCAGCTTTGATGGCGAGCGTTTCGCTTTCCGTAGCGTCTGTCGCATCCGCGCAGACGGCCGATGCGCCCGTCGCAGCCGACGAAGCTGGCGAGGCCATCGTCGTCACCGGCATCCGCGCCTCCCTCGCCTCCGCTGCGAAGATGAAGCGCGATTCGGTGCTGATCGTCGATTCCATCACCGCCGAAGATGTCGGCAAGCTGCCCGACGTGTCGATCGCGGACTCGCTGGCCCGCCTGCCCGGCGTCACCGCCCAGCGTCTTGAAGGCCGCGACCAGCGCCTGTCGATCCGCGGCCTTGGCCCCGACTTCTCCACCACCCTGCTCAATGGTCGGGAACAGGTGACGGTCGGCGACAATCGCGGCGTGGAATATGACCAGTATCCGTCCGAATTCTTCCAGAACGTCAATGTCTATAAAAGCACCGATGCGTCGCTGATCGCGGCGGGCATTTCGGGCACGGTCGACCTCAGGATGCTGCGCCCGCTCGACAAGAATGACCGCATCATCGCCGTGTCGCTGCGCGGCCAGATGAACGGCATGAACAAGCTCAACCCGGACGGCGAACGCTATGGCTATCGCGCATCGGCGACCTATGTCGATCAATATGCCGACGACACGCTGGGCCTGGCCATCGGCTTTGCGGCATCGCAAACCCCCTCGCAGAATGAACGCTTCAACGCCTGGGGCTATCCCACCGATGCCAGCGGCAACCTGATCATCGGCGGCGCCAAGCCCTATGTGCAGTCCAACCTGCTCAAGCGCTATGGCGCGGTCGGCACGCTGGAATGGCAGCCCAGCGACAATTTCCATTCGACCTTCGACGTCCTCTATTCGCATTTCGAGGAAGAGCAGCGGCTGCGCGGCATCGAATTCCCGCTCGTCTGGGGCGCCAATGTGGGCGTCAGCGACGTGACGGTCGACAATGGCTTCGTCACCGGCGCGACATTCAGCAATGTCTATGGCGTCCAGCGCAACGATTATAACAAGCGTACCGCCGACACGATCTCGCTGGGCTGGAACAACCAGTTCAGCCTGAACGACGCGCTTCGCCTGAACGTCGATGCCAGCTGGTCGCGCGCCAAGCGCACCGACTTCCTGCTCGAAACCTATTCGGGCACAGGCTATCTGCGGTCGGGCGTGCCGGACAGCGTGCGGGTCGATCGCCAGTCGAACGGCCTGTTCAAGATCGTGCCGACCATCGACTATACCAACACCGGGATCATCAGCCTGACCGATCCCAATGGCTGGGGCTATAATGGCACGACCGCCGTGGTGCAGGCCGGTTTCCTCAATCGGCCCAAATTCATCGACGACATGCGCTCGCTCCGCATGAACCTCAACGGCGACATCGAAGGCAGCCTGTTCAGCAACTGGGAAATCGGCGGTAACTATAGCCGTCGGAAGAAAACCAGCGCCTTTACCAGCTTTTTCCTGTGCCCCACGGGCGGCACCGACTGCACCGTTGCGGGCGGCACCCCCGGTTCCGCGCCGGTCCCCAGCGAAGCGCTGCTCGGCTCCAACGTCTCGCTTGGCTATCTGGGCGTCCCGGCGATGCTGACGCTCAATCCGCTCTATCTCTACGACAATGTGCTGGACGCGGTGTATGATAATCGCCCGCAATCGCTGGTGCGCGACAATTTCGTGAAGGAAGATGTGTTCACCGGCTATGCCAAGATGACGATGGACGGCGAACTGGGCGGCAAGCCGCTGAAGGGCGCGTTCGGCGTACAGGTGATCCATTCCCGGCAACGCTCGGTCGGCACCATTTCCAGCTTCAGCAACGGCGTCGTCACGGTGGTGCCCGCATCGGGCAAGGCCAGCTATACCGACTTCCTGCCAAGCGCGCAGATCTCGGTCGAACTGGAGCCGGGCTTCTTCGTCAAGCTGGGCGCGGCGCAGGCCATGGTCCGCCCCCGTCTGGATCAGGAGCGCGTGAACCAGGAATTCAGCTTTGATCCGTCCAAGATCGGCCTGGGTTCCGACCCCATGAACAGCCCGTTCAGTTCCAACGGCGGCAACACCAACTTGCGTCCCTATCAGTCGACCAATATCGACCTGTCGGTGGAGCGCTATTTCCGTAATGGCGGCTATGTGTCGCTGTCGGGCTATTTCAAGAATCTGACCGATTTCGTCGATCCCAACAACAGCATCGCCTATGATTTCTCGTCGCTCCTTCCGGCATTGCCGGTGGACGTCCGCAACGAAATCATCGCCAATGGCGGCGCGATCGGCCTGCTCAAAGCGCCCGCCAACAACGGTCGGGGCACCATCATGGGCGTGGAAGGCACCGCATCGCTCCCCTTCAAGCTGTTCAGCGAATCGCTTGATGGCTTCGGCCTGTTCGCCAGCGGCTCCTACACCCACAGCGAAGTCAAATATGGCTCCAACCCCACCGACACCGTGACCCTGCCCGGCCTGTCCAAATGGGTCGCCAGCGGCACCGCCTATTTCGAACGAAACGGGTTCCAGGCGCGGGTCAGCTATCGCTACCGTTCCTCCTTCCTGGGCGAAGTGGCGGGCCTGTCGGCAGCCCCGACCTTCCGCACCGCCAAGGCGGAAGGGATTTTGGACGCGCAGATCGGCTATGAATTCCAGTCCGGTCCGCTTACTGGCCTGTCCATCCTGCTCCAGGGCAAGAATCTGACCGACCAGCCGTTCGTCACCTATCAGAATGATGATCCGCGCCAGGTCATCGACTATCAGCGCTATGGCCGCGACTATTATCTGGGCCTGACCTACAAATTCTGACGGCCCTTCGCCAAACTGCCTGACTGCACGCAGGCAGCGCCGGGACCGCCGCTCCTTTTCAAGGAGTTGGCGGTCCCTTCTTTTTGTCAGGCGGTCATGCGGGTGATCAGGCGGGGCGCCAGCAGCGTCGGCGTCACCGGCTTGCCCTGGATCAGCCCGATCAGCGCATCGACCAGTACTTCGCCCGCGCGCAGATAATCCTGCGCCACCGTGGTCAATGGCGGGCGCGTCAGGCTGACCGCCGGAATATCGTCAAAGCCGATCAGGGCGACGTCGCCCGGCACCGCCATGCCCGCCTCATCCAGCGCCCGCATCGCGCCGATGGCGATCAGGTCCGAACCCGCGAAAATCGCGTCAAAGGGGACACCGCCCGCAATCAATCGGCGCGCGGCCTCATGCCCTGAATGTTCGATCGACAGGGCATCGACATGCAGCCTTGGGTCAACGGGCAGGCCCGCTTCCGTCATCACCTGCGCCAGTCCCGCATAGCGGTCGCGAAATTCAGGGTAGCGGTCGGACGCATCGCCCAGAAAGGCGATGGCGCGACAGCCCCGTTGGATCAGACGACGCCCCGCGTCACGCCCGCCCTGCCGATTGTCGCAGCCAATCGTCATCCCCAGCGCATGGTCGTCAACCGATCCCCAGCGCACGAAATGCGTCCCCTGCGCTATCAATTGCTCCAGCCGCACCCGGTAGATCTCGTAATTGCCATAGCCCAGCAGAATGATGCCGTCGGCCTTGCGACTATCCTCATAATCGACATGCCAGTCGGTCGATAATTGCTGGAAGGATGTGAGCAGATCATAACCGCGCTTGGCGCAGGTTTGCAGGATCGGCCCCAGCATCGACAGGAAAAAGGGGTTGATCCAGCTTTCGTCGGGCAACAGATCCTCGAAAAACAGCAAGGCCAGCGTATTGCTCTTCCCCCGCCGCAGCGAAGAGGCATTTTTGTCCACCGCATAGTTGAGCTGGCGGGCAATTGCCTCGATCCGCTTGCGCGTCCCCTCGCTGACCGTGGGGTCGCCCCGCAGCGCGCGCGACACGGTCGGCTGGGAAACGCCGGCCAGTGTGGCGATGTCGAACGAGGTGATTTTTTCATTGACGGCCATGGTCTGATCCTACGCCCCTCCGGCCCGCTTGGAAAGCAGGGCGTTGAGTCTGGAACATGGCTTTGAATACGTATGTCACATGCTTGGCCCGGCGGACCAACGCCGCCTAAGAAGGGGGGAACAAGACCGCCGCAATCACGCAGGTGCGGCAAAAGGGGAGGATGAGGAATGGGCAGGCGCAATCCCACGCTGTTCGCTGCGCTGCTGGCACTGGCAAGCCCGGCCCTGCCGGAGACGCCCCCCTCGCCCGCCGCGGCAGATTATCGCGCCCGCCTGCCGGAGGATGAAATCATCTATTTCGTCCTGCCCGACCGTTTCGACAATGGCGATCCGCGCAACGACAAGGGCGGCTATGGCGGCGATCGACTGACCCATGGCTATGATCCCGCGGCAAAAGGCTTTTACCACGGCGGCGATCTTAAAGGGCTGACCCGGCGGCTTGACTATATCCAGGGGCTGGGCGCGACCGCCATCTGGGTTGGCCCCATCTTCCGCAACAAGCCGGTGCAGGGGGCCAAAGGTCAGGAAAGCGCGGGCTATCACGGCTATTGGATCACCGACTTCACCCATGTCGACCCGCATTTGGGCACCGACGCCGATTTCGCGGCGCTCGTGGCGGCGGCACACGCACGCGGCATGAAAGTCTATATGGACATCATCGCCAATCACACCGCCGACATCATCCAGATGCGCGAATGTGCTGCGGCCCCCTGCCCCTACCGTTCGCGCGCCGACTATCCCTATCAACGGCGCGGCGGCGTCAACGGCCCGCCGATCAACAGCGGCTTTGCCAGCGATGACGATCAGAGCGCGGACAATTTCGCCCGGCTGACCGATCCATCCTACGCCTACACCCCCTATGTCCCAACGGGTGAAGCCCAGGCCAAGACGCCCGCCTGGCTCAACGACGTCACCCTTTATCATAACCGGGGCGAAACGACCTACCGGGGCGAAAGCGCGACGATGGGCGATTTTGCCGGGCTGGATGACCTGATGACCGAAAATCCCCGCGTCATTGCGGGGATGATCGACATATTCGGCGGCTGGATCGACCGTTTCGGCGTCGATGGCTTCCGCGTCGACACGGCCAAGCATGTCGATCCCCATTTCTGGCAGGCTTTCGTCCCCGCCATGCAGGCGCGGGCGCGGGCCAGGGGCATCCCCAATTTCCACATTTTCGGCGAGGTGGCGGAAAGCGACATAATGTCCGGCGCGCTCGCTTGGTACACGCGCGAAGGCGGCTTTCCCGCAGTCCTCGACTTCGCCTTTCATCAGGCCGCGATCCAGACCGTCGCGGGTCCAGGTGCGACGGCGCTGTGGGAAAAGATGCTGCAAGGTGACGACCTCTACGTCCGGGGCGCCGCCACCGCGCGGCAGTTGCCGACATTCATCAGCAACCACGACAATGGCCGCTTCGCCACCTTCGTCCGCCGCGCCTTCCCTGCCGCCAGCGAACAGGAAGTGCTGGACCGCGTGACGCTGGGCCATGCCATGATGCTGACGCTGCGCGGCGCACCGACGCTCTATTATGGCGACGAGCAGGGCTTTTCGGGCGACGGCGGTGATCAGGACGCGCGCGAGGATATGTTCGGCAGCAAGGTCGCGTCCTACAACGACAATCGCCTCGTCGGCACGGACGCCACGACGGCCATGGCCCGCTTCGATCCGACCCATCCCCTCTATCGCACCATCGCCACGCTCGCCCGCCTGCGCACCGCCCATCCCGCGCTGCGCCGGGGCAAGCAGATGATCCGCGCCCGGTCGGAGGAGCCCGGCCTCTTCGCGGTCTCGCGCTTCGATCCTGATAGCGGCGCGGAATATCTGATCGCCTTCAACACTTCGACCGCGCCGATCGACACCCATGTCCAGGTCGATGTCGGATCGCGGGATTTCGTCACCCTCGCCGGTGCGCCCTGCGCCGCCCGCGCTGTCGCGCCGGGCAGTCTTTCGCTCCGCCTTCCTCCGCTTGGCTACAGCCTGTGCGCTGTCCGCCCTTCCCGTTCCTTGCCCGCAAAGTCCCCTGAATGACCGACACTCTACAGCCATGGTGGCGCGGCGCCGCCATCTATCAGATCTACCCGCGCAGTTTTGCTGACTCCAATGGCGATGGCATCGGCGATCTCAACGGCATCACCGCCAGCCTGCCCTATGTGGCATCGCTTGGCGTCGATGCCATCTGGCTGTCGCCCGTATTTAAAAGCCCGATGCGCGATTTCGGCTATGACGTGTCCGACTACTGCGATGTCGATCCCATTTTCGGCACGCTTGCGGATTTCGACGCGCTGGTCGCCCGCGCCCATGCGCTTGGCCTGCGCGTCATCGTCGATCAGGTATGGGCGCATACGTCGGACCAGCATGGCTGGTTCGTCGAAAGCCGGGCCAGCCGCGACAATGCCAGGGCCGACTGGTATGTCTGGGCGGATGCCAAGCCGGACGGATCGCCGCCCAATAACTGGCAATCGGTGTTCGGTGGCCCGGCCTGGACATGGGATGCGCGGCGCGGCCAATATTATATGCACAGCTTCCTGCGCGAACAGCCGCAGCTGCACCTGCATCACCCGGACGTGCAGTCCGCGATCTTCGACATCATCCGCTTCTGGCTGGACCGGGGCGTCGACGGCTTTCGCATCGACGCGATCAACCATTCGATGCACGATCCGAAACTGCGCGACAATCCGCCAGCCCCCGACGATGGCAGCCTGCGCACCCGGCCATTCGATTTCCAGCTCAAACTGTATAGCCAGAGCCACCCGGACCTTCCCCTGTTTCTGGAAAAGGTCCGCACCGTGTTCGACGCCTATCCCGACCGCTTCACCGTTGCCGAGGTCGGCGGCGCGGATAATGACCGGGAAATGAAGGCCTTCACGCAGGGCGACCATCGCCTCAACACCGCCTATGGCTTCGACTTCCTCTATGCCCCCGCGCTGACCAGTTCGCTCATCAGGGACGCGCTGCAAAAATGGCCGGCGGAACAGGGAATCGGCTGGCCAAGCTGGGCCTTTGAAAATCACGATGCCCCCCGCGCCGTGTCGCGCTGGGGCAAGGGTCATGATCCGGACACCTATTGCCGGATGAAGATGCTGCTGCTCGCCTGCCTGCGCGGCAATATCTTCCTCTATTATGGCGAGGAACTGGGCCTGCCGCAGATCGACATCGCCTTTGAGGATCTCAAAGACCCCGAAGCCATCGCCAACTGGCCGCTGACCCTGTCGCGCGACGGCGCCCGCACGCCAATGCCCTGGATGGCCGACGCCCCCTATATGGGCTTTTCCACTGCAAAGCCCTGGCTGCCGATCGGTGAAGCGCATCGCCCGCGCGCGGTCGACCGGCAGGAGGCCGATCAGGCATCCCTGCTGCACTGGACCCGTCAGGTGCTGGCGCTGCGCAATGCCTCCCCTGCCCTGCGCAGCGGCACGATGACGTTCCATGATCTGCCCGGCGACCTGCTCGCCTTCACGCGCAGCCATGCGGATCAGCAGATGCTGTGCATTTTCAACCTGGGCGACCAGTCGGCGCACTGGACACCGGACGATGCCGACCATTGGCGCCCCCTGCTGACATGCGGTGACGCCGTCCCATGGCATTTCCCGCCTGCCTCCGCCCTCGTCGCCCAATTTCAAGGATCTGTTTCATGACGCGACTGACTGCGCTTGCCCTGCCGATTTTCGCCCTGTCGCTCGCCCCTGTCGCCGCGCGCGCAGATGTCGTTGCCAAGGCCGCCTCGCCCGATGGTCGCATCACGCTCACTGTCAGCCTGGATGGCGAAGGCCGCCCCAGCTACGCCGTGCAGCGCGATGGCCAGCCGCTGATCACCGACAGCCGCCTGGGCTTCATGCTGACGGACGCTCCCAAGATCGAACGCAACCTGATGCTGGCCGATACGAAGCGCGATCGCAGCGACACGACATGGACCCAGCCCTGGGGCGAATGGGCGACCATCCGCGACAATCACAGCGAAATCCGCCTCGCCTTCCGCGAAAAGAGCGATCTTGAACGGACGATGGACGTCACCTTCCGCCTGTTCGACGATGGCGTCGCCTTTCGCTACACCCTGCCCGATCAGCCCAATCTGCACCATGTCAATATTGCGGAGGAACTGACCCAGTTCGCCTTCGCCCAGCCCGGCACCGCCTGGTGGAAACCCGCGTTCGAATGGAACCGGGAGGAATATCTCTACGACAAGACCCCGCTCGATGCCGTCGGCACGGCGCAGACGGTGATGACGGTGAAGCTGGCGGGCGGCACCCATGTCGCGCTGCATGAAGCGGCTCTCGTCGATTATAGCGGGATGAACCTGGCGCGGGTTCAGGGCAATATCTTCCGCGCCGCGCTTACGCCGGGCGCAGGCGCACCCAAAGTCTCGCGCGATGCCGGTTTCTCGACGCCATGGCGCACCATCGCGATCGCGGACGATGCGGCTGGGCTCTACATGAACCACATGATCCTCAACCTCAACGAACCCAACAGGCTGGGCGACGTGTCGAGCTGGATCAAGCCGGGCAAATTTGTCGGCGTGTGGTGGAACATGATCAAGGGCGACTGGAGCTGGGCGCGCGGTCCCAAACATGGCGCGACCACCGCCAACGTCCGGCGCTATATCGACTTTGCCGCCGCCAGCGGCATCCCCGCCGTCCTCGTGGAAGGATGGAATGTCGGCTGGGACGGCAACTGGTTCGGCAATGGCAACGCCATGAATTTCTCGCAACCGACCGAGGATTTCGACGCCGACGGGCTGGCCGCCTATGCCAGGTCCAGGGGCGTGACGCTGATCGGCCATCATGAAACCGGCGGGTCGGCCAGCCATTATGACGGCCAGCTGGACAGCGCCTTCAAATGGGCCGCCGATCATGGCGAGCGGGTAGTGAAAACCGGCTATGTCACCGATGCGGGCCAGATCGAGCGCGTCGATGCCGATGGAACCCGCCATCGCGAATGGCATGAAGGCCAGTGGATGGTGAACCACTATCTGCGCGTCGTGCAGACGGCGGCGAAATATCATGTCAGCATCGACAGCCATGAACCCGTCAAGGACACCGGGCTGCGCCGCACCTATCCCAACTGGGTATCGCGCGAAGGCGGGCGCGGCATGGAATATAATGCATGGATCGGCGGCAAGAACCCGCCTGAGCATGAGGCCAATCTGGTCTTTACCCAATTGCTGGGCGGGCCGATGGACTTCACGCCGGGCGTGCTTAGCCTTTCGGGATCGGAAGGCAGCGTGATCCAGTCGACGCTGGCCAAACAGCTTGCCCTCTACGTGGTCCTCTATTCGCCCGTCGTGATGGCAGCCGACACGCCTGAAAATTACGCAAAATATCCCGGCCCGTTCCAGTTCATCAAGGATGTGCCGACCGACTGGTCCGACACACGGGCGCTCAATGGAGAGGTCGGCGATTATGCCACGATCGCGCGCAAGGAAAAGGGCGGCGATGACTGGTATCTGGGTGCCGTGGGTGATGAAGAAGCCCGCGCGGTTCAGGTGACGCTCGATTTTCTGGATGCGGGACGAAGCTATATCGCGGAAATCTACCGCGACGGACCGGGCGCGGATTATCGCACCGATGCGCGCCATGCGATCGTGATCGAAAAGAAGGCGGTCAGGAAAGGCGACATATTGACGATCGCGATGGCGCCCGGCGGTGGTCAGGCGATCCGCTTCGTCGCTGGCGGCAAGGCGCGCCGCCGCTGATCCTATATCCTGTCCTACAGGCGGGCACATCTCTATACTGCAACGCTGCCCGCATGGATGGCCGCTTGTTCGATAGGATCAGGATCGGGTAATAAAATTTCAGAATTGCCGGGAAATATGCGAAGTTAAGGGGCGGATGCAGGATGGACGGTCACACAGGCAGCGCGAGCGCGAGCCGCCCCCGGCAGGGTTTTGCAGGGCTATGGAATATCAGCTTCGGCTTCTTTGGCATCCAGATCGGCTTTGCCCTTCAGAACGCCAATATGAGCCGCATCTTCCAGTCGCTGGGCGAAAGTCTGGACGATCTTGCATTGCTGTGGATCGCCGCGCCGCTGACCGGCCTGCTGGTCCAGCCGATCATCGGTCATTATAGCGACCGGACCTGGTGCCGCTTTGGTCGGCGGCGACCCTATTTCTTCGTCGGCGCGCTGTTCGCCGCCGCGGCGCTGATCGGGATGCCCCATGCGCCCGGCTTGCTGGCGGCAGCGATGATGCTCTGGATACTCGACGCATCGCTCAACGTGTCGATGGAGCCTTTTCGCGCCTTTGTCGGCGACATGCTGGCAAAGGATCAGCATATGGCCGGCTATGCCCTGCAAACCGCCTTTATCGGCGCGGGCGCGGTGATCGGCTCCGCGACGCCTTGGCTGCTCGATCATATGGGCGTTTCCAATGTCGCCGCTGCGCAGGGCATACCCGACACGGTGCGGATCAGCTTCTATATCGGCGGGGCGGCGCTGTTCCTGGCCGTCCTATGGACAGTGCTGACGACGCGCGAATATGCGCCCGATCAGATGGCGCGCTTTGCGCAGGCGGACGGGCAACCGCCCGCCGCCTTGCCGGCCGATCGGGCCATGCCTGCGGGCGGGCCGGGCTGGATCGTGGCGGGCGGCGTCATATTGGCGATCGTATGGGCCTGGTCGCTTGAAAAGGAACTCTATCTGCTGGGCGCGCTGCTGGCCGCCTATGGCTGCGCGCGCCTCGTCGCGCGCCGGCTCCATGCGCAGGGTCGCAGCGACAATCTGCTCAGCCATGTCGTCGGTGATTTTGCGACCATGCCACAGCTGATGAAGCGACTAGCGCTCGTCCAGTTCTTCACCTGGTCGGCCCTGTTCATCATGTGGATCTACACCACGCCCGTCGTTGCCCAATATATGTTCGGATCGGCCGATCCCACCAGCCCCGCCTATAATGCCGGTGCGAACTGGGTCGGCATCCTGTTTGCCGCCTATAATGGCGTGGCCGCCCTGGCCGCCCCCTTCCTGCTCCAGCCACTCGCCCGCCGCATCGGCCAGGCCAATACCCACGCCATCGCGTTGATGCTGGGCGCGCTGGGCTTTCTGTCCTTCCTGTTCCTGCGCGACGCGCAACTGCTGCTCCTGTCGGAGATCGCGATCGGCATCGCCTGGGCGTCGACCCTCGCCATGCCCTACGCCATGCTGGCCTCCAGCGTGCCGCAGACAAAGCTCGGCATCTATATGGGGCTGTTCAACGCCTTCGTCGTCATCCCGCAACTGCTGGTCGCGACCGTGATGGGCACGATCATGCGCCATTTCTTCCCGACCGAACCGATCTGGACGATGGCCTTTGCAGCCGGTGTCATGATGCTGGCATCCATCGCGACGCTACGTTGCCGATAGGGGGGGAGAGGCGCGCAAATCGGCAAGTCGTCCCTCAGGCAATCGTCACGATCCGGGCGTCGCCATCATGCTTCATGGGTTTGACCACCACCTGATCGCCCAGTCGATCGAACATGATATCGACCCTGTCGGGACCGATGCTCAGATCCTTGATGGCGAGGCTGTGGAGGAAATGCGGCAGCTTGGGCTGGTGAAAGGATATTTGCGCCGCCGGGACATTGAACCTCAGCCCCAGGCTCGACTGGATAAGCGCCAGCGGTGCCGCCGCCGACCAGGCCTGCGGGCTGCACGCCACCGGATAGAATGTCGGCCCCTGCGACCGACGACGGGGAAAGCCGCAGAACAGTTCGGGCAAGCGCATCATGTCCACATAGGTGGCGGCGGCGAACAGCCCCTCGAATATCTGCGCGGCCTCCCGCTGATAGCCATAGCGCGCAAAGCCCCCCGCGATCAGGGCATTGTCATGCGGCCAGATCGAGCCGTTATGATAGCTCATGGGATTATAGCGCGCCTCGGTCGAGGCGATGGTGCGCACGCCCCAGCCGGAAAAGGAGGCAGGCGCCATCAGCGTCCGGACGACGGCCTCGACCCGCTCCTCGCGCGCCAGTCCCGTATAAAGGACATGACCCGCATTGGACGATCGCACCCTGCAGGGCCGCTTGTCGCCATCCAGCGCAAGCACATAGGTACCCAGTGCCGCGTCAAAGAAGGCGGCGTCGAACCGGTCGCGCAAACGCGCCGCGCGATCGCGATACTCGGCGGCGCGCGCCTCCTGGCCAATCGTCGCGAACAGCGCCCCCGCTGCCTGCCACGCGCCATAGACATAGGCTTGCACCTCAGCGAGGGCTATCGGCCCGCGCGCCAGCGTGCCATCAGCGTGGAAGATGGAATCGTGGCTGTCCTTCCAGCCCTGATTTTGCAACCCCTGGTCGGTCAGGCGACCATATTCGACAAAACCGTCGCCGTCGCGATCGCCATGGGCGTCGATCCACTCCAGAGCTGCCTCGATATGCGGCAATATGCTCGTCAGGAAGGCAGCATCGCCAGTCCGTTCCAGATAGGCGCCCGCCAGCATCACGAACAGGGGCGTTGAATCGATGCTCCCATAATAGTGGCGGAACGGCACCTCGCCCAGTTCCGCCATTTCTCCATGCCGCACCTCATGCAATATCTTGCCAGGTTCAGCGTCCGCCGCCGGATCGAAGCTGGTGGCCTGATGCGCGGCAAGATAGCCCAGCACGCCACGGCTGATCGCCGGGTCCATCCACAGCGTTTCGAGCGCGGTAATGATCGCGTCGCGACCGAACACCGTGCTGAACCAGGGAATGCCCGCATAGGGATAGGGGCCAAATTCGGTATCTGTCGACAGCATCGAGATATCGGCAACCGATCGACGGGCAACCTCGTTGAACAGGTCATTGGAAGAATGCAGCCTCGCGCCACGCCTGCGCGCCGTCCGTAGCGCGCCCATGGTCTCCCGCAGCGATTTGAGGAACTGCTTGGGAAGCGGCTCCGTCGCCTCTGTCCGTTCGCAGCAGATGCGGGTGAACAGCGCACAACGCTGTCCCGGCGGAAGGGTCACCTCGAACCGCGCATGGCTGTCGGTCAATGCGTCGGGCATCGGATCGAAATGCAGGTGCGTCTGCCGTTCGCGATCATCGCGTCCGACATAACCGAGCAGGACATTGGCCGCGCCGACTTGCGTTTCGCGCATCGTCCCCCGGCGCAACCGCGTCATGCCGCGTATCTCGAACAGGTCGGCAAAGTCCGCCGCGAAACTGAAATCGACGCTGACCTGACGCGTTTCCGCGTCGAAGTTGCGGATGGTGACACGCTCATACAACGCATCCTTCCACAAAAAGCGCGTGCGCCGCAGGTGGATGAGATCATGCTCCACCGCCACCCGCCCGTCATCCCCGAAAAAGTCAGGGTTGGTCAGGTCGCATGTCAGCATGGCATTATCGTCGCGCAACGCCGAACTCAGCAGGATCGGCCGCATGGCGTTGATGGTAAGATAGAGGTGGGAAAGGTATCGGGTATCGCAGTGATACAGCCCCTCCGGACTGCCCGGCCCGGAGATCGCGTCGCCGCTATGATCGAACACGGCAAAGCTGTTGCCATATTTGAGCGTGCGCGGCCTGCGTTCGTGGAGGGAGGCGGTCGCCGGGATGAAAAATTGGGTTTGCGCCTGGGACAGCGCTTGCCCTCCAGCGATACCCGGCATGTCGGGCTGGGGCTGACTCAGGGTCATGGCGTCTCCTATGCGACGATCTGCAATTCGGCTTCCACGCCCCGATGACGCCGCAACCGGGCGGCATCGGTACGGGCACCGGGCAAATCATGATACAGGGCCACATAGTCCGCTGCCATCCGCTGCGCCGTGAAACGTGCGTCGAACGCGGCGCGTACCCGTCGCCGATCCAGATCAGGCAGCGCAGCAATGGCCGCCACCGCTTCATCCTCGCTATCGACGATAAAGCCGGACACGCCATGTTCGATCACTTCGGGCACCGAACCGCAACGGAAGGCGATGACCGGCGTGGCGCAAGCCATCGCCTCGATCATGACCAGGCCGAACGGTTCGGGCCAGTCGATCGGAAACAGCAACGCGGCAGCCTCGCCCAGGAACTGGGCCTTTTGCTGCTCGTTGATCTCGCCGATGAATTCCACATTGGGATAATGGTCCACCAGCGGCGCGATTTCGCGTTCCCAATAGCTGCGATCGACAGCATCGATCTTCGCGGCGATCTTCAGCTTGAGCCCCGATCGCGCGGCAATGCGGATCGCGCGATCGGGCCGCTTTTCCGGCGATATGCGCCCAAGAAAAGCGAGATAATCCTCGCCCGCGCCCAGCCGCGGCGCCAGCAGGTCGGCGGGCAGGCCATGATAGATAGTGCCACCCCAATTGACCGGCGGCATGGGCAGCCGCTGATGATCGGAAATCGACACCAGGCTGTGCTGTGCAAAGGTGCGGTAGAATGGCGGCAGGTCTGGCAGATCGAGCCGGCCATGCAGCGTGGTCACGGTGCGCCCGATGAAATCATGCGCCATCGGCAGGTGCAGCATGTCGATATGGAAATGCAGCGCGTCAAACTCGTCGGCGCGGCGGCGGACCTGCTCCAGCATCATCATATGATAAGGGATCGTGTCGACGACAGCGGGGTTGAGGCGCAACGCCATGTCCGTGATCGGCACCAGTTCCGCGCTGGTTTGCGAATCGCCGCTGGCGAACAGGGTTACTTCATGGCCCTGACGGACCAGTTCTTCGGTCAGATAGGATACGATACGTTCCGTGCCGCCATAGAGTTTCGGCGGGACACTTTCGGCCAGGGGAGCGATTTGCGCGATTTTCATACGGGCGTCCTCTCAAACGAGTTGAGCCCTTCGTCCCCCATCCACGACAAGGCTGCACCGCTACAAGCCTCCAGAGGCACGCAAGTTTCATGAACGACAATCTTTCGTCCATTCCTCCTCGTCGTCGGTCTGAGCGTGCTCACGCCAATGGCCAACATGCTGCTGAAGATGGCGGCTACGGATTTGAAGGTTTCCGCGTGACTCTATACGAGCATCCGATGTGTTGCTTCAATCGCCTCGCGCGCCGCTTCCGCACCCGGCGGCTCGTATGAAGGCAGATCGTCAGGATTTTGAATCTCAATGAATTATCGCCATTCCTTCCATGCCGGCAATAGCGCCGATGTCGTGAAACACAGCCTGCTGATCGCCCTTGTCCGGGCGTTACAGCAGAAAGATGGCGCGCTGACCCTGATCGACACCCATGCCGGCTGTGGGCTGTACGACCTTGGCAGCGAGGAGGCACAGCGCACCGGCGAGTCCATGCACGGCGTGCTGCGGGCGTTCGCCGACACCAACCCGTTACTGGACGACTATCGCGCCGCCGTGCGGGCAGTGAATGACGGGCCCGAACCACGCCTCTACCCCGGCTCGCCGCATATTCTGGCGCAGCTTCTGCGTCCGCAGGATTTCCTGATCCTGAACGAAAAACATCCCGAGGACGTTCATGCCTTGCGCAGCGCGATGCGCGGCACGTCCGCCGCCGTGCACCAGCGCGACGCCTACGAGCTATGGCTTGCTCTGCTACCGACCCGAACATCGCGCGGCGTGGTGGTGGTTGATCCGCCGTACGAGCAGACCGACGAACGCGCCCGTATCACAGCCACTTTGGCCGCCGCTTCCCGCAAATGGGCGCATGGCGTCACGGTGATCTGGTATCCGCTGAAAGACCGCGCCACGCATTCACGGTGGAAGGACCAGTTGCGCAGGCTCGGCATCCCGAAGTTTCTGTGCGTGGAACATTGGCTGTACGATGACGACCAGTCCGGCATCTATAATGGAGCAGGTCTGTTCATCGTCAACCCGCCCTACGCCTTCACGCAGGCCCTGCCGCCGTTGCAAAAGGCCCTGCGCGCTGCGCTGGCGCCGGAGGGGCATAGCGGCGGGATCACCTCCGATTGGCTGGGCAGGTAAAATCGCTGTCTTGCCATGGGTGATGTAGCCAATCCGACGGTTGCGTCGTTATCAAGCGATGCAGCAGATCATTTCAGCACCTGACCCCTATATCCTGATCCTCACCGGCGCCGGGCTACTGATCGCGCTGGTGGCATGGCTCCCATTGGCGCTCAAGCGCCTTCCGCTGTCCTTGCCCGTCGTCTGCATCGCCATCGGCGTAGCCATATTTTCCTTGCCTGCGGTTACGCTGCGCCCCTTGCCGCTCACCTATCCCGAAGTGACCGAGCGCTTTACCGAATTCGTCGTAATCATCGCCCTGATGGGGGCCGGGCTGAAACTCGACCGACCTTTCAGCTGGGGCAAATGGAACATCACCTGGCGGCTGCTGGCCGTCACGATGCCGTTGGGTATCCTGGCCATAACGCTCATCGGTCAGTGGTGGCTTGGCCTCTCCTGGGTAGCGGCGCTGCTGCTGGCCGCCAGCCTTGCGCCAACCGATCCCGTGCTTGCTGCCGACGTTCAGGTAGGCCCACCCAAGTCCGGCGAAGAGGACGAGGTGCGGTTCGGACTGACCTCGGAGGCGGGACTGAATGACGGCTTGGCATTTCCATTCGTGCATCTCGCCATCGCCATGGGATTGGCGTCAACGACGGGCGAGCCCTGGGCTGCGCAATGGCTGTTGCACAATGTCCTGTGGGAAATTTCCGCAGGCGTTCTGGTTGGCTGGCTGATCGGCCGTCTGTTTGGGTGGCTAACCTTCCATATTCCCGCCGACACCCGATTGTCGAAGACCGGCGACGGATTGATCGCGATTTCCGCGACATTCATATCCTATGGCGTCACCGAAATCCTGCACTGCTACGGTTTCCTGGCCGTATTCGTGACCGCGCTAACGCTGCGGCGATCGCATCGGGATCATGCGTTCAACCGGCAAATGCATGATCTGACCGAACAAGTTGAGCGGTTGGCCATGATGGTGCTGCTTCTGCTATTTGGCGGCGCGCTGTTGAGTGGCATGCTCTGGCCGCTGCGGTGGATCGATGTAGCGGCGGCCATTGTCATCCTGCTGGTAGTCCGGCCCTTTGCCGGCCTGGTAGCCCTTGCCGGGTTCCGCGCGAGCCGGGCGGAAAAGAGGACTATCGCCTTCTTTGGCATCCGGGGCGTCGGATCATTCTATTATCTTGCATATGGCCTCAATCACCTGAAGATTGATGAGGGGCCTCGCCTGTGGGCCATCGTCGGTTTGGTGGCTTTGCTGTCAATCCTGCTGCACGGCCTGACCGTCACCCCCGCCATGCGGATGCTTGATCGCTGGCATGGTCGCGATCCCGACGGGAACGGTTCCGCCGCTCATTAAATCGGCCAAGGAGCGCCGCTGCCTGATAGGATGTCCCGCCGCGGCAGCCGCGGCGGGACATCTGGCCTTCAGAAGCTGACGCGGGCCGTGACGCGAATGTCGCGTCCCGACAATGGCGCAAAGTCCTTCAGGAAGGAGGCATGGCGGCGGGCAACAACGTCGAAGATGTTGTTCGCCGATAGCGCAAAGCTCAGGGGACGCTCCATGCCCCAGGGGCGGTAGTTGACCTCGGCATTGACGAGCGTGAAGCCCTTCGTTTCCGTCTCGAAGTCCGATACGCGCTTCTGGTCATCCGTCCACTCGACCTCGCCGCGCACATCCACCTTGGGACTGGTGACGCCCAGACCGCCAAGCACACGCAGCGGCGGAATGCGCGGCGCGGGGCCCTCGCCGACGATCCGGGCATGGACATAGTCGCCCAGCGCATCGGCGACGAGTTTCATCTCGCCGAATGTGGCGAGGGTAACCGAACCCTGCGCTTCAAACCCGTAATATCGCGCCTTCGCCTGATTGAACTGATAGACGGGCAGGCCATCCTCTTCCTCGCCGGTCAGCCCTTCATAGATGAAGTTGGAAAACCAGTTATGATAGGCCGAGGCTTCGAAACTGTAATTGTCGCCCTTCCCGCGCAACACAGCTTCCACCCCCAATGCGCGTTCGGTCTTGAAATCGGGATTGCCGACTTCGAACGCCTGCGTCCCGGCATGCGGACCATTCGCAAACAATTCTTCTGCCGAAGGCGCACGTTCGGACCGCGAGATGTTGGCGCCCAGACGCCAATTGTCATTCAAGCCATAGGACGCGCCGCCGGAGAAGGAGAAAGTGTCGAAGGTCCGCTTGCCCGAAAAGAACTGGTCCTGTTCTTCGAGCGGCAGCGCCTGCACCTCGCTATGCTCATAGCGCGCGCCCGCTTCCAGCTTCACCGGGCCATAATTGAGGGTCTGCAGGGTGAACGCACCAAATTGCTGCGTGTCATTCTTGGGCAGGAAGGCTTCCTCGCCGACCACGTTGAAGTTTCGCGAATAATATTGAACGCCACTTGCGCCCTGCCACGGGCCACGATCAGCCTGCACCAGTTCGATGCGCCCTTCCATGCCCTTGTTGTAGAAAGCAGTGCCGACTTCGCCGCTCTCCTCCAGTTCGAAATGGCGATAGTCGGCATAGCTCGCGCGCGCACGAATGGTCTTGAGGAAACCGCCGCCCGTCTCGACCTCCGCCCGCAAATCCAGTCGATCCTGCGCGAGATCGAGGCGCGGCGCCTCCTGTTCCTGGCCGGGTCGGGTCGCGTAACGAACGGGCACGCCATAGAGGCTATCATAGTGGCTGTAGGAAACGCCCAGATTGCCGGTCTCGGTAATCAGGGCAGCACCGACGCCTGCAGTCCAGGTCTTGGCCTGGCTGTTGGGCAGCTTGCCCCGGATAGCGGCGTTGCCGGCAAAATCGATGGCTTCCTCGCCCTCTGCCGGCTCTTCTGCGGGAAGCTGGCTGGATGCCAGCGCTTCCGCACGGGCACTGGGCGACAGGGCGTAGCCACCAATACGCATATTGTCGGATTTCAAATAGCTGCCGTCGGCGTGGACGACGAACTTGTCACCCAGCGGTACGTCGACCGAGCCCGCGCCGCTGCGCTCGTCGGCCGCGCTGCCATAGGTGGCGATCGCGTCGACATGAACAGGCTCTTCGGGCACGCTGCGCGGAATGCGCTTGTCAATGACGTTGACCACGCCGCCGATCGCCGACGCGCCGAACAGCAGCGACTGGGGACCGCGCAGCACCTCGATGCGCTCGGCCAGCAAGGGATTGACCACGGGAGCATGATCGACGCTGGTGTTGGACACGTCGATCGAGCCGATGCCATCGACCAGGACGCGGACGCGCTCCCCCTGAAGCCCGCGCAAAACCGGGCGGGACGCGCTGGGACCAAAGGAGGTCGCGGACACGCCGGGCGTATGCTGGAGCGTTTCGCCAATCGAAGGCCGGATGGCCTGGGTCAGCTCGCTGCCCTGAAGCACCGACGTGCCAGAGAGGATGTCGGACCGGTCACGCTGAAAAGGCGCAGTCACGATGATGTTGGCAGGGGTCTGTTCGTGCGATCCCGCTTTGGCTGACCCGTCATCCTCCGCCAGAGCGGGATGGCTTAGCGTCAGGACCGCAATGGCCGAACAAGTAGATAGTAGAAAACTGATGCGCATGGGGTACCCTTTTTATGATCCGAACCTCGGATCCTCTCCTGAATGCGCTCTTGGCGCGTTCCCCTGTCGCGGCTCTCTTATGCGGCTTTGTTTTTAGATACAATATATCATAAACACATCGTGTCAAAATATTGCTGGATCGGCGCAAAGGGTGGTGAGGGGCAGAAACCCAGCCGGATTATGCCTTGCCAGCAGGCTTCATACCAAGCCCCCCTCCGGGATTCAGGCCGGGCGGGCGTTCAACAGGCGATAGAAGATACCGCTTTCATCATAGCCGGTCAGTTGCAATGTCCCGGTTACGACATGCACCTTGCTTTCGTCGGTCGGGAAAGGAACGGCCGCATTGATCTCGATGAACTGATTGGGCAGCGCATGCATGTGGAAGGGGCAGCCGGGTGGATAGCCAAGCAGAACCCAATGTTTCTGCTTTAACCCATTGTCGAGCGGCATCATCCAGCCCGCAATCTTGATCTGCTTGCCATTGAGGGCCTTCACCGCCGGCGGAAAGCTCGGCTTGGTGTAGATCATCATCGTCGCCTCGTCCGTGCGGTCGTTCAGCTTCGTTTGCTGAAGCAAAGACCAGGGCGTACCGCCCGCAGGCGTCTTTGCCGGTTGCCACACATCTTTGGTCGGGGCTGGCTTGCCCAGTTGCATCGCGGCGCCGACCGGAATCGCGGTCAGCGCCAGCAGGGCAGGTAAAATCAAAAAGCGCATCATGAACTCCTTAGCTGGATCGCGTCAGGCTGTCGGCCAGATCGAGGCGGAAGACGCGCAATGCGGGGATCAGGGATGCCACAAGGCCAATGGCCAGGACCGCAAGCAGGATCGCTGCTTCACCAGGCAAAAGCGTGAAGGGATCGAATCCGAAATCCCTGAGCTGCTCGAAGCTTTTGCGCGCCAACGCCAGCGCGCCATGGCCCAGCAGCAGCCCCGCAAGCCCGCCAATGGCCGAAATGACGAGACCTTCCGCCATGATCGTTCCGAAAATCTGCGCGCGGCTGGCCCCCATGACGCGGAGCAACGCCAGATCGCCTTCCCGCGCCGACGCCGCCGCAAGCAAGGCGACAAAGATGGAAAGACCGCCGGTCGCCGCGAGCAGCCAGGCAAACGCGCGCGCACCATCGATGCCGACACCCAGAAGCGACAGGAGCCGGGCCGTCTCGACGGCGGGCACCGCGGCCTGCATGTTCGTTTGGCGGTTGATCATCGATGGTATGCGTACAGCGCCGAACGCGGACCTGTAGGATACCAGAAGCGCCGTAATTTCCGGCTTCAACTGTTCCCGCTCGGTCAGATTGGCAGGCCCATCATGCGCGTCATGATCCTCATCGTGATGCTCGGCCGCTTCATGCTGATCTGCACCCATCGCTCCATGCTCATGTGCGTGCTGGCCCTCGTGCAATTCCTCCTCGTCATGATGATCATGCTCGATGCCATGCACCTCCCAGGCGCTTTCCACATTGGAAAGGATGAGGCGATCCATCACGGATCCGGTCGGCGCGAGGATGCCGACGGTGGTAAAAGGAGTATGGTCATGATGACCGGCATTTTCGTCTTCTGTCAGCCCATGCGATCCGACGAAGCGCTGTCCAAGCGTCATGCCGAGTTCGTCGGCCACCCGCGCGCCGATGACGACTTCCTGCGCCTTGGCGAACATCCGCCCCTGCGCCAGCTTCGCATCCTGAAGGCCAAGATAGGCCGGCTCGGTCCCGACGATCCGAAAACCCCGGAAATTGTCCCCCAGGGCAAGCGGGATAACCTGCCGCACGGATGGATCGCGACGGAGCAAGGCAATGCTGTCCAGGGGAATGTTTCCCGTGGGCGTATCCATCTGGTAGATGCTGGACAGGATCAGTTGCAATGGCGACCCCTTGGCCCCCACGACCAGATCAACGCCGCGTGCGTCGCGCTCGAAGCGATCGCCCAATTGGGTGGATACCGACAACAGCATGACGAGCATGGCAACGGCCAATGACAGCAGCAGGATGTTGAGCGCGCTCATCAGCGGACGATCGCGCAGATAGGCCAGGGCAACGCGGATCATTGGATCGTGCCCCCTTGGGCGCCCAGAGTGATGGTGTGCGGGATCAGCTTTCTAAGGCGCTGATCGTGGGTTGCGATCAGCAGGGTCGAACCGTTGCGATCCGCCGCTTCGATCAGCAGCGAAGCCACCCGCGCAGCATTGTCATCGTCCAGTGCCGATGTCGGTTCGTCCGCAATCAGCAGGCTGGGCCTGCCTATGAGCGCGCGCGCGATCGCCGCTCGCTGGGCCTCGCCCTGGCTCAGGCGACGGGGCTTGGCGGCGGCGCGGTGGGCGATCCCCAACTGGGCAAGCAGCCCGTCAATCGCATCGTTTGTCGTGGGATGACCGCTCAGCCGTCCGGCCAGATGCAGATTCTGTCGCACGGTCAAAGCCGAAACAAGGCGCAGCGACTGGAAGATCAGGCCGATCTTGTTCCGCCGAAGGGCATCGCGCGCCGTCTGGCTACGCCCAGTCATGGCCTCGCCATCAACCATGATCTGGCCCTTGTCAGGTGCCAGCAGTCCGGAAATGGCGTGAACCAATGTCGTCTTGCCCGATCCTGACGGTCCTAGGAGCAAATGATGCACCCCACGGTCCAGCCGGATTGCCAAGTCATTCAGGACCGGCGTCGGGCCGTAACCATGGGTCAATCCGGCGATATCCAGAACCGGCGTAGCGGGGGATTCCATATTGTCTCCCAAGAAGATGGCCATAAAACCTTGGTTGAATGTCACGGTGTATCATAACGATCAACTGTGCAAGCTGCCACTCCTGTCACGCCCCAAATGCTAGAAACATTATGTAACTATCTGGAAACATTGGTTTGTTCTGCAAAATTTTTGCCGATCCGGGGTTGTTTCATGATATGATATTACGTAACTGCGCCCTACTCAAATCATTGGCAGGGGCATTTTGTGAGAAATCACCTTCATTATCTATGTGCCGTATCGCTCATCGCGATCGCACCCGGTACGGCAGTTGCCCAAGCGGGCGGTCATGGCAAGAACGACATTGTCGTGACGGCGGCGCCATTGGGCCAGACGGCCGATGAAACCGTTACACCGGTTGTCACGCTCACAGGGGAAGAACTGATCCACCGACGCGCGGCGACTCTGGGTGAAACGCTGGCCGGCCAGCCTGGTATCAATTTCGAGAATTTCGGCGGCGGCGCCAGCCGTCCGATCATTCGCGGCCAATCCTCGCCCCGCGTGCAGGTGCTGAGCGACAGCGCCAATGTGCAGGACGCCTCGGCAATCTCGCCCGACCACAATGTCACGGGCGAACCGCTATTGCTGCGCGGGATCGAGGTGCTGCGCGGTCCGGCGACCCTGCTCTATGGTAGCGGTGCGATCGGCGGTGCGGTCAACCTGCTGGATGAAAAGGTGCCGACCTACGTTCCGGAAGGGGGCATCGCCGGCGCAGCCGAAGGCCGCTTGGGCACGGGCGATGACGAGCGCAGTCTCGTAGGCGGTGCGACCGTGGGCGTCGGGCCGCTGGCGCTGCGTGTTGAAGGCGTCCACCGCCGCTCCGACGATTATCGGGTGCCTCGCGCCTTTGGGGAGGACAGAGTGCATGGCTCCTACAATGACACATCGACCTTCAGTGTCGGGGGAAGCTGGATCGGCCCGGACGGCTATTTGGGCGTTGCCTATACCCGCCAGCGCAATGAATATGGCGTGCCGGGCCACAATCATGATTATGAAAGCTGCCATCCCCATGGCATCGGCCTGCATTGCGGCAGCCATGGAGAAGAAGAGGAGCATGATCACGACCATGATCATGAGCACGACCATGAGGAGGAAGTGCCGTTCGTAAAGCTGCGGAGCAATCGCTTCGACATTCGCAGCGATTATAACAATCCGGTGCCCGCGCTGGAGAAGGTACGCTTCCGCCTGTCCTTCACCGACTATGCCCATGATGAGATCGAGGATGGGGAAGCGGAAAACACCTTCCTCAACAAGGCCCACGACCTGCGTGTGGAACTGACCCATGCGCCGCTGGGGGGCTTGCGCGGCACGTTCGGCATCCAACAGAGCGGCAGCCGGTTCCAGGCGATCAGCGGCGGCGAGACTCACACGCTGAATACGGACAGCAGCAATACCGCGATATTCCTGATGGAGACCTATTCGCTCGGCCCTGTCCGGCTGGAGGCAGCCGCTCGGCAGGAATGGCAGACGGTAAAGTCGCTGATCACCCGCTATCCGTCGATCAGGCACAAGCCCTTTTCTGCCTCGGCCGCCGCGATCTGGAATGTAGGCAGCGATTATTCGCTCGCGCTGTCGCTGGCGCATACCGAACGCGCGCCTTCGGTGCAGGAACTTTATGCCTATGGCCTGCACCTTGCGACCAACACCTATGAGATCGGGATCGTCAGCGGCAACAGCCGCCTTACCGAAAAAGTATCGCAAGGCGTTGAAAAGGCGAATTCGGTCAACCTGACGCTGCGCAAGACGACAGGGCCGACGACCTTCACCATCGGCGCCTATCATCAGGACTTCGACAATTATATCTACGCCCAGACGCTCGACCAGTTCGAAGATTTCCGTCTGATCCGCTATGCCGGCGCAGAGGCGACCTTCACCGGCATCGATGGGGAAGTGCGTCATGCCTTCAACGATCAGTTCGCCCTGTCGGTGTTCGGCGACTATGTTCGCGCCAAGCTGAAAAATGGCGGCGGTGACCTGCCGCGTATTCCGGCCGGGCGCCTTGGCGCACGCGGCGATGCCCATGTCGGGCCGTTCACGGCGGATGCGGAATATTATCATGTGTTCGAACAGGACCGGATCGCAGCCTTTGAAACGCGCACGCCGGGCTATGACATGGTCAATGCGACGCTCGCCTATCGCCTCGAACTGGGGGACAAGCGCAGCGCGGAACTTTTCGTGCGCGGCACCAACCTGACCAACGCGTTGGCGTATAACCATAGCTCGTTCATCAAGACCTTCTCTCCGTTGCGTGGCCGCAACTTCGTGTTCGGCCTGCGGGGGGCATTCTGAGCAAGACGGAAGGAACAGCGCGGCGACCGTCCGCGCTGTTCCGCCATATCGAGGCGCTTCAAGGCGATCGGCCCTGGGGCACCTTTCTGGACGCGGGAACGGGCACCAATTCGATCGGCTGGGTGTCGGGGCTTGCAACCGATCGCTGGGTCGCCGTCACCGGCGCGGCGGGCCATGCCGTTCAGGTGCGTGACGCATCGGATCGCGTTCGCCGACCGCAGGACAGGATCATCGTCGGCAACTGGGCTGATCCGAGCCTGCTGGCAGGTGAGCGTTTCGATACCATTCTCGCCGATTATCTGATCGGGGCGATCGAAGGCTTCGCACCCTATTTTCAGGAACGCATGTTCGCCCGCCTGCGGGCATTGGCGCGCGGGCGGCTCTATCTGATCGGGCTGGAACCCTATATCACTGAGCGTGCCGGGACGCGCGATGGCCAAATCCTGGGCGACATCGGGCGATGGCGCGACGCGGTCCTGCTCCATGCGGGCGAGCGGCCCTATCGTGAGTTCCCGATGGAATGGGTGCTGGAACAGATGACGGCATCGGGTTTTCGCATCGTGAACGCGCATCGCTTCCCCATCCGCTACCAGCGCCGGTTCGTGAACAGTCAGATCGACATGTGCGCGCCGCGGCTTTCAAGGCTTGGGGATCGGTCGCTGGCGGCGGCGCTGCACGCGCGGGGCGAAGCCTTGCGACAGGACGCCTTGGCCATCATCGCGCGCGAAGGCGGGTTGCGGCATGGCTTCGACTATGTGATCGCGGCGGAGGCAGGCTGAGCGGCCCGCAGCACGGGGGCGTTACCCGGAAATGCAGATTGCCCCCCTTTTAGACCCCGCTCATGCGCCGGCTTTCCGGCTTTGGCTTGCGAGCCGCAGTCCTTGCCAGTTCAGCGCATGACCGATCGCCAGCAAAAGCACGCCAGGGACGGTAAATGCTGTTTCCATCCATTCCGATGATGTCGCAAGCGCGCCGATTGCCATCAACGCAAGGCCCGGCAGGGCGATGAACAGAGGGGCGGCAGCCCTGTGATGTCGATAGCCGGCAGACAGCGCCACCAGGCTGACCGGCGCAGCAAAGACGAGCGCCCAGACATGAAAGGCTTCCGGCACGACCAGAAACGCCCCCAGCGCGGGCAGCAGCATGATCAGCAGCGGCAGCGCCAGACAATGAATGAGGCAGGCAAAGGATGCTCCGATCGCCAGCCCGTCGAAGAGCGGCTGCCTGGAGGACAATAGTTTCATGACATTCTCCGACCGACGCTGGACAGACGTCGCGCATATCCGTATCAGAGATGATATACCGTCACATAAAGGTCAAGGGCAGAATATGACTTCCACTGACAATCGGCTTCCGGTCACCGTGCTTTCGGGCTTCCTTGGCGCGGGCAAGACCACCACCCTCAATCACATCCTCGCCAATCGCGAGGGACGGCGCGTCGCGGTGATCGTCAATGACATGTCGGAAGTGAATATCGACGCCGATCTCGTGCGCGGCGGCGACGCGGCGCTTGCGCGCAGCGAGGAAAGCCTGGTCGAGATGACCAATGGCTGCATCTGCTGCACCCTGCGCGATGACCTTCTCAAGGAAGTGCGCGCCCTTGCCGAGGCAGGCCGTTTCGACAGCCTGGTGATCGAAAGTACCGGCATCTCCGAGCCTCTGCCGGTCGCTACCACCTTCTCTTTCCGCGACGAGGAAGGGAATAGCCTCGGCGACGTCGCCCGACTCGACACGATGGTCACGGTGGTCGATGCACTCAACCTGCTTACCGACTATTCCAGTCAGGACTTCCTTGCTGATCGCGGCGAAAGCCTGGGCGAAGATGACACACGCAGTCTGGTCGGTCTGCTGGTCGAGCAGATCGAATTTGCCGACGTGGTCGTGATCAACAAGGCAAGCGCTGTGCCTCCTGAACAGCTTGCGATCGTCAAGAAGCTCGTCGCCTCGCTCAATGCCGATGCGCGCATCATCACCTGCGATCATGGCAAGGCGCCGCTCGATGCCATGCTCGACACCGGCCTGTTCGACGAGGAAAAGGCCGCGGAGCACCCGCTCTGGGCCAAGGAGTTGTACGGTTATGCCAACCATCAGCCCGAAACCGAAGAATATGGCATAGAAAGCTTCGTCTATCGCGCGAGCCAGCCCTTTGACCCGGCGAAGCTTCACGCCTTCCTGACCGATGGCGGACTCGACAATGTCGTGCGCGCCAAAGGCCATTTCTGGCTGGCGACGCGACCCGACTGGGTCGGCGAACTGGCCGTCGCCGGCGCGCAGACGATGACGGCGCGGATGGGACGCTGGTGGGCATCCATCCCGAAGAACCACTGGCCCGACGATGATCGCTTCGAACGCTTCGTCGCGCAGCATTGGAACGATGTCTGGGGCGACCGGCGGCAGGAACTGGTGTTCATCGGCATCGGCATGGACGAAGCGCGCATCCGCGCCCGGCTCGATGCTTGCCTGCTTCCGGTCAAGCGCTTCACGCCGGAGATGTGGACCGGCCTGCGCGATCCCTTCCCCAGCTGGGAGCCGCAGCTGGAGGCTGCGGAATGAGCGTGCAGGCAATGTGCAGCACGGCGGTCGTAACGGACCTTGACGCCAATATTCTGGCGCGAATCCGGGAACCGGACGTACATCTGGCGCTGTGGCGCAGGCCGCTACCCGGCAGTCTTTCGCCGCTATCATCGCTCAATTGGGAAGAGATCGACGATATCGACGAGCTGATCTCTCCCGACACGCTAACGACCGACATTCCTGCCCTTGTCGAGGCAGCAGGCTATGACGGGATGGTCGATGCGCTAACAAATGAGATCGTGCCGCTATGCCAGCGCTTTGCCGACATCATGGATTGCGTCCAGATGAGATTACGTCTGGAAGTGATCGAGACGGACGCGTGCCGGAAATTTCATGCCGACAATGTTTCCGCACGCTTGCTGATGCCGTTGGTCGGACCCGGCACGCAATGGATAAATGCCGGGGGCGATGAGAGCATTTATGAGCTGCAACCGGGCGAAGTCGGATTGTTCAAGGGATGGAGATGGACCGAGAATCCGCGCATTCTCCATCGCTCGCCTCCCGTCGCGGCAACGGGCGCAACCCGCCTGCTCTTCGCGCTCAATCCCGTCGAACGGAACGAAGGCGCCTGAAGGCGATTTTTTCCTCGATCTTCGACGACAGATGCCCAACATTGCATGAATAAATTTCGACCCGGAGGCAGGTGCATGACGTTCCTTCACACATTGGCGCGGTATCCCGCCATCCTCTCGCTCGCGATCATCGCAGCCGGTCCCGCCGCAGCGGAGGAAGGCATGTGGACCTTCGATTCATTTCCGGCAAAATCCGTACGCGATCGCTATGGCTGGGCCCCCGATCAGGCCTGGCTGGACCATGTCCGCAAATCAGCGGTCCGGCTGACCGGCGGCTGCTCGGCCAGTTTCGTATCGAGTGCAGGCCTGATTCTCACCAATCACCATTGCGTCGCGAGTTGCCTGTTCGACAACAGCACCGCACAAGCGGATTTGCTCGACAAGGGTTTCATCGCTGCCCGCCGCGAGGATGAAAAGCTGTGCCCCGGCCAGCAGGCGGAAATCGTGACCGCCATCGCCGATGTCACCGGAACCGTGCAGAACGCCTATAAGGGCATGTCAGGCGAAGCGCTGACCCGCGCGCGCGACGCCGCCATTGCGAAGGTGGAGGCGGATAGCTGCCCAGATCGCAAGACGACGCGGTGCCAGGTCGTAACCCTGTTCGGTGGGGGACAGTATAAGCTTTATACCTATCGCAAATATTCCGACGTGCGGCTGGTTTGGGCGCCGGAGGACCGGGCAGCGACCTTTGGCGGTGATCCCGACAATTTCAACTTTCCCCGCTACTCGCTCGATGCCAGTTTCCTGCGTGCCTATGAAAACGGGAAGCCGGTCAAGCCTTCCGATCATCTCACCTGGAGCCCGCGTGCGCCCAAGCAGGATGAACTGACCTTCGTCGTTGGTAATCCGGGCTCAACGGCGCGGCTATGGACACAGAGCCAGTTCGCGTTCGAACGCGAAGTACGCTTGCCAATCACGGTCGCTGTCCTGTCCGAACTGCGCGGGCGACTGATCGCCGCGATGGAAACCAGCCCGGAAAAGCAGCGCGAAGGGCTCGACATGCTGAACGGCATCGAAAACTCGCTCAAAGTCTATATCGGCCGGACCAAGGCGCTGAACGACCCCGATTTTACCGCCGGGCTGGCTAAGGCAGAAACGGATCTGCGCGGGCGCAGCGGCGGCAATGCTGCCATAGGCGACCCATGGAAAGATGTGAGCGCGGCCGTACAGGCCTATCGCACGCTCTACCTCCCCTACCGTTTCATCACGCCATCGAGCGATCTTTATGGCTATGCCGAAGCCCTGGTGATGGCGGCGAAGGAAAAGGCGAAACCCAATAGCGAACGCCTGCCGGGCTACACCGACAGCGCGCTGCCGCTGCTGGAAAAGCAGATATTGGACAAGCGGCCCCTCTATCCATGGCTGGAAAAGCTGCAACTGTCCTGGAGCCTGTCCAAGGCGCGCGAATATCTGGGCGTGGACGATCCGGATACGCAATTGCTGCTGGGCAAGGAAAGTCCCGAACAACTGGCCGAACGGCTGGTGTCGCAGACCCGCCTTTCCGACCCTGAATATCGTCGCCAGCTATGGGAGGGCGGGTTGCAGGCGATAGAAGCATCCAAGGATCCGCTGATCCAATATGCCCTGAAACTTGAACCGCGTCAGCGCGCCCTCAAACGTCTGGTCGACGAAAATTACCAGGGACCATTGACCGCAGCCGGCGGCAAGCTTGCCGAGGCCCGCTTCGCGGCCTATGGCGACGCGCTCTATCCCGACGCGACCTTCACCCTGCGCATCAGCTATGGCCAGGTGAAAGGCTGGACCGAACGCGGCAAGCCGGTCCCCTATTCCACGACCATGGGTGGCACGTTCGATCGCGCGACCGGCAGCGCACCGTTCGACCTGCCAACGGCTTTTGCCGCGCATCGTGGCGCAATCGATCCCGCCACGACCTATGATTTCGTGACCACCAACGACATTATCGGGGGCAATTCCGGCAGTCCCGTCATCGATCGCAGCGGCGCGGTGATCGGTGCGGCCTTTGATGGCAACATCCATTCGCTGGGCGGCAATTACGGTTATGATCCGTCGCTCAACCGCACCGTGGTCGTTTCGACCGATGCGGTGCAGGAAGCGCTGGAGAAACTTTACCCCGCGCCTTGGCTGGTGACCGAACTCAAGGCGCGCTGACGTGGCGCAACCTATTCAGACGGCAGCCTATTGGGACGAAACGGCGGATGCCTATGTCATGGGCGCAGAGCCGTTCACGGGCCAATTCTGCCGCGATGCCGTGGTGCTGGCCGATATCGAGCCGGGGATGTCCCTGCTCGACATCGCAACCGGTCCCGGCGCGCTGGCGCTAGCCGCGGCGGCGGCTGGCGCAAATGTCACCGCCGTTGATTTTTCCACTGGAATGATCGATCGCCTCACCGCCCGGTCTGCCGGCCTTGCTATCGAGGCCCGGCAGATGGATGGTCAGGCGCTCGATTTGCCGTCAGACCATTTCGATCGCGTCTGCTCGGTCTTTGGGGTACCGCTATTCCCTGATTGGCGCGCAGGCCTTGCGGAAATGGCGCGCGTACTGCGCCCCGGCGGCCTTGCCGTGCTTGGTGTGGCGGCAAACCCCTATGGCTTTGGCCCCAATCAGCTATTGGCGCAGGCGCGGCTGACACTATGGCCCGACGTTGCGATCGACATGGGTATTCCCGGCATGATGGTGCTGGATGACGGCGATCGCCTCATCGCCGCGCTTGAAGCCGTGGGGCTGGTGCAGGTTGTGCTGCACAGTCGAACCCATGACATTCTCCTGCCCGCCGATATATTGGGCAGCGACAGCGCGATGATCGGTTCGAACCCGTTGATCGCCGGACTGAGCGAGGACGATCGCTGCGCCGTCATCGCACAGGCGGAAACGATGCTGGATCGATGGCGCGAGGACGATATCATCCGCATGCCGGGGACTGCGCATCTGGCGGTCGCGACCAAGCCGACCAACACAGGGTTCGACGCCGCATAGGATAATGTGTCGCATCGGGAGGACAATAAGACATGATCAACAACGAGAAATTCAAGACTTCCTTCCGCCGCCAATTGGCCAGCGCAATATGCCTGTCCTTCTGCGGATGGACGCTGTCGGCTGCCGCAGCGCCGACGCAGCAGGCACCGCTGACCGACACGATGATGAACGAGCAGGTCAAGGCCTATGACTGGGTCCGTCCGCAGGCCGACTATGTGCGCAAGGTGGTGATGATCCCCATGCGCGACGGCAAGAAGCTCTATACGGTCATTGTCTATCGCAAGGGCGTGACCGATGCGCCGATCCTGCTGAGCCGCACACCCTATAATGCCGACAAGTCGACGAGCCGCAACCGCAGCCAGAAGATTGAAGAGATACTGCCCGTCATGGACGCGGAGTTCGTCAATGACGGCTATATTCGCGTTTATCAGGACGTGCGTGGCCTTGACGGGTCGGAGGGCGACTATGTCATGAACCGCCCGCTGCGCGGCCCCCTTAATCCTACCAAGGTCGATCACGCCACCGATGCCTATGACACGATCGACTGGCTGGTGAAGAACGTGAAGGGGAGCAACGGGAAAGTCGGCATCACCGGCTCCTCATATCTGGGATTCACCTCGCTGATGGCGCTGGTCGATCCGCATCCGGCGCTGAAGGCGGCGGTGCCGCAAAGCCCGATGGTCGACGGATGGATGGGCGACGACTGGTTTCACAACGGCGCGTTCCGCACCTTCGGCTTCGACTATGATCTTGGCCAGACTGTGAAGAAGGGCGGCGGCCCGGTGCCCAAGGGCACGGGGGATGAATATACCGCCTATCTGGAAGCGGGATCGGCGGCCGACTATGCCAGGGCCTACGGCCTTTTGGACCTTCCGGTGGTGCGCAAGGTACTGGAACATCCCAGCTACGATGCATGGTGGCAGGGGCAAGCGGTCGACAAATTGCTGGAGAAGCGGAAGCTGACAGTTCCGACGATGTTGGTCGTGGGTCAATGGGATCAGGAGGACAGCTACGGCGCCCCGGCAGTCTATCATGCGCTGGAAAAGCAGGACACGGCCAATGACATGGTCAGCCTCGTCATCGGCCCGTGGCGCCATTCCCAGGTCAATTACGAAGCGCGCGCGCTCGGCCCGCTAACCTGGGAAGGCGACACAGGGCTCCAGTTCCGCATGCGCTACATGAAGCCATTTCTGGATTGTCATCTCAAGACCAACCCATCCCCCTGCAACACGCCGCCGGTTCTGACCTATGCGACCGGCGCGAACCGCTGGGACGTGTCGCAGCATTGGCCGGCAGGCACATCGACCCCTCTCTATCTGGGCGCAAATTTCGGCCTTTCTTGGACGAAGCCCGAGGCGGGCAGCGACAGCTATGTCTCCGATCCTGCCAAGCCTGTGCCGATGCTGCCCCGTCCGATCCATATGCAGGGCGAGGAGTGGCGCACCTGGCTGGTCCATGATCAGCGCTTCGTCGACGGGCGTCCCGATGTGTTGAGCTACACGACCGGCATACTCGACAAGCCGGTACACATCATGGGCGCGCCCAAGGTGGACCTGCGCGCGGCAACCACGGGACGCGACAGCGATTTCGTGGTCAAGCTGATCGACGTCTATCCCGACGAATATTCCGCCAATCCCGCCATGGCCGGCTACCAGCTCGGCATCGGCATCGAGATATTCCGCGGTCGCTACGTAAACGGCTTTGCCACCCCCGCGCCGCTGGAGCCGGGAAAGACATATGCCTTCCAGTGGTCGCTCCCCAATGTCGACCATGTGTTCCTGCCGGGCCACAGGATCATGGTGCAGGTGCAGTCGAGCCTGTTCCCGCTATATGATCGCAACCCCCAAAGCTGGGTGAACTCGATCATGGAAGCCAAGCCCGAAGACTATGTGAAGGCAACCGAGACGATCCACCGGGGCGGCGAGGCAGCCAGCGCCGTCTGGCTGCCTGTCGTTCCAGACTAGATCATCGAATGAGCTGTGGCGATGCCTGGAGGTTCGGGGCGGACGGTGTCACTGAACGACCGTCTGCCAAGGGCCGGTTATCGCCAAAGTCTTGGCGGGGCTATAGGCGTTGACATAGAGGGTGCGACCATCCGGCGAGAAGCAGGCGCCTGCAAGTTCGGTCGGCGTCTTGAGCGCGCCAAGGACGTAAGTGGCACCGGCCGGCGTCACGCCAATCAGGCGATTGGCAACGACGTCCGTATATTGATCCTCGCAAACGACCAGATGGCCCGTTGGCGCGACTGTCAGATTGTCGCCAAAGTCCAGCATCGTCTTGCCGCGGGATTCGACGAAGAGCTGGAGCCGGTCTGCGGCGCTTCCCGCCCGCGGCGCGCCGGGTCGCAGGCGCATGATCTGGCCCAGCTTGGCTGATCCCCCGGAGGTGCAGCAAAAGAATAGTTCGCCATCGCCCCAATGAATGCCCTCGCCCCGCGCAAAACGCAGCGCCCCTGCCCGATTGCCGCGAAGACGCAAATCATCGTCAGGCGCGTCCGTGCCATCCAGGTCGACCCAGCGAACCGGCAGCCATTGCCCCTGCGCCATGTCTTCCCCGGTCCAGTTGCGGCTGTCGGTGCGCGCTGGATCGAGCAATGCCAGCGCCTGAAGGCGGCCGCCCTTGAGCAATTGTCCGCGTTCGTTGGGAAGGAAGCGATAGAGCAGCCCATCGTCCCGATCCTCTGTGAGATAAACGATACCGGTGCGCGGATCGACGGCAGCGGCTTCGTGATTGAACCGGCCCATGGCGCGGATCGGCTGCGGGTCCACCAATCCGCGCGCGGAGGCGGGTACTTCAAAAACCCAGCCATGATCCTGCCCGACGCCATTGCCCGCGCGCGTCATATCTTCCTCGCAGCTCAGCCAACTGCCCCATGGTGTCGTTCCGCCCGCGCAGTTGCGGATCGTTCCTGCCAGGCTGAGATGCTGGGAGACGATGTCGCCTTTTGCATCATCCAGGACGATTGTCGTCGTTCCGCCAGGAAGCGCACGACCATCGGACAAGCGGTCAAAGGCGGGGAAATCGGCATTCCGCCCCCGCATTGCACCGTCATCAATCCTGTTGATCGGCAATTCGTGATTGCGCACGAGTGCGTGCCGACCGCCGGGAAGTGCGAAGCAGCCCATGCCGTCAGCTCTGTCGGGCACGAAACGGCCATCGCTCATCCTGTCACCGAACTGGGATATGACACGATAGGAAAAGCCCGCCGGCAGGTCGATCAATCCCGCCGGGTCGGCGATGGTCGGGCCGTAGCCCAGCGCCGGGCGCGCGGGGTTGACCAGCATGGCGGACCGCTGAGCGCAACCGGCCACTGCCAGGCCCCCGATCGCCGCCGCCAACCCGGCGGCGAAACGGCGGCGATCAACCTGCGCTGCTTCGGTCAGCGGTCGTTCCATTCCATCTTTGCTCACGTCATGCCTCAAATTCGTGACACAATATCTGCGGTCGTCGTCCGACCTGATGACGGTTTAGACTTTAACTGCGTCACGCATGTGACCCTGTTCAAACCGCACCACGCCTACGCCATCAGCCTTCGAATTTCGGCGCCTTGTCAAAGTCGGCCTTTCCGAACGGTGTGTCGGTGAACAGATAGCCATAGTAGAAATTGCGGAGCCGCTTGTGAAAGGCGCGGATACGGTCCTGATAGGCAAGCTGCGCCTGCATATCCGTTTGGGCAAGTCGCGCGAGCACGGACTGAACCCCGACCGAAGGCAGCAGCCAGCCAATAGCATGAGCGGTCGCGTCACGCGCTTCTATGGCGTTGCGATAGTCTGCGACCTTTTTCGCAACGCTCTCGTCACCCACCTGATGGAAGGCGAGATACCATTTATAGTGGAAGGCGGCGGGCAGAGGCGGGCTGTCCTTCCATTCGGGATGATTGGCGTAAAAGGCCCGCATCGTATCTTCACGCGGAATGTCCCAGGCGCGGTTCACCGCCTCTCGCTGGGCCAGGCTTATTTCGACACCCTGACCGACCGGAATCGCCCGGTTGATCGCGACATGCGCAATAGTCGGCAGGATCAGCGTCAGCACCAGCCACAAGCCCGCCAGCGTCGCAGCATTGGCGACCGAACTCCAGCGCAGTCGTCCGATCAGCAGCGTGACGCCGATCCAGAAGATGAGATAGAGGGCAACGAGACCCAGCACGGCGAGCAACTGAGCGACGGGCACATGCGACAGGATCGCACCGACCGAAAGCGGCACGCCAAGCGCCAGGAACAGCAGTCCGCCACGCAAGCCTACGCGCCGCGCCCACAGATGACGCCCCGTTCCTACCAGCGCGTCGAGCATGCGCAGTCGGCCCGCCTCCCGCTCGCCCGACACCAGGTCATGGAACAGCGCGATCACGAAGAGCGGCGTCAGATAGACAAGGACGAAGGAGAAATCGAAACGGCCGGGCAGAGCCAGTTCCGGATTGAAGGCTTCGCCGTCATAGAGCTGCGCTTCCAGTCCCAGCGCCCGGACCCGTAAGATATAGGGTGCGACATCGCGCAGGCCGAGCGCTGCGAAGGCCAGCGGCGCTGGCGTGTCCCAGGTCGCATGGAAGCTGTAATAGGCGGCGCTTCCAGCATCCTTGTCCCTGTCGACCCATTGGGCGATGCTGGCGATATCCTGCGCCTGCTTGGGCTGGATACGCGCGATGACTTCACGCTGACGACTTATCTCCGCCATCCCTGCCACCACGGCGGCACAGGACAGAAGAGCGACGAGCAGCAACGCCAGCGCAGCCATGCGCGAGCGCAGCAACAGGCGCAGTTCGTGGGCGATCAGGGTCATGAACGGGCTTTCTGAAGATGACGTGCGACGGGCACCAGCGCCAGTCCGGCGAGGATGAGCCAGCCAAGAAGCAAGCCAAGCCCCGGCAGGCTGGCTTTCACCAGTTCGGCAGCGCTGGCCGCCTTGAAGCGGAAGGGCGGAATTTCGTGCCAATGCCCGGCGGAGATGCGCTTGCGCTGATCGGCCCCTGCGTCGCTCGCGGTGTCATTGGCGTAGCTGACGGCATCGGCCTGAAGCCGGTTCAGCCGCTGCACCATATCGTAGCGATAGGCCTCCGCCTGCGTGAGGAAACGGCGATGCCCTTCCAGATCGGTGCCAGCCGCCGCCATGGACAATTGCCGCAGCGAAATGGCGGGGCTGACGATACCAAAGCCGTCCGTCAGTCGGCTCTGCGCCCGCTGGACGCCAAAACTGCGATCGGCATAATCGTCAAACAGCCGCGACGTGAGCTTTTCGCCCTCCACGGCCAGCAGCCCCTTATAGTTGACCGGCAGATCCTCGACCCGCGTCACCCCATATTGCTGCAACGTCCTTTGCTTGAACGCTGTGAAAAAGGGATCGTCGGGATTGTGACTGTCGCCCAGCTTGTGCAGATCATGCGCGATAGCAATGTCGGTTTCCAGGCGCGTGGGCAGCATATGCGTCTGCGATGCCACGTCCGGCGCAATTCGCGGGACCAGGATCACCAGGACCGCCCATAGCGCGAGCAGCGCCAGCAGCGCGTCGCGGCCGCGCTTCACCAGTCCGGAAATGAGGATGGTGATGATCGCCCATAGCGCCAGATAGGCGGCATAACCGATGGCGATCACCAACATGGGGCCGGCGAGCGCCCCCGGCTGCCCAGCGATCAGCAGGAAAGCGATCATGGCGGGAAGCCCCACCAGGGCCGCGACCAGGGCCAGCGCAAGCAGCTTGCCCAGGATCAATGCGCGTGCGGATACGCCCTGCGCCAGCATCTGGCGCAGGGTACCGCGTTCCCGCTCGCGCGCGACAGCCCCATAGCCCAGGAAGATCAGCAGCAGCGGCGCAATGACCTGCAAGACGAACGCAGGCGTCAACTGGCCGAAGCGGACCAGCAGGGAGGATTGGCGGACATCGCCGAAATTGGCGCTGTTCTGGCGATGACCTTCCAGGAACATGCTGTTCCCGGTGAAGGCGTCCACGCCCGGATCGAAGGCGGCGAGCGGTCCCAACGGACGAAAGATGAAATTGCCATAATGGACCATCCGGTGCGGGTGGCGATCGGGCTGCGCCTCAAACGCTTCGCTGGCCTGCGCCTGAAAGCGGGCGCGGGTTTCGGCAATGGATCGCTGGTGAGACCAGCTGATGAGCGCTGCTGCCAGCGTCAGCAGAACGAGCAGCGCAAAGGCGATGACAGCAACCCGGTTGCGCCGCATCAGGCGTAGTTCATCGCGCGCGATCAGGCTGATGGCGCTCATGCGGCGACGACCTCCCGCGCGAATTTTCTGTGCAGTTCGCGCACGTCGAACCGCTCTTCGCCCTGCGCCGCTGCTTCATCGACGATGCGACCGGACTCCAGAAAACCGATGCGGTCGGCAATGTCGGCCGCCGACAACAAGTCATGCGTCACCATCAGTACCGCCGCACCTTTGCGGGCGACATCATGGACCAGCTTGTTGAAATCGGCAGTGGCGCGGGGATCTAGGCCGGAAGAAGGCTCGTCCAGCAACAGCACCGGCACTTCGCGCAGCAACGCGATGGCGATCGCCACCTTCTGCCGCATGCCCTTGGAAAAGCCGCCAAGCCGCTTGTCCCAGGCCGCATTCTGCAATCCGGTCGCCTCGAACGCGCCGTCAATGGCGTCCCGCGATGGGTGGCGACCGGCCAACGCCAGCAGGTATGCGGCATTTTCCCGTGCTGTCAGATGCTCGTAGAGGGCGACATTCTCCGGCACATAGGCGATCTGTTCCCGCGCCTTGTCCGGTGCCCCTGCCGGGTCATGCCCTGCGACCAAAACGGTTCCGCTGTCGGGTCTGGCGAAGCCAAGCAATGTCGACATGGTCGTCGATTTGCCTGCGCCGTTGCCGCCCAGCAGCGCGTAAATTTCTCCTGCATCGACATGCAGGCTGAGGCCGCGCAGCACATGATGGCTGCCATAGGACAGGTTGACGTCGGACAAGAGGATGCGCTGGCCGATTGCGGTCAGGGACATGAATGATGCTCCTTGGCTGTTGGCTCGGACCTTTTAGCCTATGCAGCAATCTGTCAATGGGACGTTATAACATTTTCCATTTGCGCTCGCGGTGTCAGCGCATTAGGGGGCCAGTCGTCAATGATACTTTATATCATTTGATCGAACAGGGGGGCCTTTCATGAACATTTTTTCTCTGCGGTTTGCGTTGCTCGCATCCGCTATCTCCGTCATTGCGCCGTCCGCGCTGGCCCAGCAGCCCGCGCCTGACGATAGCGAGACCAATATTCTGGTCACCGGATCGCGGGAAGCCAACGCCAGCATCAATGGTCTGGTCGTCGACCCTCTGCTGCTTCCGCAGAATGTGCGCATTCTTGGCAGCAACCTGATCGAAGAAGCAGGCTTTACCGATCTGTCGCAAATGTTCGATCTGGCTGGCGGCATGGCCCGACAGAACAGCTTTGGCGGCGCATGGGACGCCTATGCCATTCGCGGCTTTTCCGGTGACATCAATCAGGGGCCGGACCTGTTGCTGAATCGTTTCAATGCCAATCGCGGGTTCAACGCGCGTCGCGACGTGGCCACGGTCGAAAGCTTCCAGGTGCTCAAGGGACCGGCTTCCGCCTTGTCGGGCAAGGGGGAACCGGGCGGATCGATCAACATCGTCACCAAGGCACCACTTGACCATTTCCACGCATCGACCGAACTGTCCTACGCCAGTTTCGACACAATCCGTGGCAGCGCCGATTTTGGCGGCCCTGTGTCCGGAACCGTCGCTGCCCGGATGATCGCCGTCTATCAGCAGGGCGACAGTTTCCGGGACTTTAACAAGAGCGACCGTCTGCTGTTGGCGCCTTCGATCGCCTGGCAGCCGAGCGAAAGCGTGCGCTTCCTCTACCAGCTTGAATATAATCTGGTGCATTTCACCCATGATCGCGGGCTTGTCGCGGTAAATGGCGATGGCAAGGCACTGCCGCGCAGCCGCTTTCTGGGCGAACCCAATGACGGTCAGATGCTTCAGCGCACGGGGCAGCATCAGGGTAGTGTAACGATCGACCTTGCCGAGGGTGTGGCGCTGGAGGCGGGCGTCCAGTATCGCGACGGCGCGATGCAGGGCCAGTCGACGCATAACAGCGCGCTGGTCGGGACGCGCCTTCGGCGGCAGCTGCGCATTCACGATTATGACTGGCAGGATCTGTCCGGCCGTGTTGAATTAAGCGCCAACGGCACGACGGGCGGCGTCAATCACCAGATCCGGATCGGCGCTGATGGGTATCGCTATGACCAGCGCCGCGTCTTTTACCGCTTCAGCCCGACAGCGGCCAATCCCTATGACATCGACATCTTCAATCCGGTCTATGGCCAACCCAAGCCGGTTGCACCGCTCAATCAGAACCTGCTGGAGCAGCAGCGCGGCGAGAGCGTCTACGCGCAGGATCTCCTGACGCTCGACGACCGCTTCAGCCTGCTGCTTGGCGTCCGGCACGACTGGATTCGCCAGCGCGTCAACAACTACCGCAGCGGCGCGGTCGACCGGCAAAGCCCGTCCGTTACCTCGCCGCGCGCGGCCTTCACCTTCGCGCCCAGCCAGTCGCTCTCTGCCTATGTCAGTTGGGGCCGGTCGTTCCGCTTCAATCAGGGCGTTGACGCCAATTCCGACCCCTATGCCCCGGAACGCGGGGAAGCGCTGGAAGGCGGCGTCAAATATGCGTTGCTGGACAAGCAGTTGACCGGCACCCTGTCCGTATTTCGCATCACCAAGAAGAACGTTCTGGTCAGCGACGGCACCAGCAGCGGTTTTTCGATCGCGGCCGGAGAAGCCCGAAGCAGGGGCTTCGAATTCGACCTGAATTATGCGCTGGATGAGCGGTTCAACCTGACAGCCGTTTACGCCTATACCGATGCGGAAGTGACGAAGGACACGCGGCCAGCGCTGCTGGGATCGGGCCTGAGCAACGTACCACGTCATTCGGGAGCCATTTATGGCCACTGGCAGTCGAACGCGACCAATCCCGGATCAATCGGGCTGGGCGCGGGCCTCACTTATGTCGGCGAACGGCCCGGCGATGACGTCAATAGCGGCTTCCGCTTGCCAGACTATGTCACCGCGCGCCTCAACCTGTCCTATCAGGTCAACGACCATGTTGCCGTGCATCTGGACGCGGAAAATCTGTTCGACGCCTATTATCTGGAAAGCAGCTACAGCAATGTCTGGATCACTCCGGGCACGCCGCGTACCGTCCGGGGCAGGCTTGTGTTATCGTTGTGACCGGGAAATATGCTGGCCCGCTTCTTCTTTCCGCATGGCTGTTGACGCAGCCCGCGCTGGCGCAGCGCACCGATGAAAATGCGGTGCGCGAGGCGGAGGACGGCTTCGGGAAAAGCGTCGGCAGTGATTCCGTCGGCATCTATGCCAGCGGCAATGTCCGGGGCTTTTCCGCCAGCGATGCCGGCAATAACCGTGTCGAGGGACTCTATTTCGACAAGGCGGGCCAGATCAGCAATGTGATCGTGCGTGGCTCCACGGTCAGGGTCGGCCTCACTGCCTTTGGCTACCCCTTCCCCGCGCCGACCGGCATCGTTGATGCCGATCTGCGCCGAGTCGGCGACAAGCCTGTGGTCAGCGTCCAGGTCAACAGCGGCGATTATCTGGGCACCGATCTGGTGATCGACGCCGCCCTGCCAGTGACGGAGAAGTTCGACGTCAATCTCGACCTTGGCCTATACGATGATGAATATGTCAGCGGTGCGAGCGCGTGGTTTGTCAGCTATGGCGGCGTGCTGCGCTACCGACCGATGCAGGGCGTGGAGGCGACTGCCTTTGTCGCGGGCTATCAATATGGCGATGAAGAACAGGCGCCGGTTATCTATACCGCAGACGGCGCGCCGCCGCCGCGTATCAAACGCCGTCGCTATTTCGGTCAGGACTGGGCCGACTGGGCGGGCGACAATCGCAATATCGGCGGCACGATCAAGGCGAATCTTGGCCGGTGGCAAATCGCCATGGGCCTGTTCGACAGCCGCTTCACCAGGGAGGATTATGCGTCAGCCTATTATTCGGGCGTCGACGCGCAAGGGATGGGCCGTTCGACGCTGCTGGTCGGGCGGGACCAGAGCAATGTGTCGACATCTGGCGAAGCCAGGTTAAGCCGTACCCTGGGTAGTGGCGCGCTGGTGCACCGCCTGCTGTTCTCGGCAAGGGGACGCAGAGCCGAGGCGCGCTATGGCGGTTTCGACACGATCGACCTTGGCGATGCCATGATCGGCGTGCCCGACCCGCAGGAACAGCCAGACTTCGCATTTGGGGAACGGACCCGCGACCGGGTGCGGCAAATAAATTATTCGGCGGGCTATGAAGTGCGCTGGCGCGGGGTTGGCGAATTCAATCTGGGCGTCACCCGGGCCGATTATCGCAAGTTGGTCGCGCAGCCTGGTCTGCCCGTCGACCTGGTGCATGATCGCCCCTGGCTATGGAACGCCGCGATCGCCATCACGCCGACCGGAACGACCACATTCTATGGCGCGATAACGCGCGGGCTGGAGGAAAGCGGCGTAGCGCCCGCCAACGCCGTCAACCGCAACCTCGCCCTGCCTGCGCTGCATACGCGGCAAAAGGAAATCGGCCTTCGTCAGCAACTGCCCGGCGGCATCAAGCTGGTCGCGGCGCTCTTCGACCTGCGCAAGCCTTATTTCGATATAGACAGCCGCGACGGTTATTATCGCGCACTGGGCGATGTGCGGCATAGCGGTCTGGAAGCCTCTCTCGCCGGTCAGCCCTTCGCGGGCATGAACATGGTGATCGGTGCAGTCTATCTGCGTCCTCGCGTGACGGGACAGGCCGTCGATGAGGGACGTCTGGGCAGGAAGCCAATCGGCCGCACGAACCTAACCATTGATGCCAACCTCGACTATCGCTTGCCCAATATGCCGGCCCTGTCGTTTGACGTGCATATGCTCTATGAAGGCGAGAAGGTCGCCAATGCTGCTAACAGCGCGACATTGCCTGCTCAGGCCGTGATCGATCTGGGCGCGCGGTATCGTACCCGGATAGCGGGCGTTCCGACGCTGTTGCGGCTTCAGGCGAAGAATGTGACCGATGTTTTTGGCTGGAAAGTGTCGGGCGGCGGGGGATATACTTTGTTGCCAGGACGAAGACTGGCCGCAGTCCTGACCATGGATCTATAGCCAACGATGACAGACACGCTTTATCAGGGATTTCCAAATTCGCGCGGCGGGATCGGAGTTCCGCCCGTCGCTTGCGATGTCCTGAGATGGCCCTGCCTCCGCCATTGGGGCGTTGCGATGTTGCTGATCGTCGGCATGCTGGCGCTGACTAGCGTAGCGACCGCGACCGGCCAGACGGCGTCGACCGCGCCGGCTGATTCCGTCAGCAAGCCCAAGACGATCGGCATCGTCCTGTTCCCCGGATTCGAGACGCTCGACGTCTTTGGTCCGGTGGAGATGTGGGCACGCCTTCCTGACTACCAGATCGTCATGGTCTCGCAGCACGGCGGTCCGATCAAGTCGGCTCAGGGGATCGACACGGTCACCACCCATTCGTTCGATACCGCGCCCCAGTTCGACATAGTGATGATCCCAGGCGGCATGGGGACGCGGACCGAGGTCAACAACCCGGTCATGCTGGCCTTTCTGCGCAAGCAGGACAAGGGCACCCAATGGACGACGTCGGTCTGTACGGGATCAGCCCTGCTGGCCAAGGCAGGCATTCTCGATGGCCGCAAGGCAACGTCCAACGAAATCGCTTTCACCTGGGCATCGAGTCAGTCGAGCAAGGTCGCATGGCAGGGGCACGCCCGCTGGGTGATTGACGGCAAATATATCACTTCATCGGGCGTATCGGCGGGTACCGACATGGCGCTGGGGCTTGTCGAAAAGCTCTACGGCCGCGAGATGGCGGATCGCACGGCGCGTGGCAGCGAATATGTCTGGAACGATGATCCTACCAAGGATCCGTTTGCGGTGGAAACCCGTCCCTAGTCCTTGACCGTCGCGATCAGGCCGCGAGACTGCATCCACCACAAGAAGGCTTCGAACCAGTGGTCACTGGTCGTGCCTTTTGGCTTGAGGTCGAACCCGTGCCCACCGCGCTCGTACAGGTGCAGTTCGGCCGGAGCTCCCGCCTTCCGCCACGCCGTATAGAGCTGGACAGGATCGTTTGGCGTGAAGGCGTCGTCCGCCGCGCCCGCGATGAAGGCCGGCGAGGCATCGGCCGGAACCGGCGTACGCAGCCCGCCATAGATCAGTCCAACGAAATCGGGCCGCGAAACCCTGTTGCCGATGGCAAGGTCAGCCGCGAGGAAAGCGCCTGAGGAGAAGCCAAGGAAGCCGATGCGCTTTGGATCGATTCCCCAATCGGCGGCACGCTCCCGCACGATCGCCATGGCCCGTGCGCCATCCTCTACGGCATGCTTCTCCCCTGCGAAGACTGGCACTTCTTCGGGCAATCCGCTCTTTGCCCGCGCCATGATGACTTCCATCTCCTTCATATGGATTTCGGGCATGTGCATCGCGTCGTCAGGGCTACGTATCGTGCGATATTTGAGTACGAACGCAGTGACGCCCCGCTGCGCCAGCTGGCGGGCGACGGCTTTGCCACCAGCCTCATAACCAAGGCCAACGAAGCCGCCTCCCGGCGCGATGATGACGGCCGTGCCGGTTGCGCGCGCCGGTTCGGGACGAAACAGCTCCAACGTCGGATCGCTGACGTTGAAAATCATCGTCTCGCCCGTCTCGCGCAAGACGTCCCGCGTTTCCGGGACGCCGAGCGCGGCGACGACGTCCTTGGGATATACCGGAATGATCTCGCCTGCGGCCGTGCCAGCCTGCGCAGTCACCGCTGCCGACAGCAGCGTGATCGCAACGGCGAGCTTTGTCACCTTTGCCAGACACGTCATGATCCTTTGCACCATCACATGCGCGCTTTTAGCGTGACGAAGGCCGAGCGCGGCTGGTTGGGCGACACGACCGGATAGCCCATATAGCTGTGCGGGTCCCAGGCCCGTCGTCCGCCAAGATTGACCACGGAAAGCCCAAGGGAGATGCGGCCGACGTCGTAGGCGGCCTGCGCATCGATCACAGCATAGCCGGGCACGGCAATGCTGTTGGGCAGCGTAAGTTCGCGTGCGGTAAAGGCGGTGATGCCCGCGCCGAACGAAAGTCCCTTCGCCGGGCCATCAAGCAACCGATAGCGCGCCGCGACCCGTCCGCTATTCCTGGGTACGCGCGCGAGCCGGTCGCCCGGCGCTACGCCATCATCACGGGTGTCGCTATAGGCGTAGTTGGCGAGCAACGAGAAGGCCGGCGATGGTTCCCACACCAGATCGACCTCGACGCCGCGTGCCCGCTGCCGCCCACTCTGGATGTAAAAGCCCACATTGGCCGGGTCGGCCGTGACGACATTATCGTGGGTCTGCCGGAACGCTGCTATGGTGCCGGAGAGGCCCGCCTTGGGCAGCGCCAGCTTCAGTCCGCCTTCGACATTGCTGGACGTTTCGGGCCGGGGCGTACCCATGCCGATGAAGCCGAAGGGCGCTCGGAAGGCCGTCGCATAGCCAGCGAACAGGGCGATCCCCGGCGCGACGTCGAATGTCGCGCCGGCCCGTGGCGAAACATGGGTGTAGCGTTTGTCATTGGCGACGCCAAAATTGCTGTTCTCGATGAACTTCAGCGCCGTGACGCGCAAACCGCCGGTAAGGTGAAGCCGACCGTAGCTGGCCTGATCCTGCACATAGAAGGCGAATGTCTCGAAGCGGTCGTCCGTATAGCTGTTGACTGGCGTCTGGGGCGTATAAGACAGGTCATATTGGGGATCGGACAAGTCGATCGTGCCCGATGGGCTGTCGCTCACGAACAGGCCCATGCCGCTATAAAAGCTGGTCCAGTCATAATTGACGCCGACGAGCAGTTCATGCGTCCCACCAAGCAGATCGACCTTCGCACCCAGATTGGCGTCGAACGTCGCCTCCTTCGTCCGGTTGATCATTGTGATCGGGAAAACGTCATAGATTGGGGACGTCGTGCCGGTCGGAGCCAGGCCCGGAAAGACGAAGCTGCCGCTTTCGTCGACCTTGCTGTCATAATAGCGGCCAGTGACAGTGAGTTTGACAGTGTCGGAGACGGCGTGGCGAAGCGTCGCCGTAGCCATGCTGTTGTCGTTCTTCGTCCGAGGCTGGCCGATCGGCGATCCGGGGAAGGCATTGCGGTCGAGCATGTCGGCCAGCGCCGCATCGGCTGGCAGACCGGAATATTCAAGGTTGCTGCGATGGTTGAACTGGGCCTGGAGCAGCAGGTCGGTATCGTCGTCGATCTGGAAGGACAGGCTGGGCTGGATCGACCAGCGCCTGCCCTTGATCCTGTCGATCCAGCTTGCATTGCTCTGATATTCGCCGGCCAGCCTCGCGGCGATCCCCGATGCCAGCGGGACACTGACATCGCCATAAGGGTTCCATGTCGAAAAGCTGCCAGCGCGCAGCGCGACATAGGCTTGCGCCTTGTCACTGGGTCGCTCGGTCACGACATTGATGATGCCGCCAAGCGGCGTACCCAGCCCCCCGCCATAAAGCGTGGCGCTGGGGCCTTTGAGGACGTCGATCCGATCGACGCCGACGAGACTGGTCGGGTCATAGGCTTGCTGATTGCCCGCAAAGATCGGCAGGCCGTCGACATAGACCTCGGCCGGGAACCCCCTCAGAATTGGCGGAATGAACAGATTTTCCTCCGACCGCGTGGAGGTCACGCCCGAAACATTCACCAGCGCGTCGCCCAGCGTGCGGCGATCCTGCTCCTGCAACAACGCGCTAGTGATGACCTGCACCGATTGCGGCACCTGGATCAGCGGCGTGTCGGTGCGCGTCGCCGAGGAGGAGGTCGGCGTAGCATAGTGCCCGCGCTCGCCGGTGACGATGATGGTGCTGGCGGTCCAGCTGTTTTCGCCGTCAGTCTCCGGCGCCTGCGCGCGGGCAGCCTGCGTCAGGCAAAGCGCGGCCAGCATGGCGCTGGAAAGGCAAAGCCGCGTCGAACATGTCACTTTCATAATACCCCCATGGCCGGATGAAGCCGGCATTGTTCACAATGGATTGAATATCGGTCGCTCGGCATCAGCCGCCTTCCGCCATCTGGCTGACCAGCATTTCTGCCGCGAAATCGGGGACACCGGCGCGTTTCAGTCTCGCCTGGTCACGGATGGGGCCATTGCCGCACAGCAGCTGCGCCCATTGGCCCGATCGGCGAGCGAGCACCATGTCGCCCCGGCGCGACCCCTGTGACCAAAGGCCCAAGGCATAGTCGCCGCTGAGATAGATGCGTTCGACGGTCACGGGTGATCCGCCGACGCCCGCATTCTGTTCGATGGTAGCGCGCACCTGATCCCGATCCAACGCACTGTTGGGGATGCACGCGCTCGCCAGCAGCGAAAGCGGGAGAGCAAGGCGCCAGTTACGCACGGATCAACTCGCGCAGGCGGCCAATGCTGGTCGCCATCGGCTCGGTCGGGTCCATGACATCGACATAACGGCCCTGGCTGTCGAACAGTAATATGCCTGCGCTATGATCGATCATGTAATCGCCGCCAGCGACCGGCACCTTCGCGAAATAGACGCCATAGCCGTTGGTGATCTGTTTGATCTGGGTGTCGGTTCCGGTGAGGCCGATGATCGGCGTGCCAAACAGGGTCAGATAATTGCCGATGTCCGCCGGCTTGTCGTGCCCTGGATCGACCGAGACGAAGACGATGTTGAACTTGTCGCCATCCGTTCCGAGCTGCTTGCGCAGCTGCGTCATGCGGGTAAGCGTCGTCGGGCAGACATCAGGGCAGCGGGTGAAGCCGAAGAAGATGGCATAGGGCTTGCCAAGCAGTGCACGGTTAGTGACGGTTCGCCCCTGCGTATTGGTGAGGGTGAACGGACCGCCAGGACCGTTAGCTGACGCCGACACGGGCGCATCGTTCACCCAACCGGGCGTGAGGATCAGCGCAACGACCACGCCCAGCAGCAGCGCGACCAGACCGAATACCAGAAGGCCCGCTCGCCGTGACGGCGTGGCGCGATCGCCTTCCTGAGGATCAATGTCCGTCATGGCCACCCCCCATGCCGTGGGTGACCGGCTCCACCTTCAACTGAACCGTGACTGCACCCGCTTTGGCGAAGCGCAGGGTCAGCGGCACGTTCTTGCCCAGCGCCAGTGGCGCTTTCAGGCCGATAAGCATGATGTGGAAGCCGCCCGGTTTCAGTTCCATGCGGCCACCCGCCGGAATGGCCAGCCCGTCAGGCAGGGGTCGCATCCGCATGATGCCGCCGTCCATCTTCATGCTGTGGATTTCGACCTTCTGGGCAACGGGGGATGTCGCGCTGACCAGAGTGTCGGGGGTTGCGCCTGCGTTGGCGATGCTCATGAACCCGCCGCCGACGCTCTGTCCCTTCGCGGTTTGTCGTGTCCAGGGGTGGTCGATGGTGACAGATCCCTTTCGATATTCGTGGGCGAGGGCGGGGATGGCGAGGAGAGGCACGGCGAGGAAAGCGGCGTGACGAAAACGCATGATGAATGCTCCTTTGCGGTGAGATCGGAAGTGATTTGCAGGCGCGACTTCGGCGCAGCACGGCGGGTGCGCCAGCGCAGCAGGCCAGTAATGAAGAGGACAGCCGGAACAAGGCCGGTGATGAAGGCCAGCAGGCGTGTGGGCAGACCGCCGACTGATGCATCGTGCAGCGGGTGCAGCCAGTTGTTGATGGTGGTCGACCCGCTGGCCTTGCGCGCGTCCAGAATGGTATGGACCGCGCCCGAATAGGGGTCGATGTAGATATAGCTGTGAGGGAAGCGCCTGCTGGGATCGCCGGGTACCTGAACCCGCAGCCTGAACATGCCTGTCCTGGAGGATGGCGTCTCGATCCAGGCGAGACGCGCGTTGGGAAGCGCGCGATGCCCGGCAGCAAGCGCCTTGCTTATGGTGATCGTCGGCCCGGCGCGCGGCACGGTCTTGGGTGACGGCGTGTCATCGACAGGCGCTATCGTCCGTTCCAGCAGCCAGTTGCTTTCCTTCGGCAGCGCCAGCATGAAGCCAGTGATGGCGAACAGAATCAGCAGGACAAGGCTCCACAAACCTGCCAGCTTGTGAATGTCATACAGGCGACGAACGGGCGCGGCGCGGGGCTTGAAAGCTAGCGCCTTGCGCCAACTGCCCCTTGGCCACCAGGCGATGACGCCAGCGCCCAGCAGGACAAGGATGACAAGGCCTGACCAGCCTATGATCTGGTGCCCTGTCTCGCCGGACAGCAGGTCCATGTGCAGTTCGTAGATCCAGCTCATGGCATAATCGCCCCAGCCGTCGTGGCGCAGGACATGGGTGCCGTCCGGCGAAAGCCAGACCATCATATGCTTCGCCATATGACTGGTCGGCGCGACGGAGGGATAATAGCGCGCGGCGATCGGACCCGGTTCACCCGTTGCTTCGAACCGCCACTGTCCGCTGGCGTCCGGCCATTGCCGATGCAGGGTCGCAAGCGCCCTGTCCCAGACAGGACTGTCCCAGCCGGGCGCGGGCGCTTTCATGTTCACTTGGATCGCCGGATGTAGCGCGGCGTCGATCTCCTGATAGAAGACCAGTGCCGATCCCGTCAGTCCAAGCAGCACGAAGAGCAGACCCACGGACAGGCCAAGCCAGAGATGGATATGGCGCGCCAGGGCACGAGACCGGGACATCATGGCGCAAGCACGGCTGCGCCTGGGAAAAGCGCTATGATGATCCGCAGCGCCGTACCAAGCGCAATCAACGTCCAGGCGGATCGTCGAATCTGCCGCAGCCAGTCGATGAAAGCGTCGCGCGCCTTCCATGGAATATGCATGAAATTCTCATTCGCCTTTGGCCGCTTTCAAAGGGAAAGCGGCATACTGCATGCACAGGGCATACGCTGGAGACGGCGAACGAGGATGAATCGGTTCGCCGCGCGGGCCGGTCAGGCGCGCGCGGGAGGGCCTTGGGACGGCGGCGGCGGGGCAGCGAGGCGGTGAACCGTCAGGTCGGCGATCGCGCGGTCTGCGACCTGCGACGCAACCGGAACAGGCAATAGCGGCAGAGGCGAAAGGACCGGCGTCAGCAGGCCACCGCCCAACCCGGCCGCGAAGTTGCATTCACCGCCCTGGGATTGGTGATGATCGGACGGTTGGCCGCCTTTATCCAGCGGCAGCACCGCCTTGACCGCGCCCTGCCCGGTGCAGAGCGAGATGACGATGCCATTGACGCCCTGGGTCGGCATGAAACCGGTGGGGATCGCGATCCGGATCGCCAGGGCGCAAAACATCAGCAGGGCGAAAAGCCCGCGACATCTCCCTGGCTGCCTGATCCACCTGTTCATCGCACTTGCCTAATGCTCGCTTCGCCGCAAGTCGATAGGGCATGATGTCCCATCGCTGCGCCGCCCCTATCGCGTAGCGCGGGAGAGATCAATTAAGCCAAAGTCGTGGGCGGCTGATTGCGCCCGGATCGCTGGCGGAAAAGCCTTACAGGAACAGGCCGCGTTCCGCCTGTATGGCACGCACCAGCCGGTCCAGTTCTCCGCTAGTGTTGAACAGCGCCGGCGTGACACGCAGGACCGGACCCGATGCCAGACCGGCCTTTGCGACGACCAGCAGTTTATGCTTTTCAATAAAGCGCGCCTGCGCCTGCCTCGCTTGGTCGCCAGTTTTCATGCCGGGTAAGCGAAAGGCGCTGATCGCGCCATAATTGTCCCTTTCCGGCGGCAACATCATCTCCACGCCCCGAATGTCGGAGGCGCGCGCAACCCAATAGTCGCGCAGTGCGCGCAGATGCGCAAACTTGCGGTTGATCCCGATCCGCGCCTGCATCGCCACGGCGCTCGGAATGGTGAGGCGCGCGGCAAAATCGACCGTACCGGTCGGGATGCGCGCGCGAATATCATCGGCCGGATGGATCCGGTTGCCGAGCCAGGGAAGAATATCCTTCTGACGCGCCTTGCGGATGTAGATGGCGCCGGTTCCAAGCGGCGCGGCCAGCCATTTGTGCAGAGAGAAGCCAATGAAATCCGCGCCGATCTCATCCACATTGAACGGCATCTGGCCGACTGCCTGCGCGCTGTCGAGAATGACGTCCACCCCATGCGCCTTGGCCATGGCGACGATTTCCCGGACGGGCGGGATGAGGCCATTGCGGTTCGATACATGGGTCAACAGCAGCAGTTTCGCGCGTGGCGTGTCCTTCAGTATCTTTTCGTAAGCACCCAGGACGTTGGCGTGGCTGTGGGGTTCCGGAAGGGAAAAGCGGACGACCCTGGCGCCCCGGCTCTGCTCCAGATAATCCATCGCATATTGCATCTCGTCATAATCGACATCGCAATAGATGACTGCGTCCCCCGCCTTGAGCAGCGCATAATTGGCGATCAGCGCGTAGAGCGCCTCGGTCCCGCCGCCTGCCAGCGCGATTTCTTCGGGCTGGGCACCGATCATGTGCGCAATCGCATCGCGAGACTTGTCCAGCTCAGCGTCGCGGGGTGCGGCTGGCACGGCGCTGCGCAGAAAGGTGGAATTGTGGCGGTTCATCCAGCCTGTCTTTTCCATATAGACGGCATGGACCGGTTGGGTCATCGCCCCATAATAGGCTGCGTCGAAATTCACGATGGCGCGGTCGACGTCGTAGAGGCTCGCCAGTTGCCGCTGGAGGGCATCGAAACCCAGATCGTCAGGCACGACCGGCAGCACCATTTCGGCGCCTTCAGCTACAGACGCAAGTGTCAGCATGGGCGCCATAGTAGCGGTGGCCAAAAGATCGCGACGATTGAGCATGAAAGGGACTCCTGACTTTCCAATCGAGACGTTGGGGTACCCCATATCCACCATGTCGACCCACGATGAGGCCGACATTAATCCGTCCCCAGATGCGCGATCCAAAATCATGGACCATGAAGGAGACAGGGCATGTCGTCCAAGGCGCACAAGACCGTCTGGAAGCCGAACCCTGGTGAAGCGATGCGCCAAGTGGCGACGGTGAGAGCGACATGGCGGACAATGGACTAATCTCGATCAGCCAGATTTTGGGTCGACGCCATGAAGCGAACTCCTTGAGCCATGCGTTGGGAATGCCGTCTCAAGTTCAATTGTTTGAGGAGCGTTATGTTTCCCTGGACCCATAAGTCGCAAAAGCAGCTTGAGGAGGAATTGCAGGCGCATATCACAGCGCCCGCCTTTCCTTGTGTCGGCGCAAAAGCTGCTCTTGCAAAAGGCAATTTGACGGTCCTCGCCTGCGATCGCATCGACAGCGCCTGGGACGATCTGCGCATTCATGACGGTATTCTTGGCTTCACGCAGGACTATCATGCCCATCCCGGACTTTTTCGCAGTTTCGCGGCGGTGTTTGTGGGGCCTGACGACCTTTCCGAAAAGGCGTTCGAACATGCTCTCTGGGATCGTGTCCAATCGTTGAGCGACAAGGATGCCTGGCGCGGTCAGGGCTATGACGATCGGGTCAGCGCCGATCCCTCCAATCCCCATTTTTCGTTAAGTTTTGGTGGCGAGGCCTTTTTCATCGTCGGTCTTCACCCTCAGGCAAGCCGCCCGGCCCGGCGCTTTGCTCATCCCACGCTCGTCTTCAATCTGCATGATCAGTTCGAACAGCTTCGTGCCGAAGGGAAATATGAAGGCATGCGCGAGAAAATTCTCGTCCGCGATGAGGCACTCGCCGGATCGCGTAATCCGATGCTCCAGCGTTTCGGAGAGAATAGCGAGGCGCGGCAATATTCAGGTAGGCAGGTGGAGGAAGATTGGGAGGCGCCATTTGAATATCAGGGAGACAGGCCATGAGGGGCGAGACACATGCCATCCCTGAACGGAGCGGGACGGCATTCCGGCTTCCCAAGGGCGCTCTCCTCACTGTCATCGACCCCAAGGGCGGGCAGGTTGCCGATCTGCTTGCCTATAATGCGGTGGATGTGCGCGAAGTGATATCGTCCGGCCGTACGCTCGATTATGCCGAAACCATCAGCCTGACGACCGGGCATCATCTCTATTCCAACCGATCACAGGTCATGCTGACCATTGTCGATGACAGTGTAGGGCAACATGATTTCCTGCTGACTCCCTGTTCGATCGACACGTTCCACCACTTCTATCCCGATCTCGAACCGCATCGGGGCTGCTTTGGCAATCTTGTTGAAGCGCTCGCCCCTTATGGGATCGAACCAGATGCGATTCCGGTCGCCTTCAATTGCTTCATGAACGTACCAGTTGGACCGTCAGGAAAGCTGGAGGTTCTCCCGCCAGTCAGCAAGGCGGGTGATCATATCCGTTTTCGCGCGGAAATGGACCTCATCATCGGGTTGACGGCCTGCTCGGCTCCGGCCTCAAACGGTGGCACCTTCAAGCCGATCCACTATCAAATATCGGACATTTCGACTGAATGAGGGGTGCCGCGCATCCAAATTTGCGGGGGGCTGGTTTGGCGCCCAAGCTTGATCATTCTTCCTGGCTACCAGGCTTGGACATTGGACCTCGCCTGCTACGCGGGATAAGCCTCGACGAAACGTCGCCGGAAATGCATCACCATTCCCGCAAATATGTAATAGCCTGCCCATCAGTTGGCCAACGACCGCTTCCTGAGTAAAAACCACAAAATGGCCATCCCGATCAGGTCAAGTGCGCCCAGCATGGCAAAGAGCGGGCTATAACCGAAAGTATCAGCGCTCTGCCCTATGGCCAGGGTGAAGAGCATGCCGCCAATCCAAGCCGCAGTCCCTGCCATGCCGCTTGCGGTGCCAACCATGCGGCTGTCGAACACGTCGGAACACAAGGTAATCAGCGCGCCGTTCAACATCTGATGGGCAAAGCCACCAATGCAGAAAAGAGCGATGGCCAACCCAGGCGAACCGGCAAGACCGATGCAGGCAGGCCCGATCATGCATATCGCACCGATCGACATGGTGATTTTACGCGATTCCAGTACATTTGCGCCGCGCTTCATCAGCCAAGGCGGTAGCAACCCTGCCGTCAGGGAGCCTAGATCGGCCGCGACGAAAGGCATCCACGCCCATAAAGCAATGCTCTGGAGATCAAGCTTCCAAACGGTGACAAGATAGAGCGGGATGAAGAAATTGAATGTCTGCCAGGCCGGTTCGGCAAAGAAGCGCGGAATGGCGATTGCCCAGAAGCCGCGCGATTTCAGAACCTCGCCCCGCGTTGAAGGACGGCCCGCTTCGTCGCCTTGGCCCTGCCCTGCCGCGATCAATGCCCGCTCGTCGGCGCCCAGTGCCCGATGCTGATCCGGGGTATCATAGCTGAACCACCATATCGTCGCCCAGATCAGGCTTAGCGCGCCAGTGACGAGGAAAGCGGACTCCCATCCCCATGTGAGAATGCAGAAGACGACGATCGGCGGGGCAGCGATGGCGCCTACGCTCGTTCCCATCTGAAAAGCGCTGGTTGCAAGTGGCCTTTCACGCGCCGGAAACCATTCCGAAACCGACTTGGCGCCTGCTGGTATGGCGGCAGCCTCTGTCGCGCCTAGCAGGCCGCGGAAAAATGCCAACCCCTGCCAACTGGTTGCAAAACCATGCGCCATGTTGGCAAACGCCCAGCCTACCGCAAACAGGAAAAAGCCCAGCCGCGTTCCGAGCATATCCAGAACCGCACCTGCGACCGTCTGCATGACGGTATAGGCCAGCTGAAAGGACAGAACGACATAGCTGTAGCTTTCCGTCGTCATTCCCAGCTCGTCCTTGAGCGTAGGCGCAGCCACAGACAGCGTCGAGCGGGCAAGATAGTTCAGGACGGTACCGATAGTCACCAAGCTGATAATCCACCACCGAAGGTGACGGATGGGTTTGCGGCCCCTTCCTGCCATGATCAGCGCTTTCCTGCTGCTGGCAGTATCTCGATGGCAGACACGATCGCATCGCCCACACGCGGTTTGAACGCGATAGCGATGCCGTCCTTGCCCGCGACGGCCGGAAACGCTCGATCCACAGCCTTCAGTGCGCCCCCGGCCGCGGAAGCGACGTCAAAGCCGGACAGCACCGTCTTGCCGTTAATCTCGACATCGAATGTCCGCTTGCCTGCCGCCAGCGAAGGTTCGACAAAATGCAGGACGACCATATATTGTCCAGGCTTTGCCGGAACGACATATCGGAAATCACCCGTGCGGAACGTCGCCATGATATCGCGAGCGTCCGTTCCCTCAATCACCGATGGCTGAATCGGCGCCCAGCGGTTCTTGCGCGTATCGGCGGTATCGGCGCGACCACCCATGAAAAAGGCGTCCGAACCGAAATGCGCCTTTGCCTTTGCGGCCAGGATCGCGCCGCTGTCGATCCGAAATGCATTGGCAACATCATCATCCAGCTGCCAACGCGCGGTGTCAGACAATATGCCTTCGGCAAAACGCGCCCGCGCTTCCAGCCTATTGTCGCCCGCGTCCAGTCGCACCGCAGGCCATACGCACGTTGCAAAGGCGCAATCACGCCGCATCCCCAGCGATCGCCCGTTCAACAGCAATTCGGTTTCAGCCGCATTGCTGTATATTTTGATGTCCGTCACGCCATAAGCGCGTTGGACATACCGCTTGCCTGCTATCTGGACAGCGGGCTTGGCCGACCAATTGACACGATAATACCACCAAGCGTCCTTACGGATCGCCCCATCATAGGTAGCCAACCCCTTGGTATTGATATCGACCGAATCCCCTTCCTTGCGAACCTTGGTCGCAAAATCGAAGCTGTTCCAGAGCCAACTCGCCCACAGATAAGGCTTGCTGGCAATCTGCGGCCAGACCCGTTCATGCAGCCAGGCCTGATATTCTTCAGGCTGGGCGCGGCCGGACGGGTCAATCGGCCCGCCTTCCGGGTCATCGCTGTGCTGCGATGTCGCGCCCCCTGCACCATATTCTGTAAGGGCGAGCGGCTGGCTTGCATGCTTGCGATGCTGGGCATCAAGAACGGCAGAGAAATCGCCGACATTGCCATAATACCAACCCATGTAGCGATTGATCCCCAACGCGTCGGTTATTCCCGACACGTCCGGCACGCCTTCCATGCCATTGTCCTCGCAACAATTGGCCAGTGCGGTCGGCCGCCCGACATCTTCCATCTTGGCAAGACTGTTCAATTCCGCCAGCAATCCTCGTGGATCAGGAACTTCCGAAACGGGCTTGCCAATAAAACCGGGGCGATTGGGTCCGAAATCGACCTCGTTGGCGATGCCCCATACCGCTACCGAGGGGTGATTGTAATTTTGCCGGATCAATTCGACCAATTGCTGACGGGCATTGTCCAGGACAGCCTTGGGCGCTTCCTTCTCTTCCGGCTTGATCGTCCATGTAGTGACAAGCGGGATTTCATCCCACAGTATCAGGCCCATCCGATCGGCAAGGTCATGCACTGTCTGGCCATGCTGATAATGTGTGAGACGGATGCTGTTCGCGCCCATTTCACGGATGGTCGATACCATCTTCTCGATCTCGGCGTCGCTTAAAGCCCAACCTGCATTTCCGCTGTCCTGATGCAGCCCAACGCCATGCAACCGATATGGCTTTTCATTCAGAAAAAAGCCCTGATTGTCGTCCAGTCGCATGGTGCGAATGCCGAAAGCCTGCTCCACGCTATCCAGCAGCGTGCCCTTTGCATCCCGCAATTCTGCTATCATGGTGTAGAGATATGGATCGTCCACACCCTGCCACAGATGCGGGTTCTCCACATCGATTTGCGCCGTGGCTTCCTGTCCGGACCGGGCCTTGATCCGAACGGCATTTTCCTGACGCGCCACGTCCCGCCCGTCGCGATCCACCAAACGAATGGTCATACGTCCGCGCATCGATCGCGCACCGTCATTGTTCATGCGAACATTGACGGCTATTTTCGCCTTGCCATCCTGGATCGTCAGCGTCCGTGCATAAACCCCGCTGCCGCCATGATCGAGCATGGCGAAATGCGCGTCATTGGTGATGACGGCACTGACAGGACGATACAGGCCGCCATGGACGAAAAAATCGCCCGCCAGGGGCAAGGTAGGTTGCACCCCCGTGGTTTCAGGCTCTCGATTATCAACCTTGACCAAAAGCAGATTGTCTTGGCCAGATCGATAGGCTGATGTCGCATCGAACCGGAAGCGGGAAAAACCGCCGGCATGGTCTCCAAGCTTCTGGCCGTTGAGCCATATCTCGGCAGTCCGGCTCGCTGCGTCGAACTGAAGCCAAAGCCGCTTGTTCCTGGGCAATATATTGGCGGGCAGCGTCAATCGATACCAGCCTACGCCTTGCGTCTGATCGACTTTACGCGTGATGGTCTTTGCGGCAGCGGTCCCTTCATTGTAAAGGCCGATGCGGTTCCAGCTATGCGGTACCTTGACCTGCTGCCAATTCGCGTCGGGCGCGGGCGCGGCGATCGGATCGCCCAGATGAAATTCCCACCCGTCAGCCATCGTGCGAATGACGCGAACTTCATTCGCGGCGACCGCTGAAGAGGATTGGCCAAGCGCTGCCTCTTGCGTCGTCACCGATCCCAGAAGCGTCGATATGATCAGCAGGGAACGCTTCATGGACATTACTCTCTCCTATCATGGCCAAACTGAATGACGGGCTAGGCCAAGATCAGACCAGTCCCGCGGCCGCGTCGCATTTCAACAAACAAGGTGCTGGCTGGCGCCATAAACTATCCCCTTCGCCAAGCCAGCGAGCGCGGGGGTGCAGCCCCGCGCGATATCAATCTTTTCACTCCCCGACCCGGCCTTCCGCCCTTTCCGCGGTTACCGAACGAAAGAAATCCAGCTTTTCAGCAGATGGCCACACGCCGACCGTCATGGTCTCGCCAAATCTGATCAGGTTACGACGATCCGGCGCATAAGCATCCCAATCTACATTGGCGGCCTGCGGTCGGCCAGTTCGCGCGAACGACACGAGGGACTTGGTCATCGCCAGACTCATCGCCCTGTCGGCGGCCGTCCAGTCGCGCGTCTGGCGAAACAGGTTAAAGCTATCGAGTGTACCTAACCAGAACGGCACCTCCGATGTATGATAGGCTCCAGCAGTCGCGACATCGGTCCCCTCGATCACTGCGCCTGCCGTGAATGGTGGAACACGCGCGAACTCATATGCAAATACCGGCATTTTCCCATGCCGCGCCTGGGCATTGGCCCATGCGTCCATGCCTACCGCCATTGTACCATCGCGATCAGCCAGTCGGGCTTGCGCCCGTGCCTGCGCATCATCGTCGGCTGGATATAAAGCAAGGAATTTGGCCGCGCGCGATCCGAACTTCTTCTGCACTTTCGTCTTGTAGTCGGACAGATCAGCTACCGGGCCGATACCGCCAAAGGATTCATCGCGCGTGAAACCAAGGATGAGTGGTACGTCGGCCTGTTTGTCTTCCGCAAACACCTGTTCGACCGGTTGCGTAACAACATAGCCATCCACTACCGGCCCGATCTTCGGCCCGTTCGCCGACCGGGGAAGCATCAATCGATCAGCCGGCATTGCCCGCAGGTCCGCCAGCGATCCGGCCTTTAGAAAGGTTTGCAGATTGATGCCCTGCGTTTCCGCGTCCGTCATCGTCAGCAGCGCGCTGGGGCCTTCAAGCAGCGATCCGCTCATTCCCACCGCGCGCTGGAAAAGCCCGCGCGCCAAAGGGGATGCCTGCAACATATTGACGGACATGGAGCCAGCAGATTGCCCGGCGATGGTGACATTGTCAGGGTCGCCGCCAAATTGGGCGATGTTGCGCTTTATCCATTTCAGCGCAGCAATCTGATCCAGGAATGCGTAGTTGCCCGACGTACCGTGCGGGGATTCCTTCGACAGGTCAGGGTGCGCCATCATACCAAGCACACCAAGACGATAATTGAAATTGACGAAAACTGCCCCTTCCCGGGCAACAGTTGCGCCGCCGTACATCGGCATGGACGCCGAGCCGATGAAGAAGGCGCCACCATGGATGTAGACGATTACGGGCGCCTTTTTCAGGCCCGGCTTCGCCCAGATGTTGAGATAGAGGCAATCCTCGCTGGTAACTTCGGCACCCGAATAGGAATTGGTCAGCATGCCACGTTGCGGCTGGGGACATTGAGGGCCGTAGCGATCCGCATGAAAAGTGCCGCGCCAATGGCTGGCGGGTTGCGGATCACGCCAGCGCTGCTCACGCACCGGCGGCGCGGCGTAGGGTATGCCGAGAAACGCCTCCTCGCCGGTTGGAAGCAGCGTCCCCTGAAGCTCACCCCCTTCAACCCTAACGCGCGGCACCGACGAAGGTGCAGGCGCAGCGACGACGGGCAGGCCCGCGATCAGCAATCCCATGGCCAAAACAGTTTTCAGACAGCGCATGTCGATCCTTTCACCATTACGGCCCGACTGGGATGAAGGGCGAGGCATTCTGACAGACCGCCGTCCGCCATCCTGCCCCGCCATTTGCTCAGAAATTGAAACGGACACCGCCCTTATAGGTACGGCCCATCAGATCATAATAAGCGCTGCCATTTGCGGGCAATGGGGGATCCTTGTCGAACACATTGTCTACGTTGAAATAGACTGTGAACTGCTTTTCAGCACCAAAGGCATAACGAACACCCAGGTCGAGATAGGCTACGGCCGGAATGTCATTATTGTTGATGCTGGTTGACGCCGCCGGGTTATATTGTGGATCATCCGGACCGAACAGGCCGTTATTCTGCTTCGACTTCGATATCCAGCGTGCATTTGCATTCACGCCAAAACCGGAATTCTCGTAATCCAGGGTGACGTTGAACAGCCATTTGGGAAGGCCCGCAGCGCCGCCAAACTGTGCGCCTGTCTGCCCCGCACGGTCGATACCGTTCGGAAAGAGCGCCGAGACGTCAACCGAAGATTCAAACGACATAACATGGGTTGCCAGCAGGTTGGCCGTCAGGTTGCCGCCGGCAACAGACTGATTGTAGGTAGCCTGAAAATCGAGTCCCTTTGTCTTGAACTCTGCCACGTTAGCCGTGACACCGCGCACGCCGGTCAACTGACCTGCGACAGGATCATTATTGGCGAAGCTGATCAAAGAACACCAGCTGTTGCCAGTATAGGTTCCGCCAACAAAGCAGTTGTTGACGACATTCTGCGTGCTAGTCGAAGTGATCGCATCCTTGATGCGGATTTGATAATAATCGACCGAAAGACGAAGCGCGCGCAGGAATTCGGGTTGATACGTCACGCCTACGGTTTGGGTGATCGACTTTTCCGGTGTCAGATCCTGGTTGCCGCCAACCACGAACCCTGCATTGTTCGTGGGTCGTGCGATATTGGGACGCGGATCGGTCGGCAATGGCAAAGATTGCGTCTGTGGCGTGAACAATTCGATCAGGTTGGGGGCACGAATGTCGCGCGACCGCGTCGTGCGGAACATCAGCCCATCAATCACTTCCCAGGTAAGGCCTGCTTTCCAAGTCGTCACGCTGCCCGACGTACTATAGTCAGTGATGCGCGCAGCACCGTTCAATTCGATCTTGCGCGCAAAGGCCATGTCCTGCGCCAGCGGAACGATGGCTTCGACATAGGCTTCCTTCACATTTTGGCTGACCTTGGGCAGCGTCAATCCAGCCCCCGACAACCAACCGTTAGCCCGCGAAACCGCGTCCGTGGTGAGTTCAACGGACTCTTTGCGATATTCCGCGCCGACACCGACCGAGACCGGACCCGCCCAGGTCGAAAACGGCTCGCCCTGCACATTGGCGGCAAAATCATTGAGCTGCGTCTTGCCGCGGCCGATGGCCGTGCCCATTGCATAGGAACGCGCCGCGTCCGAAGCGACGGCCGAACCCAGAATATTGATTGGCACACAGCCCGCTGCGCGCGCAGCCGCATTGCGGCAAACAATCTGTCCGTCGACAGTTACAGCGTCAATCGCATTGCGGAAGTTCGCGTTGTTGAAGGTATTGGCGATCGAGACGCTCGATATATTCTGACCGTAAAGATAGGAAGCGTCCCATTTCCACGACCCGCCAAAGCTCCCTTTCAAGCCGGTGTGGACGCGGAATAGTTCATTCTCGATGATGCGCCTGGATGGACCGAAATCCTGGCCCGAATATCCCACAGACAGCCCGGTTGCCGGCACCAGCGCCAGCTGCGCGGGTGTCAGAGCCTGTGCCAGATAGGCATTGTCTCGTGCGATATTGAGCGCTGGGCCCGCGCCTGCTCCGTCACGACGAACGATAACGATGCCCTCGGTCCGCACGCTGGAATACATCGGCGTGACAAACAGGCTGAGACTGTCGTTAAAATCAAAAGACAGTTTGGAAATCGCGTTGAAACGTGACTGTTTGGGTCGAAGCTGCTGCGGATTGAGATTGTTGATTCCTGCCGCGATGTTGGCAGCGAGTGCGGTGGGCGAGAAGAAGTCGAGGCTGGACGTAAGGTTGCTCAACCCTCGATTGAACGTCGTCGTCGTTACGGCACCGGCGGAATTGCGCACGAACGCCAACCCCTGCAGCGCGCCGGCGGAGAGGATCACGCCGCCACTGCTACCCGTTCCATAATAGTTGCCGTTCGGGCCCAGCACATTTGCCGCCGTGCCCGCAGGCCGATTGGCGATAACCGCCGAGTTCCAAGCTTCCCGGCCCCAACCGCGCCGGGTGTTGTAAGCCCCCGTACCGCCATCATCATTATATTCAAAACCGGCCACGAAATGACCGCGGCCATCCGCGAAGTTCGCTCCGGCGGCCAATGTTGCAAACTTGCTTTTTGCGTCGTTGTAGCGCGTTTCGCTATACTGGGCAGAACCCTTTATCCCCACGAAACGATCATCAAGCTGAAAGTTGATGACACCCGCTACAGCATCAGACCCATAAGCCGCCGATGCGCCCCCGGTGACGACGTCGGAATTTTTAATCAATACGGTCGGAATGACGTTGAGATCTGTGGAACCTGCGGACGTGGTCAGGCCGGGCGTGATCGTCTGGGGAAGGCGGGCGCGATCCAGCAGCACGAGGGTCCGCGTTGGCCCCAGACCGCGAAGGTCCGCAAGAAACGCGCCTGAATTGCCCAACCCGCCGGCATTTGGCGAAACAGCCGCGCGAAACGCAGGAACACGATTTATCGCGTCGCCAACATTGGTGATGGCTCGCGCCTCCAGAAATTCCTGCCCGATCACAGTTGTCGGAGTAGGCGCTGTATAACCGCTGCGCGACAGGCGGGACGCTGTCACGACGATGTCTTGGCCGGACGAAGATGCCTCATCCTGCGGCGCAGGGCCGGTTGCCGCGTCCTGCGCGAATGCGACGCCGGCGGGCAGGCACAGGCCAGCACCGGCGAGGAGGCACAGCTTGATCGAACGGTTGAAATCCGTCGTCGATGACTTGAACCGGCTGATTTTCATTTTCTATCCCCTCTTTTACGCCCGTGATCGGCTAGACATTTGGTTTGTCCAATTTTTACGGATCGGCGCATGATTAAACCAGTGATTTTTATTTCTCGTTATCCATCAACAGGATTGATGAATGATCGCGGGTAAGAAAGTGGCTTCTGGCGCGACGCACCAGAGGTTTCGCATCCCCAGGCGCGCGCTACAGTTAGGCGTGTTGCGAATTGGCTACATGAGAACTGCAAAAAATCCCTAAAGTGGTAATACCATCGTAGACCTTATTGACAATCCAATTCGGTGTTGAACGCATTTGCCGCCTGGCCAAGCTGCGCCCGTAGCCAATTGAGGCCGGGGTCGGCCGCGCGCGCCTGATGATATTGCATCATCTCCTGCATGACGGGTAAAGGCGTCGGTGGCTGCATGATGCGAAGCGGCAGCGCATTGGCCATAACCTTGGCCAGCCTTTCGTGCATCAATGCAAGTCGAGTTGTCCCTGGAAGCATCCAGGCCACCTGACTAAACGCGGCGCACCAGATTTCAATTCGCCGACGATCGCCGCGGTCTCGCAGATGATTGTCTATAAATGTGCCATCCCGCGACACGCTTACTGTCACATGCCCTGCCTGATAATAAATCTCTTCCGTCAACTCCTGCTGGATATGCGGATTGCCGGTCCACCCAACGACAACATGATTTTCTTCAAAGAGCAGCTCCTTGGGATGCTGGCCTTCCAGAAAGCGTTCGGGCGATATGATGAGGTCGATGTCACCATCCTCCAGCCTTTCACTGATATTGTTGCGGGGCAGAGTGATTTCCAGCCGCACTTGCGGGGCGATAAGCTGTAGTCGCTCGACGAGCGGACCTATCAGTACGGTCGTGACATAATCCGAAGCGACGATACGGAACAGGCGTTGGCTGTCAGCCGGATTAAACGCCAGTCCGCGCGATATAAGACCCCGCAAATCCGCGACGAGCGCGGAAATTTCCGGTGCAAGCGACAAGGCTGCCGCAGTGGGGATCATCTTCTTTCCATGCTGCACCAATATGTCGTCTGCAAAAGCCTCTCGCAGTCGCCTTAATGCCGCGCTCATGGCTGATTGCGTGAGGTTGAGGCGCTTCGCAGCGCGAGTGACGTTTCGCTCTTCCACCAGAATGTCGAAAGCCACGAGCAAATTGAGGTCGAACCGGTCGAGCCGCATGTACCATCACTTTCATTGATCAATAATGAGATATATCATCCATTTTACGTTATCTTATTGATGTGTCACTCCCCTTTCGTCCGACGCAGATCGGCTTTGGGAGGGGCCCATCATGAACCAATTCCTCTGCTGCGTGACGATGCCGGGGGGCATGCCCATGCCTTTCAAGGCGCCGTTCGCAAATGTGCTAGTCAGGTCCCGCCGTCCCAATCGGGCCATGGTGGAAAGCCAGCTCTCTGCCGATGCGATCGTCGCTCGGCCACTAACGACCCGATTGGTCATCGCGCGGATGGCACATTGTTCCACCTCGCAAACGGGCTTGGGCGCGATGTTTGGATTCCGCCCGGCCAATGCCCCGCGTGCCAAAGACGCAAAAATGCAGATGTGCAAGCCAGACATCCGCTCCGCTTTCGACAGCTCCGCAACGATTGCAGTCAATCAGGGTCGAGACTGTTTCCGTCCCCATTCAGGAAAGCCGAAGAACGCATGAAAAAAGCAAATATCCTGATCATCGGCGGTGGTATTGGCGGTCTAACATCCGCCATTGCCCTACGTCGCCATGAGTTTGACGTGACCGTCATTGAACGCGACCCAAGCTGGTCGGTCTATGGCGTCGGGATCATCCAACAGTCGAATGTCCTGCGCGCCATGCATCATCTTCAACTGTTGGATGAATATGTTGCGGCGGGCGCAGGCTTCGATACGGTCGAGGTGTTCACGCCGGAGGGTGTCAAGGTGGCCCGCATTCCCTCTCCCAAGCTGGTGGACGGCTATCCTGCCAATATGGGTGTCGGGCGACCCGCATTGCACAAGATGCTGGGCGATCGCACCATCGCATCGGGCGCACAGGTGCGCCTTGGGATCACCGCTGTATCGATCGAAGATCAGGACGATTGCGTGCACGTCGCATTTTCTGATGGTTCGAGCGGGGATTATGACATCGTGATCGGCGCGGACGGTGTTTATTCACAAATACGGACAGAGTTTTTCCGCGATGCGCCGAAGCCTGAATTCACCGGGCAAGCAGTGTGGCGCTACAACCTGCCGCGTCCAGAGGGGCTCGATTCCCTTCAGGCATATAATGGCGCAACGGGCGTCGGCCTGGTCCCGATTTCCGGGGATCTCATGTATATTTTCGTGACCACGCCAGAGCCGGACAATCCTTGGTACCCGAAAGAAGGCATGGCCGCGCGGATGCGGGGGAAAATGGCGGATTGTTCGCCGGCCATTCGCGCCCTTGCCGAACACATCACCGATGATGCTGGCGTGGTTTATCGTCCGCTCGAAACCCTCATGATGCATGGACCCTGGCACAATGGCCGGGTGGTTCTGTTGGGTGACGCGATCCACGCGACCACGCCGCACCTGGGACAGGGTGCGGGCATGGCGATCGAGGACAGCATCGTGCTGGCCGAAGAACTGGCAAGGGCTGACACGCCCGAAGCCGCCTTTCTTGCCTACCGTGAGCGCCGTTACGACCGCTGCCGTTATATTGTCGAGCAATCGCTCGCCATCTGCATGGGCCAGCTTGGTAAAGGGCCGGCCGTCGACAATCACAAAGCTACCGCGGACATGTTCGCGATGGTGTCCCAACCGATCTGAAGGAAGCGATAGCTATGAGTCGTGTTACGGAAATTCGCTATGTGGGCTACGCGCTGCCCGATCTTGAAAATGAACGGTTCTTTTACGCCGACCAGTGGAAGCTGGTGGAAGTCGGCGAGCAGGACGGAATGGTCTATTTTACGGCCGATGGCGGCGCGGAAGGCTATGTCGTTCGCCTGCGACAGGCAGAAGATCAGCGCATCGACGTGATCGCGTTGGCGGCAGACACGCGCGCCGATGTCGATGCGCTGCATGCCAAGGTTGTGGCGTCCGGTTGTCGGATCATCTTTGCGCCAAAGGATCTCGACACGTTGGGCGGCGGTTACGGCTTCCGTTTCTTCTCGCCCGACGGCCTCCCTTTTGAGGTTTCGAGCGACGTCCATGTCCGCACTCCCCGCACGCTTGACCGGTGGGAAGGCATCCCCCAGAAAATCAGCCACATCGTACTCCATTCGCCCGATCACAAAAAGCTGGTGGAATGGTTCTGCGACGTATTGGGCTTCAAGCTGTCGGACTGGCTGGGCGACTTCATGGCCTTTTTGCGCTGCAATTCAGCCCATCATCGCATTGCCATCCTTCCCGGACCGCCCTGCCTCAACCATGTCGCATACGACATGCTTTCGGTCGATGACATGATGGTGGGTATTAATCGCCTGCGCCAGAAAGGCACGGACATCCGTTGGGGGCCTGGACGTCATACTGCGGGCAACAACACTTTCAGCTATTTCACGACGCCTGCGGGCTTTGCCGTCGAATATACGTCTGAACTGGAAGATGTCGATTTTGAAGCCCATGAGGCGAAGGTCCATATTCCGGGGCCGAAGGTCATGGACCAATGGGGCATAGGCGTTGGCGGCCCTCAGACCATGCCGCATCCGGAGGCGGACAAGGGCCTGTTCGTGGCGGTGGAGGTCTGATCCATGGCGCTGTTCGAATATTTCCCAAACTATATCTGGAACCTCTCCGTTGCGATCGCCCTTGAAAGTGGTGGGCGCATTGGCGAGATCGTCGACATGTGCCAACCGATACGGGATGCGGCCGCCAATGGCGGAGATGCCGGTACGCCGCAGTTCATGCAGGCATGGTCGCGCATGGGCGACAGCCTGCTGGAACTCGCGGCCGAAGATGAGGCGAAGGGGCGCGCCTTTTCCGCCTCGAACAAGCTGGAGCGCGCGTCGCTTTATCTGTTCGTTGCCGAACGGATGCAGGGTCATGGAGCGCCGGGTCGTAAAGAGACCTATGCAAAGGCACGAGAGGCTTTTGACCGATCCACAGCGCTTGGCAAACTCAACCGTGAACGGGTCGAAATCCCACTTGAAACCGGCACCATGCCCGCACTCTTCACCCGCGCGCCCGGCGCAGGCAAGAAGCCGGCAGTCGTATTCTGCAACGGCCTCGATAGCTGCAAGGAATTGCTTTACTGGACCAATTTGCCAGTCGAACTGGCGCGACGGGGCATATCTACCCTCTGCGTCGATCAGCCAGGATCGGGGGAAACGTTGCGGCTACAGGGCTTGCCCGTCGATCCCCACAGCGAAAGCTGGGCAAGCAAGGCCGTGGACTGGCTGGAACAACAAAGCGACGTCGATCCTAACGCCATCGGGATGACCGGCATATCGCTGGGGGGGCATTTTGCGCCCAGAGCGGTCGCTTATGAGCCGCGCTTCGCCAGTGGCGCCGTCTGGGGCGCGAACCACAACTGGCGGGAGGTGCAGGACAAGCGGATGGCGCGCGAAGGCGAGAATCCGGTTCCGCATTATTGGGCGCATGTTCACTGGGCCTTCGGCGCGAAGGATCAGGATGACTTCCTTGCCAAGTCTGAGGCGATGAACCTGAACGGCGACATGGACCGGATCAAGGTACCTTTCCTCGTCACCCACGGCGCCAACGATCGTCAGATCAGCGTTGCCTACGCCGACGATCTGTACGATCAGCTCGTAAATTCTCCCCGGCGAGAGAAAATGATCTTCACCGCGCGTGAGGGTGGGGTCGAACATGTCGGCGCGGATAATATGTCCTATGGCCGCGATCTTCTCGCCGACTGGTTCGCCCAAACGCTAGGGGGCAATAGCGGATAAGCTGACGGCCAGGCCCGACGAGCGCCCCCTGCGTTCGCGCATGAAAAAGGCGCTGGTGCGCAATCCGCGCATGGACGGGAAACGTCACCCTGTGGATGCAGCATCGCCTGTTCCACCCGATTGTCACAAAGGATTGAAGCCATGGAATATTCACCCGTTCGCCGCGTTGTCACCGGCCATGATGCAGATGGCCGCGCGATCATTCAGGAGGATGGCCCGGTCTCCCGCGTGCAGCGCGTTGGTGGTGAGATCGGTCCGATCTTCCACGAAGTCTGGAACACGACACAGACCCCTGCCCCCATCGATGCAGCATCGGGTGAGCCTGATGAAAGTGGCATCACGCTGGCACCGCCAAAAGGTGGTACGCGCATCCGGATCCTCGACATTCCGCCAGAAGGCGACGGCATCCGCGAGATGACAGCAGAAGAAGCCAAGGCTCATTTTGCCGAAGTCGGCGCAGGCAGCGCTTCAGCACATGGGGGGCAGAACTCACGCCATGCCCTGATGCACCGTACCGAAACGATCGACTATGGCATCGTGCTGGACGGCGAACTGGTGCTCATCATGGATGAAGGCGAAACCACGGTTCGTGCCGGCGACATCGTCATACAACGCGGCACGAACCACGGCTGGTCAAACCGCTCCGATCGCAACTGTCGCATCGCTTTCATTCTGATCGATGGGACATTCGAACCTGATCTGAAGCGCTGAAAGGCCAAACGGCGCCATCACTCAGGTAGAAATTCGTCGCGCCTGAGATGATGATTTCCCCCGATAGCCTCCGACACCAGCAATAAACGACAAGTCGAAAGGATTGACCATGCGTTTTGCGACGCGCGACAATGGAACCGCGGATGGCGAACTGCTGCTCGTCGCTGACGATGGACTATATGGGCTGCCGATGGGCAGCGGCTTCCCTAACCTGCTGCATTCGATGGCCAATTGGGATGCTCTAAAGCAACACGCATCGACTGTCGCGGTTAGCATCGCGCGTGGCGACGGTTTCGCGATAGATCCAGCCTCCCTTATCGCCCCCTTGCCCCGCACTTGGCAGTGGCTTGATGGGTCCGCCTTTCCCAACCACGGCACGTTAATGGAAACGGCGTTCAAACACCCACCGATCGAAACTGACAAGCCACTCATGTACCAGGGGCTTAGTCATCAATTCCTGTCGGGGCTGGAAGATGTGATCTTGCCCAGCGAAGACGATTTCATTGATTTCGAGGGCGAATTTGCGGTTGTCACGGATGATGTCCCGATGGGTTGCCCAGCGAATGAAGCCATGCAGCATATACGGCTCATCCTGCTCCTCAACGACTGGTCGCTGCGTGCCGTCGCTCCGGCCGAAATGAAGACCGGATTTGGCTGGATTCAAGCAAAGCCGGCATGCAGCGTCGCGCCGTTTGCCGTAACCCCAGACGCACTTGGTGATAGATGGATTAACGGGCGCGTCTGCTTGCCGCTTCGGGTGGAGGTGAATGGGCAATGGTTTGGCCATCCGTCGGGCGAAGCAATGGCTTACGGCTTCCACGACCTTATCGCGCATGCCGCGAGAACCCGTTCCTTGTGCGCGGGCACTATCATCGGATCGGGCACTGTTTCCAACACCGATTATGCATCGGTAGGATCGACCTGCATTTCGGAACGTCGTGCAATCGAAATGATACAGGACGGTCAGCCGAAAACATCTTTCCTTCGCTTCGGCGACCGCGTCAGAATGACGGCAGGGGATGGCAGTGCATTATTCGGTGAAATCGATCAATGCGTCGCCCCACTCTCTCAATGATGTATGGCGCCCAGATCTCCTGATCAGGGCAACATCCTGGCCCATTCCTGCCGCAGCGCCTTGAAATTGGGAGCGCTTGGGTTTGGCAGGGTGGCGGCATGCAAGAGCATGCTGCGCGAGCACAAAGATAGTTTCGCCGCTGGCAGGTCAATATTGACCATGCAGGCGTGCGTAGCTGCAAATAAGGGTGATGCGATATTCATGACCCACCAACCAGCGCTGGCTTAATGTCCTGAATATTCGAAATCGGATCAATGTGACAAGGCCACCTCAGTGACGTAAAGCTGCATAGGGATTGGCTAACGGGGATCGGGGTCGAGGTGGGATCGCGCCGCGTTGCATCACGCACCAACCTGCAAGCTGATGTCCCCGCAACGTTGCCACTTCCAAGGACGCACCACTTAGTCGGGCGGCAAGATAGCCCGCGTTGAACGCATCACCAGCGCCAGAAGTATCAATTGCCTCCAATCGTTGAGGTGGAGCGATGACAGGTCCCCCGCCGAGGGAGGCGCCCTGAACGCCCATCTTGACGATCACTTCCACACATCCCAGCCCTCGCCAATGTTCGGCGATGGCAGATGCGCTGGCTAGACCAGACAAGGCCTCTTCATCCTCCTGCGTTGGCAGCCCGACCGACGCCACCTCTATCGCCCTGTTCCGCCAAAGTTGCGCCGTTTCCGGGTCTGGCCATAGTTGTGGACGATAATTGCCATCGAAGGCCACCATGCCACCCGCGTCGCGGACGCCCCGCGCCATCTCCAACACCTTGTTGCGGCCCCGATCGTTCAGGATGGCAAGGCTAATCAGGGAGAACCCAAACAAGCGCGCCTTGGCAACCGTCTCGCAAGCGGCGGCAGTTCCGGGACAGTCAAACATCTCCCGCGCCGCGCTCTCGCCCCTCCAATAGGTGAAGCTACGCTCACCACTTGTATCGCAAGAAATGGCATAAAGGCCGCCTATTCGCGCAGGGTGCGTCAGGACCAGACTGGTGTCCAGCCCTTCCGCCTGCCATTTCCAGGTTACTTGCTTGCTGAACTCGTCAACTCCCATCGCCGTGAAATAGCCTATATCTATTCCCGCACGCGCCAGGTGGACAGCCGTGTTCAGCGTGTCGCCCCCATATCCAAGCGTCCAGCTTTCCCCGTTTTGCGAAAGCTCCAGCATCGCTTCACCCAGGAAGATTGCGTCAGGCAACTCACCAGCTCCACATTGTGCCGTCTTCCAACCGGGCTATCGGCAGATAAGCGGGCTTGTAAGGATATTTGGCCGCCAGTTCCTCGTCGATGTCGACGCCATGGCCGGGCGTTTCACCACAGAACAACGCGCCATCGGCAAATTGATAATCATGAGGGAACACGGCGTCGGTTTCCTCGGTATGCCGCATATATTCCTGAATGCCGAAATTGGGTATCCAGGTATCGAAATGCAGCGCGGTCCCCATGGTGACCGGCGACAGATCCGTCGCGCCATGGCTGCCGGTGCGCACCTGATAAAGGCTTGCCAGATCGGCGATCCGGCGCAGATGCGTGACGCCCCCCGCACTGACGATCGTACACCGGATATAGTCGATCAACTGATTCTGGATCAGATCCTTGGCGTCCCAAATTGTGTTGAAGATTTCTCCGACTGCAAGTGGCGTGACTGTATGCTGGCGGACAAGCTTGAACGCCTCCTGATTTTCGGCGGGCGTCACATCCTCGAGCCAGAACAGTTGATAGGGTTCCAGCATCTTGCCCAGATTGGCTGCTTCCTGTGGCGTATAGCGATGATGTCCGTCGTGCAGGAGATGGTGGTCGAAGCCATAGGTCGCGCGCAGCGTCTCGAACAGCTTGGGCACATAGTTGAGCGCCTTGCGCGTGTCCCATCCCGTCACCGACGGCAAGGACGCATCGGCCGGTTCGTAATAGAGTTTTCCACGGCCTACGCCATAGGCGTCCTTAATGCCCGGAACGCCCGTCTGCGCGCGGATCGCCTTATATCCCAGATCGATATATTGACCAACTGCATCCACTGTTTCAGCGATGTCGCTGCCATTGGCATGACCATAGACCATCACACCATCCCGGCTGCGGCCACCAAGTATCTGGTAGAGCGGCATATTTGCCATCTTCGCCTTGATATCCCACAGGGCGACATCAACGGCTGCGATAGCCCGCATTGTAACAGGCCCGCGCCGCCAATAGGCACCACGATACAGATATTGCCAGATATCTTCGATCCGCCGTGGGTCCATACCGATCAGGCACGGCACGACATGGTCCTCCAAATAGGCGACAACCGCCTTTTCCCGACCGTTCATTGTCGCGTCGCCAATGCCATAGACGCCTTGGTCGGTCATGATTTTCAGCGTGACAAAATTGCGCCCTGGGCAGGTCACGATGACCTTGGCCGATACGATCTTCATGCGAGCCCTCCTTAAAATCGGCGTAAACGCCGCTCACCCCAGCCTGATATTGGTTTTACCTTTTTTTCACAAGAGATCATATGTCTTGCAGGCAGCTCATGATCCATTATGAGATTGGGACAGTTCATCAGCATGGGACCGGACTCAGATGTCAAACATTCTCGATCTACATCCCGACCGCCTTCTTCCGGCGGAACCGGCCACCCGTCTGATCGCTCGGCAGCTTTACGACAGTGTCGCGTCGCTGCCGATTGTCAGCCCGCATGGCCATACCGATCCGGCCTGGTTCGCGAAGAATGAGGCGTTCGGGGACGCGACCGATCTGCTGCTGAAGCCCGATCACTATATTTTTCGGATGCTTTATTCACAGGGTATTCCGCTGGAAGCATTGGGGGTCGGCGACTCTCTCGCCGATCCGCGCGAAGCTTGGCGGCTATTTGCCAGCCATTATCACCTTTTTAGAGGTACACCGTCGCGTATGTGGCTGGACTGGGTCTTCGCGGCGGTGTTCGGCATGAAGGTCCAGTTCGGGGCAGCCACCAGCGACCTTTATTATGACAGCATCACGGAAAGTCTTGCGTCCGAAGCCTTTCGCCCACGGGCCTTGTTCGATCGTTTCGGGATCGAAGTCATCGCGACGACCGAAGGTCCGCTCGATACTCTGGATCATCATGCCGCCATCCGCGCAGAGAACCGGAAAGCGGACGGCTGGCCGGGCAAAGTGATCACGGCATATCGTCCCGACGCCGTCATCGACCCTGAGTTTGAAGGCTTTGCCGCAAATCTCGGCAGGCTATCGGATTTGACTGGGGAAGATTGCTTCACCTGGAGCGGCTATCTCGCCGCGCATCGGCAGCGCCGCGCCTTCTTCGCCGAGATGGGGGCGACATCAAGCGATCATGGGCATGCGACCCCCCGGACGGCGAACCTGCGGCCCGATGAGGCTGCCTCCCTGTTCGCCAAGATTGTCAGCGGAACGTTTGATATGCACGATGCCGAACTGTTCCGCGCGCAGATGTTGACCGAAATGGCTGGGATGAGCGTGGATGACGGCCTGGTCATGCAAATCCATCCCGGCTCCTTCCGCAATCACAATGCCAGCCTGTTCGCGCGCTTCGGGCGCGACAAGGGTGCCGACATACCAATGCGTACGGAATTCGTCGCCAACTTGAAGCCCCTGCTCGACCGGTTTGGTAACGACCCGCGCCTGTCGATCATATTGTTCACCTTGGATGAGAGCGTCTATGCGCGCGAGCTTGCGCCATTGGCCGGCCATTACCCCTGCCTGAAGCTCGGACCGGCCTGGTGGTTTCATGACAGCCCCGAAGGCATGCGACGCTTCCGGCCTATGACGACCGAGACAGCAGGCTTTTATAACACGGTCGGTTTCAACGACGACACGCGCGCCTTTCTGTCCATTCCAGCACGCCATGATGTCGCGCGCCGGATCGACTGCGGTTTTCTGGCCCAACTGGTTGTTGAACATCGTCTGGCCGACTGGGAGGCGGCGGAACTCGCGCGCGATCTGACCTATAATCTTGTTAAGACGGCGTATCGGCTGTGATGGGTGATGAAATGTCGGGAACTCGCCTGAATGCCGAAAGGCTGCGCACCATTGCTGCTGGACAGGCACCATTCTCCTACGACCGAGATGCGCAGAAGACAGGCATTGTGCATTTCGGCATTGGCGCTTTCCATCGGGCACATCAGGCATGGTACACCCATAGGGCGATGATGGCCGGCGACCGGGACTGGATGATCATTGGCGTTTCTATGCGCTCGCCTACCATCAGCGATCAGCTTAATCCGCAGGATGGTCTCTATACCCTGACCACCTCCTCCGCCAAGGGTCGCGCAACGGAAATCATCGCATCGGTGCGCCAGATTCTGGTCGCATCGCAAGATGCACCGGCCATCGTGGCGACAATTGCCGGCGCGGACGTGCATGTGATCAGCTTCACTGTCACGGAAAAAGGCTATTGCCGCGCACCGGACGGCGGCATCGACCGGGCGGCGGCTGACGACGGCAGCATCTACCCTCTGCTGCTTAAAGGACTGCGAAAGCGCATGGTCGAAGGCTTGCCGGGCGTCACTCTTCTGTCTTGCGACAATCTTGCCAATAACGGCCGACAGCTCAAGACATTGCTCCTTGCCTATGCAAGAGATCTGGATACGGACGTCGGTGCCTGGATAGAGGCAGAATGTCGCTTCCCTTGCTCCATGGTGGACCGCATCGTGCCTGCGCCATCCAGCGGCGATCGCGACCTCGCAAGCGCCGCCATAGGCGCCGACGATCGCGGCGCAATCGTCACCGAGCCTTTCAGTCAATGGGTCATCGAAGATGATTTTGCCGGCTCCCGGCCAGCCTGGGATCTCGTCGGTGCTAGTATCGTCACCGACGTTGCCCCCTATGAAACCGCGAAGCTGCGCATGTTGAACGGCGCGCATTCCGCGCTTGCATATCTTGGACTGTTGCGTGGCCACAGCTTCGTGCGCGAAGCGGTGATGGATCCAATCGTTCGCCCCATCGTGACCGCGCTTATGCGGGACGAAGCACTGCCCACCATAAAGCCGGCGCCTGAGCAGGATCTTTCCGCTTATGCCGACCAATTGCTTGATCGGTTTTCCAATCCGACTGTCGACCACAAACTGATCCAGATTGCGATGGACGGTAGCCAGAAAGTCCCGCAACGCTGGCTTGAGACCTTGGCCGAGCGCCAATGCGCGGGACAGCAAAGCCCAGCGATCCTGGCTGCCATCGCCGCTTGGCGCTGCCACTTACGCGGTGACAATATCGACCGGTGGGGGCAGATCGAAGATCCGATGGCCGATATATTGATCCCTTTCGCGCGCCGCGACGACGAAGGCTTCGCCCATGCCATTCTCGGCCCAGACGGCATCTTCGCTCCTCATTGCGTCGCGAATGCCCTTACCATGGAACACCTTGTCCACGCCTTGGGCAATAGGATGGCGGGCGATTCCACCGCTGATGACGCTTGAGATTGGTAAGGTAACTTGCGGCAGCAAAAAAGCTGTGACATGGTTAAACCCATGCAACCCAAGCTGAAGCTGTATCAAAACGTCGCCCGGAAGATTGAGCAGGGCATCAAGGATGGCGCCTATCCCTTGGGCGCACGTCTCCCACCTGAACGAGATCTGGCTGACAAATTTGGTGTCAGCCGACCGACGGTGAGGGAAGCAATCATTGCCCTCGAGATCCGCAATCTCGTGGAGGTCAAACATGGGTCTGGCGTATATGTTGTCCACCTGCCGGCGATGGAGGAAAATCTTGCCGAGTTGGACGTCGGCGCGTTTGAGCTGATCGAAGCCCGTATGATGTTCGAGGGGGAGGCAGCGGCACTAGCCGCGCTAGCCATGACGGACGACGAATTGCACGAATTGGGCGATATTCTGGTAAAGATGGAGAACGTTGACCCTGCGTCGGCAGAAGAACTATCCTTCGACCGCAAGTTCCATTTGTCGATTGCAAAAGGAACCAAGAACAGTCTTATCGAACAGACAATCGAAACATTGTGGGACGTTCGAGAAACTTCGCCCCTTTGCAAGCATATGTTTCACCAGGCACGAAGCAGTGGCATTAATCCTCGGCCTTCAGAACACAGGAGGATTTTGGATGCACTGTCAACTCGCGACCCTGCTGCATCACGCAGCGCGATGCGCGATCACCTTCGCCGCGTGTCTGAAGATTTGCTCGTTGTCACCGAACTCGAATTGATCGAAAAAGCAAAGAAAGAGATTGGCGACAAGCGCCGTCGACTTGTTGGCAAATAATGCATGCCCTTGACTGATTGCAAGCGCGCACGGTCGGCGCCGCGTGGGTCAAGGACGGTCTGACACGCTGAGCTCATGGCGTCCCATCGATCAAGAAGAAGGTGAGCTCATCATGCGCCTGTTTCATATTATACGTGATCCGCATGCCTGCAAGACAGTAGAGCATGATAGCGATGCTATTGATTAATTGCAATTATTGATGTAATTTATGTATAAGTGTTTATTTATTTTATAACTAACCAATATTATTCCGATAGGAACATTTCAGCGATGGGATATGAATCGCGGACTATTGGGGATTCTAGAACAATATAGCTGAAATATTTTTCGATACCTGCATCGCTTTCCAGAAGTTCTTCGATGATGGATTGGTAATGGCTCACGCTACGCGCGATGATTTTGAGGAAATAGTCATAGCCGCCACTGACATGGTGACATTCCATGACTTGTGGTATTTTTCTTGCTTGTGCTATAAAGCGTTGGAAATCGGCAATTCTATGGTCTGCAAGCGTCACTTCGGTGAAGACCATGAGCGAATCGCCGAGTTTTTGAAGCGCGATGCGGGCTCCGTAGGATTTGATATAGCCGCATTCCTCCAGCCGTTTCAGCCGGGACAAACAGGGGCTGGCTGACAGGCCAATCGCCTTGGCGAGCGCGACGTTCGTCACACGTCCGTTATCCTGTAGATAAGCCAATATCCTGAAGTCCAGCCGGTCGAGCTTTTCCACCTTTTTTCCTCATGCCCGCCGCCGAACCTAGTCGATCATCGGGGCGCGGATAGCCTAGGGCATATGCCGCCGCAAATTCTACCGCGGAAGCCGATAAAAACGTCAACAATGCATGACCAGCGCCCTTCAAAGCGCAGATTTTCGCGTAGAAAGGGCTTTCAATGAAGGGGTGGAAACAATGATTCGACAACAGAGAGATACATGACCTGATGGCGAGCCATCCCGATTTCAGCCGCTCAAGCGTCAGGACGGCTGGGTCATGCATCGGGGCAATCGCCGTCGGCCCCAGGTTTGCCAGACCGTTCGAACCGGCAGCGATCTCCCACCATGTCCCGACCGGCTGAATTCGGATTGGAAGAAGCAGGGTCTCGACATAGGTTGGCTCACATGTTGTCAGCGGTCGCTAGTCGCCATCCGTGCGGGATTGGGAATTGCCATGAAACTTGATCGGATCGACCTTAAAATCCTTCGGCAGCTTCAGACCGACGGTCGCATCAGCAACGTCCATTTGGCGGATGCCGTCGGCCTGTCCCCCAGTCCCTGCCTGGCGCGGATCAAGCGCCTCCAGAAAGCAGGGATCATCGTCGGGTATGAAGCGCAATTTGATCTGGAGAAGTTGGGAAACTTCATAACCGCCTATGTTCAGGTCATTCTGAAAAACCACCGGCGTGCGGAAGCGCAGAGATTTGAAAAGGCGATCATCCGCATCAGGGAAGTGGTGGAATTCCACATGGTCAACGGCAAATATGATTATCTCATGAAAATCGTTGCGCCGGGATATGATTGCCCCGCGCGCGTCATGGAGGATATTTGGCAGGCGGATCTGGGAATTCAGAGCTATTCGGTCTTCATCGTTTCCGGAATGCCCATCCGCAACCGGCCGCTGCCTATTGGCTTCTAGGCCAAGCCTGTCCGACGATTGCGGCACTGCATATTGATGCTGGCCAATATGCCGGTTCACAGGGCAAGATTCTTCGAAAGGCTGGAAGCACAGCAGCATTTCCCGCAACGCTTTGCCTAGCATCAAGCGCGTCAGACATCACAATCAAGGTGCAAGCGACCATGTTCAGGCCCAAATATATTAGTTTCGACTGCTATGGCACGATGATCAATTTCATCATGGGACCGACGGCAGGTCAGATTTTCGCCGATCGGGTCGATCCCGCGACGATGCCCGGATTCCTCGATGCCTTTCGCATCTATCGGCTGGATGAAGTGCTGGGCGCATGGAAGCCGTTCTACGACGTCATTGACAATGCGATCGCGCGCGCGTGCGAGCGATATGGCGTGGTCTGTGACGCCAGTGACGTCCAGGCGCTGTACGATGCTATTCCGACCTGGCAGCCCCATGCGGATGTGCCGGGACCATTGGGCCGGGTAGCGGAACATTATCCGCTCGTCATCCTCTCCAACAGCATGACCGATCTTATCCCCTACAGCGCCCGCAACATCGGCGTACCGTTCCACGCAATTTACACAGCGGAGGAGGCCGGCGCCTATAAGCCGCTGTTGCGGCCCTTTGAATATATGGTCGATCAACTGGGCTGCGCGCCGGAAGAGATGATGCATGTCTCATCCAGCCCGCGCTATGATCTGATGAGCGCGCATGACCTGGGCTTTGGCGCCAAGGTTTTCGTCGATCGCGGTCATGAAGCGCCGACAGACCATTATGGCGTCGTGCGGATCAAGGACTTTAGCGAACTTCCCGCTCTGGTCGGGCTTTAAGATATGTCAGGCGATCGGTATATGATGTATCGATCGCCAATCATCCTGCCTGCAATTTTCAAGACGGAGATCGTGCGATCGCAGAGGCCATGATAAAATTTGATGCGATCGATCTTCGGATCATGGCGGAGTTGGAAAAACAGGGCCGCATGACCAATTCGCTGCTGGCGGAAAAGGTCGGCCTGACGCCAAGTCCCTGCCTGACCCGTGTGACGCGCCTTGAAAAGGCGGGATATATTACCGGCTATCGGGCGAAGCTCAATCTTTCGGCGATCGGTGAACTGGTCACGGTTTTCACGGAGATCACCCTCCAGGATCGACGCATGGCGACCGTGTCGCGCTTCGAACAGAAGCTCAAGACGATCGATGAATTGTGCGAATGCGCGCGCGTCACCGGCGATTGCGATTATATCCTCAAATTCGTGACGCGATCTGTCGCCCATTATTGCGAAACGATCATGAAGATCGTCGACGAAGGGTCGCTGGTGGATCGCTATTTCAGCTATTTCGTCGTGCGCAGCTTCAATCTGGGCGACAGGGGATATCTGGACGAATTGGAACAGCCTGCCTGACCGGCGATGACATCATGAAGGCCAAGGCGGCAAACTCATGGTCATACGCACAGCGCAATAGGTGTAATTTCCTGTTTCCCTTTACTTTTGCCGGAATCGGAAATGTATCGGCCTGCGATCGCTTCTGGCAGAAAAACTCCCAACTGCCTTAGATCACCAGCCGATAGCATCCGCAGATAAGCAATATTCAGCACAAATTATGGCGCCGCCCGAGCGACAACAGCCTCGAACAGCAAAGCTGAAAAAGGATGGGTGTCAGGATGATGGATGCAAACCATCTGACGCCGATAATCATAGGCAGATAGATGTTACTCGATCCGACGCTCACCACCAAGCCACCACAGGTCACGCCGCAGGATGCCGAAACATGCGCGCGGCGCTTCTACGGGCTGGAATTGAATGCGCACCCGCTGTCTGGCGAACGCGACCGTAACTTCAGAATGGATGGCCAGGATGGACGCCAGTTCCTGCTGAAATTCTCCAATCCAGCCGAAGCGGTCGAGATCGTCAATCTTCAGACCTGCGTTCTCAATCATATCCGTCAGAAGGATCCGACGCTTCCTATACCGCATATGGTGGCCGCGAACGACGGCGCGTTCGAAACGGCTATCGAACTGGACGATGGACGATGGTCCATCCTGCGGATGTTGACCTTCCTGCCGGGCACACCCTTGCATCAATCAGAACGGACCAGCCGGCAACGGCGCGCGTTGGGCCACTGTCTGGCCCGTCTGGACCGGGCACTGGAAGGCTTCACCCATCCCGCCGCCAACCATGATCTGTTGTGGAACGTTGCCGCCGCGCACAGGCTGAAGGGCATGATCGAAGGCGTGGCCGATCCCGCGCGACGCCAACTCCTGCAGAATTTCATGGCCGACTATGAAGCCAGCGTCCTGCCGCAATTGAAAGGGTTGCGGGCGCAGCTCATCCACAACGACTTCAATCTCGGCAACGTGCTGGTCGATCCGGATGATAGCGAAGCCGTGGCGGCCGTCATCGACTTTGGCGACATCGTCCATGGGCCATTGGTCGGGGAAATCGCGACCGCCGCCGCCTATCAACTGGGCGATGACCCGGATCCGCTGCGTGGCGCAGCGGAAATGATTGGCGCTTATGACGCGGTTTTACCCCTCCAGCATACGGAAAAGGCCGTTCTGCTTGATCTCGTGACCGCACGCTTGGTGATCACCGTGTTGATCACCGAATGGCGCGCAGCCCGCTACCCCGACAATTACCAATATATCATGCGCAACAATGGTCTTGCCTGGAAGGGCCTTGATCAATTTCAGCGGCTTTCGCGCGATGAGGCCAGCGCGCAATTACTGCAATTCTGTTCGTCGGGAGACAAATGATGACGATCCAAGACAATTCATCAGTCAACGCCTTCATTCCCGGCCAGGTGCAACTGGACGCGCATGAGGCGAACATGGTCGCGATGCGCGACCGTTTGCTCGGACCAGCCTATCGCCTGATGTATCAAAAGCCGCTCCACTTCGTCCGGGGCGAGGGCGTGTGGCTCTACGACGCCTCCGGCCGGCCGTTTCTCGATACCTATAATAATGTCGTTTCTCTGGGACACTGCCATCCCGATGTGGTGGAAGCGATCACCAGGCAGGTTGCGACGCTGTGCACCAACACCCGCTATCTGCATGAAACCATTCTTGAACTCGCGGACGGCCTGCTGTCGACGGTCAGCAGCGAATTGTCGCACATGATGCTGACATGCTCCGGCAGCGAAGCGAACGACCTTGCCTACCGCATCGCCAAGGTGCGGACCGGCGGGACCGGCATCATCATCACCGAAACGGCCTATCACGGCATAACCGACACCGTATCGCAATTCTCACCCACGCTTGGGCCGGCCGTCAATCTGGGCGCGCATGTTCGCACCGTTCCAGCGCCAGCCGCCTACAGAAGCGGCGCAAATGTTGCGGAGCGCTTCCAGCGCGACGTCGAAACGGCAATTGCGGATCTGATGCGGCATGGCATCCGGCCTGCTATGCTGATCGTGGACTCAATCTTTACGAGCGATGGTATTCTGCCGGAGGAGCCAGGCTTTCTGAAGGGCGCTGTCGATGCGATCCGCGAAGCAGGTGGCATCTTCGTCGCGGATGAAGTGCAGCCGGGCTTTGGTCGCACTGGAAGCCATATGTGGGGCTTTCAGCGTCATGACGTAACCCCCGATATCGTTACCCTGGGCAAGCCGATGGGCAATGGCCAGCCAATTGCGGGGCTTCTTGCGCGCCATGATATTGTGGAAAAGTTCGGCAACAGCGCGCGTTATTTCAATACCTTCGCCGGTAACACCGTTTCCTGCGCAGCAGCGGTGGCCGTTCTCAAGGTCATTCAGCGCGACCAGATCAAAGACAATGCGCGGGACGTCGGTGCCTATCTGCTGGAGAAGGTCGATGCGCTTCGGGCGCGTCACGAGTGCCTGGGCCATGTTCGGGGAGCGGGCCTGTTCGTCGCTGCCGATATTGTGTCGGATCGCGAGACACAGGCAGGGGACCGCGTTCGTACCGCGCAGATTGTCAACGACATGCGCGAAAACGGCGTCCTGATCAGTGCCTGCGGCACCGACCACAACATTCTCAAAATCCGCCCACCGCTGATCTTCAGTCGCGAAAATGTCGATCTGTTCGTCGATGTTCTTGATAGGGCGCTTGAACGCTAAAGCCTGCGCAGTCGGTCAAGCACCGTCTGGCGTCGCTGTAGCTATAGCTGTAGCTGTAGCTGTAGCTGTAGCTGACACCTCAACAAGATGTACGTCAAGATCAACAGAGAGATGTCGATCTCGTGTGCCATCGATCACGAGCACGAAATACTGGAGAGCCATTTGGCGAAAAGGCAGAATAAAGAATATGCTATAGACCAGATAAATTTATGTTAATGAAATATCACTTCAAATTTTTTGACGAAAATCTGTTTTACAATTTATCACTTTCTGTTTTTTCCTCGATCATTCTGGCGGCTTCAATCAAACTTTTGCCGGTTTCTGATGCAGCATAGGCAGTCATGGTCACCGCGACCCCATTAGGCCCATCGAGTAGGACAAGCCCTTCTGCCACGCTCGCTTTTCCGGGCAGCGACTGAACACTGGTATCTTCTGGCGGTGTCATGATGTTAGCCTTTCGATGCCTGAGCGATCCGATATAGTCTCAATGTAGAGATAGGCGGGATTAAACTGACCTCTGCGGGCCAGACCTTCGACGTCGAGAATTTCCACGAGCGATGAGCGAAAGATACACAGTCGTTCTTCCCGCAACTGTCGCAGCACGCGATTGGTGTGAACACTTGTTATGCCGCAGATTTCCGAAATATCCGCCTGGGTTAGCCCCAGGGCAAAGCGCTTTCCGTCGCTCAAGCCGACAGGCACCAGGCGGGCGTTGGTTTCAGACAGAAAATGCGCCACACGCCCAACTGCGTCCAGCCGTCCAAGACGGAAGAGCCACGCCCGGTGCATGGCAGCATCGAGCAGGGTGGAAAACCATAGCTTGCGTGTGAGCTCGGGCATTGTCGCGTTGATGTCGTCCAAAGCCTTGTGCGGAATGACTGCAATCGTCGCCGCTGTCAGGCTTGCGACATCATGATCCAATATCTTGAGCGGATAGCCGTGCAGGTCCAGAAAATCCCCTGGCACTTGGACAGCGACGAGTTGGCGCATCCCTTCGCGATCGTCCAGGTAACGGCACATGAAGCCCTCCAGCAGCAACATGCTCACGGACAGCGTGTCACCAGCCTGCACCACAGTCTTTCGCGCATCGATTGTTCGTATTTCGAAAACCGCCTTTTCCAGAATGGCGCGTTCATGAACATCCAGTTCGACGCCGCGACGATCCCTTAGAAATTTGTCGGTAAACAAGATTGGTCCTTCACGGTGAAAAAACCTGGGTTTGGACAATAGCAACGGTCCGTGGCGACGCCGTATCCAGCCGCCGGAAATAAATCGCTATAACGTACATTAGTTTTGGATCCGTCGGCGCAACTTGCTGAAGAGCGCCGGGTTATCTCTCCGCAAGTGCCACGGGTTCCCGACCATGCGGGAATTCGCATTTATCTCGGATGACCCTAAAAAGTGCTGGAAACGCGTCCGGCGCCTCTCTCGTGCATAAGGATGCCCCATGCCCAAGTCCCCTCCCGCCGCTGGTAAAGTTCCCGGCGATGCGCCCAAAAAGGCTTCCCGACCTGCACCTGCCGAAACTCACTCAATGAACTTTGCAGAACCGCAGGCAGAAGGGGGCGAAACGCATCAGGTTGCTGGAGGCGACGTCGCGGTCTTGACGACGGCACATGGCATCCCGGTCGCCGATGATCAGAACAGCCTGAAACAGGGCGCGCGTGGCCCAACCTTGCTGGAGGACGCGCATTTCCGTGAAAAACTGTTTCATTTCGACCATGAAAGAATCCCCGAGCGCGTTGTCCATGCTCGCGGCTACGGTGCGCACGGCTATTTCGAACTGACGGAATCCTTAAGCGACGTCACCCGCGCGAATGTCCTCCAGCGGGTCGGCGAGCGCGTCCCCGCTTTTGTGCGCTTCTCCACGGTCGCGGGGTCCAAAGGCTCCGCCGATCTGGCCCGCGACGTACGCGGCTTTGCCGTGAAGCTCTACACGCAGGAAGGCAATTGGGACATTGTCGGCAATAATATCCCTGTCTTCTTCATACAGGACGCGATCAAATTCCCCGATTTGATCCACGCCGCCAAGCCGGAGCCGGACCGAGACTTTCCGCAGGCGCAGACCGCACATGACAATTTCTGGGACTTTATCAGCCTGACGCCAGAAAGCTTCCATATGGTGATGTGGACGATGTCGGACCGCGCCATTCCGCGTTCGCTGCGCACAATGGAGGGCTTTGGCGTCCACACCTTCCGCCTCGTCAATGCGGATGGCAAATCGACCTTCGTCAAATTCCACTGGAAGCCCAAGCAGGGCCTGCAATCGGTTATGTGGAACGAGGCGGTCAAGATTAACGGCGCTGATCCTGACTTCCATCGTCGCGACCTGTGGGACGCGATCAACGCCGGGGACTTTCCCGAATGGGAGCTAGGCGTCCAGCTGTTTGACGATGCGTTTGCCGACAGTTTCGACTTCGACGTGCTGGATGCAACCAAGCTGATTCCGGAGGAATTGGTGCCTGTCCGCATCGTTGGGCGTTTGGTTCTGGACCGGGTCGTCGACAATTTCTTTGCCGAAACGGAACAGGTCGCCTTCATGACCCAGAATGTACCGCCGGGCATCGATTTCAGTAACGACCCGCTGCTCCAGGGCCGCAATTTTTCCTATCTCGATACTCAGATCAAGCGTCTGGGCAGCACCAACTTCACCCATTTGCCGATCAACGCGCCCAAATGTCCGATGGCCCATTTTCAGCAGGATGGGCATATGGCGATGCGCAATCCCAAGGGGCGCGCCAATTATGAACCCAATAGCTGGGGGGCGGCGCAGGGCGGTCCGCGAGAAGACCCGGTGCGTGGCTTTAACAGCTTCACGCAGGAGGCCGATGGCCCCAAACAACGGGTCCGTTCGGAAAGCTTCGCCGATCATTACAGCCAGGCGCGGCAATTCTTTACCAGCCAGACGCCTACCGAGCAGAAGCATATCGGCGACGCTATCGTGTTTGAACTGAGCAAGGTCGAACGTCCCGACATTCGCTCACGAACCGTCTCGCACCTGATCAACATCGACGCTACTCTGGCGCAAACTGTTGCTGACGGGCTTGGTCTTGCCTTGCCCGACCCGGCAAAGGCTGCGCGACCCACCATGATGGACCTGCCGACGTCTGATGCACTGAGCATCCTCAAAAATGGGCCGGACAGTTTCAAGGGGCGCAAGCTGGGCATCCTCCTGACCGACGGCGCTGATGCTGTAGTCTTTAACGCGCTGGTAAAGGCGGTCGACAAGGAGGGGGCGGTTTACGAGGTTGTCGCGCCCAAGATCGGCGGCGTGACCCTGTCGGATGGCACAGCGGTTCCGGCCAAACAGAAGATAGACGGGGGGCCCTCCGTTCTGTTCGACGCCATTGCCGTGGTGGCGTCAGAGGAAGGCGCTTCGCTGCTAGCCATGGACGCGGCCGCCAAGGATTTCGTCACGGATGCCTTTGCGCATTGCAAATATATCGGTCTGACAGCCGAGGCGCAGGCCTTGTTTGAAAAGGCAGGGATAGCCGATGATCTGGACGAAGCCTGCCTGCCGCTGGCGACAGCAAAGGATGCCCGGTCATTCCTGACCGCTTGCCGGGCGTTGCGCTACTGGTCGCGCGAACTGACGGTCGATCTGGACGCCCAGCCCGACGCCTGATCGCGGATCTCTACGAAAATCAACGGGGAGATGGCTTCACGCCATCCCCAATCACGCGCGCGAGAGGATGACACTCTATGCGGATCGGCATCATCGCCCATCTCAAACATCCGATAGCCGAGCCCTTTGCCGGTGGATTGGAAATGCACACGCATCTGCTGGCAAGGTCCCTGAGGGATCGAGGCCATGCAGTGACTCTGTTCGCTTCATCTCGATCGCAGCCGGGGATCAATCTGGAAGCGATCTGCGCCGAAACCGCGATACAGACTGTGGGCACGACCGAAGCCAGCGACGTGCCCTTCTTTCGCGAACATCATGCCTATCTCAGTCTCATGACCGATTTGCGCCATCGCGACTTCGACATCATCCATAATAATTCGCTCCATTATCTGCCTGTAGCTATGGCCGACAGCCTGCCCATGCCGATGGTGACGACGTTGCACACGCCGCCCTTCTGCTGGCTGGAAAGTGGTATCCGCCTATGTACAGCGCGCAGTCACAGTTTCGTCGCCGTGTCGCGCTCGGTTGCCGCTCTCTGGAACCACGTCACACATAGCGACGCAGTGATATGGAACGGCATCGACCTGCAAAAATTTGCCTTCCATCCTCAGCCCGCCATCGATCCCTATCTGGTCTGGTATGGTCGCATCGTCCCGGAGAAGGGATTGCATCTGGCGATCGAAGCTGCCCGGCGCGTTGGCCTTCCGCTGAAGATTGCAGGGCCGATCCTCGACGATGATTATTACCGGGCACAGATCGCACCGGCGCTGAGTCAGGATGTCGCTCATGTCGGACATCTGACTCACGAGCAACTCGCCCACCTCGTTGGCGGCGCGCGCGCCTTCCTCTGTACACCCATGTGGGATGAACCTTATGGCTTGGTCGTTGCCGAAGCGCTCGCCTGCGGCGTGCCGGTCGCGGCCTTTGCGCGCGGGGCGATCCCTGAAATATTGGATTCCAAATGCGGGGTCCTTGCAATCCCGGATGATGTGACCTCGCTCGCCAACGCTGTGCTGGCCGCGTTGGCGCTGGACCGCAGCGCGTGCCGGACCAGAGCAGAACAGATGTGCGATGCCGACCGCATGGTCGATAATTATGAGGCGCTATATCTGCGTCAGATTGCGAGGGCGGCTCCAACTGTCTGCAGCGAAAAAACAGCGTCCATCCATCTGATGCCCTCAACGCGCCTGCCCCATTCGGCATCAAGCGCTAGATCGGCCTCCCTTGGCTGACGAGAGCGCCATGACGCTGTGCGTCTGCGTCCCTGCGCGGAATGAGTCGGCACGCCTGCCGATATTGCTCGATGCGCTTGCGATGCAGGACTGGCCCGATGTGATCCCGGTTTCGATAGCCATCAACAACAGTAGCGACAATAGCCGCGCTGTTGTCGAGGCCGCCCGCCAGCGTCACGCCGGGCGGCTCAACATAGGCATAACCGAACATATTTTCGCGCCGAACCTTGCGCACGCCGGATCAGCCCGGCGGCTGGCAATGGACAAAGGCCTCGAGCTTCTACCTGCACTGGACAATACGGCTCTCGTCAGTACAGACGCTGACAGCCGCCCTCCGACCGACTGGCTGCGCAATATCGCCGCTGCCTTTTCGCGTGGCGCCGATATGGTGGGCGGCCGGATTGAAATAGATGGCGCAGAACCCCTGCCACCGCAAGTGCAGCGCTTGCGCATGGCATGGGACCGGTATTGGGTGAGCGTCCGTACCATCGAGGATATGATCGATCCTCTGCCCTGGGACCCCGCGCCCCGCCATGGTGATCATACCGGCGCTTCGCTCGCCATTCGCGCTGCGCTTTATCTCGCCTGCGGCGGTGTTCCCGCAATCGCGAGCGGAGAGGACCGCGCGCTCGTAATGGCAGCGCTCGCCCAGGGCGGACGGCTTGTCCATCCCGTCACGGTCTCCACACGGGTCTCGCCACGGCTGGATGGACGCGCCGACGGCGGCATGGCGGCCGGTATGCGGACATTGTTCGCGAGCGCCCGAAAAAACATCTCACCCATGGCGCCAGCCTTTACCCATTGGCACGAACGCGCGCACTGGCGCAGGCAATTGCGTATGCAGCCCGATGGCGCTGCTTTGATCGCGTTGCAAGAACCCCTGCTGCCCCCGATGCCGCACGACATGGTGCTGGAACTCCAGCCATGAACCGTCGCCCTATCGGCTACTATGTTCATCATCATGGCGCCGGCCATCGCGCGCGGGCGGAGGCGATCGCCGCCGCCATCGACTGGCCTGTTGTCCTGCTGGGCACGGGGCTGGGCACGGCAGGGATTGACCTGTGCGATGACCGCCCCCTTTCTGGCAGCTTCGACGGTGTGGATGAGACGGCTTCACGCCCCGCTGCCTTGCACTATGCGCCTCTGGACCATGAAGGCGTGCGGTCGCGCGTGGCCCAGATCGCCCAATGGATCGCAACCGCGCGCCCCGCATTGCTGGTGGTCGATGTTTCGGTTGAAGTGGCGATGCTGGCCCGCCTCGCGTCGGTTACCACCATCTATGTGCGGCTAAACGGCGATCGCAGTGACGTAGCCCATCTTGACGCTTTCAGGGGCGCGACAGCGCTGCTTGCGCCGTTTCATCGCGACTTGGAAATGGCATCGACGCCCCTGTGGATCAGGAACAAGAGCCGTTATCTTCCCGGCATTACGCCAGCCACACCGGATCATCTTGCCGACGATAACAGGATACTCGTGGTGATCGGACGGGGCGGCCCGCCGGGCGATGGCCCAGCGATCGCGCAAGCGGCCCGTGCCTGTCCAAATATGCAATGGCGGGTGATCGGGCCTGTAACCGCAACGGCCGATCGACCCGCAAATCTCGATCTGGCTGGATGGGTGAACGATCCGGCACAGGAAATCGCCCGCGCTGGGCTGATAATTGGCGCTGCAGGAGACGGTTTGGTGAGTGCGGTTCTTGCTGCCAACCGTCCTTTCCTCTGTATCCCCGAGGACCGCCCTTTTAACGAGCAGTTGGCTACAGCGCACGGGCTGGGTCGGCTGAACGCCGCGGTCGTTCTGGACGCATGGCCGTCTCCCGACAAGTGGCTAGGCTTGATCCGCCAGACAAAAATGCTGTCGTCGCAATGCCGCAAGCGTCTGTACGATCGCGATGGCGTAGGTACGGCCGCTCGCTGGCTTGCGGGAATGGCCGTGGCTGCTGTTCAAGAAATGGACCCTGTCGCATGACCCTATCCCACCATACCCGTTCCAGCATCGACAGCCCGATCGCGCGCGCGGAAGCGATCACCCCCATCCTTGTCGCGCTTGGCAGCCGCTATGATGCCGCACCAGTCTTTCCGGTCGAGAGCCTGAAGGCGCTGGTCGCAGCCGATATCCATCGCACGTTCGCTCCCATCGAAAGCGGCGGCGAAGCCTTTGAGGACGCCGCCGCTCGCAACCAGTGTCTGATGCGCATCCTGCGGATCGTCGGTCGCGCAGACCTTAGCGTCGGACGGCTCTATGAAGGCCATGTCAACGCACTCGCATTGTTCGACTGGTTTGGCTCTGCTGCTCAAAAGGCCGAATTGGGCCGAAAACTTGATCAGGGCGCCTTTTACGGTGTGTGGGCCACCGAGCCGCCGCCGGGCGTGCAGCTATGCCAATCCATACTTCGGGGCGGCAAGTCTTTCGCGACGGGCGCAGGGGGACTTGCCTATGCCATCATCACCGCGCAGCACGAACAGGGCGAGCGGCAACTGGTCGTCGTTCGTGCCGACGAACCCGCCCGGACAGACCTGTCGCAATGGCGGGTCAGAGGTATGCGGGCAACGGGCAGCGGCCTCTATGACCTGACGGGCATGGCGATCGATCCATCTCACCTGCTGGGCCGGCCCGGCGACTATGACCGCGAACCGCGCTTCACCACCGGCGCCTGGCGCTTTACTGCCGTGCAACTGGGTGGGATCGAGGCGCTGCTGACGCAAACGCGGCTCGCCATGTCTGATGCAGCGCGCGCCGATCCGCTGCAACGCGCCAAATTCGCCGACGCTGTTGCTGCGGCCCGCACCGCCTATCTTTGGATCCGCGAATGTGCGCTCCGGGCTGCGCACGACGATCCCGATGGTCCCGCTTTCGCCCGCATGACGCGCGGCATTGTTGAGCGTGCAGGTCTGGACGTGATGGAGTTGGCGACGCGCATCATCGGCACGCGCAGCGCGATGGACGGCGAAAGGATCGATAAAATCATCCGCGACCTCAGCCTCTATCTCCGACAGGGCGGACCTGACTATGCCCGCGATCAGGCCGCGCTCGCTTGGCTGGACCATGACGCATGGGGCGCGGAGGACACCTTGTGGTAGGTCTCTCTCTATCTGCGAAGCCGTGGCGAACGCTGCGTTGGCTGGTTCTTGCGCCACATCCCGATGACGAGACGCTGGGGGCTGGCGCGCTTATTGCTCAGACGGCGAAGGCGGGGCGACTGGCGGGCCTAGTCTATCTCACCGACGGGTCTGGTTCGCATGAAACAATGCCGGGCAGGTCGGGGAAATTGGTAGACAGCCGCAAGCGCGAAGCCGCCACCGCCTTTCACCGCCTGACGGGCAACCGCAATCAACCGCCGGTGCATCTTGACTGGCAGGACGCCTCCCCCGTCCCGCCAGGACATCCTGCTTTCGACCGCGCCGCGCGACGGCTGACCGCACTGTGCCGACGCTGGCAGGTCGATGCTCTGGCCGTCACTGCCCGTCACGAACCCCATTGCGACCATGAAGCCGCCGCACAACTGGCCTATGCAGTGGGAAAGCGGAGCAAGGGCAGGCTGGTAATTGTCGAATATGTCGTCTGGGCTCTGCCGCCGACCTCCTCCAGCCATCGCGAATTGCGCACCGCGCCCATGCTGCGCGGTCAGCGCCGCCATGCCCTGGCCGCGCACCGCAGCCAGCTTACCGCGTCCCACGGTCCCGGCTTTCGGCTGCCTGCTACGCGTCGTGCCATGCCCGCCAAGGACATCCTTTACCTGCGGAGAGCCTCATGACGCGGCGCAAGGCCAGCCTGGATCAGGATTATTTCGAGACGATGTTTCGTTCGACCGACGATCCCTGGGATCTGGAAAGCAGCGCTTATGAGCGGGATAAATATGCCCACAGCATCCGTTCGCTGGGCGGGCGCACCTATGGACTGGGTTTTGAGATTGGCTGCGCAAAGGGCGTACTGACGCAGTCATTGGCGCCCCATTGCAATGCATTGTTAGCGATCGACATCAGCGAAACCGCGCTCAAGGCCGCGCGCGAGCGCTGTGCCGCGTTTGATCACGTCTCCTTTGGCCAAATGGCTTTTCCCGGACAGGCGCCGGTGGGCGGGGTCTTCGACCTCATCATCCTGTCCGAAGTCGCCTATTATTGGGATGATGACGACATCGGCCGTGCCGCGCGGTGGATCACCGGCCATGTGGCGCCCGGCGGCGACATATTGCTGGTCCACTGGACTGGAGACACCGACTATCCCCAGAGCGGGGATGATGCGGTGCATAAAATTCAGGCTGCGCTTGCCCCAGCCATCACCGAGATCACGGCGCAGCGGACTGCCAAGTATCGTCTTGATCTATGGCGCGTCTGCGCATGACCTTGAGCGTACTCACGATCGTCAAGAACCGGTCGGCGCATCTGGCGCAACTGATCGAAGGTCTGCGCCGCAGCACGCATTGCCCCGACGAACTCATCATCGTCGACATGAACAGCAATCCGCCGATCCATGCCGAACAGGCGCGATTTCCAATTCATGTCCTACGTCTTGATGGCCCAGGACTGCCGCTCGCGGCAGCGCGGAACGCGGCCGCGCGGGCGACCAAAGGGGACAAGCTGTTGTTTCTGGACGTCGACTGCATCCCGATGCGCGCACTAACAGCGGCCATCACGCAATGCCTGAAAGACCATGACGCGCTGATCTGCGCCAACATACGCTATCTTGGCCCTGACGATGCCCGTGGCGAATGGGAAGAAGCGGATCTTCTTTCGCGGGCGCATGGACATCCTGTTCGACACTTTCCTGCAAACGGTCTCCGTCAGGAGGACAATGCCGGTCTTTTCTGGTCGTTGGCATTCGGCCTGCATCGCCAGAGATTTTTTGATCTGGGCGGGTTTGATGAAGCGTTTACCGGCTATGGCGGCGAGGATACCGACTTCGGCTTTCGCGCGCGGGCGGCGGGCTTGCCCCTGCTGTTCATGGGCGGTGCTGGTGCCTTTCACCAATATCACGACGTTTTCGACCCACCGCTTCAGCACCTGAACGACATTGTCCGCAACGCGAACCTCTTTCGGAAGCGCTGGAATATATGGCCGATGGAAGGATGGCTCGACGCCTTCGAGACAGCCGGTTTGATTTTACGGTCCGGGCACGGAATTCATGTGCTTCGTCAACCAAGCGACGTCGAAATTGAGCATGCGCGAATGTTGCAGCCCGTTTCGCCCTGACAGAGAGGGACAGCAACATGTGCGCAGGCGTGGCGCGGATCATGTTGCCGCGCCAGTCTATCGGCGCAACATGACAGCGAGGGGACTCGGATTTGTGCGCTTCAGCGTCAACTTGCTTCGATTTGTATTTCCGAATCTGACGATCGCAAATGTCCACCGAGCCAAAGGTCGCTGCCGACGGTAGCCGACTGGACCCGCTCACTCATAGTCAACAATGCGCCCCCTTGTGGCCAATCAACGCCGGGCGGGGGGCAAAATGTCGCGAACTCCGGTCATCGGGGCATGACAGCCAGGCGTTGGGCGGGTAGTTCTGACTGAGATAGCGGAGAGTGTAGCTGATGGCTGGCGTGTGGTTTGACGAAATGACGGTTGGGCAAATATTTGAGCATCCCATCCGGCGCACCGTGACGGAAACGGACAATGTGCTATTCACCGCGATGACACACAACCCTGCCCTGCTGCATCTGGACGAGGAATATATGCGCGGGACCGATTTTGGTCAGCGCATCGTCAACAGCGCCTTCACATTGGGCCTGATGGTCGGCATTTCGGTCGGCGATACAACGCTTGGCACGGCGGTTGCCAATCTGGGCTGGGACGAGGTCCGCTTTCCCAAACCGCTGTTTCACGGCGATACCATCCATGTCGTCAGCGAAGTCATCGAACTGCGCGAAAGCAAGTCGCGGCCCAATGCCGGCATCGTCACCTTTCTGCATCAGGCCTTCAATCAGCATCGTGAGTTGGTCGCGAGTTGCAAGCGCTCCGGCCTCCAGTTGAAGAGGCCACAGGGATGACCGCACCGATCCGTTCCTTTCTGTTCATTCCCGGCGACAGCGAAAAGAAGCTGGGAAAGGCCGATGGCACAGGCGCCGATGCGCTGATCCTTGATCTGGAGGATTCTGTTGCACCGCCCAACAAAGCGCGCGCGAGAGAGATGGTGACCGCCTTTCTCATGGCACGCCCGCGCGAGCAGCGAACGTCGCAATTGTGGGTCCGGGTCAACCCGCTCGACACCGACCTGCTGCTGGGTGATCTGGCGGCAGTCGTCGCTGGCGCGCCGGACGGGATCATGCTGCCAAAGGCCAATGGCCCGGACGATGTGCGCACGGTTTCGCTTTTCCTTGATGCGCTGGAAGTCCAGGCGGGCATCGACGCGACCAGCATCAGGATTTTGCCGGTCGCCACCGAGACCGCGATCGCACCGTTCCGTCTTGGCGACTATGCTGCGGCCAATCTGGTGCGGCTGGCTGGTCTCACCTGGGGGGCTGAAGATCTGAGCGCCGCCGTGGGCGCAAGCACCAATCTGGACGCAAGCGGCGAATGGGCACTGACATATAAGCTGGTCCGTTCGCTGACATTGCTCGGCGCACATGCAGCAGGCGTGGCGGCGATCGATACCTTGTTCGTCGATTTCCGCGACCAGGAGGGCTTGCGCGCGTCATGCCGCGCTGCACGGGCGGAAGGATGGAGCGGCCGTATCGCCATTCATCCCGCACAGGTCGCGCCGATCAACGAAAGCTTCATGCCAACGGTTGCCGAGGTTGAGCATGCCCGCCGGGTCGTCGCGGCCTTTGAGGCGGCCGATGGCGCGGGGACTGTCGGCCTGGATGGCAAGATGCTCGACATCCCCCATCTCAAGCAGGCCAACAATGTGCTGGCTCAGATTGCCGCCTACGTGCGCCGCTGATCCGTCTGGCATAGAGGGATCACCGGGCGCTTCGATCTTCAAGCCTCCCGATAGCGGCATATCGTAGGATAGACCGCCAGTTAGGTAAGGGCCTCGTGATCGAGAATGTCGCTCGGCATCGAAGGCCCTTTGCGTCGTGACATACCGGCCTCCCCTTGTTGCCCATTATGCCTCGCCGCACAGGATATTTCTGACAGTTCCGTTCGGATTAAGCACAAAGCACGGCATTTGATTTCATAGTCACAATTGGTGCAGACGGCCTATTCCACTATTTCGCAGCGCGACATCCAGATAGTGATGAAATGCCGGCGTTCTTCCCGCGTCGCGGGACCGCAACCACGCCAGCGCCACGACGGGTCGCCAAAGCGCCAAGTCAGGGGGTGTAACAGACCCCATTTCCATGTAACTTTTGCGCAATCGCCTCGCCGCCCAGTCGCGCCACAGATTAGTCACCCAATCGGTAGGCCCGATACCGAAGCGCATCAGCATCTCGGATCGCACCGCATCGGCCGCCGGATGACCCGAGGCTGCCTTCGACCAGTCAATCACCCTTATGCCCTGCGGCGTCATCATGACATTACTAAGGTGAAAGTCGCCATGGATTAGCGCGTCCCCTTCAGGCAGAGTATCCAGATAGGCAATGGCAGCCCGTTGCAGCGCGACGGGTGCAGGGCCATGCGAGATGTCTGTAGCCAATACTTGTTTGAGTGGGCGCAACGCCCCTCCGCTCTTCTGATGCATGGCGGCATGCATGGCCCCCATCTGATCCAGCGCCCACCCTGCCCGCAATGGCTTGCGGCGAATCCAGTCCATCAATGTCCCGCCTTCAAGCCGTGGGTAAACGATGCCGCGCCGCCCGTCCCAAACCCACTGCCCGATCGCTGCCGCAGTAGGCACGCCGCAATCCTCTGCATAAGAGGATGCATCGGATTCCCGCGCAATCATCTCATCCGATACGCCTTCACGAAACAATTTGAGTACATGGCCACTTCCAAGGTCGAACAGTTGCGCACTCTCGCCTCCGGCAATCAATCGTTGCGGTTCGCCAAACGGCGCAGACATGCTTGTGGGACTATCCATATCCCCTATTCCTTACGGTAAACCGCCCGCTATTCTACCATAAATGGCGATGGTGCGGTGGAGCAAAGTCGAACGCGCTAACGAGCGGGCGTGATTCAAAGGCGAACAACTGGTGTTGTTCACGACGCGCAAGGGCGCGAAGGCGAGCGATCTTCAGTCATGGGGGCGCTCAAATGGCATCACCGAACTGGCCATCCCCCGTGACATTCGCGAAGTAGACACGCTCCCGGTGCTCGGCACAGGCAAGCTGGATTATGTGACGATGGGGGGATTGGCAGCGGCATGACGCTCGTCATCTTGCTGGCTGGCAGGTGGTGAAATTCGGCATGTATCGCAGGATGCCGGTTCAGTTTCGCCGAATATTCCGGGCACGTTTCTTTACTCCCCAATATAGGCAATTCCGGTCCATCCTCTTGGAACGGCCTGCCTGCTCGTCTAGACGGTGGTCATGCGGGGTCTGAACATCGCGATCGCAGGCTGCGGGCCGTGTGGACTGGCGGCGGCGCTGCTGCTGCATCGGACGGGCCATCAGGTCACCCTTTTCGAGCGTTTCGATACGCCTCGCCCCATCGGGTCGGGCCTGATGATCCAGCCCACAGGCATGGCGGTTCTTGACCAGTTGGGGTTGCTGGACGACGTGTTGCGGCGCGGATCGCGCATCGACCGGCTGTTCGGCAAGGCGGGGGACCGGGTCGTCCTTGACGTTCATTATGCCGCGCTGCGCCACCGCGCTATGTTTGGCATCGGCATCCATCGCGCCAGCCTGTTTGCGATATTGCATGAGGCGGTCCTGCGAGCGGGGATCACCGTCCATACCGGGCGCACGCTCGTGGACAGCGAACCGGTCGGTGCGCAACGTGCGTTGCGCTTTGCCGATGGCGAAACCAGCATCCCCTATGATCTTGTGGTCGATGCGCTGGGTACGCGCACGCCACTGGCGCCGCCGACCGGCCGGGAACTCGCCTATGGCGCACTCTGGGCCAGCCTCGACCTGCCGCAGGACGCGCGCTTCGATCCTCATGCCCTTGCACAGCGCTATGACCGCGCCAGCATCATGGCGGGCGTCTTGCCGATCGGCATCCCGCCGGGCGCGATGACGCCAAAGGCCGCCTTCTTCTGGTCGTTGCGCGCCGATCGGCTGGGCGACTGGCATCAGGCCGGACTGGGGCCGTGGAAGGCTCGCGTTACCGCGCTCTGGCCCGCATGTGCGCCGTTGCTCGACCAGATTGATGATCCCGACCAGTTGACCTTCGCCCGCTACGCGCACCGTACCCTGCGGTCACCGGCGGAGCGGGCATTGGTCCATATCGGCGACGCCTGGCATTCCGCCAGTCCCCAGCTGGGTCAGGGCGCCAACATGGCCCTGCTCGATGCCTGGGCGCTGGCCAAAGGTCTGGCGGACGCGAACGGGGTGGATGAGGGGGTTCGTCTCGGCATCAAGCTGCGGCGACGCCATGTCCTGACCTACCAGTGGCTCACGGCCTTGTTCACCCCCGTCTATCAATCGGACAGTCGTTTGCTGCCCTTGATCCGCGATCGTTTTGTCGGCCCGCTGTCCAAATTTTGGCCCGCTACCAGCATACAGGCGGCGATGGTGAGCGGACTGGTCGCCGATCCGCTTGGGCCGCTGGGGCTGGAAAGTACGCTTCATAGGCCCGCGCCAGAATCGGTGGCCGCATGAGTACCAATCCTGCCAGCGAGCACGGCCCGATCATCGTCTTCGACGCCATGTGCGTGCTATGCTCCGCCAATGCCGCCTTCGTGCTGCGGCACGACCGGGCCGGACGGTTCCGGCTGGCGTCCATGCAGGGTGACATCGGCGCTGCGCTTTACCGCCGGTTCGGCATCGATCCGGCCAATCCGGAAAGCCTGATCGTGGTGGATGGGGACCGGGCCTTGCAGAACAGCGATGCGGTGCTGGCCATATGGGCAGGACTGGATCGCCCGTGGAACGCGCTCGCATTGTTCAGGATCGTCCCGCGCTGGCTGCGCGATCCGGTCTATCGCTGGGTGGCACGTCACCGTTACCAGCTGTTCGGACAGCGCTCCACGTGCTGGATACCGACGGCAGAGCAGGCGCGCCGAATCCTGTGATCTGTATATTGCTCCTTGGCGGATATGGCGGCTTTGGCGGACGCATCGCGCGGCATCTGGTCGCTGCAGGGCATAGGGTGATCGTCGCGGGCAGATCCATCGATAAGGCGCGCGCCTTTTGCGGCGACACGCCCGGCCTCACGCCGCTGGCCCTGGATCGCGGCCAGATCGCAACCGCGCTGGACGAGCATGAACCAGATATAGTCGTGGATGCTTCCGGGCCTTTTCAAGCGATGGACTACGGTATCCCCAAGGCGTGCATCGCGGCCGGAGTGCATTATGTCGACATCGCCGACAGCCGCGATTTTGTCTGCGGCATCGGCACATTGGATGAGGCCGCCAAGGCAGCAGGCGTCGTCCTCCTTTCCGGTGCCTCCAGCGTTCCGGCGCTATCGGGCGCGGTGGTGCGGCATCTGGCGCGCGGCATGGACAAAGTGCGCGCGGTAGAGATAGCGATCAGTGCCTCCAACCAAGCGACTGCGGGTCCGGCCGTTTCCGCCGCCATATTGGGGCAGATCGGCCAGCCCATGCGTATCTGGCGCGGCCAGCGCTGGACGACGGCCTATGGATGGCAGGAGCGGCACTTGGTCCATTTCCAATGCGCAGGCGGGGTTACAATTGCGGGTCGGCAGGTCGCGCTTGTCGATGTGCCCGACCTGGAGCTTCTGCCGGAAAAGCTGGTCGGACATCCAGCCGTTAGTTTTCGCGCGGGCACCGAACTCGGTTTCCAGAACCGCATGCTTTGGCTCGCAAGCTGGCTGGTGCGGGCGCGGATCGTGACTTCTTTCGCGCCGTTCGCTTGCCTGCTGCGTCCCCTCCAGTCCCTGACCCGTTCTCTGGGCAGCGATCGCTCCGCCATGATCGGGCGCCTGTTCGGCGATGCCGGCAGCCGGCGGATCGAGCGTCGATGGACGCTGATCGCCGACCAGGGCGATGGCCCGGAGATACCGACATTGTCAGTAGAACCTATCATCGCCCATATCCTTTCGGGACAGGAAGCCGCCGGTGCCCGCGATGCCGGAGAGGCGTTGGCGCTGGGCGATTATGCCGATGCGTTCGGACGGCTGGCCGTCCGTCACGCGATGGAGGAACGGCCCGCTCCACTGCCGCTATATGAACGCGTGATGGGTGACCGCTTCGCGCGACTGCCGCCAGAGGTGCGCGCGATCCACGATATATTGCGAGATGGCGGCGCAATGGGCGAAGCGCTGGTAACAGGTGCGGCCAACCCGTTGGCGGCCTGTGTCGCGCGTGTGGTAGGCTTTCCCAGGCCTGGCCATCACCGCCTGCATGTTCATTTTCAGGAAGCCGACGGCCGAGAGACCTGGACACGCGATTTCAGCGGACGGTGCTTCCAAAGCGAACTCAGCCAGCGCAATGGATGGCTTGTCGAACGGTTCGGCCCGCTGCGCTTTGCCTTCGACCTGCCCACCGATGATAAAGGGTTGAGCATGGTGATGCGGCGGTGGTGGCTTGGACCATTGCCCTTGCCGAAATGGCTGGCCCCACGCTCCAACGCACGAGAATGGGCGGAAGGCGGACGCTTCCACTTCGATGTGCCGATTGCCTTGCCACTGATTGGGCAACTGGTCCATTATCGCGGATGGCTTGAACCAGCACCAACTTAATAGTGTTACGGCATAGAGTTATCCCCGTATCTCGCATGTCGACCCACAGTGGCCGCTCAAAAATCAATTTCAGCGTTCCAGCTTCTAACCATCCGCCTCTCGCGTCAGCTCGGAAATATCCCCCCGGCGAGCTAGATTCTGACTTATGCGGGCGGGCGACAAATATCGACATAGCACATGAAGTGCCGCTGCCGGATCATGGCGCGCGCCGCACAGGAAAATGTCGATGGCAGCATAGCCATGTTCGGGCCATGCGTGGATCGACATATGTGATTCGACGAGCAGGCCACACCGGTAACGCCCTGTCCTTCACCGAAATGGCCGCATCGCTGCGTTTGATAACAGCATGGCCTGGATAACCTACAATCCGAGCGGCAAAAGCACGGATGCTCAGGCACGCAGTAGAGTGCCTACAACCACCGAGATCGATTGGACTGGTGACAATGTGCCCTGCCTGGCATCTGGCCCGGATCGGTGAAAGCGGCGTTGGGTCAACAGCGGCTGCGGGCGGGCGGACCCGACCCTCTGGAGGCGTTCAGCGGCAAATTCCTTTCATCCGGATCAGACAGTCCGCTAGCGATCCCAGGCGACAGAATATTAGCCCTCATGCTCGACCAGCGCATTAGCGCGCTGTAATTGGGTTGTCTTACATCGACCCCGATCATAGCTGCCGACTGTCCGGATAATCTCGCCCTGCTTCGGTTCGACGCGATGGCCTCCCACGATTCCCGCGAGCACGCGCGCAATCAGTTGGTCGAGCCGGGTCACGACATAGCAGTCGATATTCGGCTCGGCATGTCCGTTGCCGATACCACTATCGTCGGTAATGAAAATATAGCGCCCTCCGGTGAGCGCTGCCATCGCCCGCATGACATATTGGGCGCTATCCTCGACGCCGCTCGCCGCGATCGGGACAATTCTGACGCCCTGCTCGCGCAAATGCGCGACCGCATCGAGCGTCGCGCCGAACGCGTCGCGATGGGGTGGTGCGTCCGAGATCAGCAGCACCGCCTTGGCGGCCTCCGGGCGCCATTGCATATCGTCGGCTGCGATCAGGGCACGGTCGACGGCTTCGGGCATGTCACCGCCGCCATCGGCATCCTGCCGGTCCAGTGTGGATTGCACGCCTCCCATATCTCGCGACAAAGGGAAGGATCGCGTGACATAGTCGTCACCCTGATCGCGGTAGAAAACCAGACCAACCCGGACGTCGAGATTGCCTGCGTCCCGCTTTAGCCGAGTGATGATGCCATTCAGTTCCGCCTGTAAATAGGATATCTCGTCCCTCATGCTGCCCGTCGTATCCATCACCAGCACGAGGTCGAGCGCACCGACAGAACGACTCCGGCCCGGCACGGCGAGCGTCACCGTCTGCTCGCCATAGTCTCGCAGCTGCACGACACGGCTGATTGATTGGCCTTCCGAGGCAATGCTGATCCGTGACCGGGAACCAACATGGTCATAACGGGGATAGAAGGATGCGATCCCGTCCGCGCCCGTTACGAGATGCAATGCGCCGCCCGGACGATCGACCGCGATCCGGGTTTGTGGCATCGGACGCCCAGCTGAATCCACCACCCTCACTGCGACACAGTTGCGCGTATCAACAAAGGGCAGAGTGCCATCCTGCTGCACAGCCCCGCTGGCATAGCGGACATAAAGATCGGCGTTGAGGATATCGTCATGATCGCCCGCCGTGAGGTTGCCGGCCTGCGGTCGATCAAATTCGCCCGCAATCTCCTCCTTCATTTCGGCGGTCCGCCGTTCCTCCCGCAATTTCACAAGGCCGCCCACATCCAGTTCGCGGGTAGTGACCGTGGTCCGCTCTCTGCCTGTCTCCCCCGTCGGCATCGAGCATCCGGCGGCTAACATGGACAGGGCGAACACAGTGCAGAGAGTTGACTGGATCGAATAGGTCGGCTGCATGATATTCCCCTCACCGGATCGAGTGAGGACAAATCTACCTCTGCAGTTGAGATTGCCAAGACCAGCACAGTCCGCATGAAAGCGAAAGAACGATCCTGCAAATGGGCCTTCTAATAGATAAATCTCTATATCATAATATCTTAGACCCTAATGGCGGGCACCCCTGCACCGGATCTGCACGACAAATCCTCGGCAAGAACACAATCCCGCCGCTCACCACTCCATCGCCGCATGAGACTGACTTTCCCGACAATCTGGGAGTGTTTGCATGCGCCGCCTATCTCTTTTCAAGAGCTTCAAATGGAAGCTATTTCTCGCATCGGCAGCCATTATCTTTGCCGATAACCTATTTTATAAAAACGGCCTCTCGGGCGGATATATCGGCATTTTCGCGTTCGGTTTGCTACTGTCTCTCGTCCTTTGCAGGATGAGCATCTGGCAGCGATGGCAGGGAAGCCTCGCCGCGCTGTGCGCTTTGGTCTTCTGTGGTGCGTTGATCCTTGATCCCGGACCACTGGCCTGGCTCCTCTTCTGGGTGGCGATCAGCATGGCTGCGCTGTTTGGTACGACGACGCCCTATGACGATGGCTGGTTATGGCTCCAGCGCATGGTCCTGCACGGCGTGCGCTCGCCCGTCGCACCTTTTATCGATGCTAGGAAATTCGCACGCGTCTGGCGAAAGCCACGCAACAGGCGCTTCAGGCTGAGAGCCTTCGTTCCGATCCTGGCCCTGCCGCTAGGCGGCAGTGCGATCATTCTGATCCTTTTCGCGACCGCCAACCCGATCATTGCCGACGCGCTGGGGATGATTCGACTGCCCAACCTGTCCGCCGTCACGCCCGCCCGGCTCGCATTGTGGCTTGCAATCTTTGCGTTCAGTTGGAGCCTGCTGCGGGCCCGCGCCGCGCGATCGCTCATCCCGACGTTCGATGGTCGCGGCGACCTGCCGTTGGCGGGCGTGTCAGTCGCGTCGGTTACCTTGTCGCTGATCCTCTTCAACATCCTGTTCGCGATCGAGAATATGCTCGATATCGCCTATCTGTCCCGCGCCCTGCCACTACCCCGCGGGATGACGATCGCCGCCTATGTTCATCGCGGCACCTACCCGCTTATCGTCACGGCCTTGCTGGCGGGATTGTTCGTACTCGTCACGTTGCGCCCCGGCTCTTCGACGGCGGCTGTACCGGCGATCCGGCGGCTGGTCATGCTGTGGATTGTGCAGAATATGATCCTGGTGGCGTCCAGCATTCAGCGCACGCTGGACTATGTCGATGCCAGCATGTTCACGGCGCTGCGAATCCATGCACTGGCTTGGATGGCGCTGGTCGCGGCCGGGTTGCTGCTCATTTACTGGCGTATGCTGCGGGAGAAGGATGCAGCATGGCTGATCAACATGAATATGTTGCTCGCGGCCCTGACGCTCAGCTTCTTCTCCTTCTTCGACGCGGGCGAAGCAGCAGCGTGGTGGAATGTCCGACATGCGCGCGAAGTGACGGGCCAGGGTCCGGCCCTCGACCTATGCCATCTCCGTCAATCGGGACCCTCGGCCCTGCTGCCACTCATCGAACTGGAAGGTCGCCCCCTGCCGCGCCCTTTCAAGGAGCGCGTCCAATCGGTCCGGTCCGACATTCAGGAGGCAATGATCTACATCGACCATCAAGGAGGGTGGACATTGCGGAATGAATACCGCCTCGACATGGCGAGGAAACGGCTCAAGACTATCAAATCCATTCCACTGCCCGCCGGAGAGCGGGACTGTCACGGCATTCTCGTGCCGCACGCCCCGCCTGCCGCAGAAGCAACCCCGGCACCTGCGAGCACCACTCCCACATTGACACAGGCGAAGGAACAATGATCATGTGTCCCATGCCGCGCACGATCCTCATCGTCGATGACGATCCCCATATTCGACAGCTTCTCGTCTTCGCCTTCAGCAAGGCTGGGCTCGACACGATAGAGGCAGGCGATGGCGAAGCAGCCTTGGCCTTAGTCCAGATGCAACATCCCGATCTCGTGCTGCTCGACATCAACATGCCACGAATGGACGGACTGGAAGTGTGCCGACGGCTGCGTGCGCAGGGTGACATTCCGATCTTCTTCCTATCTTCTCGCGACGATGAAATCGACCGAGTCCTGGGCATTGAGCTGGGTGCAGACGATTATGTGGTGAAGCCCTTTTCCCCACGCGAGGTCGTTGCCAGGTCAATGGCAATCTTGCGCCGGACGGCGTGCAATCCCCCCGCGGTGGAGACGGTGGGCACAATGCGGCACGGCAGTCTCCTGCTCGATCCCGGCGCATGGTCGGCAACATGGCGCGACAATCCCGTTTCGCTTACGGTCACAGAGTTCACAATCCTGCGCACCCTCGTCTCCATGCCTGCGCGCATCTTCTCACGCGAGATGATCATTGATCGTCTGCACGGCCCAGGGTTCGCCATCACAGATCGAACCATCGACAGCCATGTACGGAATTTGCGCCGCAAATTTGCGGAAGCTGGCTGCGCTGACATCGTAGAGACGCGCCCCGGTGTCGGGTACCGTCTTGGGAGTTGTACCGGCGCGACCCTATGATCGCTACATTCAAGCAAGTGGTGTCGCGGCATTGGCCGGTGCTGCGTTTCCGCACAATCATTTTTGGAACGCTGTTGTTCGTCGCTGCCCTGCCCGGCATTGGCGCGGTGTTCCTGCGCGTTTATGAAAATGCCCTCGTGCGCCGGACAGAGGCTGAACTGGTAGCTCAAAGTGCCGCTCTTGCCGCCAGCGCCGCGATAGTCTGGCCGGGTCGCACGTCAACGCCCTCACGATTGAGCGGTCCGTATAAGGAAGCAGCGACCGAAGTGGACCTGCAGAGCGCGGCCATTCTGCCGGAAAGGCCGAAGCCGAGCCGTCCCCAACGACCGGTGGATGCGGCTGCCGTCGCGGCGCTCCATGCCATGCAGCCTGCTTTAGCCGAGACCAAGACGGTCACATTGGCAGCGATCCAGTTGCTGGACCGCAATGGAATCGTCCTCAACGGCTACGGCACCGGCGGCACCCTCGCCGAAATAGCGGAAGTTACGGCAGCCTTGTAGGGCAAGCCGACGACTGTTCTGCGCCGCAACGCCAGCTATCGTCAAACCTATCCGCTTGAATGGCTGAGCCGTGCGTCGAGCCTGCGGCTCCATCATGCCCGCCCGATCCGGGTCGGCGGCCAGATTGCGGGCGTAGTTCTGGTGTCCCGCTCGCCGCGCAGTCTGTTCAAGGGCGTGTATGAGGACGCCGGCAAGATCGTGCTTGGCGTAGTGCTGATCCTGGGTACGCTAATCGTCATTTCAGCGGTGCTGGCGCGGGCGATCGTCCGGCCGGTCGAAAGCCTCAGCAGGGCGACCCGCTCAATGGCCAATGGTCGCGCCGCGATACTCGACCGCCCTTCGCTACAGGTTGTGGAAATCCGTGACCTCTATGATGATTTCGAAGCCATGGCGGACGCTATCGCCAAGCGTTCCCGATATTTGCGCGATTTCGCCGCCGCGCTCAGCCATGAATTCAAAACGCCACTAACCAGCATAAGCGGCGCAATCGAGTTGCTGGAGGATCATGGGGAAACCATGTCCGATAGCGAGAGGCAGCGCTTCCTGAACAATATCGCCGCAGATGCCAACCGCCTGTCCCGCCTGGTGCAGCGCATGATGGAATTGGCCAAGGCGGACATGGGCATCCCCGATGGTACTGCGCGAGCCAATGTCGCCAGGACCCTGGCCAAGGTTTCGGACGGCTATAGAAGTCCCGGCTTCGCTATCCGGATGGAAGGAGACGATGCCCTTCCCGACGTCAGGATGGACCCGGCCGGACTGGAGACGATTGCAGCGACGATCATCGAAAATGCGCGGCAAGCCGGCGCTAGCGAGTCATTGATCCATGTTTGGCAAGACGATGACCGGATTATCGTGGCCTTTGTGGACAATGGTAGCGGTATTGCCGAGGCTGACCGCGCGAGACTGTTCGAGCCATTTTTTACCAGCAAGCGTCACAATGGTGGCACGGGCATGGGACTGTCCATCGCACAGTCGCTCGCCGATGCGCATGGCGGCAGGATCGATCTGGTCGAGACTTTCAGCGGAGCCCGTTTCGAGTTGAGTCTGGCAATGCATCGCCCGAGGTCCACACCAGGAACGCCGAGCCAGATACGTGTCACGAAACTTCTCTCCCCTGACGCTGACCAGCGAAAGGCTGGGGCTGATGGTATGGAGTCCTCTGGCGGGCGGCTTTCTGTCCGGTAAATATAGCCGCGAGCATGAAGAGGCGGGCGATGGTCGCCGTGCCGCCTTCGATTTTCCGCCCGTGGACCGCGACCGGGGCTATGCGGTCATCGATGCCCTGCGCCCGATTGCGGCAGCCCATGGGGTCAGCGTGGCGCGCATCGCGCTGGCGTGGCTGCTGCATCAGCCCGTTGTGACGAGTGTGATCATCGGGGCGAAGCGTCCCGAACAACTGGCCGACAATCTGGCCGCCACCACGATCCGCCTGACCGCTGAGGATCTGTCGACGCTGGACGCGGTCAGCCGCTTGCCTGCGGAATATCCGGGCTGGATGCTGGAGCGGCAGGGCGCCTATCGCGCTGCGAGTTGGGAGCGGTAGAACGTCTGGCTGCGTCGTCGCGACGACCTGAGCGGATAGCACCCATGGCCGTCTACGCCGCCGATTACGTGTGCCTGTGTTGCTGAACGAGGAACGCCGCCCGGGGATTTCCTTGGGCGGCGTTTGTTGTGTGTGCGTTTGGTTGCGGGAGTAGGATTACAAATAAACACGCACGGAATTGATTTATATAGCGACAAATTTCTGTTCGATTTTAGAAGTTCAACAATTTAATCAACAACAATATTGAACTTCTTGAGACAATATAAACCTTTGTAGTTCCATTGTCAATTTGATGGCCGCACAGACCCACGAGGATTGATTTTGAATTTTGAATAGGATCCCTGCGGCACGAACATCTTCGCGCCTTGTCGATGATAATCATCAAAATCCGTTCTCCGGAGCGGGTAAAGCCTCCGCTTTTGCGGCCCCATCCGACGTGCTAAAAATTCAAAATTGTGCCAGCCAGATACCCACGGGGAGCACCTCGGCGGTTCAACAGATTGTGAATACGTATTATGTTAATTTTTATGGTCGGTGGCCCAATGAGTGCGATTGTGTCAGTTACATTCTGCGTGAGACCGGCCGCGAAACTCTAACCCGGGGTGGACCAGAGAATGGTGTCGGATCAAAGGAGCGGGACCCTACCTCTGAATGGTAACAATCAGGGGAGCAGGTCACCGTTTTCAGAAAATTAAGACCGAAGCGTTCGACCGCCGTGGCGAAATATTCAAAGGAATCAAGTATCGAGCAAAGCCGTCTGTGGCACTCCGAGTTTACGTGCTCAAGGACGGCCGTAAACATCTCACCTTTCGAAGGAAAATAACGCCCCCAGGGGCTCTTCGAGCCACCAACCGTTGCAGCTATTCCTCACATGGTTGTCTGGGGATAGCCATCCTGCAAAAAAGATCGTCGAGCTACGGCAATGATGAACTGCCGTTGATCGAATTGACGCTCTTCCCTTCGAGAAAGCGCCCCTTAATCTTGGACGAAATAACCACAATTATAAGTTCGCCGAGGAATTAGAAAGGATAGGTCGCAAGTAGCGGGAATCGATACAAAATCGAGCACGTCGAGCTTTGTCCGCGAAACCTGATTCCTGCGGATTGTGACAATCTAGCTTTCACAGATCGCAAGCAGCGTTTTCTTGAGCAGCGTCTTGGTATGGCTGGTGATCGGCGACGGGGCATCGGCATTAGCCGCCAGCTCCTCGGCCAGTGCAAGGTCCTTTTCGCCGATGCCCGCTTGGCTGGCAAAGAAGGCGCGTCGGGCGGCGTCTCCCGGATTGTTGCGGAAATCGATGAAACCCGCCATCGGCGGGGTGAGATTGCCGTTGCGCTTCATCACGTTCAGCAGCTTATCCATCGGCACGCCGGACGCCTCCGCCACATTGGCGACCTCGACACCCAGCATGATGCCGCACCAGGATACGAGATTGTTGCAAATCTTGAGCGCCATGGCCGATCCGAGCGGGCCGATGTGCATCCTGTTCGTCGAAAAGGCGTCGAAGATAATCCGGACGCGCTCGGCGACGGATTCATCGCCGCCGGTCATGCAGAAGACGAACGGACCATCCTTGGTCATTTCGGTGCGTGTAACCGGCGCGTCGAGGACGTCGACGCCCACAGAAGCGGCGCGCTTGGCAATCTGCTGCGCGGTCTTAGGCTTGATCGTGCTGTGGATGAGCAGGGTCGCGCCCCGCTTCATTACGGGCAACAGCGCATCGACGCATTCCAGTACCTGCGTATCGTCCCGCACGCAAATGCCGACAGCGTCGGCATCGACGCCGACATCCGCGATGGATGCGGCGAGCGTGGCGCGGCCCTCGAACTTCGCCAATGCCTCGGGAAACAGGTCGTACACAGTAAGTTCGAGCGGCAATTTGGCCAATTCCCGCGCCTGATCGCCACCCATGCTGCCAAGGCCGATGAAGCCAATTTTCCTGATATTATCCGTCATGAAATATCCCTGGCCTTTTCCAAGTTCGCAAGCGAGCTAATCACTGTGAACGTCCTTCGTAAATCCCCAACTGGGTCTGCCTGACTGCCAAACTATTGCAGGAGTGCCATGGCTAACGGCTCGACCCGTAGCTTTTCATCCGAAGCGAATGTGGCGCCAGAGCAGATGGCCGGCGTCATCAGACACCCGCTCCAGATCCGAGTTTCAGGCGTCAGCCCCGATGTCGCGGCAATTCAGCCGCCGATCCTGTTCAGCTCCATTGCAAATGGAGGTCTGGCACATGCAGGATATTGCCCACATAATATGGCACCCGGAAACCGTCCTTGATCCGGAATTCCGGTATGGCCTTGACGAATTCCTCGACCGCGATCTGCAGTTCCAGCCGTGCCAGGTGCATCCCCAGGCATTTGTGGATGCCACTGCCCAGCGACATGTGCGGCGCCTTGCGATCGAAGCGGATCGCCTGGGGATCTTCATAGAAAGCCGGATCGCGTCCCACCACGGGGGAACTAAACGCCACATAATCGCCGGGCATTATTTTCTGCCCATGAATCTCGACGATGCCGGTTGCGATACGGAAGGCCGTAACCGGCGCGAAAGCGCGCAGGAATTCTTCGACTGCCAGGACGATCAGCGATGGATCAACGCGCAGCGCGTTCTGTTTGTCCGGATGCGACGCCAGATAGTTGAAGATGTTGCCGAGCAGGGACGTAACCGTGTCGAGGCCGCCAATGTACAGATTGAAGCAATGGCCGAACACCTCGTCATCATTCCACAAACGGCCATCGACCTCGAAGGTCAGCACCTTGCTGATATAGTCGTCGCGCGGCTGCTGGCGGCGTGCCTCAATCTCTTCCAGCAGATAGTCCTTTACGCAGCGTACAGCGTTACCGCGCACTTGCCAGTCGTTGGAATGGAGCATTTCCTTTTCCCATTTAAGGAATTGCGTCATTCTTTCCTGCGGCAGGCCCAGCAGATCGAGGACGATGTAGATCGGGAATTTTTCCGAAAATTCATCGATGAAATCGCATTGCCCGCGATCCTTGAAGGCGTCGATCAAGGCCTGCGCTCGCTCGCGCACCTGCTCCTTCATCGCGAACATCTTCTGCGGTGAGAAATGACTGTTCAGCGCCTTGCGATAGCCGGTGTGGACTGGCGGGTCGGCCTCGGTCGGAATGACCAGCCAGTTTTCGCCGATATTCTGCGCCCATTTGCCCATGCCGTTCTTGGTGAAATTGTCGGCATCGCGCAGCATTGCCTGTACATCCTCGACATTTTTGAGCAGCCAGCCAGGTTGATCGCCCGGGAAGATGTTGGTGACATAGGTGATCGGCGGCAGCTCCGCATGCATCGCGGGGATCAGCACTTCCTGTGGATTGTCATAGATCACCGTCCGCGAAAAGAGCGGCAGCGCCATCGCCAGTTCGGGCGGCACGTGATCCGGCAGGGGCTGTTGTGCGACTTGGGTCATCATAGTCTCCGAAGCAAAAAGAGATAAATTCCACCCCTGCCAAAGACAGGTGCGATCGTGGCCGTCCGTCTGAGACTGGTGAGCATGCGGACGAGCCGCAATGACAGGAGGCGATGCACATGAGTGAGGCAGACGTGCTGGATCTGGAACAGGCGATCCGGGACAATTACCGGCTGTGGAACGAAGGGAAGCGCGAAGAACTCGATCGTCTTTTCCGGGCGTTGGGGCCAGAGGGGTTCACGATCGAATATGTCGGTTCGCCCGCCGTGGACGGCAACGCCGCGATGACGGAGATGTGGGCGGAATATGGAGGAAAATGCACGACCGAACCGCTGGAGGTGATCGTCAACGGCGCTGAAGGCGCCGCCTATGTCGCCAACCACCTGCAAACCAAGGATGGCGTCGTTACGCTGCCAAGCCTCGAAACCTACAAGGTCGCCGATGGCCGGCTGACGATCCGCTATTTTCATCGGACCGCTCACTAACCTCCCATGCTCCGACGTGCAGGCGCTGGACACGGCTCAGTCCTTCGCCTGCATGAAGGCCAGCAGGTCGGCATAATGGGGTTGGTGGACGAGACCGCCGCCCGAAATCGAGATGTTCTCACCCGTGATGTAGCGCGCTTCGTCCGAAGCGAGGAAGGCGACCAACGCCGCGATATCATCCGGCGTTCCGAATTCCGGCGTCAATATGTGCCGCTGGATGATTTCCTTCAGCCCTGGCACGGTCTTTTCCAGGGCTTCGGTCAGCACCACACCCGGCGCGATGCTGTTGCAGCGGATATTCTGCCGCCCATGCTGGGTCGCTACATATTTGGTGAGCCCGATGATCGCGGCCTTCGAGGAACCATAAGCGATGCGCGCCAGATCGCCCGCACTGCCCGAATTGGATGCGGTGTTGATGATCGAACCGCCCCCGCCCGCGACCATATGCGGGATGGCATATTTGCATCCGAGCAGATAGCCGGTGAGATTGACGTCGAGAATTTCGCGCCAGATGCCGATCGGAATATCGACGGCGGTGGTGTCCTGCGGGCTCTTGTCCGGATCGGTCATCGCCGCATTGTTGTGCAATATGTCCAGCCTGCCGAAATGGTCGACGGCGCGATCCACCATCGCCTTCACCGACTGCGGGTCGGCGGCATCGAACTGGACCGGCAGCGCCTTGTCGCCCAGCGGTTCCGCCGCGCGAACGGCGGCGGCCTCGAACAGGTCGGCGATCACGACGCGCGCGCCCTCCGCGACCAGGCGTCGCGCGACCGCGGCGCCGATACCGCCGCCGCCGCCTGTGACGATCGCCACCCTGTCTACCAACCTCGTCATCATGCGCGCATCCCCGGTGGTGGGCTGGCGAGAGAAGGCTGCATCGATCGCAGCTTGTCCCGCCAGCCGCTTATCCGATTAGAATTTAAACGTTGTTTCAACGCCATAGGTGACCGGCTGGCCAACATAGGCGGCTGCAATGCCCAATGTCCGATAGAGATCGGGGAAGCGGCGCAGCAGATATTTCTTGTTCGTGATGTTGCGGCCATAGACCGCCACTTCGACATTGGGATTTTCAAGCTGGAACGCGATACGCCCGTTGAAGATGCCATAGCCAGGTACGAAGCCGAGGCGGTTTTCCGTCTCGTAGGCCGCCTTTGTCGCCGCCGACGCTTGATCTGCCGCCCGGACCGCATCGAAATGCTGACCCCCGACATAGGAATAGGCGCCAGTGACGGCGAGCGTGCCGCCGCCGACAGGAATCTTCTGCGTGGCGCTGACGTTAAGCTGCTTCTTGGGCAATTGCAGCAGCGGCAAGCCGCTCAGATCGACGACGCAGCCGTTGGCGACCCCGGCGCTATTGGTGCAGCCGCTGCCGGCCACCACCTGGATTTCGCTGAAGCTGCCCTTCGCATATTTGCCATCCTGCAGCGAGCCGTTGACGCTGAGCGTCATGCCTTCCCAGGGCACGGCGGTGATTTCATTTTCTATGCCCCAGATGCGGACCTTGCCGTTGTTCTGGATATATTGGGTAACACCGATACCGGTCACGAAGCTGTTGACGATCGCCTGATTGTCATCCTTCCAGGTATGGAAGACCGCCGAGTTGAAGCGCAGGCGTCGGTCGAAGAGATCGACCTTCAGACCGGCCTCCACATCCTTCACCTTTTCAGGAGAGAAGGCAGGCAGGCCGCCTGCACGCAGGTTCCAGCCGCCGGCCTTCGCCGCGCCGCGGGTCGCAGCATAGAGGAAGATATTGTCGCTAGCCTGCCAGTCGATGCCCAGGTTCCAGGCCGGATAGTTGAATTTGGCATTCTGCTCCTGATTGCAGCTGGTGGCCGTCACGGGGCTCGTTGGCGTCACGGTGCAGTTGATGCCGGTCGGCGTACCCGCCACGGCGACGTTATAGGGCAAACCATATACCTGTGCATTGTGCAGCACGCTGTCGCGGGTGTCCCATGTATAACGGAAGCCGCCGACCGCACGCAGCTTCGGCGTCAGTTCATAATAGGCCTGCGCGAACAGACCGAAGGTCTTGTTGGTGACGTCGGCATTGGAATCGCGGATGAGTCCGCCGAAAATCTGCGAGCGGCTGAATTCATAGCCGCTTTCCTTGCCGGCATAGGCGCCCGTGATGAAGCTGAGGCTGTCGGTGATATTGCCGGAAAGCTGGAATTCCTGAGAAACATAATAGGATCCAGACCCCGCAAAGGTCGCCAGCAACGGCACGGCCGTACCGTCCGTATCATTCTGGCCATAGTTCATCGAATGGCGATAGCCGGTGATCGACTTGAAGTTCAGGCCACCCAGTTCGACGTTGAGCGTACCGGAAAACCCATATACTTCGAGCGTATTGAATGGCTGCACGCCATAGAGAGCCCGCGCTTCAGGGGTGAGCGTGCCGATAGTGGCCGGGACCGATGTCCCGGTCGCGGTGTTGCCCCACCAATGGTCCTTGGTCAGCAGGCCCGCCGTCAGGCCCGGCTGGAAGGCGGCGGGGACGATCGCCGGATTGAAGGCCCAAAGTGCGATCTGCTGACCATGGTTGTACTGACGGTTCCAGTCGCCCGAAAGGGTCAGATCCCAGCCATTGCCTTCATATTTCAGCTTGCCGCGCAAGAACTTGCTGTTGTTATCGGAAAAGTCGCGGTGGGTGGCGAAGTTGTCGCCATAGCCGTCCCGGTCACTGATTGCGCCGCTCAGGCGAATTGCGAGCCCCTCTGCCAGCGGCACATTGATATTGGCCTGCGCACCCAGCGTGCTGTAATTGCCAAACTCCGCCTTGAAGGCGCCGCTGAGCTGGTCGTTGGGATCATTGGTAACGATGTTGATCGCGCCGCCGGTCGTATTGCGGCCAAAGAGCGTGCCCTGCGGCCCGCGCAGAACTTCCAGCCGTTGCACGTCCTGAATGTCGGTCATGCCCGTCGAGGGCCGAGGGATGTAGATCCCGTCAATATAAGTGGCGACCGCCGGATCGTTGGCGAGAATAGGCTGGAGATTGCCCTGACCGCGGATGGCAACGAAGACGATGCCGTCGCCGCCGGCGGAACCGCGGCCGATGACCAAGCCCGGCGCGGTGCGCTGAAGGTCGACGACATTTTCCACCTTGGCCGTCGTCAAGGCTTCGGGGGTTAGCGCCGTGACGGCGATCGGGGTCGTCTGGAGGCTTTCTTCAGTGCGGCGCGCCGTGACGACGATATCCTGAATGCCTTCGCTAGCGCCCGATTGCGGCTGCTGCGCATAAACGGGCTGCGCCATGGCGGCGACGAGCGCGCCCATGCCGATCGCGCCCAGAGTGACGGCCTTCCTGCTCATATCTTCCTCCCCATCATTGTATGTTGCCTCGAATTCCAATGTGGAGCCGTCTAACTTGGAGCCGATCTGCTCCATAGTGGCCGGTCCACGGTTGACTGTGCGGCGATAGAATTTGGCCGCTCATCGATATTTTCCTGCTCGCCCGATCAGTGGACCTGCGCTGATGCCGACCGAAAAGCCTTGGGCGTTTGACCCGTCGCGGATCGGAAAGCGGCAGAAAAGGCGGACGTGCTGTTGAAGCCGCATCGCCAGCTGATTTCCTTGATGCGGGCGCCATCGCTTCGCAGCAGCTCCTTCGCCAAAGCAATCCGGCTGCGGGCGACAAATTCACCCAGGCTGACGCCCGTCCCTTCCTTGAAAATGCGGGCGACATGACGCACGCTCATGTTGCAGTCGCGCGCAATGTCGGCGACGCCAAGAGGCGCGGAGAGATTTTCCATCACATAGTCGATGACGTTCTGGACCTGTCGCGTGCTGCGCGAATGCAGCCCGCCCCGTTCGGGCCTGCCCATGTGCCGAGCCAGTTCGACCGCCAAGCCCATCAGCATTGATTCGACAAGCGTCTGGCTGGCAAAGCCGGGCGTCCGCAATTCCGCAGCCAGCCCAGCAAAGAGCCGACGCATGGAAATATTCTGGACGTCGGCGCAAGGCTCAACCTTGTTCAGCGGCTGCTCGCCGTCGAACAGTTCGTCCAGAAATTCTTCTCCCAGCGCGACGCAGACGAGATGGCGCTCCTGAAGCGCTGGCTCTCCGAAATATTGGCGATGCGGCGGCATGTAGAGGATGTCCCCCGACGCTGCGCGCCGGTCCGGGCGGCCCATGCTGACCATGCTGCGCCGCGGCTGACCATCGAGCGAATAGTCGAGATAGTGTTTCTCGGGACTGAAAACGCCGCTGCTGGGCTGGACCCAGTCGAAATGCCGCACGTCCACATGTGCGTCGCGAACGGTGGCCGCCGCTTCGATGTAGAAATTCTGGACGCCAAGCCTTCCTTGGCCGGTCCAATCGCTCTCCGGACGAAACATCTCTACCTCTGCCATTTTATATTTGTCTGCGAGCCAGATAGGCGCGCCACCCGCTTTTTACCTCTATCTTCGGATAGGTGGTCAAGACCCCGCCTACAGGCACATCCATGGCGCGTGCCCGATCGAGGCGCGGCATGGGAGCATGGGCGATATATTTGTCGTGCCCCCGTTTCTATGTTCAAACAGGAGGCGCTCAATGTCCATCGCACCGCTCTTGCAGCAGCGGACGCCATGAGAGCGCCATCGGACAAACCTGCCGCCGCCAGCCATTATCCCTGGTATGTACTGGGCATATTGACGCTGGCACAGACCTGCCATGGCATAGACCGCGCCATCATCGGGCTGGTGTTGGCGCCGGTCGGACATGAATTTGCGCTCTCCGACGGACAGTTGGGGATATTGGCGGGTTTCGCCTATGGCATATTCTTCGCGCTCGCCGCCCTGCCCTTCGGCGTGGCCGTGGATAGCTGGAACCGGCGCAACCTGATGACCGCGGCGCTGACATTGTGGAGCGGCGCGACCGCCTTGTGCAGCCTCGCGACAGGATTCTGGACGTTGCTCATCGGCCGGGCCGCGGTAGGGACCGCCGAAGCGGGGGGATCGCCGACCGGCATGTCGCTGCTGAGCGATTATTTCGGCGAAGACCGGCGCGCGACAGCCATCGGCATCTGGTATCTGAGTTCGGGAATCGGCCTCGCCATCGCGTTCATAGTGGGCGGCGCGATCGTGCAGAGCGCCGGATGGCGCTGGGCGTTCGTGGCCGCCGGCGTGCCGGGACTGGTGCTGGCGCCGCTGCTGCTGTTCACGGTCAGGGAACCCGTGCGTGGCGCGCATGACGGGCCGGCGCCGCAGCAGGAAGAAACGTTAAGGCTGGGGCAACGTATCCGTCTGCTCGCGGCGCGGCCCGGACTACTATATTGCATCTTCGCCATCGTCCTGATCGCGGCGGGCATTTACGGCATGAGCACATGGCTCACCACCTTCCTGATCCGGGTCCACGGCATGCCCATTGCGAAGGCGGGCATCCTGATCGCCATCGCCTATGGCGGCCTCGGCTCGCTGGGCGGATTCCTCGCGGGCTGGGTGATCGACCTCGTCAATCGCCGGCGAGGTGGCTTCGATCCGGCTAGGACATCCCTGTTCGGCGCGGTGATCCCGTTGCTCACGGCGGTGACCGGCGTCGGGACGGTCCTGTTCCACGACGTCGATCTAATGCTGGCGCTGCTGATGGCCTGCGGCTTCCTCAGCGCGTCCTATAATGGCCCGATCTACGCCGTCATCGTGACGATCGCCGGGCCGCGCCTGCGGGGTCTTGCGGTATCGCTGGTGCAGTTGGGCGCGAACCTGATCGGCGTGGGCGCGGGCACCTATCTGATCGGCGCGGTCAGCGACTTTGTCGGGGGAACGGCCGGTGTCGCCTGGGGAATTGGCACCGCCATGCTGTTCACATTCGCCGGGGGCATATTGCTTCTGCTGGCGGCGCGCGCGATCCGCCGCGCCAAGGCGAGCGGCGAAGCATAAGAAAAGGGCGGCCCGGTGTTTCCACCAGGCCGCCCTTCATCCTGCACGTCCCCTCACTTCGCGGCGTTGCGTTCCTTGCGCCGTGCCTTGGCGGCCTCGATTCCCCGGAATACGGTGGTCGTATTGCCCGCCCCGGCATAGAACAGCAGGAACAGCGGCAGGAAATCCAGCTCCTCATCGGTGAATTCTTCGTTGATGAGGGCGCCGTTCATCTGGATCTCGACCAGATCGGCGCGGCCCAGCATGGCCGTCGCGCCCAGCACCAGCAAGCGCTTCTCCCGCATCGAGAAGATGTCGCTCGCCCACAGATTGGCGAACTGGTTACCGACGATTTCCTGGTTGAAGGACGATTCCCGATAGGGGAGCGTCATTTCCGACGATCCCGGCCCGTAGACCTTATCGAAGACTTCCAGTCCCTTCTGCCACTGTTCTTCACCGATACTCATGATTTTTCTCCCATCGCATTCTCCAGCCCGACGACCGTCCGATCGGTTCGGCGCGTCAATTCGACCAAGGGCAGCGCGATGCCGTAGCTGCGCCCCAGATCGATGGCCGCATCCAGATCCTTGACCATCAGGCCGCGGGTATATTCGCGCACTGCCGCTTCCTGCTCGCTGGACGACGGATCGTCGCGCACCGCCAACATCAACGGTCCGCCGACGCTGTCCGAACTGGCGTCGATCACTTCTGCGAGCTGGCGGATATCCACACCGGCATTGCGACACAGGACGGACGCTTCATAACCGGCGCGAAGGCAGCCGAAGACGATGACGTTGCGGGCGATCTTCGCGGCCATGCCCGCGCCGGGGCCGCCCATGTGCGCCACCAGCTTGGCAAAGCCGTCCAGCACCGGACGCACCTTCGCAATGGTTTCATCCGTACCGCCGACGAGGCAGACGAGGCCATGTTCGCGGGATTTGGGGCCACCCGTCACGCCGCAATCGACCAGCTCCACGCCCGCCGCGTCGGTCAGGGCGCGAATGGCGTCCAGATCCTCCATGGAGACGGTCGCGACCAGCACCACGGTCATGCCCGGCCGCGCTCGCGCCAGCACGCCTTCGGAGCCTGACAGCACATCGATCGTCTGCTTCGCGTTGACGACGGCGATGATGACGACGTCGGACTGCGCGGCCAGCTCCGCCGGGCTGGCGACGACGGGCGGCACGCCCTCCAGCGCGTCGGCAGCATCGGCGCGAATGTCATAGACCGCAGCCAATTGCTGTGTCCGCGCGAGACATATGGCGACGCCCGCGCCGATCTGCCCCAAGCCGATAACGCCTGCTCTTTCCATCCTCATGATCCTTTCCGCCGCTTGGTTCGCGGTCCTGTCATATCCAGGCCGCAAGGGTGGCATAGCCGGGGATGCGCCGTCATCCCGTCAGCTACCGCGTGGCCGAACCTCGACAGATTTACCGTATTTCACGACGCATTTGTTTCCAGCGGCAGATTTTTCGCAGCAAGGCAATAATGGAGAACCGCGATCAGGAGCACGGATGCCGACAATTGCATGCTCAGTTGCAGGCCGCTTGCCGATGCCGAGAGACAGGCGGCTGGCAGCGATGCCTTGGCCGAGACCAGGCAGTCGGCGGCATAATTGCCCTTATAGAGAAAGACAGCGAGGCGATCGCTGAGATAGCCCAACACCACCGATCCCAGCCCCAGCCCGGCGACGGTCTGGCCGAAAGCATGAAGCGCCGCGGCCGACGCCCGCATGCGCGGTTCGACCAGCGATTGGGTGATGGTCATGATCGCAGGCGTGAAGGCATAAAGCAGGGTGGTGGCGACAAAGAGAAAGGCGACCAGCCACCGCCAGTCCGATTGATGGATCGCCAGCAGATAGAAGGGCAGAGCCAGCCCCACCGCGGTCGCGGGCGCCCAGCCGCCCCAGCGTATGTCCCGCCGGATCAGCCGCGCGATCAGATAGCCGCCGCTGACCTGTCCGACCATCGTCGCCAAACTGAACGACAGCGCGAACACAAGGCCCGCATGCGCCAGCGGGAGATCGAACCGGCGAACCAGCAAGGGAATGAGGAACAGGTTGGTGCCGAACCCCACCAGCCCGACGAAGCCGCTGCCAAAGGTCAGGTGCAGGAAGGCAGGCGAACGGGCGAGCCGCCGAAGCACCATGGCGAAGGGGGGCGTATCCGCACTCTGCCCGGCATCCTTCCGTTCAGGTTCGGGAATGGTCGTAACCAGCAGCAGCGCCAGCAACAGGCCGGGCGCGCCAACAGCCACGAGCGCAAGCCGCCAGCCGAACGCCTGCGCCACAGCGCCGCCTGCAATTGCGGCGATGGCGCCGCCCAGCGGTACGCCTATCGCGATCAGCGAAAAGACGACCGCGCGCCGCCCGGCATCGAACCGGTCGGAAATCATCGACACGAGCGCTGGCGTGAAGCCCGCTTCGCCGATGCCGACACCCATGCGGCAAAGCAGCAGCTGAACGTAACTCCCCGCCGCGCCGGACAACGCGGTCATCAGCGACCAGAGCATGGTCACCACGGCGATGATCCGAACCCGGCTGTAGCGTTCGGCCAGCCGCGCCAGCGGGATGCCGAGCACGGCATAGAAGATGGAGAAGGCCAGTCCACCCAGCATGCCAAGCTGAAGATCGCTCAGGCGCAGGTCGTGGCGAATCGATTCGCCGACCACGGCGATGATCGTGCGATCGATGAAATTGAACATGTAGATCGCACCCAGCAGCAGCAGGAACCATCTGTCCTGTGGCCGAAACCTGCCCGCGTCCTTCATTCCTTCTCTCCTGCCGTCCGGCGGCATTCATTGTGGGTGGGACAGATAGAACAGATTCTTTTCTATGTGTATTGGTTTTCTCTTGAAACCATCCTGGGACTGCGCCAACAGATCGTCATCTTTCGACAAAGGAATCTCAGCATATGAAGACGATCATCATTGCGCTCGCCGCTCTGGGCCTGACCGCACCTGCTTTTGCCCAGGCGCCTGCGGTGGATCGCAACGAGACGATCTACTCCGCAGACGGCACCAAGATCGGCAAGGTCGATCGCGTGCTGACGGCTGCCGACGGCGCCGTATCCGCCATTCGCGTCATCTATCGTGGCAAGTTCATCTCGATCCCCGCCACCACACTGACCGCAGGCGAGAAGGGCGTGACGACCAGCCTGTCGAATGCCGAGCTGAAGAAGCTGTGACTCCTTTCCCCGCGTTTTGACGGGCCGCGGGGCATGGACCCAAGACGCGCCTCCGCTTAAAGCGGAGGCATGAGCGCAGACCAGCAACAGCCCGCACGGACTTCACGGCGGGGTCGGCCGCCACGGTCCGAAGGCCCCGCGCTCGACCGCGCGCGGCTGATCGCAACGCTGCTGGATATGGCGCGATCCGACGGGATCGAGGCGCTCAACATCCGACCTGTCGCGCAGCGGCTGGGTGTGTCCCCGCGCCTGCTCTACCATCATGTCCGCGACAAGGAGGCGATGCTCGCCCTGCTGACGGACGAGATATTGCGCGGCCGGATGCCTGACCTGTCGGCGCCCGACTGGGAAAGCCGCCTGCGCAGCATCGCCCGTGCGGTGCACATGGCCTATCGGGATTTTCCGGGCTCCGCCGCCTTCATCCTGTCGCGCAGCGCGAACCGGCTGGAGCAGCCCAATGCGCTGACGATCCGCCGCGCCATATTCGAGGCGCTGGCCGAGGCCGGGCTGACGCAACAGCAAAGCGACGAGATGCTGGTGATCTTCTCCGTCATCGTGCTGGGGAACGTCGTCGTGTCGGAAAGCCTGGACGACAATGACAACCGGCTGGCGATGCAGCGCAATGTCGTGGAAGCCGCCCTCACCCGCGCGACCGACATGCTGCTCACCGCAATCCGTACCGTCGCGGGAGCAGCCTGAGCTCCAGCCTCAGATTCAGCCCCAGATTCAGCCGAGGTCGGCGATGGACCGGACGGGGCGATCGATCCCGTCCCACGCGCAATGAGCGGCGTGCATCCGGTCGAGCGATGCCTCCATTGCGGTAGAAATTTCCATCAGTTCGACATAGCCGCCATTGCCTCCGCGGGTATCGAACAACGCGAAACGCTCGCCCGACGGCATCTGGCCGCTGAAGGCCATGGCATAGCCTTCGCCCGTCAGTCGCTCAACGCCGTCGTCATAGGGAATGCGCAGCATGACATGGTGATACCCCTCGCCATGACGGTCGAGCATTTCGGTGAAGACCGAAGGTCCGTCATTGGTCTGCTGGAGCAGTTCGATCAGCAATCCGCCGGAAAAGCCGAACGCCACCTTCATCGCCACCTGCGTTGGCGCGCCGCGATAGATCTGGCCCGGCAGCACGGGCACGTCGAACACGAAAAACGGCCCCGCGCCCATGACCCGCGTCCAGTGATCCAAGGCACGCTCCATGTCGCGCACCACCTGGCACAGTTCCAGTATAGAGCCCTTGGGCTGCATCATGCGTCTCCCCAGGTCTCGGCGTGAGTCCGCAGGCCATGCTGGCGCGCGCGGTCCCGCAATTGCCGCCCCCGCGCGGCGATGTCGACCCGGAGCACCCTTGCGTCCAAGTCGCGATCAATGGCCGCAAGATCGATGACGCGCACGTCGCGGATGAAGCAGGCGGGATCGGCGCCGTCGGGTACGCCCTGCCAGCGCAGCAGCATCCACCCTTGTTCAAGGCCTGCCGTATCGACCCAGTTGGCGATGCCCGGATCAACGCCGGCCAACACATAGCTGATCGTGCCATCGGCCCCCGGCGTAACCTGAGCGCTGTTGAGGCTGACAAGGCGCAGCATCGGATCGGGCGAGATGGTCCACGGATCGGCGATCTGGATACCGGTATAATAGCTGCCCGCCGGATCGATCGTCACCAGCAACCCCTGCCCTTCCCCCAGGGCGAAACGCCCGCCAGCCAGATAGCCCCAGCCCCCGTCGCGGCCATTGGGTCCGATCAGCCGGTTGGGTTCGGGATGACCGAGAAAATCATTCTTGAACCCCGACCAGAAGGCGACCCAGGCTGGCAGGTCGGCGACGATGGTCCGGGCGATCTCCTCCTCGTCGCGCGGGCGGTGGCCGGAGGGCGGATCCAGGCGACGGACGCTGACCTGCGCCGGCACCTGCCGCCAGTCGCGCTGACTGTCGCGGGTATAGACCTGAATCCGTGCGCCCGGCTCGGTCCGTAAATGGGTTGCGCCGCCCTCCTGCTGGCTGACCGTCACCGTCACCCTACTTTCGGCGTCGCAAAAGGGCTTCAGTTGCTGGAGCGTCAGCGCGCCCAGATTGCGTCCCAGTCCCGCATGATGCGCGGGCTCGACCTCGGCCACGATGCTGAACTGCGGCGGATCGGCGGAAAAGCGGATGTCGACGGCATAGCGCCCGTCGCCGTCGATTGGAATTTCGCGGTTGAAATTGTCGGGATTGTCGATCGCCACCGCCGCGCCCGGATAGATATGGCCGAACCAGCGCCGCGGGGCGTTGCTGATATTCCACACGACCCGGGGATCGGCGGGATCGCCATTGGCTTCGCGCATGGCCAGTCCCAGCACCCACTGATCAAGCGCCCGATCCAGCCCCAACCGTCCGTCGAGCGCGCCTGCGAGCGGGTCCGCGAGCAGCATGAGGCGCGCTTCTTCGCGCGCGGCACGGATGTCAGGCCGTTCGATGAGGCGCAGCGCCAGCTTTTCCGCCGCTGCCTGATCGTCGGTCCAGAGGGGGTTCGCGGTCATGAAATGGTCCCCACCCGGCCGCCTTCGGTGAAGATGGTGCTGCCGGTCGTGTAGCTGGAACCATCCCCCGCCAGCAAGATCGCTGCGCCGACCGCCTCGTCCGCCGCGCCGAAACGCTTGATCGCGTTGCGCTCGGCAAGGCCCAGCCCTTTGTGGATCGCGGCCTCCTGCCCGTCCGGGCTCATCGATCCGACGCACAGGCAGTTGATCCTGGTGTGCGGCGCCTGCGTCTTGGCCAACTCGCGCACCAGGAAAAGAAGCGCCGCCTTCGACACGCCATAGGCGACGGCGGGCGGGATCGGCGTGAAGCCGCCGCAGCTCTGGACCGAAATGACGCTGCCCTTGCCATGCGCCTTCATATCGGCCTCCGTCAGTTCGGTCAGACGCCAGGTCGCCATGACGTTGACGTCCATCGCCGTCTTCCAGACTTCATCCGTGTTCGCCCAGAGCCCGCCATCTGCGGCATAGACGACGCCCGCCGCCGCATTGTTGAACACGATGTGGATGGGACCGAAGGCGGCGCGCGCCCCCGCCACCAGCCGTTCAAGATCGCCCTTCTCGCCCGCGTCGGCGGCGATGGCGATCGCCCGGCCGCCGTCGCGAGCGTTGATCTCTGCCGCGATCCGGTCGAGCCGGTCCTGCGAGCGGGCCGAGAGAACCACGTTGGCGCCCAATTCGGCATAGGCCTTGGCGACATGTTCGCCGACGCCCGGCCCGACCCCGGTCAGAATGGCGGTGCGCCCGTCGAGGCGGAAACGGTCGAGAACACTCATGCTGGATACTCCAGAAGATCGGGGGTCAGGCGCGGTCGAACAGATGGCCGTAGCGCGCATAATAGTCGGCGAGCCGTTCATGCACCTCGCCCGGATCGACGCCGAACTGGTCGGGGCTGTGCCTGTGCTTGCCGAGGCGGCTGGCGGCGGGATTGTTCGTCAGGAACTCCACGATGCGGTCACGATGGGGGTCGGTGAAGGGCAGGCCGAACCGGTCATAGATGCGCTCAATCGTCGTCATCGGGTCAGCGACGATATCGCGATGGGCGAGGTCCAGGATGCGGCCCTCGATCGCCGTATCGTTGGCACGGGCCTGCGTCGCTCGCGCCAACCCCGCGCACCAGGTATCGACGACCGAGCGGCCGATCGCCTGAAGATCATTGGCGCCGCCCACCGCCGCCAGGAAGCCGGCGATCATGCTCGACAGCGAAGAAAGGGTCAGCACCGGATCGCGATGCGTCCACACCAGCATCGCGCCCGGATAGGTTTCCACCAGGCCCGGCAGGTCCATGAGATGCTGCGGCGATTTCAGCGTCCAACGGCCCCTTGGCCCTTTCCACTGGAAGTGCTGGAGCATCCGCTTGTGGGTGCGATATTGCCCTTCTGGCACGACGTCCTGCAGCCATCGGGCAAAGGCGGGCACGCCCAGTTCGGCCGGGAAATTGGTGCTGGCGAAATGCAGCATCATGCCATGGTTGCACTCGCCCGGCTGGGTGCAATCCATCCGCTGGATGTCGGCCAGTTGCGGCGCGTGCTTCAGCCAGTTTTCATAGATGGCCTGCACCTGCGCGATGCGCGGATCGCTGTCGAAACTGGATATTTCCGGCGCCGGCCAGGGGATATACCATTCCCATTCGCGCGGCGCCCGGGCCGCCGGATCGAGGCAAAGCAGGTCGTATGTGATCGTCGTCCCGGTGCGCGGCAGGCCGCAGACGATCAGCGGGTCGCCCACATCCTGCGCCACGATGTCAGGATGCAGCCGTTCGTCTTCGGCGAAGCGCAGCCGGGTCGCGAGCAGGCCGACGATTTTGTGATGCGCGGTCTCGCGTAACTGGGCGGACGGGTCCATCGCCTCGACTGCATCGACCAGCCGACGAAAGCCGGTCATGAAGGACAGGTCCGATCCAAAGTCCGACAGTCCGGTCACGGCGCGCGCTTCCGCGATCAGTGCATCGGCGGAAAGCGGCGCGCGCTCTGCGACAGCGCTTTTCATGAATGCCCTTCGACCGGCCGCTGCCGCATGACTCACCTCTCCATTTTATTATTCCACACTGTATATTTATTGATTGGGGCATCTGTCAAGCGGGCAATTCGCTTTTACACGCAGCGGCCCGTTTTCAGGCCGCCTTGTCTTCCACCGGCGTTAGATTCTTCATGAAGGCTACGAAATCCGGTCCGAGTTCGGGGATAGGCAGCCCCAGCTTTTCAGCCAGATACAGGGTCATGAAATTGTCGTTGAGCGATTTGTTGGTCGCGGGGATATTGCCGATGCCGACCTGCCGGTCGAAGGCGCCCACGGCGACCAGCGCCATACGGAGCGCCGCAACGATGTCATAATAATCGAGATGCCCGGCCTTCTGGCCGCTCGCCGCTTCCCAGATGGCGATCGTCTCGTCCTTGGTCGGCAGTCCCTCCAGCCGGGTAATGCCGAAGCGGCGGCCGAACAGATCGTCGAAATAGAGCCACCAGGCGAGGTCAAGCTCGGCCGGTCCCAGCGCCGCAAGCTCCCAGTCGATCAGCGCGTTGACTTGGCCGTCGGCGGAAAACATCACGTTCGACGGCGTGGGATCGCCCCACAGCACATTCACCCCCGCATCGTTTGGCATGTTGGCGCGCACATAGGCCATGGCTGCATCCACGATGGGCATGGCGCGCCCCCGTCCGGCCGCCTTGTGCCACGCTTCGAGGGCGCCGACATATTGATCAAGCCCGGGCTGCCCATTTTCCGGCTGTGCGAGAAATTCAAAGCCATCGCGCCAGTCGATCGTCGCCAGGCTGGCAAAGGCGTTGATGGCATTGGTGAATGTTTGCCGCCGCTGCGCCGGAGTCATCTCGACCAGCCAGCCTTCCAGATTATAGTTGGGCTTCTGCTTGGCGCATTCCCCTTCCACCTTGCCCATGACGAGGAATGGCAGGCCGAGAATATCGGGTTCCAGATGCATGCCGATCCACGGTGGCACGGGCAGGTCGCCGCGCGCGTCGAGCGCCGCCATCATCTTGCCCTGCAGCGCCAGGCTGCTGCCGAACACCACTTCCAGATCCATCGGCTGACGGCGAACCACGAGCGTCTGGCTCTGGGGACCAGCCGGATCGACATAATCGACGTCGACGAAGAAGATGTCGGCCGAAAAGCCAGCGCCCAGCGTCACATCAAGCGGACGAACGCGGATGTCGCGCCATTCGGGCTTTTCGCCCGCCAGCCAGTCTTGTAGCTGGACAGTGATACGATCGGGAGTCAGCAATTCCATGATTACAGCCCCTTTGCCGCCAGGGCGCGCTTCAGTTCGGTAGTGAGCGGTCCCATATCCTTGGGCGACGAGCCATGGAGCAGGATTTCATCGGCGCCGGCGTCCAGGAACGCCATCAGCTGGTCGGCGCACTGGGCCGCGGTTCCCACCGCGGCGCCCTCATCCAGCCATTGCTGCGGGATGAGGCGGCTGACATCGACCAGTTCCTGCCGCGTATAGGCCTGATCCGCCGGCTTGCCGTTGAGGCCGGCGATTTTGGGATGGGCGCGGATATCCTCCAGAACCTTCTTGTCCCAGCCGTTGATGTCGACGATCAGGTCGCCAAAGCCGGGCAGCTCGAAATAGGTGATGGCGCGGCCACCGACGACGGCCTCCTCCTCATCCTTGGGCAGGTCGGGAGCGACGATGATATTGTGATAGATGCGCACGGACATAGGATCGCGCCCGGCCTTTTCGGCCGCGTCGCGGACGATCTTCGCGCTGTTCTTCACCCCCTGCGCCGACACGAAGGGATGCAACAACACACCGTCGCAATGTTCGCCCGCAAATTCCAGGCTCTTGGGCCCGATCGCGGTAAAGATGATCGGCGGCGGCGTGCCGCCATGGCGATCGGTGAGGCTAATGGCGGGGAATTTGCCCAGCACGCCCTCATAGTCGATCTTCTCGCCGGCCCAGAGGCGGCGGCAGATGGAGATCAGGTCAGCCAGCCGTTCCATGGTGATCGGCGGCGACCCCAGCATTTTCATATAGGCGGGCACCGCCCGAGCGAACATGAGGCGGAAGCGTTCGCCGCTCATCGCCTGCATCATGTCGGCGACGCTGGCGGTGACGAGCGGATGGCGCATCGTCGCATACATGGTGCCGGTGATGCGGATCTTCGACGTAGCCTCGGCCACCGCGCCCGCCAGCACCGCCGGTTCCTTGAGCGCATAGCGTTCGGAAATCCACACGCAGCCAAGGCCGATGCGCTCCGCCTCCTTCGCTTCATCAATGCCGCGACGCGGATCGTTCACGCGGCCGGGCAGGATATAGGTGCCGAACTTGTCGAAAAGCGCCCGTGCGCCCGGTTCCACCGCTTCCGTCATTCCCATGTCCTCTCAAATATATGCCGCTGCAATGCCGTCGGGAGGAGCATTGGGAACCTGTCAAACGACAGGTCTGGGGTGCACCTCGACATAGAGGCGGGTGAGCTTGAGCGCAGCGATTTTCCACTGTCCGTCCCGACGCACATAGCGTTCCCTATAATGGCCGAAACCCGTGATCGACTGGCCGCCCGGAATGGGGCATTTGCCCGGCGCCCAGACCACCCGATCCTGCATCGCCGTGATCATGTCCGCCTCGTCGCCGCGCAGGTCGATCTCCGACGAATGGATCTGATGCGCCGACCGCGCATCGATGACCGCGGAGCGCACCTGCTCCAATATGGCAGCATGCCCACTCATCGGCGGATTGCCGGTATCCTCCTCGACGTCCAGCACCGCATCGGGCGTGAACAGGGAAAGAAAGCCGTCCCAGTCCTTCGTGTCGAGAAAGCGGCAATAGCGCGCCTTCACGTTGCGGATCGCCTCATAATCGAGCAGCCGGGCCAGATCGTCGCTCATTTAGTCCTCCATCACCAGATGATGCGCGTGTGCGCGCGCAGGGTGCGTTCGCGGATCGCTTTCGCGCGTGCGTCCGGCGTCACCAGCACGGTATCGGCGGGCAGATGGCTGCGCACGTCGGCCAGCTTGACCTTCTTCATCGTCGGCGTGGGCCGCTCGTCGGTGTTGAACCAGCGCCCCTGCACCGCGCCGCTGGCATAGCCCGACGTGTCGAGCCAGTTGTGGACGCCCGGGTCGCGCGCGGAAATCACGGCGCGGAAATAGCCGTCGCCATCGAGCACGGCCTGCGCCGCGTTGAGACTGGACTGGTTATGATACCAGTCGGTCGTCTCATAAAGTTCGTTTGTCAGGATCAGCGACCAGTAGTCGACCTCCTTGGGAATCTGCACCTCGGTAATCAGCGCCTCGTCATCGGCCAGTTCGTAGGCGCCCTCATAATAGGACTGCCGGGCAAGACCGGTCATCTGCGAAAAGTCGACAACTTTCAGCGTATTGATCAGTCCTTCGTCGCGCAGTTTCTGCACCTTGTCGGGAAAGGCCAGCGCGCAGACCGCCGCAGTGGCCGGGATCTCGGCGAAACCGTGCGACAGTTGCGCCAGCGTGGGGCGTCCCTTGGCGGCATGATCGGCGTCCAGGCGCACGATGCCGAAGCGCGGCTCGCGCTCGACGCCCCAGTCGCAGGCGACGATCCGGACCATCAGCTTCTCGGTCGCGGGTTTCAGCTCCCACCAGTCGCCCTCATAGCCGGTAGGCCGGGTCGGCGAGAGGATGACATCGAAACTTCCGTCGGCACCGATATGCAGGTCGTTGAAATCATTCGCATCCTGCGCGGGATGATGCTGCCCGGTGCGCAGCGTGTCCGGGCCGAGCTGCGCCAGGATCACCATCCGCGTCGTGCCGCGATCCCCCCGGATGCGATAGGTGCCGCCCTTTTCGATCAGCGCCGCCTTGTAGATGGTGTCCGCATTGGGCTGAAAGATATTTTGGCAGATGTTGAGTTCGGGCACGAAGATCGGGTGACTGCGATCATGCATGATCGCGTCGTTGGTCGTGCGCAACACGCCCGACAGCAGCAGCCGCATCGATTCCTGCATGACGCGGGGATCGCTGCGCAGCCTTTCCGGGATACGATCACGCATCAACTGGCCCAGCGGACGAAGCTGGTCGAGCAGATCTTCCCATTCGAAAATGCCGTTGTTGCTCATCTCATTCTCCACCCTATTCTTCCGGTTGACGGCGGACGCCCCGGCGATCCCGCCCGACAGCAAAAGCCCGGCGAGGACGGCTGGCAGTCCCGTGCAGATTTCCCGCCTAGTCTGTGGCAAGCAATTGCCTCAGCGCAGCACGCCGCTGCGCGTCGACGCCGGCCGCCTCGAAATAGCCTTCAATACCGCCCCATCGCGTCGCGACCATATCGAGTGCGCTCAGGAGGAAATCATCCTGCACGCCGATCAGGATGGCCACCATGTCGTCGGGCGGCACGAAACCGAAGGTCTTTTCCAGATCGCGCTTGAGATGACCCGACACGCGCAGATTCTGGCCGAATATGTCGGACTTGCGATAATCCTCCATGATCACGGGACGCGGCACGGCGAACAGGTCGAGGAACAAGGCGATGACGACGCCGGTCCGATCCTTGCCTGCCGTGCAATGCACCAGCATCGGCGTGTCCTGCGCCAGCAACGCATCGACCATCCGCGACAGATGCGGCAGAAAGGCCTGCGGCATGAGGCCGTAATTGTGCGTCATCACCTCGACGGCGCGCGCGGCGGTCGGCTCGCGACCGAGCGACAGCCACATGTCCTCGCCCTGCGCGCGCAGGTCGGTATTCATGTCGAGGTCGAGCATATGGCAATCCGGGCCGCACCAGCCATGGGGCGCGGCGTCCCTCTCGATCGTGGATCGGAGGTCCGCCACCGAGCGAAAGCCCAGATCCGACAGCTCTGCATGATGATCCTCGAAGAAACTCGCCGGCCCTTCGGAGCGGAACAGGATGCCGGACCGGACCTGCCCTCCCCCCGCGGTCGGCAGGCCGCCTATGTCGCGGAAATTGAGGCGGGACAGGGCGATGGTCATGCAGTCAGTCCTTCACGGGCGGATAGGCAGGGACGACGGCACGCATCTGCGCCAGCAGGTCGGGCGCCATCCAGACATGCTCGACATAATGGCCCAGCGTCGCGCGCTCGTCGGTGTAGATATAGCGCAGCGAGTCGCCCAGCGCGCCTTCGAACACGACCGGGTGCCGCGTCAGGTCGAGGGAAGCGACATGGGCGTCCCAATGCTCCAGCGGTCCGTCGATCCGGGTCGCGACATGATGGAAGCGGATGGCCAGATCGTCTCCCTCCGGCAGAAAATCGCTGAACAGGGGGGCCGTGTCGCCCACCGGCTCGATCAGTTCGATCTCCACGCCATTGACGTTCGCCAGCGCGATATTCAGCACTGGCTTGCCGACGGGGTCTTCACCCGGCTGAACGTTCGAAAATTCGAAGAAGGCCGGCGTGCCATAAGCATCCTTGAGCGTGGCCATCGCCGCGTCAAGATTGTTGGTGACATAGGCCACCTGGCAGTGCTGGCTGTTGGGCCGGGCGAACATGCATATCTCCTGTAATATCGACAGTCAGGCCGTAAAGGCCCGGCGCGGCACCTGCCGCTCGGTCAGTTGGCGGACATCTTGCCGCCGTCCACAACCAGCGTGTCGCCGGTGTGGTAAGCCGCCATGTCGCTCGCCAGATAGACGACCGCGCCTTCCAGATCGGCCGGCTTGCCCGCCCGCCCGAGCGGGGCCTTGGCGGCCACGACATCCGCGATCATCCTGCCGACCTCCGGATCGGCGAACGTCATTTCGGTTTCGATGAAGCCCGGCGCGATGACGTTGCAGCGCACCCCGATCGGACCAAGTTCGGTCGCCAGCGCCTTGGCCAGCGCATTCAGCGCGCCCTTGGCGATGCCGTAATGGGCCATGGTCGGCACGCCCTGGAAGATCGAGCCGCTGCCGCAGATGATCAGCGAACCGCCAGGGTCGCCGGCTTCCGCGCGCGCCTTCATGTGCCGCGCGCCCTCCCGCAGTGTGAAGACGGCGCCGTCGAGATTCACGTCGATCAGCTTGCGATAGGTGGCGACGTCCATGTCGGTGAACGGCACCCGGCTGGCAATGCCGGCATTGGCGACCACCGTGTCGACCCGGCCCATGGCATCGAGCGCGCGGGCGAAGCCGGCGACGATCGCGGGCTCGCTGGACACATCGACGACATCGGCGAAGACCCGCACCCCATGCGCGCGCAATGCGGCGGCCGCCTCTTCATTCTTGTCGGCGCGCCGCCCCCAGAGAATGACGTCGCTGCCGGCACGGGCAAGACCGCGAGCAAAGCCGAAACCCAGCCCCGAGTTGGCCCCCGTGACCAGCGCCACCTTGCCGCTCAGATCGAACAGATTTTCCGGCATGTCCATTCTCCCGATGGCCGCTCGAACGGCGGCGGCGCTTTGGCCCGACATTGCTGGCGACCGGACCGATGAACAAGCGGCACAAGTTTCGCGATCGTGCCAATGTCATCGCGAAACGGCCCCGGCTTCAATGCATCACGCCCTCTCGGAATTGCCGCGGGGTCAGTCCGGTCGCCTTGCGGAAGGCGGCCGAAAAGGCGGCCGCGCTGTCGAAACCGCAATCCCAGGCGATGACCTTGATCGCCGGACTGGCCTGACGCAGCAACTGCTTCGCCCGGTCGATCTTGCGGTCGGCGACGTAGCGGGTGAGCGTCTGTCCCGTGGCTATCTTGAACTGTCGGAAGAAATGGCGGGTGGAAAGGCCGCATTCCGCCGCCAGCTCGGCGACGGACGGGGGTTTGCCCGGCTGTTGGACGCGATCGTCGATGCGTTGAAGCTGGGTACGGGACATGCCCCCTCCGCCCCTGTCGCCAGCGCGCGCCGAACCGCGCAGATAGCGCTGCAATTCGATCGCGGCCTGAAGCCATATCGCCTGCGTCAGCATCTCGCTGCAAAAGCCGGGTTGCGCAATCTCCCCGGCGATGCGCCGCAGCGCCTCGCGCACAGTCGGACTGCGCACGTCGAGCGAAGCCTGCAACGCGTCGCTCGACAGGTCCGGCCCGTCATGATCGAAGCCCATTCCGTCGAAGCCGCAACATATGGATGTCTGCTCGCCCTCGCCCCATTGTGTATGCAGTTCGCTTCGCGCCGGAACGAACAGCACGTCGCCCAGGGCACTGGCCCCGCCCTTCTCCATCCCGCCATAACCGCCGCAGGGACGCCCCGGGCGAGGAGACAGCGCTAGATCGAGAAAGCTGCGTGGCGACGAAAAGACCCCACCCTGCTCGCCGCGGAAGCGATAATGATGCAATTCCATCACGACGCCGGGCAGCGCGATCCGTCCCCGGACCGTGCATTCCATCGTCGGTGTGACGGGCAGATCATAGACCTGGGAAACAGCGTTCATCCGACCTCTCCGAACAGTTTCGCCTGCCGCGACGCCATGGCTGCATGGCATGGCGCTTTTGCGGAGCATTTGGCGCAGCGGCGATGGCTGCGCACCTTGCCGAAGAAAGGGTCCACGCTTTTAGATGGCGTATCGAAAAGAGGAGAGAACCATGGGCAGTGCCGTGCAGGAAGAGGCCGCGCGCCGTAACATCATCGACATTACCGACCTGCATCACCCCGTGCTGACCGATGTCCAGAAGCAGGTGATCGCCGGGGCCGAGGCGGCGGCGGACCAGATCGTCCTGAAGCCGGAGGTCATTCTGGCCGCCGCGCAGGCGCAGACCGGGCTGTCGGATTTTGGCGCAGATGATTTTCGCGAACGGCTGGCCGTCTGGTGCCAGGCGGTGGACGAGGATGCCAACGCCTCTGCGGTCACGCGCGCCAATCTGTTCCAGATGATGATCCGCTTTGCCGCAACGCGCCTGCGGATCGAGGACATGGTGAAGCGCCACCCGGAGATATTGGACATTCAGATCGACCGCCCGATCATCGTCGCGGGCCTTCCCCGCTCGGGCACGACGCATCTGCTCGGCCTGCTGTCGGCCGATCGCCGCTTCCGCTCGCTGCCCTGGTGGGAAGCGATCGCGCCGGTTCCCGCCCCGGACGAAACCCCGACGGACGAGGACAGCAATCCGCGCTGGACCAAAGCGGAACAGGGCTGGCGGATGATGGAATCCATCCTGCCCTATATGGCGATCATGCACGAGTTTTCGCCCGATCATATCAGCGAGGATATCGAGCTTCAGGCCGTCGATTTCTCCTCCTATCTGATCGAATGGCTGGCGCATGTGCCGCGCTGGCGCGACTATTATCTGAGCCACGACCAGTCGGGCACCTATGCCTATCTGAAGAAGGGTCTCCAGGTTCTGACCTTCCTGAAGGGTCCGAACCGCTGGGTGATCAAGTGCCCGCAGCATATGGAGCAGTTGCCCGCTCTCTATAAGACCTTTCCCGACGCCACCTTCGTCCTGACCCATCGCGATCCGGTCGGGTCGATCCGGTCCCAGCTCACCATGTATAGCTATGCGGCGCGCATGTTCCGCAAGACAATCGATATTCAGGAGCCGCTCGGCTACTGGCCCGACCGCTATGAAAAGCTGCTCCGCGCCTGCGTGCGGGATCGCGACATCCTGCCCCCGGACCAGACGATCGACGTCTATTTTCATGACTGGATCAGAAATCCCGATCCGATCCTGAAAGAGATTTATCGCCTTGCCGACATCCCGCTGACCGATGAGGCTCTGGCCGATCTGCACGACTATCTGGCCGAGCATGGCGAGCAGTCCAAGGGCAAGATCGTCTATGATCTGGAACGCGATTTCCATGTGACCGGCGAGGAATTACGCCGCCCGTTCGCTTTTTATTTCGAGCGTTTCCCGGTGCAGGTTGAGGTAAAATAGGAGAGTTCACGACCTGCCTTTCGACAGGATGGAAATCAACGACCCCTGATTAGGAGGGGGCATTGCTTTCGATTCCACCAGAGGAACGCCATGCCCGAATTGAATGTCATTACCCGTGACGGCGCACAGCAGACGATCAATGCATCCGCCGAAACCTCGGTAATGGAGGCCATACGAGATTCCGGTTTCGACGAGTTGCTGGCGCTGTGCGGCGGCTGCTGTTCCTGCGCGACATGCCATGTCTATGTCGACCCGGCCTTCGCTCAGTCCCTGCCCCCGGTAACGGACGACGAAAGCGATCTGCTGGATGGATCGCCGCACCGCAACGACTATTCGCGCCTGTCCTGTCAGGTCATGATGACGGAAGCCCTCTCGGGCCTCACGGTCACCATCGCTCCTGAAGACTGAGCATAATGCCCATCCTGAATGCATGAGAGAGGACTATCGTGGCCTGGAAAGAAGATATTCGTGAACAGCTCGACGTGTCGGATTCGACCGTACTGACCGACAAGCAGAAGCAGATGGTCAAGCATTGGACCGACCTTCAGGAAACCCTGAACGCCGGCGATTTTGACGGCATGGATCGGTTTTTCCATCCCGATTTCCGGTACGGCAACCCCAACCGGCCGGATCTGGGCACCTATGAACAGTGGAAGACGTCGCCGGTCGCGCTCTACAAGACCTTCTTCCCCGCGGCCTACAAGACCATCGACGCGGTCGGCAAGGGCGACGACGAAATCTGGATCTACGCCACCCACTACTGCAAGCATGTCGGCGGCCCCTATATGGGCGTGCAGCCGACCGGCAACGAGTTTCAGGTCAACTGGTTCTCGATCGTCAAGTTCAAGGACGACAAGATCGTCAGCATCTTCAGCATTTCCGACGTGCTGACCATGCTGAAGGACATCGGCGTGGTGGAAGTCCCCCAGCCGGTCGATCCCTACAAATAAGCAGATACTCTACTGTTCTTCTTCCGCTCCGGTCAGGCGACCGGCGGAAGGAGGGCAGCGAGCAGGAAGGCGGCCAGCCTGTCCGCATGTTCGGCGGCATGGACATCATCCACTTCCCGCCCGGCCCCCAGCCTTTCCTGCATCGGCACGGCGCAGAAATAATAGCCGACCCCCTGCACCAGCAGCGCCATCAACGCGGCCGTCGATAACCCATGAACCGGCCGCTGGAGCCGCACCGCGTCGAGCAGGCCGTCGAGCCGTCGCTGGAACGGCAGCACGAATTGTTCGACGATATGGTCCAGCCGCCAGGTCGAACGGCAACCTTCCACATTGGTCAGCGCCACGATGTCGCCGTTGTCCGTCGCCCACAGGCAGAAACGCTGGATCAGGTGGCGCAGCCGAACCTCGGGATCGGCCGGTTCGTCAAAGGCGGCTTCGACGAAGGGCGAGGCCTGCGCCATACGCCAGTCGACCGCGCGTATCCACAGATCCTCCTTCCGGCCAAACCGGACATTCAGCAGATTGTGGCTAACCCCGAGCCGCTTGGACAGGTCGCGCAATGTCGTAGCTTCGTAGCCGCGCTCAGCGAAGGTCGCGAATGCAAGGGCCAGCAGCTTGTCCTCGTCTAAGGCATGGGCGGCATTGAGGGCGGGACGGCCACGAGTGCGCTGGGGACGGTCGAGCATCAGCATGTCCATAGTGAAAAGACGTTGACATATAAATTGTCATCCGTCAATTTAATAGAAAGGAGAGTGGATAGCGCTATGAGTCTCGATTCTGATCTTTGGTGGGCTGTCGCCCGGTCCGAGGAAGTGACCTCCCAAAAGCCGCTTTCCGTCGATATCGGCGATCAGCCGGTGGTGCTGTGGCGCGACAATCAGGGTATCGCCCGCGCGCTGGAGGATCGCTGCCCGCATCGTCGCGCGCCTCTGTCGCTCGGCTGCATCCGCGACAACGGCCAGATCCAGTGCGGCTATCATGGCTGGAGCTATGACGGTGAAACCGGACGGCTCAAAGAAATTCCGAACATGAAGGATCAGCAGAAATTTCCGCCGATCTACAAGGCCAATGCCTTTGCGGTAACCGAACAGGCCGGCTTCGTGCGGGTCTGCCTCAATCCCAAGGCGCAGGCGCCGCTCAGCGCCGACCCGAAATATACCTATGTCGGCACGGTCAACGTCAGTTGCAGCCATCAGGAATATTTGAACGCTCTCTATGATGACCCCAGCCTGATCCTGTCGGTCCGCGGTGTCCGCTTCAGCCCCTATCTGATGTCGGAACTGCACGAGGAAAACGGCCTGCTGGTGATGGAGCGCAACTGTCAGTGGCATCCGCTGCATTGGCCGTCGCATTTCGTGGCTGAATTTCCGCTCACCCTGCTGACGCGAACCCATCCGCTGACCGGCGAAACGCAACTGACGTTGCGAGACGACCAGTTCAACGATCTGCTCCACGCCGTCCTCTCGCCCGTGCCTTCGGCGCGGGGGGTGACCGCCGTCCGCTGGCGGGCCGAACTGGGCGTGCGCCATCCGGGCGTGCGCGGCGCCGTGCTGCGCGGGATCAACCCGCTGTCGGTGCACGCGTCGATCGACGGATCGAAATTGCGCGCCACCAAGCCCACCGTTTCGCTGCACGGCGAGGATTTGCGCAAGGCGATGCTGGAAACCAAGCCAGCGACCCATGATCAGACCGTAGCGGCCTGAAGGAGGAATTGAAGATGCTCGAAACCGCCGATCGTCCCGTTTCGCACGACGATAATTCCGCCGCGCCATCGGGTGGCAGCCCGATCGCGCTGAACGCCATCAACCGCTGGGTGCCGCATAATCTGGTGATGCGCGACAGCTGGTTTCCGGTAGCGCATGATTATTCCGTGACTGGCAAGCCCGTCCGTCGCGCCGTCTATTCGCACCCCATCTTCCTGTGGCGCGACAATGGCGTCGCCGTGGCGAGCGAGTTCCATCCCAATGAGCGGATCACCCGCGACAAGAGCGAATTCACCAACGCCCAGGGCCGCTATCCGGTGATGGAGCATTATGGCGTCGTCTGGGTATGGTTCGGCAATCCGCTGGCCGCCGATCCCCGCCATTTGCCCAGCCTGCCCTTCCTCCCGCCCAAGGGCGGCCTGCCGCGCCACATGACCGCGACCGTCCGCTTTGAAAGCTCAGCGCCAATCAGCTTGGAAAACCTGATCGACCTGACCCATGCCGATTTCCTGCACGCCGACGTCGTTGGGGACGAACGGTCGGACAGCGAGACGGTGGAAACCTTCTACGACAGCGAGACCGTCACGATGGTCCGCACCTGCGTCAACAAGTCGGTCGCGCCGGTGATGAAGTTCTTCAGCGGCATCAAGCAGCCGACCCAGAATGTGCGGCAGGTGATCCGCATCTATCTGCGTTCGCACTGCGCCATCGCCTATGGCCGGTTCAGCCCCGGCGACGATGTGCCTCTGTTCCACCCCTGCACGCCCGAAACGCGGGATCGTACGCGGATGGAAATGGTCATGAACACGTCCAATGCGGGGTTGATGTTCCGCCATGTCATGCCCAAGGCGGGCTACAAGGTGTCGCGGCAGGACAGCTATATGACGTCCCCGCAAAGCCCGCGCTACATGCGCCACACCGACCGCAAGGATTTGCACAGCAAGTTCGACCAGGCCGGGCAGCGCTATCGCATGGCGATGATGGAGTTGGCGGACCGGCAGGCGAAGGGCGATTTCGACTATCGTGACAATGTCAGCGCTGATTGCAGCGACATCATCGGCCTGCGCAAGGAACTGTTCCAGTTCTGATCTGATCTCCCCCATGGGCGGACGGCAGCGTCCGCTCTTTTTTCTTTTTTGGAGACGCCATGTCCACGCTCGTCAATGCCGTCGGCGGCGAACGCCGCTGGTGGGCCGTCATGCCTACCCTGCCCGCCTCCGCCATGGCGGGGATCGGCCAGCAGATGGAACAGGCGGGTTTCGAGGGCTGCTTCTCGCTTCAGATTTACGGGCCGCCCTTCGTGCCGATGGCCGCCACCGCCGCACTGACGAACAGCCTGAAGGTTGGCACGGGCGTCGCCATCGCGGGAACACGCAGTCCGGTGGAGACCGCTTATGCGGCGATGGATGTCGATCGCATTTCCAATGGCCGTTTCGTGCTGGGCCTGGGCTCCAGCATCAAGAGCTGCGTTACGGGCATGTATGGGGAGCCGGAACGCAAGCTGCTGTCGCACCTGCGCGAAAGCATCAAGGTGATCCGCTATGTCATCGCCAATGCGCATAAGGGTCTCGATCCGATCGCGGGGGAATATTTCTCCGCCGATTTCGAAGAGATGATGCTGACCGCCCCGCCGGTGCGGGAGGAAATCCCGATCTGGATCGCAGCGCTGCAGGAAAAGATGACCGCGCTTGCGCTGGAGGTTGGCGATGGCCTGATGGTCCACGCGCTCTGGTCGGCCGCCTATACCAGGAGCCGACTGCCCTTCATCACCGATACGCTAGCGAAATATGGCCGCAAGCGCGAGGATATCGAAATCAACGCGTGGCCGTGGATCGCGGTCAACGACGACAAGCAGAAGGCGATCGACGATAGTCGCGCCACCGTTGCGGCTTATTCCGGCTACAAGGAATATGAACCCTTCTTCGAGGCGATCGGCTTTGGCGATCAGGCCCGCGCTTGCCAGCTCAGCCTGGGCGAGCATGGCGACATCGCAAAGGTCATCGGCAATGTATCCGACGAGATGGTCGAAGCCTTCGTAACCTGCGGGCCGGTGGACGAAGTGCTCGAAAAGATCGAGCCGTTCTGGGACGTGGTGGATTCACTCTGCCCGATGACGCCCTATCGGGATCTCACCATGGAGCAGTTGACCGACTATAATGCGGGCCTGTTCAAGCTGGTGGCGACCGCCCGGGCGCGCGCAGGCATGGTTGCCGAACCGGCGTAGCAGCCTGCGGCGCTCTCAGGAATTGAAACGGCAGAAGCCGGGATCGGGATATTCCTGATCCCGCCTTCTGCCGTTCACACCACCGTAAAAAGGATCAGGCCGGCACCAGTGTGTCGGCCATGGCTTTGCCCGCGATGAAGCCGGTCACCATGGCCGGGCCGACATTGCAGCCATGGGCCGGCGACTTGCCGCGCCAAATGGAATTGGCATCGAGTCCTGCGGCGAACAATCCCTCCACCGGCGCGCCATCGGTTCCGATCACGCGGCACTGCGCGTCGATCTTGAGGCCCACAGTCGTCGATCCGTCGCCCGGATAGATTTTGATGGCATAGAAGGGCGCGGTTTCCACCCGGCCCAGGCACGGGTTGGGCTTGTGCTTGGGATCGCCGATCTCGATGTCGATCTGCGTGTCGCCCTTGCCGAAATCCGGATCCTTGCCCGTCTCGGCATAGCGGTTCATCTTCGCGACGGTCGCCATCAGGCCATCGGCGTCGACCCCGATCTTCGCGGCCAGTTCACGCAGGCTGGGCGCCTCTATGACATAGCCCGCCGCGATCAGCTTCTTCAGGCCGCCACCGCCGGGATAGACCATGCCCATGCCATATTTCTTGATGAAGGCGGCGTCGCCGATGATGTGGGCGGGCACGGTGCCGCTCTTGTGCATGGCTTCCACGAAATGGACCGAAGCCTCATTCCCGAACCGCTCGCCCTTGGCATCGACCGCGATGCAGCCGGGCTTCGACATATCAATCAGATGGGCGTAGCGCGCGACATAGCCGTCCGACCGCGTCATCTTGGACACGACGGCCCAGACCGCGTTGACCAGATTGTCGCCGTCCAGCGATGCCCCGGCTTCCAGCCCCATGTTCATCCCGTCGCCAGTGTTTTCATAGGGCAGGATCGAGACATGCTCCTCGGCATAGGGGATGTAGGCCTTGCGAAGCTGCTCGCTGGCGGAAAAGCCGCCCGACGCCAGAAGCACGCCGACCCGCGCCGCGATATCCTCGCCCTTAACGCGCACGCCGGTCACGCGGCCGGCCTTCACCAGCAACCGATCGACGGCCGCATCCTTGCGCAGCGTGACACCGGCATCCAGCGCCGACCGCATCAGGCGCGCCGCCAGCGCATTACCCATGGTCAGGCGCGTGCCGCGCGGATAGCGACGAACCTTGTCCAGGCCGAACTTCGCGGCCAGCTTGCCAAAGTGGAACAGCGACTTGGGCGAGGGCATTTCGGCCAGATAGGGGAGATCGAACAGATCGATCATGAAGCCGCCGGGCGCGTTGAACTCCTCTCGCGCTGGACGAAGATCGGCGAAGTGATCGCCCAACTTCTTGCCGTCATATTCCTGCGGCGACAACAGGCGGCCATGATCAGCCGCGCCGGGGACTTCCGGATACCAGTCGCTGCTCGGCGGCGAGAGCAGGAAACGCACCTGGCTATTCTGTTCCAGCCATTCCACCATTTCCGGACCGGCATCGAGATAGGCGTCGATCAGCGCGGGATCTGCCGTCGGTCCGATGACGTCCAGCACATATTGGCGCGCCACGGCGCGGCTGTCCTCGACACCGGCCGCTCTGGCCTGCGGACTGTCGGGAATCCAGATACCGCCGCCCGAAACCGATGTCGTGCCGCCGAAATGCGCGGCCTTTTCCAGCACGAGGACCGACAGCCCGGCAGACGCGGCCCTGATCGCGGCCGTCATGCCGGCCGCGCCCGATCCTACCACAACAACATCATATTGGGCCATCAAGTCCTCCCGATCCTTCTTTCGATATCTCTGAGGAAAGGCACGGCCTTCCGCGCCTTTCCCCCGGCAGGTTTCAGATTTTGGGCATGATTTCCTCGGCGACCCACTGGAGCCGATCGAGATATTCGGTGAGCCCGGATATCCCCGGCGGCAGAGGAACGATGGTTTCATTGACCCCCAATTCCTTCAACCAGCCCACCTGATCGATAACCTTTTGCGCATCCCGCGTTCCGGGCGCGCGCGGGTCGTCCATGATTTCGTGATGGGCGCCGACGTTGAGCATTTCCAGTGCAAAGAACAGATCGATCGGCCGCCCGTCATATTCCGGCTGTGAACGTATGAAATCGAGGCATTCGGGGAATTTTTCCGGCGGCGTGCGGAAGGGCGACCAGCCGTCGCCGAATTTCGCCACCCGCCTGAGCACCGGTTCGGCGTCGCCCCCGAGCCAGATCGGCAGCCGCGGCTGCTGCACAGGCTTGGGTGCGAAACCGACATTGTTGAAACGAACGAATTCGCCTTCAAATTCGGGCTTGTCCGACGTCCACAATTCGATGATCGCGGCGATATATTCATCGGCCATGCGTCCGCGCTGGTGGAAATCGACATTCAGCATGTCGAACTCTTCCTTCAGCCAGCCGACCCCGAACAGGGCTGTGGCTCGCCCGCCGCTCAGCCAATCGAGGGTCGACCAGGCCTTGGCCTGGACGATCGGACTCTGCAGCGGCAGGATCGACACCGAGGAGCTTAATTTCATCGTCTTGGTGCGGCCCGCCAGGAACGAGAGGGCGACCGTGCCATGGACATAATGGTCGCCTGACAGGCCAATATGCTCTTGCGGAATGATGAAATGTTCGCCCAACATGCACTTGTTGAAGCCCAGTCGATCGGCCGTCGCCATCGCCTGTCCGATGTCGTCCCCGGTCAGGCTATATTCCCAAGCTTGCGTCATTGCCGCAACATGCATGCTGTTGGGCACGCCCACGTTCAGTTTCATCGACCGATCCTCCCTGATTTCCAGATAGGCGGGCAGAATGGCCGGGATCGGTTCGACAACACCTTCCCTTGGGAAGGATAGCACCAGTCAAGATTTCAGTCTTGCTGGGCCGATATCATGCAGTTCAGCCAAATCTGCGGGCGTGTCGATGTCGAAGCCGAGAGCGGCCCGATCCACAATCGCCGCTCTCGGGCGCTGCTGCCTGTGGAGCATAAGGCTATCCCGTCCGAAAGCGAAGCGGAACGGATTGGCGTCCCGGAGCGCCACCGCATTTGTGCCGCGGCCGTGCCGATCCGGCGCAAAGGCGCAGCCGCGATCGTCAGCGGCAGCCAGCAGGGTGTGGACGTCCTGCACCGTCAGATGCGGCAAATCGGCATGGATCACGAGCAAGGGACGATTGCCCAATTGCGCCCGCGCGCGCGCCAACTCTGGATTGAGGCCGCCACCATTGTCGGGCAACCAACGCGATGGCCATTCGGATACTTCTGTCGGCGCAAGAAGATATAGGGAACCGATCGCATTCACATTGGACAGGCAGGTCATAACCCGCGCGGCCATCGCCGACGCCAGCGCCATGCGTTCGGCCGGTTCCAGCGCTTCCCGAAGTCGCGACTTACTGTCGACGCCCTGTTTCAAGGGGACAAGGGCGGCCCAGTCCGTCACGAACGAAAGCTGATCGCAAGATCCAGCGCCGCCTGCGCCACGCGAATCTTGTCATCCAGAGTCGTCATCAGGGTCGCACAACGCCCAACGACGACGTCCGGCGCATCGCAACGGTCTCCGTTATCGATCAAGATGGCGTCGATCAGCCCGGCATAATGCCGGGCGATGCTGTCATTATCGACCGCCATGCCCAATTCCTGCATCAGCTTGGCGGTCGGACCCTTGACCGCCGTGCCGCCGACGAGCGGAGACACGGCGATGACGGGCGCCTTTGTCTGTTCGATCGCCGAGCCTATGCCGGGCACGGCCAGCAACGGATCGACACTGAGAAATGGATTGGATGGGGCGATCAACACCGCGTCGGCCGACTGGATCGCCTCGACGACGCCGGGGGCCGGGACGGCATGCGTCGCACCTTCGAACATGATGCGTCGCACGGCCGGCGCGCATCGCTGTTCGACGAAATAGCGTTGAAATTCCAGCCGCCCCTGGTCCGTATCCAATATCGTGGCTACCGCCTGGTCGCTCATGGGCAGTATCCGGGTGGCGATGCCCCACTGGTCGGCAAATCGCGCCGTGATCTGCGACAGGCTTCGCCCCTGCGCCAAGGCATGGGTCCGCGCCACATGAAGCGCCAAGTCGCCGTCGCCCAGCTGAAACCAGTCCTCCCCGCCCAATTCGCGAAGGGCCGCCATGAAGCTCCAGCTTTCGCCTTCCCGACCCCATCCCTGCGCGCCGTTCGCCGTGCCGGACAGCGTATAGAGCAGTGTGTCGATGTCGGGCGATATATGCAGCCCCAGATGCCGGAAGTCATCCCCGGTATTGACGATCGCCGTCAACCCGTCGCCCGCCATGATGCGCGACAGACCCAGGACCAGCTTCGCGCCGCCCACGCCGCCGGTCAGAACAACGACGCGCTTCATGCGAACAGATCTTCATGAACGGGACGCACCAAATCGGCGGCTGGGCGAGCCGGGCCGGTCAGCGGGCAACCCCGCACCAGAGCCGCTGGTATGCCTTCCGCGCCTTCCCCGGTGGCGAGGCAGGCGGCCGTCGCGACGATATCGGCCAAGGCGACCTGGGTGACTTCCAGCGTCCGACCGTCGCGATCCAGTTCGCCCCGGCGATCCTGCAACGCCGGCAATCCGGCAGCGCCGATGGCGACCGCCACCACGCCCATCCGCCAGGGTCGGCCAAAACTGTCCGAGATGACGACGGGCAGTCCCAGTCGGGCGTGCAGTTGCGATGCCGTTGCATCGGGATCGACCGGCAGGAGCAGGGCGCGATCGCCCTCCCCCGCCCCGATGTTGGAACGATCGATTCCGGCATTGGCCATCACATGGCCCAGCCGGTGCCGCGCGATCAGGACGTGGGGCACGGCGCGCAGGATGGCGCTGGATTCATCCAGCACCAGTTGCACCAGCCGCGCGTCCTTGCGCGTGACATCGGCCAGCCGCCGCGCCTCTTCCCCCGGCTCCACATCAGCCAGCGACACGAAACGCCCCTCGGCCTTGGACACGATCTTTTGCGTCACAACCAGAAGGTCGCCGGCGCGGAGTTCAATGCCGCACCGATCAAGCGCCACATGCAGAATGTCCGCCAGATCATCGCCCGGTCTGACCTCCCCAATTCCGGTCAACGGTACGATTTCGATCATCGACTACACCTCAAGCCTCGGGCGGGATCAAATCTCCTGTGATACGAATGCCCGCGCCGTCAACCTTATAGGTCTTGTTCATGAAAATGAGAATCGACGTGAGCGCTTCGGCGGCCGCCGAGTTGACCAGCGCGCCGCCGTGAAGCCCCCGCAATCCCATGGCATCAGCCAGCGCCACGATGCGACCACGCGCATCCTTGTCGTCGCCGAAGACCAGCACGTCGCAGCCGACATCGATGTCCTTGGCCAGTTTATGCGCGGCGACATTGTGGAACGCGGACACGAGCGTCACGCCTTCTCCCAGAACCGCCTGCGCCTTTTGGGCTGCCGAGCCTTCATCGGGCAACTGGACCCGCATCACCTTGGGCGGGACGAGGGGAACGGTCGTATCCACGACCAACTTGCCAACGACATGCGGCGCGATGTCGCGAAGCGTCGCCTCCTGCGCGGCAAAGGGCACCGTTACGATGATGATGTCCGCATTCGCGACGACATCCACATTGGCGCCGGCACGCAGTCCATGGCCCAATTCCGCGGCGGCCTTTTCCGCACTTTCGGCGTTGCGCGATCCGATCGTCACGGGATAGCCGGCACGCGCCAGCCGCCAGGCGATCGCAGCGCCCAGATTACCGGTGCCGCCGACGACGGCAATGGCGGGAAGAGTCATAGATTGTCCTTCAATTGAGCGGGCGATGGATGTTGCAGATCGTTCACGATGGTTCAGCCAAGACGACGCGACGCGGGCGCGCCGGCTCGTAAAGCGTGGTGCGTTGGCGCACAGGTCGACCGACGGATGCCGCCAGGGCATGCATCTCCCTGGGGCCAAATTCCTGCCCGTTGACGCCGCCGGCAGCCCTGGTGATCGATTCATCCATCAGCGTACCGCCCATGTCATTGGCGCCTGCCTTCAGAATTGCCGCGGCTCCCTCCGGCCCCATCTTCACCCAGGACACCTGGATATTGGGGATCACCGGATGCAACGCGATGCGCGCCACGGCGTGCATCAACACCGCTTCTCGATAGCTGGGGCCTGATCGCGCCAGCCCTTTGCGCCATATCGGTGATTCCATATGGACGAAGGGCAGCGGGACGAATTCGGTGAAGCCGCCCGTCTCCTCCTGCAATCCGCGAATGCGCAGCAGATGGCGCGCCCAATGCTTATATTCCTCGACATGGCCGAACATGATCGTGGCCGTGCTGCGCAGGCCCACCCCGTGGGCCACGCGCATCACCTCGATCCATTCGTCCGCGGTCACCTTGTCCGGGCAGATGATATCGCGAACCTCAGGGTCCAGTATCTCCGCCGCCGTCCCGGGCAGCGTGGACAGCCCCGCTTCCTTCAGCCGCGCCAGATAATCCTCCAGCGGCAGGCCGAGCGTGCGGGCGCCATGCGTCACTTCGAGCGGCGAAAAGGCATGGATATGGATATCCGGCGCGGCCTCGCGCACCGTCTTGAGGACATTGAGATAGGTATGCCCGTCATAATCGGGATGGATCCCGCCCTGCAGGCAGACTTCGGTCGCACCGCGATCCCAGGCTTCGGCCGCGCGGCGTCCGACCTCTTCCATGTCGAGCCTGTAGGCCGGGCCGCGCATGGCCTTAGTGCTCCCCTTGGAAAAGGCGCAGAAGCCGCATTTATAGAGGCAGATGTTGGTATAGTTGATGTTGCGGTTGACCGCATAGGTCAGCGTGTCGCCCACGGCCTGTCGTCGCAACCGGTCGGCCCGGTCGACGATGGCGGCGAAATCATCCTGGTCGGCATCGAACAGGGTTACGATGTCCGCTTCGCTCAGCCGTTCACCCTCCTCCGCAGCGTCAAGGATGGACAGGATCGATCGGGAGGCGAGAACCGGCTCCAACACCATGGTGTCGGGTGCTGGATCGCCATGTCCCGCGGACCATTCATCCACCTTGGGCAAGCCCCGGCCGTCGATGGCGCGCAGGATCTGGGCGGCGATGGCTGGCGCAGCCCAATCCCGCGCAGCAAGCGCATGACGCGGGCCGATCGCGAGCCGCTGCATCAATATGCGGCCTGCGGCTTTGGTGGCGTCCTCCAATATCTCCAGATGCGGCCAGGGCGCCTCCGGATTCACATGGTCGGGCGTCACGGGCGACACCCCGCCCCAGTCATTGACGCCGGCCCGGATCAGCGGCGCCAGATCGACCCGGTCGTGGAGATTGGGTGGCGCCTGGATCGTCATCTGCGGCCCCAAGATGATCCGGGCGGCGGCGATGGCCCAGAGATGATCGTCGAGCGACGGTTCGGCATGATCCGCCATGCGCGTCCCCGGCTTTGCCCGGAAATTCTGGATGATGACTTCCTGAATATGCCCGTAGCGGCGATGCAGATCGCGAATGGCGACCAGCGCCTCCACCTGTTCGTCGCGGGTTTCGCCGATGCCGATCAGCAGGCCCGTCGTGAACGGCACGCGCGCCCGTCCGGCCTCCTCAATGGCGGCCAGGCGCAGGGCGGGCGTCTTGTCGGGCGATCCGAAATGCGGGCCGCCGCGCGCGCACAGGCGATCAGAGCTGCTTTCCAGCATGATGCCCATGGAGGCGGCATGAGGCCGCAACCGCGCATAATCCTCGCCGTTCATCAGACCGGGATTGAGATGCGGCAGCAAGCCCGTCTCGCGGAACACCAGTTCTGCCATTTCGGCCAGATAGGACAGGGTCGAGTCATGCCCAAGCCCGCTGAGAGCCTCTCGCGCGGCGGCATAGCGGGCCTCAGGCCGATCGCCGAGCGTGAAGAGGGCTTCCCGGCAACCGGCCGCCGCGCCGGCGCGGGCGATAGCCAGAACCTCTTCCCTGCCAAGATAGGCTTCGCCTGCGCGGGCCGGGGTGGTGGCGAAAGTGCAATAGTGGCACACGTCGCGGCACAATTTGGTCAGGGGAATGAAGACCTTGCGCGAATAGGTCACGCGACGGCCATGTGCCGCCACCGTCATCGCCTCCGCCGCCTCCATCATGTCGCCGAGCGACCGGGATCGCAGCACCGTCGCGATGCCCGCTGCTTCGTCTTCGCTGAGATGCAGTAGATCCAGTGTCACATCATACTCCGCGCTTGGGCAAGCCCGCGAATGGTTTCTAGCGGCGCGGCGTGCCCAGGCAAGGCCGCGATGAAGGTGGAGACTCCCATCGCCTCCAGGCGCCGCAGCATGTCCACGGCCGCATCGACCGGTCCCGCCAGCGTATCGAAGTCCGCCAGAAACTCGGTCAAGCCCAATTCCTCCATCAGGGCCACATTCCTGCCGCCCACGACCACATGCTCGGTCGGATCATAGCGCGCGTGCAAGGCGTCGATCTTGCCGCGAAACTGCGTCGGGACAAGCGCCAAGGTTTCGGGCGTGCGGAAGGCCATGCCATTGACGACGATGAACGCCTTGAGATCGTCAACGGCCTCGGCCCGGGTGGGACGGATCGAGGCGTAGGAAACGACCCAGATATCAATCGACAGGGGATCGCGGCCCGCCGCCTGCGCCGCGGCCCGGACGGCGTCGATCCGGTCCTTCAGTGCATCGAGATGGCGTTCGCCCGCGAACAATATGACGCCGTCGGCCTGCTCACCCGCCAGCGCCAGCGCTTTGGGACCGAAAGCGGAATAATAGATCGGAATCGGGCGCGCGAAACGGAGCGGTGTGATCTGCGCGCCGTTCATCTGCGTTGGCCGTCCGGCGAACAGGTCCCGCAGAACCGCCAGCTCGGCGCGGATTTCCCGCTGCGTGGCGGGCGGGCGGCCGATCGCCATGACCGTGCTCCCGCCCGTCGCCAGGCCCAGCGCCACGCGCCCGCCGGAGAGATCGTCGATGGTGCTGAGGGCGGAGGCCGTCACCAGCGGATGTCGCATGAAAGGCGAGGTGACCAGTGGCGTCAAAGTCGCTTTCGGCGCGTCAAGCGCGGCGAGGGTCAGCGACACGTAAAGTTCGTGCCAACCCGCCGGCGAATCGCCCACGCTGATAAGCTCAAAGCCAAGATCGGCGGCAAGACGGACCTCTTCGCGAAATCCGTCCAGCCGATCCCCCCACATGCTGCATATGCCGAGCTTCATGGTCATCCTCTCCAGAACTACCTACGCCCTGCCGTCCCGCTGCAAACCTGTCCTTGTAGAGGGGGGGAGGCGGGCAGGTCGCTCACCCCTCCCCTCTCACGGGTGCGTCAGAACGTATATTTGGCCGTGACGCCCCACGTCCGCGGATCGCCGGCATAGACCGAACTGGTGGGGAAGGACGGCAGAAGAACGCTGGAAGCCGAGAAATATTTCTCGTTGAAGAGGTTCTTCACATAAATGCCCAGATCTAGGCCCGTGCCGCCTATCCCGCGCCAATCCAGACGCGCGTTGGCCAGTTGGTAACCCGGCAGCTTTTCGCCATTCTGGCCGCCAAAATCGTCGGTCATGAACAGGTCGGCGTTGACCACCACATCGCCGTCAGCCGGGCGGACCGGCAGGGTCCAGCTCACGCTGGCCGTGCCCGAGAAACTGGGCGAATATTTGTTGATCTGGCCCTCGCCCAGCACGATGGTCGATGGCAGTCCCGCAGGAATGGTCAGGCTTTCCACCTTCACATTGGTATAGGCGGCATTGAAACCGACGGTGAGGCTGCGCACGGGGCTGATGGACGCCTCCAGTTCGACGCCCCAGATCCGCAGATCGGCGACGTTGGCGGCCAGGGAGCCGTTGGTCGGCGAATCCGGCGTGCCGTTCGGGACGGTCGTCTGCGTGTTCAGGAACTGAAGCGCATTCTTATATTTGCTGTAATAGGCGGCCAGATTGAGACGCCCGCGCGCGGACCCGACATGATAGTCATATTTGGAGCCGATCTCGACGTCCGTGATTGTTTCCTCCCCCGTCTTCTGGAAGGGACGAAGGTCTGCGCAGACGCCCCCGGTCGCCACGCAGGCCGGGTTCGTGCCGCCTGTGGTAAAGGGCGTTTCGAAGAGCGGCGTGTTCACATTGACGCCCCGATAGCCCCGTCGCGACACGATATAGAGCAGCCAGTCCGGGGTCGCCTTATAATCAAGGCCGATGGTCCAGCTCGGCTCCTCGCCCTTGTTGGATACGGTGCCGACGCCGTCGGCCAGACCCAGGGCTGCCGTGCTGAGGCAGGTGGATTCGTCGACATAGGCCGTGCCGATGGTGCCGCCGCAAGCCGACACTTTGTCCCAGCTGTAGCGCGCGCCGAGATTGAGCTTCAGCTTGTCGGTGAATTCATAACCGATCTGACCGTAGACCGCCCAGTTCTTGTTGCGGACATGGGCTGACACCGCAGGCGCCGGAACTCCGCCCAACGAAAATGCCGTGAACTGCGATCCACTGGGGCCGTGAGGCTTATCATTATTATAGAAGGCGCCGACGATGAAGTTGAACGACCCAAAATCGCCCAGCAACTGGGTTTCATTTGTCAGATATTGCCGATCCAGCACGGAAGACGCCGTGAAAAGGGTAAACGGCACGGCCGAGGGCGCGGGAGACGGCAGACCCGTGGGGATTTGCAGTTGCGGCAGCCCGCCGGTGTTGATCAACTGATAGCTGTAATTCTTTCGATAGCCAAAAATGTTGCGTAGCGTCAGATCGCCGAAGCTGAAGGACGTGTCATTGGTGATCGCCGTGGTCTTGCGATAGGCCGCGCCGCCGTTGATGCCGCCGTCGAACGACCCGCGACGATTGGCTTTCTGTGCCTGCAAAGCGGCCTGCACCTGTGGCTCGACAACCCCCAGGCCCAGCGCGGCAAAGGGGAAATTCTCGCGCAGCAGATAGAGGCCGCCGGCGAGTTCGTCGCCTTTGAAATATTCATAGATGGTGGTGCTCTTGAGGCCCTCGAACGGCTCGACCAGCAGCGAGAGACGGTAGGCGTCCTGATGGATATTATCGAATCCCGGGCCGCCGTCAAAGGCGATCGTCCGGGGATCCTGACGGCGGATCTGGCCTGCAGCGCGGAAAGCGACCTTATCCTCGATAATCGGAATATTCACCGCGCCTTCCAGTTCGCGATAATCGAAGCGTCCATAGGTGCCCTCGACATAGCCTTCGAAGGCGTAGCTCGGCTTCTGGCTGCCGATCACGACCGCGCCGCCCAAAGTGTTGCGGCCGAACAGCGTCCCCTGCGGCCCCTTTAGCACCTGAATGCTGCCAATGTCATAAGTCGGGACGTTCGATCCGACCGAGGGCAAAGGGGTGTCGTTGAGATAGATGACAACGCCGGGAGTCACCTCGCCCAGGGGCAACTGGCCAATGCCGCGCAGGGTCAGCGCGACATTGTCCTTGCCCCCTTCGGAGGAGAAGGTGAAGCCGGGGGCGATCGTTTTAACATCGCTTACCGTCTGGACGGTGCTGCGTTCCAGCGCCTCTGATGAAAAGGCGGAAATGGAAACCGAAACGTCCTGCAGTCGTTCTTCCCGGCGGCGAGCCGTGACAACTATGTCACCGGCATTCGCACTATCCGCCTGCGGCGCGGCCGAAGCGACGAACTGCGCCCATGAGGGAAATGCCACCGCTGCGGCGCTCGCAACCAATGCCAGTTTCAGTGCGGCCAATCGCATAAATATCCTCCCAGTTAATCAGTTTTTCCGTGTGACCTGCGTGCGACGCAGGCCTGATCGCCTGTGGCAAAATCGACATTAGTCGCGATTTACCACCTATCGCTGGACAGGATTCATATCGACCAGAAATAATTGATCTCGATGTGGCATTTGCGCCGCAGCGGCGCGACAGGCTGCCGCGCTGCGGTCTTGCCGTTCGATACAGCCAGCGTCCTGACGAACGCCCCGTCCTGATCCAAGCAAGTTTTCTACGAAGGTGAATGCCGCTGTCCTGGCGCGATCCGCGCCTTAAGACCAAGCCGCGATCAGGTCCGCCGCCGACGCGACGGACGGCTCGCCAATGGCGCCCGCATCGAGGGACAAGCGGGGTGCCGGCGATGGCTGGACCACTCCATGACGCTGTACGAAAGTCGCCCGCGCTTCATTATGCGCGTGCCGGGGCGCTTCCTCCATCGACAGAACCGGCGTCACGCAAGCATCGCTCGCAGCAAACAGAGCGGCCCACTCATCCCGGCTCTTGGTCAGAAATGCCGCGGCCAATTCAACCTGCATCGCAGGCCAGCCTTCACGATCATTCTGGTCATAACATCTGTCGGAGAGACCTAATCCGTCCACCATCTGGGCAAAGAATTTCGGTTCCAGACATCCCACCGCGACATGCCGACCGTCGGCGCATTCGTAACAGCGGTAGAAGGGCGCCGCACCGTCCAGCAGATTGGAGCCGGGCGCATCTTCCCACAAACCCTTGGGCTGCCATGCGTAGAATAGGCTCATCAACGACGCGACGCCGTCCGTGATACAGGCGTCGACGACCTGCCCCCGGCCCGTCCGTTGCGCCGCCAGCAGTGCGCTCAACAGACCAAAGATCAAGAACATGGCGCCGCCGCCATAATCGCCTACCAGATTGAGCGGCACTGGCGGCGTACCCTGTCGCTCTCCCATCGCGTGGAGCGCGCCGGTGATTGACAGATAATTGATGTCATGGCCCGCTCGCAGGGCAAGCGGCCCGGACTGGCCCCAGCCTGTCATTCGGCCGAACACGAACCGCGGATTGCGCGCGAGGCAGACATCGGGACCGACGCCGAGGCGTTCCATGACGCCGGGCCTGTATCCCTCAATCAGTCCGTCCGCCCGCTCGATCAACGCGAGCAACTGTTCGCGATCGGCGTCCTGCTTGAGATCGAGATGGGTCACGACCCGGCTGCGGTGCAGGATGTCGCCGCCGACGTCATCCCAGTCCCCCGCCGCGGCCGATGGCGGCCGGGCGATGCGGACGATCTCGGCGCCCATATCGGCGAGCAGCATCGCCGCGAGCGGTACGGGACCGATCGCGTCGATCTCCAGCAGGCGAATACCGGCCAGCGGCCCGCTTTTTTCCGTCATCAGATATTCGTCCGGTCTGCGCCCTTGAGGTCCAGCATGGCGCGCGCCTCATCGGGCGTGGCGATTTCAAGACCCATGCCTTCGACGATCTGCCGCGCAGTCTTCACCTGCTCTGCATTGGTCTCGGCGAGCCGGCCCGGGCCGCCCCACAGCGAATCCTCCAGACCGATACGGACATTGCCACCCATGGATGCCGCCATGGCGACGATGCTCATCTGACGCGCACCGGCCCCCAGCACGGACCATTCATATTGGTCGCCGAACAGCCGGTCGGCGGTCCGCTTCATATGCATGATATCGTCGGGGTGGCTGCCGATGCCGCCCAATATGCCGAAGCAGGTCTGGATGAACAGCGGCGCCTTGACGAGGCCGCGATCGAGAAAATATTTCAGGTTATAGAGATGGCTGGTGTCATAGCATTCGAATTCGAAGCGCGTGCCCAGCGGCGACAAGGTCGTCAGTAGATGTTCGATGTCGGCATAGGTGTTCTTGAACACCAGGTCGCGCGATGCTTCGAGCGCGGCGGGTTCCCAGTCATGCTTGAACGACTTGTAGCGATCCAGCATCGGGAACAGACCAAAGCCCATGGTCCCCATATTGAGGCTGGCCACTTCCGGGGCGAAAGTCTGGGCGGGACGGATCCGTTCCTGCACCGTCATGGAGGGGTGCCCGCCCGTGGTCAGGTTCAAGACGGCGTCGCTGCGCTGCTTGATGACCTTGAGGAAGGGTTCGAACAGCTCGGGATTCTGGTCCGGCCGCCCATCGACGGGATTGCGCGCATGCAGGTGGATGATGGCCGCGCCCGCCTCCGCCGCGCCGACCGCCGATTCCGCGATCTCCTCCGCCGTCACGGGCAGATAGGGCGACATGGAGGGCGTGTGGATTGCGCCAGTAATCGCGCAGCTGATGATGACCTTGCGTTTTGCCATGATATTTCCTTTCGCGCAGATTGCGCCGGTCGCAGGTTGCGCGAACCGCGCAATCTATCCTTCGATAGGAAGCGGCGGGCGCTTCAGGGCAGGATGCCGAGCTGCCGCGCCCGCAGAACCGCCTGTGGCCGACGGCGCACGCCCAGCTTGTCGTAGATTTGCTGCATATACCATTTGACGGTGCCTTCGGTCAGGCCGAGACGGTCGCCGATTTCCCTGTTGCGCAGTCCTCCGCTCACCATCGTTAAAATGTCCACTTCCCGGTTGGCGAGGCGCCCGGTCAGGCCGAAATCATCCTCCTCTTCTTCATCCGCTTCGATCTGCGGTCCCCGCCTCAACATCGACACAAGGCGGACGGCGAAGCGATCAGCCGGCGTTTCCAGTTCCGGCCCCTGCGAATAGGCTTCGATGATGAGAGACGCGATCACTTCTCCTTCATCGACGAAGACCCGCACCCAGCCGGCCGGTTCGGCCATCTCTACGGCAGCGCGAACGGCCCTGCGCGCCTCGGAGCGGTTGCCCTGAAGCACCGCGATTTCCGCCAGCAGCAATTCGAAGATTACGGCGGATCGGACCGCTCCCGCGCGCTTGACGAATTCCAGCCACCGATAGGCGACCTTGCGCGCTCGGCCCAGCCGATGACGCTGCATCTCGATCCTGAGCCAGGCGATCGCGATATTTTCATTGCGCCGCGTCGGGTGCAGGGTGGGAATGGGTTCGCCGTCCAGTTGCGGATCGCCCGCCAGGAAATGCTGCTCCGCCTCGTCGATCTGCCCCGCCTTGATCAAAAGCCGCACCTCTTCGGCCACGACGAAGGAGCGCAGACGATCAAGCCCGCATTCGATCGCCACGAGATGGGCATCGTTAAGCGTCGAAAGTGCGCTGGACAGATCGCCCCTTGCCGCCCGCAGGCGCGCGCTGACCAGATAGCCCGACGCCATCTGATCGGAAAATCCCCATTGCCGCACCACTGGCAGATATTGGTCCGCCAGCTCCGCCGCCTGCTCCAGGTCGCCTGCATCATAGAGCAGTTCGGCCAACGGCAACGCAGGAAGCGCGGCCAGACCGGAACCTGCGCCATGGATTTCGACAGCTAACGCAAAGGCCTCTTCCAGAAAGCGTTGCGCCAAGGGAATCTTGCCCTGCGCCATCATGGTCGGCGCGACCGAGGCCTTCAGGGCGATGGATGCGAAGGCCGAGCCGGGACGCGACAGAGCGCGGCTGGTTTCCGCCTCCAGCTTGAGCATGTCCTGAAAATGATAGAGTTCGCGCCGCGCCGACATGAGCTGCGCCAGCAAGGTGCAGCTGAGATAGGCATGGCTATCGGCCAGTTCGGCGAGCAGCGGCTCCGAATCAGCCTCGACCCTGACCATGTCGTCTCGCGCCGCCGCAAGCATGACGAAACGATGGCGGATCAACAGGTCCAGTTGCTCGATTTCGTGCGCGGGCAGGGACTGCGCCTCGCGCTTCGCTTCACAGGCCAGCCGCGCAGCGGAAATCAGCCTGTCGGCCGATGAAAAGGCCAGTTGGCGGATGCGTCTCCAGGCCAGAGCCAGGAGCAGGTTAGGCCGTTCGGCGAGGATCGGCCAGGGCAGTTCCGCGCCCAGTTCGTCGATGCGGTAGAGATAGCCCGAATAGGTCAGCCCCTCGGCCAAGCGATCCAACTGGTCGGCCAGAAACGCCTTGTCCCCGCTCAGCCGCGCATGTTCGATCGCCAGGGCAAGCTGGCCGGCTTCGGCAAAATATTCGCTCGCCCGTCGATGCATGACGGCAGCGCGGTCCGGCGCCCGATCGATCAGCCGCCCCAGCACCATTTCGCGGAACAGCCGGTGATAGGCATAGCGGCTATGTTCCTGATCAATCGCGTTCAGAAACAGGCCTTCACGAAAGACATGGTCCAGCATCGCGCGCGCATTTTCGTCGCCGGTGACCGCGGCGCAAGCGGAGGGCGTCAATTCATCAAGGATCGAGGTGTCGACGAGGAAGCGGCGGACGTCGTCGGGCTGCAAACTTAACACTTCATCATGGAAATATTCGGCAAATTCGGGACGCAGACCAGTCAGCCGGAGCTTGACCGCGCTGTCGCTGGTGCGGCGATAGAGATCGCAGGCAATAACGATGCCGGAAACCCAGCCCTGGGTATCGCCCACAATGTCCTGAAGGTCGCGCGAATCCACCGGCGACCCGATTGACCGCGTGACCAGTTCCGTCGCTTCCGCCAAGGTGAAGGACAGATCGGCGACGCCCACTTCGACCAGGAATCCGAGCGCACGCATTCGCGCCAACGACAGGCCGACAGTACCGCGCGCGGCGATGATGATGGTCAATGCGTCGCGCGCGCTCGACGATAGTTGCGCCAAAAATTCCAGAATGGGCTTGGCCAGAAACTGCGCGTCATCCACGATGATGACCGGCTTTGCACTGCCCATCGTCGCGAGGGCGGATAGCCAGCTTTCGTCGGAGGCGTCACTGTCCAGTGCGTCCCACGGCATGCCGGCCGCAATACCTGCGGCCTTGAGCGCCTGGAGAAAGGACCGCTTATTTTTTATGCCTGCCCTGGCCGCGAGCCACAAAACGGGGCGCCCCTGCGCTCTGAGTTCATCCGCCCAGAACAGCATTGCGGTCGTTTTTCCGCTCCCAGCTGGTGCAGACACTGCGGTCATGCGCGACTGCCCCACTCTCTCCGTCAGCGCTACCAATGCGGCCCGCCGGATCGGCATATGAGTCGAACGCGGTGGCAAGATAGCTGTGGGCACGACGGTCATGCTCTTCTCTCCTAACGCCCTTGGCGCGATTCGTTTGTTATGCGAAATATATTCTGCGCGATGAATCTATAACGCAATCCCTTTTTCCTATCGGCAGATAGGTTCCCAATGACATGGAAAAATGTCCAGCTTTCCGCCCAGGAAGCTGAGGTCGTTATGCAGCCGGTGTTGCCATACAGACCGCGGCGCCGAGCAGGATATTAGGAAAGGTTGACCATGAAGGCCCTTTATCTCGAACGGATCGACGGCCCTGAATCCGTCGTGGTGGCGGAAGTCGTCACGCCAGTGCCCGGTCCGGGAGAGGTGCGTGTCGCGGTGCGGGCCGCATCCGTAAACCATCGTGAACTGTTCATCACCCACGGGCAATATCCCGGGATGACGGTTCCGATCACGCTGGGCTGTGATGGTGCGGGCGTGGTCGACATGATCGGCGAAGGCGTCACCGGCGTCCGCGAGGGCGATGAGGTTGTGCTCTATCCTGCACGCAACTGGGGGCCGAACCGCCACGCGCCGGCCGCCGATTTCGGCCTGCTCGGTATGCCCTTCGCTGGGACGATCGCCGAATATATCTGCGTTCCGGTCGACAATCTGGCGCCCAAGCCGGCCTTCATGAGTTTCGAGGAAGCCGGGGCCATGCCGCTGACGGCGCTGACCTCGTGGCGCGCGCTGATGTTCAAGGGACGGCTGGAAGCGGGAGAGACGCTGCTCATCAGCGGCGTAGGCGGCGGCGTGGCCACATTCGGCCTAGCCTTCGCCGTGGCCAAGGGCGCCAATGTCTATGTCACCGGCGAAAACCAGGACGTGATCGATCGTGCCGTGGCCATGGGGGCGAAGGGCGGCCTGCTGTACACCGATCCCGACTGGCGCAAGCAGGTCGGCAAACTCACCGGCGGCATCGACGTGGTGCTGGACGGCGCGCCATCGCCGAGCTTCGCCAATTATGTCCGCGCGATCAATCCGGGCGCGCGGATCGTCATCTACGGGTCCACCGCCGGCAATGAGATCAAGTTCAACGCCACCGACATCTTCCTCAAGAGCGCCAGCATCGTCGGCAGCCAGGTCGGCGATCCTCAGGACTTCAAGGAAATGCTCGCTTTTGCCGAGCAACATGCCATCAAGCCGGTGATCGAGGCGACCTATCCGCTTGCCCAGGCCAAAGAGGCGCTTCTGCATCTGCGCGACCAGCACAAGTTCGGCAAAGTCGTGGTGACGATGTGAGCGATCTGTTCAGCCTGACTGGCAAAAAGGCGCTGGTTACCGGCGGCGCGCAAGGTTTGGGCCGCATGATCGCCGAAGGTCTGCTGCGGGCTGGCGCGACAGTGGCGATCACATCCCGCAAGGTCGACATCTGCCAAGAGGCGGCACGGGAAATGGCGGCGCTGGGATCGTGCATCCCCCTCCCCGCCGACCTGTCAACGCCCGAGGCGGCGGTCGACCTCGTCGCCCGTTATCGCGAAGCGGTCGGCGAATGCCATATATTGGTCAACAATGCGGGCAAGACCTGGGGCGGGCCGATCGACAGCTTCCCCGACAAGGCTTGGCCGGGCGTGATGGCCGTCAACGTCCAGACGCCGTTCACCATGGTCCGGGAACTCCTGCCCGAACTCGGCGCGTCCGGAAAGGCTGGCGATCCGGCGCGGGTGATCAACATCGGTTCGGTCGCGGGGATGAAGACAGAGCGGCTCAGCGCGTACAGCTATGCTGCGAGCAAGGCTGCGGTCCATATGATGACGCGCGATCTGGCCGGCGATTTGGCGGCGCGCAACATCACCGTCAATGCGGTCATTCCCGGCTTCTTCCCAACCAAAATGACGGCGCATATGCGGGATGAGGATCAGGTCGATCCTGCCCTGCTGGCGCATATTCCGCTCCAACGCCTGGGTTCACCGGACGATATCGCCGGCATCGTCATTTTCCTGTGCTCGCGCGCGGGCGCATATGTCACCGGCGCCCAGATTCCGGTCGACGGCGGGGTCGTTGGCTGCGGCTGAAATAAGCCCCCCACGCTCACGTCAGGTAAAGAAAGCTATTCGCCATGATGATCGACCTCGCCATGCTGGCGGACCGCCTCGCGATCGAGGAATGCCTCTATCGTTACGCCCATCTGGTAGATTCGATGCAGTTTCACCGTATTGCTGAGGAAGTATTCACGGAGGATGGATCGATCGACTTTGGCAGCGCGCGTTCCGTGGGACGGGAAGCCATCCATGCCCAGTGCATGGGTTATCAGGGCGCTCTAATGGGCTGTTCGCACAACATCACCAATGTGGTGATAGAGGTGAATGGCGACGAAGCGCGCGCAGCCAGCCGAGTCATGGCCTGGCAGTGGTTCGATATCCCCGGTGCCGATCCGCTGCGCCCGACGGACCTTCTGGCCGTGGGCGGCTATGAGGACAGGCTGCGGCGCACGGCCCAGGGATGGCGGATATATGAGCGGCGGGGGATCAATTTCGGCACTGGCATCGGCGCCGGATCCGTACCCGATCCCATGCGTGCCATCTTTCAGGCGATGCAGGGCCGCACGCCTGGCTGGCCCGCCTGACCGAGGGCGGGCGCCAAGGCCCGCCCATCATATCGTCAGAGTTTCCAGCCCCCGCCCGCGACGATCACCTCGCCGGTGATATAATCGGCTTCGGGCAGGCAGAGCAGGTAGACGGCGCCGGCGGCTTCTTCCGGCGTGCCGGCACGGCCCAGCGGAATGCCCTTTTCCATGGCTTCCAATATTTCGTCGCTGACGCCGGCCTTGATGTCCCGACCCTTGACGCTGATGGTCGTGCTGCCCGCCTCGCCCGCGGTCATGCGCGTCATGATGGCGCCGAAAGCCACCGCGTTGACGGTGACATTATGTCGCCCCCATTCCTTCATCACCGTCTTGGTGAGACCGACGATCCCCGCCTTGCCCGCCGCATAGCCCGACTGACCGGCATTGCCGCCAAGACCCGCCACGGACGATATATTGATGACCGTGCGGCGTGTGGGACGACCATGTTCGGCGGCCTCCTTCTTCGCCGTGGCGGCGATTACCGGTTGCGCGGCGCGCAATATACGGAAAGGGGCATTGAGATGAACGTCGAGCATGGCCATCCACTGCTCGTCGCTCGTCTTTTGAAGAACCGAGTCCCAGGCATAGCCCGCATTGTTCACGATGATGTCGATCGTGCCGAAATGCGCGACCGCCGCTCCTACAAATTTGTCGCCGAAATCGGCATCCGTCACGTCGCCCACGCACACCACGGCGCGGACGCCAAGGCTTTCGATTTCACTCGCCGTCGCCTTTGCCACATCCTCGTCCAGGTCGTTCACCACGACATGGGCGCCGGCGCTTGCCAGTTTCAGCGCGATAGCCTTCCCAATGCCCCGTCCGGAGCCGGACACCAGTGCGATCTTGCCATCCAATATATTCACTTCAATACGTCCCGTTCTTCCTTGAAACCACCGATGCGGGCCTCGCCGCCATCGATGACGATGCTATTCCTGTCAGGCACGCTAGCCCGAAACGATACGGCGTCGCCCCGGCGCCAGATTTCCGTCCGAACCGTTTCACCCGGCCAGACCGGCGCGGTGAAACGCACCCGCATGTCGGTCAACAAACCCGGATCGCCGCCGCAGCACAGATGGATCAACGCGCGCCCAACCAGACCCATGGTGGCAAGGCCATGCAGTATCGGCCGATCGAAACCCGCCGCCTGCGCCGTGCCTTGATCGATATGCAGGGGGTTGCGGTCGCCGGTCAGGCGATAGAGCATCGCCTGATTGGAAGCCGTCGGAAGGTCAAGACAGGCGTCCGCGGGCGCATCCGGCATGACGACCGGCGCCGGTCCGTCCAGATCACGCGGCCCGCCAAAACCACCCGCTCCTCGCAAGACCCACACTTCCTCCATCTCGGCGATCAGCCGGTCCGTCGGCGTGGTGATCACGCGTTTTGCCCGCACAAGGGCGGGCTTGCCTACCCCCTTATCGGCGAGACCGACAATCTCGATCCGGCCGTTCACCAGTTGACCCAGTTCGAGCGGCCGGAACAGTTTCAGCGTCTGTTCGCCATGCAGGATGCGCGGCCAGTCCCAGCCCAGTTCCGGCGCCATCGGCCAGAAGCCAGGTGTTCCCAGAACCAGCGCCATGGTCGGCAACACGGCCTGATCGCGTTCGAAGACCAGATGCCGTTCATCGATCGCGCCCAGCCCAGCGCCGACACCCAGCGCGTAGAGAATAGCGGATCGCGGATCGCAAACATCCTGTGCTTCCGGCACCCGGAAGCCGCGCAATCGTTCGACATCAAGCATTCGACCCACCCCCGGTTTTGCGGTCAGGACAGCTTACGCTCGTCCAGGCCCAGTCCGCGACCGATGATTTCGCGCATGATTTCCGAGGTTCCGGCGAAGATGCGGCTGATGCGGGCGTCAGTATACATGCGGCTGATGCGATATTCTTCCATATAGCCCGCCCCGCCATGAAGCTGGACGCATTCGTCCATCACCCGGCCTTCCAGTTCGCTGGTCAGCAGTTTGGCCGCCGACGCGTCTTCTGCGGTCAACTCGCCCGCGTTGAGCAGCATCACGCACTGGTCGACATAGGTCTGAAGCGCGTCCAGTTCGGCCCGCATCGAAGCCATCTTGAACCGCGTATTCTGGAACGCGCCAATCGGCTTTCCGAAGGCCCGGCGTTCCTTCACATAGTCGAGCGTGATGTCGAATGCGGTCTGCGCCGTCGCCATGAAGCCGATGGCCGCGACCAGCCGCTCCTGCGCCAGGAAGCGGGCGAGATATTTGAAGCCTTGGGCCGGATCGCCCAGCACATTCCCCTTCGGCACCCTGACATCGTTGAAGAAGAGCTCGGCCGTGTCCTGCGCCTTGAGCCCCATCTTCGCCAGCTTGCGCCCGCGTTCAAACCCTTCCATGCCGCGTTCGACGACCATAAGGCCCAGACCGTGGCGGCTATTGGGGTCGGTCCGCGCGGCCACGACGACCAGATCGGCCAAAATGCCATTGGAAATATAGGTCTTGGCGCCGTTCAACAGCCAATGGTCGCCCTTGTCCACCGCGCTGGTGCGCATACCCGCCAGGTCGCTGCCGGTGGACGGTTCCGTCATCGCGACGGCCAGAATCTTCTCGCCGCTGACGATGCCTGGCATCCAGCGGTCCTTCTGTTCGTCGGTGCCGAGCTTGGCGATATAGGGCGCGACCAGATCATTATGCAGGTTGATGTAGAAGCCTATGTCGCCGTGGCGCATATTCTCCTCGATGATGATCTGCTCGAAGCGGAAATCGTCGATCCCCGCCCCGCCATATTTCTCGTCCGCCCAGGTGCACAGCAAGCCCTGCTCGCCCGCCTTCAGGAACAGCTCACGGTCGACCATGCCCTGCTCGCGAAAACGTTCGGCGTGAGCGCCCACCTCCGTCGTCATGAACTTGACGACGGAGTCGCGGAACTGCTCATGCTCCTGCTCGAAAATCAGGCGCTTCATGCCGGCATTGGCTCCTTGACCCTGGTTTCGCTCGCGGGCGTGTAGAAATCCTCACCCTTTGCCGCCTTGTCGCGCAGCCATGCGGACGGCAGGAAGCGCGGGCCATAAAGCTGGGCGAGCCTATCGGATTCCTCAACGAACTTCTTAATGCCGATCGTGTCAATGTAGCTGATCGTCCCGCCGGTCCAGGCCGGGAAACCCCAGCCGTAGATCGCACCCAGATCGGCGTCCTGCGGAGTTTCCAGCACATTTTCCTCCAGGCAGCGGGCGGTTTCCATCGCCTGCGCATAGAGATAGCGCTTCTTCAGTTCCTCGACATCCCAGTCCTGCTTGACCGGGAAATGATCGGCCAGGCCCTTCCACAGATGCTTCTTGCCGCCTTCGGGATAATCATAGAACGCCCCGCCGGTCTTCCGGCCGGACCGGCCGATCTCGTCCTTCATCCGCCGCATGACGGCAGTGCCTGCGGGTGGCGTATATTTATCGCCTTCCTCGGCGATCGCCTGGTCGACGATCTTGAGCGGCAGGTCGAGCGTCAGTTCGTCCAGCAGCGCCAGCGGCCCGACCGGCATGCCGACAGCCTTGGCCGCGTTTTCGATCACCGCGGGGGGAACGCCCTCCGCCAGCATCGCCGCGCCTTCGTGGATCAGCATCTGGAACACGCGGCTGGTGTAGAAGCCACGGCTGTCGTTGACGACGATCGGCGTCTTGCGCAACTGCGCGATGAAGTCGAGGCCCTTGGCCAGCGTCTCCTTGCTGGTCTGCTTGCCCATGATGACCTCGACCAGCCCCATGCGGTCGACCGGCGAAAAGAAGTGCAGGCCGATGAACTGGTCCGGGCTCCGCGACGCCTAGATCGGATGCGAGATCGGCAGGGTCGAGGTGTTGGACGCGAAAATGGCCTGTGCCGGCAGCACCGCTTCGGCCTTCTTCGTGGTTTCGGCCTTGATCGCCGTATCCTCGAACACCGCTTCGACCACCATGTCGCAGCCATCGAGCAGCGCGAAGTCGTCGGTCGGGGTGATGCGGGCGAGCACGGCGTCCGCCTTGTCCTGCGTCAGCTTGCCCTTTTCGACCAGCTTGCCCAGCACCTTGGCCGAATAGTCCTTGCCCTTCTGCGCGGTCGCGGTGTCGCGGTCGATCAGAACGACGTCGATACCCGCATTGGCGGACACGAACGCAATGCCCGCGCCCATCATGCCCGCGCCCAGCACGCCCACTTTCTTCGCTTCAAACTTCGGGAAGCCTTCGGGACGACGCGCGCCCTTTTCGGCCGCCTGCTTCGAAATGAAGGTGGTGCGGATGATGTTGCGCGCGACCGGATCGGTCAGCAGCTTGGCGAAATATTTCCCCTCCACCGCCAGCGCCTTGTCAAAGGGCAACTGCAAGCCGTGGAACACCGAGTTCAGGATCGCGGCGGGCGCAGGTTGATTGTAACCCCCCTTGGCCAGGCCACCTGTATACATCATGTAGGCGGCCGAATCCTCAGGGACGGTCATGCCCTTCTTCTGCGGCGGCGTCCAACCCTTGACATCCCAGGGCTTGACCGGATCCGGCCCGGTCGCAAGCCACGCCTTGGCCGCGTCGATCAGCTTGTCCGCCGGGACGACCTCGTCCACGATCTTGAGCTTGAGCGCTTCCTGCGGCCCCACCGAGCGGCCCGACAGCAGCAGGTCCAGCGCGATCTTCATGCCTGCGATAATGCCCAACCGCACGGTGCCGCCCGATCCGGGCAGCAGACCGACATTGACTTCGGGCAAACCGACCTGCGCCTTGGCATCATCCGCCAGGATGCGCCGGTGGCACGCCAGCGCCAGCTCGAAACCCCCGCCCAGCGCCAGGCCGTTGATCGCCGCCACCCAGGGCTTGCCCGATTGTTCGATGGCACGATGCATGTCGGTGGCGCGCTTCGAAAAGGCATAGGCTTCCTGCGGCGTCAGCGTGCCGAACCCGTTCACCAGCTGCTTGAGGTCCGCACCGGCCATGAACGTCTTCTTGGCCGACGTCAGGATGACGCCCTTGATGCTTTCGTCCACGACAATCTGCTTCGTCGCCGCTTCCATGTCGGCGATGAAAGCGTCGTTGACGACGTTCATCGAGCCTTCGGCGTCGAGGGTCAGGATCGCAAAGCCGTCCTCGGCCTTTTCCAGTCGCATAGTCTTCATGGGATGTCCCGCTCTAAAGTTCTGTTCGCGCTCAAACGCGCTCGATGATGGCAGCCGTGCCCAGGCCGTTGGCCGCGCACAGGGTGATAAGGCCGGTCTCCGCGTCGCGCCGCTCCAGCTCGTCCAGCACGGTGCCCAGGATCATCGCGCCGGTCGCGCCCAGCGGATGACCCATCGCGATCGCCCCGCCATTGACGTTGATCTTGTCGTCGGGGACATTCAGCTCCCGCTGGAAGCGCATCACCACGCTGGCGAAGGCTTCGTTCAGTTCCCAGAGATCAATATCCTTCTCGGTCATGCCGGCCGCCTTGAGCGCCTTGCGAGAGACCGCCGCCGGCGCCGTCAACATGATCGTCGGCTCAGACCCGATATTGGCGTAGGACCGGATGCGACCGCGCGGCTTGAGGCCTGCCTTTTCCCCAAATTCCTTCGACCCGACAAGAACCAGTCCGGCGCCGTCGACGATACCGGAGCTGTTGCCGCCATGATGGACATAGTTCAGCTCTTCAATTTCGGGATATTTAGCCTTCACCACTGCCTCGAACCCGGCCTTGCCGAACCCTTCGAAAGCGGGCTTGAGCTTGGCGAGGCTTTCCAGCGTGGTGCCGGGCCGCATATGCTCATCATGATCGAGCACCACGTCGCCCAGGACATCCTTGATCGGCACGATCGAGTTTTTGAAATAGCCGTTTTCCCAGGCATGGGCAGCCTTGCGCTGGCTCTCGACGGCGAAATTGTCGACATCCTCGCGCGTGTAGCCGTCCAGGGTAGCGATCAGGTCGGCGCCGATGCCCTGCGGGGCGTAATAATTGCTGAAGGCGACCGACGGATCCGACGTCCACGCGCCCGAGTCATACCCCATGACCGTGCGGCTCATCGACTCGACGCCACCGCCGATGCCGGCCTGGATCATGCCCGAATGAACCTGCGCCGCGATCAGGCTGACGGCGTCCAGGCCGGTGGCGCAGAAGCGATGGATTTGCTGGCCCGCGACCGTCTGGGCATAGCCGGCCTGCAACACCGCCGCGCGCGCCAGCACGCCGCCCTGTTCACCGACGGGCTGGGCCATGCCGATGATCACATCGTCGAGCAGTCCAGTGTCGAGATCATTGCGGCTCTGGAGCGCCTTCAACAGCTGCGTCGCCATTTCGACAGAGGTGATCTCGTGCAGCGCGCCATCGGGGCGGCCCTTCCCGCGCGGCGTCCGGACATGATCGTAGACATAGGCTTCCATCGTGAATTCCCGCACAGTGATACAAAATCTCTGCCCTTGCTCTTGGACCCGGAAGGCAAAGCTGCACCTATCCAACGAAAGGCGCAGGCAGAGGCGATGGCTGCAATCTGATCATCATCGATAGCTGACCGGCATTTTAGGAGCGGACATCCGTGGTCACACAAGGCGAAGATTGCGCCCCATTCCGTATTTCTGCAACCACTCTGGGCGATCTGCTTCTCAAAGGGTGGGACAAGGCATCCGACAAGGAAGCATTGGTATTTCCGGGAGAACGCAAGACATATGGTGATGTCGTGCAGAGCGTCCTGAAGCGCGCACGCGGCCTGAAGGCGCTGGGCATCCGGCGCGGCGACCATGTCGGCATCCTGTTGCCGTCCAGCATCGAATTTGTCGAAACCCTGTTCGCCAACGCGATGTGCGGCGCCGTGTCAGTGCTGATGAACGCACGGTACAAGGCGCCCGAGATGGCCTATGTCGCGCACAATGCCGATCTGGCGGCGATCATCACCAATGATATGATCAGCGAGCATATCGATTTCGGTCGGCGGCTGGTTGAGGCTTTCCCCGACCTGCCCGATGCCGCCGACTCCTCCTCACTCACGCTTGCGGGCGCGCCGCTGCTCAAGCGGATCGTGATGCTGGGTGGCCGTTCGGTCCCCGGTTTCGTCGATCAGGCAACCTTCGATGCGGCGGTGCAGGAAGTGGAGGAAGCAGAGGTACATGCATCCCGTCTGACCGTCAGAGTCCGCGACACCGCGATGATCCTGTATACGTCAGGGACGTCGGCCAACCCGAAGGGGTGCCTGCTCAGCCATGAGGCCGTCACTCGGGAGGCATCGAATCTCGCTCGCTATCGCTGGTCCTTCCAGCCCGACGAGCGCGCCTGGTCGCCGCTGCCTTTATTCCATATCGCTGCGATGCTCTGCATGCTGGGCGCGATCGACGTGGGCGGCACCTTCATCGGCCAGCCGCATTTCGATGCCGGGGAGAGTCTGCGGCAGATCGAGGATGAACGGGTGACGATGATGTTCCTGCCCTTCGTCACTTTCCATCAGGCCATGATCACCCATCCCGACTGGGCCAAGACCGACATGTCGTCGGTGCGCCTGCAAAATAGCTGCTTCGCCTTCATGCCTGATCGCGTAGGCCAGGCCTATCGGGAGAAAGCCCCAAACATGCTCCAAGTGGGCACCATGGGCATGACCGAGGCAACCGGCATCGTCACCACGGGCGGCTATGCGATGGACCCGGAAATGGGCTTCAAGAAACTCGGTTTCCCCCTTGCGGGCATAGAGATGAAGATCGTCGATCCCGAAACCGGCGAGGAAAAGGGCGTGGACGAACGCGGCGAAATCCTCATTCGCGGCTACAATCTGTTCGACGGCTATTACAAGGACCCGCAGAAGACCGCAGAGGCGCTCGATGCCGATGGCTGGTATCATAGCGCCGATATCGGCTCGATCGACGAACATGGCCACGTCATGTTCCACGGCCGGTTCAAGGATATGCTGAAAGTGGGCGGGGAAAATGTCGCGGCGGCCGAGGTCGAAGCGGTGCTGGCCACCCATCCGGCGGTTCGTCTCGCGCAGGTCGTCGGGCTGCCTGACGAGCGGCTGGCGGAAATCCCCGCGGCCTACATCGAACGCGAAGGCGATGTGGAGGTCGAGGCGGAGGAACTCATCGCCTATACCCGGCAGCGCCTCGCTTCCTTCAAGGTTCCGCGGCATATCCGATTCATCGACGAATGGCCGATGTCGGCATCGAAAATCCAGAAGTTCAAGCTGCGCGGCGCGTTGATGGACGAACTGGGCCTGAAGGACTGAAACACGGCGCATCGACGCCATGAAAGTGTAGGGAGAGTGACATGCGGGTGATCATCACGGGTGCTGCAAGCGGCATCGGCAGAGCATGCGCCGAACTGCTGGCGGCCGGGTCGATGATTCCGGGTGAACACCGGATGCTGCTCGCGGATCGCGATGCCGCCAATCTGCAGGTGGTGGCCGATGCGGTCGGCCCCGCCGCCGCGACCTGCGTGGTTGATCTGGCCGAACCGGATTGCGGCGACCGGATTGTCGCGGCGGCGCTCGCGCATATGGATGGGATCGACGCCGTCATCAGCAATGCCGGCATCATCATGGGCGGCGCGCTGGTTGAACTGCCGATCAGCGATTTCGATCGCATCTTCGCCATCAACACCCGCTCGTCCTGGCTGTTGGGCAAGGCGGCCCATCCTCACCTGAAAGAGAGCAAGGGCGCCTTCGTCGCGACCGCGTCCATGTCGGCCACCCAGCCTACGCCCGCGCTTGGCTTTTATTCCTCCAGCAAGGCCGCCTTGCTGATGATGATACGCCAGCTCAGCATCGAATGGGGTCCGGACGGTATCCGATGCAATACGGTGTCGCCCGGCCCCACCTACACGCCGATGACCGCTGCGGGATATGAAGATCCGTCGCGGCGCGACCAGCGGGAAGCCAATATTCCCCTGCGCAAACTCGGCGTGGCCGAGGATGTCGCGCAGGCGATCCTGTTTCTGATCGGCCCTCATGCAAGCCACATCAGCGGTGTCGACCTGCTGGTTGATGGCGGTATGAGCAACATGCTGATGCCCGCCAGCGGCGGTGGCACCGGTCAGAGCCGGCAGAGCTGATATGGGATCAGAGGGCCCGATCCGCGCAAGCCGCCCATTCGATATCGGTCCCGCCCCGCGCATTCTGCGGGTCGATCAGCAGCCGCGCCGTCGCCATCAAATGGTCCGTCAGCAGCGCCTCGGCGCGGTCGGCGTCCCGCGCGAGCGCCGCGTCGACGATCTGCGCATGTTCATGAACCAAATCCCGGTCGCCATGGGCCAAAGGCACGGTGAGATAGCGATAGCGTTCCGACTGGGCATAGAGCCAGTCGCGCATCTTGAGCAACCATGGACTGTCGCACGCGGCGACCAGGGCGTGGTGGAAGGCCGCATGGGCGTCGGCATAATCCTCGTTCAGACGGGCCGCCTCTCGCGGGTCGCGGGTCGGGGTCTTGCTCAACCTATGGGCTGCGCTGACGATCGAGGCTTCCCAGTCCAGGCTTCCCTTCTCGATGGCGCGCCGGAGGCATTGCCCCTCAATATCGCTGCGGACCCTGACCAGATCCGTCAGATCGCCGATCGATATCGGCGTCACCCGAAATCCCCGCGCATCGTCCTGCGTCACAAAGCCCTCGGACGTGAGCCGCGACAGGGCTTCGCGCACCGCCCCGAGACTGAAGCCCTGCGTTTCGGTGATATCCTTGATGTTGATTTTGGCGCCGGGCACCAGCCGACAGGTCAGGAGATCGTCGCGCAATTGCCGGTAGGCGCGTTCGGTCAGGCTCAGCTTTTTGGTCATCGCAAGAGCTATATCAGCTTCGTCACCCATGGCAATTCGACAGGATGTATTTTATATCTTGAAATATATTTCATTCAATTCCATGCCTGCGGTTCGGTGGGTTGGACAGATTCTCAGGAGGTTTGCATATGCGGTTGGCCAAGGTGACACAGAACGGCGCGGTCGGTCTGGCAGTGGACACGGGCGCGGGCGTCAAGGCGCTGTTCGGCGACGCTGCACTCTATGATCTGGATGCGCTGATCGCCAGCGGCGGCAGCGCCCTGACGGATGCCGGCGCGAAAGTCAGCGCAGAGGGCGAGGAAGTTCAGGTTGAAGACCTCACTTTCCTGCCGCCCCTCGTCAAGGCGCCCAAGATCCTTTGCCTGGGTCTCAACTACAAGGATCACGCGGCCGAAGGCGGATTCACCGTGCCCGAATTCCCGACGGTATTCGGCCGTTTCAATTCGAGCCTGATCGGCCATGGCGCACCGATCATCAAACCGCCCTGTTCCGATCAACTCGATTATGAGGCGGAAATGGTCGCGGTCGTCGGCAAGGGCGGCAAGGATATCAGCAAGGACGACGCGCTGTCGCATATCGTCGCCTATTCGGTGTTCAACGACGGTTCGATCCGCGACTATCAGCTCAAGACGCCGCAGTGGACGGTCGGCAAGAATTTCGACGATACCGGCGCCTTCGGTCCCTGGCTGGTAACGGCCGACGAGCTGCCTGCGGGCGGCGCCGGGCTCAAGATCGAAACCCGCCTCAACGGCCAGGTGGTGCAGAGCGCGAACACATCCGACATGGTGTTCGATGTCGTCGACACGGTCGCCCTCCTGTCCACCTGCTTCACGCTGGAAGCGGGCGACGTTCTGGTCATGGGAACCCCGTCGGGCATCGGCCTTGCCCGCAAGCCTCCGCTGTTCATGAAGGATGGCGATGTGTGCGAAGTGGAAATCGAAAAGATCGGCCTGTTGGTGAACCCCATCAAGGCAGCATGATCGAAAGGCCGGCGCCGTCCTGTCGGCGCCCGGCCAGCCAAGGAGCGAAGGATGAACCAGAACAGCCCGTCGGGACGCCGCGCCAATAGTTTGGGCGTCCATTCCATCGATCATTTCGCGGTCGAAGTGCCCGATCTGGAAGCCGCGCGGACATTCTACACGCTCTTCGGACTTGACGTCCGCGAGCGGGATGACACGCTGGAATTATATGCGTTCGGCAATCCGCATCGCTGGGCCGTGCTGAGCCAGGGCGGCGACGCCAAGCGGCTGCGCTATCTGAGCTTCGGCATCTATCCGGACGAAGCGGACGCCTTTGCCGCTCATCTCGACGGCTGCGGCGTCACACGGATCGATCCGCCCGAAGGCGCGGAAGCCGACGGCATCTGGTTCGCAGGCTTCGATGGCCTGCCGATCAACGTCCGCGTCGCAGACAAGGCGACGCCATCGGAAAAGAGCCATTTCACTTTCGTCAGCGCGGCGCCGGGCCAATCCGGCGCGATCCCTAACAGCAAAGCGCCCAAGGTTCACCCCCGCCGCCTTTCGCATTTCGCCATCTTCGCGACCGACGTGAATGCCGCGATCGACTTCTATGAGAAGACGCTCGGCCTGCGCCTGTCCGACAAGAGCGAGCCGGCCGTCGCCTTCCTGCACGGCCCCCATGGCAGCGATCATCACCTGCTGGCCCTCGTCCTGTCCGATCGGCGGGGCATGCATCACAATAGCTGGGACGTCGGGTCGGTGATGGAAGTGGGCCTGGGCGGCGCGACCATGGCCCGGGCCGGCTATGGCCCCAACTGGGGCGTGGGCCAGCACGTATTGGGCGCCAATTATTTCTATTATGTGCGCGATCCTTGGGGCAGTTTCAGCGAATATTCGGCCGATATTGACTTCATCCCGCATGACGTCGACTGGCCGGCCGCCAACCATGCGCCAGAGGACAGCATGTTCCTGTGGGGACCCGATCCATTCCCCGAATTCATCCAGAACACTGAACCGGCGGAGGCCTGATCGTCATGACCACATTCGTACTTCTTCACGGCGGCGGCATGGGCGGCTGGACATGGAAATATGTCCGTGAAATTCTGGAGGCCGGGGGCCACAAGGTCTACACGCCGACCTTCACCGGCTTTGGCGAGCGCGAGCATCTGATCGGCCGCGATGTGGGCAATGCGACTCATGTGCGCGATATCGTGAATGTCTTCAAATATGAGGATCTGCGCGACGTCGTGCTGGTCGCGCACAGCTATGCGGGCACGGTCGCGCCCGGCGTGATCGCGGAGGTGGGCGACCGCATCGCATCCATAATCTATCTTGACGCCATCGTGCCCCGGTCGGGGGAACGGATCGGATCCCTCATGGGCTATGTCCCGGAAGACCAGCTCGCCGCGCTGGATGCGATGCTCGAAGCAGGCGAAGGCCCGGTAGGATCGGGCGTGCATGAAATGCAGCGGGCGGCGGCCAAGGAGCATCCCCATCTCATGGACCCGGCGCGGGAGAAATGGCTGCTCGACAATTTGTCGGACCAGCCGATGAAGGCGACCGCCTGCGTCATTCCCGTTGGCGCCGAGGCGATCGACCGGCCCGTCGACTATATCGCGGCGGCCGTCACGGTGATGACGGCGATGCACGACCGGGCGCGCGAACTGGGCTGGACCATCCATGACCATCCGGGCGATCACGCCCTGCTGGTGGGCGATCCGGAGGGAACGACCGACCTCATTCTGAAGATTTCCGGCGCGGGAGCTCCGGCATGAATGCCGCCGAGCTGTTCTCGGTACAGGACCGCGTCGCCGTCGTTACCGGCGGGTCGACCGGCATCGGCCGCCATATCGCGACCGGCCTGGCTGCGGCGGGCGCCACAGTCTATATCTGTGCCCGGACGCAGGCCAAGGTGACGGCGGCCGCGGCGGAAATTTCCGCTACGACTGGCGGCCGCTGTACCGGCCTGGTCGCAGATCTTTCGACACTTGCTGGGATCGAGGCTCTGGTCGCGGCGGTGTCCACCCAAGAACAGGCCGTGCATGTCCTGGTGAACAACGCCGGGACCATGGCCGACGCGCCCATCGACGATTATGGCGAGGATGAATGGGATCCGGTGATCGACCTGAACCTGAAGGCTCCTTTCTTCACGCTTCGAAAATTCCTGCCCCTGCTTCGCGCAGGCGGCACGGCGGAGCGCCCTGCATCGATCATCAACATCGGGTCGGTCGGCGCGCTCAAGGTCGGCCCCAAGGAAAATTACGCCTATCAGGCTTCGAAGAGCGCCATCCACTGGATGGCGAAAGGCCTCGCCAAGCGGCTGGGCCGCGACAACATCACCGTCAACGTCATCGCACCCGGATTCTTCGAATCGGAGATGACCGTCATTACCTCCAGCGAGATGCGCACGATGGTGGAATCGATGGTGCCCCGCGGCCGCGTCGGTACGCCAGAGGATCTGGCGGGCGCAGCCATCTATCTCGCCTCGCGGGCGGGCGCCTATGTCACCGGATCGGTCATCCCTGTCGAGGGAGGATTGTCGATCTGATATGACCCAACTTCATTTCGTCGCCGTTGGCGGCACAATGCGCGCCTATTCCTCCACCGAGCGGGCGCTTCGCAAGGCGCTCGCCATCGCGGAGGAACGCGGCGCACGCACGACGCTGCTTGCAGGAGCGGACATCGACTTCCCGTCTTACGCGCCCGAAAATCCGGATCGTCCGGATGCGGCACGACACTATGTCGACATCCTGCGGTCGGCGGATGCCGTGATCATCGGCTCACCAGGCTATCATGGTGCGATCTCTGGCTTCGTGAAGAATGCGCTCGATTATGTCGAGGATATGAGCCGCGACGAGCGTTGCTATTTCGATGGTCTTCCCGTCGGCTGCGTGGCGACCGCGGCCGGCTGGCAGGCCGCGGTCG